>ERZ778022.29-NODE-29-length-579338-cov-93.298928_pt1 | contig 579338 bp, 483 predicted proteins | sample MGYA00375752_ERZ778022 | MGnify/ENA primary metagenome ERZ778022 (study PRJEB29350, sample SAMN05389826) | bioreactor metagenome | isolation source: Thiocyanate bioreactor | place: South Africa: University of Cape Town | collected 2014-04-04 ...
CAAAAGTAGATTTTTCTACTTTGTCCCGTCAAGTCGGGAGGACAGGATTCGAACCTGCGACCCCCTGGTCCCAAACCAGGTATTCTACCGGGCTGAACTACCTCCCGAACTGTTTCCTTGAAAGGGTGGCAAAGGTAAAAGAATGACGGTGAATTGCCAAAACGGGGGAAAAGATTTTTGGAGGGGCTGTGAGCTCATAGCCCATAGCTCAAAGCTCTCATCTTACCAGCTCACCTTTAAGCCGCAGCAGCTCTGTCTCTGCCAGCTTGGTATTATAGCGTGCCGCTATAAGACGGTCGTAAGCATCTTCGAGGCTTTTCTGCGCTTCGCGCAATTCAAGATAAGTAGATACCCCCAACCTGAATCTTTCGAGCGCAATAGCAACATTTTCTTTCGCCAGCTCTATATTTTCTTCTTCTAACCGCAAAGCGCTTAGCTGGTATCTGTAATTATTATACCCAACTCTTACTGACATATTTATCATATTCTTTTGCCGCGAAAGGCTGGTTTCGTTATAATCTATATTCAGCCTGGCCTGCTTTATTGAACGATTAACATTCATGTAATTCAATATCGGAACATTGGCAGTAAATCCAAAATTAAACCCGGTATTACGGTTGAAGATTGTCGAATATGGGTTAATAACGTTTCGTGTATCTGTTTTAGAAAACGTATATCCCGACCCGAAGGAAATAGTAGGCCATCTGGCGCCCTGAGCCTCCCGCAGCAACGTTTTGGAAATATCAACGTTCTTCGCGTATTGCTGTATAGTTAAATTTGTCTGCTCAATATTATTTTGGATATCTTCTATATGATAACTGTCATTAATGGGGATACTATCAGTTACTTCATAAAATGCAGGCAGGCGCATACCCGTCAGTTGATTCAGCTCTTCCTTTGCCTGCTCCATTATCGTCTGTTGCTGCAGGTGTATTGCCTTTTGTGCATTCAAATCCACTTTTGCCTGAAGCAATTCAGGTTTTGTACCCAGACCCACAGAAAGCTTTCTGTCAGCAAGCTTTACACGCTCCTCATTTATAGACATCTGCTCCTCTATGGCCTTCAGTTGCTGTTTCTGCCTTACAATAATATAATATGCATTAACGACTTCAGCAGTTGAATTAACAACCTGGTTTTTGAGGTTGATTTTTTCAAGATCAAACTGCTGATTAAGCCTGTCTCTTATTGCAAACATTTGCAATCCGTCAAATAATACCCAATTAAGATTTACAGCCGCATTCAAATTTATGTTCTGTACATCTTTTCCCGTCCTTGTGGAATGATCTACCAGCACCTGTTTTTGAGTAGAGGTATTTTGAGTTCTGGATACTATCCCGTTAACTGTAGGTAAAAAGCCGGCATAAATGTATTCTTTATCAATGGCAGCAGCAGCAGAATCGGTTTTTACCAGCAGGATATCATAATTGTTTCTCAGCGTGGCTGCTATAGCGTCCTGCAGCGTAACCAGTTGTTGCTGCGATCTGGCATTCGCCAGCATAAAAAAACATATTATCACAGATTGGATGATCCTTCTTCCTTGCATATATCAGGCCCTTTTATCTTCCGTAAAATATTCGTCAATGTGGCTTTCATGCTTTTTTGCCGATAAGAAACTATACACTGCCGGGATTACAAACAATGTAAGCACCAGCGAAAAAATAATCCCTCCCACGATCACGATCCCCAGCGGTATACGGCTGGTGGAAGCGGCGCCTATAGACATGGCAATAGGCAGAGCTCCGAGCGACATGGCAAGGCTCGTCATTAAAATGGGGCGCAATCTCGCTACCGCAGCCTCTACAACTGCCCGTCCTTTCGTCATGCCGGCAATTTGCTTTTGATTGGCAAACTCAACAATAAGGATACCATTCTTGGTAACCAGCCCGATAAGCATGATCATACCTATCTGTGAGAATATGTTCAATGTTTGCCCGAATAAAGAAAGTGACAATACTGCCCCTGCAATGGCCAGCGGAACGGTGATCATGATAATGAACGGATCAATAAAGCTCTCAAACTGTGCTGCCAGCACCAGGTATATCAGCGCCAGCGCCAGTATGAACGCAAACATCGTATTGCCTGAGCTTTCCGCAAAATCACGGGAAGGACCTGACAGTGATGTAGCAAAGGTCTCGTCAAACAGCTTGTCTGCAATTTGCTGCATGGCCTGGATGCCTTCGCCAAGCGTTCTTCCCGGGGCAAGTCCCGCAGAAACAGTTGCCGACTTATACCTGTTGAAATGATAAATAGTAGGAGGCGTGGTACCTTCCTTCACGTTTACAAGATTATCCAGCGAGATACTTTCCCCCCGCATGTTGCGGATATAAATGTTGCGCAGATCTGTAGGTTCATTCCTGTCGTCGCGGGGCACCTGCCCGATCACCTGGTACTGCTTCCCGTCTTTGGTAAAATATCCCAGGCGGCGATTACTGTAAGCAAGTTGGAGCGCTTCGGATACTTCATCAATGCTCACTCCCAGTGCGCTGGCCTTAAGGCGGTCAACCGTTACCGATAGTTCCGGCTTGTTGAATTTAAGATCAACATCTACTCCCTGGAACACAGGATTTTTATTGGCTTCATCAAGAAACTCCGGCAGCATCTCTGTGATCTTATCGAAATTGTTGTTCTGGATCACAAACTGCACCGGGAGCCCTGCACGGCGGTTTACCGATATCGTTTGCTCCTGTATGGGAAATGCCCTGCCCTCGGTGTATTTCGGAAGGTTACGGCTTATCATTTCTACAATTTCCTGCTGCGACCTGGAACGTTCTTTGGGATCAACAAGCATAGCGCGCAAAAAACCCGTATTTACCGCTCCCCCTCCGGAATAACCCGGAGCAGTTACGGTAAGCGCAGTTTTTATCTCCGGAACAGAATCCATTACCAAAGTGGTAAGATGGTCAATGAACCTGTCGGTATATTCAAAAGAAGCGCCTTCCGGCGTGGTAACCTGCAGCCTGAACTGGCTACGGTCTTCCATAGGCGCTAACTCCGACTTCAGCCCGCCTCCTATCATCCATATTATAGCACCGCAGGCGGCAATAATAATGATCGCAAACCAGCGGAACTTCATAAAGCTTTCCAGCAGCCTGTGGTAACCATTTTCCATTCCTTTAAAAAAAGGTTCTGTTACGCGGTAAAACCATCCGTGCTTATGCACATTCTTGGTCATCTTCACATTCAGTACCGGCGTCAGGGTAAGCGATACAAATGCTGATACCAGCACCGCTCCTGCCACCACTATCCCGAATTCGCGAAACAACCGCCCGACAAATCCCTGCAAAAAAACTATAGGAAGAAATATTACTGCCAGCGTAATAGAGGTGGCAATAACGGCAAAATAGATCTCTCTGGAACCTTCCCGGGCCGCCTGCCATTTATTCATGCCCTGCTCCATTTTCTTATAAATGTTTTCCGTCACCACTATACCATCGTCCACCACCAGACCTGTAGCGAGCACTATACCTAATAAACTGAGGACATTAATGGTAAAACCACTGAGGTACATAATAAAGAAAGCGGCGATAAGGGAAACCGGTATATCTATCAATGGACGGATAGCAATGATCCAGTCGCGGAAGAAAAAATAAATGATCAGCACCACCAGCACCACGGCAATAATGAGCGTTTCTTCCACTTCATTGATGGCCCGTTTAATAAATACGGTCTGATCAAGCGCTATATCAAGCTTAATATCGTCCGGGATCTCTTTTTTAAGCTGGTTGAACCTTTTATAGAACTCATCTGATATCGCTACATAGTTGGAACCCGGCTGTGGCACGAGCGCCAAAGCGATCATCGGAACGCCGTTCAGCTTCAGCACCGTTTCTTCATTCTCTGGTCCCAGCACTGCTTCGCCCACATCTTTAAGGCGTATAGTACTGCCCCCTGTACTTTTGATGATAATATTGTTGAACTCTTCTTCTGTCGTCAGCCGGCCGAAAGTACGTACGGTAAGCTCTGTATTGGAGCCGGCGATCTTGCCTGAGGGTAACTCCACATTTTCGCGGGTAAGCGCATCCTGCACATCCTGGAAAGTAAGCCCGTAAGCATTCAGCCTGGAAGGTTCAAACCATATACGCATGGCGTATTTCTTCTCTCCCCATATTTGTATGCTGCTCACCCCCGGTATGGTCTGCAGTCTTTCCATTAGCACATTGGTGGCATACTCGGTTATCTGCAGCTGGTTGCGGGTGCTGCTCTGCACCGTCATGGAAATGATAGCATCGGAACTGGCATCGGCCTTAGTAACCACAGAAGGAGCGTCGAGATCTTTGGGAAGATTACGCTGTGCCTGGGATACCTTATCCCGCACATCATTAGCTGCCGCCTCCAGGTCAACACCGAGGTCAAATTCAACAGTAATATTGCTGGTGCCCTGGCTGCTGGAAGAAGTGATATTTTTAATCCCCGCTACGCCGTTAATAGATTTCTCAAGGGGTTCTGTGATCTGCGATTCAATAATATCCGCATTAGCGCCTGCATAGCTGGTGCGCACATTGATAACAGGCGGATCGATAGCAGGATAATCTCTTACTCCCAAAAAGGTAAAACCAATGACGCCAAACACAATGATCAAAATGCTTGACACCGTGGCCAGTACCGGCCGCCTCAGACTGAGCTCGGAAATATTCATTAGTTTATTTTACTGAGTTTAACCTCGGAATTAGGTTTTATAGCCATAAGCCCGCTGATCAATACCGTATCGCCTATATTAACTCCCTGGATGATCTGGATATAGGAAGAATCTCTTATGCCTGTTGTCACCGGAACAAATTGCGGGGCGCCGCCTTTATATAATATCACTTCTTTGCCCCTGCTCAACGGAATAATGGCCTGTGTGGGAACTATAATTGCATTATTATCCTTATCTATATCAAGCGCTACTTTGGCAAATGCACCCGGTACCAGCAACGGGTGGTTGCCTTTTACCATTGCTTTCACTGTAAGGCTGCGCGTATTAGCATCAATAAAATACTCGGTGGCAAGCACAGTGGCATCAAAGTTTTTTTGAACACCATCAATATAAAATGATATTTTTTTCCCGGGAGTAAAATTGGTGCTGTACTTTTCCGGAACGGTAAACTCCAGCTTCAACTGGTCTACCTGGCGTATAGTGGCAATTATATCTGTGGGAGAAACATAAGCGCCAAGACTGATATTACGCAAACCAATACGCCCGTTATACGGCGCTCTGATCTCTGTTTTGGTGATATTCACTTTTACCAGCGCTATATCCGCCTTATTATTATTGACCTGCAGTTCGCTCAGGTCTACATCCTGCTGGCTGATCCCCTGGATCTTTAGCAGCGCTTTATAGCGTTCTACTGTTTTTTCGTTGATCTCCAGTTGCACTTCCAGCTTTTTGAGCTGGGCCTGGAGATCATCATCAAAAAGCTTGGCGAGCAAAGCGCCTTTCTGCACATTGCTCCCTTCTTTAAAATAGATACCGACAACTCTTCCTGAAATTTCCGGGCGGATATCAGTTCCTTCAGCCGGGATCAGCGAACCGGCAACCTGTATATCTTCACTAAGGGCGAGGGTCTTGGCTATAAAAGCGTCTGCCTGAACAGTGCGACTTCGCGGGGCCGCAGGCTTGTCAGCAGTTTTTTCTTTCTTTTGGGTGCAGGCAAAAGCTAATACAGCAGCAATAGCCGAAATGTATAGATTTTTCATCGGCCACGAAGCTAATAAAATTTAAAGTTGGAACTTGATAATCGCGTTCTTTGTATACGTTAATTAATGTTAATTGTACAGGGAACAGGTATCTCATCTTACCTTAGCGATAACGATACCCTTCCGCTGCGGGCGCTCACATTCACCGGTATTCCCCCGCCATTGAGCGTACCGGTCATGCTGTTATTATCGCCGGAAACGGAGCCGCCGCTGGTGGAAAGATCAATATCACCTTTGGAATCATTCAGTGCTTCAATCCCCGATTGCGGGGAGAGGGGCTTTATTCCGTCCGCAACGCCTTCACCGGGTTTGCCACCGCCGCCCTTATTGCCCGGAAGCTCACCGTTATCAATGCGATCAGCAATGCCGACAATCCTGCCACCGCGAAGACCCACCAACTAATATCAATCCTGTAGGCAAAGCTCTGAAGCCATTTGTTCATACCCCACCAGGCCACAGGAAATGCAATGAGCGAGGCGATCAATACCAGTTGCAGGAATTCTTTGGAAAGCATCTGTGTTACCTGTGTTACACTTGCGCCTAATACTTTCCTGATACCGATTTCTTTGGTACGCTGCTCCGCAGTATACGTTACCAGCCCAAACAAGCCAAGGCAGGCTACAAAGATGGTGAGCACGGCAAAGATGTTCAGGATGGTGGCTGTTTTCTGTTCTGCAGCATAGGTCTTATTGAAAAGATCATCCATAAAAGCGTAAGCAAAGGGTTTTTCTGTATGATAGCTATCCCATTGCTTTTTCATGGCAGCCAGTAATCCTTTAATATCGGCAGTATTTATCTTAAAGATCAGTCCTCCCTGTGGCTCCAACGTCATATACAGCGGGCTGATGGCTTCATGCAGCGATCGGAAATTGAAATTTTTTACCACACCAATCACATGATAAGGATAATGAGATCCCCTGGGGCTGTTTTGTATGACCACCGTTTTATCAAGAGCCAGTTCCGGCGTCCAGCCTAAAGCTTTTGCAGAAGTTTCATTGAGAATAATGGCAGAAGAATCTGTTTTGAATTCGTTCGAAAAATTCCTGCCCAAAAGCATCTTCATTCCCATTGTAGTGATGTATTGTTCATCTACTTCATAGTTTACACCATTTACAATAGTTTTATCATTACCCTTTGGATAAGCCAGCGCATTATTATAGTTACTGGGACCGGCAGGCTTGTACGATGAAGAAGTCGCATTCACTATCCTGGGATCCCGCAACATCTGCTGTTTAAATACCTGCTCATTCTTACCTAAGATATATGAGTTGGGAATAGTAATGAGCTGGTTTTTATCATAACCGATATCTTTATTTTGTATGAATCTCATCTGCTGGTATACCACTATAGTGCCGATGATCAGCGCAACAGATATGAAGAACTGGAATATTACCAGCGCGCTTCTCAATCCGAAGCTTTTATGAGTGGCGGTAAGCTTTCCTTTTAATACGGCAATAGGTTTAAATGAGGACAAATAAAATGCCGGGTAGATACCTGCCAGTAGTCCCACGATAAGGCTCAACGCTACGAATGACAATACAGGTTTTACAGTAATACCAAGATGCTTGTCTGAGATATCATTAAATACAGGAAGCACAAGCTCCAGTAAAACAAAAGCAATAAGCAAAGCAAAGAAGGTGATCAACAGGGACTCCGATAAAAACTGCCCGATAAGCTGCATTTTCCCTGAACCGGCTACTTTTCTTACACCAACTTCTTTAGCTCTTTTTGATGCTCCGGCAGTAGAGAGATTGATAAAATTGATGCAGGCAACTATCAGCATGAAAATAGCAACTCCTGCAAATATGTATACATAAGCTGCATTGCCGCCCGGTTCAAACTCATTGTTGGTGGCAGAGTGAAGGTGAATAGAAGTTAAAGGCTGTAATGCGAATCCAAAAGAATTACCTTTAGTTCTGAATTGCTCGAGGCTCATCCCCATCTGGCTTTGAATTTGCGGGCCCATATATTTGGCCACCATATCCGGGAAACGGGCTTCTATTTTTTTGAGATGAGTGCCGGGTTTCAGCAATAGGTAAGTGTAAAAATTGCCGCCCATCCATGAATCGGAAGCAGCGTATTTCCAGCCTGTCATAGATCCAAACATGTCAAAATGAAAATGTGAATTGGCAGGTATGTCTTCCATGACGCCGGTTACTTTATAGAGTGTTGTATCATCCTCCATCGCCAGCATTTTGCCCAGAGCGTCTTCTCTACCAAAATATTTTTTTGCCGTTGATGTTGTAATCACCAGCGTATGCGGCTGCTGCAATGCAGTCCGCATATCGCCTTTTATCATGGGCAATGTAAAAATGTGGAAGAAGTTAGGGTCAACGAATGCAAACCGGTCGTCTTTAAACACGGTATTATTGTACGTTATCCCGGGTGAGCCATAAGATACCATCCGGGTAACGTCCTTCACTTCAGGAAAGTCCTTCTTCAATGTTGCTGCTACAGGCGCCATTACAATACATTCATTTATTTTCCCGCCATTGATATCTGCCTGGAAAATAATTCTTGCAATACTGTCCGCCTTCTTATTGAAACGGTCATAGCTCAGCTCGTCCTGCACATACAGCATAATGATAAAGCAGGTAGCTATACCAATAGCAAGACCCAAGACATTAATGAAAGAGAACAGTTTGTTCTTTTTCAGGTTCCGCCATGCGGTTTTGAAATAGTTTCTGAACATTTGAAATTTGATATTTAAGATTACCTCACCCTCTTATCCTTCTCCCTGTCTGCCGACAGGCAGGCAGAGAGAAGGACGGTGCTATATAACAATTACAAACTTTTAGTTCTTCCATATCAACTATTGTACAAAACCAGGCTTTCCGTTCCACATTTTTACACCTCCACTATTTTCCGGTTGCCTGCATTAGCAGGTTGCCCCTCTCACCTTTAACTCATTGTGCCATGAATTTGGGCACCCCTCTCCACCACGTCCGCGTGGAGAGGATCCGGGGGTGAGGTTACTCCATTCTTAACGCTTTCACAGGGTTCTCCATTCCCGCTTTGATCGCTTTTATACTTACCGTTATCAACGCAATACCAAAAGTCATTAATGCCGCTAAAGCAAATACCCACCAGCTTACAGTTGTTTGGTAAGCAAAGTTTTGCAGCCACTTGTTCATAGCGTAATAGCCTGCAGGCAATGCAATGCAGGTAGCGATCAGCACAGGCTTTAACAGGTCTTTTGACAATAAAACCACTATGTCCTGCACAGATGAGCCCAGCACTTTTCTTACACCGATTTCTTTAAAGCGTTTAGTTGCAGTAAATGATGCCAGGCCGAACAAACCAAGACAGGCAACAAAAATGGCAAGGCAGGCAAACACAGTCAATACGGCTTGCTGGCGCAGGTCTTTTTTATACATATCGTTGAACTGTTCATCCAGGAACTTATACTCCAGGGGATAGGCCGGCGCCACTTTACTGTATTCAGTTTTGATCAGGTCAACCCCCGATGGTATGCTACCCGGCTTCAGCTTTATTAATATTACCCTCCTGTCTTCTGCAGGTGAAATGACCAATGGTTCAATATTTTGCTTTAATGTTTGAAAATTAAAATCATCCACCACACCTACAATCCTTCGCCTTGCACTATCACGCACCGTGTTCTGTATCCATTTGCCAACGGCTTGTTGCGGCGTCCATCCAAGCTTTGCCGCGGCGGTTTTATTGATCAGTACCGCACCGGCCGTATCCGTTGGGAACTGCGCCGAAAAATCCCTGCCTGCCATGATCTTTAATCCCAGTGTTTTTACAAATTCAAAATCCGAAAATTCTGTTCTCGCGCTCCACCGCTCATTATGCCCTTCCACATCAAATATATTCCCGTCGAAAAAACCGCCCGGTTCGCCCGACATGCATGATACAGACTGAACAGCGCTCTGATGCTGCAAACCGGTCGTAAAAACATTCATGTTCCGATAAATATCATTGTTGTCAATCGGAACAATCACTGTTTGCTCTTTATTGTAGCCCAACTGCTTATTTTTTATATAACTCATTTGCCTGGTAATAATAATAGTACCAACAATAAGGAATACTGAAATGCTGAACTGCACTACCACCAATACCTGTCGGAATGATGTTCCGCTTTTAACCAGGTTCAATTTACCTTTTAATGCCTTCACCGGCGAAAAAGCGGATAAAACAAATGCAGGATAACTGCCTGCTAAAAATCCGACAACAAGGATAATGCCCACGGGAAATAACCAGGTGGATAATGTGTTCCGGGAGACAGTTAATGAATAGCCGAGCAAGCGGTCATACCAGGGCATTACCAGCAACAATAAGCCCACAGCAAGTATGCAGGAAACGGCTGTAAGTAAAACAGATTCACCGATAAACTGCCATATAAGATTATTCCGTAAAGCTCCTAATACTTTGCGCAACCCGACTTCTTTTGAGCGCTCTGCCGCACGAATAGTGGAAAGGTTCATGAAATTGATGCAGGCGATCAAAAGTATAAGGATAGCAATAGAAAGAAAAATATATACTACGGTTTTATCGCCGTGCTTAACCACACCGCCAAATTCAGCAGGCGTTTCAAAATAAATTTCTTTTAAAGGCGTAAGCGAAAGCGTCCAGTGAAACCCATATTTGCGCAGATCACTGCCTAAATATTTTTCAATGAAGCCGGGCAGTTGTTTTTCCACCCGAGCCTTCGTTATACCCGGCAACAGCTTTATGTAAGTATAAATCCCATTATTAATCCAGGTAGTCATCCAGCTCTTGTCTTCATAATTTTCAAGTGGAATCACAAGGTCAAATTCAAGATGAGCGTTGGAAGGAACGTCTTTTGCGATGCCGGTAACTTTAAGAGGAATGTCCTTATCAAGCAAAACCGTTTTCCCGAAAGCGCTTTCAATATTCCCAAAATATTTCTTTGCAGTCGTTTCCGTCAGAACAATGCTATGGGAATCCTGCAGCACTGTTTCAGGATTACCCTTTATTAAGGGAAAAGAAAAAAAGGTAAAAAAATTACTATCCGCATCGATTATTTTCTTTTCATGAAAAGACCTGTTGCCGATAGTGATAAGATTATCATTTTGACTGATCCGTACAGTATTTTCAACCTGGCCTTTAAGATCATTTAACAAAGCGGGAGCATACCTGCCGGATAAATACGCAACGTTTCTTGATTTCCCCTCATTCTCAAAGCCCCTCATCACACGATAAATACGGTCGCCATCTTTATGAAAATCATCCGCGCTGAATTCATTCATAATAAAAAGAAAGATCATCATGCAGACGGTAATGCCTATAGTCAACCCCAGTATATTGATGAAAGAAAAAATTTTACTCTTCATCAGATTCCGCCAGGCGGTTATAAAATAGTTTCTAAGCATTTGAGATTTGATATTTGAGATCTGAAATTGTTTTGGTGCGACAGGTTTACAAATTCAAGCTTATCCCTGTCTATTTCCAGGCTTTTGGTCTATCCATCATGTGCTACACAAGCCAGACATTTTCAAAATCCTCTCTGCTTCCGGAAAGCAAGCCACATGCCAGCGTTCAACAAATTGAGAATCATGTTATTAAAAGCTTATTCCGCGACAAGGTGTGCGAAACCGAACGGGAAGTGTACGAAAGCGGACAGTAGTATCTTCAGCCAGTCAGTGTCCGGGTATTTAATGCAGGGATTTTAACGGCACAATAGCCAATTCACAGTGACGCTTATTTTCACCTTCAAAGCTTGCCGTATAAATTATATAGAGATCATCCCCGTGTTCCAGTACGCAGGGGTAGTGAGACAGTAGCGGGTTACCGGGGCCTGCTGATTGTACCTTGTAAATATTTGAAAAAGAAAATGGATTATTCCCGTCTTTTGATATCGCAATAGCAAGCACCTGCCTGTCCTCACTGCTTTGCGTCAGTTTTCCCGAAGGAACATAATTAAATACGATATACCCTCTACCATCGGTGAGCGTACCGGCGTAAAGCTTAGAAGGAATTGCCGTGAAATCATTTGACCCGGTCCTGATCCAGCTTTCGCCATAATCATTGCTGAAGAAAACATCAGGCTTATTACCAGGTCCATCCGCACGGGTAAAAGCATAAATATGTTTACCTTTTACAATAACAGTAGTTTCAGGGTATTGATCTTCCTGATATTCCTGTGGGAGCTTAACCACCCGCCATGATTTTTCTATACTATCGCCCGGGCTTATTAAAACCGCGGGTACCAGGGGAAGCTGCCCGCGAGAAGACGCAACTCTTCCGGACATTATCCAGTTACCGTTCTCCAGTTTAACAGGCGTACAATTCGGCAAAAACAAATCACCGGTTTCACCCAGCTCCTGCCAGCTTCTCTTTTTATCACTATACCTGTAAGTAGTCGTGTTTATGATACGGTCATGGCCTGTCATTTTTCCCACAAATGCATATAAATCGCCGTCAAAAGAAAGCATCTGTACCGGAACATAAAAAACACCCTTTTTCTCTTTATCCTCTGCAATCACTTCAGCCTTCGACCACGTTACTCCTCCATCAAAGGATCTTCGTGCCCTGATGCAGGACTCATCCTCAATTTCTTCTTCAGGGCAGTTATACCACGCTGCAACCAATGCATCCTTATGATAAATTATCGCCGGGTCATGCAAAAATTTATATTCATCATTATCAGGCTCCACCAGGATATGCCTGATACCTTCAGGATAAACAAGCTGGTCAGCCTTTACCTTAATACTTCCGGAAGCGTACAATGGCAAAGTGTCGCTTACAGTCATCTCCTTATTTTCGTATACCTGAGAAGCGTGTTTTGCATCAGGCTGACAACTTAAGTACAATAAAGACAGTTCCAGGATACATAATACAGGAGCAAATGAAGGCATATACAAGATATTTTAATGGAAATCATAAATATATTCCATTAGTAGGATACAGTTGTTCGATCAGATACTCATTTATAAGCTTAAACCTCACCCTCTTTTCTCTCTCCCTGTCTGCCGACAGGCAGGCATGCAATAGAGAGGGACGGTACAACATAACAATTCCAGGCTTTTGATTCTTCCATATCAACTATTGTACAAAACCAGGCTTTTTGTTTCTACACTTTCACATTCTCCCACTTCCCGGTTATTTTGAATGCCAGCCCCTCCTCTTACATTTAATCAACAATCTTTAAAGTGAGGCGCCCGTGGAGAGGGACCGGGGGTGAGGTCTACTCTGTCCTCAGGCTCTTCACAGGATTATTGGTCGCTGCTTTAATGGATTGAAAGCTTACGGTGATAATTGTGATAAATAATGCTATCAATCCACTTAATACAAAAACACCGGCGCCAATGCTGATCCGGTAATCATAATCCTGCAACCAATGATATAAAAAATAAAAGGATACAGGCACAGCTATCAGGCAACTGATCAAAACCAATACAATAAAATCTTTTGACAATAACAGCCACACCTGCTGCACAGATGCTCCCAGTACTTTGCGAATGCCTATCTCTTTTGTGCGTTGTTCCGCCATATATGCCGCCAGGCCAAACAGGCCTAAACAGGAAATAAAAATGGCTAATACCGCAAAGAGGGCTGCAAGCTTTCCTATCAGTACTTCAAGATTAAATTTTGAAGCATATTGTTCATCCGAAAAAGCATAACTGTAGGGATATGCAGGCTCATATTTATTAAAAATGACAGTCAGCTGCTTAATAGCATCCTGCGTATGTATACCAGGCGACAGCCTGTACATTAAGTTGCCCTGGGGATCGGGCGAACATAAAAACATAGTAGGATCCGCGGTCTTGAACGGCGACAACATCAGCGCATCTTTCACCACACCTGCAATGGTCAATTGCCGGCCCTGCCAGTTGATCTTTTGCCCTAAAGGATTTTTTATGCGCAATCTTTTTATGGCTGCTTCATTAAATATTACGCTCGTAGTATCGTAAACACCTGAAAAATCTCTTCCTTCAGGTATACTCATTTCCATAGTTGTAAAATAATCACCGGATACGACTATGGTTCCCATCTCTACTGTTTCGCCGGGATTTTTCCCGGGCCATTGGTCTACATCCGAATGCCACCAGACAGCCGTTGCAGGGCTTGTAGCCGTTGTCACAGACGATACAATACGCTTCTGTATCAATTCATTTTTTAATGCCGTAAATTTCTTATTCAGATCATCATTCATGTTGGTTACCATCAGCCTGTTCAGGCTATACCCTGTCGGTCTGCTCCTGGCATATTGTATTTGCTGGTAAATGATTACCGTACTTACGATCAAAGCAATGGAACAGCTAAACTGGATAATTACCAGCAATTTTCTTGATAAAGAGGACTTGCCGGATGATATGGTTCCTTTTAAAACTGCCACAGGATTAAAAGAAGAAAGATAAAAGGCAGGCCGGCTGCCTGCAAGCAATGCCGTCAATAACAGGCAGCCCGTCATGATCAACCAGAAATAAATATTATCAGCAGGCATTGTAATACTGTTTCCTGTTAATATGTTGAATGCAGGCAACGATACCCAGGCCATCAGCACTGCAAAAACAAAAGCTATAGCAGTAAGCAGGAATGCTTCCATCAGGAACTGCATTACAAGATCTTTTCTTTGTGAGCCGATCGCTTTTCGCACCCCCACCTCCCTTGCTCTTTTTTCTGAGCGTGCTGTTGTGAGATTGATGAAGTTAATACAGGCAATGACCAACACCAGCAAGCCGATGATAGAGAACATTCTCACATACAGCAGGAAGCCTTCAGTGTCTTTACCATTAATATAATTCGAATATAAATGCCAACGCTGCATAGGTTGAAGTGTAACATAAGAATTCATGGCATTTATATTGCCTTCTTCGGTATGCTCTATATCCCTGATCTTTGGAGCGATCTGTGCATAATCCACACCCGGCTGTAATTTCACGAAGATCTGCAGATTATTATTGCCATAGCTGCTTAACCCGTCAGTCCTGAATTGTGGGTTTACAGCATACAGGTACGTGCTGGGCACTATATAATTAAAGCTGAAGCTTGCATTGTCCGGCACATCCTGTATAATGCCGGTTACTTTAAGGTTATTTGCATTATCAAACCGGACAGTCTTATTCATAGCATCGTCGTTACCAAAAAGTGATTTTGCCAAAGACTGTGTGATCACAATGGAATAAGGGTCTTTAAACGCTGTGCCCGCATTGCCCTCTATAAACGGGTATTGAAAAATTTTGAAGAAATCCGGCCCGGAAATAGCACCGTTCACATATAGTTTTTTTTCGCCGGCTATCAGCCCGTGATGGTTTGACCAATCACTTTCAGCAACATATTCTATTTCCGGGACCTGGATACGCAATGCTTCTGCCAGTTTTAATGATGTGGTTTGAAAAGTAAGTGTGTCGCCATTGCCGTTGAAGTTTCGCTGTACCCTGTACACCGACTGGTAACCAGGCAGGAATTTGTCGAATGAATATTGATGGTATACCCATAAGCCGATCAATAATGCAACCGCCATCCCGATAGCAAGCCCCATAATATTCAGCACGCTGTACCCGATCGCCCGGGTGATATTCCGCCAGGCTGTTTTGAAATAGTTTTTTAACATTTGAAATTTGAATTTAGATTACCCTCTTTCCCTCTCTTCTTGCAAAGCCTGCCTGTCCGGTAGACAGGGGGAGGGAGCGGTACTACAGAACATATCTAATCTTTAAGTTCTTCCACATCAACATTTGAATAAATCCCGACAAGCCGCTTTACATTTTACAGGCTTTCACACTTTTCACATTTTCACATTTTTATATTTTACATCTCCTCTATTTTCTGGTTGCCCGCCTTAGCAGGTTGCCCCTCTTACCTTTAATTCATGCGGCCCGGTGTTTAGGCGCCCCTCTCCACCGCGTGGAAGGGGCCAGGGGTGAGGTTACTCCGTCCTCAGGCTCTTCACCGGATTCATCATCGCTGCCCGCACTGCTTTTACGGCAACGGTCATGAACGCTATTAATAACCCCAGCAAACCAGCTATAACAAATACCCACCATCCGATATCAACGCGATAAGCAAAATCCTGCAGCCATTTATTCATCATCACCCAGGCAATTGGCGTGGCGATCAGCATGGCTACAACAACCAGCTTCAGCAGGTCTTTTGCAAGCAACAGCACAATACCACTTATACTGCTGCCCAGCACTTTGCGGATGCCGATCTCTTTACGGCGCTGCTCTGCCGTAAAGGTTATTAATCCAAACAAGCCCAGGCATGCAATAATAATTGCCAGCACGGTAAACGTCATCAACAGCTTGCCCTGCATTTTTTCCGCACTGTACTGGCGGGAAAAATTTTCATCCAGAAAGCTATATTCAAACGGGTTGACCGCATCAAACTGCCGGAAAACCGACCCGATATACTGCACTCCCGCGCTCATATTTTTACTGTTGAGCCGCACATATATATTATCCTTATCATTGTCCTCAGGGGGCAGCTTTACGATTAAAGGTGCAATGACATGCTGCAGCGAATAAAAATTAAAATCCTTTATTACGCCCGCCACCTCATATATTTTCGGGTTACCTGCTGAGTCGGTTCCCATCCGGATCTTTTTTCCTAACGGTGTTTTCCAGCCTTCTTTCCTGGCAAGCGCTTCGTTGATCAATACTACTCTATCTTTATCAGTAGTCATTTCTTTAGAGAAATTCCTGCCGGCTGCCATCTTCACCTGCATGGTAGTAATAAAATCTTCATCCGCCAGCAATACCGTAGCCATCCTGTCCTTATCACCCATTCTGCCGTCCTTTTCTTCCGCCCTGTAATCTCTACCACCGAGATCATTATTGCCGATAGGATTGCCGGCAGCAGCTACGCTCTCTATAAACGGGCTTTTTAATAATGCAGCTTTTATCAGCGCTGTTTTATGCCGGGCATCCTGGTTACTTAAATGGAATGTCATCACCTGGTCTTTATTAAAGCCCAGGTCCTTGTTGCTGACGTACTGTAGTTGCCGGTAAATAATAAAGGAACCTGCGATCATGGCAATAGTGATCACAAACTGGAAGACCACCAGCGACTGCCGGAACCTTATATTGCTATCATGTCTTCCTATCAATCCTTTCAGGGAAGGGATCAGCTTAAAGCCGGAAAGAAAGAAAGCAGGGTAAATACCGCTCAGGCATCCTGTTACCACCGCAAACCCCGTGCACAGCAGTACGGTTTGCACCGTTCCCGGCTGCCATATGCCTGTATCCTTACCGATAAAATGGAGGAACCAGGGCATGGACAGTTTTACCAGTGCCAGGGCAATCAGTGAAGCTATAAAAGTGATGAGCACAGACTCAGCTAAGAACATGACAGCTAATTGCAGACGGCTTGAACCGTTTACTTTGCGCACACCGATCTCTTTTACCCGTAATACCGACCGCGCAGTAGACAGATTCATATAGTTGATAGCAGCAATGATCAGTATCAGCACGGCAATCAGTGAAAATGCAATAACATAACGCATGCTGCCATTGGGCGCTATTTCATATTCAAGGTTGGAATGAAGATGTATGGCAGTAAGCGGCTGCAGTTCCAACCGGTAGTTCACTTTGCCGGCCACCTTTTCCATAGCCGGCTTTAAGTATGTGTCATAAAAAGCAGGCAGCTTGGCATTCAGCTTTTCAATATCAGCAGCATTCTGCAGCAGAAGGTAGGTATAGAGATAAGAGTTCCCCCACTGGCTGTTATCGGTTGCGGGCATGCGGCGGATAGCGCTGAATGTAAAATGGGAATTGGCAGGAACATCATAAATTACGCCGGTGATAAGATTATTGTTATCGCTGCCGAAGGAAATCATTTTATTCATTGCTGCTGCCGGATCACCGAAAATTTTACGGGCCAATGTTTGTGTAACAACAATAGAATGAGGCTCGTCAAGCGCATTATCATTACCACATAAAAAGGTATAGCTGAACACCCGGAAAAAGCTGCTGTCGGCAAAAAAAATATCATCCGCTTTGATGTGCTTTTCGCTATACGTAATGGTGCCTCCGCCTTCCGCATCCAACCGTACCGCTTCACGAACTTCAGGAAATGTATTTTTGAACGCCTGCGCAAATGGTGCAGAAGTCAATGGCAGATCAAAGCTGCCTCCACCCCAGGTTGCATGTTGCGCAATACGGTAAATACGACCAGCATTGGCATGGTAACGGTCGTAGCTTAATTCATTGCTCACATACAACATGATGAGACAGCAGGCTGCCAGCCCGAGGGAGAGCCCGCCGATATTGATGACAGAAAATGCCTTATTCCGTGTAAGATTTCGCCAGGCTGTTTTGAAATAATTTCTTAACATTTGAAATTTAAGATTTGAGATTGCTTTGATGCGACAGGCTTTTCATTTTCAAATTCATATATTTTCAAATTTTCAAATCTGTATTATTCCAGTCAATAGATATGCCATAGGAGAATATACTGATAATTAACCAGTTGTGGTTTATCACACCGACATACTGTACGGAATTGAACGTGCACTGTACGAAAACGGACAATAATACAGGAAGGTTAAAGGATCAGGCAGGATAATGGTGGAGACGTGAGAGGTAAATGGTGAACAGGCAATGGTGAATAAGTGAGACGTCAGACGTCAGACGTGAAAAGGCAAAGGCTAAAGGCGACAGGCTGACTTATCACTTACCTCTTCCCTCTTATCACTCATGATAACACGCTCCCAGCTCATTATTCTTTGTGTTGACAGCAGCATTGTACAGATCCATTGACCATATAGCGCCGGTACGGATGTCGGCAATATACATATCATATCCTCCTTTGCTTCCTGACCGGGTAGACGATAATAAAATATATTCCGGATCAACCGGGCAAGCATCAGAGTAGTCACCAGAAGGTTCATTAAAGGGCAGGGCAACGGGAGTTCTTGCATTTAAGTAACCCATATACAATTGGTCGTGATGATTGGCGAAGGAATACCAGCGGGTAAAAATGAAGCTGCTGTCGTTTATTGCAATGGGATAATAAGCATATATACCCGGGGCTGCAAAAACTGTTTTTACATTTTTATCTGCAATGTTATAGCTGTAAATGGAAGATATATCATTTGTTTCCGCTGCATACAGGATATATTGATCATGATCGGCAAAATAAGGCATGGAAGCCTCTTGCTGCGCAACAATATATTGGGCAATGATATTTCCCAGAGTATCCATCCGCATTAGTTTGCCCTTACTTTTAAAAATGACGGATGCCCCGTCTGCAGAAAATTTTGGATCTTCATTCCTGCTTTTAGTTAAAGCCTTCGTTAAGTTAACGGGTTGAGCAGTATCCCCGATCTCCCATATAAAAATATCCCACTGATCAGTTTCAGCGTCAACACCCATAAATACGATCTTTTTCCCATCGGGCGAAAAATGGGCATTCATAGGATTACTGATACGCCATTGCGCGCTTAACACCGTATTGGTGTTGGTTGCAAAATCATACAGCATGATCCTGGAATCATTACATTCATAGCACGAATAACTATGATAAACAAGCCTGCCACTGAGGGCAGGCTTGTTTTGTAAAGTATCGGCAGGTGGTTGATCCCCGGAATTTGCTTTCGTAGCTTTACTGCAGCTCATCGCTATCAAACCTGTCAGCAATAAACCGGCAGAGACCTTTCTGCCCATTAGTAAGGCTATGCGGTAATACTTCAGTATTATCATCAGTATCCTGCATTTTGTGTAAGGTTAGGATTAGCGTCAATTTCAACCTGTGGTATAGGTAATATCCAACGCTGCTGTGTACAATGTGAGTAATCCATTTTCACAGGAGGACCTACTACACCATCTGCGCAGGTATAAGTATATTCATTCAATGCCTGCATAACGGTAGTGGCCACACCTGCTCTTACCAGGTCGTCCCAGCGATATCCTTCAAAGGCAAGCTCAAGCCGTCTTTCTAATAAGATAGCAGCTTTCATTTGTTCCTGCGATCCACCGCTGACAGCAGGAAGCCCCACACGGCTTCTTATCAGGTTAACCGTAGTAGCTGCATCCGCCGGATGCCCGGTTTCATTCTGAGCTTCCGCTTTGAGCAAAATGATATCAGCCAGTCGTAGCAAATAAAAATCATCACCGCTTGACCAGCCGGCCGGATGCTTTTGCTTATAGTTGAAAGGAATGGCGGTATCAGGATCCTGACAGGGATTCCAGTTTTCATCTGCCCAACTGATGGGATCGCCGTTTGCATCTGTTTTCATAAAAATAATATTGGCATTCATCCTCACCTCGTCGCCGGCAGCTTCATAAGCCGCTACCAGGTCTTTTGAAGGCACACAGTATTTTTGCCAGCCGTCTTCGGGTGCTAAGAAAAGCTGCACACCCCAGCAGGCGGCGCTGGCGCTTCCTTCTTCATAAGGGATCTCCAGTATTGCTTCTGAATTAAAATCATGATCCCCGTCAAACACATCGGCATAGCTGCTCATCAACGCATATCCTTCCGGGCTGTTGATCACGGCATCACAATATTGCAATACCTTGCTGTAATCCCTGTCGCTTCTTTGCGCCCATACTTTGGCAAGCATGGCATTTGCCGCTCCTTTGGTTGCCCTTACTTTATTTACAGCAGGCGTATTTTCGGTGGCAGAGCCTGCCGCCCCCGCAAAATGATCAGGCAGGTTCTCCTGTGCGGTCTCCAGGTCGGCTACGATCTGGTCGTACACTTCTTTTTCAGTTGACCGTGGCTTCCTTGTTTTCCCGGGATCAGCTGTGTTGGATTCCAGCTCCAGCGGAATACCGCCATACAATTTTACCAGTTGATAGTAGTGGAAGGCTCTCAAAAAGCTGGCTTCACCAATGATCTGTTGTCGCCTTTCTTCGGTAAGCGCAGGATCGGTCATTTCCGCGATCTTGGTGAGCAGGATATTGCAACGGGCTATCCCGCTGTAAAGCGCCTGCCAGTGTGCATAGCTATGGGTATTGGCCGGTGGAAGAATAAACCGGTCGTAATCATAAAATGTTTCCTCATTATTACCACCAGGATAAGCGTTATCAGAACGCACATCACTGAGCATTACATTTTCCCACTGGTAATAATCGCTGCCGTAAAACAGGTTGTAACATCCTGCGAGCGCATTCTCAATGTCGTTTGCCGTACCGTAAGAATTACCGGTAGTAAGCGCTGTTTGAGGATTATCGTCCAGGAATTTTTTGCACGACACAAACGGCAGCAGGGCCAGCAGCACTATTATATATTGAAATGAATACTTTTTCATATTTGCTGTTTTATTCAGGTTAAAAGGAAAGGTTGATACCGATAATAAAATCCCTCGACTGGGGGTAAGTGCCATAGTCCACACCGGGCGCTGCATTCTGGTCGGTAGTGGAGCTGGATTTCCCGCTGAAAGCGCTGAGCTCCGGATCAAAGCCTTTATACTTTGTGAAGGTGAGCAGGTTCTCGCTGGTGAGATAAACAAAACAACGGCTCATCCTGATTTTATTGATCAGAGTTTCCGGCAGCTTATACCCGATGGTAAGCGACTTTAAACGCAGATAAGATCCATTTTCGACAAACCTTGTAGAAGGCAGTGAATTATTCCAGTCATTGGGCGATACACCTGGTATATCTGTAATATCACCGGGGTTCTTCCATCTTCTTAATACATCAGTAGACTGGTTTACCGCAAGCGCCATAGACTCTGTAAGTATCCTGGTGGCATCCATTACTTTATTTCCGCTTACGCCCTGGAAGAAGATATCAAGCGAGAAGTTTTTCCAGGTAATGGAATTAGTAAATCCATATGTAAACTTCGGGTTGGCATAACCGATAATGCCTACACTATCTGCTGATCCATCCGCAGCCTGGAGAAATATGATATTGCCGGTTGCGGGATCAACGCCCTGAGAGAATTTTCCATAAAATGAACCCAGCGGCTCTCCTTCTTTTACAAGGGCGGTATTATAGTCGGATCCCAGCACATTAATAGATCCTACCACCAGTTGCGTGCCTACAATATTCAGCACCTTGTTCCTGTTGAAGGAGATATTAAAATCGCTGCTCCATTTAAAATTGTTATGTACTATATTTTTGGAATTGAAAGAAAATTCAAAGCCTTTATTGTTGAGGCTGCCTGCATTCTGCCATGCGCTGCTATAGCCCGTGCTGGTAGGTATGGGTACTGCCAGCAGCATGTTGGTTGTTTTTTTATTATAATAATCAGCAGTAATTAATAGCCTGTTATGAAACAATCCCAGGTCTATACCTATGTCCACCTGTTTGGTCTTTTCCCAGGTAAGGTCAACATTTTCCAGCGAATTAGGCACATAAGCGGAATGAAGCTGGTTGTTGATGAGGTATTTTGAGCTGGTGGTATCCACAATACCAAATCTTGCATTAGGCGGAACGGCATCATTACCCACCATACCCCAACCGGCACGCAGCTTCAGCTCTGAGATAAAGTTTTCATTTTTGCTAAAGAAATCTTCTTCTGATATTCTCCAGCCAGCAGAGAAAGAGGGAAAGCTGCCCCATTTATGCCCGGGTGCAAACTTACCCGAACCATCACGACGGAAATTGGTAGTGAGATAATACTTCTCTTTATAATTGTAGTTGAGCCTTCCGATAAATGCCACGGAAGAAACCGGGTTGATCTCTTTCGTAGGAATAGCCTGCACAGCGCCACCGTCAACAGACTGGTCGCCCGGCTTGGCATTGCTGAAATTAACAGAAGTGCGGTACAGGTTATTGGTATTTTGCCTGGATATTATAAAGCCTGCAAGCGCTGCTATACTATGATCTTTAATTTTTTTATTATAATTAATAGTATTCTCTGATATCCAGCTTGTGAATTTATACTTGTAATCCCAGGCTAACCCATGCATTGTCCTTCCATACCTGGTTTGTACCGTATCCTGGAAAGCCGTATACCTGCTTTTTGAATCTTCAAATCCAAACAGGCTCTTCAATTTTAATCCTTTTATGACTTCAGCTTCTATATACGCGTTGCCGCTGTAGCGGTTGCTTTTGTAAATGTGATCCGGCTGGTATACAGATGAAAGGGGATTTTCGAGATCATTCAAAAATGGACTTCTCGCATACATCCTGGGGTCATCAAGATCGCGGAGACCTATTATCGGCACAGTAGTAAGCAGCCGGGCTATAACGCCGTTGGTATAGTTTTCAGGGATATCCCTGTCCTTCCAGTTGCTGTAGGCAAAGCTCACTCCCGCTTTCAAAAATTTTGTGATCTGCTGGTCAACATTCGCTTTTACAGTCGCCCTTTTCACACTGTTGTTCAGCACAATTCCATTCTGGTTCAGTACTGCTCCTGAAACGTAATAGGTAGTAGATTTTGTGCCTCCTGTAGCCGACAACTGGTAATTTTGGGAAAATGCTTTCCTGAACACTTCATCCTGCCAGTTGGTATTGGCGTTGTACTTATTCCAGTCGGTCGTTCTTCCCATTTCAGTGGCCAGGTCTTTAAACTGGGCGCTGTTCAATACATCCAGCTTTCTCCAGGGCTCAGATACGGTAAGCGAAGTATTGAACCCTAATTTCAGCTTCTGGTCTTTTCCTCTTTTAGTGGTTACCAATACCACACCGTTGGCGCCACGGTTACCATAGATAGCTGCAGAAGATGCATCTTTAAGTATGGTAATATTTTCAATATCGGAAGGATTGATATCGTTGATGCCTTCCATCGGCACACCGTCCACTATATACAAGGGGTCACTACCGGCAGTAATAGAAGATGTTCCCCTGATGCGAATGGAAAATCCTGCCTGCGGCTGGCCGGAGGAACGAACTACCTGCACACCCGCTGCTTTACCTTCGATGGAATAACCAAACTGTGAATTGCTGCGGTTATCCAGGTCTTTTGAGGAAATGGTTGCCAGGCTTCCGGTAACATCCTTCTTTTTTTGTGAGCCATAGCCTACTACCACTACTTCGTTCAGCTCGCTTTCCTTCTTCTTTAAAACGATCTGAAGGGAAGACTGGTTTTTAGCAACAGTGATCTCTTTTGTTTCGTAGTCAACAAAAGACACAACAAGCACAATCTCATTCTGTGGCACATTCAATACAAAGCTGCCGTCGGGGGCTGTGCTGGTACCCGCATCACTGCCTTTTACACGAACGGATGCCCCGGCAAGAGGGTTGCCATTAGCATCAGTGACCTTTCCCGATATCCGGAGGCTTACGGTTTGCCGGGAGGCGGCATCAACTGCCTTTACAATAATGGTTTTGTCAATAATGGCATAGGAGAAAGGCTGGTTTTCAAAACAGGCCTTCAATACCTCTTCAAGGGGCGCATCTTTGAAGTGAATGCTGATACGGTTAAAAAACTGCATCTGGCTCTCGGTATACAGGAATGAGTAGCCCGTTTGCTGTTTAATAAGCCTGAATGCTTTCTCCAGCGAAGTATTACGCCCGGAAATTGTGACCATTTGGCCGAATCCCGTTGCCGATGCAGTGAGGCATCCGGAGATCATCAGAATCGCAAGCAGTTTCATAATTCGCCATGTTTTGGTAAAAAGGAGCCCATCGTCAGCAGGTACTCCTTTCAGCGTCTGTAATTTCATACATTTGTACAGTTTGGGTTTAATAATAAGCAGTCTTGCCAGATTTGCTTTTGTTATAGATCCTTACGTCCGCCGCTTCGTCTCGCACACGGAGCGGCTTTGTTATAGCTATCAGCTTTCAGCCATGAGCTATCAGCCATCAGGTTTCAGGGATTGAACTGATACCTAAAAGCTGACTGCTGATAGCTATTTATACACTTCAATCATATTTCCAATAGTTTTAAAATGAACACTTCCCGTGGTTTCAAGCATATTGAGCACGCCGGATATATTACTGTCCCGCGGGATATCGCCATACAAATTTTCTTTAATGGCATCATTAAAACGAATATCTACGTCATACCACCTGCTGATCTGCCGCATGGCTGTGTATATATCTGTTCCATTAAAGCTGAATATGCCGTTTTTCCAGGCCATCACCTGTTCAATATCCGCATTTGGATTGATGTGAATATTGTCCCCTACCTGCGCCTGCTCACCCGGTTTTAACAGCACCGTATTATTTTCTTTAGAAATCCTTACGCCGCCTTCCAGTAAGGTTACACGCAGGGCGGGCTCATCTGTATATGCATTTACGTTAAAGTGCGTGCCGGTTACCTGCACGGTGGCGCCATTTGACTGTACGATAAACGGTTTCTCCGCATCTTTGGCTACTTCAAAATATACTTCGCCTTTCATCTCCACTTCCCTTTGCCCGGCAGTAAAAGCAACCGGATAACGGATCTCGCTTTCTGCATTCAACCATACTTTTGTGCCATCACTGAGTGTTAACTGTATTACCTTGCTTCCGCGGGGATTGGCAAGTGTATTGAAACGCATTTCAGGCGTTGGCTCCTCATCACTTGTATATACGATTTGACCATCAGCAGTTTTTTGAACTGAGGTTTCTCCCTGCAGCGCAGTCGTTCCAATAATAAGGCTATCTACCAGTATGCGCTTTCCGTTCTGCAGTGTGATAGTAGCTTTTGAAATAGCAGGCGCGGGGATATCTGTTGCAGTTATTGCCGGCGTATGGACTGCCTCAGTATCTTTACCGGAAAAATTGATAAAAAACAGTGCGGCGCCTGCAATAGCCACCAGCGTAACAGCAGCAGCTACCCAGTACTTCCACCTGGAAGGTCGCTGTATGGGGATAGTATCTGCCGGTTCTCCGTAAACAGACCGGATCTTTTCCCATCCTGCCTCAGCATCATAGCCATACATTTTTTCCAGTTCCTGCCGCACATAGCCGGTATCTGTCAATCTGGAGAACAGTGCCTGGTTTTGAGGAGAGGTCTGCAGCCATGCATCCAGATCCTGCTGCTCCGCCTGCGTAAGCTTATTGCCTTCAAGATGCTTTATAATAAGCGCCGAAACCTTGCTAAGGGGATTGTCCATATTTATGTAAGTATAGTGAATGGTGAATAGTCAATGGTGAATTCCCCATTGCCTATTCACCATATACACGAACAGGACTGATTTTTTCCCACGCGGATGGAGAGATTTTTCTGAATCTTAAAACGGAGTTGTAAATGCAGGAATAAAATGTATGCTTATAAGCTCCCCGCGGCGCCCAGTATAGCCGCCAGCAACGGTAGCATTCCTCTTTGCAAAAAGGCCTTTCGCAACAGTTGTATCGCCTTTCCTTTCTGGTTTAATACTGTTTTAGTGGAAATATTAAGCCGCAATGCAGCCTGATCGGTGGTAAGCCGTTGGAAAAATAATAACTTGAACACCTCAGCACATTGAGGCGGGAGGTTTTCTATCTCCCGGTAAAGCGCTGCCAGCACTTCTGCATTTATAATATCAGTATCATCAGGGGAGATAGCCTGCTCTGACAGGTATACTATTTCATCATGCGAGCGCTCGTGGCGTTTTTGCTTTCTCAGGTGATCAATGCATGCATTCCGGGTAGCGGTATACAAAAATGATCTTATTTCCCCGATAGTTTGAAAATCTTCACGCTTCTTCAATAATTTAAGAAAGCTTTCCACTACTATATCTTCTGCCTCCTGCCGCTGATGTGCTATAGTTTCCGCGTAATAACATAATGGTCGGTAAAATATATCATAAAGCTGCCTCGTCGCCGCGGCATCCTGCCGGCGGAACTTTTCAATAATATTATGGCTGTCTGAAGCAGATATCATATGGCTGCCGGTGCAATAAAAGCATTGGCAGCCCAATTATAAATAAATTCAGGTAACCCGGCGTAATATTTTTATCCCGGGATTGGGGGTATTTCAAATTGGCCGGACAGGCGCCTGCATAACATGGGATATACTTATTTGATTGCTTTGTGGTCTTTGCCTGCCCGATCTGAAGATCATTCAGGCGGGCGAAAAACCTGACTGCCGTCAGGCAGGCTTTGTATTTCCTTTGCGGTAAAATTTAACCGCAAAGAGCGCAAAGGAATTACGCAAAGGGGCGCAAAACCAGGGTTAAAGGGGTATATAATTTTCTGTAAGCAACTTTGTATATTCTTTGTACATGTTGGGGTTAAATGTATTTTCGGGGATTATAAATCATCGAAATCGGCTGTATGGAAAACTATGGTATTGTTTTGATCTTAATGGCAGTAGTGATCGGGCTTTCCGCCTGGTCGGAAAAAATCAAAATCCCCTATCCTGTTGTATTGGTGATAGGCGGGGTAATTCTGGGTTGTATCCCTTCCATGCCGCCGGTGGAGATCGATCCCGAGATCGTATTGCTGTTGTTCCTTCCTCCGCTTTTGTATGACGCTGCTTTTAATATTTCCTTCAAGAGCTTCAGGAACAATCTTAATACCATCAGCACGCTTGCCATAGGACTCGTATTTCTTACAGCCGCCGGCATCGCGGTATTGACATATTATATTATCCCGGGAATGACATGGTCCCTCTCCTTTGTACTGGGCTCCATACTTGCAGCTACAGATGCCGTGGCGGCCATCAGCATTACCAAAAACCTGGGGCTGTCTCATACTACCACCACCATTCTTGAAGGCGAGAGCCTTATAAATGATGCCTCGGCGCTGGTAGCTTACCGTTTTGCCGTAGCCGCCGTTGCAGGTTCGGGTTTTGTTTTATGGAAAGCCGGCCTGATATTCTGGCTATTGATCATCGGAGGAGTTGGCATAGGCATAGTCATGAGCAAAGTGTTAGGCTTTGTTTTACGGTCAAGCCGGCACAGCCACCTGGCGGTACTGAGCTTTTTGCTGCTTGCTCCTTTTGTTACTTATCTTATTGCAGAGATGGCGCATGTGTCGGGCGTAATTGCAGTGGTAACGATGGGGTTGGGTATCTCCCGGCTGAGCAGCAGGGTATTCCCGGATTTCATAAAAACCCAATCTAAAACCATTTGGGACATTGTGGGATTTTTGCTGAACGGTTTAATATTTATCCTGCTCGGGCTGGAATTACCTGTTGTTTTGAAAACCATAGACAATTCCCTGATACTTCCCTATATCGGTTATGCTTTTCTGATCACCATTGTGGCCCTCCTCATACGTATGGTCAGGATCTTTATGCAGCGGCGCAACCTAGAAAGGGCATATCATTCAAAAAAAGGAAAAATAGCAGAAGACGCATTACTATCCATTCAGGAATGCCTGATCATCAGTTGGTCGGGCATGCGTGGCATCGTATCCCTGGCTATGGCAATAGGCTTGCCCAAATTTGCTGAAAGCGGCGTGCCATTCCCCATGCGCAGCACTATTATCTTCCTGGCTACTATTGTAGTGCTTATTACTATTGTCGGGCAGGGGCTTATCCTGCCTGTCATTGTAAAAAGAAATACGGTCAATGATCAGACCCGGTAGCAGCTGTAAACTTATCATGTAAGGTGTAGGGTGAAGGTATAGGCTGTAAGGCCTTACAGGTTGCAAGTTACAGGTTACAGGTTGCCAGCCTCAGTCCACTGTATCAAAAACGTACAGTTCCTGTATCAAAAACGAACTGTTTCGTATAAAATTTTCACTCCACTATATTGTAAATCAATCACTCATAAAACAGGCATCATTTTAGTTCTTTCTTGAAGTGTATAAAAAGTCAACAGGTCCGTAACATACCAGAAAATAAAACGTATAACATGTAGTACTTTGAGCTATCGGCTATGAGTTACAAGCTCATAGCTGATGGCTTATAGCCCATACCTTACAACTACCACACATGATAAAAAATCTCCTGCTCGTCGCCCTCCGCAATTTTAAGAGAGATAAATGGTACAGCCTGCTGAATATCCTTGGCCTTACCATTGGGATAACCTTTGGCTTGTTCCTGATCTTTTATATCAAAGATGAGCTGAGCTATGACAGGTATCATAAAAAGGCGGACAGGATATTCCGCATCAATTCCATCATCAAAGAAGCGGACAGGGATACCATGCGCTGGGCAATAGCGCCCTTTCCTTTAGGCCCTGCCGTGGCAAAAGATTATCCTGAAGTGGAAGAAGCCGTAAGGTTTGTGGGCAGCGGGCGGACTATGTTCAAAAATGGCGATCTGAGGTTATATGAAGACAAGGTTTTTTTCGCCGACAGCAATGTATTTCGCGTATTCACCTGCCCCTTCATTGAAGGTAACCCCGAAACAGCATTGAAAGCCCCTAATAGTATTGTGATCTCGGAATCATCCGCCATTAAATTTTTCGGGCGTAATAAAACGTACCTGGGCAAGACGCTGGAAAATGTAAACGGGAAAGTATATAATGTGACCGGCGTGATGAAGGATGTGCCCAAGAACTCGCATTTCATCTTTAATATTTTAGCCTCAAGAAGCACATTGCCGGCAGATTTTGGCAATAACTGGGGCAATTTTGATTACTATACCTACGTATTGCTCAGACCGGGAACAACGGCTGCTGCGTTCGACCAGAAGATGAAGCCGATGTATGACAAATACCTCGCTTCTATTTTTGCCAAATACAATATTAAGATCAGGTTTAGCGCACAACCAATTACCGCTATTCATCTGCATTCCGATACAGCCAATGAGCCGGAAGAGCTGGGAAGCATGTCCTATATCTATATCTTTTCGGCTGTAGCATTTTTTATGTTGCTGATCGCCTGCATCAACTATATGAACCTGACCACCGCCAGGTCGGCAAGAAGAGCAAAGGAAATAGGGATAAGAAAAGTGACCGGCTCTTCCAAATTGCAACTGGTATCCCAGTTTCTTATTGAGTCAACACTTACTGCAGTTTTTGCCCTGCTGCTCAGCATCGGGTTGATCGCCGCCTTTCTTCCCATGTTCAATTCCCTGTCGGGAAAGTATATCAGCTTTGGGTCAATGTTCAGGCCGGATACCATCGTTATACTCCTGGCTGTAATTGTATTTGTGGGCATGGTAGGAGGCAGCTATCCTGCATTCTATTTATCAAGGTTCAACCCCGTAAATGTGTTGAAAGGCAGCCTGTCCAAGGGCTCGAGCAATGTTAATCTGAGAAAAGCCCTGGTGGTGATACAATTTTCCATATCCATGATCATGCTTATCTGCACATGGGTGGTATACGGGCAGCTCAGGTACCTGAGGAATAAAGACCTTGGCTTTGACAAAGCACAGGTGCTGACGGCAATGGCCGTTACGGACAGGGATATACGAAGCTCTGTGCTTTCCTTTAAAAATGAAATACGCAACAATCCCAAAGTGCTTTCGGTAAGCACCGCCAGCTCCGTGCCGGGACAAGGTATCAGCTTTAATTTATTTTCCGTTCAATCAAAAGACGGATATGTAGACAAGGGCGTGGATGTGTATGCCATTGATGAAGATTACCTGAAAACACTGGGGATCAAAATGGCAAAAGGCAGGAATTTTTCTGGTATCTCCGACACGCTGCACAGCATCCTGGTAAATGAAAAAATGGTGCAGGAATTCGGGTGGGGCGACAACCCTGTCGGTAAAAGGGTAAAATATCCCGGTGATACATCAGGCTATTATCTTGAAGTGGTAGGCGTGGTAAAAGATTTTAACCAGAAATCGCTGTACAATCCCATTACCCCTTTGATCCTGTTATATTCCCGCAATAATAATCTTATCCAGCTTAAGCTGAATACAGCGGATATTTCTTCCACGGTTGCAGGTATAGAACAGACCTGGAAAAAATTTTTCCCCGATATGCCTTTCCAGTATACTTTTCTCGACCAGGATTTTGATTCGCAATATGCAGCGGATCAAAAACGCGGGCAAATATTTACGGCTTTCTCCGTGCTTACCATACTGATCACCTGCCTCGGACTTCTGGGTCTTATTGCCTATACTACAGAACAGAGGCAGAAAGAGATCAGCATCCGCAAAGTGATGGGAGCAAGTGTCAGGCAGATCATCCCACTGGTAATAAAGAATTTTGTTGCGCTGGTGGGGTTGTCATGCATTATCGCTTTCCCTGTCGCCGGATATTTCATGGCAAAATGGCTGAAGGTCTTTCCCTATAACACGGGGCTGAGCATAGCGCCATTCATCCTCTCAGCGTTAGTAGTGCTGTTTATAACGATGCTTACGGTTATCTTTCATACCCTGCGGGCGGCGGTGGCCAATCCCGTCAGGGCATTACGAACAGAGTGATAGAATTTTATCGAAGGATATGTCTCTCCTGCCGCAACATACATTCAATTCAGATCTTCATGCGGACAGGCTTGCAGTAGGTGAGCGTATGAAGTATTTGCTTAATTGAAGTGTCTCGAAAACTACAAACTCATCAACACTCTTACCCGTCTTTGTTCTCCCGACCTTTGGTTGGGATCGCAGTGACGCAAAAGGGTTTTGAATTTACAACCGGCACCAGAGTAAAGTATGCAATTACTCAACCATTCGCCTTTGCGATCCCGCCAGCAGGTTGCATTTAATTTAATGCATGTTACGGCGGGAGAAGCAGTCTCCAAGCGACATTAGTAATAATTTGAAAATGGAAATACTTTCCTTACCTTCAAAACCATCTACCACCTTTAAACCAAACGCTGATGACTTTACAAAACCGCAGGCATTTTATCAAAAACAGCAGCATGGCTGCTCTCGGGCTGACCATTGCTCCTTCATTAAAGCGCATTGCACCGAGCGACAAGCTGCGGATAGCGCATATCGGTTTGGGAGGAATGGGCAACCAGCACATGAAGTGGTTTGCAGGTTTACCGGAGGTAGATATCGTAGCCTTATGCGATGTGGATGAGCATCACCTCAAAGACACAAAAAACAAACTGAAAGAACTTCGCCCCGACGGGCCGAAAATTAAAACTTACGGAGACTTCAGGCGTATACTCGACCGCAAAGATATTGACGCCATCACCTGCGCCACGCCCGATCACTGGCATGCCACCATTGCAGCGCTTGCCTTCCAGGCGGGCAAAGATGTGTATGGAGAAAAACCTTTGTCGTATGATGCCGGTGAAGGAAAAATAATGCTGGAAAACATGAACCGCTACAACCGCATTTTCCAGATGGGCACCCAGATCCATGCAGGAGATAATTATCACAGGGTGGTTGAGCTGGTGAGGTCGGGGCAGCTTGGGAAGATCCATACCGTTCGTTTATGGAAAACGGGAGCACCGCCTGAGCTGAAAGAAACGGAAGTGGCTCCTGTCCCTTCTTATCTCAACTGGGATATGTGGCTTGGCCCGGCTCCTTACACTGATTATGTGCCTGCAAAATGTCATTTCACCTACCGGTATTTTTTAGATTATTCCGGCGGCGTGTTTGCCGACTTCTGGTGTCATATCGCTGATGTTGTATTCTGGAGCCTTGACCCCAAAGGCTTAAAAAGTATTAATGCCAAAGGTGAAAAAGCAGACGGCATAGCAGATACCCCCAAGTGGCTGGATGTTGCTTATGAATTTGAAGATCTGAAAATATTATGGAGCAGCACGCCGCCCGATGTGCCCGGCGCAGCGGGAAAAGGCATTGGCGCCTACTTTGAAGGGGACAAAGGCACATTGCTCTGCGACTATAATAGCCGCTCTATAGTGATTGATGGCGAAACGCTCACGGATATTGATTATGTGCCTATGTCAATTGGGCGCTCTCCCGGCCACCAGCAAAATTTTGTTGACTCCGTAAAAAACAGGACGCAACCCGAATCTAACCTGACATATGCAAGGCAGCTCACTTTACCTATGCACCTCGGGATGATCTCTTACAGGTTGTCGAAGCCCCTTCAGTGGAATGCAGCGAATGAGCAGTTTGTGGATGATGCCGCTGCCAATGCTCTGCTGCATAGGGAGGCGAGAGGGAAATGGAAACTGATTTGAGGCAGTGAGAAGTGAGAGGTGAAACGTGAGAAAATAGGCGTGAAACACTCATTATTCGCTAACAATAATTTTGGGTTACCAGCTACAGGATCTCTGTTGATCGTTCCTTGCGCCTGCCCCGATGAATATCGTGGGGCGCACTCTTGTACTGCAGGAATACTGATCAGCAATTCACGTGGAAGTATATGTATTATCCAAGCCCGGACAGCTGGGGGGACTCGTGTACAAACGTTTATAAATGCTTATCTCCGGATAATGAAAGTTACATTTACGCAATGACAATACAAAATCTACAACATTAAGCGGTTGATTTTCAATGTTGGGAAATCGCGGTTAATAGCATAAATTTATGTGTATAGCTGCTATACGCACTTCAATTGTTGGAGAACGTAGCGTCAATGCTCCCATTAGCAGCAAATACAATGAGGTCCCTACTATTAATAGCAACAATTTTAGGGGGACAAATTACTTTTGGACAAAATTCCAAAGACACAACTATTACAAAATGGGCATTGGATAGTTTAAGGTTTCAACTTTGGCAGGAATCTGGGACAATAAATTCTATGCATTGGGCTTACAAACTAAAAGCTCATACTTACAACATGGACACAGTTTCTGCAGGCAATGACTAACAATTAATCCTAGAAACAAGGACAAAAAATAATTTATCAAGAATTAATTAAGTTCCGCCGACCTCCAACAAAGTCAGAGTATTGTGAACAAGAAACAGTTAAGAGGTATTTCAACAAACAAGGAAAAATTGTCTATATAGAGTATTGGGACAACTTTTGCTACAACAACAACGAGAAAGATGATGATATTAAATATTTTGAAGCCGAGTTGGCAAAGCAAGAGAGAATAATTTATGATAGCTTAAATCACATAATCAAACGACTAACATACGAATATCAAAGTTTCAAAGAAGGTTTAACAATACAAACTATTTACTTTTACACTGACAAAGGCGAGCAAATTCAAAGCATCAATAAAATTAGCCGCTATGACTTTTGGGAATAGGCGCATCATCTGCTACATTCCGTTTGGCAATATAGCGGGGCAACGAATATATGCTCGGCTTTTGTTTGTTCCTTTTATCTGCAGTCCCGGCCGGAGGTTATAAATTGAGCTGTAGCATTAACAATGAACTTTTAAAATCTTTATCGTGTTTTTTAAAGGTGAATCCATAGACGGGAGCTTTTCTTCTTATCTGCAACAGCTTGAACTCATTGCTTTTTTTGCCGGCTTTCCTATGCTGTACGCGGCAGCCTCAGTTATATCGGGAAGCTCTTTATCCAGGAACAAATACGGAACAAAACTCGTTTCCTTTTTACCTTACAGCTACGCCCTGGTCGCAACTTTATATTTCGGACTTCAGATCAGGACACAATACGACTATTATTCACCGGGAATTACTTCGGGACAATTCCATCTGCCGTTAACAGTCATATGGGGACTGCTTGCAAATTTATTCTGGATACCCGCTCTGGCTAAAAAGCCTGTTTTAAGCCTGCTGCACAGTTCGATCTTTTTCTTCCCTGTAGTTAAAGATATCTTCCTTCAAATAACAACAAATGAAGTTGACAGGAATATAGTAAGTAATGATATGAAACTTTATACGCTCAGTCTTATAATAAATATTGCTGCACTTGCTGTTGTATTCCTGGTATCCTTTCTTTACCGGTGGTTCAGCAGGAATAAAGAATAGCAGACTGACTCAGCATTGTCCATTGCTCAATCCCCCGCATCTGCCCGATATGATAAAGATCAGTTTATCTTTTGACCGCCCTCATAGCGTGGCTTCATTTTCTATTGCAATTTTATAGAGTCAAATACATAAAGTTTTATCAAACCGCAATTATATGAAACTGCTTAGTAACAGGCTGATGATGATAGTTATAATCATTATTAGCGTAATAGGGTACATCGTTAGTTGTACCCGTGATAATGATTTAATCGTTCCAATTCAAACCACCAAGCCTCCCATTATTAATCATGGCAACGCCGTGCTTCTTCCCGGCAGCATGACCGCAGGAGATACCAGCCAGTGGAAATTTGATAAAGTACACTCCGGTGTACTATGGTCCACCAATTATGTTGGCGCGGCGGGTTTGCTTACTGGCCGCTTCAACCAGTTCGGCATCCATGATGTTACTGATGCTAAAATGCAAAATTATTCCACAACAGGCCAGCCATTGCTGGACACTTCATGGGCATTTTATGAAAATGAGCCCTCCAAAACTTATTTCAGCGGCTATGTCCAAATCAATACATCTAATACCGGAGAGCCCGGAAGAGACGCGGGATGTTATATTTCTACAATGGGCACAACGGCTATCATTACAGGTACACAGAACCTTACAGCTACTAACATAGCTAAAATAAAAACAACAGAAGTAACATTTGATACAGAAAGCAATGACTACATCGTAAAACTTAACCTTACGTGGAAAGGAACCCTCCCCGAGCCGCTTACCAAATCATTAATCGGCAGGCTAAAATATATCCCAAGGGCAACGCCTCAAACCGGAGGCTATGATGTTTTCGGGCTGCAACTAAGCTTCCAGTTCAACTGCCGGGATTATGGCATTACCAGCACCAATATATCCGACAAGGTGGATATTGTAGTCAATGCTAATTTCAATAACAAGTAAATTCTTAACTATGAAACGTCCTGCAGTATGGGCCATTCTGCTGATGGCTACCATTATTGGATTAGGCAGTTGCTATAAAGATATTATTAAACCCGAACTGGCCTCTAATACTGAAGGGCCCCCGCAACCGGTTAGTTTTAAGAATGAACTGGCGCCTTTATTCAATTCAAGCTGTGCACTTGCAGGTTGTCATGTTTCCGGTGGTCATCACCCTTATATGAATACAGATATTTCGTACCAGCAAATTGTGAATGGAGGTTTTGTAAATACCGATTTCCCAAAAGAAAGTATTCTTTATAAAATGATCAATACCGAAATGGCGCAGTATATACCTTCTGCATCAGACAGGCAAAAAGTGTATGACTGGATAAGAAACGGAGCCCCCAATAATTAGGAGCATTTTAAACAGCATTATCATGAAGCAAAACATACATATCCCGAAACACTACATCATGGTATTATCAATGATGATGAGCATATTGTTGTTCAACCGGGGAACCGGCATGGCGCAGAATGACAGTACGGCAAACGTCGAAGAGAATCCTGCAGAAAAGGCACCCGTGAAACGAAAACCAAGACCGGTAAAGAATACGTTTGAAAGTATCTGGCTTATCGACAATCAAACCGTTTTGGTGCCGGTGAAAGGAACGTTTGAAATGGATATCCAGCACCGTTTTGGCAGCGTCCAGAAAGGTTATGAAGATTTCTGGGGATTATTCGCGCCATCCAATATCAGGATCGGTTTTAATTATTCGCCGGTCAACAGGTTGTACGCCGGGTTCGGATTCACCAAAACCACTGCGGCGATACTGCCAGAGCAGGGACCATCTTCTGTTTCAGGTCCATTATGGGATGGAAGTCTGAAGTATTCCATCATCACCCAAACGAGGGGAAAGTATCCTGTTAGTATAAGCTATTATGTCAATGCAGCATACAATACTAAAAAAGATAAAGAGCATGATATTTTCCGGTATTATTCCGACAGGCTGTCTTATTTCCACCAGATACTGATCGCGAGAAAGATAACCGAAAAATTATCGGTACAGGTGGCGCCAAGCCTCTCTCATCAGAACGTTGTAAATGGCTATTTTAAGCAGCTTAATGATACGACGGCTGAGATAAAGCCTGATATGCAGTTTAATCATTTTGCCGTCGCCCTGTCTGCAAGATATAAACTAACAACCGCCACATCCCTGATCGTTAATTATGACCAGCCTCTTTCCAAACATACTTTGCATAATCCCAACCCTAACTTTTCTTTTGGATTTGAGTTCGTTACCAGCAACCATGCTTTCCAGTTATTTGCCACCAACTATTATTACCTGGTGCCCCAGTTCAACAATTTATATAATACCAATGCGCCGTTCAATTATACGGATGCCCAGGATAATAAGATTAAAGGAGGAAAATTCCTGATAGGATTTAATATTACCCGGCTATGGAATTATTAATGTAAACCGGAAAAAATGAATGACAAGACAGAAGAAATATTTCAACGCGCTGTTAGTTGGCTTAACGGTATTATTAGCCTGTTTCGATCCCGGGGAAAAGAAGGAAGCTACTCCTGCTGAGGTTAAAAAGGCGGCACATCGCAATACAAAACCTCCTGCGACTTATAATAAAACCGTTGAGATAAGTTTACCTTCAGCCGTTTTTTTTGGCCTTGATGCTGTGCAGGAAGAAAAGATGAAATCGGTAGTTACAGACACCAATGTATTCAAAAGTATTATGCATGATTGTTTTTATCAGAAGAGAAATGCCAGGATGGTTTTAAAAAAATACTATCCGCGGGTAAAGATCCTTGAAGTTAAGAATGCCAGATACCTGTTATTTAAAAAGCCGGAAGGGAGCGAACGTATAGACTTAAATGAGAAGAGCGACCCCTGTGGTCTTTTTCTGTTTGATGGGCGACAGCCGCCCAGGCTGGTTGATATGATGAACATTGACAGCGAGCTTGGGTTTTATTTTAAAATGACAAAAGAATGACAAAAATCATCCCACTCACGCCCAAATATCATTAACGGAATGTCACAGTGAAAGTAACTTGAAATCGCAATCGGCACCTCAAATTAATACACAAACTTAAAAAGAACGAGCAATGAAATTACCAGTTATTGTACTTGCAGGCACAATTTTCCTGGGCATGTTATTATCAGCCTTCAGGATATCTCAGCAAGAGCCCTGGGCGGTCCCGGACAATTACAAGAAAATGAAAAATCCCCTCGCGTCTGATGCAACTTCCATTGCTGATGGAAAGGCATTATACGCCACTCATTGCAAATCATGTCATGGATCTAAAGGTTTGGGCGATGGCAGCAAGGCCGCACAATTGAAAACAAGCCCCGGTGATTTTTCAGCCTCCGCTTTCCAATCTCAAAGCGATGGCAGTATTTTCTACAAGACGTCCGAAGGGCGCAGTGATATGCCCTCTTTCAAAAAGAAATTACCCGATGAGGAAGACAGATGGGCGCTTGTGAATTACCTGAGAACCTTAAAAAAATAGTCATGCAACAAGCCCCGGGAAGGTATTCCAGGAAGAAGGTATTGTTATGGGCTGCGGCTCTTTTCTCAGCCCTGCCTTTGATTGGTCTTTTCTCTTCAAAGAGTAAAAAACAGGATAAGACCAATAATGAGACGGTGATCATGCTTTCGGAAGATGGAAGCCTGGTAGAAGTAGATAAGAAACTGCTGGCAGGGCCTGGTGAAAAGATAAGTAATGAAGAACTGCGGCGATGGATAAAAAATAAACCGCTGTCTGATGGAAAATAAAAAAACTTCGAGAAGAGAATTTCTTGCCGCCACAATCCTTGCATCCGCAGGTATGGCCGGCTGCGATGGTGAAAATAGCCCGTTTACCCCGGAAACTGAAGTAGCATTGACAGGTGAGAAAGTAAAATTACTATCCGTAAAAGGGGAAGTGATTGAAGTAGACAGGGCCTTTTTAAAACCAGTCCCTGATCTTCCCAGGTTAACCAATAGTGAAGAAAGAAAAGGAATACCCGGAAAGAAATTTGTAATGGTAATTGACCTGGCACGTTGCAAAAATTTAAAGAAGTGCCAGCAGGCATGCAACCATATGCACTATCTGCATCCGGGACAAAGCTGGATAAAGGTACATTCCATGCAGGATGGGGAACATACAGCCCCTTACTGGCAACCTACAACCTGTATGCATTGCGATGAACCACCCTGCGTAAAGGTTTGCCCGGTTGATGCAACCTTCAAAAGGCAGGATGGAATTGTAGCCATAGACAGCAACAGGTGTATTGGCTGCCGGTTTTGCATGGCAGCGTGCCCATATTCAACACGGGTATTTAATTGGGAAACGCCTGCTCTGCCCGAAGAAGTAGCGAAACAGCATTATTCCATCGAAACCAGCGTACCACAAAAAAGGGGAACAGTCGGCAAATGTGATTTCTGCCCGGATATGGTCAGAAAAGGGGAATTGCCGCACTGCGTATCTGCATGCCCGAACGGAGTGTTCATGTTTGGAGACATGAACGAAGATACCGTCACCAATGGAGCGGACACATTCCGCTTCAGCGAGTTAATAAAAGACAAAGCGGGCTATCGTTTAATGGAAGATCTCGGAACAAAACCCAGCGTGTATTACCTGCCACCCGTCAACCGCAACTTCCCTTTCGAATCAGGATTGGAAAACCAGAACCTTAACGATCATGACCACCATTAATATTGCCGATACAACACCTGTTCCTGCTGAACAAATAGCAAAAGATCTTCTTCCCCAAAAATTCGGCAGAAGGGGAATGATCTGGACATCAGTGTTGATACTGTTGTTTTTGACAGGCATTATTGCGTATTTCCGCCAACTCAGGCAGGGGCTTGTGGTAACCAGCATGAGAGATTATGTATCCTGGGGTATCTATATTTCTAATTTTGTATTCTTTGTTGCCATCAGCCTGGTAGGATCATTGATTACGGCGGTATTCAGGCTTGCCAATGTAAAATGGGCAACTCCTCTTACCAGGATCGCGGAAATCATTGCTGTATCAGCCATCGTTTTTGCAGCGCTGATCATCATAGTGGACATGGGCCGCCCGGAAAGAATGCTGAACCTTTTCATCTATGGAAGAATACAATCGCCCATTATGTGGGATGTAATTGTGATCAGCACTTATTTCGTCATCAGCTTACTGCTACTCTATCTTCCCCTGTTGCCCGATCTCAGGATACTCATCAACTCAAAAGCGCCCCAATGGTTAAAAAGATTATACCGTTTCCAGGGTTCTTTCTGGAAAGGAACAGCCGAACAATTTAAAATCAGCGAAAGGTCAATTACTATTCTTTGCATTGCCATCATACCTGTTGCTTTCAGCATACATACTGTTACTTCATGGTTGTTTGCCACAACATACCGGCCGGGATGGGACAGTACTAACTTTGGCGCTTATTTTATTTCAGGGGCCTTTCTTGTAGGCTCCGGGGCGGTAGTGGTTGCCATGTATGTCTTCAGAAAATATTATCACCTTGAGAAATATATTACTGAAATGCATTTCGAAAAAATGGGCAGGGTGGTAGTGTTGCTTTGCCTGTTATATCTGTATTTTAATATCAACGAATACATGGTCCCGGCTTTTAAAATGAAAAAGCCGGAAGAGGCTCATTTGGGAGGGCTATTCACCGGCGAATTTGCCCCTATGTTTTGGTTTGCGATAGTTGTTGGTATGATCATACCCATTATTATACTATTGTTTAAAAAGGGAAGAAAGCCGCTTCCTATGTTCATTACGGGGATTATGATAGTAGTGGGCGCATGGTTCAAGCGTTACCTGATTGTCACGCCTACGCTGCTGCACCCGTTTTTGCCAATGAGTGATGTGCCTGCTGCTTATCGGCATTATTTCCCCAGTTGGGAAGAGTGGGCGATCACCATTGGTTCTCTGGCGGGAGCATTGCTCGTGATGACTTTTTTTGTAAGGATATACCCAATCATTCCTATTCAAGAAACGATAAGCGAAAGTCATGAAGAAGAATAAATATATTTTGTTGTTATCCCTTTTTGTGCTGGCATACGTTCAGCAAGCTGCGGCCCAGGAGAAGGAGGTAGTTAAAGAAATGGTAAGACTGAAATATTACAACGACAGTAACAGGGTGCAGTATCTCCTTATAGAAAGCTTATTGCGAAAAGGAAATAATGTAGCGCCGCAGCAAAACAAAGCCTACGAGCTGTATCTCGACAGCAAGGACAACAGCAGCCTTATTGCAAAAGTGGTCACCGATGAGGCTGGCAGGGCAAAAAGCTTTTTACCGCCTTCGCTGAAAGATGCCTGGGATGCCGGTGCACAGCATACTTTTATTGCTGTTGAACCGGGAGAGGAAGATGCGAAAACAGAGCTTGAAGTGGCAAAGGCGAAGATCAGCATTGATACAACTTCTGATGAAGGAACAAGAAGTATAACTGTTGAAGTGCAGAAATATGAAAGCGGCAAATGGCTGCCTGCGCCAGAAGTAGAGCTGAAAGTAGGCATTCAACGGCTTGGCGCTGTGCTTAGTGCAGGCGAAGAAGAGACTTATACTACCGACTCAAGCGGAACAGTAACGGTTGAGTTTAAAAAAGACAGTTTGCCCGGCGATGAAAAAGGTAATATAGTACTGGCGGCAAAAGCAGAAGATAACGACCAGTTCGGCAACCTGCTTATTACAAAAACCGTTCCCTGGGGGGAAAAAGTTAAACCAGACGACAGTTTCTTTCACCAGCGTGCGCTCTGGGCAACAAAATTCCATACTCCGATATGGCTGTTATTCATGGCATACTCAATAGTAATAGGTGTTTGGGCAACAATCATTTACCTCATATTTCAGATCATTAAGATTAAAAAGACAGGGCAGTCAGTGAGTTAATAGCAGAAACAGCTTGCAACCGACAAACATTCAGATATTCAATTTTTCATTAACTTATAATTCCAGAAGAACGACAGAAATAAATACTTCGATCGTTGACGGTTATGTTGGCCTTTTAGATAATCTGAGTACTGACAACAAACTTGACCTTATATCTAAGTTGACCGCTTCGGTTAAGACTGACTTGACCAACAAAAAATCCTCATTCAAAAAAGCCTTTGATGCTTTTGACTCAAAAAAATCTGCCGAAGAAATTATTGAAGAAATACGTAACAGTAGAGTTTCTACCAGACAAATTGAAGCCTTTTGAAAAAATATCTCATTGACACCAATATTGCCATCTTTTACATGAAGGGCAAGTTTGACCTTGAAGCAAAGTTTGACAAAGTAACTGCGGACGATTGCTTTATTTCTGAAATGACTTTGGCTGAACATAAATTTGGTGTTGAAAAAAGCGAGAAGCCAGAAAGAATAAAAAAGCTTTAGACAACTTTTTAACGGGCATACAAATACTTCCCATTTTCCATTCGCTGGACTTGTATGCAAAAGAAAAAGCACGACTACAAAAAGCAGGAACACCAGTTGATGACTTTGATCTTTTAATTAGCGTGACTGCTGTAATGCATAAGTTGATAATGGTTACCAACAACACAAATCATTTCAAACGTATTCGCTGAATAAATTGGAAGATTGGACGAAAGCAGAATAGCACAAACGTACAATATAGGGCGTTTGGCCCTGGCTTTGTACAATTTCTTTCAACACACTGAAATTTCACAGAACCGGCAAAAGCGTTCCACACTTGAAAACCTAATTGAGATAGCTGAACAACAAATCAGGATAGGTAAATTTTTCAGGCTGCTTTAAAAAAATCACAGAAAAAACTTGCGAAACCGAAAAGTTGCATATATATTTGCAACCAATCAGTTTCTTTAAATAATAACTACAAAATGAGAAGAGATGTTTTCCAGGCCATAGCCGACCCGACAAGGCGGGCTATCATCGCCTTAATTGCATTGCAGGCAATGACACCAAACGCCATTGCCGAAAACTTCAATACTACAAGACAGGCTGTTTCAAAACACCTTCGCATTTTAACGGAATGCGAATTGGTAAAACAGGAGCAACAGGGCAGGGAGATCTATTACTCACTTGAAATTGAAAAGATGAAGGAGATTGACAACTGGCTTAGCCAATACAGGAAAATCTGGGAAACCAGGTTCAAGCAGCTTGACAATGTATTATCAACAATCAAAAAACAAAAAAAATGAGCAATAACCTTCTATTTGATTTCACCGTTGACAAATCAAGAAAGACAGTATACATCAACAGGGAATTTGATGCCGGGCTTTCGCTGGTATGGGACGCTTTTACCAAACAGGCGCTGCTGGATCAATGGCTGGCGCCCAAACCCTGGTCGTGCAAAACGAAATACATGGATTTCAAAGTTGGCGGTAAAAGATTGTATGCCATGGTAAGTCCGGAAGGACAGGAGCGTTGGGGAATCCAGGAATACACTTCCATTACTCCGAAAACCAACTTTAAAATGTATAATGCTTTTTCGGATGAAGAGGGGAACCCCGAATTGCCGGGCTCTGAATGGGATCATACTTTCAGCGAACAAAACGGAAGAACCAAAGTGAGTATCACTATTTATAATGAATCCCTTGACAGGTTGGAAAGGATACTTGATGGCTTCACACAGGGAATGAAAATGTCATTGGGCAACCTGGAGGATCTACTGGCAACATTATCCAAAAAATAGTACCGCTTTGGCTTTACCATTTTGGCAGTCTCTCTCAATAAGGCATTCTATAGGTGGTTCCGGGCGCATTTTAAATTTTCGCACCATTTCTCCCCTCTCTGCTGCGCGGAGAGGGGATTGCAGGGGTGAAGGAAATATGTGCCGCGAAAATCTGAAATGCGCCCGTGGTTCTCAGTGCAGGAATGTTGTTTTTTGTATTTTAGTTTGCTAAAAACAACCATTACGTTAGGTTTGGAACGCCTGGTTCAAATATCCTGACAGGAACACTCTTTCACTAACGGAACAATGAAGTCTATAGACAACAACGACAGCCATCAGCAGGCAGTAATCCTAACAACCGAAAATGCTTGCTAACTTTGTAAGATGCACGGCCAGCTATTACAACTCATATCTCAAAAGATAACACTTTCCGACAACGACAGGGAATTGTGCTTGCAGTATTTTGAACCTGTGCTTTTCCCGAAAAACCAAATCATTGAGAAAGAAGGCAGCATTCCAAAATATCTGTATTTTGTAATATCCGGTTTTGTACGCCTGTTCCATTATAACGACAATGGCGATGAGGTGACAACACATATCAATTGTCCTCCCGGCTTCATTACGTCTTATTCTGATTTTATCAACCAAATCAAATCGAACGAGAATGTAGAATGCATCACAGGATGTGAGCTGTTGAGAATAACAAAAGCGGACGTAGTGCTGCTGACACAGCAAAGCGCCGCGTTCAGGGATTTCAGCATTTCGGTTTTTCAACAATCGCTTGCATATAACGAAACCCGCTCAAAAGAATTGGCAACACTCACTGCAGAGCAGCGCTACCAAAAGCTCCTTGAAAATTATCCGGACATCCTGCATAACGTTCCCCTGCAATATATCGCTTCGTTTTTGGGAATGAACCCTAAAAGCCTGAGCAGGATCCGGAAAGGGATCATTAAGTAACATTTGTGAAGTGCAGGCTCATCCGGAATTTTAAATTTTGTGCCGTAATTAAAACATCAAAATATGGCACAGAAAAATTTAGCGTTGGTTACCGGTGCAAACGGGCATCTTGGCAACAACCTGGTGAGATTGCTTATCAGCAAAGGTATTCCTGTCCGGGCTTCTGTTCGTAACACAGACAAAGGGCCTTTTTGCGGGGTGGATTGTGAAGTGGTGCATGCCGACATCACCGACAAGCAATCATTGATAAGCGCTTTGCAGGGCGTGGAAATATTATATGCTGCCGGCGCAGCATTCAGGCTCTGGGCGAAAGACCCGAAAAAAGAAATCTATGATGTGAACCTGGCAGGCACAAAAAATACTGTTGAGGCAGCAGCCGAAGCAGGTGTAAAACGCATTGTATATGTAAGTTCAATAGCTGCATTGAGTTATTCAAAACTTCCTGCAAAAGAAAGCTACGGTTACAATCCCGACCGCAGGGATATGTATTACAATTCAAAAAATGACGGGGAAAAGCTCGCATTTGAACTGGCAAAAAAGCATAATATCGAATTAGTTTCTGTGCTACCCTCCGCAATGATCGGAAGTGAAGCGTTTGCACCCCTTAATGTTTCATACAACATTATCAGTCTGATTCTGAAAAAAGCAATTCCCGTTGAAACCAACATTACGCTGAACTGGATTGATGTGAAAGACGTAGCCGAAGGCTGCTACTTAGCCGCAACAAAAGGCAGAAATGGCGAACGCTATATTTTAGCAAACGAAAAATGCATGTCTATCAAACAGACAACAAAAATTGCACAGGAACTTTTCCCTGAACTGCACATTAAAATGCCGGTTGCGGTACCTAAGCCGGTATTGTTTGCTATTGCGTGGCTCATGGAGGCAGTAAGCAAAATAAATGGCAAAGCCCCCTTGCTTTCCACCAAAGCAGTTGCGATGTTTTCAGGACTGCAACAAAACTTTGACATTTCAAAAGCCCATACAGAGTTAGGTTTCAGACCCAAAGACACAACACAAGCCGTAAGGGAAGCAATGTGCTATTTATATGAGAACGGAGATCGCTTTAAGTAACCTGTAGTACTTATTAGTTTCCGGTTGGCGCCACCTGTCTGATAGTTCGGAAAGATTGCCCAATCAGTCTGCTTAATTTCACCGGGGCCGGGCTAAAAGAAAAAATCTTAATTACACTTTGTAATTCAAAGCACTTTTTATACTTTTAAGCCATAACTTTCTATCATCATGAAAAATAAACCAGGGAAAACCAGCGGTTTACTAGCCGGTATACTATTAGGGTCTCTTACAAAAAAATCAACAGTATGAAGATTTCAGTAACAAAATTTATTATTGTCTTCCTCATTTCAGCATTTGCCTTTCAATTTATCTCTAACTCAGTGCTGGGACCTGAAGTGCGGCTTTTTCCCGCGGACGGTGAGTGGTTCCCGGGAAACGGGTCGCCAATAGCCTGGAAGGGTACTTTAGCCATCATAGTATATCCTGTCAAATTTATTTTGATCAGGCCGCTGTCTTTTTTAGGTAAAGATCCTGACCCGGTGCCCCCTGTTCTGCTTGTTGCCTTTGCTGTCTACTGGACAGCCATGGCATTGGTGCTTTATTATATTCTCAGAAAAATAAACATTCTTAAAGAAAAATGATCTTTAAAAGGGTTACGTTATGAATAAACATCTATGAGCAGACTGGAAGAAATATACTATGAAGCGAAGTCTGACAAATGGCTTAAGCGGTTTGCTGTTTTTTGTCGCATTTCCCTGGCAGCAGGCTTTATTCCGGCAGGCTACGTTAAAATCATGGGTGAACGTTTTGCAGCTGGCTACATACATCAAGGACACATTAAAGAAAATCAAGTCAATATTAGCTGACAAATATCACGTCAGCACTATCGGATTGTTTGGTTCTGTTGTTCGGGATGACTACTCTCCGGCTTCGAGCGACATTGACATTATCGTTGACTTTTCAAGACCTATAGGTATAGAATTTGTTGACCTGGCTAACTATCTTGAGAAAATTCTTAACAAAAAAGTTGACCTCGTTTCCAAAAGGGGGATTAAAAGCAAGTACTTTGCTCACATAGAACCGGAAATTGTCTATGTCTAAAAGAGACGACAGTAAGGCGGCTTGCGTTTATTTTAACCATCGTTTTTGATAGTGCCCAATCGAGAATTAATTATTTTCATTACCAAAATTTCAAACTGAGGCACTACCCAATATTGGGAGCGCATTTCAATTTTTCGCAGGCGGGAACATGCAACGGATTGAAATCCCATGCAAAAAATTGAAATACGCCTCTAATATTGCGATTTAAAATTATATTACCAAAACTCACTACTTTTAGCATTATATCCGTTATCAATATTCTCTTCCTTAACATCATCAAAGCATGCTTCACACGGCACAGCATTCTCCGGCAAATACTCCTTTCTGGGCCATGACCGAAGCAGAAGCTATTGCAAAAGCCGGCAGCTCCGTGAGTGGGATAAGCCCGGAGGAGGCGGCAGAACGTTTAAGCAATGAAGGCAGCAATGCGCCTTCAGCAAAAAATACAAGCGCCTGGCTCTTATTCTGGCGACAGCTCAACAACCCGCTCACCCTGTTGCTGCTGGGTGCGGCATTGCTTTCGCTAATGCTGCACGATACCACCAACAGCTATATCATATTTTTAATAGTTTTTATCAGCAGCGTATTAGGCTACTGGCAGGAAAAGGGCGCGTCGGATGCGGTGAAGACCTTACTGAAAATGGTAAAGACTACCTGTACTGTTCGCCGCGGGCAGGATATGGAAGTGACCGTGGATGCGCTGGTGCGGGGAGATATGGTGGTGCTGTCTGCGGGATCCGTTATCCCGGCAGACTGCTATATCCTGCAGTCCAATGAACTATTCGTGGATGAAGCCGCCTTTACGGGTGAGACCTTCCCCGTACAAAAGTCGCCGGGTATTAAAGAAGCTTCTGCAAGACTGTCGGAGCGTACCAATGCTGTATTCATGGGTTCGCATGTGGTAAGCGGCAAAGGATTAGGACTTGTAATGCATACCGGCAGGGATACGGAGTTTGGGAAAATATCGGCAAGCCTGGCAAGAAAAACACCTGAAACAGATTTTGAAAGAGGTATCCGGCAGTTTGGTTACCTGCTGATGAGCATCACCATGCTGCTGGTGCTGGTCATCTTTGCCATCAATGTATTCCTGCATAAGCCGGTGCTGGATTCTTTTATGTTCTCGCTGGCGCTCGCAGTAGGTCTAACTCCCCAGTTGCTTCCCGCCATCATCAGCGTTAATCTCTCCCGGGGAGCCAAACGTATGGCGGAGCAGCAGGTGATCGTCAAAAAACTTTCCTCCATTGAAAATTTCGGGAGCATGACAGTGCTTTGCTCCGACAAAACCGGTACGCTCACCGAAGGAAAAGTAACCGTAAAAGACTATATAGATGCCTCCGGCAATCCATCGGAGCATGTACGGTTGTACGCCTGCCTGAATGCGGCTTTGCAGCAGGGCTTTCGCAATCCCGTGGACGCTGCCCTTATGGCTATACAACCGGATACGATCCACTCCTATCGCCTTGCCGGTGAGATACCCTACGACTTTGTGCGCAAGCGGCTGACAACCGTGGTGACCAATGATAAGGAGGAAACCATCATGATCACCAAAGGCGCCTTCCTGCATGTGCTGGAAACCTGCACCGATATAGAACAGGCAAACGGCACACGTATTCCCGTGGCAGCAGGCAAACAGACCTTGATGAAGCTGTATGAAGAAGCTTCCTCAAAAGGATTCCGCGTGCTTGGGGTAGCCTGCAAATCGCTGCAGCCCGGTGAAGCATATAGTCGTGAACAGGAAACCGGAATGAGCTTTGCCGGCTTTGTAAGCCTTTTCGATCCACCCAAAGCCAATATCGCAAATACCATTGCCAGCCTTAATACAATGGGCATTGCCATAAAGGTGATCACCGGTGACAATCGCCTGGTAGCATCGGCGCTGATGAAACAGATAGGCTATCCTGACCCTAAAATACTGACCGGGAAGGAAATGAAAGAAATGAGCCCGGCAGCTTTATTGCACGATATACCGATCACCGATGTGTTTGCAGAAGTGGAGCCTAATCAAAAAGAGCGGATCATCGAAACACTGCGCAAAAAAAAGCAGGTGGTGGGCTTTATGGGCGACGGCATCAATGATGCAGCGGCATTACACACTGCAGATGTAGGTATTTCCGTAGACACCGCTGTAGACGTGGCCAAAGAAGCGGCAGACATCATCCTGCTGAACCCCGACCTGGATGTGCTGCGGGCAGGTGTGGCGGAAGGCCGCACTACTTTTGCCAATACCATGAAATATATTTTTATGGCAACGAGCGCTAATTTCGGGAATATGTTCAGCATGGCAGGAGCATCGCTTTTCTTACCTTTTTTACCGCTCTTACCCAAGCAGATCTTACTGACCAACCTGCTGACAGACTTACCGGAAATGACCATCGCCACCGACCGAGTAGACGATGCACAAACCCTGCGGCCGGCATCCTGGGACTTTTCCTTTATCAGAAAATTTATGATCGTCTTCGGGCTATTGAGCTCTGCATTTGACTACTTCACTTTCTGGGTATTACTAAAAGTATTGCATGCCGATGAGCATATCTTTCAAACCGGCTGGTTCGTGGAATCGGTAGTATCCGCTTCGCTGATCGTATTTATAGTGCGCACCCGGCTGTCGGTATTCAAAAGCAAGCCTTCATGGGCGCTTACCAGGGCCAACCTGCTGGTAATAATAGCGGTGCTGGCATTGCCATTCCTTCCTGTATCTGCACTGATGGGCTTTCAGCCGTTGCCGCCCCGCTTTTACGGATACCTGCTGCTTATTGTTGCTGCGTACCTGTGCACGGCAGAGATCACAAAGAAAATTTTCTACAGCTATTTAAAAAAGAAACAGAACAGGGTTATCGGGCTATAGTGCAAATATTTCTACCAATTGTGTAACAAGTTCTTCAATGCGGAAGAGATGTCTTCCCGGATTTAGGGTCATCCGGTTAATAAAATTATATCCCTTGCCGGCATGCTTTTTTTATGTTGTAAAACTGGTCGTCAAAACTGTGTGGGGCGTATTTTAATTTTTCGCAGGCAGGTGGCTTTCAGCCATCAGCGATTACTCTTGTGCGTGTCTCACCGACCGGAAAGTTGTGCATAAAGCAAAAAATTGAAATACGCCCACTGTGTGGCAGCACATTTTTATTATTTATAAATTTTACAATATGCAAAAATCTAATTCGCTAAGACCATTAAGACCGGAACAAACCATAAGGAGGAAGCAGGGACAGGAAATGGCCATGCAGCCACAGCCGCAGTCTTTCCGTAAAAAGACAGACCGGAAACTGGAAGGAAAAGTAGCTATTGTTACCGGGGGTGATAGCGGTATCGGACGGGCTGTGGCAATCGCCTTTGCCCAGGAAGGCGCAAAAGTGTCCATAATATATAAAGCGGATGACATTGAAGCTGAAGAAACACAACGTATCATTGAACAGGAAGACGGCTCCTGCTTTTTGCTTAAGCTCGATATCACTTCAAAAAAGAATTGCATCCGCATTATTGACGAAACAGTGGCCCATTTCGGCAAACTTGACATATTAGTCAATAACGCCGGTGTCCAGTTTCCCGAAACCAAATTATCCCACATAACCGAAGAACATCTCCGGCTTACGTTTGACACTAACTTTTTTGCACAGTTCTATCTTATACAGGCGGCAGAAAAACAACTGGAAGATGACGGCAGCATCATTAATACTACTTCTGTGACAGCATATCGCGGCAGCAAAGGGCTGGTTGATTATTCGGCCACAAAGGGGGCGATTGTGTCCATGACCCGATCATTGAGCGCTTATTTTGCAGACAGGGGTATCCGCGTTAATGCAGTGGCCCCGGGCCCGATATGGACACCTCTTATTCCAACTACTTTCCCCCGGGAAAAAGTTGCATCCTTTGGCTCCGATGTTCCTTTGAAAAGGGCTGGTGAACCTGCAGAAGTAGCACCCTGTTACGTGTTCCTTGCAAGTGACGACAGCAGTTATATAACCGGACAGGTACTGCATCCCAACGGCGGAGAAATTGTGAACGGGTAAATAATATCCAGTTAAATAGATACACAATGCCTGAAGGTCCCAGCATCATCATTTTAAAAGAAGCAGTACAGCAGTTTAAAGGCAAAAAAATAACGGATGTTTCCGAGAATGCAAGCGTTGACATCGGTTCCTTCAAAGGTCAAAAGGTCAGGGATATCAGGAGTTGGGGAAAACAGTTCTTTATTTGTCTTGAAAAAAACACAATACGCATTCATTTTCTGCTGTTCGGGTCTTATAGTATAAATGAGCAAACCAAACCGGATAAAAGCCTCCGGCTGGGGCTCTTTTTTCCTAACGGAGCCCTATATTTTTATACCTGTTCCGTGAAGATCATCCAGGCTGACCTGGATGCTTTATACGACTGGGAAGCCGATGTGATGAGTGATATATGGGATGCATCGCGGGCAAGAGAAAAATTAAAAGCAATGCCCGGAACGATGGTATGCGATGCCCTGCTGGATCAGAAAGTATTTTCAGGTGTAGGCAATATTATAAAAAACGAGGTGCTGTACCGTATTATGCTCCATCCTGAAACAAGGGTAGGCAAAATCCCGCCCAAAAAGATCAGCGAGCTGATCAGGGAAACCAGGAATTACAGTTTTGATTTTTTAAACTGGAAGAAAGCATATGAGCTGAAAAAACACTGGCTTGCGCACACTAAAAAAACATGCCCGCGATGTAACCTTCCCTTCATAAAAAAATATTGCGGTAAAACCCATAGAAGAAGTTTTTTTTGTGAGAATTGCCAGGTAAAGTATGATTAGTTGCCGTGGGAGAAACACTCAGGTTCCATTGTTATGTACATATTCCTTGACCCATTTTGCATTTTCAATAGCAGCCATGGAAGCCGTATTATTAAAATACAGGAATGCTTCTTCTATATTTTTATTTTTCAGCAGGCTATCCGCCACTTCTTTTAAAAACAGGTGTTGATAAACGGAATAATATAACTTGGGCACCCCATGGAACCGGTAATAGGCTATTGCACCATTCACAACGACCTTGTCCGGGAGCGCCGGATAGCTGACACCACTGAAAATTATTTTATTTGCTTCAAGCGCTTCAAATACTTCCCGCCGCCACCAGCCGGCATTACGGAATTCTACTGCATTATACACTTCTGTGCGAAGGCTTTGAACTATACGGTCAAGCTTTTCAACACTATAAGTAAAAGAAGGCGGAAGCTGGAACAATACCACACCCAGCTTTTCTTTCAAACCTTTTTGCACCGTATCGTAAAAATCATTGAGGAGACTTTCACACTCATTGAATTGTTTATAATGGGTAATTAACCTGGGAGCCTTTACAGCAAAGCTGAAATCTGACGGGCTACGTTCGTGCCAGTCTTCCAGTACCGCCAATCGCGGAAAACGGTAAAATGTGACATTCAGTTCGAGGGTATTGAATTGTGAGCTATAAAATTCAAACCATCTTTTTTGAGGAAGCTTTTCAGGGTAAAACTTATGCTTCCATTCCCGGTAATGAAAGCCGGAACACCCGATATGCCATTTTATTGCTTTCATATTGAATTTCTTTGTGGTCTTTGCCTGCCCGATCTGAAGATCATTCAGGCGGGCGAAAAACCTGACTGCCGACAGGCAGGCTTTGTATTTCCTTTGCGGTTATTTTTACCGCAAAGAGCGCTAAGAATTACGCCCGCCTGAATGACTAGTCGGGCAGGCAAAGAGCGCTAAGCCGTACTACTACTCTTCAAAAGAGAGGCCAGGTTTACAGGAGAAAAATACTATTCGGTACGTAATGACTGTACCGGGTTGCTCAGGGCAGCTTTAATGCTTTGATAGCTTACCGTGATCAATGCAATGACGACAGTGATTAATCCTGCTAATACAAACACCCACCACTCTATATTTATTTTATACGCAAAATGCTCCAGCCATTTATGCATGGCAAACCAGGCAACAGGAAAGGCAATGAGCATGGCAATGACCACCAGCCGCACAAAGCTGCCCGAAAACATAGCCACAATTCCCGGCACGGAAGCGCCTAACACTTTTCGAACACCAATCTCTTTAGTACGTTGTGCGGCTGTAAATGTGGCTAACCCGAATAAGCCGAGGCAGGAAATAAATATCGCCAGGAAAGCAAAGCAATCGGACAACCGGCTTACTACTGTTTCGCTCCTGTATAATTTTGCAAATTCAAGGTCGGAGAACTGATACGTAAAAGGGAATTGGGGATTGATCTCCTTAGATAACTTTTCCAATCCCGCAAGCACTTGCCTGGTGTTACCGTTTTTAACCCTTACAAGAATATTGCCCCAGGGCCATTTTTCACTTAGTCGTATAATAAGCGGCTCTATTGACTGGTGCATGGAATTGAAATGAAAGTCTTTCAACACGCCTATAATTGTTCCGGATTGACGCCCCCATACGACTGTTTTGCCTACCGGGTCATCAAAGCCCATTTTCTTCACGGCAGCCTCATTTACCAGGAAGCCTGTGGAATCAGCGCCAAACTGCGGTGAAAAATCCCTGCCGGCTTTCAACTGCAGCTTCATCGTTTTTACAAAATCATATCCCACTACTCCGTCTGCAAAAGAGATAGCTGCATTGGGATCCTTACCGGGCCAGCTTATATCGTCAACATGATGCTCAATTTCAGTAGGTGAATTTCTCATCTTTGAAATATCCTGTACACCCGGCAAACCGAGTGCTCTTTCTTTAAACGTATTGTAATGAGCGATCAGCTCCCCTTCTATAGGTATATATACAAGATTATCCCGGTCGTAACCCAGGTTTTTCGTTTGTATATAATTCATCTGCCGGGATATGACTGCCACGGCTACGATCAGGATGATGGAAAGCGTGAATTGAAACACCACAAGCCCCTGGCGCAACAACATGCCGCGGCTGCCTGTTTTCATTGGGCCTTTTAAAACCTTTACCGGGTTGAGCGAAGAAAGGAATAGCGCCGGGTAGCTGCCTGCCGTCGCGCCTGTTAATATTACCAATGCGGCAATAGCTGCCCAGAACAACGGCTGGCTAACGGGCAGGGATAGCTGCTTACCGCTGAGCGCATTGAAAGCAGGCATCAACACAGCCACGCAGGCTAATGCAATAAGTATGGCAATCAGGGTAAGCATCACGGCTTCACCCATAAACTGCTTTACCAGTGAAGAACGCTGAGCCCCTACTACCTTACGAAGCCCTACTTCTTTGGCCCGCTTTGCCGCCTGTGCGGTAGCGAGGTTCATAAAATTGATACAGGCGATCAGCAGCACAAAGATCCCAATAATAGTGAACAGGTTCACATATTCGATCCGTCCGCCACCAGGATAACCATTTTCAAAAACACTATGCAGGTATACCTGTGAATAAGGTTGCAATCCGACTTCTATCTTTGATCCTTCCGATTTCTGTTGATACCTGTATATAAAATCCCTGATCTTAGCTTCTGTTGTCATGGGATCAGCACCTGCACGCAATTGTACAAAGCTTACAGGGTCTGTGTTGCCCCAGTTGTTCACCCACTGGTTCTGCTGTACAAAATCGTTCCATGTTCGCAGGAAATCAAATTGCCGGGAGGCGTTTGCCGGCACATCATCAAATACAGCAGTGATCTTCAATGATTCCTTGTTATCAAAAAGAATAATCTTACCATAAGCATTTTCCGGGCTGTCAAAAAAAGCTTCCGCCATTTTCCCGGAGATCGCTATGGCGCCGGGTTCGCTGAGCGCCGTTGCAGCATTTCCCTGCAGCAGCCGGTAAGAGAACATAGTAAAAAAATCAGTTCCCGCAAAATATCCTTTCTGCTTGATCACTTTATCACCCGCTTCAAAGGTATTGCTGGCGCCGGGGGCCGCAGCAATTTCAAGTCCGGCCGCATATTGTATTTCCGGTATTACCCGCTTTAATTCCCCTGCCAACAGCCCTTGTGTGGAATAACCGGCATCCACTCTCCCATCGCGATACCATCGCTCATATACCTGGTACAACTGCCTGGAATTTTTATGAAAGCCGTCAACAGCTTTCTCATCCTGTATCCACAACATAATGAGCAGGCTGCTCGTCAGGCCGAGCGCCAGTCCTGAAATATTGATGATGGAGAAAGCTTTGTTGCGAAGCAGGTTTCTCCAGGCGGTTTTAAAATAATTTTTTAGCATTTGAGATTTGAATTTAAGATTTACCTCTCCCTCTTATCCCTCTCCATGCAATGGAGAGGGACGGTACTGAATTACAAACGTTTAGTTCTTCCACATCAACTATTGCACAAAACCAGGCTTTTCGTTCCACACTTCCACATTCACCCATTTCCCGGTTGCCTTAAACGTCAGCCTCTCTCTTACATTTAATCAACACTCTTTAAAGTGAGGCACCCCTCTCCACTCCGTGGAGAGGGGCTGGGGTGAGGTCATTCCGTTCTCAATGCCTTCACCGGGTTCGACACCGCTGCAGCAATAGCCTTATATGCCACAGACAACCATGCAATGCCCAGGGATATCAACAGTGCCCCGATAAAAAACCCCGCGCTGAGCTGTATGCGATAATGAAAGTCGTTCAGCCAGGCGGTCATAAAATACCATGCAGCAGGGAATGCTATGAAAAAAGAAATAACAATAAGCACTGTAAATTCTTTGGAAAACATATACACTATGCTGCTCACTGATGCGCCCAGCACTTTCCGTATGCCCACTTCTTTTGTTTTTTGCACGGCCATAAAAGATACCAGCCCATACAGGCCCAGGCAGGCAATGAAAACAGCCAGCCCGGCAAAAATTTTATACAGCAGTGCCAGTTGACTGTCCTGCTTATAAAACTCATTGATGCTCTCATCAAGAAAAGATGCGGTGTAAGCATATTCAGGGAAATGAGCATTGTATACCTTTTCCACCTCAGCCTGCGTCTTTGCAAGATTAGCAGAATGAAGCTTAAGCCCCACCCGCTCATATACCGGCTTATACGGCACGATGAACATCGGCTTGACTTCCGAGCGCAGGGAGCTTGCTTTAAAATCTTTTACTACACCTGTAATGAGATTCCAGTTGCCGCCACCAAGACGCAATGTTTTACCAACGGCATCCGCGGGATCCTGCATGCCCAGCATGTGCAGCATTGCTTCGTTGATCAGCCCCGCCCTGGTAGTATCACTCGGTTCATAGTTCCTGCCGGCAGCCAGTTGCAGCCCGAAAGTGTTGAGATAACCGGTATCGGCAAACTTGAGATGGACCTGGAACTTTTCATCAGGGCGATGGTCAAAAGCAAAATTGGTAGACCAGTTGTTGTCAGAAGCGGGTGGATCAGAGGTAAACGAAATATTCTCCACGCCGGGAATTTTTTTAAGGTCTTTCCCAAATGCATACTGCTTTGACATGCTGCTGCTGTCTATGCTGATATTGAGCATCAGCACAGCGTCTTTATTGAACCCAAGATCGGCATTGCGGATAAAATCCATCTGGCTGACGGCAACGATCGTTCCGATGATCAGCATCTGGGATATGGCAAATTGCAGCACTACAAGGCCTCGGCGCAGGCTGATGCCGCCCACTTTTGCCGACATCACTTTATTCTTTAACGCCGTGATCGGATTGAAGCCTGACATGCTTAGAGAAGGATAAATACCGGCAAGGAAAGTTACTGCCAGCCCTATGAGCGCCAGCAATAAAATATTTGTAACGGAGAAAAGATGGATCTCTTCCTGCATGGAAACGATATGCTTCACGAACGGCACGCTGAGCCGTGCAATGATCAGCGCCAGTATAACGGCAACAGCTACCAGCAGTCCTGTTTCGCCCATGATCTGCCAGAACAATTTCCTCCGGTTGCTGCCCAATACTTTCCGGATACCCATTTCTTTAGACCTGGTGATGGATTGCGCGGTGGACAAATTGATAAAATTGATGCAGGCCATCAGCAGGATGAAAACACCTATTAATGACAGCGTCCATAAGGTTGTCTTGCCGGTACGGTGATCGCCGAATGTTTCAAAGCGGGTATCAAAATGTATATCCGGTAACGGCTGCAGGAAGTTTGTCTTACCCAGCCCATTTCCTTTTCTCTTTTTATAATGTTCCTCTGCAAATGCAATAAGCTGTTTATTGACAGCCCCGGGCAACTGACCGGCAGGTAACAATGCGTAGATCTGGTGGGTGCTCGAAGTATTGCCCCAGTCATCATTATAATTGTAGAGGTCAGGATTGCGCTTCACCGTTTCCATGGATACCGCCACCTTCACGGGATAGTCTGTATTTACCGGCAGGTTGTCAATAATACCGCTCACCTTTAAAGACAGTTGATTATCCAGCTTCAGCAATTTACCGACAGGTGAAACCCCTTTACCAAAATATTTTTCAGCCGTTTCTTTTGACAACACTACAGCACCCGGCTGTGCAAGCGCTTCGGGTGAACCGGACAACCAGTGAAAATTAAAAATGGAGAAGAACCCCGGGTCTGCAAAAAATATTCCAACCTTTTCAATTATCTTTTTATCATTACCTCCCGGCATAGGCACTGTCACCTGACTCCCGTATGCACCATGCAGGGAACCAAATGTTGCCTGCGGGAATTTTACGCGAAGCGCTTCCAGGGCAGGCACGGGAATACCGGCATTGTAGGTAACCCCGTCTTCAAACCTGTCGGAGGTGACCACACGATATATATTGTTATAATTCTTTTGAAAGGTATCGTAGCTCAGCTCATACCGCACCACGATAAAAAGCAGCATTGCCGCCGCTATACCAATCGCCAGCCCGGTAATATTGATAAAGGAAAAGCTCTTATTACGCCATAAATTCCTCCATCCTGTTTTCAGGTTCGTCATAATACATTATTTTAACCGCTGAGGCAGCACAACAGCCATGCCAGAAGCTAATTAACTGACATTCAAGCAATACAGAGAAATAAATTGCTTCAGCCTGTCCGAATACGGACAGTAAGTTGTTCATCAGCGAACATAGGACTGCTTTCCATTTTCAAATTAGCTCATTTTCATCCCGCAGTTGCGGGATCAAATTCATTCGCTCCTCAATGCTTTTACCGGGTTTACCACCGCCGCTTTAAAACATTGTGCAGCAATCAACACAGATGCGGTTATAAAAACAAACATGCATACCATCAAATAAGGAAGTGCATTTTGCTGTATCCTGTACGCATAATTTTCAAGCCACTTATTGGTGATAATATATGCAAGCGGGCAGGCAATAATGGATGCCATAAATATCAGCAACGCATAATCTTTTATAAACAACAATAAAATATTTTTTACATCAGCGCCAAGCACTTTGCGCATTGCAATCTCTTTATTACGTTTAGCGAGTGTAAATGCCACTACTCCAAATATGCCGAGAAAAACAATAACAAGATTTAATGCTGTGGCAATATCAGTTGCCGTCTTTAATTGTAGTTCAGACTTATATAGTGATTGAAACTGGTTGTCCATAAAAGTATATTCAAAAGGCGCTTCCGGTAACAGTTCCTCCCATTTCTTTTTTATTGCTTCAACTGCTTCGGAAAAATTATCAGTACCTATTTTTACATTCATGTAACGATAAGCCAATGCATCATCCATGTTAACAATTACCACCGGCTCTATGCTTTGTTGCAAACTTGAATAATTATAATCCCCGACAATGCCGGCAACAGTAAGCGGCGGGTTTCCGACGGGTTGTTTTATTTGCCTGCCTACAGCAAATGATGCGGAAGAAAATCCCAATGCTTTAGCAGCCGATTCATTCAACACAATCTGGTTGGGAATAAATGAACCGGATTGGCTGAAGAATGAACCTGCAATCATTTTTAACCCGAAAGTTTTTGCATATGCTTCATCGGCTGTAAAAGCCGTAAGCACAAGTGGGTTATTATTTTTATCAGTCTGCGGGAACAAAGTGATTTGCCCGGGCGGTTTTCTTGTTGGTATTTCAAATGATAATGACGCAGCCTTTACCTCGGGCATCCGTAATAATTGCTGCCTTACATCTTTCATGCGCTGTACGCCAACAGCATCCCATCGTTTTGGATAAGCTTCAACGATAAGCAATTGCTCTTTGTTATACCCAAGGTCTTTTGCAAAGATATACGACATCTGCTTTGAAACATTTAACGCGCCGATGAAAACAATAATCGCCAGACTGAATTGAACAATCAGCAATATCTTTCTTAATACCAATCCTCCTTTTGCCGAATCAATTTTCCCTTTTACAGCATTCACCGTATTAGATGCGCTCAGCACAAACGCAGGATAAATTCCCGCAATAAAACCAATAAATAAAAGGAAAGCGATGAATGCAGCTGTGTTTGTTGCATCAAAATGAATGATAGAGACTAACGTTGTATTTAATACTTCGGAGAACAAATTCCGCAGCAGTTCATAAAGCGCAGCAGAAATAATGGCAGCAACAAAAGTCAGCAACAACGCTTCTGAAATAAATTGTAATACAAGCTGTGTGCGAACGCTGCCGAAAACTTTCCGCAACCCAATTTCTTTTAAGCGATACGATGATGTACCGATATTGATGTTTACAAAATTGATAATGGCCATTACTAAAATAAATGCAGCAATGAATGAAAGCGCCGTTATCATTTTTTGCACAGCACTGTTATTCTCTTTCAAATAATAATCTTTAACCGGTGCTAATTCCACTTCAAGGTTATCCTGCGTGTTTTTATCGGTATATTTGGCAAGTATCTGCTTAAACGGCTGCGCCATTTGCTGCGGTGTAACGCCGGGCTTTAACTGAAGCCTGCCCACTTCATAAGCGCCGCCATTCCATCCTTCTGCTGGGTCGCCGCCGCCGTAATAACTATTTCCGATTGTTGGTACAAATATGTTGTAATCAGTCCCTATTACTCCTGTTGCGGAATTTTTCGGAATATCTTTCAGTACGGCAGAAACTGTATATTGCTGTGTTATTCCACTCCTTGTAGTCAACATACTGAACGATTTTCCAATCGCATCTTTTGCTCCAAAGAATTTTTGTGCAATGTTTTCTGTAATAACCGCCGAACTTATATTTGTAAACGCTTTGTTTTTATCGCCATACAAAACAGGAAAGCCATACATTGTTACCAATGTTGTATCACCAATAGCAATATCTTCTTTAAAATGATTATTGCCCACCGATACAACATTTGAAACAGGATTAAAGCGATAATAATTTTCAACGAGGGTTGGATATTCCTCTTTCATTGCTTTGGCCAAAGGGCCAAGAGTGGTTATATCCATACCCATTTCTTTCACTTTCCATTTGCTCTTAATGATGTACTGATCGCTAACGTTCTTAATATGGCTGTTCACACTTTTCTGGCTTACAATATAAACGCCGATGATCATAGAAAAAGTAATACCAATCGCAAGGCAAAAAATATTGATCACTGAAAACAGTTTATGCCTCGTGAGATGGCGGACAGCTATTTTGAAATAGTTTTTAAACATTTAAAAATTGAAATTTAAGATTTGAAATCGCTTTGGTGCCGCAGGTTTTACATTTTCAAGCCTATTTTCTCATCTTCTTCTCCCTCTCCTTATCCCGAACGTTCGGAAGCGAGGGAGCGGTACTACAGAATATATCCAATCTTCAGGTTCTTTCACACTTGAATGCCAGGTTGCCCCTCTCGCCTTTCTCTCGGCCAGTCATGAACTCAGGCACTCCTCTCCGCTGTGCGGAGAGGGGTGGGGGTGAGGTCATTCTGCCCTCAAACTCCTTACCGGATTCGCCATCGCCGCTTTTACAGATTGAAAGCTGATAGTAATTAAGGCAATCAGTATGGCTGAAATACCAGCTACTAAAAATATCCACCAACTTATCTCAATCCTGTATTGATAATGCTGCAACCAGCTATGCATTATCCACCATGCAATCGGAAATGCAATGAGCCATGCAACAGCAACCAGCTTTATAAAATCTTTTGATAGTAATGCAGTGATGCCTGTAACACTTGCACCCAATACTTTACGAACACCAATTTCTTTTGTTCTGCGTTCTGCTGTATAGGCAGATAATCCAAACAAACCCAAACAGGAAATAAAAATGGCAAGCGATGCAAAAATTTTTGCAAGGCTGCTGATAAGTGTTTCCAGAGAAAACATATTATTAAACTGATCGTCTACAAACTGGTAAGTAAAGGGGTATGCAGGGTTATCTTTCTTTAATACATTTTGTATTTGCGTTAATGCTGTTTCTACATTCGCCTGTTTTTTTAAACGCACATACATTTTTGTAGTGTTTTCCGGACTGGAATAAAAAAACATTACAGGGTCAGGCTTGCCATACATATCACCATACACATAATCATTTACTACGCCCACTACTTCCGCGCGCATGCCACTGTTATCACCTTCAAAGTGCAATGATTTTCCGATTGCACTGCCCTTACCCATCAGCCTTTCCAATGTTTGCGTAATTACTATATAAATAGTTTTATTATTAATGGCGCTGTCTGTTTCCTGCAAATCTCTTCCTTCCAAAAGTTTTATTCCTGATGTATTAAAAAAACCAGGTGTTACATATCGTTGTGATATTAATATTTGTGCGGCGGTTGCTTTGCCGTCCCATGTTAAGCCGCCGGTATTATTACCGCCATATAATGTTGTATGATCTGCAAGCGTCGCGCTTTCTACTGAACCTGTTTGCAAAAGATCCTGTTTAATCGCATCATAATTTTTTGCCATATTGCCCGTCATATCTATCTGCAGTAAGTTATTTTTATTAAAGCCGAGATCCCTGCTTTTTACATGTTGTATTTGCTGATAAATGATGATAACGCTTATAATTAGAACAATGGAAATAGTGAATTGCAGCACCACTAATCCTTTGCGTATAAAGGCTGCGCTGCTGTTTTTTAATTGCATCCCTTTTAATACAAATACAGGATTGAAAGAGGATAAGTACAGTGAAGGATAGCTGGCAGCAACTAACCCGCAAATAAATGTTATTGCAAGTAATGCTATAATGTGAACCGGATTGTTTAAACCTAAAGAAAGATGTTTTACTACCAAAGTATTAAATGCAGGTAAAACCAATGCAATAATAATTACAGCGAGTATTGTTGCGATAAATGATAATAGCAATGCTTCTCCAATAAATTGCGCAACAAGATTTTTTCGTGCAGCGCCCAGCACTTTTTTTACGCCAACTTCTTTTGCGCGTTTGGTGCTTCTTGCTGTCGCCATGTTCATAAAGTTGATACAGGCTATCAGCAAAATGATCCATGCAATGGCAGAAAATAAACGCACATAAGTAATGCCGCCACCACCGGTTTGCACGCCGTTATCAAATTGGTCGCGCAAGTGCCAGTCGTTCATGCTAAACAAAAATGGCCGGGCAATAGAAGTAGGTTCTTTTTGCTGAATAAAGTTGTATAGCAATTTATTTACTGATGCAGCACTTACACCGGGCTTTAATTCAATGTACGTGCTCAATGAATTGTTTCCCCATTTATGCAGGTAATCATTTGCATCGTAAAAAACTTGAAAAGGAGCTACCCATTCTAATTGCATTGAAGAATTTCCAGGAATATCTTTCAGTACGCCGGTAACAACATAATCGTGATCATTGTTAATTCTCACAGTTTTACCGATCACATTTTCATCATTGCCAAAAAACTTCTTTGATGTTTTTTCTGTTATAACAATTGAATACAATTGCCTGAAAGCCGTTGCAGCATTACCCTGCACAAACGGCAATGTAAACATGCTGAACAATGAAGGCTCAGCATATTTGCCTGATGCGTACATTGATCTATCGCCAATGCTAAAAAGAAATGGCATAGCACCTTCTGATGTTCTGCATGTGTTTGCAATACCCGGGATTTCTGCCTGCATTGCCGGCGCTAACAATCCCGGTGTTGAATAAAATGTTGCTGTATAGGTATCATACTTCTGATTTTCTCTTACAAAATACAATTGATCTTTTTTTGTATTGAACTGATCATAGCTCACTTCATCTTCCACCCATAAAAAAATTAAACCGGCACAGGCAATACCAATTGCCAAACCAAAAATGTTGAGAAAACTGTAGCTTTTATTTTTCCAGAGATTCCTGCTGATTGTTTTAAATGACATCTTTAATGGTTTATTGTTTCGGGTTTCAAGACGTGCCCGCTGACGGCTTATGGCTCATAGCTGATTACTGAAAGCCCATAGCCTGGTACCAATAGTTATACCAACATACTAAGTAGCTTGGAATCAACAACTTACCGTCATGCATAGTATCAGAGGTGTACGAAAAAGGACAGCTATTGCACGATAACGGACAGGCGTGGAAATGCCGGCTGGTTATTTGAAGCCACTGAACAAGATTTCAAATTTGAGAGCGAAATTCATTTCAATTACCCCATTTTCATCCCGGAGTTGCGCATATGCACCTGGGCGGGAGCTCATTTTCAAATTCACATCATTCCGTTCACAAAATTTTCACTCCGATATACATGCAGAGTCTTTGCACTACTCACTCCGTTCGCAATGCTTTGACCGGGTTGGCTATGGCTGCTTTAATGGATTGGAAGCTGATGGTAATAATTGTGATAAGTAAAACTAAAATCCCTGCAATCAAAAACACGGAAAGCCTAACAGGGATGCGATAGGCAAAGCCCTGCAACCAGCTATTCATCAGCCACCATGAAACCGGAAATGCAACCAGTAAGGCAATAATTACCAGCTTTAAAAAGTCTTTTGACAACATGGTAGTAATATTTACCACAGAGGCACCGATTACCTTTCTTACACCAATTTCTTTTTTTCTTTTTTGGGCGGTGAATGCAGCTAAACCAAACAAGCCCAAACAGGAAATGACAATAGCAAAGCCTGCAAAATATTTTGAGAGGATGGCAACACGTTCTTCTGAAGAATACAATGCCTGGTATTGTTCATCCAAAAATGTATAATCAAAAGATAAGCCTTTATGGAAGGATGTAAATAGTTTTTGAATCTGTGCAATGGTTTGCTTTTCTGTGCCTGCTTTTATTCTTACCGCGATATTGGGGCCAACGGGGAATATCCGGAAAAAGCAGGGCTTGACCGTTTGATACAGGGATTCAAAATTGAAATCCTCCGCCACGCCGACTATGGTAGGCATCATGCCCCAATACATAACCTTTTTGCCAACAGGATCTTTTATTCCCATCGCTTTTATAGCAGACTCGTTAAAGATGATCTCATTATTTTGGCTGGCATTGTCAGAAAAGCTGCGCCCTTCTTTTATTTTGATGTCCATTGTTTGTAAAAAACCATTGCCTATTTCAAGATTCGCGAACGTTATATCTTTTAAAGGGGCTTTCCCCTTCCATTCAAAACCGCCTATACCGCCATGATCACCCAGCAAGTTATGAGAATGACTCCCGGCGCTTACAACACCACTGATATTCTTTATTTCATTCACAAAGGATATAGCGCTGTTTAAGCTTATTGAATCATTTGCCAACGGAATAGTAAAGTCAATAACATTATCCCGGTTGTAACCAAGATTTTTTGTTTGTATAAAATTCATCTGTCTGTAAACGGTAATAACAGCAACGATGGCAATCACCGATAAAGTGAATTGAAACACTACCAACCCTTTTCGTACCCATAGTTCACTTTCGAAAGTTTTTAATTTACCTTTTAAGACCAGTGCCGGCTTAAACCCTGAGATATATAATGCAGGGTAACTGCCGGCAATAAACCCCGTGAACAATGTTATGCATAAAACAGAAAATATAAGCGTTGCACTGAAATGAACAATAAGCACCTTACCTGTAATAGAATTGAACGCAGGTAGTAAAAGTATTATCAGTACAATGGCAAAAAATAATGACAAAAAGCTCATTAAAACAGATTCGCCAAGGTATTGTATTATTAACGTTCCCCTACCAGCCCCCATCGATTTTCTAATGCCCGTTTCTTTTATCCTGACCGCTGCTTTTGCTGTAGAAAGATTCATAAAATTGATACAGGCAATTGCCAGTAAAAAGGAAGCGATGATGGCAAACAGCCTGACATATTCAATGCGGCCGCCAACCCATACGCCATCTTTATATTGCGCATATAAATACTGGTCTGAGAATCTTCTGATGAATAAGGTTTTGCCGGAACGCTGTTCTTTAGTATCTATAAAATTTTTTATTTTTTTATTAAAGGCAGGAATGTCTGTTCCTTTCTTTAATAAGAGATAGGTTTTCGGGTCACTATTGCCCCATTTCAGCATGCCCGGCCTTTTCTCAACAAAGAGGTCAAAGTTGAAAAGCACATCAAATCTTTCAGAAGCATTGACAGGATTTTTTTTAAATATTCCGGTTATCAAATAAGGACCGCTAAATTCATGCAGGTTCCAGTTAATTGTTTTGCCCACAACATTTTTTGTTGAGTGGAACAGCCTCATGGCAAGCTCATCAGATATAGCAACGGAATGCTTATCTGTTGAAATTGTATTTTTACTCCCTTCCAGAAAATCACAGGAAAAAATGTTGAAATAATCCTTGCTCACAAACTGACTACCTGCCTGCAAACCTTGATCATCAAAAGAAATAATGCCTTTCCCGGAAAACCAGGATGCCGGGACAACCGTTGTCGCTTGCTCTACTTCAGGCATTTCTGCTTTAATCGCATTGGCAAGCAAGCCTGCTGTATATTCAGTAGTTTCAATACCGTTATCTTCTTTAATATTTTGCATCACCTGGTAAAGCCGCTCGTCGTTTGGATTATACTTATCCATGTTTAATTCATCGCTGATCCAAAGCCATATAAGCAAGGCACAGGCAAGCCCCGTAGATAATCCGATAAGATTCAATAACGAAAACTGTTTGTCTTTAATGATGTTGCGCCACGCAATTTTGAAATAATTTTTAAACATAAAATTTGATTTCTGATATAATGATGCCTGATTTTCCGCTTCAAATTTCAAATTGAATTATTCCTTTCTCAAACGGATTCACCTACATTGTGAGGTTTCCGAATTACTCATTCCGTTCGCAATGCTTTGACCGGATTTGCCATCGCTGCCTTCATCGCCTGGAAGCTCACTGTAACTAAGGCGATCATTAATGCCGCCAATCCTGCTACCACAAATACTCACCAGCTAATTTCTATCCTGTATGCAAAGTCCTGCAGCCATTGGTGCATACAATACCAGCCAATCGGAACGGCAATAATAAATGCAATAGAAACAAGTTTTACGAACGCCTTCGACAGCAACTGTACAATGCCGCTTACACTTGCACCTAATACTTTTCTTACTCCAATTTCCTTGGCTCTTTGCTCTGCAATAAATGTGGCTAATCCAAACAAACCGAGGCATGCAATCGCAATGGCAAGCGCAGAAAATATCAATGCAATTTTACCTGCGCGTTGTTCTGCATCATACATTTCATTAAAAGATTCATCGAGAAAACGATAGCTGAAAGGCATAGAAGGTGCCAATGTTTTCCATTTGTTTTCTGCCATGCTTACAATACCGCTGATGTTGGCTGCATTTACCTTAAATGAAATATAATCACCACCATACTTATTAAGCCGTAAACATAATGAGCCGACATTTTGATGAAGCGATTCAAAATTGAAATTCTTTACCACGCCGATAATGTTGTATGCGACCGGTTTATTGTTATCACCTTCCAGCCTGAAAATCTTTGTATTGAGCAAATCTTTTCTGTTCAGGGATTTTGCGGCGGCTTCATTAAGAATGACTGCTGAAGAATCGCCGGGAAAATCTTTTGAAAAATTTCTTCCTTTTAATATCTGCATTCCCATTACCGGTATGTAGTTTTCATCAATTGCCCAGTCTTGCATATCTAAACCATTTTTTACGTCCGCAGTCGGCTCAGCAAAAAAAACATTATCGTTGCGGCTGGAATTGCTTACCGGCAGGTAAGAACTTATAGTTGCCAACTGTACGCCGCTGAGTCTTGAAATTTCATCTTTAAAAACTTTTGCATTTTTGTCCAGGCTGGATGCATTATTAACAATCAATACCTGGTCTTTATTAAAGCCAATATCTTTTGTCTGGATAAAATGCAGTTGTCTATAAATAACAATGGTGCCGATGATTAAAAAGATGGATGTTGTAAACTGAAACACTACCAACACATTTCTTAACCCGCCGCTTTTGCTGCCCATTTTTAATTTCCCTTTTAATACTTCAACAGGCTTGAACGCCGATAAGAAAAATGCAGGATAACTGCCTGCTATAAACCCTACAACAATCGGCAATAAAACGAGTGATAATACAATGGCAGGTGAAAAAAGATTGCTGATAAAAATGGTTTTACCGGCAATATTATTGAAGAGCGGCAATGCAAGCCATACAATAACAACAGCAATTAACAGCGACAGGCAAACCATTAGTATGGATTCGCTGAGAAATTGTAGAATAAGTTCTTTTTTGCCTGTACCAAGCACTTTGCGAATGCCTACTTCTTTTGCGCGGTTGGCAGAGCGTGCAGTAGTAAGGTTCATAAAGTTGATGCAGGCAATCAATAAAATAAGTAATGCTACTGCACTGAATATATATACATACCTGATATTGCCGCCTGACGATAATTCATATTGATAATCGGAATACAAATGAATTTTGGTAAGCGGAATAAGAGAATATGCTATTTTGTTCCCGCTTTTCTTAAAATCATCTATGCTGTTTAGCTTAATTACCTGCTGAAGATAAGGGAACACATAGCGATTGGTGTAGTCATCAAACTTTTTTTCAAAGGCTTTATAATCGGTTCCTTTCGCCAGCAATAAATAAGCATGAAAATTATGGCTGGCATATTGTCCCCATTCATAGCCGGCATTCTTCATGGAAAAAAGAAAATCATAATTAAAATGGCTGTTCTTCGGCATGTCTTTTATAACCGCCGTTATTTTATATGCATCACCGTTTCCGTTATAAGTGTATCCCTGTGTTTGCGTTTCAATGGTTTTGCCAATAACATCCGTTGTACCGAAGTATTTTTTTGCTGCTGATTCGGTTACAACAACAGTGTTAGGCCCATCCAGCGCCCTATGCGTATTGCCTTCAATGGCGGAAAAAGTAAACACATCAAAAAAGGTGGAATCAACATTGGCAACATTTTGTTCTTTAATAAAGCTATTGCCTTTCTTAATTAATTTATAGCCTGCGTTGTTATAAATGCGGGTGTACTGCTCCACCTGGGGGTAATCCTTTTTCAATACCTGCCCCATCATGTCTGAAGTTTCTGCCGCATGCATTTCACTGCCACCAAAACGTATGTCGGTATTGATGCGATAAATACGGTCTGCATTTGTATTAAACCGGTCATAACTTAATTCATCCAGTACGTATAAGGCTATCACCAAAAAACAGGCGAGTCCGATTGCAAGTCCGGCAATATTAATAATTGAAAATGTTTTGTTACGTAACAGGTTACGCCATGCAATTTTGAGATAGTTTTTTAGCATTTGAGATTTGACATTTAAGATTTGAGATTGCTTTGGTACCACAGGTTTACCTCACCCCCGCCTGAATGATCTTCAGATCGGGCAGGCTCCTTCTGCCTCTCCTTGCAAAGGAGAAGGAGCGGTGCTGCAGAATACTTCCAAACTATTATATCTACCACATCATCTGTATAATAAACCCTAACAGGCGTTTCCTGCTTCCAGTTTTCACCTTCTTCTCCTTTTTTCATATTTTATATCACCCTATCCTCACAGGCACCCCTCTCCACCGCGTGGAAAAGGGACCGGGGGTGAGGTCACTCTGCCCGTAATGCTTTCACCGGGTTCACCACCACCGCTTTGACCGCCTGCCAGCCAATGGTCAGCAGGGATATGCACAACACCGCGATGCCCGCTATGGCGAATACATCCCAGGTGATCTTTATCCGGTACACATAATCCTGCAGCCATTTGTTCATCAGCATCCAGCTAACGGGCATGGCTATACACAGTGCAATAAAGATCAGCCTTAAAAAGTTTCCTGTCAGCAGGCCGAAAAGGCCGGAGCCGGAAGCGCCCAGCACTTTGCGGATGCTGAGCTCCTTACTGCGCTGCTCTGCCATGAAAGCCGCCAGGGCGAATAACCCCAGGCAGGCAACGATTATAGCGAGCACGGAAAAGCCGGTAAAAATATACTGCATGCGCTGCACATCCGCGTACATGGCGGCATAACCCTGGTCCATAAAATCGAACCGCATGGTTTGATGCGGCACAAAAGCCTTCCAGGTTTTTTCGATGGAAGCGAGCACGTCTTTCATATTGGCAGCATTTACTTTAACCGAAACAATGCTGTTGCTGTTGCCCAGCACCATGCACAGGGGATCAACTTTCTGCTTCATGCTTTCGAAATAAAAATTACCCACTACACCGATAACTGTCAGGTGTTCATAGCCGTTTGTAATTTTTTTTCCGATCATATCTCCTCCGCCGAGCCGGTCAGCGAATGCCTTATTGATAATCGCTCCCGAGCTGTCTGCTCCCATCGTCCCGGAAAAATTTCGTCCTTCGATCATCCGTATATCGAGCGCAGGAATATAATTTTCGTCTATCACCCAGCGCTGACCCTGTATCCTGTTCTCATCCTTACCTTCCTCCCAAAACGGATTGCCGTTCCTCTTCCCGGTTACAGGCAGGTAGTCGCTTACCGTAACATTCTTTACCGCCGGGAACTTCAGCAGTTCGTTTTTGAAAGAAGCCGTTTGCTTACCCAGGGCATCGGCGCCTTTTATCATTACCACCCGGTCTTTATTGAAGCCCGTATCCGAATACATGATGTAATTCATCTGCCGGTAGATTACTATCGTACCAATGATCAATACCAGGGAGATGGTAAACTGGAAAACGACCAGGGCACTACGCAATCCTGCATTCCTGCTGCCCAGGCTGAGATTCCCTTTTAATGTATTGATGGGCTTGAAACGCGACAGGTAAAAAGCCGGATAAAGCCCTGCGAGCAAACCTGCAACACAGGAAGCCGAGAAGAGCAAAGGAATGAACCACCACACATTCCAGGGCATAGTAAGCTGTGTATTCGCCGCTTTATTGAACAGCGGCAATACAACTGCCGCAATGATAATGGCGATAAAGAAGGAAAGAATGCTGTACAGCATGGATTCTGCAAGGAACTGGCTGATAAGGCTGCCGCGGCCGGAGCCGATCACTTTCCGCAGCCCGACTTCCCTGGCCCTGTTGGCAGAGCGGGCGGTAGAAAGATTTAAAAAATTGATGCAGGCCAATACCAGTATAAAAATGGCGATGGCGGCAAACAAATACACAAAGCGGATGTCTCCGTATTTGATGCTCGTATCTTCAAGTCCGTATGAATGCAGGTGAATATCGGTTAATGGCTGCAGATACAGGTGTGCGCTTTTCCAGATATCTTCCACGTTCTTCTTTCCTGCGGCTGCAGGGATCATATACTTTTCTATAACATCCGAAGTCATTTTCTTATTGAATGCTTCCACATCCACATTGGGCTTAAGCTGCAGGTAAATCACATAATTGCTCTGGTTCCAGTTTTCCTGCTCGCCGTTGCCAAAGCTCAGCCCCGCCAATGAAATAAAGCCCCTGTATTGCAGGTGCGAATTGGAAGGGAAGTCCTGCATTACGCCACCCACCCTGACCGGTATGTGGTCGTTAAAGGTCATCGTTTGGCCCACCGGGTTCCGGCCGGGGAAATACTTATCCGCCATGCTTTTGCAGAGCACTACCGATGCCGGTTCAGAAAGCGCCCGGCTTCGGTCGCCATAGATCATGTGTACATTCAGCATGTCCAGCAGGATGGTATCGGCAAAGCAAAATCCCGTTTCATAGGAATTCGCCTGCTGGTCCACTCTTCTCACCTGGTTGTTGGCTCCTCCGAATAATTCATTGCTCATGATGCGACCTGCGGCTTCTATTTCCGGAAAATCGTTCATCAGCGCTTTCGCCATAGGCGCGGGAAAAGAAATGCCGTTATGGGTTTCCCCGTTCACTTTCGCTTCCCCTATGATCCTGTAGATACGGTCTTTATTGGGGTTATCCTTGTCGTAACTCATTTCATTGCTCACATATAAGGCAATGAGCAGGCAGGCCGCGATACCAATAGCGAATCCTCCGATATTAATAAGCGTAAAAAGCTTTTGCTTCCGCATATTGCGCCAGGCGATTTTGAAAAAATTTCTTAGCATTTTGAAATCTGAGATTTAAAATTTGAGATTACCTCACCCTCCTTCTTCCTCTCCTTACAAAGGCGAGGGAGCGGTACTACAAAATATATCCAATCTTCGGGCTCTTTATCCCGATACGCATCGGGATTCCGTCACTCCGTTCGGAGCGACTTCACCGGGTTGGCCATTGCTGCCTTTATAGCTTGTAAGCTAATGGTCAGTAATGCAATTATAGCAGCTGTGCAACCCGCTAATGCAAACACCCGCCAACTGATCGTAATACGATAAGCATAGTCCAGCAACCATTTATTCATCAGCCACCATGCAAGCGGTGAAGCTATGAGCAGTGCTATCAGCACCAGCTTTAAAAAATCTATGGAAAATAATTGAATAATAGATGCCACCGAAGCACCCAGCACCTTACGCACCCCGATCTCTTTTTTCCGTATGGAAGCAGACTGAATAATCAATCCTAAAACACCCAACGCTGCAAGGAACATACTGATAGCACTAAAAAATGTAAACAATTTCTGGAACCTCGCTTCTTCTTCATATTGCGCAGAAAGCATATCCTCTACCCAATTCAGGTTAAGCAGTTTATCGGGATAAAATGTGCGCCAGAGTTTTGCAATAGTATTGGTCACCTGCTTTTCATGCCCCGGCGCCACCCTGATCAGCATACCTCCATATTTAGGTGATGAAATTCCTGTGATAATAGTGGGCTTTAATTGTTCTTTCAAAGACTCATTGTTAAAGTCTTTTACAATTCCTACCGGCGTAGTATGCGCTTCACGTATGGGAACATGCAATTGCTTAACCTGGAGCAATTTTGCCGTGTATGCTGTAAGAATAGAAGACTGCCTGTTTGCAATATTTACATACGTAGCCGAATCACTAATACGCATTAATGAATCCTGATCAAATGCATCGAAGCCATAGCTCTTATCGAAAAAGCGACCATTGGATAAGCGCAAACCCATTACTTTGGCCAGGTCCATATCTCCGGCTATATACCAGACCTTCAATTTATTTCCGGGTCTGTTAGGATCATGTATTTCTGAGCTCATATTTCCGGCGCCCTTTGTAGGCAACCACGATGTTATGCTTGCACACTTAACTCCCGGCTGATTCAACAATTCATTTTTGAAAGATTCTCCTTTACCATCCCAGGATACACGGCCAATGCTTAATAAGCCCTTTGAATCGTAGCCAATGTCTGAGCTTTTTAAAAAAGAATTTTGTTGCTGCACAACAATTAATACAATCAACACAACAATAGAAACAGCAAACTGTAAAACAACCAAAGCTTTCCTTACGATATTCCGGCTGCTGCTTCCCTTAGTGCTCAATGCTCCTTTTAATGTTGCAGCCGGTTTGAAAGAGGATAAAATCAATGCAGGATAAATACCGGTCAAAACGCTGATCAGCAAAATAACAATATATCCTGTCGTAAAAAGATACACTACGGAAGTAAAAGTTTGACTGAGCTTATGTCCAAGAAAATTTTTTAACACTGGTAATGTCAGCTGATATACAGCAAACGCGGCAACAGACGCCAGTAAAAAACATAAAAAAGATTCTGAGAGAAACTGGTAAACAAGCTGGCTCCTTGCCGCTCCTAAAATTTTTCTCACGCCTGTCTCCTTTAAACGCTGCAACGCCCTTGCCGTACCCAGGTTAATAAAGTTGATACAGGCAATGCACAACAGCAATAATGCAACGCCTGAAAGAATATATACATTCCTGTAATTTCCCTTAACATTCTGGTCGGCGGCAAAATCTGAATGGAGATATACTTCTTTTAAAGGCTGAAATTCGTGCTGATAAGGATGATCCACCGTAACAAAATTGCTATACCATTGATTCACTTTTTCAGTAAACTCTTTTACATCGGTGTGCGGTTTAAGTAAAACAAAATTTTGCGAAAAAGTTCCATACTCCTTTTTATTAAGCACTTCATTGCGCGGTTTTGTTAAAATAATAACATCCGAGCGGAATATACTGTTAGGGGGCAGGTCTTTAATTATACCGGTAATAAGGCAGGGCGACGCTTTATCAGAATACGTACGTAAATTATAGATCATCCTGCCAACAGGATTTTCTGCAGGAAAAAACTTTTTTCTAAAATTTTCGGTGATAATAATATTGGAATAATCGCCATCAATATATGTACGGGGGTTACCTGACAGTACTTCTATGTCCAGCATTTGCCAGAAACTGGTATCAGCTGTCAGTGCAGCCGTTTCTACACCGTTGGCATTCTCCTTATTTAGCTTTAATGTCGGGTAGGAAATAGAAATACCAGAGACAGCTTCTACTTCCGGGAAATTATTTTTAAGCGCAACCTGTAGCCCTTCAAACGAAGACGCAGAGCGTTCCGTTAAGCCTTCTCCCATTTTATTAACCGATACAATGCGAAAGACCTGGTCAGCCTTTGTCCATTGCCTGTCGTACGACAAATCGTCTATAACTACTGTAGCAATGAGCATACAGGTACATAGCCCGATAGTGAGCCCAAGAATATTGATTACAGAGAACACCTTTTGGTGTATAATATTTCTCCAGGCAGTTTTGAAATAAGTTTTAATCATTTGAGATTTAAAATTTGAGATTACTCAGGTGCTACGGATCGTGCATTTTCATTCCTCTCCGGGAGGAAACACATTTTTACATTCACACATTTTCACATTCATATCATTCGCCGGGCAGCCTGCTGGTAGAAAGTCCTGCCAAAAACGTTATTTAAAAAAATGCAGTAAAGGTCTCCATGCGAAGTCCTCCGCTTCCGAAGCCAGTGAAATGATAGTATTGGCACCGATCTTGCGGCTGCACTCCGCGGTTGAAGCTTCACGATGCAAAATATAAGCCGCGCCGGCAGATAAGCCCTGAGCAATAACAATTACCAAAACAAGCAAAACAATAAGCATGGCAAAGCGCCGGCAGGTATGATATTGTTGTGTCATATATTATCGGTTAAAAAACTTAAGCCTATCCTTCTTTCTCCCTTTCCAAAGGAAAAGGGAGCGGTACTACAGAACAAATCCAGACTTCATATCTACCACATCATCTATTGAATAAATCCAGGCATAGTGCTTCAATATTTGCACATTTCCACACGATCACATTGTCTCTTCTCATTTTCAAATTTTCAAATTCCCCAATTTTCAAATTAAACCAATATATTCTCCGTCACTGTCTGCCCGTCCAGCATGCGTATGATACGATGGCTATACCTTGAATCATGCTCTGAGTGCGTAACCATTATAATAGTAGTACCCTGCTCATTCAGATCGGTAAGCATCTGCATTACTTCATTGCCATTGGAGGAGTCAAGATTACCTGTCGGCTCATCTGCAAGTATCAGCCTGGGATTATTGACCACAGCCCTGGCCACCGCCACACGTTGCTGCTGCCCCCCTGACAACTGCTGGGGATAGTGATTTCTGCGGTGCATGATCTGTACCTTGTCCAGCACTTCCTCCACCCTTTTCTTACGCTCTGCAGATTTTACGCCTGTATATATTAAAGGCAATTCCACATTTTCAAATACGGTCAGCTCATCGATGAGGTTAAAGCTTTGAAATACAAATCCTATATTATGCTTGCGGAGATCAGCGCGTTTACGTTCATTGAAATGCGCTACTTCTATACCATTAAATAAAAAGCTTCCTGCGTCAGGATCATCCAGCAAACCAAGTATATTCAATAACGTAGACTTACCGCAACCGGAGGGTCCCATCACGGCTACAAATTCGCCATCTTTCACTTCGAAAGACAGTTTGTTGAGCGCAACGGTCTCCACTTCTTCCGTGCGGTAGATCTTTTCAAGGTCGGTGATCTTTATCATTGACGATGTATTTTATTTGATACGAAATAGTTTTAAAAATGTTACAGGGGGCTGTGAGCTGTGGGCTGTGGGCTGTGAGCTATCAGCATTGAGCTATCAGGTCACGGTGGTTGAATAATTTGCAAAATCCTGGTATCTTTAAATACTTATCAAAAACACCAAAATGAGAGATTTTCACAAGCTTACTATCTGGATCAAATCACATCAACTCACATTAAAAATCTACAATCTCACAAAATTATTTCCCAAAGAAGAAACATTTGGACTCATTTCCCAGATGCACAGAGCCGCTTATTCTATCCCTTCCAATATCGCCGAAGGCTGCGGACGAAACAGTAACCCTGATTTCAAACGCTTTCTGACCATTTCTGTCGGTTCAGCTTCAGAATTAGAATATCAGCTTTTTCTCTCACACGATTTAGGTTTTATCCCTGAAACATTATTTAAAGAACTCGAAACTGAAACTATTCAGTTAAGAAAAATGATTTACACTCTTATCAAAAAACTTAATGAGTGAAGCTAAGGGCTATGGGCTCTCAAAGTCCACCGCTCATAGCTCACAGCCCACCGCTACTTCAAAATCAACTCCTGCATATTCCCATAATTTTCATAGCTGCTGGTCACCACTTTATCGCCCGGGTTCAGCCCTTCCAGCACTTCGTAATAATCCTGGTTTTGATTGCCGAGCTTTATGTCTACACGATATGCCCTCTTGCCATCTTCCGAAACTTTGAATATCCAGTTGCCGCCGGTGGTTTGATAGAATCCGCCACGTGGCAGCAGTAATGCTTTTCTTTCGTCGCTCAATGCAAGCAATATCTGCAGCGTTTGTCCTCTCCTGATGCCTTTAGGCGTTTTGCCAACAAACTCCATATCCACCTGGAAGCGGCCGTTGGTAACCTGCGTAAATACCTTTTTGATCTCAAGCACGTACGCCGAATCCGCAAAGGTAAATCCGCCTCTTTGCCCGGGATAGATCCTGGAAAGATAATGCTCATCCACATCCACTCTTACCTTGAAGCCATTCAGCACATCTATTTGCCCAAGCCTTTGCCCTTTATTTTTATTTTCTCCTATTTCAGCATCAAGAGAAGTGAGCTGCCCGTCTACCGGGGCGCGTACAATGAGATCACCCACCTTTTTCTGCATGATGTTCAAAGCCTGCTGCGAACCTGCATAAGATTGCTTGTCCTGCTTTGCCTGCTGAAGCCTTGAAATGGAATCCTGCTCCAGTATCTGCCGGGTAAGCTTCTTCTTATCCAAAAGATATTTATAGTTGATCTCTGATTGCTTAAACTCCTGCGAGCCAATCACTTTCTGGTCGTATAATTCCTTATTCAGGTTATATAACCGCTCTGCTTCTTTCAACTGGCTTTCCACATCAGCCATCTGGTTTAGCTTCGACACTGTATTCTGCTGTGCATTATTACTGTTGATCTGCATCTGGGTAAGGGTATTATACACCGTATTCTGAGTTCCCATAAGCGTCAGCAAAAGATCGGTATTGGATAGCCGCAGGATCGGCTCTCCTTTTTTCATAATGGTGCCATCTTCTACATATTTCTCCTCCACACGACCACCTTCCTGGGCGTCAAGATAAATACTGGTAAGCGGAAGCACAACTCCGTTTACAGAGATGTTTTCCTGGAATACGCTATTTTTTATTTCGCCTATACTTATCCGTTCAGCATCCACGTTCAGCTTCGGCTTACCCGAAGTAAAATAATAGCTCGCAGCTATCAGCATCACAATTGCAGCTATGCCGGCAATGGTTAAGATCCGTTTCGCAGTCCATTTTTTCTTTACTATTACCCTGTCCATTTTCAAGCTTTTCTTGTTTTATTCCAATGGTACGCTTTTTTGAAAACCTCCCGATCGCAAAAACCGGGAGGTAAAAATCAACACACGGGAAACTGTATTTTATATATGAATGATGTGCCAGAATAAATAACTATTGATTATCAAATAATTACAAAGAAGTACGTTGTCTTTTTCGTACGCTACCGATACACAAACTGTCCGGTTTTGATACACTGCGCAGGGAGACTGGAGAATGAGGTTGTTGCGACTTACAAGTTACAGGTTGCACAGGCTTTACAGGTTTGAGGTGCTACCTGAAACCCGCACCTTCCCTTTGCTACCGCATAAGCAGCAGAGTGCCATTTTTTACAATTTTTTTACCCAGGTAATCTATACCGCTTACCATCCAGATGAAAGTATCGGCTGCCTGTTCATGGCCTTTAACGGTACCATCCCATCCTTCTTCAGGGTTGGTGGTGGAAAATACCACCTGCCCCCAACGGTTAAATATCCTGAGGTAATCAAATTGTTTAATACCCACAGGTATGGCCCTGAATACATCATTCAAACCATCATTATTGGGTGTAAAAGCATCGGCCATAAAAATGTCAGGCAGTGTTCTGAACACTCTAACTTTCATGGTGTCGTAAGCAAAGCAACCCTCAGGAGTAAATACTTTGACGGAATAAGTCAGTTCTTCCCCCACTTCGGACCCAAAGGTTGCTACCGGGTTGGCGATATCTGTATTGCTCAGGTAAGATGGAGGGTACCATTTGTAAAATTCAGCACCCGTGGCATTAAGCTGCAGTGGCTGCCCTATTACCACCATGGTATCGTTACCGGCAAAAGCGGGCACCGGCGGTATCACCCTCACCAGTATGTCTTTATAAGACGGTTTCGGGCAGCCCAGAGTATCAGTGACGCTCAGGGTATAAGTGGTAGTTACAGGAGGGTTCACGCTTGGGTTTGCAATCTTATAATTGTCAATAGCTATTAGCGGCGACCATTGATAATAGGCCCCTCCCTTCGCATATAATTGTATCCTGTCGCCATAACAGATAGCTGTATCGCCAATAGAGACGATCTGCGGGTACGGCACTGCGGTTACCCGAACCCTGTCGGTTGCCTGGCATTTACCTATATATGCCGTTACAGTATATAAGGTGCTGGCATCTGCAGGCGTGGCCAAAGGATATTTTACATTTGGATCATCCAGGGTTTCCTCAGGGCTCCATATATATTTCAGACCATTACCTGCAGGGTACATTTGTATCGTATCCGTAAGGCAGATTGTAGTGTCTTTTCCTGCATCAAGGGTTACGAAGCTCACTACATTCACCCGTATAGATTCAACGGAAGTGCAGCCGGGGACAGTGGTAAGGTTAACGGTATATGTAGTGGTCTTATCAGGGCTCACTTTCACCGTATTACCTGTAAGCTGGCTGATATTATAGTCGGGCAGCCAGGTATAGGTACCCGGCGATCCTGTTGCCGCTATGGATATGGTGTCTATATCGCACATCAGGGTATCTTTGGGCAGGCTCAGCAATGGCCGCGCTCTTACTACAAGATCAGTAGACACCGTTTTTTCACAGCCCTTACTGCTGGCCACCGTGAGCATTACATGATATGTGCCGGAATCCTTATAAGTGTAAGTGGGGCGTGGTATACCTGAAATATCGTCTGAAAGAGAAGGAACTCCAAAATCCCATTTCCAGGAATCTATCACCCCGTACCGGGCGTGGGTGGTATCTGTAAAATGCATGCCTACATTTACACATCCTTCGCTTACGGTAAACCCTGGATAAAAGCCGGGGTAAACTTTCACAAGCGAAAAGGCCGTATCTGCACAATCCTGGCTCCGGTTGGTGATCAGCATGATCCTGTAAGTGCCGGTATCAGGAAAGGTAAAAGCAGGTCTTGCCAGAGTAGAAGTGTCTTCCGAGCTTCCTTCCACGCCAAAATCCCAGAAATAGGTCCTGATCAATGAGCTGTTGCTTTTGTTTTGAAACGTAAGCGTAAAGCCATCACAACTCATATATACCGGATCGAGCGCGGCAGCAGCTATTGAGCAGGATGCCACTTTTATCTGGATATCTTTCCGGTGAATATTTATTAACACCCCCCTTCTGTATTCACTCACGCATACCGTAAGCACATAAATGCCGGCAGCAGGAGCTACCCCGCTGACTATACCTGTTTTTGTATCCAAGATCACATTAGCCCCCATCGGCGAAGAAGCTCCAAATCCAAATGCATACGGAACGGGCGAATATGGCGGCGGGGCAGCGGGGTTAGGTTGCGGATTATTGGAACCACCACCCATATATGCAGAGCAAAAATTGTAAGAAAGAGAATCACCGTCGCTGTCGCTTGCGCTGAAATCGTAAGTAAAATAGTTGTCTTCACAAACGATAACAGTGTCTTTGGTTGCAAATGCCGGGCTGGAATTTTTAGGCGCGTCTGCGAATATATTAGTACCGGGTATATCTGCCGTATAAGTAGCACCCACCCGGCCTGATTCGCTTACATTCGACATATTTTCAATCCTGCAGCAACGCTGGTAGGAAATGGTATACCCGTTGGGATTGGAAGGCAGCGTTGTAGTGAATATATACACTCCCACCTGATAGCATACAGGCGGGGGATTATCAATGCATTTTCCGGGATAGCCCAGGCTGAGCTCATCTTTGCGCGTCATGCCCACTTCGTGGTTCTCATAAATGATCAGTTGTCCGGAAGCATTTTTACTGTAAATAGTAATAAAAGCCGATGCATCAAGCTGCGCACCTGTAGAAAAGCAATCCCTGTATAATTTTAAAGTGATCTCATACTTATATGATGTCCCTGTGGAAGATCCCGGCAGGAACCTGTAAGACAATTCGCCACCCGTAATGTGCCGCGCCATTGCTGCTGTAGATATGCACAGACAAAAGATCGCCGCCAAACAGTATTTTCTTACGTCAGTCATCAAAACAATAGTTAAGAAATTCTATTATGGTCGCATTGGTGCGGTCTTTCATTTCCCACATTCCCATGTGAGCTACGCGAGGAAGGATATTAATAAGAGATAAAACTGGAAGATAACATTGGTTGAGGCTGTCTTGTAAAGATACACTTTTATCTTCCTCTCCTATAATAAAAAGCACCGGTTTTTTAATATTTTTCAGTACAACAGTGCTGTCCGGCCTCTCCATCATTGCGCCGTAATATTGTACGAGGGCAGCAACACTAAAGTTGGCAGCCTTATCAATCAGTTCCTGCACGGCTTCCGGCTGACCTGCTTTAAAAGCATCACCAAACAAATTGGGGATAGATTGTTTCAAAAACTCCTGTGCGCCATGCTTTTGCACAAAAGCGATGCCTTTTGAGCGGGCTTCCCTTTTTTCTGCAGTGTCGGCATAGGCTGTTGAGTGTACTAGCCCAAGCCCTGCCAGCATATCTTCATATTTTGCGGCAAAAGCAAGCGCTATATACCCTCCCATGCTATGCCCTATAAGGGCACAATGCTGAACAGCTTCTTTTTCAATGATCTTTTTTATAATATCGGCATAGCTGCTGATAATACCTGCCGGGGGAGTACTATTCATAGGCAAAAAAGGAGATCTGCCGCTTCCGGGCAGGTCAGGAATGAACAGGCGGAAATATGGTGCAAGAAACGCTTCCTGGAATTTCCATATGCTGCCATCCTCTCCAAAGCCATGCAGCAACACCACATCCGGTCCTCTTCCTGTCACGCGATAAGAGATATCAATTCCCCCGAAGGACAAAGTTTTTACTATCATTTATACAGCGATTTTTATTTCCGCGGCAACCGGGGGCGCATTTCATTTTTTCGTCCCATGCCAACTTTCTGGTCGGTGTCTCACCGGCCGGGAGCGGGTTCTACAGGCAGATGTCCAACCCGCCTGCGAAAAATTGAAATATGCCGCAGCCGAAGTATGCTCTTCTAAGTTCCGTTATTTTTTTGTAAAAGAAAGTGACTTGAGAGAAAGAATGACAAAAGTAGGAACCAATGATTGGGATAAGCAACGATCTCCCATGTCATGGAACCTTAGGCACAGGGGATGTTTGAAATTTAAAAATGTCCAGCGAGTCTTACAGTCCCGCGAAGCTACCAATACCCCCACAAAAAAACTGAGGCTGCCCCAAAGAGACAGCCTCATTAAATATTATCCAGACTTGTTAAATGCTTATGACTTGCGGGAGTTCTGGCGGCGCTTGCTCCAGTTATTTCCGGGTTTAAACCCATTTCCTTCCTGGCTTCCCACACGGTCCATTGCACAACGGAAACCTACGGTGCTGCTTCCCTGCGACTCGTCGAGAAATCGGCGTGTGCCGGGGCTTAACCAGTAAGCACGGTCATTCCAGCTTCCGCCCTTGATCACTCTTGAATGATCGCTGATCAGCGTGGTAATACCGTAACCATAAGTTACCTGGGATGCAGAGTCTCCATCCATATAGTTGATCACATTCCCTCTCTGGTAGTTACGACGATTCTTGCTTTCTTCATCTGTAACAGGCACCTGCACTACACGACCCAGGCTATCCCTTTCATACTCATTATTGTCATTCTTTTTATACTTCATGAACTTGTTACCGCGATAAGGGTTGAAATCATCATTATCAAGGCTGGAAAGGGGACGGTATACATCGGCTACCCATTCGTTTACATTCCCCGACATATTATATAACCCGAATCCATTGGGATAAAAAGCATCTACCGGCCCGGGTATGGAAGCATTATCATTCAATCCGCCTGCTACCCCCATCATATCACCGCTGCCGCGTTTAAAGTTTGCAAGGAATTTACCTTGCCAGCTCCCATGACGGCTGTCTCTCAAACCGTTCACATTCTGGCTCCAGGCATATACCTGCTTTTCTTTTATAACCTCTTCTCCCGTGCCGTTTGATTTCTTCTTTGGTCTCGGGTTTTGGCTGATATAGCCATAAGCTGCATATTCCCATTCAGCTTCAGTCGGAAGGCGATAGTTGGGCAGCATATAGCCGTCTTCAAAGTTTACTTTAGTCCTCGGTCTGCCGTTCGCATCCATCAAAGGATTCTTCTTCGGCTTGCCGGGCTGGGGCTGATACAGGTCTTTCAGATAGGCCTGTGTATTAAAGTTTTCCTCGCCTTGCCCCTGGAGGGTTTTCAGCTGGTTCTTGTTTATATAGCCTTTTTCTACAAGTATTCTTTCATTTACCCTGTCGCTTCTCCACAGGCAGAAATCATTAGCCTGCTTCCAGTTTACGCCCACTACAGGATAATAATTATAGGAAGGATGGCGGAAATAATATTCCACTAATGGTTCATTGTATGCCAGCTCTTCCCTCCATACAAGGGTGTCGGGCTTGGCAGCATCTATCACAGCGGCGTATTGAGGATCATCAAACACGGCTTCCAGCCAGTGCAGGTATTCACGATAGTGAAGATTGGCCACTTCAGTTTTGTCAATATAGAAAGAGGATACGGTTACGCGGCGGGGAATATTATTCCAGTCGCCCATAACATCTTCCTGGGTAGCGCCCATAGTAAAGGTACCGCCCTGAACAAAAACGAGACCAGGACCTAGCCCCTGCTCTCTTTCTTTCGACACGTTGAAACCACCCATGTTTTTGTCATTGTAGTTCCAACCGGTAACGTCGGATTTTTCATGTTTTTTCTTACCGAATAGCCCGTTTTTACAGGAGCTGAACAGCAGTACTGTTGCAGATAAGAACACAAGATTTTTCAAATTCAGAATTCTTTGCATTTTGCTGGATTTAAACTAAAAATGATAACGGGTATATATGCTGATTATTGTACTACTTCTCTTGTATTTATATATTTATTCCTGTAGCTGCAATACAGAACAGGCGTTGCAATTTAGCTGTTTTATAAAGATGTTTTCATTAAGGCAGTGTTTTTTATGTTTATTAAATGCTAAACTTGGAGGCTAAGCCAAAGTGGTGAAAATCATGCAATAAACAATAATTATTTTTTTCACCCGTTTTTGTATTTACGGTAAGCAAAAATGGTACTATAATTGATGAATGTGCGGAGATTTTAAGTATTTTAACTACCATTATCTTTAAAAACGCCTCAAAATCAAAAACACGTACTTACTTTGCAGCCGATATTTATTGACCACGTAAACCAGTTTGAATATTGAAAAGAATACTACTTCATTATTCATTTTCAACAAAATACAATTTCTGATGACACACTCATTCAAGAGAATATGTCTCGCCGGTCTGCTGCTTGTGGGAATATCAGTGAATGCCCTTGCCCAGGATGCCGATAAAATAAATATCGTTACTACGGCAGTCCCATTTTTGAGGATCTCACCTGATGCCCGGGCCGGAGGCATGGGAGATATGGGTATCTCCACTTCTGCAGATATCAATTCCCAGTTTTACAATGTAGCTAAATATCCTTTTGCCAAAACAAACGGCGGGATAGGTGTCACTTATACCCCATGGTTAAAAGACCTCGGCTTAAACGACGTATACCTCGCTTCATTAGCAGGGTTTTATAAGCTGGATGAGCAACAAACCATTTCCGGATCCCTTCGCTATTTCAGCCTGGGTAATATCCAGTTTACAGATGCTTTGGGATACGATTTGAATACCGGGCATCCCAGAGAATTTGGATTGGACCTGGGATATTCCCGCAAATTATCAGAAAAGCTATCTCTCGGCGTAGCGCTCAGATACATATATTCAAATCTTGCTTCAAATGCCCCTTCTACCAGTACTGCATATAAAGCCGGCAATGCCGTTTCAGGTGATGTAGGCATTTATTACAATGGAACTAATGACGATGGACAGGGTTGGCATGCAGGCGCTGCATTCTCTAACCTGGGATCCAAGATCGGCTATACTTCGGATGCCACTCAAAAAAACTACATACCATCAAATTTGGGGCTGGGTGTAGGGCATACCTGGGTTACCAATGAAGTGCATAAGATCAGCCTTAACGGCGAGATCAATAAATTACTTGTTCCTGCACCACCAAGCGGGGATAATGTCACCCAGGAAGATATTGATAAATACAATAGCGACGGAGTAGTATCAGGCTGGTTTAAATCCTTCAGCAATAAAGCAATGTCTTATGCTGCAGGAGCAGAATATATGTACAATGATCAGTTTGCGCTTCGTGCCGGATATTATTCCGATACGAGAAGTATGGGTAAAAGAAGCTATTTTACCATGGGCGTAGGCATTAATTACAATATTTTCGGGCTAAATTTTTCTTACCTGCTCCCTTCGGGCAATGGAGTGAACAGGAATCCGCTGTCTAATACTATACGATTCAGCCTCCTGTTTAACCTTGGCGGAGGAAACGGGGAAAGCGGAAGCTCCAATATGTCGTACTAAGATCAGCAGGCAGATATTACCGTGTCATCATTATCTGCAATGCAATAAATAATTAATATCCTGAAAAGACCCGGCAGTTCTTACGACTGTTGGGTCTTTTCTTTTTACTTTCGCCGAAAAAAATGGCTTACAGGATAGGTTCAGGCATAGATTTTCACAGGCTGGCAGAGGGGCGGCAGCTCTGGATCGGCGGTGTGGAGATACCGCATTATAAAGGGGCGGTCGGCCACAGCGATGCCGATGTATTGCTGCACGCCATCTGCGATGCATTGCTCGGCGCCCTCTGCCTGGGGGATATAGGGCTGCACTTCCCGGATACTTCTCCTGATTTTAAGGACATTGACAGTAAAATCCTGCTCAAAAGGACTTTTTCTCTTATCAGGGAGAAAGGATACAGCGTAGTGAACGTAGACTCCACCCTGTGCCTGGAAGTCCCTAAAATAAAACCCTATGTGGAAGCAATGCGAAAGACTATTTCAGCCATACTGGAAGTTTCTGTCAACGATATTTCCATCAAAGCCACTACCACTGAAAAGATGGGGTTTGCCGGCCGGGAAGAAGGACTGGTAGCGTATGCAACGGCTTTGCTGCAAAAAGATCATTAAATAAAGAAGCCTCCCCGGCACATTTGGAGGGCTGTGGGCTGTGGGCTATCGGCTGTGTTGCTCAAGGCTCATAGCTCAAAGCTAATAGCTAATGGGTTGAATGCCGCAATAGCTTATTTTTGCCGCATGGCAGTTATTATTAAGATCATCAACCAGTCTGAAAATCCTTTGCCGGCTTATTCAACGCCGGGCTCCTCCGGCATGGATATCCGCGCATTTTTAGCAGAGCCCGTTACCCTGCAGCCACTGGAACGGTTGCTGATCCCCACGGGGATATTTATTGAAATACCTGAAGGATATGAAGTACAGGTAAGACCAAGAAGCGGTCTGGCCGTAAAACAGGGTATCACCTGTCTTAACACCCCCGGCACGATTGATGCAGACTACAGGGGAGAAGTGAAGGTTATCCTCATCAATCTTTCGAATGAGCCGCAAACCATACACACCGGGGACAGGATCGCCCAACTGGTAGTGCAGCAGGTAGAGCAGGCAACATGGGAACCGGTGGAAATGCTCAGCGTAACAGAGAGGAATGAAGGCGGGTTTGGACATACCGGGAAAAAATAAACCCACAAAAGATCTCAATGCGTTTTAATATTGCTATTCTAATTCTGCTTTTTTCTGCTTCGATATTTAGCTGCCGCAGCTCCAGGAAGCTGCAGTCGGCCATGTCAAAAAACGATACTACCATAACAGTAGTGGTGAACCCTGCCGAAAACGATTCTGTGAAGCTGGTTGCCGCCGCCCTGGAAAAAATACAGGGCAATCATATTGATTTCAATACTTTTTCGTCGAAGATCAAAGTAAATTACCAGGATAGCAAACAAAGAAATTATGACTTCAATGCTTTTGTGCGCATACGAAAAGACAGTGTAATATGGATATCGGTGATAGCAGCCCTGGGCATTGAAGCGTTCAAAGTATATATCACACCCGACAGTGTAAAAATTATTGATAAGCTGGACAAAACAGTGCAATACCGGTCTGTTAATTATATCAGGGAACTGATAAAGCTTCCTGTAGACTTCTATACCGTGCAGGATATCATTGTAGGCAACCCCGTATTTTTTGATACTACTAATGTATTGACCTACCGGGAAACTGAAAATTCCGTTTCACTGTCCACTTCCGATGAGTTTTTTAAGCAATTGCTCACGTTGAGAAGAAATGATTTTGCAATGCTGCACAGCAAGCTGGATGATGTGGATGTAAGCAGGAACCGCACCGCTGATTTTACTTACGAAGATTATGCCCCCGTGAGCAACAGGCAGGTAGCTCTTGAGAGGAAGATATCCGTATCCGAAAAGACAAGGCTTGAAATAAACCTTGAGCTTAAACAACCGGAATTTGATAAACCGCTGAACTTTCCCTTCAATGTACCAAAGAATTACAAGGTGAAATAATTTTAACAAAAAACAGGGCAATCCTTTGAAGATACCTTCGTTATTTGCGAATATAACCCTTTACTCATACTAAATTTTAAGGCATGCGTAACTTGTTTTTTCTGGCATTTGCCGCATTCATGACATTGCAGGTAACCTCCGGGTTTGCACAAAGCCGGGATGAGCTGGAAACGCAGAGAAAGCAGATACAGCAGGAAATAGAAGAGCTCAGGCAGTCGCAGAACAGCGTAAAGAAAAGCAAGAAAGAAAGCCTGGATCAACTGGCGCGCATTAAAAACCTCATAAGAAAACGCGATGCCATTATTGAAACCATCAACCGCCAGGTTAAACTGATAGATAACGATATTTTTACCAATAACCGGGAGATCTACCGGCTCACCAAAGAGCTGGACACACTGAAGGCGCAGTATGCCAAAACCATTGAATACGCTTATAAGAACCGGAGCAGCTACGATATGCTCAATTTTATTTTCTCGGCCGTAAGCTTTAACGATGCCATTAAAAGGATAACCTACCTCAAATCATACAGGGACTATCGCGCAAAGCAGGTAGATAATATTCTAAGGACCCACCAGTTGCTGGAGCAAAAAAACCAGACGCTTGCACAAAACAAAGAGCTCAAGGCAAAAACACTGGAAGAGCAAAGTGAGCAGATGAAAAAACTGGAGACGGAAAGAAAACAAAAAGATGCAGTACTTTCCAACCTGAAGCAGAAGGAAAATGAGCTGGAGAAACAGCTTATTGCCAAAAGAAAATCTGAAAACAGCATTAAAAATTCCATTGCAGCTATAATCAAAAGGGAAATCATTGCAGCGGAAAAAGCAGAAAAAGCCAAAAGAGAAGCTGCTGCCAAAGCCGCCGCTGCCGCCGGCACAGGCAAAATCGTTACAGCAGGGTCTGCTGCCTCCACTACCGCCAGGGCAAGCAACAAACTGGAAAACACACCTGAGGTGACAGCTGTTTCCATGGGTTTTGAAAACAACCGCAGGAAGCTGCCGTGGCCGGTAGGCAAAGGAGAAATTACCGGGCAATTCGGAAGACATAAGATCGAAGGCACTACCTTATATGAAGACAACATAGGCATCTACATCCAAACAGAAATTGGTATGCCTGTAAAAGCAGTATATGAGGGATCTGTTTCAGCAGTTCACAACCTGGCCGGCGCCACAGCCATCACTATCCGCCACGGGAAATACCTGACCACCTATTATAACCTTTCTTCTGCTGCCGTAAATAAAGGAGATGAAGTGAAACTGGGGCAAATTATCGGTAAAGCAGCAGAGTCGGAAGACGAAGACGGTGTAGGCAAAATACTTTTCGTTGTAAACGTTGTTGTCGGAGAAAACCCTAAATATCTTAATCCTGAAGACTGGATAAAGCCACGCTGATGGAATGAGTATCAAATCACTATAAGCTTCTCCTGAATTTGTTATATTTCTTTGTGAGAAGTGAGACGATAAAAGTGAGTATCTCACATTTATCGTCTGCCGTTTCACGTTTGACATAACACCTTTATCGTCTCATTTTTCACGATCAACGCAGCATTGCACACTTTACATGGAATAAGTTATACTTACTGTTCAAAAAAGGCTATATGAATAGATATTGTTTGTTTTTGCTGTGCTGCATCACCGGCCTTATCTCCTGTCATCTTCCAAAATCAAATAATGATATGCAGTTTGCGGAAACACAGCTTACCACAGACAAACAGGGACATTTTCTGAATTCCACACAGGTTTTTTCCCCAGACGACTCATGGATAGTATATGATACCAGGAATGATGACGGAGGAATAGGCGTTACAGGGACCATAGCAATAGTGAAAGTAAGCAACGGAGAAATAACACCGCTATACCATACTGCCAACCAGACCAAATACGGACCGGGAGTAGGCGCAGCAACATTTAATCCTAAAGAAAACATGGTATTGTTCATTCACGGTATACGCAACGCGGATGCAGCAAACCCTTATGGCTTTGCCCGCAGGACTGCTGTAGCCGTTTATACGGACAAACCTTCTCAACCCGTTTTTATGGATGCCCGCGATGTAACGCTGCCTTTCACGGCAGGCGCCTTGCGTGGAGGCACACATGCCTATACATGGAGCGGCGACGCACAATGGCTTTGCTTTACCTATAATGATTATATCATTGACCAGCTTGGTAAAAGGGATAGTTCCGTCAAAGACCTCCGGACGATAGCGGTAATGGCCCCCGGTCATGTAACAGTTCCGGATGATCCCTCCTTTGAAAACAACAGCGGTGAAAAATTTGCCGCAGTGGTGGCCACAGTAACTGAAAATCCCGCGCCGGGAAGCGATGAAATAGACAAAGCATTTGACGAAGGATGGATTGGCAAAAACGGCTACCAAAAAGCCGATGGCACACAGCAGCGCAGGGCTGTTGCCTTCCAGGGAAATGTGCGGGATGCAAACGGCAAGACCATTACCGAAGTTTTTGTCAGCGATATCCCTGATGATATTACGCATGCAGCTCCCGGAAAACCGCTTGAAGGCACCACAACAACAAGACCTAATGTGCCTGCAGGAGTCACTCAACGAAGGATCACTTTTACAAAGCATGGGATTGAAGGACCGAGGCACTGGTTAAAATCAACTTCAGACGGAGGTTCCATCTTCTTCACAGCAAAAGACAGCGCCGGCGTTGTACAGATATGCGCCGTATCCCCTAACGGCGGCGCAATACGACAGATCACACACAACGGTTTCCCGGTGGAAGGCCCTATCAATGTAAGTCCCGACGATAAGTACATCGCTTATATTGCTGATAATAGTGTATTTGCCACCGATATCAAAACCGGGGAATCTTTCCGGCTGACAGAACGGTCAGCAGATGATACCAAACCTGCAGGCGCCGCTATATGGTCAAACGACGGAAAAACGATCGCTTTCAATCGCCGGATAAAAGACGGAGATAGCCGTTTTTTCCAGATCTTTTTGTTAAAGCGAAAGTAAAATAGTTTGAGTGCATTCCACATTTTCGCAGTAAGCTATTTTATCAGTTCACTCATTAGATATTACGTTTTAACCCTGTCTGGACGCGCCGGCGGACTTATCACCTTAGTAAAAAAGCTAATTGTTAACTCAACCTTATTACATTATTTCTCCCGGCAGAAGGTAATAAGGCAGGACATGTCTGGTATAGACCTGTTACTTAGGTAATAATGTTCCTGGAGTACATGGTAAACCTTAGAAAGCGAACATTATCTGTATTCCTGTTTTGAAACGACAATTTGGAATGCACCCGATAGTTTTGTCCTGCCCGGATTATTTGCTATCTTACTCTAAACTAAAGCCATGTCGGGAACAGCAAAAATAGTACTGGGCATTATTTCTATTCTGCCGCTGTGTTTTCTTGCCATTTATTTTTTCTTTTTCATTAGCTTTTTCTTTACCAGCATGGGGCATGGTATGCAGCAACCTCCTGAGCTTAACCAGGCATTTCCTGAAAATTTCATGAGCAATATGGTATGGCTCTTTTTATTGATAATACTTACGGCGCTGCTTTCTCTCGGCCTGCTCATTTACTATATTGTGCACGTGGTGAATAACAACCGGATTGACAGTACCGAAAGAATAATATGGGTACTGGTATTTGTTTTGGCCGGAATGGTAGGTTTTCCTGTATATTGGTATATGCGTATCTGGAAGCAGCGGCCTGTACCGCCCGCACAATCATAGCCTCCTTTATACAACCGGGGTAGCGCCGATGGTGCAGAAAACCCGATATATCCAATTATCTCCTTAAAGGGTTATCGCCTCTTATCTATCGTTTTTCTCCGCAGTCCGAAAAAAAACCCTCCGCTTATGCGAAGGGCTCATTGTCTTATACTAATATATCGTACCGGCTATTTCACTTCTTCAAATTCAGCGTCGGTCACATTATCGCCGGCAGCAGTATTTGCACCTTCAGGCTGCTGGGGGCCTGTGCCGGTATTTGCCTGAGCATTGCCCTGCTGCGCCTTATATATTTCTTCAGATGCTGCAGTCCATGCAGTATTCATTTCAGCCATCGCTGTATCAATACCCGCCACGTCCTGCTGCTTATGTGCATCTTTCAGCTTATTCAGCGCTGTCTCAATAGGCGCCTTCTTATCTGCAGGGATTTTATCTCCAAACTCTTTTAATTGTTTTTCAGTCTGGAAAATAAGGCTGTCGGCCTGGTTGATCTTATCCACCTTTTCACGGGCTTCCTTATCTGTGGCTTCATTGGCTTTAGCCTCCGCTTTCATTTTCTCTACTTCTTCTTTGCTCAGCCCGCTACCTGCTTCGATCCTTATCTTTTGCTCTTTGCCGGTTCCCTTATCTTTTGCAGTAACATTAAGAATACCATTAGCATCTATATCAAATATCACTTCAATCTGCGGAACGCCACGTGGAGCCGGAGGTATACCGTCGAGGTTGAACATACCCAGGCTCTTGTTTTGTGAAGCCATCGGGCGCTCACCCTGCAGTACATGTATCTGCACACCGGGCTGATTGTCTGATGCCGTTGAAAACACTTCAGACTTTTTAGTAGGTATGGTAGTATTGGAATCAATCAGGCGGGTCATTACACCACCCATGGTTTCAATACCAAGAGAAAGCGGCGTTACATCAAGCAGCAATACATCTTTTACTTCTCCTGTCAGTACCGCACCCTGTATACCGGCGCCGATTGCCACCACTTCATCCGGGTTAACTCCTTTATTAGGCTTCTTCCCAAAGAATTTCTCAACAATTTCCTGTACTTTAGGTATGCGTGTGCTACCTCCCACCAGTATCACTTCATCAATCTGAGAAGTGCTCATACCGGCATCTCTCAGCGCCTGTTCACAAGGCTTCAGGCATCTCTCAAATAAACTATCTGATAACTGCTCAAATTTCGCACGGCTCAATTTCCTCACCAGGTGTTTGGGCACCCCATCAACTGCTGTAACATAAGGCAGGTTGATCTCTGTTTCGCTGGAAGAGGACAACTCTACTTTTGCTTTTTCAGCAGCCTCTTTCAAACGTTGCAGTGCCATGGGATCTTTACGAAGATCAATATTTTCATCTTTTTTGAACTCATCTGCCAGCCAGTCAATGATCACCTTATCAAAGTCATCACCGCCGAGGTGTGTATCGCCGTTAGTGGATTTTACTTCAAACACTCCATCGCCCAGTTCCAGGATAGATATATCGAAAGTACCACCTCCAAGGTCGAATACCGCAATCTTTTCATCTTTATGCTTCTTATCCAAACCATAAGCCAGGGCAGCGGCAGTTGGCTCGTTTACGATACGACGGACTGTAAGCCCGGCAATTTCACCGGCCTCCTTGGTAGCCTGGCGCTGAGCGTCGTTAAAGTAGGCAGGAACTGTGATAACGGCTTCTGATACTTCCTGACCGAGATAATCCTCAGCGGTCTTCTTCATTTTCTGCAAAATCATAGCAGATATTTCCTGTGGAGTGTATAATCTGCCCTCAATATCTATACGCACCGTATTATTATCACCCTTCACCACCTTATAGCTGATATGCTTTATCTCTTCTGTCACCTCATCATAGCGGCGCCCCATAAAGCGTTTTACTGACATTATGGTATTGACCGGGTTGGTGATGGCCTGACGTTTAGCCGGGTCACCCACTTTCCGTTCCCCGTTTTTAAGAAAGGCAACGACAGAAGGCGTAGTGCGGCGGCCTTCATCGTTAGCTATTACTACGGGTTCGTTTCCCTCCATAACAGCTACGCAGCTATTGGTAGTGCCGAGGTCTATTCCTATTATTTTTCCCATATATTTTAATTGTATTTTATAATTTGATTATGTTTAAGATTATAGTCAATCATTATGCCATCAGCAGGAAAAATGAAAAAATGACAGTAGTTTTTTGGAGGTATGTCATATTGAATTACCCTGGCAGGCGTCTTTCGGCTCCGGGTCTTTTACCGGCAAATGCCTTTCTTACTGCATTTACGCAATATCTTTGACCGATAATCCGCTTATAGTGATGAAAACAAGCCGGCTGTCCTTTTTTACATACTTCGTTATATTGATCCTGAGCGCCTGCAGTAAAAAGATCATTCCCGAAAAGCCGGACCTGGTAAAAACTTATTTCTCCCTCGACAGTTTACCCGTAAGCGAAATTGACATTCCCCTGCAGATCAACCTGAAACCGTTTTATGACATTGCAGATAAAAATGTACAGAAGATCTATGCTTCCGAAGGCTGGCCGAACGAATTTATAGTAGACAACTGCGATACCAGATATATGTACCGTTTTAAACGCGGACCGCTCCGCATTGCTGCCAACGGAAACACTATAGGCTTCAATTTTACGGGAAGCTATATTATTGCCGGTGCCCAGAGAGTGTGTACCGGAACGGGGAGCGACAGGGTAGCCATTACCCCCTGGACGCCCACCTGCACCTGTGGCCTGAATGAAGCGGAGCCCAGGGTAGATATAGGCTACAAAGCTTCTCTCCAACTAAAGCCCGGTTATAATATTGCTGCCAGGCTGCAGCCTCTTGAGCCCAAACCACTGGATAAATGCACCGTTTGCTTCTGGAAACATGATATTACGCCTACAGTAATGAAGCAACTAAAGGAACAATTAAAGGATGCAGGCAAAGAAATAGAAGATTCGCTTAACGGGATCAATCTTCGCCCGCAGTTTCAGCAACTGTGGGATATGCTTAACACCTCGGTCAGGATGTACGATATGGGCTATTTAAAAATTAACCCGGAAAAAATACGGATCAGTACTCTCCACGCAAGGAACGACTCGCTTAATATCTCTGTCGGCATTTCTGCGCGCCCCCTGATCAGTCTTGCTAAAAGCGCCGACTACAAAACAGTTATACCCGATATCAGCGATTTCAGCCAACGCAGTGGGTTTAACATATATATTGACGCGATAATGGACTACGATTCGCTTAGCCTGTTGCTGACAAAAGAGCTGAGTGGCAAAAGGATAGATATGGACAAAGTGGGCAAATACATTATCATAGACAAATGCATCATTTACGGGGCAGATAATGAACGGCTCATCATAAAGATCCAATTTACCGGGTCGGAAACCGGCATTATGTACCTGACCGGAAAGCCGGTTTTTGATAAAGAAAAAAATAATATAGCGGTAAAACAGATAGACTTTGATGTAAAGACCAGGGACTTATTGCTCAAAACTGCCAGGTGGCTTTTTAACAGGAAGATCATTAATGAACTGAATAAATACGCCAGTTTTGATATACAGGGCTATGCCGATACTTTGCGGTCGAAAGTAAGCGCAGCAATGACCAGGGAATGGCAGAAAGGGATAACTTCTTCGGGAAAAATAAACGGACTCCAGGTCATCAATATTTACCCGTTCAAAAATACTTTTATACTGCGCTGCAACGCAAAAGGAGAACTTTCTATACGGGTAGACCAGGTTGCCTTATAGTACATGAAAGATGAAAAGTGAGAGGTTAGAAGCTCTCATTCCATATCTCACCTTTAACATCTAACGTCCTATATCTCAAATATGCCATTTTTGATGGCGTATAAAACAAGCCCTACGCGGGAGCGGAGCTTTAATTTTTCAAACAGCGCATCACGATGATCTTCTACTCTCCGCTGACTTACAAACATTTTTTCTGCAATCTCTTTATAAGAGAGATCTGAGCATATCAGTCGCAGAAATTCTTTTTCTTTTTCCGTTAAAGGCACAGGGTCATCCGGTACATCCATATTCCTGTTTAACCCTCCAATGATCTTTCCCGAAATATACTCTGACAGGTAAAAATTTTTTTCCATCACGGAATTGAGCGCCAGCAGCAGTTCATCCGGGTCAGCGGATTTCATAATATAACCTTTTGCTCCGGATTTAAGCATTCTTATAATAGCATGATCATCGCTTAGCATTGACAACGCCAGCACTTTAACCTGCGGATAATGTTTATACAGCCATTCTGCTGTTTCATACCCGTTCATACCGGGCATATTCACATCCAGCAATACGATCTCAGGTATAACCTTTTTATTGATTATTTTTTTTAACTCCTCCCCATTTTCCGCTTCAAAGTATACAGTGTAGTCTTCGAACGAATCAATAAGCTTGGCCAGAGCTGTTCTCAAAAGTGTATGATCATCCACAACAGCTACCTGTATCTTTCTCTTATTATCAGTCATCATTAATTAATCTTTTGCGATCGTTGATGGAATGGGCAGGTTCATTACTACGGAAGTTCCATTGCCGGGGCTGCTGTCAAAAACCATCGTGGCGCCAATGAGCTTTGCCCTGTTGAGCATGCTCTTCAGTCCTACGCCGTTGAGCGGGTTTTTAGAGCCTTTCTTTTCTTCCATACTGAATCCCACACCATTATCTTTAACCGAAAAGGCAAAATTATTATCGTTAATATAATTCAATCCAATATTTATCTGGGTGGCTTTTGCATGTTTAAGGATATTATTGACCAGCTCCTGAAAAATACGGAATATAAATACTTCTTTTTGCTCTCCAAGCCTGTATTCTTTTCCTTCTACATTCAGGTTCACCCGCATGAGCCCTGTTTTCTTAAGTGTTTCAAGGTCAAATTTTATGGATTCTACCAGGCCTATCTGTGGAATCCTGTCGGTATGCAGGCTTTTGGTGAGATCTGCAAGATCAAATACTGCTTTATTAAGCACCTCACGAATATGCTGCAAGGGCTCATACGCCTTATGTTCTTTCTCCAGCGGCAGCACCGACAGCGACAGCTTCACCACAGATAATACTTGCCCAATATTATCATGAAGCTCCTGGGCGATATTTTTAAGGGTAGCTTCCTGGATCTCCAACTGAGACCGCAGCACTTCCTGGTCATATTCGTCCTTAAGCCTCGCAAGCTCCTGCTGCTGCCGGTGCTGTTTCCGTTGATACAGGAAAAGCACCGTAACTACAAACCCCACCAGGATAAGAGCGAGCAATCCGCCCATGATGATTATGAAGAGAATTTCCTGGTTTTGATCCTGCATAGTGAAGCAATGATAAAGGATGAATATAGTAAAATATTCAGGAGAGAGCTAATAGAATTATAGTTTTGTATAAAAACATTGGTGGGCGCTGCAAAGAAGTTACTAACAGCTAATAGAGGGTATCCGCAACTATAAAAAAATAATAATCCCGAACATATCCAGAAATATGGATCCCGGACCAAATCTATGGACTTATTTGACTGAAACAGCTCATAAAAATAAGCTATGGTACATCCAACAATAATAAAACATCCTAACGAATAAGTAAGGGTATGAAATTGAAGAGTGCCTTTTTGTAATAATAACATATTCAAAATGACTAAAAGCGGATATACAATCATTATACAAATAAGAATGCTTTTCATCTTCCTATTTGATATAATAGTTCTCAATATCCAGAAATAAAACATAAACTCAAAAGTTGAGAATATGTTGTACAATAGTGTAGTAGTTTTCCCATTATCACTCAGCCATATTCCCAGGTACTCTACACAAAAAGTTGTCAGCAAATAAAAAGGAAAAAAATAAAGAAAGAGAGAGATTTTTTTTAAAAAAAAAGCGGAAAATGCTGTAATAGCAGCGAGCAGTATAAACCATATATAGACATCTCCCAGGGACATGATTGCAAGATAGACCTGAAATCAAAACTTTCATAAAAAAACCCCTTTTTAAAAGGGGTTTTAATTTTATATATTAATCTTCAAAATTAAACGATCACCATTCCTTTTTCTCCTCTGTCCACTACGGTTACACCCACTCCACCCCAATCATCTGCATCACCGGGCTTGGGCGGGCAGCTTGGAGGACAAAGCCTGCCTACATTGTAAGCCAGGATATTGATGTCTTTACCATCCTGTATATAGAGATCTTTATGTGCAGTACCGTTTTCCTGTTCCTTGCTCTTCGTAGCTACCAGGGCAAGCGTTTGTAATCCGGCATATTCGGGTTTTTCAGTAAAATCTGCAGGATAAGCAGCATAGTAAAATTTAATACCGTCGGCACCGTGCATTTTGGCTTTCGCAATAAATTCTTCGAGCTCTTCAATGCTGTACCAGCTGCTAAGTGAATCTTCTTTCCCAAGGCGGGCAGAGTTATGTGCCCATCTTTCCTGTTTATACGTTCTGATAATGTTGTCTACATAGCTTGTAGAAACGTACTTTCCGACTTTTAATGATTTTTTTTGTGTTGTAAGCATGACTTCAATGGTTTAAAGTGATTAAATAAATAAGCCGGTGTAAAACTACCAGAAGTCAAAACACAGAAAGACACACAATTATTTATAACACAATTGATTACAAATTAGTTATATTTATATTTTATAGACTGTCAATAACAAATGTTAATTCTACGGAAAAAAAACCGTTAAAACAACACAAAAATACCGTTAAAAAACGGTAGCAAAAACACCGTTAAAAAACGGTAGTAAAGTACCGTTAAAAAACGGTATCAAAATACCGTTAAAAATTTATGTGCTCATAAAAATTTTTAATGGATATTTAACCGCCCGTTGATGTTCGCGATAATATCAATTTTTTTAACCACGTATTCCTTCTCTGAATATCCTGAAAAATCATTAATCTACCTTACAATAAGGTTCTTTTTATATTACTTTTTATGCAGTTAGCTATGGGTAAACCTTATCCTATTTCGTTGTTTTCCCGGCTGTTGCCAACCTATAAGCACACCATATAGAGATTAAACCTCAGCAGGAATAAGTTGCTTAGACCATATTAAGCTAGACCAGGTGAAAAGCACTATTATCTACCTTCCCCTTACCGGAAAAAGTAAAGGAACTAATGGTCTAAGCACTTTATTCCATATTTCATCTTTTAACCTTAAAAGTGAAATGCCGTTGCGTGAGATAGCTAAAGCACACAACAATAATGGTTGTCAAAGATTTAGCTATGGTTGGAAAGATGTGAAACCGCTCTACAAAAAGCTTGATAAAAATATAATTCAGCAACACGCAGATCACTACAAGCGTAAAATACCTTATCAGCTGTACCCTCCCTTTCAATGTGGACCCTGTAAATACTATATTTCTCATCAGATAAAAGCCGGTAGGAAAAGTTATCATGAAGGAGATCATAAATGAAGCTATATAAGGGCTGATGCTAATAACCGGAGTATATACAATTTGCTTTTTCAGGATGAAATTGTAAGTAATAAAATAAATAACAATATCGAGCACCGTATTTCCTCCTCCGCATGCAATATATCGAAAGGTTTGCCTGTCAATGATCTTCTGGAACGGAGTATAAAAAAAATCAAGCAGGTTAATAACAAAAAGCTTCAACACACGGGGTTATTTATGACTAAATATGCAAAAGAACAGCTTTTTTTGTTAATTATTCCCCTCTTTGCCTTTGTCTTTATCACCCGGGGAAACGGGACGGGACTGCCTGGTACGCCCCACTTCCCGGAGCTTTTGGGAAAGTATCCATTCTATTTGCCCGTTCACACTTCTGAATTCATCGGCAGCCCATTTTTCAATAGCCTTAAACATGTCCTCTTCTAAACGCAGCACAAAAGATTTCTTTCCTGGCATGCCAATATTTTCTTATTGATATAAACTTCCAGTATTCAGTACAGGTGTTGCAGCTTTTTCACCACAAAGCACCACCATAAGGTTGCTTACCATCGCAGCCTTCTTTTCTTCGTCGAGCGTTACAATCGCTTTTTTGCTCAGCTCTGCCAATGCGAGCTCTACCATACCCACGGCGCCTTCCACGATTTTAGTGCGGGCAGCAACAATAGCAGTAGCCTGCTGGCGCTGCAGCATAGCGCCGGCAATTTCGGGAGCATAGGCCAGGTGACTTATCCTTGCTTCCTTTACTATAATGCCGGCAGGAGCAAGTCTCTCATTAAGCTCATGCTCGAGCAGTTCATTCACCTTTTCGCCACCGTCACGCAATGTTATCTCTGCTCCCTCCGCCTCCAATTCATCATAAGGACAGCTCGTAGCCAGATGCCTCACTGCCGCTTCGCTTTGTACGCCAACATATTGCTGGAAGTCTGCCACTTCAAAGGAAGCCTTGTATGTATCTTCCACCTGCCAAACTATTACCGCCGCTATTTCAATGGGATTGCCCATCTTGTCATTCACTTTCAATTGCTGACCGTTCAGGTTTTGAGCACGAAGAGATATCTTATAAGTAGTGTATAAAGGGTTAACCCAGAGCAGGCCATTTTCCTTGACGGTACCTATATATTTTCCAAAAAAAACACATACCCTCGCATGGTTAGGATTAACGATCATGATCCCCTTAATTAAAAATACACCTGCGATCAGTAATAAAACCCCGGGGAAAACAAACGCGGGGTTGCCATTGCTCACAGCATTGACATATACTCCCGCCAGGATTGCAGCGATCGCCAGTATCAGGGCTAAATAACCGGATATTGGTCTCATTATTTTTTCCATATTCAATTTGATATTATTTTGATATCAAATTTATATCATCAAGCAATAAGTTCCAACCATTTCTCCAATTTTTATTTCCTCCCAACAAACATTTGCAGTGGTAATACAGACAAACGTGAAAAGTGAGAGGTGAAAGGCACTCACCTTTCACCTCTCACGTCTGACGTCTCATCGCTCACCTTCTTCTTCTACTGCTTAATATATTGCACCTCTGCCTGGATCCTTACCTCATCACTTACCACTACGCCGCCAGCCTCAGTAACAGCGCTCCAGTTGAGCCCGAAATCTTTCCGGTTGATTTTTCCGGTTACTGAAAACCCTGCTTTAGTCTGTCCCCACGGATCTTTGGCTACTCCGCCGGCTTCCACATTAAGTTTTATTTTTTTTGTGACATCCTTGATCGTCAGGTCGCCCTCCAGCTCATACTCTCCTTCTCCTTTCTTTTTCAACCCGTTAGCAACAAACTTAAGATCCGGGTATTTTTCAAGCTCAAAGAAATCAGCGGTTTTAAGATGCCCGTCTCTCTGCTCATTGCCGGTAGATATGGATGTTATGGGTGCTGTAAAAGAAATCCTGGCGGTAGTAAAATCATCACCGTCAGTCTCAACTTCAGAGGAAAAAGACGTAAAGCTCCCTGTAACGTTGGTGATCATCAGGTGCCTTACTTTAAATTCTATTTCGCTGTGCGTGGGGTCAATAACCCATTTTGTAGATGCCATAAATAATGTTTTAGTTTTAATAATTCAAAGTTAATTAATGTTTAAACACCAAATAATATGCCAGTCCGCGGATCAGCCAGAATGTCATCATTTTGGGGGGCATGCCGCCTTATCAAAGCGTGAAATCGAACCGGCAATTCAGTGATAATGAATTGGGATAAAGTGAAAGAGCCAGAGGGCAGCCTTTTTATTTTGTGCTCAGTCGGAAAGGGAGACATTATACCGAAGCGTTAATCGCCGGAGCTTTTCTTCTTCTGAACCTCATATAACAGTAGACGGCACCGCCCGGGATTGCTATGCCCAGGCAAATCAATATAAGCTGCAGGTTCATTTTAAAAGAAACTTCATATAATGAACTGGTTTGGCCTATTAATGCGAGATGCGCCCAGTAAGAAGGATTTTTCTGACGCGGGTAGTCTTTTATAAAATCAAGCTTTGCCAGCCGCAATGCTGTTGTAAGGTCTCTGCCCTCATCCATGTGCCTGTAAAAGTGATTGATGATATAAGCAGTGGACTGGTCGTTGGCCGGCCACAAGGTAGTAACAACACTGGGACATCCGGCATACAGCACTCCCCTGCTAAGACTCATTACCCCCTCTCCCTCAATAAACTTTCCTATCCCGGTTTCACAAGCGCTAAGCAACATGAGCCTCGTAGAATCAAGATCCAGGTTATACAGCTCATTTAAATAAAGCTTAAAGCTGTCGTGCCTGGTAGAATCTTCCGGGTAAAAGGCAATATAAGACTGAGACGGATTGGAAGGGTCCATTACTGCGTGAGTGGCGAGGTGAAGAATATCGTAATGATTAGCTGCTTTTATAAAAGCAGATTTTGTTGCAATAGTATCCTTCAGTATTTCTCCTTTCAAACCGTTTATCTCCATTTGGGTCGCCGGCAGCCTGTCCAGCAATATAGAATCTTCATAGCAATACATTCCCTGGCTGATGAAAGGAGCCAGTGCAATCAGTTTAGGGTCCTTCTGTTTCCGCTCCAAAGATTTCCCGGCAATAAATTGCGTGGAAAAATTGTAACTGATCGAATAATCTTCAATAAGCATCCTTCCTGTAGCAGGGTCGGTAATAATTTCAAAAGGGAAATAATAAAATATACGATCCGGCAGCACAATCCATTCTTTCCTGTCCCCGACATAAGGAAGCAGAGGAGTAATAAGCACATTAAACAGTTGATGCGCCACTGTATCAACAGCCTGATCGGGACTATTGCCCGGGTGTTGAAACCCTCTCTGTACCTGTTCTACTTTTTCAAGATCGAGCTGTTTTTGGGGAATCACAGCGGCGTGAATATCATTATTTGTTATTGCAAACATATACAGGAGACTATCGCTGAAATAGAGATCAAGGATAGCCTGATCCCTGGTAAGATTATCTTTAAAGAATTGCTGATGAGCAGAAAAGTTTCCTGCTTCATTCAGGTCAGCAGCGCCTGTATAATGCCTGATCTTTGTCTGAATTACGGCAAGTGCCAATTCATCATTTCTTTTTTCGCTTACCATTTTCTGTCTTGCGGCACTGTCTGCACCCTGGTCCAGCTTTATCTGAAGCCTCGCAATGCTGTACTTCAGGTCTCTCTCCTGCTGCAGGATATCTTCCTGGATTTGTGCCCTGCTTTTTACCTGGAAGGCTTTCAGGTTTGACACCAGCACGGAGGACTTATTGCGCTCAATAATAGTATATGCTTTCCATAATAAAGCATTATCGTGGTTAATAGCATACAGATCCATTACCATATCAAGCGCCTTGTTGTATGCGGCACCGCTGTTTCTCTTCAAAAATATCTTCGACTCATCGGAGTCCATAGTGCGCTCAAGATAATCTGTAAGATCAATAGCTGAACTATAAGTCCCCATTGCGGCATTCAGGTTGTCAACGTTTTTATCACGGCTATAGAGCTCTTCAAAGCAGGCAGCTTTTTTCAGAATGGCATCGTATAAATTAAAGGAAGATAAAGTGCCGGAAAAATCAGACGGATTACTGTATATGCTACTGTCAGAAAAGTCATACATCAGCTGAACGATCGCATGCTGGTATGCGCCTGCAGCATCAGCTATGTCTCCTCTCGCCTTGAGATAATCCCCCTTGCAGATATAATGGACTCCCCAGGTGATCCTGTCGGTCTCAACTTCAGATGCCGACGCTTTATTTTCAAAAAGGCTGAGATAATGTTCCGTTGAATCATACTGCCCAAGCATAAGATGAGCTTTGGCAATATAATTGAGCACCTCTATGCGGGGGCTATGCAGGCAATCATAGAAGTAATGCAATGCAGCATTATATTGCTCCAGCGCTGTATAAATATTTCCAATATTGAGTGAGATATCAATGGTATATTCTTTATACTTAAGCAGGCTGAGGTATCTTTGCAGGGCTTCTTCATAATTGCCCAGCCTGTTTTGAGCAGCAGCGATATTTGTTTCAAAATTTATTTTCTTAGCCGTACTCCCCTTATCATTCTCAATGATCTGCAATGCCTTTTCGAAACAATTTTTGCTCTGCAAATAATTCCCTCCCTCAAAATACAATGCGCCGAGTATATTATACAGCCTCTCCAGTTCGGCAGTGAAAGCATATTGCTCAGAAAGAGACTGGGCTTTTTCGAGCAGTATTCTTGTAGAATCAAATTTATTTTCCCGGTAATAAATACCTCCTGCATATAGCAGCGGCTTGAATTGCAGGGAATCAGGGATATCTTTTTTCTCCCGGGCCAGGCTGAGCGACCGGAGATAAAAGTATTTGGCGCTGTCAAAGTTGCCCAGGATTTCATCCAATACTCCTCTTTTCCAAAGTGAATTAAACAACAAGCTATCGGGAATGCCAGGTTCATTTCTACAGGCTTCGATCACATTGTCAAAATGCGCTTTGGCAGCCGCATCTGTGACATCTGTGGGGCTTTTGAGGCTGAAAAGGCTGTCTGCGATATTATATAGCTGACTTATCCGGGCAATACCCACCGGATCTCCCGAACGGGAGAAGAAAAAGCAGCATATAAAAAAAGCAATTAATAACCCCTGTTTACGCATAAAAAAGGTAATCTTTCGATTACCTTTCAAAACGACCATTCTTTTTAATTATTATCAATGATTTACATTAGCGATTGGCAACCACCACTATATGCGGGGGGCGCGGGTTAGTCACCTTTTCACCGGCAGATCTGAAAACCAACCCGAGGATACTATTAAGGGTATTTGTAATGTCATCAATCAACGCTTTAGGAACATCGGAGAGCTTACTGTAATAAGTAAAACTGATATCTATTTTCCTGAGCGCTTTATTGCTGCAATCATCAAGGCGGTAATACAGCGTAGCATTCACTGTTTTTCCATTATTGGGCGTTAAAGTCCCAAAGATCCCATCTAATAAGGAGCGCTTCAGGCTGATCACACCCGTTTGCTTATCTATCCTGATATTTTTAGAATTAAAAGTCTGGCCTGGAGGAGGCTCGTCAAAAATGCCATTCCCGTTATCATCATCTTCATCATCATCAAATTCACAATTGCCAAATAATCCGCCGGCGCCGCATACCGGCGACCCGTTGAGGGTACCTTTGTATACCGGCACAGCCAGGGTATCATCATCACTCAGTACGTATATGCCATCAAGATAATTGATGCCTGAGGTTATTACTCCGGTAAAGCAGGTGTCGGAAGACCCTTCTGCAATAAACCCTACCTTGTATGCCAGGCCGCTTTCACTTTTCGTAACATTAATTTCTCCTGTATTATTGTCCAATATCAGCCCCTCAGGAATGGCTATATACTTTCCTTTTCCCAAGTTGTTGAGAGGAGAAACTTTGTAATCCTGTCCTGAAGATAACAGCTGATAGCAAAGCACGGAATCACCATAATCAGGAGCGCACCCCATCTCCTGTGAAGCTGTTGCAGTATCCGAAGATCCGGTGTTTGAAGAAGAGCTTTCTTCACCGAAAAGCTTTAATTCGTTATCCTTTTTTACACAAGCAAAAAGCATAGCAAAAGCTATGATAAGATAAAAGATCCTATATGCTTTCATAAGGGCTTTGGGATTAAAGGGTATAAATAACTATTAATTACAAATACATTGAAACCCCTAAATTAATATACAGCCCGTTTGTTTACAAGATGCTACAAAAGCAGGAAGAGCATACAGGTTCTATAGCATATCAATATACCTGCAAATCAATCATATATATACGTTTTGGGATTGAAGCGGCTGATTTTTTGATACAGATCAAAAAAACAAAACGGTTTATACCTTCAAAAATGCTTTCTTTTTATACATAAAATAAAGAAATGCCCATTTTACGGCAGTATAGCAAACAGCAAATACCACAATTCCACAGGGATCGCCTGCCAGTTGTACGAGCCATTCAAAAAAAGCATTGGTAGTATTCTTCCAGTCAATGAAAGTGCCTGACATATAGATCAAAATAGAATTCATACCTATTACTACAAAAAAGAAAGCCCATTTTTTATATCCCTTTATGTCAATAATATAAAAGAATATGGCCAGCAGGATAAGGCTTATACCGCCTACCTGTAACACAAAAGAGCTGCTCCACAGGTTTTTATTAATAGGAAAAATCAGGTTCCATACCTGTGCAAGTATTATACCGGTAAACCCGGCACCAATCATATATATGACTTTTTTACGCGGAGCCAGGGGATTGTTCTTTAAAAACTCACCGGTAAGTATTCCCAATAAGCCTGTGCCTATTGCAGGAATGGTAGATAATATTCCTTCAGGATCGTGCATCCCACGGACATGGAGGTGACCAGGGAGCAAAAGCCTGTCTATATAAGAAGCAAAATTCCCTTCCATAGTGAGATCTCCCGGAGGGAAGCCGGGAGCAGATGTAAACATCAGTAAAAGCCAGTACCCGACAACAAGCCCGGCAAACCAGGCTACACGTGATTTTATGCTTGCAGTATAGAGATAGATAATATTGGCAAACATCCACGCAAGCCCTATCCTTCCCAATACACTTGGGAACCTGATCTCGGAAAGTGGCTGTATGCGCAGGTCATTATTATAAATAATTCCAAGCAGCACCAGTATCAGTCCCCTTTTAATGACGCGTTGCAAAAGTCTGCTCCGGGGAGTACCTTTTTCGAGCTGCCTGCCTGTAGAATAAGGAGAGGCAACCCCTGCAATAAAAAGGAATAGCGGGAATATCAGGTCGTACACCCTGAAGCCATTCCATTCGGGATGAGAAAACTGGTGGGCCAGGCCTTCCCAAAAAGGACTATTTGTAGCCTTGGCTATAGCATGAAAAATACGTTCACCACCCATTATCCAGAACATATCAAAGCCACGCAGCGCATCAAGAGAATGCAGCCTCCGCGTTTCCTGTAAAGAAGACATGAAATAAAATTTTAAGGGTTGAAAAAAAAGCAATCGAATATAGGGCAATTAGATCAAAATACTCCAATTAAGCCTGTCAAAACATTTTTTCGACGTCCTGACCTTTATACCCGATAAACTCAATTCGTCGAAGTTTATATGCCTCTTATCGAAATCAGGTTTTCCGGCATTATTTCGAGGTATAACTTTACGTTTGTTACAGAGATACTACAAACCCAATACCTGTTATGCAACCCAAAAAAATATTTGCAACGATTTTTATTTTAGCACTTATAGGAGCGGTCAGCCTGTTTCTTATCCCTGTTAGCAGAACTTTTAGGGCTGATATCATTGTAAACGCAGATCTCCATATTACCAATCGTACATTAAGGGATACCTCCAATTGGGATAAATGGTATTATGATACCAGCGCTGGTTTTCCTGCATTCTCAGGATTTCAGATCAGCTCCAATAGAAATCACGATATTTTTGACTATACCCTCACGGAAAGCAGCGAAAAGAAGAAAGGACAGGTGCAGCTTTTGCGAAGCAATAAAAATAACTGGGATACCAAAATAAGCTGGGTGGAAGAAATTACCTGCAGGAGCGACATCAGCAAAAAGATCCAATTGCTTTTACATCCTGATGAGTTCCGGGCGCCATTCCTGAAAAACATGGTACAGTTTAAAAATCATATAGAAAAGCCGGACAACGTGTTTGGCGGTCTTACTTTTGAAAAAACAGAAATTCCATCAAACAAGATCGTTGTAGCCTATGATACCACGGATGCGGGTTCAATGGAAATCACGCTGAATACACTATATAGAAAGGTAACCAACAACATTCCTGAAAATGCAATTACAAAGCCGGGCTGCTTTTTAAGCCAGTTTGAAAAGCTGAGCGATTCAACTTCAACTGTAAGAGTATGTATAGCCGTGGAAGTTTCCGACGAAACAACCTCTGTAAAAGCGCCCTTCGAACTTCTTGAAGTGGATGACCGCCAGGCAATTACTATACATACGCTGAGAAACTATACAGATCTCAGCGACGATCTTTCCGTAATGTATGAATGGCTTAAGAAAAATGACGCCCGCCCGGCGACAGACTATTGGATAAAACATGATCTGCATACAGAGCTCGCACAGGGGCCGAATAAGAGCGGGCTCACCATTATTCAGGAAATATATTCCCTCAAATAATTTTCATTGCAAAAATTTTATTGATTTTCAATAACTTACAAAGACCCGCTTAAAAATAGTGGGTCTTTTTCTTGGAATTACTGATGCTTTGCACCTACCTTTGCGCTCCAATTTTTAACCGGAAAATAGCGGGATGGCGCTGTTTCCACCCGGGAAAATAACCCGGGAAAAAATAATACAATGAGCAAACTACATTTTACTACCAAACATGCGAACGAGGCTACCGTGCAACATAGCTGGTATGTTGTTGACGGCACCAATCAAACCGTTGGTCGCATGTGTGCCAGGATCGCGGCAGTGCTGCGTGGCAAAAACAAAGCCTATTACACTCCTCATGTTGACTGTGGGGATTTTGTGATCGTTATCAATGCCGATAAGGTTAAATTCAGCGGCAATAAACTTGAAGACAAGACCTATATTAACTTTTCGGGCTATCCCGGCGGTAAAAAAGAAGAAACTGCAAAAAGTCTTCTTAACCGCAGACCGGAAGTAGTGATTGAAAGAGCGGTAAAAGGCATGCTTCCTAAAAACCGCCTTGGTCGCAAGCTCTACAAAAAGCTTTTTGTATATGCAGGCGCAGAGCACCCGCATGGAGCACAGCAGCCCAAATCATTGAAATTTTAATTAGTTAAACTGCTAATAGCGCAAAGCTTAATATAAATGGAAAAGCAAAAAAATGGCGTAGGCCGTCGTAAGGAAGCTGTAACAAGGATTTTCCTTTCAAAAGGAGACGGTAAGATCACGATCAACGACCGTGATTACAAAGAATATTTTCCCCTGGTGTACCTGCAAAACCAGGTAGAGCTCCCGCTGAAGACCGTAGAGGGGCTGGATAAGTTTGATGTGAAGATCAATGCTTCAGGCGGAGGCCCCAAAGGGCAGGCAGAAGCTGCAAAACTGGGTATAGCCCGCGCGCTCATTGAAGTAAGCGCCGACTATCGTCCGGCATTAAAGGCGGCAGGCGTGCTGATGCGCGATCCCAGGTCTGTTGAACGTAAGAAGTTTGGTAAGAAGAAAGCAAGGAAGAGCTTCCAGTTCAGTAAACGTTAATATGTTAGCCTTGATTACAGGCAAACTTTATAGTATAATCAAAAAGTACTTTTCAAAATTATCAAATCATAACAATGGAAAATAGCACTTCATTGCAGCAGCAATTACTGGAAGCAGGTGTTCACTTTGGTCATCTGCGTAAGAAGTGGAACCCAAAAATGTTGCCTTACATTTTTGCTGAAAAGAAAGGCATCCATATCATTGACCTCAACAAAACTGTTGAAAACCTTCAGGAAGCAGCCGCAGCATTAAAAACCATTGCCAAAAGCGGCAAGAAAATAATGTTTGTAGGCACTAAAAAGCAGGCTAAGGAAATTGTGACGGAATGTGCGAAAAAAGTAAACATGCCTTATGTTACCGAAAGATGGCTTGGCGGCATGCTTACCAACTTCAACACTGTTCGTAAGAGCGTAAAGAAAATGCAGAGCATCGAAAAAATGCTTAACGACGGCACTTTCGACAGCATTACCAAGAAAGAGCGTCTTACGCTTAGCCGTGATAAAGAAAAAATGGAAAAAGTGCTCGGCGGTATTGCCCAGTTAGGGCGCGTGCCTGCGGCATTATTTATCGTTGATATAGGCCATGAGCATATTGCACTTTCCGAAGCCAAGAGACTGGGTGTATCAACATTCGGCATGGTAGATACCAACTGCGACCCCAATAAGGTAGACTTCTCCATTCCTGCCAATGATGATGCTACCAAATCAATAGCTATCATTACCAATTATATTACAGCAGCTATTGCCGAAGGGCTTGCAGAACGCCAGAACGAAAAAGCGGAAGAAGAAACAGAAGAGGAAGTAGTAGAAAAGAACCCCAGGCTTGATATAGATGAAGGCGCTCCTGAACGCGAAAAAGGCGGCAGAGGCAGCGGACGTGGACCGGGAAGAGGAACAGCAGCAGGTGGAGGCGGCGGCCAGAGAAGGCGCACTCCATCCGGAGGTGGCGGAGCAAGACGCCCTGCCGGTGGCGGTCGCTAATCAGGCATGAATATATTGAAAGGTTCCTGGTAAGCTCAGGTCCATGGAAGGTATTCATATTGCCCTGTATTTTTAAACTATAATTAATTTTTCGACATGTCAACTGTAACTATAACAGCAGCAGATATAAATAAGCTCCGTCAAATGACAGGGGCAGGTATGATGGATTGCCGTAAAGCATTAACAGAAACCAATGGTGATTTTGAAGAAGCCATTGACTGGCTGCGTAAAAAAGGCGCAAAGGTTGCCGCACTGCGCGGAGACCGCGAAGCCAAAGAAGGAGTAGTAATAGCACAAACTACCCCGGACAACAAAACCGGTATAGCTGTCTGCATAAGCTGCGAAACTGATTTTGTAAGTAAAAATGCTGAGTTTGTTGCCTTTGTTCAAAGCATTGCCGCTGCTGCTGTAGTCAACAATGTGAAAAGCATAGATGAGCTTAATAATGTATCTGTTAACGGAGCTAAAGTTTCAGATCTTATCAATGATAAACTGGCAAGCATCGGTGAAAAGATAGGCGTCAGCAAATTTGAGCGTCTTGATGCGCCTTATGTAGCCTCCTATATTCACGGCGCCAACAGGATCGGCGTATTGGTAGGCTTAAACAAAGAAGCCGCTGAAGCAGGAAAAGACCTGGCTATGCAGATCGCGGCCATGAACCCTGTAGCTGTTGATCCGGGATCAGTGCCCGCAGATGTCATTGCGCGTGAAAAAGCTATCGTTACCGAGCAAATAAAAAATGATCCCAAGATGGCCGGAAAGCCTGATGCCATGATTGAAAAGATTGCGGAAGGCAAGCTGAATGCTTTCTTCAAAGAGAATACATTGACAGCACAGCCATTTGTAAAAGACGCATCTCAAAGCGTAAACGATCATTTAAAAAGTGTTGACAGCGCATTAGCTGTCACAGGTTTCAAAAGAGTAGCTTTAGGTTAGCGCTATGTCAACAATAATTTATCGTCTGCCGTTTCACGTTTGACATAACATTAGTTTCTTCTTATACAAGATAATCTTTCGATAATATTGTTTTTAAAACAGGAGCAATGGAAGTATCAGCAGTTGATCCTTCCATTGCTCTTTATACACCTGCCTGCAACTTATATTATGTTGTCATACCTGTAAAGCGGATCTATTTTGCTACCCGCCTTCAGTTCAATTAACGGTGTGATCAACCCGTCTTTCAAACCATATATCCATCCATGCAGATGAGGCTCATTCCGGTGCAGCCAGGCATTTTGCACAATAGTTGTTTGCGAAAGCCTTACTACCTGTTCCATAACATTCAGCTCTGAAAGCCTGTCGGCACGCTTATCTGTGTCTTCTATCCCGTCCAGTTCTTCACGGTTGTGCCTGTATACATCTTTGATATTGCGCAGCCACATATTCAGCACTGCCTGATAATCGTTGCTGGTCATAGATGCTTTTATTCCGCCGCATCCATAGTGGCCGCACACAATGATGTGTTTTACTTTAAGATGATTGACCGCATAATCCAGTACACTCAGGAGGTTTACATCGGTATGAACCACCATATTGGCGATATTCCTGTGCACAAAAATCTCTCCGGGCTGAGTATTGGTGATCTCGTTTGCCGGTACGCGGCTGTCGCTGCAGCCAATCCACAAAAATTCAGGCGTCTGAACATGGGAGAGCCTGTTAAAAAATTCGGGGTTACCCGATATCTTTTCAGCCGCCCATGCTTTATTCTCCAGTAATAGTTTTTCGTACGATTTCATTATATATAATATTTTAAACGGGTTAATCTGTTATACGGCAATACCGTTTGTTGCATGTTCAACCTGTACCTTGCCTGCGCTGAAGCGATAGTCGTTTTGAGCATCTGTCTTTAACTCAACTCTTACATTGCGCTCCGGCGCATTCCGGGCAAACTCATTGATCATTTCAACGATATCCTGGTCAATATAATCTGCCTTTGTTACATCAATAAGCACATTAGACCTTGCGGGCACATTATCTAACTTACTTTTTATACCCCGTTTGTTCAGGATCGAAACATCTTTTCTAAGCCGGATAAGATAATTGTTATTGTCGCTGACAATAAATACAGCTGTCTTATAATTACTTCTCGCAGAAAAAAACAACCCTATAGCTAATCCTGCAAGTACGCCAACCAGCAGGTCTGTTAACAGGATGATCACTACCGTAGCCGCAAACGGCAAAAACTGATCCCAGCCTTTTTTATAAAATTCCCTGAAAAGGGATGGCTTTGCCAGCTTATACCCTGTATAAATAAGAATGGCTGCCAGTGCAGAAAGCGGAATGACCTTTAATAACTGAGGCAGGAAAGCGACGCTCAGGAGAAGAAAAAATCCATGATAAATGGTAGACATTTTAGTTTTGGCGCCTGCATTGATATTGGCAGAAGACCTGACAATTACGCTTGTAAGCGGCAAACCTCCGATAAAGCCGGAAATGATATTTCCTATCCCCTGTGCTTTTAACTCCCTGTTGGTTGGCGTTATCCTTTTTTGCGGATCAATGTTGTCTGTTGCCTCAATACCCAGCAGTGTTTCCAAACTGGCAACTAATGCAAATGTTACCCCGCTTATCCATACCTGCTTATTCAAAAGAGCGCTCCAGTCGGGAAATGAAAAGAAAGAAAAGAATTCTTCAGCTGACCCGGCAACCGGGATATTTACCAAATGACCAGACTGAAGCCCGGAGCCGGGGAATTGGGCTTTGGCAATTGCATTGATTGCAATGCCAAGCAGCACCACCAGCAATGGCGCCGGGATAAGCTTTATCCATCCCTGCTTTTTTTCGGTAAAATGCCCCCAAACGAACTGGAAGGCTATACAGACAGCCCCGATCAATACCGCTACTGGAGTAATATTATTAAGAGCGCTGAAAATACCGGTGAAAGTATTCTGTCCGTCCGGTTGCAAAAAGGTTTCGTCTCCTTCAAAATCCTTGTCATATCCTACCAGGTGAGGTAATTGTTTTAGTATAAGGATGATACCTATAGCGGCAAGCATTCCTTTGATCACACTTTTAGGAATATAATCGCTCAGCACCCCGGCACGGGCAAAGCCCAGCACTAATTGCAACGCTCCGCAAATCACAACCGAAACCAGAAAGGCTTCGAAAGATGGCAGCAATGTGATAGCCACAACCACAATTGCCGTAAGTCCTGCTGCAGGACCACTCACACTCTTGTGAGATCCGCTCAGAGTGCCAATGACAATTCCTCCGACAATGCCTGCAATGATCCCGCTGAAAAGAGGTGCATTAGAACCGAGCGCGATCCCGAGACACAAAGGCAGCGCTACTAAGTACACCACTATTGCAGCAGGGAGATCTGATGAAATAGTTTTTAAATAATTAAAACGGCTGTTCATATATACAATACATTTTGACAATTAGAAATGCTCACCGCCCATGAGCCGGCACCGGCACCTTATGATCAAATAATGTGTCCGCTACCGCTTATGCCGGGCAGTGAAATAATCGTTTGTAAATCCAAAGGAATTCAAGATATATGTTCCTTTATTGAGGAAACATAAAATCAAATAGTGCTGTGCCAATCGCGAAATGTGAGAAGCGACAATGACAAACGTGAAAGGACAGACGTGAGAAATATTCACTTTTGTCCCCGTCCGAATGGCATTCAGCCGGGCGGGCTTTATCTTTTCACGATACCCCACAGACATCATTGAATTAACCTGACACCACATCCCCGGATTGAAAACAGGTGATAACTTAAAGTTGTTAAATGGAAAAACTCTCAGGCTTCAGGAGGAGGAGAAAGAAGCTCGCCGTAATAAGCTATATATATCAGCAGAGTATTATTGCTATCATGTTCAAGCGTAGGAATACCGGGGACAGGAAGGCTCAGGGGCTCATGCAGGTATTCCGAAAGTGCATTGGCGCTGCTGGTTTTTTCTTCGTTAAGCCCCGAGAAGGGATTGGCATTATCTTCTACAGACTGTTTACCTGTACCGGCAGTAGCATTGTTCAGTTCTTTCTGGACAGTAAGAATGAAAGGCGCGCTTATCGTAAGCCACAATAACGTCATGATCATACATATGCTGCTCGCATAATCTTTTGGGCTATATATGTGTTTCCTGCTTTTCACGTTACAGGAATCAAAGATATTAAAATTATCCCGGCGGGATCAAAGATTTAAAGAATGTTAACGATTTAACAAAAAACGAACAACGGCGAATTTGCGACCGGCGGTTTGTGTTTAATGAAAAATCATCTTTTTCTTGTAGGTTTGCTGCTTACTAATAAATATACATAGTGAAATTCAGATCAGTGATATTATTGACTTTGGCCATTCTGATCATTGACCAGGGGCTGAAGATTTGGATAAAAACACATTTTTACCTCGGGGAAGAGAAGCTGATCCTCGGCTCATGGTTCAGGCTTCATTTTATTGAGAATGAAGGAATGGCTTATGGGTGGAAATTAGGCGGTGAATGGGGCAAGATCATTCTTACGCTTTTCCGATTGTTTGCGGTGATCTTCGGCACTTACTATCTCCGGCATATTATTAAGCAGGGATATCATAAAGGATTCATTATTTGCGCTACACTCATCTATGCCGGGGCAATAGGTAATCTCATAGACAGCATGTTTTATGGATTAATATTCGAAAATAGCGGCGATATATATAATCCCTATATTTCTGCTATTTTCCCAAAAGAAGGTTATGCAGGATTTTTACACGGCCGGGTAGTAGATATGCTTTATTTCCCTATAATTGAGAACGGGCATTTCCCGGATTGGATACCTGTTTGGGGCGGTGAAGATTTTCAGTTCTTCAGACCGGTTTTCAATATTGCCGACGCCTCCATTTCTCTGGGAGTTATTATTATTCTTTTATTTCAGAAGCGCTTTTTTGACCGCAGCAAAAAAGAAGCAACCCCTACTATTGAAACGAATAGCACGGTAAATGATGAGGTGCAGGTGTCTTAAGTGGTGAGAGGTAAGGGATCAGTGGTAAGAGGTCAAACGTGAAACGTGAGACGAGAGAGGTGCATATGATGGAACTTGTGTGCCTGAAACTTGCAGCCTGAAACCTTAAACAAAAAGCCCTCCTGTAACAGAGGGCTTTGTTGTTTACAAAGCGTTGAGAGGTTGTGAATTCTTCCAACTTACTTTGCTTCCGGGTATGGATTAAGTGGTCATTAATCAAAATGGTAAATGACCAAGGGTACGTTTGGCTCAAATCCGTTTAAGGCGGATTGTGTATGGTTAGGGTTACGATACTTGCTGAGATCTAAAACGAAACAGTTACTTAAATTATTCTTCCCGGCTCCTTCGTTTCGACCAACTTTTGCGCGGCGTTTTTAACATAGCTTTATTAAGTAGCTCATAATGATATTTTTGCGAGAAGATTATTTTCTAAAGTAGTCTCTTAGCAAATGATAATAAACAAGAAAGCTCTTTCTTTAAATATTAATTTACCGCAACAAATAATATTTATTACTTACCTGCCGTTCTATGGAAACATTGATCCTGATATCTTCCTGGTCTCTATATTGGTCATCTATTTTTCTCATGTTGTAGTTGGTTTAAAGCAAAAGGCATCTTCCGAAAGGATAGATGCCTTCTTGCTTGTAGCGTATCCGGTATAAGTATTATTCAGGTAAGCTGCCTACCATTTCAGCAGGCTGTACCCATTCATCAAACTGGGCATCGGTAACATACCCAAGCTTCACTGCCATTTCTTTTAAGGTAGTGCCCTCCTTATGCGCCTTTTGTGCAATTTCAGCGGCTTTATAATACCCGATCTTAGTGTTGAGGGCCGTTACAAGCATCAGCGAATTATCAACATGCTTTTTAATATTTGCCTCAAGCGGTTCAATACCTGTGGCACATTTATCATTAAAGCTTATGCAACCGTCACCAATCAGGCGGGCGCTGTGCAGGAAATTATAGATCATCATGGGCTTAAAGACATTCAATTCAAAATGACCTGTTGCACCACCTACATTAATGGCTACATCATTCCCGAGCACCTGCGCGGCGATCATGGTGAGCGCTTCGCATTGTGTCGGGTTTACCTTACCCGGCATAATAGAAGACCCCGGCTCATTATCGGGTATGTGTATCTCACCAATGCCACTACGCGGGCCTGAAGAAAGCATACGTATATCATTAGCTATTTTCATCAGGCTTACCGCTACGGTTTTGAGCGCCCCATGCGCCTCTACAATAGCATCATGCGCAGCTAATGCCTCAAACTTGTTCTCTGCAGTTACAAACGGCAATCCTGTAAGGGCTGCAATATGCCCGGCTACATTTTCTGCATAACGGGGAGGAGTATTAATACCAGTACCCACAGCCGTTCCTCCAAGCGCAAGCTCGCTGAGGTGCGACAATGTATTTTTAATGGCTTTTAGCCCGTGATCTAACTGTGAAACATAACCGCTGAATTCCTGTCCCAGTGTAAGTGGGGTAGCATCCATGAAATGCGTTCTGCCGATCTTCACTACATGCATGAATTTCCTGCTTTTCTCAGCGAGCGTATCCCGGAGCTTTCTGATGGCGGGTATAGTGAGCTCTACCAGTATCTTATAGGCCGCAATATGCATTGCCGTAGGGAAAGTATCATTGCTGGATTGGGATTTATTTACATCATCATTGGGATGAAGTATCTTTTGCTTATCTTCTAATTTTCCACCGTTCAGCACATGCCCGCGGTAAGCTATCACTTCATTTACATTCATGTTGCTTTGTGTGCCGCTCCCTGTTTGCCACACTACCAGCGGAAAATAGTCGTCAAGCTTCCTCTCAAGAATCTCATCGCATACTTTTCCTATAAGGTCTGATTTCTCTTTATCCAGCACACCGGCTTCAAGATTGGTAAGCGCAGCAGCCTTCTTGAGGTAAGCAAAAGCACGGATAATTTCTTTTGGCATGCGGTTAATGTCGCGGGCGATCTTAAAATTTTCAACGCTTCTTTGCGTTTGCGCTCCATAATAGGCGTCGGAGGGAACTTTTACCTCACCCATTGTGTCTTTTTCAATTCTGTAGTCCATATATGATTTGTGTATGAGTGTATGACTATTTCAATAATGCTCTGCCGCCAAAGATAAAAGATAATGATACAAAACCTTATGCGGGCTAATTACCTTCCTTTGAATACAGCACGTCTTTTTTCGAGAAAGGCAGCCGCACCTTCTTTAGCATCTTCTGTATCGAATAAAGCTCCGAACGCAGCGATCTCAGTGTCATATCCGTTTAGCTGCGTGTCAAAAGCGGCATTTACCGCTTTGATAGCGCCCGCTACAGCAAGCGGCGCCTTTGCATTGATAAGCTCAAGTATACTCAATGCTTTCGTTAGCAGTTCCTCCGGAGATACTACATGATTGACCAGCCCGTATTGCAGGGCAGTAGCCGCATCAATCATATTCCCTGTCAATATCAGCTCTAATGCACGGCCTTTGCCAACGAGATGAGCAAGCCGTTGCGTGCCTCCATACCCCGGGATCAACCCCAGGTTAACCTCAGGCTGGCCAAATTTTGCATTGCTTCCAGCAAGCCGGAAATGACAGGCCATCGCCAGCTCACAACCACCACCCAATGCAAAACCATTCACTGCCGCTATAACAGGCTTGGGCGACTGTTCAATTTTGTTAAAGACCAGTAATTGCCCTTTTTCTGCCAATGCCCTGCCACCGGTTGCATCCAGGGTGTTGAATTCACTGATATCGGCGCCGGCTACGAATGCTTTATCCCCGCTCCCTGTAATGATAGCTGATCGTATTTCGGGATTGTTACAAACATCATCCATGGTGGCGCTTAGTTCTTCAATCACTGTTGCATTCAGCGCATTGAGTTTATCAGGCCTGTTGATGGTAATGATCAGTATACGATTGTGAAAAGCAAGCGAAAGTGTCTGCATAAGAAATTTTTTATATGCCTGCTGCAAAGATACAGCAGCATGCTTGTATGAAATTATATAGTAATAATTCAGTTTTATCGTCGTCATGATAAGTATCTCACGAATACTTCGTCCTTCGGATAGATTATTTTCCTGTTTGCAGATGTTTTTCGTTTGTTAATTAACGCTTTGACCCAACTTATTTTTTTCTTACCCGTATAAATATCAGGGAATTGGAAATTCACCTATTCTTTTGCCCGGTTAACCGATTATGTCGACCAAATATCATCATTCATATAGAAATTTGCCCCGTTTGAATAGAATACCAAATTATATTAACTGAATTGACATGCACGAAGAATCCCTGGTCATTGCTGAATCAATAGCAGCAGCTAACAGCCCTAAGCACGATTTTGTATTTATAAAATCGGAATATAAGATCATTAAAGTAAGGTTCGATGAAATATTGTTTTGCGAAGGAATGAAAGACTATACGCAAATATATATGAACGGCAGGCCTCAGCCGGTATTGACACTTCAGAACCTTAAGAATTTCAGCTCCCGGCTACCCGAAAGCGATTTTGTAAGGGTACATCGTTCTTATGTTGTTTCACTCAACCATATTGAAACGATATCCCGTAATGAAATATCTATCGGAAAAAAAGTCGTTCCGATAGGCAACAGCTACCGCAACGACTTTTTCAAAATTATTGAGCTATATTCCTGATATCTCAGGGAGTAATGGCAATTCCCAGGTCTTTTACTTCTTCGGGAGTCAGTGAAGGAAGTGTTCCCTTCAGCAATTTTTTCATTACAGCATTACCTGTTGTTAAAGCGTCTTCCCTACTTACAAAATGCTTATCTCCCGGAACCGCAGGAATAGTTTCCTGATGAATAAAGGTTTTGCCATCCACTTTTATCTCATATCCCCAGCCCCGGGCCATTGCTATGGGCAATACTTCCACTTTCAAACGCTCATCGCCCTTCCGGGATAAATGCCGGAAAAAGGTATAAGCGCCGGCAGATAGCAATACCGACGCTATGATAGCTATGTATAACAGGTTTTTACTGGTCTTCGGCTTCATTGTATTCCTGATCGGGGAAGAATTCTCTTATATCTTCAAACTGGTAGGTGCTGCTTTTGCCGAGAAGAACGAAGCCGCGGTTGTTGATGCTGAATGCACTGGCTCCTGATCTTGCAGCTCCTTCAAAAGGTGTTTTACTGGTCCACAGATCAGTAGCAAAATCATATTCCCAGGTATCTTTGTAAATGCTTCCATTTTCCCCGGTGCACACATACGCTTTATTATTCATTACAAATGAAACAGCCTTACTGCGCACAATAGCGTAATCATCATCGTATGAATCGTCGCTTACATTACTGATCTTGCGTAATTGTGTCCAGGCCTGCCCTTCCGGCTGGGAAGGATCAAAAACGTTGAAGTCATTTACTGTGCCGCCACTGTATACGCCGGTGCATATATAAGCTTTATTCTGATAAACGAAAGCTACAGCGCCCATTCTCTTTTCCCCACTCATACTTACTCTCTGTGTCCATTTTCCGCCGGCGCCATTAGCAGGATCAAATTCCCAGATATCTTTCAGATAATTTCCATCAAAACCTGTTGATATATATCCTTTGCCATTAATGCTGAACCCTACTGCATTATAGCGCGCTGATCCGCCAAAATCTGCTTTCTGCGTCCATGTATCTCCGTCTGAATCATATTCCCAGAAATCGTTAAGCTTATTATAGCCGTCATAGCCGGTGCCAATATATCCTTTGGTATCTATGGCAAACCCCACTGCAGCATTTCTTGCTGTTCCCGGAAATACCGCTTTTTGCTGCCAGAAATTATATTCAGCATCATATTGCCAGAGATCATTGAGCCTTTTTGTACCATCATATCCTGTAACAATATATCCTTTGCCCCCAATCGTAAACGCAACTGCCTCGCTTCTGGCCACACCTTCAAAAGATGATTTTAATATCCAGTTACCCACAGTAGTATCGCTAGAGTTAGAATTCCTATTGCAGGCGGACAAAAAAGCTATCGTCCCTACCCCTGCAGCCAGGCAGATGAATAATGTCTTTACTTTCGTCATGTAAAAAAAATTTGCAGCTAAACTATCAGAAAGCCAAACTGGTAAATCGTTAAAATGTAACTTCAACATAGTTTTATAGATAAACATATAAATTGTATATACAAATACTTTTCTTTGGCATATCGCTGCTCATCTATGCCACTATAATCACAGCCTGAACAATTACAGCCTTTATATATAAAATAGGCATATTGGTATATAGAAGCCTGTAATTAGTACACACTAACAAATTAGTAACAGTATAGACCGATAATATTGCACCGAAAGCAAGAGCATATATGCAGTTTTTTGCAATAAGAAGTATGAGAAAATGGATAGTCCCTCTATGTCTGATGATATTATCGTGTATTGCCGGGTGTAAAAAAGCAGATATACAATTCGGCGAGCAGTTCGTGGACGCAAATTATACCAATGTTGTGGCTGTGGATACGCTCACGCCGGAAATCTCTACCGTAGTAAGAGATTCTGTGATAACTTCACAGACCGGTAATCTACTTATCGGCGGATATACAGATCCTTTTTTCGGCAAAATATCTTCCAGCGCATTTTTCGTATTATCAAATCCCTCCAGCATTCCCGACTTTCATGTTTCTGCAGCATACGATTCTATCGTTTTACAAATGCGCGGCGACAGCACTTTCTATGGGGATACCACTGTTGCACAGCAGTTTTCAGTCAACCGCCTGACGAGCATGATCGAACTGCCGGAAGGTAGCAACTATTTGTATAACACCAGTAATTTCCCTGCTGCTTCCACCCCCCTGGGGACGTCTGCAGTGCTTATACGCCCTTCACAAAAAGACAGTGTAAAGATCAGGCTGAGCAATACCTGGGGGCAGGAGCTCTTCAACTTTATGCAGGAAAAAGCGGTACAAACAAGCAGCGCCAATGATTTCGAGCATTACTTCAATGGAATAAGGATTACCGCCACCGGAACCAGTGCAGCCGTACTTGGCTTTTCCGACAGTGTTACAGTGCGTTTATTTTACCATGAATCCAATCCTTATGCAGAAGTAAAGACCGTTGATCTCACCCTCACTGCACGTAACAGGCAATTTAACCAGATAAAGTTTGACCGTACCGGCACAGCGCTCAACCTCCCGATACCGGAGAATAAAGAGCTGGCTTCCGCTCAAACCGGGCATGCCGCTTATACACAGTCTTTGACAGGTTTGCTGATGAAAGTCCGTTTCCCTACACTACGGTCCCTTCTTCAACGCAGTGATTTTATCCGGCTTATGAACGCACAACTGATCATACCGCCATTACCGGGCAGCTACGATCATACCTATATGCCCCCTCCGCAGTTGATGGCATCTGCCACCAACATCAATAATCAATTGGGTGGCTCGCTGGCGGTTAGCGGCGCTACCGGCACACAGAGTGTTCAATATGGCAATCTGAAAGTAGACTGGATATACGGAGAGGATACTTATTATACCTATGATGTTACTGGTTATGTGGCGCAGCAGCTCGCCACAGCCGGTGATAATACGAACGGACTTATTTTCCTGCCGCCTTCCCCGGCATATGACAACAGCTTCAACCGGCTGGTAGTGGGTGATCCGCAAAATGGAAAAGGGAAAAACATTCAGCTTAAAATATATTATATATCGGTACAAACCGAATAAGAATATGAAAGGAACTGCAAGATATTTATTGGTGTCTGCCATCACTTTACTGTGCTGGTATAAGGGTATGTCCCAAAACACAAGCTCGCCATATTCTATTATCGGTATCGGTGATCTTGAAGAAAGCTATTTTAACCGTACTTCTGGAATGGCCAATACCGGTGTGGCATATCGCAGCAAATTGTATCTTATCAACAACAACCCGGCTTCTTACTCCGCATTGCAGGAACAGTTTTTTGTGGTAGAAGGTGCAGCAAGGGGTAAGATAGTATCTTATTATTCAGATAACCTGATAAGCAATACCAACCAGACAAGAGATTTTAGTGTAGAGCGCTTTAGTCTTGGTATTAAAGTAAAGAAATGGTGGGGAAGCAGTGTCGGGTTAATGCCTTTCAGCACTGCGAATTATTCATTTACCGGCAAGAAAAGCATACAGGGTACCAATATATCCACTACTGCCGATTATGACGGGTCGGGCGGAGTGAATAAAGCTTATTGGGATAATGGATTTGCGCTTGGCAAACATGTTTCAGTGGGAGTAAGCGCTGCTTATCTCTTTGGTTCCCTCAAACAGACAGAAACATTGTCAGGCACAGATGTTTCAGATGTGATCACTACCACAAAAAATATTTTCCTGCGCAATCTTTACTTCAATTATGGCGCGCAGTATTACACAAAGCTTACAAAAAAATGGGATCTCTCCCTCGGCGGAACTTATGCAAACCAAACCGACCTGGCGGCAGAATACACATCTGACGTGTCGACCAGCACTACTTCCATACATAACGAGGTTACCAAAAATGATTACTTCAAATTACCCAACAGTGTGAGCGCGGGTATCGTATTAACTAAGGATAAGAGGTTTTCTATGTTGGCAGACTACCGCTATCAGGATTGGAGCACCTTAAACTATAAAGGTTCAGGATATTCATTGCGCAACAGCAACCGTGCTTCTGTGGGTGTGGAATTTTCCAAACTACAGCAGGTATGGCCCATGGTGATAGAGAAAGTATTTTACCAGGCCGGGCTCTTTTATTCAGACTCCTACCTGAGTGTAAATAACCAGCAAATAAAAGATATGGGAGTGTCTGTCGGGCTTGGCTTTAATTCAAAAAGAAGCACATTGAGCTATATGCTCGGTTTTGAATACGGGATACGGGGAACCAAGAGCGATAACCTTATACAGGAGCGGTATGGTAAGCTCACATTTACACTATCATATAAAGATGTCTGGTATACGAAAGGCGTAAAATATAATTAAAGTTTGTTTTTATAGATTAATAGAGGGTCTATAAGCGGGGAAGTATTCTTACTTCCCCTGTTTTTTACGGTAGTTTGAGAAACATGAAACGACAAACGATAGATGATACTGTTGCTATTTGGACAATTGGAGCCTGGTCTTATTTACTTTATAGGAGAGCTTTACCAGATAAAGCAGATGCTCATAAAATAATACAAGGTTTCCTTTATATACCTGAACTGCTCCTTCGTAAGTGATCACAGCGTCCAGCATATCCAGGAGCTCGATCTCAACATAACTGCGATCGAAGCGTTTGCAAAATCTCTGCAGCAACAGACCAGGCTTGGATTGCTCCTCTTTTGTCAGCGAATACATGATATGGTCCTGCTGCAGCACTTTTCTTTGCAGGCGCTCGAGTTTACTTTCAGGTTTATTTTTCTTAAAAAACTTTTTAGTGTAAAGAATGTGCCAGCATTCCATCAGCTTTTGTAAAGCACCGGTCATATCTATAAGGTCTTCTCTTGCAGTTGCCTCATCGTAGGCGCTTTGGTCATTTGATAAGGCCACCCGCTGCCACAGGTTTAATTCATCCCTGAAGTCCTGCGGCTGGAAGTTTTGAAATACCTGCCGTAGCATCAGTGATGGTTTCCCTTTCGCATTGTTCAAAAAATGAAATGGCTTTTGAAACCGCACACGCGTGTTAATATTGTTTTTCATATTGCAATGTTGAGGTTAAAGTATTGAGGATTTGTTTGCCTGTTGACGCCGCTATATCTGCAATGCGCATCACTTTTTCAGTAAGCTGTACAAGGTCGCTGTATTGGATGATATACTCTTTACCATAACGGGTATCTATATACGCTTTCTGCAATAATTTGATCAGCTTTTTGTCTTCTTCCCTATGGGATAGAAAAATTTCTGTAAGCGCTCCCGACAAAAAGCTGCCATACCGGAGCAGGCGTTCCACATTATGCGTATTGGCACGAAAGCCCATGGCGACCAACAACAACGCCAGCAAAGACTGCTCTGCCGACTGATGCAGCATAAAGGCCGAAAGATTGTATTGCTTCCTGAGCCGGTAGAGCTCTGCTCCTGCTAGAAATTCCCTGGCTTTACTGATCCCTGCGCTTAACAGGGAATTTGTTTCCTGCGTATCAGGACCGGAAAGAACAACCTCAGGATATTTTATATCAGCAACACTATATATACGGTCTGCCGAGCGTAATACAGTACAGGCGAAGCTGTTGCCATTCTCCGCTTCCTCCCTGAAAACAGCTTCCTGCAGCACAATTGTAGTGGCAGGAACAAGCATATTACAATGCGCTTCTATCTTATCCTGCCATTCCTGACGGCTCTTATTGTCAAAGTTGCGGAGCAATACGAGCAGCCATACGTCTGCAATGAAAGCTGAGCTATTTAGTGTGCTATGGAAAATGCTATCCGCTTTTGTTTGCTGTATTTTTAATCCCAATAAAAAAATGCTGTCCGGAGCGGCCGCTTTTACGATACGGTCAACGATTGCAAGGTGGTATGCGGCAAATGCAGCAGTATGCTGATGTATAGGTGTTGTTCTCATGGTTATGCCCTGCTTTTCAGAATAGTTTACGGTATCTGTGTCTCAACCAATAACGATCTTACTGTTTCTCCATTTGCATCAGGCATCAGTCGCTTCTACGCTTTCTTTTGAAATGAATAACGTTCTCATTGTATCCATGTATTGGACATCTTTCGGATTTTAGTGTCTTTAAGCGGTGACGTTGTGGATTTTTCAACATATATTTACTGTAGTTTTAGTATATATAATAAGCAATACAATTTTAGCCCTAATATTTGGAAATTCCAAATATTATGTCAACATTTTTAAATAATCTATGAATTGACTGGAGTATACCTTTATAAAAATTTAAAAGCCTTAAGAAAATCAAAAGGATGGACGCAGGATGAAATGCTGTCTGTCTCCGGGATTACCAGGTCCACCTGGTCAAATTATGAAACAGGTCAGACCCAGCCCGATATTGAAACAATTGCCAGGATATCTGGAATTTTTGGAGTATCTATTGATGATCTGATCCTGAAAGACCTGTCGAATGTCCTTGAGGATCCCAAAAACAGGAAGAAATTTACGGAAGTGGAAGGTCCCGAAAATGTGCTGAATGACCCGGAAAACATTCAAACCTGGACAATACTGACACACCTGCGCCGGATCGAGCAAAAGTTAGACGAGCTGCGGGATATGAATAATAACAGCGCTAAGGATAATTCCTGACAGCATTCCACCCGGCTCCGACCTGCACATACTGATCATTGCCTGCCGCCACCCAATGCAGCATATAAATTCACTACTGCCTGCAGTTGCTGAAGCTTATCATTTACCGCACTTTGCCGGGCGAGCAATAAGTTCTGCTCTGAAGTAAGCACATCGGTATAGTTGGTGCTTGAGGTATATTTAAGCAATTCACTCGTAAAAAAAACAGCTTTTTCCAGGTTGAGGATCTGTTCCCGGCGTGAAGTCGCTTTTTCATTTGCCATCCGGTATTGGTATAAAGCGTTGGAAACTTCCTGCCCGGCATTAAGTAATGTTTGCTGAAAATTATACATAGCCGCTTCATGATTGGCTTCGGCTGCCTTCAGGCGTTGCTTATTAAGCCCGTTATTAAAAACAGGTTGTGTCAGCCCCCCGATCAGGTTTGCAAACACTGCGCCCGGCTTAAAAAATGTGCTCAGGCTGTTTGAATATATGCCCGCTTCGCCGGTAATAGTGATAGCAGGATAAAAATAGGTCCTTGCCACATTTGTCAGTTCGAACGTATTGCGTAATTGAAGTTCCGCTTCGCGTACATCCGGCCTGTTGGATAATAATTGCGCCGGCACCCCGGTATGGATGGCAGGATAAACCTGCTGGTGGAACAAGCTGTCCCGTTCAATGCTTCCGGGTGGTCGTGCCAATAATAGCGACAACGTGTTTTCTGTCTGGCGGATATTGTTTTTAATATCGGGAATGGTTGACAATACAGCATAATAGTTGGCTGCACTCTGTACCACGGCTGCGCCGGTAACCACATCGCTGTTCTTTAACATCTTCATTGTGGCGGTATCTTTAGCGTATTTTTCAACAGATGTTTGAGCGATGCTTAACTGTGCATCATACGCCATTAGCGTGTAATACGCTCCTGCAATGTCCGACACCAGTTGCGTTTGCAGGGCTTGTTTATATGCTTCGCTTTGCAATAGCGTCGCATACACCGCTCTTTTAGTACTTTTTAATTTGCCCCATATATCTATCTGCCATGAGGATGCAGCATACAACTGGTATAACTGGTTGTTATTTCCCTGCAGGTCTGCATTGTGGTAAGCCCCGCCCTGCGCCGTAACAGCAAGAGAGGGATAAAAAGCCTGTATAGTTTGCGCATAATTAGCTTCGGCGGCTTTAATATTTGTTGCTGCTGTTTTTAAATCAAGATTGTTTTGCAGGCCTTCTTTGATCAGCTTTTGAAGCAGGGTATCTTTAAAAAAAACATCCCAGGGAACAGTGGCCATATTTGCCGAATCGGAAGGCGCTGCATCCCGGTAAAGATCACCGGGCACCTTCAGATCATTGCTGAATGGCCTGGTGACATTGCAGCTATACAGCACTACAGCCGTGGTAGTGATGACAAAGAAATATCCCAAAGAAATAAACCTCTTCATGAATGCACTGTTTTAAATGGGTGAGATCAATCCGCGGGCGCATTTCAATTTTTCGCTTCATACACAACTTTCCGGTCGGTGAGACACCGACCGGTAGCGGTTCTACAGGCGGGTGTCACCACCCGCCTGCGAAGAATTGAAATGCGCCCGCAATCCGCCATCTTCATCGTATTTATTAGTTTTTATTTTTTCCTGCAAACCCTGGAATAATACATACAGCGCAGGTATAGCAAATACGCCTAAAAAAGTACCAAACAGCATTCCGCCTATTGAACCCACTCCGATGGATCTGTTGCCGTTGGCCCCGACTCCTGTTGCAAAAAGCAGGGGAAGTAATCCGCAAATAAAAGCGAGAGAGGTCATCAGGATAGGCCGTATCCTTATTCTTGCACCGATCATCGCGCTTTCCATCAGTCCTGCGCCTTTCCGCCGGTGCTCTAATGCCAGCTCTACCATCAATATCGCATTTTTCGCAAGCAAACCGATCAGCATGATCATTGAGATCTGTACGTAAATGTTGTTATCAATTCCAAATAAAGCGGTAAATACAAATATGCCGCTCAGTCCTACAGGCACGGACAACAATACGGCGAACGGCAGTATATAACTTTCGTACAGGGCGCTCAATAAAAGATACACAAAACACAGGCTCAGGAAGAAGATGGAAACAGTTTGCGAGCCGCTGCTCTGCTCTTCTTTGCTTATGCCACTGTATTCAATATTGTAGCCGGGCGGTAAATGCGTTGCCGCTTCATCATTAATGGCAGCCATAGCCTGCCCGGTACTTATACCGTCATTAGGAGAACCTGTGACAGCTATGGCATTATACATATTGAAGCGTGCAACAGATGAAGGTCCGTATACTTTCTTCATATTTACATATTCAGAAAGAGGGCTCATCGTTCCCTTCCCGTTCCTGATCATGAAGCTGTTCATTTGTTCGATCGTGCCCCTGTACATGGTGTCCGCCTGCATGATGATCTGGTATTGCTGCCCAAACTGGGTGAAATTGCCTATATAGGAACTGCCGTAAAAGGTATTCATCACATCCAGTATACCGGATGGTGATACGCCGTCATTTTCCGCTTTTGCGACATTTATCTCCACCTTATATTGCGGAAAATTGGGATTAAAAGCAGTGGTGGCATATTGAATCTCCGGTCGGTTGTTGAGCGCAGCCAAAAATTTTTGTGCAACAGCGTAGAATTCGGCAATGGTATGCCCTCCCCTGTCTTCTATCTGGAAAGTAAATCCGCCGCTGTTGCCAAAGCCTGTAATGGTAGGTTGCTGCATCAGGGTTATGGAAGCGCCCTGCACTGATTTCATTCTTTGATTGAGGGTTTTGATAATATCCTTATCCGTAACGCCGGGTCTTTGTGTCCACGGTATTAACCGCAGGATAAGCATGCCGTAAGAGCTGCCGCTGCCACCAATATTATTTTGCCCGAGGGTTGACATGGTGGCCATTACCTGCGGAACCGTATGGCAGATACTATCCAGTTGATGATTTACATACTGCACCCTCTCTTTTGTTGCGGCTGCAGGTAAGCTCACATTCACATAGATCGTTCCCATATCTTCTGACGGCACAAAGCTGGTAGGCGTCTTTTTGATAAGTATATACAACAAGCCTGAAAAAAATAATACAATAATGATGACCTGCCATTTTCTTCCGGCAATACCATGTACTGCCGAAGCATACCTGTTTACCAGGTGATCATATCCGGTATTAAATTTAGCCTTGAACCTGTATAAAAAACTATGCCTGCCTGATGCATCAGTTTTTTGTGGTGGTTTTAAAAACATGGCAGCTAATGCGGGGCTAAGTGTAAGGGCATTGAGGGCCGATATCATAATAGCTATTGCCAGCGTTATCCCGAACTGCTTATAAAAAACGCCGGCCGATCCTCCAAGAAACGTTACCGGCAAAAACACAGAAGCCATTACCAGTGTAATGGAAACAATGGCTGCAGCAATTTCGCCCATGGCGTCAATCGCGGCCTTGCGGGGAGAGGTATAGCCGTGCTCCAGCTTGCTGTGCACAGCCTCTACCACCACAATAGCATCATCCACCACAATACCAATGGCCAGCACCAACGCAAAAAGTGTCAGCAAATTCAGGCTGTATCCGAATAAATACAAAAAGAAAAATGTACCGATAATAGAAACCGGAACGGATATGCCATGTATAATGGTGGAACGAACATCCTGCAGGAAAATGAGGATCACCAGGAATACCAGCAGGAAACATTCAACCAGCGTATGAATTACCTTGTTGATGCTTTCGCTAAGAAAATTATTGATATTTACCAGCTCCATGCTTTTCAGCCCCGAAGGAAAGCTCTTTGAAGCATCAGCAATAACTTTTTGTGCGCCCAGGATCACATCCTGTGCATTGGAGCCCGGGGTCTGGCTCACGCCGATGGCTACCGCAGGCATCCCGTTGATAGTCGTAGCGCTGGTATAGGTTTGTGTACCCAATTCTATCCTTGCAATATCTTTCAGATAGAGGTATTGCCCGTTGCCTAATGTTTTAATGATAATATTTTCAAATTGCTGCGGCTGAACAAGGGTGCCTTCATAAGTAAGATCATACTGAAAAGCCTGGTTGCCGTTATCGCCGATCTTTCCGGGAGCTGCATTAAAGTTTTGTGCATTAAGCGCTGCGGTTACATCAGACGGCTGCACATTATAAGAAGCCATTTTATCCGGTTGCAGCCACAACCGCATAGCATAAGTCATAGCGCCGCCAAATACATTGGCGCCGCCAACACCGTTCACTCTTTGCAGCTGGGGCACCAGGTTGATAGCAGCATAGTTCTGCAAAAATTTCTGATCGTACTGATTACCGGTACTGTACAGTCCGATAATGAGCACATTACTGTTTTGTTGTTTACGCACGTTTACTCCTGCCTGCGTTACGGCTTGTGGCAATTTGGAAAGCACCGTACTGATCCTGTTCTGCACATCCACAGCCGCCTGATCGGGATCTACGCCCACACCAAAGAACACGCTGATGGAAGCGCTCCCGGTATTGCTTGCCGTTGAGGTCATATAAGACATTCCCTCCACGCCATTTATCTGCTGTTCCAGCGGCATGATCACACTATTGATAAGGGTGGTAGTATTTGCTCCGGGGTAAGACGCAGAAACCTGTACCGTTGGAGGCGCTATATTGGGGTATTGCGATACAGGCATTTTGCTCAATCCCATTATACCAAGCAATACAATAATTACAGAAATTACTGTGCTCAATACCGGTCTTTCTATAAATCGCTTTAACATTGTATGCATCAATTATAGGTAGTATCCATGAGGTTAAAAATGCTGTCCTGGTTTACCGTCATTGGCTTTATCACGGTGCTGTCCTGTATATTTAATCCGTTCAGCAATATCTTATCTCCCGCTTTTACCCCATTGGTAATTACGGCAAAGTTGCCGTCATCTGTAGCAGCGGTATTTACCAGCGTGCTTAATATCTTATTGCCATCAATGAGTTTGTACACAAAAGATTTATCCTGCAACTGGTAAATAGCGGTTTGTGGAACCAGCAAAGCCGCGTCTTCAATTCTTGGGATACGAACCGTTGCGCTTGCCCCGCTCTGAATGATACCGAGCGGGTTGGCAAAGGCAGCTTTAAAAGTTGCGGTACCGGATTCTATAGCGCCGCCGGCCGTTTCCATTTTTCCTTTTACCGGATAAACATCACCATTAGCTAATACCAAAGTAACCGGTGGAATATGGGAGAGCTTTTCTGCCATGGTATTGCCCGGCACTCTTTGCATCATGTTTATCAGCTGTTTTTCATTGAGCGAAAAATAAGCGTATACATTGCCTGTGTTGGACAGGGTAGTTAACGGATCAGTATTGCTGCTGCTGATAAGTGCGCCGGCTTTATAAGGAATGAGCCCTATGGTTCCATCCTGCGGGCTTTTAATGTAAGTGTACCCCTGGTTGGTTTGCGCATTGGCCAATGTGGCTTTAGCCTGCGCCAGTGCCGCCTCCTCTGATTGTAACGTATACGCCGCTGCCTCCAGTTGGTATTTACTTACAATCTCATTGTCAACCAGTGGCTTTACTTTCTCCACATTCATGCGGGCAGTATTTACATTCGCCTCCGCAATTTTTATGGCGGCTTTGGCGGTTAAAATATCCTGATCATACTGAGGATTTTTAATACGGAACAATAGCTGCCCCTTACGTACCGTAGCGCCTTCATTCACATAAATATTTTCAAGATAACCCGGAACCATTGGCCGTATCTCCACTACATTCTCTCCCTGTATGGTAGCAGGATGGCTCCAGTAAAAAGTCACTTTACGGGGCGCTACTGTCAATACCTGGTAAGCGACTGTCTCTTTTTCCCTGGCAGCCTGCTTTTGCCGGCAGGAACTGAAAATAATAATACCGGTGGTTATAAGTATGAGAATGTTTGATTTCATATTTTAAATAATATTGCCGTGATCGTCAGCGTAATAAAACGTGTCCGGTCTGATCCCGGTAAAGACAAAGTAAAGGCGCTATCGGATAGCCAATTTACCGGATAGATAAAAAAGGATACAATATCGGTGAGAGCGGATTATCGGTCGTCAGGGGGAAAAATGATAGCTGTTATTTTGCTTTCTTATTCCCCTTCAGCAATTTTTTCTCATCATCATCTAATTTTCGCTGTAGTTTCTTTACATCTTCGGCGGGGGGCAGGTTTTCCGGCACAATCCCCCGCTCGGTGAGCATATCCCGCACGGCCTGGTTATTATCAATATGCTCTTTCTCAATTTTAGTTTGCCCCTGCAAATCTTTGGTTTGAACATTTAATCCCGTCATCTCGGCTGCCAGATCTTTTGCTTTAATACTGATGGTTGGAAGGAAATCTGCAACCAGCCTGTTATCTGGAACTCCCATTTTCTTTTTGAGCATCTGAGTATTTAATTTAAACAATGCCTCGTCGCCCTTACTCCTGATTACCGCAAATCCCTGGCTATCCACGCCCCGTTCATATAGGATTCCCGAGAGCTGTTTTTCTGTCTGGCTCAGTTTTTCCCTTGCTTTTACCCGTTCATATTCCAGTAATCTTTGTTCTACCAATTCCGCCCTGCGGGTTTGTACGGCGAAATAATTTTGGGCAAAAGCTATTTCCTGCTTTCGGCTGTCGCCGTTTTGGGCTATAAGATAACAAGCGTAGCGGGTAAGAGCAATATCATTAATTTGTCTTTCGGTATCGGAACCAATTTCAACCATTTTCCTGACGTCAGGAAAATGGTTCTCAATTTCTCCTCCTGCATTTTTACAGGCATCCTTAGCCTTCTGAACAACCTTTTCAAAGTTCTCCCATTTGCTATATCCGAGTAAGAGCTGTAATTCGCGTGCACTCCAGCATTCTACGCCTTCTAATGTTGAGGCAGCGGCTTCAAATTGCGCAAAAAGCTGCTTGATCTCTTCTGATTTCATTTTGGTGTTTTTTAGGTAATAAAATTTTTAAGGAAAGTTAAGGATTTTAATTTACCCCCGGTTTCTATGGCTAAACAACGTAACTTTGCGGCTTCTTTTTAATACTCCACATGAGCGACCCCATAAAACATGAATGCGGGCTGGCATTCATAAGACTTAGAAAGCCGTTTCCCTACTATCTTAAAGCATACGGCACCGCCATGTACGGGCTTAATAAGCTTTACCTTTTAATGGAAAAGCAACACAACCGGGGGCAGGACGGAGCCGGTATTGCAGCCGTAAAGCTAAACACTGAGCCGGGGTATCCCTTTCTTCACCGCATCAGGAGCATTGAAACCATGGCTATAGCAGATCTCTTCCGGCAGATCTCGGAAGAAATTGCAGAGCTTGAAAAATACCAGCCTGATATCAAAAAGCACCCGGGACTGATGAAGGGTAATATCCGGTTTATGGGAGAGCTGTTGCTCGGGCACCTGCGCTATGGCACGCAGGGAAGGAATAATGTGGAGTTCTGCCATCCTTTTATTAAATGCCATACTATTCCTGCCCTGAACCTAGCCCTGGCGGGAAACTTTAACCTGATCAATACGGAAGAGCTGTTTTCCCTTGTAAATATAGAACCGGGCGTTTTTCAGAAACAAAGCGATCTCGCAGCAATGATGGAAGTAGTCCATCATTTTTTGGTTAAAGAAGATGAGCTCCATCCCGAACGCCTTGATATAGTGAACGTTCTGAAAAAATCTACCAGGCTTTTTGACGGTGGCTACCATGTAGGAGGGCTTATTGGGAACGGCGACAGCTTTGTTATGCGGGATGCGCATGGGATCCGGCCATCTTATTATTACATCAATGACGATATTATAGTTGCCGCATCCGAAAGGGCAGCCATAAGAACGACTTTCAATGTGAGCGAAAAGGAAGTGCACGAATTAATGCCGGGGCATGCGCTGATCGTAAGAGCGGACGGTTCCTACGAAATAACGCAGATCCTGGAGCCGCAGGAGAGAAAAGCCTGCAGCTTTGAGCGCATATACTTCTCAAGAGGGAATGATGAAAAAATATATAAGGAAAGGAACGCCCTGGGCAACCACCTGAGCGACCCTGTATTAAAAGCCATTGACTATGACCTGAAAAACACGGTCTTTTCCTTTATTCCCAACACGGCGGAAGTGGCTTTTTACGGACTGCTGAAAGGTATGGAAGATTATCTCAATAAGATAAAAGTACAACGCATTACTTCCTGGGGTAAGGATTATGATGAGGAAAAGCTGGTGGAAATGGTCAACCGCCGCATAAGGGTGGAGAAGATTGCCAATAAAGATGTGAAAATGCGCACCTTTATTACTGAAGATGTAAGCCGCAATGAGCTGGTGCAGCACGTTTATGATATCACCTACGGGTCTATAAGAAAAGGAGAGGATACAGTAGTTGTTATAGACGACTCTATTGTACGGGGAACGACATTGCGCGAAAGTATCATAAGAATGATCTCAAGGCTTGAGCCTAAGCGTATTATTATTGTTTCCTCCGCTCCCCAGATCCGTTATCCCGACTGCTACGGCATTGATATGAGCAAAATGAGAGATTTCATCGCATTCCAGGCAGCCATTGAGCTGCTGAAGGAAAGAAAGATGGATCACCTGCTCCAGGAGCTTTATAACAAATGCCGTGAATTGGAGCGGAACAACCAGTTGCATTCGGAAAACGTTGTGCGCCAGGTATATAAGCCGTTCACTGCCGAGGAGATCTCCCAAAAAATCGCCCGGCTGATCACCCCCCCTGATGTCACCATTCCTATAGATATCATATACCAAACCATTGAAGATCTTCATGCTTCCTGTCCTACCAACACAGGCGACTGGTATTTTACCGGGAATTACCCCACTCCGGGGGGAAACAGGGTTGTAAACAAAGCTTTTATTAATTATATGGAAGGCAAAAATATAAGAGGCTACTAAGGCATCTTGGCTTGATTTTTGTTACAACATTGAAAGTTTTTTAGCACCCGTTTTTAGATCCTGCGTTTCCTATGTGTTTTACAGAATAATTCCAGGTACCCTTTTGAATCTATTTGGTTCAAAATAAAATGTTATTTATCATCTTTTCGGATGATGGTTGAACCGCATAACCCACCACTACCGGAAAAAATGAGGTCTGTACTACTGGTGCGTCATGCCAAGAGCAGTTGGGATGACAGCATGATGGCGGATTTTGACCGCCCGCTTGATGAGCGGGGAAAGAAAGATGCACCTTTAATGGCCAAGCGTCTTTTGGGTAAAAATATTGCCATAGAGTTTTTTTTGTCCAGTCCTGCCAAAAGAGCCAGGAAAACAGCAGCCTGTTTCCTGAAAGCATACGGGCTTGATGATACAAGACTTGCATTCCGCCCGCCCCTCTATCTTCCTGCACATAATGCATTTATAGAAGCCATTGAGTCAGCGCCGGATGAATTTCATCATATTGCGTTATTCTCCCACAATCCCGGTATTACCGATTTTGCCAACAGCCTTACGGATGCCGTAAGGATAGATAATATTCCTACCTGTGGAGTGTTTGGGATAACATTGCAGATCAGGCATTGGAAAGATTTCAGCTCGGGGAGGCCGGAGTTCTGGTTTTTTGATGCGCCCAAATATCCGGGCTGATTGGATGTCAAACGTGAGAAGTGAAACGTGAGATAAACTTTCTCGTCTCACTTTTCACGTCTCACAATAATATAATGTGCAGAACTAATTTGACTGACGAGGCACTATATGGTGATAGCCCTGTCTCTCGCAATCACCTTCCATTGGTCTGTTACTTCATTGTTTACAACAATATCGGCAGCATTATATAATGCTACTGTAGGGCAAATATGTACCGGCACGCCATATAAAACATCTCCGGTACGGTATTGCCCGGCATCTGTCACCCTCAATACCAGATGCTCCTCGCTCTGCCCTATTGGTTCAGCATCCGGTGCATTGAGAAAATGCACACGCGGGAGCGGATTTTCGGCAGCAACAGACTTATGCCCGAGGTCAGTACAAATGGTAACAGCGTCAACAATAGAAATGACTCTTGTCAATACCAGCGCTGCATAATCAAATGCCTCATCCGGCAACCCGTGCTTATATCCCCAATCCGAAAAGACAAATGTGCCCGGGCTGCACTCCACTCCTCCACGCCGGGCGTGAATGGGAAAAGTAGGAGTCCCTCCCGCTACGATAACAAGATTTCTCCCCTCATCACCCAGCGCTTTCTGCAAAGAGACGATACCGCTGAAGGCTTCATCGCATTTCAATTTTCTTGCGGCAGGATCAGCATCATGTATATGCCCGTCGTAAGCATGCAGCCCCCGGAGCCGTACATGCTTCAGGTTTTTAAAATGCCTGGCAAGTTCAACTGCATCGGGAGGCTTTATACCGGTACGGTTCATGCCGGTATTTAGATCAATAAAAACATCTATCATTACTTCGTGAGCGCCGGCCAGGATATTGATATGCTCCAGGTTATCTTTATTGTCGCACAGGCAGGCAAAATGCGTGGAAGGATATTTCCTGATCAGGTTGATCAAACGCAATATTTTGGGACCAACAGGCTGGTATGCCAGCAGCACATCCGGGGCTCCGGTCATGCCCAGCATCTCCGCTTCCGCAATGGTGGCACATTTAAATTTTGTAATACCTTCCTCCATCATCATCCTGCATACTTCGGCCATTTTATTGGTCTTTACATGCGGTCGGAGCATACTGATATCGGGGAGTATGGTTTTTATCAGCCGGATATTGGCCTTTACCCTATCGGCGTATACCAATAAAGCCGGGGAATCAACCTCCTCAACATTATTAATTATATACCATTCTTTTGCAGGCACTGCATTTTGCATTGTTATTTTCTTTTGTATGATTATTGCTCAAGCTAATTCAAACACGGCTTCTATTTCAACCGGTATATTTCCGGGCAGGGATCCCATTCCCACTGCGCTTCTCACCCCCACACCATTTTCTTCTCCCCATAGTGTAGCAAAAAGCTCGCTACAGCCATTGATCACATAAGGGTGCTTCTCAAACTCCGGAACAGCATTTACCATTCCCAGCACTTTGATCACTCTTTTGATATTATCAAGGCTGCCAAGATGTGCACGTATAGTAGCAAGCATAGTAAGCCCTACCTGGCGGGCTGCGGCTTTCGCCTGCTCTTCATCCATATCTTTTCCTACGCGCCCTTTGATAAGGGATTGATCTTCGAGCACCGGGCCATGCCCCGAGAGATATAAATACCGGCCGTCAATCAGGCAGGGTTTATATACACCCACCGGTTTAGGCGCCGGCGGCAGTTTCCATTCCAGGGTGCTTAACCGTTCTTCAGGAGTTAAATCTTTCATATCAAACTTATTTAGATGAGCAAATATATAAGGTTGTATATTTATTCCCCATTCAAATATTGCTTTGCATGAATAAAAAAACCACAGGCAGATTACTCATTGCAGCCATATACTGCTGCTTTATGAAAATTTCATACAGCCAGGTCATCGGTGTACAATTGTACAGTTTCCGGAACCAATTCAAAACAGATATACCCGGTACCCTGGATAAGATCAATAAAATGGGAATACGCGAAGTGGAAGGTGGAGATAGTTACGGAATGCCGGCTGATGAATTCAAATCGCTCCTGCAAAAAAACCAGTTGAAGGTGGTGAGCGTAGGCGCAGATTTCAAACAGCTTGAAGAGAATCCTCAGGCCGCAGTAGCAACAGCTAAGCTGTATGGAGCAAAATATGTAGTCTGCTTCTGGGTTCCTCACGGGGAAGACTTTACTATTGATGATGCTAAAAAAGCGGTTGCCGTGTTTAATAAAGCAGGCAAGATTTTAAAAGCAAACGGCTTATCGCTTTGCTATCATCCGCATGGATATGAATTTCTGCCCTATAGTAACGGTACTTTATTTGATTATATAGCCGCGAACCTTAATCCTGCCTGTGCCAATTTTGAAATGGATGTGTTTTGGGTAAAACACCCGGGACAGGATCCGGTGGCATTATTAAAAAAATACCCGGGCCGTTTTCCTTTGTTACATCTCAAAGACAGGCTACCAGGCACTGAAGGTAACCAGAAAGGACATGCTGATGTAGAAACCAATGTTGTACTGGGAACAGGAGATGTGGGCATTGCTGCCATAATAAAAACCGCAAAGAAACTGGGCGTTAAGCATTATTTCATAGAAGATGAATCTTCCCGATCAATGGAGCAGGTGCCCCAGAGCCTTGCTTTTCTTAAAACCATACAATAAGAAATAAAGCGCATATCTTGTACGCTACTGTTATGTCAAACGTGAAACGACAGACTTGCCTACCGGCAGACGATAAAATGTATGAACCTCACATTTATCGTCTCACTCCCCACAAAGAATATGACAGATTATTGTTTAATGACTTATTTTAGTGCATAAATCTTATAGACTAAACTCCAAACATATAAGAACATGTCCACTAACAAAAGCAAGTTTACCCTAAGCGAAGACTGGATCGCTGTTATACTCGGGTTCCTGATCATTGTATTAAGTATAGCCGGCATTCCCTTTACTGCTCCTTCATTCGGATGGAACGATTCTGCCGGCTTATTGAATACTGTGCTAAGCGCAGACAACCTCAGTATCATTATCAAACAATTCTTTTTCATATATGCACTGGGTATTGCCGGGATACTGCTGTTCAGGAAACAGCCCAAAAATTTCCTGCTCGGGTTCCCCGTAGTGTACCTGCTTACCATCCTGGCGCTTGTCATTACAGGTAATGACAAGATGAAAGCATTGAATCTTGAGGCTGTTATCTTCAGCCTCGGCATAGGACTGATCATCGGGAATTTTTTCAAATTGCCTGAATGGCTCAAAGCATCATTGTTCTCTGAGCTCTTCGTAAAGATCGGTTTGGTATTATTAGGCACCACTGTTATATTTTCAGAGATCATAAAGGCAGGATCACTGGGACTGATACAGGCGCTGGCGGTGGTGCTGTCGGTATGGTATTTTGCCTATTGGGTATGCAAGAAAATGAAAATAGATGATGAGCTGACGATGATGATATCAAGCGCCGTTTCCATTTGTGGCGTTTCGGCAGCCATAGCTACTGCAGGCGCCATTAAGGGAGACTCCAAAAAATTATCGTATGTAATTTCCATGGTGCTGGTAGTGGCAATACCCATGATGCTGTTCATGCCACCCATTGCAGCCTATTTCGGCTTTTCGCAGGAAGTGACAGGAGCGTGGCTGGGAGGCAGCATTGACACTACGGGGGCGGTAGTAGCCTCAGGATCGCTTGTTGGCGAAGACGCCCTGAAGATCAGCACTATTGTAAAGTTCTCTCAGAATGTATTATTAGGTATAGCAGCCTTTGCCATTTCCATTTACTGGACCGTGAGTAAACGCACCAATGCTTCAGGGGATGTGGAGAAGCCTACTTTAAAATTAATATGGAACCGCTTTCCCAAATTTGTAGTGGGATTTGTTGCAGCCTCATTGCTTTTCTCCTTCTTTGTTTCCGAAACGACCATTACCACCACCAAAGGGGGGCTTAAGCATATACAGGGGCTCTGGTTTGCGCTTGCCTTTACCAGCATCGGGCTGGAGACAAGGTTTAAAGATCTCTTTGCACAAAACAGCCGCAAGCCACTATATGCCTTCCTGGTAGCGCAGGGATTTAATATCCTCATTACGCTTTTAATTGCATGGCTGCTGTTTGGAAGATAGGATTATGTCAAACGTGAAACGATAAACGTAAGAACCTCAAATTTATCGTTTGTCGTTTCACGTTTCACGTTTGACATAACACCAGCAATTACCACCCCGGGTTTTGTCCAAGCTTGGGATTCATTACTAAATCTCCTGCAGGAATTGGATAAAAATACAATTTGTCATTCCAGGTCCGTAGCTGATCTTTCATAAACACAATAGAGTGACCATCGTCATCTATTTGTGTGTTATTGGTAGCGCCGTTGGCCAACTTTTGTCCTACATACAGATAATATACACCCGGAACTTTTACAGGATTCAGATCCTTTGTAAAGCATACGTCCAGGGTACCATCGCCATTCATATCATAAGGCACTTCGAACTGGGGAATATATATGCCATCCCAATCTTTGGTCACCAGTTCTCCAACTTTCCAGCGGCATATATCCGGCCAGGAAAAGCCTTCAAAAGAAAGTTCGATTGCCCTTTCTCTCCGGATCTCCAGAATTTCAGGATTACTGATACCGGGGAAAAAGCGGGTTTGCAAATACGTATCGGTAACAGTAGGTTTGCTGTTCAGCCCCCCGGTAATACCAGCGCGGGAGCGAAGCGCTCCTATGGTCTTACTCCAGTCGTCGTCGGTAAGTGTACCAAGCTCAGCTTTTGCTTCCGCATAGTTCAACAACACTTCTGCATACCTGAATACAACTATATTATTGTCACATACATCTACATTATCATAGTAGGTATCATCCAAAGTAAATTTAGAAGTATGATACCCCGTGATGGCATAGGCATAGTTGGGCGCGGTGGGCACTGTTGCCCCTCCGGTAATACGGGTAAAGCCGGGAGTACGTATGGTTTGCGACAGACGCATATCCCTGTTTTTGCATTCATCGGGAAAGGACATGGTTTTATAACCGGGGTCATCAGTAAATGGTGTTCCATCCAGCTTGAGATATGTATTCACAAAAGACCGTGTGAGCGCCGGACTCGCGCCGAATGTAACAGAGGTCCAGCGGCGGTTTCCCGAATGCACAACACCCAGTGTGCCGTTAAAAGTCACCGCATACAGTACCTCACTTGCCACCGGCACCTGGCTGATAAATAATTTTCGATAGGATTTTCCCGGGCCGTCCGCTGTATAGATGCTATAGCCGGCGTTCATTACGTATTGTGATGCCGATACTGCTTCCTGCAGCCATTCATCGGCGGTTGATTGTAATTGCGCTTCCGTATGGTATTTACGAAATGTACCTTCCCAAAGGCATACACGCGACTTTAAAGCTGCCGCTACAGTAGAAGTAACAGTAGAAGCAGATCCATCTTTTGCTGCTTTAATATTGGCAATAGCAAAATCCAGATCTTCTTTGATCTTATCTGCAATCATTACACGACTATCACGTCCTGCAGTCAAAAGCTGATCATCAACATCTAATGGGTGATCAATCCACGGGAGATCGCCAAAGCGTTGCATCATGTCAAAATAAAAGTAGGCACGAAAAAAGCGGGCTATGCCAATATAGTTATTACGTACTTCAGCCGATACGGATTCGTCTGTACAGTGGGCAATAAAATAATTGATATTACGCAATGTAGTCCAGCTCCAGCCTCCGCTTTCTTCTGGGCTAAACCCATTTGCAGTAAAATACTTGATCACTGAATTAACAGCAATGTAATACGAGTTGGTAAATATTGCCGTAGAGTTGGGAAATGCATTATAAAACGAATTAGTGTACATTTTTAGTCCTGCTTCCGAATTGAATACGCGCTCCCTGGAGATCTGAGCTTCCGGTAATTCATTCATTTTGCAGGCGCTAAAACAAATAAGTATAGTGATAACTGAAAATATTATTTTGTGCATAAAGCAGACGATTTAAAATGTTACCGATAATCCAACACTGATGCTCTTCAGTAGCGGATAATTATATACCTGGCTGCCATTATCTATCCCGGAATTGCCCATCGCACTTGCGGCATCACTATCCTGTCCATAAATACCGGCAACATCGAAGTTTTTAGTGTGCTTATATAATGGAGACCATGCCCAGAGGTTTTCTGTTGAAACATAAACACGGGCATTCTGCATTTTTACAGCGGATATCAGTGAAGCGGGGAGGTTGTATCCAACCTGCAAATTCTTTAAACGGATATAGGCTACGTTCTGCAGATACCGTGTCTGCACTACAGATAACTCGCGGGAGCTTTGCAAAGCCACATAGCCCCGATACCGGGGGAAATAAGCATTGGGATTATCTTCCGACCATATATTCCCGATCATGGAAGACGGGACATTGCTGTAAGGCCGGCTATATTGCCCCCAGAATAATGCATTGTCGGTCCCGGGCCACCAGTCCTGTTTTCCCACGCCCTGGAAGAATGCTGAAAAAAAGATGCCGTTCCAGTCAGCCCCTACACTAATACCATAAGTGTAACGGGGAGTGGTATTGCCGATGATCCTTCTGTCGCCGGGATCTCCGACTTTGTTGGTGCCGTAATTAATAACACCATCATGATTAAGGTCCTTAAATTTGATATCGCCAGGCAACCATGTTCCTGAATTAGAAGCAAAATATAACTTTTGAGATGCATGGTTTTGTATATCTTCCTCAGAAGTAAAAAATCCCTCTGTTTCGTATCCCCATATTTCGCCGAGGGTCATCCCTCCATAATAATTAAAGCGGGCATCGAAGTAAGACCCCAGGCTTTTTTCTTCATTGCTGTATTTTCCAATTTTTGACAGGTAGTCTGCCATGGTAACCCGTATGTTATAATTGAACGGTTTACTTGCCAGTGCAAACTGGTCGTGCCAGCGAAGTGTAACTTCCCACCCCCTTGTGGTCATGTCGGCATAATTTCCTTTGGGAGGTGTGGCGCCAAAAACAGCAGGCAGGTCTATACCAACTGCAAACATATCGGAGGTCTTTCGAATATATGCGTCACCCGAAAAATTCAGCCTGCCTTCTAACGACGAAAAATCGAGACCTATATTTGATGTTGTAGATTTTTCCCATGTCAGCCCGTCCGGGATAACGCCGGGGGAAGATGTTTGTTGGTTTAACTGCCCGCTGATCAGACGCGACATCTGAGTTATACCGAATAATTCCTGGAATTTATATGAACCAATAGTGCCATTCCCCAAAGAGCCATACGAGAATCTAAGTTTTAGATCTGAAACTATTTTATCGCTCACTTTCCAGAACGACTCTTTAGAGACACGCCAGCCTGCAGAAACAGACGGAAAGAATCCCCATTGCTGGTTTACCGGAAACTTTGTAGAGCCATCCAGCCGCCCGTTCAACTCAAGTAAATAACGCCCTTTAAAAGCGTAGTTTAATCTCGAAAACCCGCCGGCTATTCTCCATCTTTCATAATCACTGGAAATCTCAACCCCACTACCGCTTGTCAAATTTATATTGGATACATCAGTAAACAGAATCCCGTTCCTCCGGCTGAATATCGTGTTGTATTCAGACTGTTCGTAATTATAGCCGAGCATTGCCTTAAAATCATGATCCTTGCTGAAGGTTCGTTCGTACTCGCCATAAATATTTGTGGCCAGATATTTTGTGCCCGAATGTCCTTCTCCGTAGTCATTAGTAGAAGAACCAAGATAGGATATCACCCCTACCTGTTTACTATATGGAACAGGCACTCGCCTTGTTGCATCAATATTATCTGTGTTACGGAATGTAATATCACCTTTTATCCGAAATGTATTATTCAGGAAAGAGGTTGAAAATGAGGTAGTATTGCGCAGCAAGCGTTTTTCCGTATTGGTGCCGCTTTTGCCATACCAGAGATCTCCCACACTATAAGCTGCACCCATGGTAAGGGTTCCGTCGGGATTGAACATCGGGCTCATTGGTTCTGCTTCACCTTCCAATCCATACCAGAAGTTTCCGCTGCCTACTGATATTGGGTTATAATAACCCATCTTCGATATATCTGTGTTGTTCTCAACTTTGAGCCAGCTGAATATTTGAGCCGATCCTTTTACACGCAGATTGAGCATCGAATAATCATCGCTTTTATAATTAAAAAGCCCATCCTGACCATAATATCTGCCGGAAATCCAGAAATTAGTTTTTTCCCCACCTCCCTGTATAGAAATATTATGGTCACTGCCAAGCGTATGGTTTTTATATAATAAACCGTACCAATCTGTATTTGCATAATATTGGTAATTGCCACTGCCGTCCACTTCTACCTCCGGCTTTCCGGATCCTGGGCGCCTGTTTGCCATCTCATTATGCCAGTCCTGCGAATAGGGTACTGCCGTATGGAAAGTCGTTGGGGTTCTTGCATAATCATAATAAGATGAATATGCTTCCACAAACATATTGGCATATACATAGGAGTCGGTGACCATATCGGGTACCACCGTCGGGGATTTTACCGCAAAATTGTTACTATAAGTAATTGAAGTACGCCCTTTACGGGGATTTTTTGTGGTAATCAGCACCACCCCAAAGGCGCCACGGGCGCCGTAAATTGCTGCAGATCCGGCATCTTTGAGCACGGAAACGCTGGCAATATCATTGGGGTTGAGCATAGCAGGATCCCCTTCCACGCCGTCAATGAGCACCAGCGCACTTCCGCCCTGACCAATAGAAGAAACCCCACGAACCTGGTAGGCTGAGCTTCTTGTGGGTTTACCATCTGCCAGGGAAATATTTAAATTGGGAATGACTCCCTGCAACCCCTGCGTCAGATTGGGCATCGGCCTGTTATCAAGCACATCGCCGCTTACCTGTTCAACAGCCCCGGTCAGGTTCGCTTTTTTTTGTGTTCCATATCCAACCACCACTACTTCACTGGCTATTGAGGCTTCTATTTCCAGCACCACTATCAGATCTTTTTTGTGAGCCACCGTCACACTTGTTTTCTGGTATCCTATAATAGTAAACTCAAGTACATCTCCTTCATTAGCTTCAATAGAAAAGCTGCCGTCTACACCCGTGGTTGTACCTTTCTGGCTTCCTTTTATGATTATGGATACACCGGCAAGCGGGCTGCCCTGTGCATCTTTTACGATGCCAGAAATCGTTGCCGCCGGAACAGCTTCCGGGGGGATGTTAGAAGCATTTAAAGTAGCCGCAGATGAACGGGCATTGATCTTCCTGACAATAGTGATCGTTTTTCGGAGTATGGAGTAATCAAGCGGCTGCTCAAGGAAGATTTGGTATAATACTCCCTCAACCGTTTCATCCCTTACATGCACGCTCACGCTCTTTGTTCCTTCAAGAACACGCGCGTCATAGAAGAAAACATAGCCTGTTTGTTTCTTGATCTCTTTAAAGACCTTATCCAGCTTCACATTATTTTCGGATAAGGTCACTCTTTGCGCCAGTCCGCCGGCGCTGGCAGTAAGACAGGCCGTAAAAAGCAGAAGGGTTACCGTTTTCATAATCACCAGTGTTTTTGTGATAAACACGCGCCGGTAATTGGCTTTTAAGTTCATAACTTTGCTTTGGTTTTAGTAAAGAAATAGATCGTCTTCCTGGTTTTTCCGGAAGGATAGCTAAAACTACCGTCAGGAAAGTGGACTCAACACTTTCCTGCTTTATTTTGCCATATTATACAATATACCAGTATATTACCGTGGAAAGTGAGAGGATAAAAGTGAAAGCATATTTATCTGCTCACTTTTCACGTTTCACACGGCACATGTATAATTAATCTGGCTTTATAATAAGTTTTTTCCCTTCTATTGTAAAAGACACTTTATTTACCTCCAGGATCCTGAGCACCTCCGACAGGCTCAGATCTCTTTCTATTTCTCCAACAAATTGTCTCTCCTCGTTGTTCCCTTCGTACACCACCTCCACGTCATACCATCGCGCTACCTGCTTTAACACGCTGTGAAGCCCGGCCCTGTCAAATTGAAAATAACCATTCTTCCATGCCATCACGTTTTCAACATTCACATCGCTTACTATTCTTACATCATTGTGCACTAAAGCCTGCTGCCCGGGTTTTAATGAACCATTACTGCTCCTGGTCTTTATTTTTACAGATCCCTCCAGCAGGGTCACCTTTATATTATTATCGTCGTCTTCAAAGGCGTTTACGTTAAAATGTGTGCCCGTTACCACTACATCCATCCCGCCGTTATGAACTATAAATTGCTTTGATTTATCATGCGCTACTTCAAAATAAGCCTCCCCTGTCACAGCAACCTCTCTCGTATTACCTGCAAATACAACGGGATAGCTCAAAGAAGATCCGGCATTCAGCCAAACCCTCGTGCCATCCGTCAGGAGCATGTTGATCACCTTGCTGCCCCTGGGATTTGATAATGTATTATACTCCATTTTGTCCCCGGATATCCCATTCGCCCGGTACACTATTTCTCCACTGGATAGTTTTACAAGCTTCCCGGTCCCTTCCGACACTGTGGAGCCATCGCTTATGCTATCCAGGTAAATTTGTTGCCCGTTTGCCAACGTGATCAATGCCCTGTTAGACTGTGGAGCATGCACATCATTGGGCAATTTTGCCTGTACAATTTGAGGCTTTTGCAGACTTGTGCCAGTAAACAAAAAATATGCCCCTACCCCTATCAGGATAGCAACCGAAGCCGCTACCCACCAACCCCTTCGAGACACGGAATATATACCACGCCTCCCCGGCGGGCTCTGTATTTTTTTCAGGATAGCCGATTCAAGCGTCTGCTGCAATTGCTCTTTCTCTCCTTCACCCCATTCCCATTCCCCGGTCTCTATCAATTGACGATACCAGCTTTCAACTAATTCTTTTTCCGACCGGGTAATATTACCCGTCTGGTACCGTTGCAACAGTTCCCTGGCTTGTTTGATATCCATTTAAAAGTATATGGTCTTATATAAGAGTCCGGTGAAAGACGGGATAGGGGTAAAAGAAAAAATATTTTTCAGAATAAATAAGAAATGAGCACCGAAATAAAAGTAGGAGTGTATTGAATTGCTGTTTTTATAAGTTGCAATGCATGTTGTATATGCTTTTTTACCGTTTCAACAGAAACGCTTAATTGCTCGGCTATCTCTTTATGGCTGAGCTGCTGCTGCCGGCTTAGTATATACACCTGCTGCATTTTGGGAGGCATTTTCGTCACTGCAGAGCTGAGCGCCTTTTGTAACTCTTCTAATTGCAGATCTACTTCCGCATTGGGAGGCAGCCAGTTTACGGAAACATCAGCCAGCACTGCAAGGTAATCACGACGGGTAACATTTTTTTCTATATGATGAATAGCCTTATACCGGACTGCAGTATGAAGATAATTAATAAGCGACCCTTCTATTTTTAATGTATGACGCCGGTTCCACAGGGAAAGAAAAACATCCTGTATCACATCAGCGGCATTAGTTTTTTCCCGGAGCGCCTTTACAGCAACAACAAACATTTCCTCCCAGTAGCGGCGATATAATATAGTAAAGGCTGTGCTATCATTTTCCGATATCCGTTCCAGCAATTCTTTATCTGTATACATACAAGGGTTGGAAAGCAGTTATCTAATCAGTTTTAGTAAATGTAAGATTACATAAATTTCAATTTCCCTGCAAATTTATTAGAAGCCTGCGATTAATTCAACAGCGCATACACAGCGAAACTTGCCAGCCAGTGCTCACCTCCGTAATTGCCGCTGACCACACTGGGTAATGCAGCAGATAAATGATGTATCGCTGAATGCATCATCATTTTTTTATAAGGATGACCGGCAGGCAGCACTGAAGCGATCCCTTTCATACACCAGCTTCTGCTGAAACAAAGCCCGTCGAGATGCACGATCTGGTAATCTGTCCTGTCGGAGATCACAGGCAAAATCGTGAGATGCTTTAATCCCGCAGGGCTGATAAAGCCACTCAGCCATACGTTGAAATCTTTTCGTGGCAGTATCCTGCGCATAAGATCAATCTCTTCCAGCGCAGGCGAAAGGAAATCAGCGCCATCCGGCTCCCAGGAGGCAGGCACATTTTTATCTTTGCCGTACAGACGCTTCGCACAACTGCGGATTGCATCTTCAAAAGCAGTATCATTCAGCGCTTTTGCGTAATCAAAAGCAAGCACTAACCCAAAAGCAGTATTAGGATGCACACCTGTTCTGTTGGGATAAGTCTGCCTGGGAAGAAAAATTTTCCACCGGTCAACGATCTTTTGCGCGAGCGGCTGCAATGCGGCATACCATCTTTCCCCATCGGGATCGTTCCAGTTGTGAAGCTCTTCTGTAAGCTTCAGCAGCCATCCCCATCCGTAGGTACGTTCCCAGGTATTGGCCAGGGGCGCATCAAAATATTTTACCTCCACCGCAATATGCGCTGCAGTAATATTTTTATTTATAGCTTCCCGTATAACTTCAGCCTCCGGCAATTGGGGAAATGCTTTCAGCAATCTTATCATCATCCAATGCCCGTGCACACAGGAATGCCAGTCGAAGCAGCCGAAGAAAGCAGGATGTATCTGCCGCGGTGTCAGCACATGATCGCTGTCGCCCGCTGAAGTGTGACTGGTTTTATTGGGATATTCCTGAGCTATACATTTTAGCGGCAGTGATGCCAGCAAAGAGGCGCCCTTTACCGTCAATACAAATCCTGAACTATCAGGTTTGATATTGAAAAGGTCACTGGTCTGTGCTGATACCAATAGTGGTATACAATATATAAAAAGAAGTATACATCTTCTCATACGCAGTTTTTTAAACCTCTGTAATTACAAAAATGCATTTTTTTATAATGCATCAATAAAGGTAATACGGTTAGTTAATATTCAATTATGAGTTTCCAATGTAATAAGGTTTTTGAGATGGCCGTAGGGATTGCTTCTCCCGACCTTCGGTTGGGATCGCAAGGGCAAGAATATTGATAATTTTGTAGTTTTCGCAATACTTAAAGCCTGCAAATAGTCCACACTCTCGTTCGTCACTGCAAACCACGTATAGAACGCTTAATTGTGAGGGGTGCCGCCAAAGTGGTGAAGCAGTCTCCTTAGTTGGTAAAGGGAGAGTTTACTCAAAGCTTGTCAAAGTGATCATTAAATATCCAACACCATCTTCGCCATTTGCTTTGCAAGCAACGGTCCCATAGAAAATCCACGCGTGCCCAATCCGTTCAGCATGGCCACTGACGGTATTTCCGGATGTTGCATTACCACAGGCACCTGCCCTGCTGTTGTCGGGCGCTCTGCCACAATATGATCAATAATAGCATAAGGCACCTGCAACCATTTATTCAAAACAGCCGCGGCATGTTGTCGCCAGGCTACATCTGGAAGCAAATCATTATAATCCCACCTGTAGTTAGAGCCACACCAGAACATGCTTCCATGGGCCGGCACCAGCCGCAGTTGCTGGTGATATATATATGAAGCATCTAATGCGGGTATATCTACCAGCAAAGCTTCTCCGCGGTTTCTTGTAAACGGTATTTTACCGAAAAAAGGATTATACATGCCGGCCGCGCCTTCGCAAAAAATGATCTTTTTCGCATCAACGCCATTCCAGTGTATCCCGGCAGCATCAATAACTGCATCCGGATACTCAAAGCGATCTTCTGTCACCATAGCATGATCTGAAAGATACTGCCGCCAGCAGGAAAGCAGCAATACCGCATCAATACGCCATACCGGGGAGATTTTATTGACCCCATGCGTATAATTAAATTTTCTTTGCAAATACAGGTTCTCGTCGTCATCTATTTCCTGAAGCTGATCCTCTATAGCTTTCTTAGATTGCGCAAAAAGTTGCTTCGATATTTCGTTTTCGTGAAATGCAAATATTGAATGACGGTGGAGGATATGAATATTTAAGAACTTCTCAATTCCCGTATAGGTAAGAAGCGCCTCAGGAATATACAGCTCATGATCTTTTACAAAATTCCATTTGGGGATATTCAACGGATTGAGCACCGCGCCCGCCACCCGGCTTGCCATAGTACCCCCATCATCATGATCTGCTACAACAACAGATGCTCCATTCCGGATCAGCTCATAACTGAGCAGGGTACCCGCAATACCCGAGCCTACAATGAGATAATCTGTTTGCATATCCTGTATCAGCTTAGTATGCGCAGCCTGGCATAATTAAGCATGATCTTTTTTTCTCCGTTCATCTCAAATTTGACCAGTGCAACCGGGTTTTGAGAGCTTCCTTCTACTTTTATTACTTCTCCAAACCCGAACTTCTGATGCTCCACTTTCTGTCCTGCTTTCAGGTTGGACGTATCGCTTGCAACAAAATCAGCAGACGGCTTGTGTTCTACTACCTTATTCTGCGGCTTAGGAGCAAGATATTCCGGGGTAGCAGTATTTTTTTTACCCGGAGGAGGTCCGTATCGTTTTTCAGCCTCCCTCGTTGCATTATTAAATCCTCCTCCATGCATCCTTTCAAACGCAGACCGCTGCGGAGAGAAACCGCCGCTGTTCCTGAACCCGCCGCCTGCATAGCTTTTGTCAATATATTCTTCTGGTATCTCGCTGATGAAACGGCTTGGCTCATTTTGTATCAGGCTCCCGAAGCGGTAACGGGAATTGGCGTAAGTGATCCAGAGCTTTTGCTTGGCTCTTGTTACCACCACATAAAACAACCGGCGCTCTTCCTCAAGTTCCTCCCGGGTATTAATACTCATAGCATTGGGGAAAAGGCTTTCTTCCAGTCCGGCAGCAAATACACAACCAAATTCAAGTCCCTTCGCCGCATGGATGGTCATCAGTTTTACGGTATCGGCATCAGCACTTTTTTCATCGGCATCGGTAAGCAAAGTGATCTGCTGCAGGTAGCTGCCGAGGCTTCTGTCTGCATCTCCAGGAATATCTTGTTCAGTAACCGGTATTGCCGGATCATTTTCTTCCTGTTTCTCCTGCGCAAATAATCCTTCCTCTACAAAAGCAGTAATTTCTTCACCTTCAATGATGATCCCGTCTTCATCCATCACTATCGGAGTTGTCTGACCGCTGCTGTCTACCCATTCTTTTATGGAGTTAAGTAACTCCTGAATATTTTCATAGCGTGCAACGCCTTCTGTGCTTTTATCATTGAACAGCTCCCTGACAAAACTGGTTTGCTTTCCTACATGCATTGCTACTTCGTAAGCATTTTTATGCTGAAGCATGCTTGAGAAGCTTTTTATCATCAGCACAAAGTTTTCAATGGATTCCAGCGTGCCGGCTTTGAACCCGAATTCACGCGCCCGTTCCAGCACCTGCCAGAAAGAGATATTGTTTTCATTAGCTGCAAGCACCGCCCTGTCTATCGAAGTTTTCCCTATGCCTCTCGCCGGATAGTTGATGATGCGCTTCAGCGCTTCCTCGTCATTGGGGTTTACCAGTATACGCAGGTAAGCGATATAATCTTTGATCTCCTTGCGCTGATAAAAGCTGATGCCACCGTAAATAGTATAGGCTATGCCCATCCTTCTCAAAGCCTCTTCAAACGCACGGCTCTGGGCGTTGGTGCGGTATAGTATTGCAAAATCCTTATTCTTAAAGTGGTTGCGGAGCTTTTGCTCCTGTATGGTATCGGCTACAAATTTCCCTTCATCATTATCCGTCATGGTGCGTACAAGACGGATCTTTTCCCCCGTAGTATTTTCCGTAAAAAGCTTTTTCTCGATCTGTCCTTTATTATGACTGATCACTTCATTGGCAACATTCAGTATATTTTGTGTGCTGCGGTAATTCTGTTCCAGCTTTACCACTTTTACATCATCATAATCTTTCTGGAACTGCAGGATGTTTTCAATGGTGGCGCCACGAAAGCTGTAAATGCTTTGCGCATCATCGCCCACCACGCATACATTTTCGTGCATGGCGCCCAGCAGCTTGATGATCTCGTATTGTGCAGGGTTGGTATCCTGGTATTCATCAATAAGTATATATTTAAACTTGCGCTGGTATTTGCTTAGGGCTTCCGGGAAAAACCTGAGCAGATCATACATCTTTATCAGCAGGTCGTCGAAATCCATTGCGCCATTCTTGAAGCAGCGTTTGGTATACGCATCAAATATTTTAGCGATCGCCGGGCGGTTGGCGCGCATATCTTCCTGCTGAATGGCATAGTCATTGGCGTACTCTTCGGCATTTACCAGGGCATTTTTTGCGCTGGATATACGGTTGTACACGGTATTCGGCTTATAATGCTTGTCATCGAGGTTCATTTCATTGATCACCGTCTTGACCACGCTTTTAGCGTCGTCGGTATCGTAGATCGTAAAATTATTAGGATAGCCCAGGCGATGGGCTTCGCCGCGCAGTATTCTCGCAAACACGCTGTGAAAGGTGCCGATATACAGGTTACGGGCATCACTGTTGCCTAGGATATGCTCAATCCTTTCCTTCATTTCCCTGGCGGCCTTATTGGTGAACGTCAGCGCCAGTATATTAAATGCATCCACGCCATTCGCCATCAGGTGCGCTATACGGGTAGTCAGCACTTTGGTTTTACCGCTGCCGGCCCCGGCAATGATCATAAGCGGTCCGTCAATATGCGTTACCGCTTCTTTTTGTCTCTCATTCAACCCTTTTAAATAATCCTGCATGGCTGCAAGTTAATAAAAGACAGAGAGCGGGAAAAGTTTGTGAAAAAACTTCAGGTTGCTATCAGACGAACTTTACGTTGAAGCACCACGTGTGCATTTCAATTTTTCGCAGGCAGGTGGTGACACCCGGGGAAATGCGCCCAGCACCACAGCCAATAAAAAATCTGTTGAAATAGTTATTTTTGTTTTCGATGAGAATGCGCATTGCCAATGATAATGATTGCCTGCAAATGTTATCCAGGGGGGAAACTACTGCTCTTCAGTACCTTATACGTACCTATTTCCCCGTGCTGTGCAGGTATGCAAGGTCTGTAATGCGTTCCGCGCATGTTGATGCGGAAGATGTGGTAGAAGAGGTATTCATTAAATTATGGCAGCGGCATGCCGATTTTAAACATATTTCCGAAGTAAAAGGATTTCTTTATACCTCTGTGCGGAACAGTTGCCTGAATATATTGCGCAGCCGGCAAAGGGAACAGGCAAGGAATGAGGCCTTTGTGCATTTGTATGCCGCTGAGACACAGGGCATGGAAAAGGAAATCATCATATCAGAGCTGCTTGCCCTTATCAGGAAAGCTGTTGATGAGCTGCCGCCAAAAATGCGCGAGATATTCTTTCTGAGCTACTATAAAAAAATGTCTACTCCTGAAATTGCCGAACAACTAAAGCTTTCTCATCAAACGGTACGCAATCAAAAAAGTAAAGCCCTCTCCTTACTGAAAAAGCAGTTCCACGAAAAAAGTCCTGCTTTCTTCCTGTTGCTATCCATTCTTTCCGTGCTGGAAAAATAAAAGTATTTTTTCCATAGTACAAAACCGGGATCGCGGTGTATATAGTTTGTAGCGGTACGTTAATCGTGAAACGTCAGACGTGAGACGTGAAATCCTTACATTTCACGTCTCACAATTGCTTATATCACAACGGTCTTAATTTAACAGCAGTATATACATTTTGTATGGACGAAAAGCATGTAGGCTATTCCATTTATATAGCCGGGTTAATATACCAGTACAGGAATGGTTCTCTTTCAGGAGAGGCATTAACCGAGCTCAATGCCTGGATTGCCGCCAACGACGGCAACCGGCTGCTTTTTGAAGAGCTGACCGGTGATGATGTATTGTTTGATGAGTTGCTGAAGATGGAGAGCGAAGAGGTGGAAAATCATGTGCAGCATATTATGGAACGGATCGGGGCTGGCAACAAGGAGGAAGCCACTCCTCTTCCGTCCATCGGTCTTTCCCGGAAGAAATGGTACTGGATAGCCGCCGCACTGTTTTTTACTGCGGTGTCGGTAACCGCTTTGTATTTTATCCATCGTCAGGGAACAGCAGACACGCCCCTGCACTATACGGTACATCCTCCCATTCAGCCCGGTACGGATAAAGCCATTTTACAACTTGCTGACGGCACACAAATACCGCTCGGCAGCAGCCCGGGCAATCTAGCCAATCAACAACATCTCAACATAAAGAATGATAGCGGGATAGTGATCTATATGCCTGCTCACCGGATATCCGGTACTATCCCGGTCGCGATGAATAGCATCATCACACCAAAGGGAGGACAATACCAGGTAGTGCTGCCCGACGGGACGCACGTATGGCTGAACGCATCCTCTTCCATTACTTTTCCAACAGCTTTTGCAGGCGCGGAAAGGCGTGTTGAAATAACCGGCGAAGCTTATTTCGAGGTTGCGGAAATGCTGGTTTCTCCTGCCGATCATAAAAATGGCAAAAATAAGATCCCTTTTATTGTTGGTATAAATATGCCTTCCGGGACTGCAGGTGAAGTATTGGTACTGGGCACGCATTTTAACATTAATGCCTATCCGGATGAATCAGCTATAAAAACCACCCTGGTGGAAGGCGCTGTTACGGTCAGGAAAGGAAAGGAATCTTTAAATATCCAGCCGGGGCAACAGGCAAGCATGGGCATACAGGAAGCTGATTTTCAAACCAGCTATCCCGATATCGAGGAAGTGCTGGCCTGGAAAAACGGGAGATTCAAATTCAATAATACCGATGCGGTCAGCATTATGCGCCAGATAGCCCGATGGTATGATGTGGAGATCAAAACAGAAGGCGACCTCGGCGCTATCCGGTTCTCGGGTGGCATAAGCCGCAAGGATGATATAGAAAAGCTGCTGGAGATTTTAGAGAGTGAGGGAAGAGTGAAATTTATAAGGCGGGGAAGAAATATTACAGTGGAACCCAACCTCTGAACAGCCCGGGATATTACACTATTTTATCACCATAAAAGAATAGCTATGATCAAATAAGCCATCTACAACAAATAACCGGTTTAAAAACAGAACGGGAACCCTGCCGTTACAGGATCCCCGATAGTTTTGAACTACTAAGGTTGCTTCGACTAAAAAACAATTTCGCAAATCAAAACTTAACAAAAGTATGAACCAAAATGCTTATGGCAATGCCTTTTCGGTAAAAGGGCATTTATGGGCGCAAACATTGCTTTATATGAAATTAACTGCTTTGTTGCTATTTGTTGCCTGTTTGCACGTGAGTGCCAGAACCTACTCCCAGAAAGTTTCCCTCTCAGGCAAAAACCTTTCCCTGGAACAGATATTTGAGTTGGTGAAAACCCAAACGGGTTATGATGCTATATACAACCCCGACCTGCTTAAAAAGGCAAAACGGGTTTCTATCCATGTACAGGATGCCGATCTCACAGAAGCATTGCAATATTGTTTCCGGGATCAGCCGCTTGGCTTCCTGATCAGGTATAATACTATTATAGTTACCACAAAGCCAAAGGAAAAAGAAGCATTTACCATATCTGCTGAAGGCCAGGACCAGGCTATTCCTCCGGTAGAAATTAACGGGAAAGTGCTTTCAGAAACCGGAGATCCCCTGTCCGGCGTCAGCATTGCGATTAAAGGAACGGCAAAAGGCACTGTTACCGGTAATGACGGAAGCTTTACCATCGAGGCCAGTGAAGGAGATGTACTGGTAGTGTCGTTTGTAGGGTATATACCGCAGGAAATAAAAGTAGCGCAAAACAAAACGCTCTCCATAAAGTTGAAACAGGCGGCAAATGAAATGGATCAGGTGGTAGTGGTAGGGTATGGAACACAGAAGAAAAGAGATCTGACCGGTTCTTTATCGCAGGTCAAAGGTGATGAAATCAATGCATTTCCCACGACAAACGTATTTCAGGCGCTGTCAGGCAGGTCTTCCGGGGTTCAGGTAATGCAATCCACCGGATCTCCCGGGGCTTCTGTAAGCATCAGGATAAGAGGGTCAAATTCTATACGGGGCAGTAATGAACCGTTATATGTTGTGGATGGATTCCCGATCAATAATCCCACTATATTGAATAACGCAGACATTGAAAGCATAGAGATACTTAAAGACGCTTCTTCTACAGCAATTTATGGTTCGCGTGGTGCAAACGGGGTGGTATTAATAACCACTAAAAAAGGGAAAGCCGGTAAAAATATTATTGATTTTGAGTCCAGCTACAGTACGCAATCCCTGATACGCAAGCTGGATTTAATGAATGCGAAGGAATATGCTACCCTTTATAATATTAAGGCCGTAAATGATGGAGTAGCACCCTATTTTACGCAAAATGAAATAGATAATTTCGGGAATGGCTTTGACTGGCAGGATTTTATTTACCAGCCGGCTCCTTTTGTAACCACTTCCTTAAATATAAACGGAGGAAATAATAAAACTAAATTTTCCATATCCGGGAGTGTTATCAACCAGGACGGTATTATAAAGGGCAGTAATTATGACAGGTATTCCTTCCGTTCAAGTATAGATCACCAGTTCAATAAAAAATTCAGTGCAGAGCTCTCAACCATTTTCACACGTATAAATACCGAGACAAAAAACAGTGGCGGAGGGGCACGCGGAAATACTTTAATATCGTCTCAATACGCACCGCCAACGCTCACACCATATAATGATGATGGCTCTTACCGGGTGTTGGCACCTGCTTATCCGTTCCTTGCACCGGATCTGATAAATCCGCTGAACTTCATAAACGAACAGTCCAATGCAGTTAAAGCAAATATCAATTTGATCAACGGATCTTTGATCTATAAGCCGATAGAAGAATTAACGCTTAAAATATCAGGAGGTGTTGAAAACAGGGATGACCGTACTGATTCATATACTACCCGGAATTTTTTAAATTCCAACGGAAGCGCCAGCGTTAGTACAGGTCAGTATACCAGCCTGCTGAATGAAAATACACTAACCTATACAAAAACCTTTAATGAGAAACACAGCCTTTCGGCTTTGGCGGGGGTTACTTACCAGGATTTCATCAGCACTTCCCTCGCGGGAAGCGGAACAGGATTCCTGTCGGATGCATTTGAAACGTACGACCTCAACGCTGCTATTACTCCCGGTATTCCGGGATCAGGATATTCCAAGTCTGTATTGTTATCCTATTTAGGGCGAATAAATTATAGCTTTAAAAATAAATATTTAGCAACAGTCAGTTACCGTGCTGACGGATCCTCAAAGTTCAGCAAGGGAAATAAATGGGGTTATTTCCCGTCGGCAGCTTTAGCCTGGAGAATTTCAGACGAAAATTTTTTGAAAAACAATAACCTTATTTCCAACATGAAACTGAGAGCCAGTTGGGGTATGACGGGTAGCCAGGCCATTGGTCCGTATGTGACGTTAAACCAGCTCTCATCGGGAATAACAGTATTCAATGATGCGCTTTATAATGCATTTGCACCGGGCACCCAGCTCCCGGGAGATTTGAAATGGGAAACTACAGAACAAATGAATTTCGGGCTTGACCTTGGCATAATAGATAACCGCATCAATATAACAGCCGATTACTATATTAAAAACACCAGGGATCTGCTGAATACAGTATCACTACCATCCTCATTAGGCTTTACACAGACTATCCAAAATATTGGCAAAGTGCAGAATAAAGGATTCGAATTTAATGTGGATGCCCGGATACTTCAGAGTAACTTCAAATGGGATGTAAATGCCAACATTTCATTTAATAGAAATAAAGTTGTTAAGCTTTATAATGGAGAAGACATCCTTACAGGCAGCGGTGTGCTTGCTTTGCAGGGTACTACTTCTATACTCAGGGAAGGCCGGCCTATCGGGCAGTTCTTTGGCTATTTGGAAGATGGATACGATGATAATGGTAAAATCAAATATAAAGACCTGCAACCTGATAACAAACTAACCGGTGACGACAGAACTTATATCGGAGATCCCAATCCTGATTTTATATACGGACTAAGTTCAGGTTTGTCATACAAAAACTTTACACTCGACATTTTCCTGCAGGGGTCATACGGAAATGACCTGTTCAATCTTAGCTCCGTCGCCTATGCCTATGATTTCGTTTCAGGGTTGAATATGATAAAAGATGTTTTAACAAACTCCTGGACGCCTGAGCACACCAATGCGAAATACCCCGTTACAAGCAGAAACACATCTGTGAATGTGTCTAATCGTTTTATTGAAGACGGATCTTATTTACGATTGAAGAATATTCAACTGGCATACGATCTTCCCTTAAAACACTGGAGCGTCAATAAGGTAATAGAATCCCTGCAGTTGTATGCGAGCGGACAAAATCTTTTGACGTTTACCAAATATTCAGGCTGGGATCCGGAAGTGAACTCCAGTGGATTCGGAATAGATAATAATAGTTACCCGATGTCTAAAACAGTTACGTTTGGTATCCGTGCCAGATTTTAATATAGGCGTATAAGCTAAAAAGGAAGCACATTTTCTTTAATTAAATTGTCTTAAGATGAAAAATATAAAAATATATCTGCCTCTTGCCGGCGGTACTATTAAATTTTTATCAGGGTCTTTTCTTTTAATCCTGCTACTGGCATCCTGCAATAAGATCCTGATAGAAAAACCAAAAACGGTAGCAGTTGAAAACTTTTATAACACCGCGCAGGAAATAGAATCAGCAACCAATGCCATTTATCAGCCTTTGCGGTCGAACAATATGGTGGAACAAATTGTAATACTCGATGCGCATACAGACTGGGGGTATGGAAGGGGCAGCAGGGCTGACTACAATGCCATGCAGGGATTTAATGCTGCAAATATTAACAATGCGGGAGCCCGCTGGAATATATTCTATCTGGCTATCCGCAATGCAAATCTCGTCATTCAAAACGCACCGAACGGGTCTTCTATCAGCCAGGAGGATATAGACCGGAATGTAGCGGAAGCAAAGTTCCTTCGGGCATTTTCTTATTTCCAGCTTGTAAGGAACTGGGGAGGCATTCCCCTGAGAACAGAAGAAAATATGACGGAACGGGATCTTGCAAAAAGTTCTGTTGATGATATTTATAATTTTATTGTCTCTGATCTAAAGTATGCGGAAAGTAATTTGCCGGAAGTGCAAACACTGGTTGGGAAGCCTACAAAATATGCGGCTAAAACAATGCTCGCCGATGTTTACCTGACACTCGGCAAGTATCCGGAAGCGGCCAGCGAGGCTAATGATGTTATTCAATCAAATAAATACTCGCTTGTTCCGGTGACAGACAAGCATGATTTTCAGTGGAATCTTTTTGGACCAACCATTGTTACAACACCAGAAGAAATTTTTTACTTCAAGTATACCCGTCAGCCGGGACAGGGAAACTGGATATTATGGGTACTGAGCCATCCAAGTACAGGTAATTTTAATTTCGGCGGTGCGTATGCGCATTACAGCGATGCAACGAATCCGTTTTATGTTTCGTGGAATAATAATGATATCCGGAAGAGTTTATGGGATAAAATTGATTTTGGATTGGGACCAAACACGCTTGTAAGCAGTAAATATGTTGATCCGGATGCCATAGAAAAAGATAACGGCGCCGGCAATGATCTGCCTATATATCGTTATGCAGATGCATTATTGATTTATGCTGAAGCGACATGTATGGCTTCCAGCGGCCCGACAGCAGAAGGTATGGAGGCATTGAATAAAGTCCATCGCCGCGCTTATGGGAAAGCCCCTGACTCGCCTTCTGATGTGGATTTCGACATTGCTGATTACAATGAGAATACTTTCCGGGACTTAGTGCTTCAGGAAAGGGCCTATGAATTCATTTTCGAAGGCAAGCGCTGGTACGATTTAAAACGTACCGGGAAAGCTGCCGGAGTCTTTTTGGCAACCAAGGGAATTACAATTGCCGAAAAGGCTTATTTATGGCCAATCCCTATTTCTGAGCTGAACTTTAATAAAGCCTTAGATCCGGCAACAGACCAGAATCCCGGCTATTGATCATAATTAGAAATAAGAGTATAATAAAATAATTCGTCATTATGCGATCAGTAATATGCTTTATATTGATTCTTATTCATCATTTGATTTATGCACAAACCAACCATTCCTCTTCAAAAACAGCAAGCTATGATATAGTTGTAATAGGCGGGACCCCGGCAGGAGTAGCTGCTTCTATTGCCGCAGGACGGCTTGGCAAATCTGTAATGCTGGTGGAACAGGCTCCGGTGTTGGGGGGAGTACTTTCATCAGGGGTGAACAGGCTGGATGATTACCAGGTAGAGGCCAATAGTGGTGTTATGGAAGAATGGAGATCACGCATTGAGAATTATAACGTCAATGAATTAAAGAATGACCCTGTGGTACAACAGGATATGAAGATGCCGGAGCATCGCTGGAGCACAGCACAGGGCAGGGGCTGGGAGCCCAAAACAGCAGCTAAAATATATGCACAGATGGTCGCTGAAGTACCATCAATCCAAACCAGGTTTAATGAAGTGCCCGTGGGGGCAAAGGTTGAAAATGGCAGAATAGTGGCGGTTATCACGCAAGACAGGGATAATAAGGGACGCCTCGGAGCCAAACATACTTATACCGGACGGGTAATAATTGATGCTACTTATGAAGGTGATGTTGCTGCATTTGCCGGTGTACCTTTCCGCGTTGGCAGAGAAGCGCGTTCTAAAGAAGAACCACATGCCGGCAAAATATATACAGAAGCCTTTGGTTCTGCAAGGGGGGCATTAAAAGGCGCTATATTTCCCGCCAGCACGGGAGAAGCAGATGACAGGATGCAGGCATTTACATTCCGCTTTACCGCAAAAGACTATGGACGGCCGGATCATCCCTACCGCCTTACTTCGCCACCACCGGGATATGACTCAACCTTGTATAACTGGAATCCTGCCACAAAGCCCGGGCTGCCCAATCAAAAAACGGATATGCTTGGAGCCGGTGATTTGACAGGATATTCCACAAAGTATGTGCTGGCAGGATGGGAGGAAAGAACAAAGCTTGAAAAGATCTATCGCAATCATGAGCTCGGTTGGTTATATTATATTCAAACCAAAGGAAATTCGCCCCAATGGGGGCTTGCGGATGATGAATTCAAAGACAATGGCAACTGGCCTTATCGGCTTTATGTTCGTGAAGGCCGAAGGATAGAAGGAGTGTACAGGCTGACGGAAAGCGATATCCACAAAGATCTGAGAGGAAACGGATTTCGCGGGCCATTGCATCAGGATGGTATTGCTATTGGCGTCTATCCGATAGATTCGCACTTTGTGCAAAGCCCGACTTCAGAGTCTCCCCACGGAGAAGGCTCCATACACCTTAATGATGCAACAGGTCCATACCAGATCCCTTACGGGGTAATGGTACCGGGAAAATTAAATGGATTACTGGTGCCGGTAGCTATTTCTTCCACTCATGTAGCTATTTCAGCCGTGCGGATGGAACCTGTCTGGTCTTCATTAGGACAGGCAGCGGGTGTTGCAGCAGCTGTTGCACTTGATGATGAGCGCGAAATAAGAGATGTTTCTGTTCCTAAAGTCCAGGATATATTATTGCAACAAAAATGCTTACTTTTTTTCTACAAAGACATGCCGGTGGATCGTGATTCCTATAAAGCCACAACAAAGGATAGTGCGGAATTTAAAGCTATCCAGAAATTAAGCTTAAAAGATGCAATAGATGGCGACGAGAATTATTATTTCCGCTCAGAGCAGCCGATAACAACTGGCGAGTTTGCGCGACTGGCTGTAAATGGTCTTGATATTTCAATAAGTATTACCGCAGCACATTTTGTAGATGTGCCCAGAAGCAATCCGTATTTTAAATATATAGAAACGTTATACGATTATTCAACACAGGCAGCGAAGCCTTTCTTTTCGTATGAAGTGCGTAACTATTTAAACTACTGGTGGGGAAGCTCTTCTTTGCAGGGCCCGCCTGTATATGCATATCCCGACCATGCCGTTTCCGGCAAACAAGCCCTGGAAATTATTTCCGGATTATTACAAAAGTCAATAACCGGTGCTGAAATACATGATGGTATTTTAACAAGAGGAGAAGCAGCGTTGATGATCTATCATATTTTAAGCAAATAAAGCGTTTTTTTGATACTGGATACTTTAACGGGCACAGTTCAATTTTTCGCATGGGATTGAAATCCCACGCAGGAATATGTGATCGAGCCGATGGCTCCGGAACTCGGAACTACGAGAGCCATCGGCTCGGTAGCATATTGTTCCAACGGATTTCAATCCGTTGCATGTTTCCGCTTGCGAAAATCTGAAATGCGCCCTACTTTAACTTTTGTGCGGGTCAATGAGAAAGATAGTTATAACCCATAAGTCATATATAAGTAAATTTTAGAGAACCAAAGTATAGTAGCCACAAAGATATATCTTATACTTTACTGCCGGCGCAGTTCAGATTAACTGAACTGCGCCAGCTATGGCCAGGACTTTTGTTGTACCTTGCATTATCCGTAAATAACCAAGATCAATTAAAGCCTGAAATAATGCGAAGACTGTCTATGCTGCTACCTGTTTTTATTCTCCAGCAATTTTATATAAATACCTCCCCTGCACAAACCGGTGCAAACAATTCATTACTATGGGAAATCACAGGCAACAGGCTTGCCAACCCCTCTTATCTGTATGGAACCATTCATATGATATGCAAAAAGGACTTTTTCATCAGCGATAAGCTCAAACAAAAATTTGCGTCCGCAAATAAACTGTATCTTGAAGTGGATATGGATGATCCTTCCGTGAACATGAAAATGCTGCAGTTATCCATGCTCAAAGGAAAAAAACTAAGCGATTTTTTTTCTGACAGCGATTATAGTAAGCTCAACGATTTTTTTCGGGATACCATTAAGATGCCGCTCACTTTCCTGGGAACGATGAAGCCCTTTGTATTATTCAGCATCATCACCCTTAAAACACTTCCCTGCCAGGACCAGAAGTCGTACGAGATGACTTTTGTGGAAATGGCAAAAGAACAAAGCAAAGAAGTGCTGGGGCTTGAAACTATTGAAGACCAGATGAAGATATTCGACGACATGCCCGACAGCACACAGGCACAAATGGTGATGCGCTATGTAAATGATTTTAATAAGCAGAAATCGGATTTTGCAAAAATGGTAGAAGTATATAAAAAGCAAAACCTCGATTCCCTGTATGAGCAAATCAGCACATCACCCGACATTGAAGGTTCAGAAGATGCATTGCTTTTTGACCGTAATGCCAGATGGATCCCGGTGATGGAAGATGCCATGAAAGAGCAATCTGTTTTTTTTGCTGTAGGTGCCGGGCACCTGGCGGGTGATAAAGGGGTTATTAACCTCCTTCGTCAACAAGGGTATACAGTAGCCCCCGTAAAATAATTCGCCGGTCATTTGGGTAGCACCTCTGCAAGCTTCTGGTGCAGGCGGTCGCCTCGCAGATCAACCGCTACTATTTTCCCCCCGGGATCTATCAGCACATTAAAAGGTATTGCTTCTATTTCGTACATATCTACTACTGCACTCTGCCATTCTTTAAGGTCGCTTACCTGCTGCCAGCTAAGGCTGTCTTTGCGAATGGCATTCAGCCAGGCAGCTTTATCTTTGTCGAGCGAAACACCAAGCACTGTAAAATTTTTGTCTTTGAATGCTTTGTAAGCAGCTACTACATTGGGGTTTTCTTTCCTGCAAGGGCCACACCAGCTCGCCCAGAAATCAACCAGTACATATTTGCTGCGGAGGGATTGCAGTGAAACCTGCTGTCCGCTCGTATCAGGCAGGGTGAATAAAGGCGCCGGCTTACCGGGCGCAACTGCAGAACGCTGTTTTGTTAACCAGGTATGATAATCCCTGTTAAGCTGCTGCACTGCCTCATCTTTCGGGAACCTTACCGACAAATGGCTGATCAGCGGCTTCATCAGCATGGAATCATTCTTTTGCTGCTGCAGCATTCCCAGCGCATACATCGCTACCGCAGGGCTTTTTGCGGAATCGGTGTAATGATAAAGATACTGTAACGCAATATCTTCCTTTTGCTTTGCCGCTGCCAACGCAACATTGCGTATACTGTCTGTAGCAAAGCCTGTCGTATCTTTTTTCAGCACATCCGCCGCCGAAAGATACTGCTCATAATCCCGGAGCAGCTTTTTGAGCGAGAGGGAGGCAGGAGTAGATACAGTATAAGCAGAAAAGTCATTCCAGTCGAGCGATATATTAACCTGTGGCTCATCATTGGTAAAAAGAATATAACGATCATCCTTATCAAACTGTATACTGTATATACCTTCAGTGGAAACGAGGGTTTGCAGGCTGCAACTGCCGCTGCCGGCTGCAAGCGTTACCGTATCCAGGATCACCGGCTGACGGCCATATTCCTTGCCGATGAGGGATACCAATTGTTTTTCGGGGTTGTTGCTCACGGTAATTTTCACCTGCATATTTTGCTGCGGCTGCCTGCATGACAGTGCCAATACAATGCCGGACAGGAAAAATATCAGTGTTGCTTTTCCAGAATTCATGAGAAGGTCTCTTTTAAAGCCTGCAAGTTATTCAAACATTGGGTTCCTGCGGCAACGATTTTGTGAATGCAAAGTCAATAAGATCCAGGGTGCCGAAACTTTCTTAGCTTGTTTCTCCTGATAGTACATGTTTATAAGGTTCGAAACCCGGCAGCCTCAAAGCGATCTATTTTTTATTTAGCAGGATATCTATATTGCCCGATCCGGGAAAATAGTCAACACGCTGCGGCTGATAACTTTCTTTGGTTACCGATAATATATACTGCCGTTTTTGCATCGGGAACGGCAATTCTATTTTGAAATACCCGGCAGCATTGGTTTGTATTATGGTATCCGTATCTATTGCAACCGAGCAGGCTGGTATGCCATTCCCGTTGCCGTCTTTAATATTTCCAAATACCGCTCCCATTGCCCCATTGGGTATGAGTGGCAGGTGGACAGGAGATTTATCCAGCACAACAGAGTCAGCCGCTAATTTCCATTGCGGCGCATCAAGGCTTACGGCAACTTTTTTATGCAGAAAAGACGAAGGTATCTGCTGGAAGGTAACGGGCTGACCGGGCAGTATGGTCCTGCTGTCTGCCTTATTACCGGCATACAGGCTCAGCCTGCCGCTTTCAAATGCAGGGTAATCAGGGCTGAGCCTGAGCTGCGGATCGGGCGCTGCAAACACAGTAAGATCAAAGGGCTGGTTTTTTTTATTGATATAATACCATAAAATACCTGCCAGCACAATGATCAGCAAAACGGGCATTACCCATTTAGACCTGAGAAAGTTTTTGGGTTTGGGCTTATACACCGGATCCTCATAATTCTTACCTACATAAGCCGCAACCTGATCAAAATTATCTTTATCGAAAAAGATCACCTGGTAGTAGCGCAGGCTGGCCGGCAGGTCTTTTATAGCTATATCATTGGTTATTACGGTCAGGATATTGCCAGTTTTTCTTCCGGCCCTTTTCTCGCCGATATAGAACCCCCACTCTGCTTCCACCCACGATGAATTAAGATACTCGACCTTACTGCTCACCACTATCATGTGCTTACACTCATCAAGCGCTTTATCAATAGCCTTACGGTAATCGCTGCTGCCTAATTGGGGTAAGGATTCGGATGACAGAAAAACCGACAGACCTTTTGATATAAGGAAATGATACAGCGCTTCCGCTAATGCTATATCAGCACTCTTAAAAGAAATAAAAACATCTGTTGCGTGAGCCTGATCTTCCATAATACTACTACGGTTAAGTTAAGACTATTGGTCTAAGCAATTGTGAGACGTGAGACGTGAAAGGTGAGAATCTCACGTCTCACATTTCACCTATTCCACCAGGAAAGCCTTTATTTTCTCAAAATCCTTATGCGTTATACCGGCTTTTTCCATTTGAGCCATATCGTCTAAAAACATGCTTACATAAGTCGTTCCGTCCGTGTAGGACTTACCCTTCAGAGACGCATATATTGCCTTTGCATCGTCATATTTATCCTGCAACAAAAGAGAAAGCGCAAGATTGGCTTTGGCATATTCAATCTCAGTGTCGTACCCCTCAGGCTTTTTAAAGCCGGGGTTAAGCGCTTCTCTTGCCGCCTGTTCCGCTTCTTTAAATTTTTTACTGAGCAGCAAATACCACGATAGTCCATTCAGGTCGTGTCCTAACGATATGATATCTGTAAAAAGCCCCGACTGAATATATCCCTTTTTCTTTGTGACCAGCAATTGCTGCAGCATGAGCTTGTTGGCAACTGTTGCTGCAGTCTCTATATCATCCATGATGCCGTTCAGCTCATATTGTGCCTTATCTTTTTCGCTTGTTTCGGTATATACCGATTTGTCAACCTGCTTTACTCTTTCCAGTTCGCTGTTGATTGATGCTATAAATGTTTTAACGGATTTAATGTTTTCGGTATACCTGCCCGGCTTTCTTTTATCAAGGCTTTCATAGGCCGCCTGCAGCGCTTTGAATTGCTCAATGTCCTTTTTAAGCATATCCTCTTTATCAGATTTGGAATAAGCCGTTCGGGAATAATAGTCCGCAACAGTCAGGTCAAACATCGCTCCGGTAATATCCTCTTCCATATCTTCCCCGGCGGCTGCATGCTTCTTATATACCGCCAGCGCTTTATCCAAAAGTATTTTCGCCGACGCTCCATTCCGGAGGATGTATATTTTTGCCAGCTTTTGCTGCACATTTGCCAGTGGTATATCAAAGGCTTCAGGACATGCCCCGGCAAATTTTTCATATATATCCATGGCTTCCGTATATAAGGCTTCGGCAGAATCCCTGTCGTTGGCTTCATAAAAAAAGTTGCCAAAACGCATGCATGTGTTGGCTAAGGCAGGCTCGTATACCTGCGGGAATCTGGCTGCCAGGCTCCGGAGCGACTGAACAGCTTCATCAAAATGGTTATGGGCGATAGCGCTGTCAGCCTTGCTCACCGCGTAGGTGCCCAGGTAGCTTCTTTCCATATACACCTCTCCCAGATCACAATGCACTGCCGCCGCCAAAGGATTGAAGACTGAAGGAGATGTGTACTGAAACTTCGTATATAATGCCAGCGCATATTCCAGCAATACTTTAGCAGCATCAAATTTTTTCTGACTAATATATGCGGTGCCAAGATTTCTTTGAAGTGCAGCTATATCAACTTCCTGCGACAATGGTCGTAAGCTGTCTAATCTCTTTCTTAATTCCAGCGCGCTCTTAAACAGCTTTTCTGCAGCCGGGTAATTTTGCATGAGCATATTTTGCTGTCCCTGTCTGTTTTGCGCTTCTGCCGATAAAGCGTCATATACCACGGGATCGGAGTTCCTGAATTGACTGCAAATACCGCCTGCCTGGCCATATTCTTTTGAGGACTTTTGAAAGAGGCGCAATGCCGTATGCACGTCAGCCAGCGCGATCATAGTATGCACCATCTGTGGTCTGAACATAGCCGGCTCTTTTTGCGACAACCGGCTGTAGCTGTCATAAGCCTGCAGCAGCAGGCTTTCCGCCTCTTTATACTGATGCTTATCTGTCAGTATAGCCGCGTAATGATACCATATACTAACCAGGACCGCGCCGAAAGCATTATCGCTTTCCTTATTCAGCTTTGTATATATCGCAAGAGCTTTATCATACACCTGCTGTGCCTTATCAAAAGCATTCCGGCTCTGCAGGAACACTCCGTAACGGACAAGGTTTTCCTGGTCGCTGCTATCATTTTCCGCCAGGAATTTCAGTTTTCTTTCGGCTGTCTTCCAGTCAAACCTCAGCTTTGCAAGGGTAATCTCTTCTTTTAAATTCCTCCGGTGCAGGGCGATCGTGTTATATACATTTACCAGGGAGGAATCATTACCTGTAGGGTTTTCCTGCAAATGCTTCAACCTTTGATTAGCGAGCAGGAGATTCTTCTCACTTTGAAGCGTTTCACGAAGCAGTGTAGCTTCCTCTGTTTTCCCTTCGGAAAAATAAGCATAAGCAGCTTTTTCCGTTTCCGATACCTCATCAAGATTTACACGGCTCAACGCCTCCGTTATCTCACCGAGATTTCTCTGCGACCGCACATACTGCTCTTCCAGCGAATCAATAATTTTCTGGTAATTGCTGCTTTGCCTGCTTATCGCTGCTTTCTGCTTCTGCAGGGCGTCCTGGAGTATTTTGTTCAGCAGCTTATTATTATCCTGGTTTTGTTTTACCCAAACCTCAGCCCTGCACATGATTATAGTATGCGGATGGCTAAAAGGATCAATCGGAAGATTTACTTCCAGCTTTGACGCTTCGGTGATCACCCATTTTTCTTTCTCAATATTGAGCACGGCTGTATATCCCGGCTTCGCGTTCTGAAAAGTGAGGGTATAGCTACCGTTGGCTGTAGTAAGGGTTTGATTGGCGAGCATTGCCTTCACCATTACTCCGGGGACAGGTTTATTTCCGCTGTTTTGCTCCAGCACAAAGCCATACAGCTTTTGTGCATGCACACTATGGCAGAGTAGTGCCATACAGGACAAAAGTTTGAATATACGCTTCATAATGAATGGGCTTTTGCCGGAGCGTGATCAAGTCATTTTAAATATAGAGAATATTTCGGCATTATTGCAAGACAGGAGAAGGATAATCCTTCCGGTATATGTAACTTTAGTGCAATCATCTTATTTACCGCTTAAATCAGAATACAATGAAAAAGTCATTATTCCTTATGGCGATCTTCGGTACGGTAATTGGCCGGTCGCAGGATTTGAAACCTGTCGCCTATAATGACGGCGCACAAAAGCTTAACGGGCTGGTAACAAAAAATACCGGCAAAGGGCTTCCCGGCGTGCTGATCCTGCCGGCATGGAGAGGCATTGACCAGGAAGCAAAAGATGCCGCTATAGCCCTGGAAAAAGAAGGGTATATCGCTTTTATTGCCGACATATATGGTGAGGGCAATATCCCTGCAGATAATGCATCGGCAGGAAAAATTGCAGGGCAGTACAGACAGGATTATAAGGCTTACCAGCAAAGGATCTCCCTGGCTTTGGAGCAATTGAAGAAAGCCGGCGCTAATACCGGTAAGATCGCGGTCATAGGATACTGCTTCGGCGGTACGGGCTCGCTGGAGGCAGCCAGGGCCGACATGCCGGTAAGGGGAGTTGTCTCTATTCACGGCGGGCTTGGCAAAGATAATTCCAGACCAAATGGCCCGTTGCATACAAAAATACTGATAGAAAACCCTGCTGAAGATGCCAGTGTGACACCGGAGATCATGACTGCCTTAATAAAGGAGATGAATGAAGGGAAAGCCGACTGGCAGATCATCACCTACGCTTATTGTAAGCATACGTTTACCAATCCTTCCTCTCCGGATTATATTGCACTCATGGCAAGGCGGGCATGGGGCCATACGCTGATGTTTTTGAAAGAGGTGCTGGAGTAGGGTTGCACGCAAAGTATTATAGATAGGGATCTGTTTGGAGAGATATAATTCCGCTGTGCTAAGCGTCCTCGCTTAGTACCTTTTTCCTGTCGCCTCCGGCGACGACTATAGCTCCGGGCTTTGCTTATCCGGTTTCATGTATAGTCGCCAGAGGCGACAAGAGGGCTGTGCGCGGCGAAGACGCCACGCACAGCATCAGATTTCCTCCCCACCCAATACGAGTAATAAGGTTGCAGCATTTCTCAGATCTGCTTAGAACAAGGAAAAGAGGTTGCTTGAAGAACGACAGTCCCGGATCTATTATCTATGCCGGAAAGAGCATAGAAAAAGTGTCCAATCTAAGATTGGACACCTTGTCGCAATAGCATCAACAGCTTTACAAATCTGTTGTCTTCAATTTTTTGGGTATTTTCACTTCCACATTCATGACATTCCCGTTGCGCAGCAGTTTTACAGTATACGTGGATTTATCTTTCAGGTCAGCCATCTTTTCCCTGGCATCATCTGTATTCTTTATATCGGCGCCGTCAATGCCGGTAATGATATCGTCTTTTTGAATGCCCGACTTAGCTGCCGGGGAAGCATCGTCCATATCTATCACTTTTACACCGTTCCCTTCTTCAAGGTCCTGGATCTTTATACCGAAGCGTGGGCGATTGTTAAACACCTGTCCATCGAATTTATAGTTCCTGAAAAAATCCCGGTTAAACTCCGGCGCATTAAAATTGAAAGACCTGCTGAATGATTCTTTGCGTTCCCCGAGCTTGAGTGTTATTTTCTTTTCCTTCCCGTCCCTGATATACGTCAGCCTGATCTCATCTCCCGGCTTCATGCCCTCAATTGTCCCTGATAATGCTGCAGGATCAGCAATAATCTTATCATTTACTTTAGTAATAATATCTCCTTTCTGCAATCCGGCTTTCTCTGCAGGGCTTTCCTCTGCAACACGGCTGATTTTTGCTCCTTTCTCATCTTTTTCCGTATATACACCCAGCATTGCTTTGGGCTCATTGTTCATATACACGCGGTCCCCGTCAATGCTGATAGCACCTCTGCCCGAAAAATAGGGAGGTACCGGCGGTGTGGGTGGCATCGGTGGCACAGGCGCCGGGGGAGCCCACCCAAACCCTGCCACATCCGTGTGAGGGCCATCAAAACTAAAATCCCTTTTTATTTTCCTGACAGATATGTCATCGTCATTAAATTCCGTTACCGGCTTACCGTTGATCGTTACATCATCTCCATCAATCACGATCGTCATCTTCCCATCGTTATCTGCCTTTTTTTTGATAATGATCTCTTCCTGTTTCTGCTTCTTTACTTTTTTACTGTCCTGGGCTGATACAGTAATAGTGCTGAATATCGTCGCCACAGCAAGCATACCGAAGAAATACCGTTTTAGTATAAGCGTATACATAACCTGATGATTTTTAATTTACGAAAGATTTAGTAGATCAAATGTAGGCGTTTTTTCTGAAATACGAAACATTTCGGAAATGTTAAAAAAGATTAGTCCGGAGTCAATTATAGTATGACCGTTGGCTCCGGTGAATGGCAATAGTCAATGGTGCATTTATTCACTATTCACCATTCCCTATTCACAATATAATGCGGCATATTATGATTAACTTAATACCAGAAAATCCTCCGTGAAACTTTGCGTCTTCGTGTCTCCGTGGTTCAATTCTTATTTACGAAACTTTCTAGCTGCCCGGTATATTGTACACCGCGCCGGTAAGCAGTGAAGTCGGCTGCAGCCATGAGCAGGGATTGAAAGACCAGCGCCAGGCCCACTCCCAGCCAAACAGTACCGGCGGAAAACAGCGAACCTGATAAAAATCGCCGGTTCATCCACAGCAGTATAATGCCAGCGATAAAAGTCAATAATTCGAGCGATAAAAAAACAGTAATACTTTTCACAGCTTTCTGCATACGTGGCAGCTCAGCCGTTTTCAGTTTTCCCGGGTTCATGTCAAAAGCATATATATTGTCTATACGTCGCTTATCGCTTCCGTTATATACCGTATAGCCCACTATTGCCTGCAGCAATCCCAATATGATCAGCGGCCATGCCAATCCCTTAGATATATTGCCCTTAAGAAAAACAAGCAGTACTATGGCTATAACTATTGCCACAATGCCTGCGACCAGGAAAAATAATCCTGCATTTTTTTCAGCAATAAAGTATTGCTCAATATCTGTTTTGGTAAGCATAAAAAAATCTTTGCAATGATCAGAAACACATATTCCCGGCAACTATCAAAAGTACCATTTAAGCAGTGCCCGGAAATAAAACAGGCTAAATAATAATTTAATGAGCCGGAGAGGCTTATTGTGTTGCAAAACTTTATTAGCCTAATCTGATCATCATGATAAATACCCGGGAAACATCTGTTTGCAGTGTAATATCTGCAGCCTGGCAACACCTCAAATGATCATAATATCATTATCTATATTTCCGCTCTTTCCAGGTATAGCTGCCGGTGATGCCGAGAAACCCGGAAAGCACTGTATATACAATATGCAGCGGCTGAAACAATGGAAACCACAGCATTAGTTGCCACAGCCGGAAATACTGCAGCACATCTTTCACAAAACGCCATTCTATCATACATTTATAAAAAACCAGGATCAGGAAAAAGAGCAGCCAGTATGCTTCAAAAAGACTCCCCGCCAGGAGGATTGCTATGCAAAGATTTAATAAGTATACCAGCAACAGCACCCATATCATTCTTTTATCTTTATATTTTCCCGCCTTGCTTGCCCACCGGATACGCTGATTAAAAAACTCATGCCATGTTGCTGCCGGCAAAGTTTCCACAATGGCAGCAGCGCTGTTCAGATATGCTATCCTCCCCGGATACCGCACTGCAATTTTTTCCATGAGCAGCATATCATCCCCGGATGCGATATGATCAATACCTTCAAAGCCGTTAACAGCGAGGAAAACCGATTTCTCATACCCAAGATTAGCACCATTGCACATGCGGTGAAAACCTGTATGAACGCCTGCTGCCGTAATCCCCTGCAGTATCGCAAAATCTATGCTTTGAAAAACAGATAATATTCTTCTGCCCGGTTTAATTTTTACCGGAGCAACAATAAATACAGCCCCTGTCGCTCTATGGTATGCAGCGATCGTTTTTATCCAGTCAGGTCCTGCAGTACAATCCGCATCTGTTGTAACTATCAGTGATCCCGACGCCGCCTCTATACCTGCCTGGATGGCCATTTTCTTAAAAGCAACCGTATGGGGCAAGTCCGCTTCCGACAATGACACCAGCTTTACGCCCGCCCCTTCAAACTGCCTGACAACAGACGCAGTGCTATCTGCGGAATGATCATCCACGACTATAATTTCCAGCAGGCTGCGCGGATAATGCTGACGGAGCAGGGAATGAATGCAAGAGTCTATATTGCGTTCTTCATTCCTGGCAGGGATAATGACAGAAATTTTTTCATCAGGCGCTGTTTCATCATCGGATAAAAAAGCGGGGATCTCCCGGTATGCATGTTCGTAAAACCCAATAAGAAAATAATACGCCGTCAATAATATTAAACCCGCTATAAAAAACAGCATAACTTAAAAATAATGCTCAAAATAATGTTTTATAGCAGTGTGGCAATAACAGCAGCATTCTTTTCAGTGAGCAGCCTGTGGCCTGCGTCAAGAATATGCAGGTCGCAAAAACTTTCTATCCCCGACCTGAATTGTTCGCCTGTAGTATAGCGTATTACCCGGTCAAACCTGCCATAGATCAGGACTACTGTAGTTTTATTTGCTTTAATCAATGATTTTATCTGCCGGATATCAGGTTTCATCCTGCGCATGGTAGTCCAGATATTATACAGTTGCATTCGCATATCAGCATTCTGCAGGTGGATATGCACATATTTATATACGCCGGTATTGATCATTCCGCCCTTTCTCAATACGCGTGTGATCCAAAAAAAGAAGCGCGGGTTGCGCATCACATATTTAAAGATAATATTACCCAGCCTGTTTTGTGTGGCAAACCGGTACCATATATTTATTTTAATGCCGTCGGGAGCTATCAGGATCAGCTCTTTTATCCGCCCGGGCATATGCTGGTACAGATGAAGCGCTATCCGTCCGCCCATACTGTATCCCATCAGTGAAAAATTTCGCTTATGCAGTGCCGGGATACTGTCAATAACGGCTGTTATATCTTCTGCAGTAAACAAAAGAGGATCATGCCAAAGCGTCTCGCCATGCAGCGGCAGGTCAGGGGCTATTATAGTATATTCCCGGTGAAGGAAAGGCTCAAATACGTGGAAACCCGAAGCCGTTTCACCAAAACCATGCAGGCAAAGCAGGAGCTTATTACCCGTGCCCCACAGGCAATAATGAAGAGAGGAGTTTTTGTATGCAACGAAATGTCTGCTCATGTACATTTCAAATGTAAATGAATTTTCATTTTTCAATAAAACGTTAAATTTTTTTTATCCCATATTTAAAGATATCCGGGGAAATTAAAAAGGAATTATGTAATACCTTTGCTGACCCCAAAACTGCTTTCCGGCTAACTTAATACAGCAGTGTCTTCATCAATATAAGCGCTGTAACTGTACAATAACCCTTATATCGAATTTGTTTCACCTGAAATGTGCAGCATGAAGTTTTTTTTACTATCTGTCGTTTTTCTTTTTTGTCTTACGCAGCTATATGCGCAAAATCCCGAGCAGCAATCCTCCTCCATGGAAGAGCCGTCCATACAGATCAAAACAAACAGGATCTATGGGAAGCTGCTTGACCAGAATACAGGTAAACCTATAGAAGCTGCTTCAGCACAGTTATATATTGCCGCCAAAGACAGCTTATTTGACGGAATGCTTACCAAAGCCAATGGTGATTTTAATTTCACCAATTTATCTGCAACTATTACTTACAAACTTGTAGTTTCCGCATTGGGCTTTGAGCCTTACGAGCAACTGATACCTGCTGCTTCAATGAATAAAAGCGGCAGGAAAGACGGGAAGTTTGAAAGGGACCTGGGGAATATATCCCTTCACCCGGCTATAAAACAGCTTGAAGGAATAACTATTACGGGCACGAAGCCCGCACTCGAAATGAGCATTGACCGCAAAGTATTTAATGTGGCTAAAAGCCTTACTTCCGCCGGCGGCACTGCAGTAGATGTAATGAAAAATATTCCGTCTGTCTCCGTGGATATAGATGGGAATGTGGAATTGAGAAATACCACGCCTCAAATATATGTTGATGGCCGCCCCACTATACTTACATTAGACCAGATACCAGCGGATAATATTGAAAGAGTTGAGCTTATCACCAATCCGTCGGCCAAGTTCGACGCCGCCACCTCCGGGGGCATTATCAATGTAGTATTGAAAAAAGATAAGCGGATAGGTTTAAATGGTATTGCTTCAGCCTCTGTGGGCACTCCCGGTATACTCAACGGCAACCTGAATCTCAACCTTCGCCAGGGTAAACTTAATTTTTTTGCAAGCGGGGGATACCATCAGTCAAAAGGAAAAGCTAAAGGAGAAACCAGGCGGGAGAACAAGCTTCATGGAGTTACACAGGATTATTTTAACCAATACTCCACCAACAACCGGAACAGGAAATTTACATTTTTAAATTTCGGGATTGATTATTTTATAGACAATCGCAATACTCTTTCCATCACACAACGGTTTGGTACGGGCCGCTTCAGGAATGATGAGACGCAACAGCAGGAATATCTTGACGATGATAAAGACCTCCTGTATTCCGGTTACAGAACAAGCGCCGGACCTTCAAAGTTTAACAGGAAAAGTACCAGGCTAAACTATAAATATACATTTCCCAAACAAGGGCAGGAGCTTACCGCAGATATCAACTATAACTATGGCGGCGGCTCTTCTAACGGGATGATAATAAACACCTACACAAGCCCCGATGGCTCTGAATATAAAATACCATCTGTTGTAAGAAATGATGGCAGCAACAACAGCAGGGAGCTTACTTTCCAGGCAGATTACAGCAACCCTATTAACGAAGATTCAAAGTTTGAAACAGGGATAAGAAGCTATTATAACAATTTCAGGAGCCATTATAATGCATTCAATATTGACACAGACGCAAATGAAACCAAGCTTCCGCTGAGCAACAATTATAAGTATACCCAAATCATAAATGCAGCGTATGCCACTTTTTCGCAGAAGAAAGGAAGCTTCTCTTACCAGGTAGGGCTGAGGGCAGAATATTCAAAGTTTGACGGGCTGCTTATAGACAGCGCTTACAAGTTCGGTTATAAATACCCCTCATCCGGGAAGAATATATGGAATGCATTATTCCCAAGTATTTTCCTTACCAAAGAATTCGGAGAGAACGACCAGGTGCAGTTTAATTTTTCAAGGCGTATCCGCCGGCCTGATTTCTGGCAGTTGAACCCTTTTATTGAGATCAACGATCCTGTTAACCTCAGGCAGGGTAATCCTGAATTGCAACCTGAATTTATCAACTCATTCGAGCTGAATTACAGCAAGAATTACGGGAGCGGTAATTTCCTCGCGTCAATATTCTGGCGCAATAATCCTAATGACATTACACAGTACAGCGATACCATCAGTACCGCACAGTACGAACAGTTGCAGAGCGCCGGCATAGATCCGAATGCTATATTAAATACCTATATTAACGCCAACACTACCAACAGGTATGGCGCAGAGCTTACGGTACAGCACAAGGTCGGGAGCAATTTTGATATTACTCCTTCTGTAACCATGCAGTACAGAACAACAAAGGCCGACGTGAGTAATATGAACCTGAGCAATGATGGCTTCAACTGGCAGGGAAAGCTGATCGTAAACTATAAGATCAAAACAGAGCGATCGAAAATTTTTAATAATCTGGGATTCCAGTTGACAGGTGAATACGAGTCGGGGCGGATCATCCCGCAGGGTAAAACACTGCCGCAAAACAGGGTAGATTTTGCCATACGCAAAGACCTGCTTAAAAACAACAAGGGCGCCATTACGCTTGCTGTCAATGATCTGTTCAATTCACAGCGATGGGGCAATATTTATGATACGGAAGCATTCTACCAGGAATCTTACCGTCGCTGGAATGTAAGGAATTTCAGGCTTACCTTCAGCTATAAATTCGGCAAAGCAGACTTCTCCCTGCTGAACCGCAACAGAAACAGGGGAGGGGATGAAGAGTAACGGACAATAATTAGGGCTTGCTATTTAACGATTTAATATATTTTTTCCATGCCACAAATACACGAATGCGCCTGCGGCGTATTCGTGTATCAAATCTGTGTTATTGTATTTTGTGCCTCATAGCTGCAGGCATTTTCAAATAATTCTTAAAAAGTCTTGCAGCAATGATGCTGTCAGGTCAAATCCTATCCCCCCAAAGCGCATAATCCTCTTAAGATTTTTTACAAATTCCGACTAAATATTCGTGCATTCCGTACAACAAGCCATTCCTGTTATAATATTTTAGAAAGAGATAACCACGAAGCCACGAATTTACACCAATACATTTAGTGTCAATTCGTGCACTTATGGTGCAGTTTGCTCTGTACAATAATTGTTGTATCCAAAAATCAGCCTGCCGCGCAGGACGCTGGAACTAGGGTCAATTCACTTCTTTCTCACAAAACCAAGAGGCATCTTCAGTTATTCAGCAGCTCCTAATTAAAATATCTCCATTAGCATTTAAACAAGAAAATATCAAGCAAATAAGCGCTTAAGAATTGTGTAAGAGAAAAACATTCTCAGTATCAAAATAAAGAGCGGCTGTATCAGAATGCGATACAGCCGCTCTCTTACAATATATTTTCTTAATGTTACATTATTGTACCCACCATGGTTTAGAGCTAATCTTATCATTGCCTTCACCAAACTGGTTTTTTATAGCCGCAGCCACATTTTCTGCATTGTTGTTATACTCTGCCTGAGGGTATATCCAACGGAATGGTATATTCACCCCTGCCGGACGGCGGAAAGATGGATATCCTGTTCTTAAATGATCGAAGAAAGGTTCCCAGGGAGACTGTAAGAAGGAGCGCAGGTAGCGCTGTGTAACGATCTTTTCAATCTTTGCTTCCTCGGTTGCAGCAGTTGCCAGACTGTTAATGGACTTTGCTAAATATATACCTGCGATAGTTTCCGTAACATACTGCTCTAATCCTTTTGCATATGTTTCGTAAAATTTAAAAGATGCTTTTACGCCTTTGTCGTAATAATCTTCTGCATCACCTGCAACCCATCCTCTTACAACAGCCTCAGCTATGATCAACTGTTGCTCGGCATATCCCATTAAAGTCATAGGTTCGGTAGTAGGATCTTTATGATACCTGTTATTCACTTTAGAGGTTTTACCATTAGCTGCTTTTGTATTTACTTCAGAATATGGCGCAGCAGGATCGCCTCCTTCGTACGCATTAAAGTCATTAACAGGCAGCCCTGCGTCTTCAGCATTCTTTGTTTGTGTACAATAAATAAAAAGGCGGGGGTCTTCTCTATCCTGCAAACGGCGTATAAAGGTGGAATCCATATACATGCCCGAGCCATAGCCGCTTGAGTTGAATTCCGGGTAACGGTTGCCTTCCTGGTTTAAAAAAACAAGTTGGGCATCATCCACATTACCCGTAAAAAGAGGTTCGCTATTTACTATTTGTGCAAATGCAGCCTTAATGTTCAAATCGCCGTCACCTTCTTTTTTTGAAAGCAGCATTAAGACTTTTAAGCGAAATGCATTTATCGCTTTACGCCATTGGGCCACGCTGCCATTATAAATGATATCGCCGGCTATGATAGTATTTTCATTGGCCAGCAGATCATTTGCTTCTTTTAATTCGGACAGTATCCCTTTAAAAATATCTTTTTGTGCATCATATGCAGGCGGGGTATATGTTTCCTGGGTTTCACCCTGCAGAGCCTGCGAATAAGGCACATCTCCAAATGTTAAAGTGAGATTTAAAAAGTAAAATGCTCTGAAGAACTTTCCCAGCGCGATGTAAGAATTACTATTTATACGGGTAGCCTCTTCTATCATTTTCGTAACATCCCGCATCCTGGAATAAGGCGTAAAATCTGACCTGTCCCATTTGTAATACTGACCTGCGCTTTCACCATCCGTTTGAACCAGTATTTTTTCAGCATACAACGATCCTGTTCCCTGGTTATAGCGGAATGCATCCCATTCTATCTGTGTAAGTTGTAACTGAGGGTGTGTTTCAGTAACCCTGTTTGGATCTACATTAATTTCCTCAAGTTTTTTACAGGAAACTAACCCTGCAAAAACAGCGACATATATTATTAATAACTTTTTCATTTCAATAAATGTTTTAGGTGTCGGATAATGGTTATAGTTTTACGTTAAGAGAAAATCCTACATATCTTGGAGATGGATCCTGCAGATTACCATCATTTCCAATTTCATAATCAGGATCCAACAATGGCATCTTCTTCCACATTGCGAGGTTATAGCTAAACACCTGCAGGTACAATCCCTTTATTTTTTGGCCAAGGTTCATTACATTCCCAAGCTCATACCCAATAGCTACTCTGCGCAGCTTAAAGAAAGAACGGTCAAAAGTATTTGCAAACTTCTTACTTTCACTTTCTGTAACACGAGCCCGGTACGGGTAGTTCTGTCCCCAGGTTTGCCAGCTTACGGCTGTAGTGTTGGCTGTATATTTACGGGTATCAGATATGACATTCCCTAAAATATCCTGTTTTAATTCTCCTTCAACAACAACCACTCCCTCCGGCACATATACCGGATGTCCGGCAGCATATTCAGCAGCACGGTATTCAACAGAATTCGGATGTTTTCCACCCCACCACATTTTTTCATGAGTAGTGGAGTTCATAATACCACCCCACACACCATCAATATCAATACCTATATCAAATCCTTTAATATTAAATTTATTCAGCAACCCTAATCTCCATGAGGGATCAAGATGACCTATATTACGCACATAAGGATCTCTTATGGGTAATCCGTTTGATCCTAATATCAGTTGACCGTCAGCGCTCTTCTGCCATACTGTAGCATAATAACTATCTGTTCTGTCTCCTAATTTCAGGTTGCTGTAAGTTGCCTGCTCTCCGTAGATCTCTGTGATCTTCCTTACATAACTTGACCAGTTGGCAGAGACATCCCACCTGAAATTTTTATTCCTGATTGCCTTAACTCCCGCTACAACTTCAAAGCCATTGGTTTTATAAACATTACCATTCACTTTTCTTGACGTAAAGCCGGAAGCTTCGGAAATACCCAGGTCTATGATCTGGTTTTCATCTTTGATATTATAGTAAGTCAGGTCTAAGGTCAAGCGATCTTTGAACATGCCTGCAGACAAACCCGCTTCATAGGAAGATGATTTTTCAGGAAGTATATTGGGGTTTACAATACCTGCAGGATAATATACAGACTGGGTTGAACCATATGTTATACCCTTATTATAGGCTGAGTAAATGCTGTAAGGGGCCAAATCACTTGATACCTGCGCCCATGAGCCATACAACTTAAGATAACCAACAAATTCAGGCATTTTTACCAGCTCTGAAACCATGGTACTTAATGATATGGAAGGGTAAAAATAGGAATTGTGATTTAATGGCAGGGTGGAAGACCAGTCGTTACGGGCTGTAAAGCTAAGGAAAACAGCATTATAGAAATCAAGATTAGCAGCTCCGTAAACGCTCCGGATAGATTTCTCTGCGCGATAGTTAGATGCCTGAACCGGCCCTTGTGTATTATTAAGGCTATATACTGCAGGAACAATCAACCCGTCTGTAGATTCGTACTCCTGCGTATATGTACGATTAAAAATTGATGTGCCGGCATTTATTCCAAACTGTATGTCATCAGTAATATCCTTAGAATAAGTAAACAATGCATCCGCATCAAAGTTTAACTGACCGGTATTCCATATCTTATAATCGCCATTGCGGGAATCGCCATAGTTCATATAAGATTTGGGGCTTTTCATTGATTCAAAATTGGAGATGTTTCTTCCATTTCCACGCACCTGAAAAATAAGATCGTTAGTGATCTTCCAGTTTGCTTTAACCTGCATGTCAATTACATCCCTGTTTTGAGTCTGCTCAAGCATGTATGAAGCGAAATAGGGATTATTATACCATGCATAGTTGTAATTTGCCTGGCGGTATCCTTCCAGCCCCGGTACCCACATATGGTCTTTTAAGTCTTTGCCGTTCACATCATCGCTCATCCATATTAGGATCGTGTAGATGTGGTTCTTCGGCCCATATCCATAACGGGGATAGTTAGGCGAGTAAACCTTGTTGTAAGATAGTGAAGATTCAAGGGTAAAATTCTTTGTTATGTCGAAGGCTGCATTAAAATTGAGGCTTCCTGTATTTAACGACATGTTGGGAACCTGCCCCTGCTGATAAGCATATTTCCCCGATGCATAGTATCTCGCCCGGTCTCCCCTGTAAGCAACGGAAAACGTATTGGTGCTCACTATACCTGTCCTCAGGAAATCTTTCAGGTTATTATGATAGACAAAATCAGTAGGAACACGCTCGTATCTTGAACGGTCATCGTATATAGTTCCTTTCACATCCCCATACCATTCAATCGTTTCACCGGTTTGCTTATCTCTTATCGGGCTATTCCATTGAGCAATTTTAAGCCCGGCATTTAATTTAGGACCCCATGTCATATCACCGTCAGAAATGCCACCATCAGCTCCGTCCCAAAATTCATACTGTCCATTCGATCCGCTGCCATATTCTGTTTGTGTTTTTGGAAAAACCGTAAATCCGGCGGTAAACATATTATTAGTGCTTACGTTGATTTCCATGCCTTCTTTTTTAGCATTTTTGGTAGTAATAAGTATTGCACCATCCTTACCGCGGGTACCATATAAGGCCGACGCAGCAACCCCTTTCAGGACGTTAATATTGTCAATATCTTCTCCCGATACATCGAAAAAATCAGTTTCAACAGGCACGCCGTCAATTACAATCAAAGGCGTTTTGCCTCTTAGAACAAATTGAGGCTTTTGAAACATGCCGGTTGGAGTGGTTACCGTAAGTCCCGCTACCTGACCGGCTAACGCTGTACCAAGGTTCATTGTTCTTGAATTAGCTAACTGCTCGGTCTTTACTTCCTGGGTGGTGAACCCTAATCTTTTTTTCTGTTGCTTAATTCCTATAGCGGTTACAACCACTTCATCTAATTGTTGTGAACCCTCCAATAAAGTAACATTTAAGGTGGTCTGACCATTTATATCAATCTCCTGCGTAGCAAATCCAATAAATGAAAAAATAAGCGTCTCTTTTTGAGAATTAACAGTAATGGAATATTGTCCATCCTGGTTTGTAACAACTCCGTTCAGTGTATTTTTTGCAACTATATTCACCCCTGCAAGAGCATTGCCTTTGAGGTCAGCAACTTTTCCGGTAATAATTTGCTGTGCAAAGGATGAAATGGGAAGAGCCAAAATTGCCAAAATGGCAAAAAAATTACGCCAGGAACATAGCTTTCGAGTCATAAGCATAAAATGCGTGGTTTAGTTTGTTAATAGATTAAAAAGAGAAAAATCAAAGATCTTTTGCTGATATGAAACAGAGGTTTAAGGAATATTATTAATGCGTTAATCTTGTATAATGTCGCTAAATTAATAAATATAATTAATGATTTGTTAATGGATAATTTTTTTTAAATATTTATTGAGATGTCTATTTTTTTTACCGGATTGGCTAAAAAAATCATTTATTTTAATATATATATATATTGGTAATAAAAAAAGTTTAGTATTTGTAAACAATCTTATTGTTAATTTTATTCGTTTACTAATGATTTCTTAATCCCCGCGTAATATATCCATAATATGTAAAAGGGAAATTTGACAAACAAATTCCCATGGAAAAACGACCCATTGATGTAGTAGTAATATCCGATGTACATCTCGGCACTTACGGCTGCCAGGCAAAGAAATTAACCGCATATCTCAAAAGCATCGCTCCGTCAATCCTCATTCTGAATGGCGACATTTTCGATGCATGGCAGTTCAGCAAAAGATATTTTCCAGCCTCTCATATTAATGTACTGAAAGAGATCCTGCAGCATATATCCAATGGTATAAGGGTATTCTATATCACCGGCAACCATGATGAAACCCTGCGGCGGTATACCGATTTTAATGCCGGAAACCTTGTGCTAACCGACAAGCTTGTACTGGAGATTGACCATAAGATGACATGGATATTTCATGGTGACGTGTTCGACAATACCACCAAAGGAGGAGCGAAATCACTCGCCAAACTGGGGAGCTCAGGCTATGGTTTTTTGATCCTGGTTAACCGGCTTATCAACGCAGTGCTGAAAGCAATTGGCAGGGAAAGAATGTCTCTTTCTAAAAAAGTAATGGAGGGAGTGAACAAAGCCGCTAAAGTAAATGATTTTGAAACCACAGCCGCAGAAATCGCCATTGAAAAAAAATACGACTACGTGATCTGTGGGCATATCCATAAGCCGCAAAAAAGAATGATCGCCAACGAGCATGGCAGTGTAACCTATCTCAACAGCGGCGACTGGGTAGAGCATTGCACTGCCCTTGAATATCACAAAAAAGAATGGAAGCTCTTTGAGTTTGACGAAAATGCATTTCCGGAGATCAAGGTTGAAAAAGAAACCCCTGTCCCTAATGTAATTACTGATGAGATCAGCTATTATATCAGCTCGCTGGCAGGATAGGCAATTTGAAAATTTGTGAATTTGAAAATTTGAAAATGAAAATATTTTACGCTTTGCAGGCTACGGGTAACGGGCATATCAGCCGCGCAATGGAACTGCTGCCCCACCTGGAAAATTACGGTAAGGTTGATCTTTTCCTGAGCGGCGCTAATAGCAGCCTGGAGCTTAACGCCCCGGTAAAATACAGGAGCAGGGGATTGAGCCTTTTTTATACCTGCAAAGGAAGCCTTGACTATATCTCCATGATAAGAAAAATAGCGCCGCTCCGTCTTAAAAAAGAGATCGCTGAACTACCGGTGGAGCAGTATGATCTTGTTATTAATGATTTTGAATGTATCACTTCGCTGGCATGCAGGCAAAAAAAGATCCGCTCCGTTAACTTCGGGCACCAGGCGAGCTTTATGTCGGACCAAACCCCTCGTCCTTCACAACCAAGCAATGTCGGCGAATGGATACTAAAAAATTATGCCCGTGCCACACAGTATACAGGATTGCATTTTAAATCTTACGACGACTTTATCCTGCCACCTGTTATTAAGTCCGCCATCTGGCATGCACAGCCGGCATACGGCGATTATATTACTGTTTATCTCCCTTCTTATTGTGACTGCGAGATAAAAAAGTTCTTTAAGCATCTTACTGCCTACCGTTTCCAGGTGTTTTCCAAAGAAGTGGATACCATTACAAAAGCGGAACACCTTACATTTATACCCGTAGGCAAAGATGCTTTTGATGAGAGCCTGATCCATTGTTCGGCTATTATATGCGGCGCCGGTTTCGAAACGCCTGCCGAGGCGCTGCATCTCAGGAAAAAAATGATGGTAATGCCCATCAAAGGGCAATATGAACAGAAATGTAATGCCGCCGCATTAGAACAGTTAGGTGTAAAAACATTAACTGAACTCCCCGAAAACTTTCATATTGTCTTTGAAGAATGGTATAATACAGCAAAGCCGGTTGATATAACGTTTGCCTGTTCTTCCGCTGAAATTATTGATATTATGATGAAGAAGGCGGCAGCTGTGGCTTCTTAAGCAATACGCACGATATTTATCCGGCAAAAGAATAACATCATTTATTCAAAAAGATCCATTTGTGCCGGGATGCATTGAAAGCTTTTCCGGTGATGTTCACATAAGCCATAATCCATTATTGCCTGGCGGTGTGCGGGGGTGCCATAGCCCTTATTGGAGTTCCAGCCATAATGGGGATATTGCTCATGCAGGTGTAACATATAAGCATCGCGGTAGGTTTTTGCCAGCACACTGGCTGCAGCTATAGAAGCATATATGCCATCGCCTTTAATAATGCATTGATGGCGCAGGTCCCTGTATTTATTAAAGCGGTTCCCGTCTATCAGCAGCAGCTCCGGCACAACTGCCAGCCCGTCAAGTGCAAGATGCATAGCCTTAAAGGAGGCATTCAAAATATTGATGGTATCAATCTCCTCTACTTCCACCAGGGCAACACTGAAAGCGATAGCATGGTCTTCTATGTAAAGCCGCATCTCTTCGCGTGCAGCGGCAGTCATCATTTTAGAGTCATTAAGCAAAGGATGAGCAAAATCTCCTGGCAAAATTACCGCAGCGGCAAATACAGGCCCCGCAAAACAGCCGCGCCCTGCTTCATCACAGCCGGCTTCCACAAGCATATCCTGGTAAAAAGCTTTGAGCATAAGATGCTGCAATGATAAGCATAAAAATCAAACTGTATTTTTGCAGTTATGAACAAATCTCTCCCCGGAAATCCCGACAGGTCAGTAGGGCTCTGGCTGCTTACAGGTGTTGGCATGATCATGATACAGGTATTGTTAGGAGGCATCACCCGCCTTACCGAGTCAGGGCTCTCTATTACCGAGTGGAAACCTATTACGGGAATGCTCCCCCCATTGAGCACACAGGCATGGATAGCCGAATTTGAAAAATATAAACATACAGACCAGTTTAAATATATTCATTCGGACTTTACCCTTTCTGATTTTAAGTTCATTTTCTTCTGGGAATGGTTTCACCGCTTTTGGGCGCGCCTGATGGGGATCGTTTTTGCAGTCGGCTTTACCTGGTTCCTCCTGCAAAGGAAGTTTAAGAAGGATATGATCCTTCCGTTGATCATACTCTTCCTGCTGGGAGGGATCCAGGGAGCTATCGGCTGGATCATGGTGAAAAGCGGGCTTGTCCCGGAAAAATATTTTGTAGGACATATAGAGCTCACAACACATTTCATCGCTGCCCTGGGCCTGCTGGTATATACGCTTTGGTTTGCATTGAGGCTGCTCGTTCCTTCCGGCCAGCTATTATATCATTCATCCCTGAAACAGCTCCTTATAATATTAATTCTTTTACTGTTTATCCAGCTTACCTACGGCGGCTTTATGGCCGGATTGCATGCAGCCACATCAGCGCCTACCTGGCCTACTATTAACGGCGAGTGGTTGCCGCCTTCATTATTTGCAAAACAGGGGCCGGAAAATTATGTAAGCAATCCGATAATGGTGCAGTTCATTCACCGGGGCATTGCTTATATCTTTACAATACTTGTTATCATTTGGTATATACGGGCCCGCAGTGTCAACACCGTTACGCTTTTCAGATCAGCCAGGCATATCCCGCTGATACTGGTCTGCTGCCAGGTATTGCTGGGGATATTTACAGTATTGTTTTCCTCCTACAACAATATATTTGTCTGGCTGGGGGTTGCGCACCAGTTTATCGCCATGCTGCTGCTGATGTCGCTGATCTATCTTGCGTATATTGTGAGGAGTAGTAAAGCGGCCGGGAAATAATACTATGTGAAAGGTGAGACGTGAAACTATCACCTTTCACGTCTCACCTTTCACATCTATGCTGTACAGTATCGTCTTAACACCATATTATTATTACCCTCTTTTACGTTAGTTATCAAAATACTATATTGCACTGATGCCATTTCCCGCCTCTATAAAGGAATTCATAAGAGGTTTCTACTACTCTTTTCCTGTGCAGCTTTTCATCTTACACCTGCGCAGGTACCAGGTATTCCTGGTATTCTGGTTCATCCTGGTGAGTGCTATAAACGGCAATTTCATGAGCTCATTCGGTGCAGATGCGCTTTTTCTTGCACCGGAGTACCTGGGCGAGGTAAGCGGCTGGGGAATGATCATTGTAGGCGCTGCGGCCGGCATATTCATCATGAGCTGGAACATCACCACTTTTATCATGCATAGCAGCCAGTTTAAATTCCTGGCAACCACTTCCAAGCCTTTTCTGAAATATTGCATTAATAATTCTATTATACCATTGCTGTTTCTTTTTTTTTATATCGGCAAAAGCATCTATTTCGATATACACAATGAGCTGCTTTCCTGGAGCAAAGTCTTTCTTTTAATTTCCGGGCTTATTGCCGGGATCATATCAGCCATCGTTACTGCATTCCTGTATTTTTTCCGTACAGAAAAATCTATGATGCGTACTATGGAGCCTGTATTCAGGGATCCTAAAGCATTTGCAAAACAATTTGGTATCGGCGGGAAACACTTTCATGAAAAAGGTTTACCTATTAAATGGTTTTTCAATACAAAATTCCAGTTGAAAATGCCGCGCAATGTATCCCATTATTCACAGGAGTTTATTGATACGGTTTTCAAGCGCCATCATTTTACCGCTGTAATATCTATTATACTGGCATTTTTATTTCTTGCGCTGATAGGGCTGCTGATGGACGAACCCTTTTTTATCATCCCCGCTGCCGCGGCTATCTTCCTGTTTTTCTCCATTTTAATAGCAGCCTCCGGCGCACTGGCATACTGGCTAAGAAGCTGGGGGTTCCCCGTGCTGATGCTTTTTGTGCTGTTGCTGAATTTTTTATTTCAGAAAGAGATCATTGATCCCCGCAATAAAGCGTATGGCATCAACTATACCAACCGTGAAGAAAGACCCGTATACGACAGGGACAGCATCATGGCGCTTTGCAGTATTGACAAAATGGAAGCGGATAAGCAGAAAATGATCGCCGTGCTCAATAACTGGAAAACACACCAGGCAAAAGCAAAGCCACTCCTGTACCTGATCAATGTAAGCGGAGGAGGAACGAGGTCGGCTACATTTACTTTTAATGTAATGCAGCACCTTGATGCAATAATGCAAGACAACCTGATGAAAAAAACATTCCTCATTAACGGCGCTTCCGGCGGTATGCTGGGAGCCGCCTATTACCGGGAACTGCGCAGGCTGCAGCAGGAAGGGAAACCTGTACAACCGTATGATCCGCAATATGCAGAAAATATTTCCAAAGACCTGCTGAACGCCTTATTTTCCTCGTTCGTTACCCGCGATCTTTTTGCACCGGCCCAACAGTTCACTGCAGGGAAATATAAATATGCTAAAGACCGGGGATATGCCTTTGAAGAGCAATTCAGCCGCAATACCGACAAGCTGCTCGACTATCCTTTAAAGAGCCTGATAGCAGATGAGCATGCCGCAAAGATCCCGCTCATGTTTTTCAACTCCACTATAACAAGAGACGGGCGCAAAATGATGATCAGCACACAGCCCATAAGCTTTATGATGCGCAATTGGCCCGATCCGGCAGCAGGGTTGGTGACAGATGCCGACGCCATTGATTTTGCTGCTATGTTTAAAAAGCAGGATCCCTATGACCTGCGGCTGTTATCTACCCTCCGTATCAACGCTACCTTCCCGTATGTGTTACCCAACGTCTGGCTTCCCTCCTCTCCTATCATTGACGTGATGGACGCCGGCATGCGCGACAATTTCGGACAGGAATCCTCCTTACGGTTTCTTAATGTATTTAAAGACTGGATCGCTGCCAATACGGGTGGCGTAGTGTTTATACAAATACGTGATCGCAAAACAGGGGAATGGGATGACGGCTACGAAGACGCCAGCATAACAGGTATGTTTACAAAGCCCATTATGACGCTGCAATACAACTGGATGAAAATGCAGGACTATTACCAGGGTGAAATGCTTGAATATGCCGATAACAGCTTCCCTTTTCCATTCAGGAAAATTACATTTTCTTATGAGCCTCCTCCCAAACAGAAGGGAGCTGCCCTGAATTTCCATTTGACAAGGGATGAAAAAATAGACCTCAAAATGGCTTTAGGCTCAGCCGGAAACAGCTCAGCCTTTGCAGCGGTCAGTGCGCTTGAGCAAGAGGCTGTATTAAACGGAAAGCGCCCGGAATAACTTTTATTTCAAAAGTATCGCTGGTAGCTTTCGGGTCCCCGTCAATATGCAACGGGGCCATATCCTTGTTGCGGATGGTTAGCTGCGGAGTTTGATAATACATTACGCTTTTCTCGCTTAAGAGCTCTTCTCTTACTTCTCCTTTTCTTATCTGGCGCATTACATCCAGGAGCATTTGCAGCCTGTTCAGGCTCTGTACGATCACAATATCAAGCAACCCGTCGCTCATGCTTGCCCTGGGAGCGATAGTAAACTTATTGCCGAACTGGTTGCTATTGGCAACACTGATGAAGAAAGCATTTGTTGTAATTTTTTTCCCGGCAGCTTCTATTTCAAACCTGTAAGGCCTTGCTTTCAGGAAGTTGGCATAGGTTTGTTTAACATAGGTCAATAATCCTCTTGTTCCCTGCCTGGCAAAATCATGCGCTACCTGTGCATCAAATCCAAGACCGCTGAGCATACAGGAAAAATGATCATTAATATAAAATCCATCGGTCAATACCGGTGAGCCGGTAAAGACCAGGTCAATAGCTTTTGAAGCATTCTTCGGGATACCGGCGCATAATGCCAGCCCGTTCCCCGAGCCGCAGGGTATAAGCCCAAATGAAACGGAAGTATCGCGCAGGTTTTCAACAACGCTGCTGATAGTGCCGTCTCCTCCTGCTACTATTACATCGGTTACACCATCATTAATGATTTTGTGCCGGATATGATCATAATTACCTTCCGCGTTCGTGGGGTAAACCTGGTATGCAATATTTTCCCCTGCACATTTTGTCTCAATCAGCTGCCTGATACCAGACCGTTTCCCGTTACCTGCAATCGGATTCAGTAAAAAAATAATTTTTCGCTTCATAATAATAGGGGAAGATAATCCTGCAAAAATAACGTTATATAGCATGTTGCCGGATGCATTTCACCTGCCGGGAGAGCAAAAAAAACCGCGCTTAAAAAAACGCGGCAATACAGGAGCATATAAAAAATGTTATGAGTGCTGTATCTTTCTTTCTTCCATATTCTTCCTCATTCTTTCTTTAGCCGCATTTTTCTGGGCTTCATACCTGGCATACTGCTCTGGTGTTAATATGGCTTTAAGAGACTGCATTCTCTGGCTGTCGAGGTTTCTCATTTTATTTACCATACCTTTTTTGTTCTCAGACTTCCTTATTTCGTCAAACTTTGTTGTAAAATCAAGATTAACGGCCTTTACCTTAGTATATTGATCATCAGACAGCTTAAGGTTTGTTTTCATTTTATTTGTAATCACCACTGCTTTTTCCTCAGGAGTCCTGGACTGCATTTTTTGCTGGGCAGAAACAGATATACCTGCAAATAATAACAGGGCAATAATACCAGTGTGGAACGCGGTCTTCATATTATAAATTTTTACAAGGTTAATTTATATTTATAACAAAACAACTGTACTTTAAGACATACAGAACCTACCAAAGCTTAACAACAAATAGGATAATTTATTGTTATTGAACGTCTAAAAAAAGAAATTTGATTGCATAAAAATGATTTCTTTTACAAAAAACTGAATACTTAGGCATGGTGTCATTTACCATATTAGTGGATTGCCCGGATGAAAAGGGGCTTATTTATCGTATAACCAATGTGCTTTACAACCGGCAACTGAATATTGTCAAGAACCGTGAATTTGTAGACGGGGATACCAACCGTTTCTTTATGCGCACAGAGGTGGAAGGGACTGCCGATGAAAATATATTGCAGGAGGAGTTGGGAGCCGCTTTACCACCCCAGAGCTCTGTTAAAATAATCACTGCCCGGCAGAAAAAGCTGGTAGTGCTGGCTACTCTCGAAAGCCACTGTCTTGGAGACCTTATGGTGAGAAATCATTTCAGGGAATGGAATGCGGATATCTGCGCTGTCATCAGCAATCACTCAATGCTTGAAAATTTCGTAACCCGCCTGGGCGTGCCTTTTCATGCAGTCCTGTCCGAAGGTATGTCCCGCGACGATCACGAGCATGCAGTAGCTGAGCTGATTGACGGGTATGACCCGGATTACGTGGTGCTGGCAAAATATATGCGGATACTCACCCCCGCTTTTGTAGAACGCTACCGGAACCGGATCATCAATATTCATCATTCCTTTTTACCTGCCTTTGTAGGCGCTCATCCTTACCGGCAGGCGTATGACCGCGGCGTAAAGATCATTGGAGCCACCGCCCATTTTGTAAATAATAATTTAGATGAGGGCCCGATCATTTGCCAGAACGTCATTCCCGTAGATCATTCCCAAAACGCCAGCGATATGGCGAAGGCAGGCAAAGATGTCGAAAAAATGGTATTGTCCCGGGCGCTGAAGCTGGTATTGGAAGACCGTATCATGCTGAGCGGTAACAAGACCATCATTTTTTAGCGGCTGTCCCGGAAGCGCTTATTTCACGCAAAGCGACAAAGAGAGCAAAGAAACAAAGTTTGATTTTCCGCATGGATGGATATAAATTTTCGCATTGCAGCATATCTCTTAAGCAGTGTGGCGCTGTTCACAGCGGTTATTTCACTGCATAGTCATACCCATGAATACCGATGATTTATATTATTTTTGGCGCCTCAAACATTAAAGACCACAAATATGAATAAAGGCCCGGTATCGCAATATATTCAGCATCACTACAGGCATTTTAATGCGGCAGCGCTTATGGATGCCGCCCAGGGATATGAAACCCATCTTTTGGAGGGAGGGAAAATGATGATAACACTCGCCGGCGCTATGAGCACTGCCGAGCTGGGCTTATCGCTGGCAGAGATCATCCGCCAGGATAAAGTGCATATTATCAGTTGTACCGGCGCCAACCTTGAAGAAGATATAATGAATCTTGTAGCGCATAACCATTACAAGCGGGTACCCAATTATCGTGATCTCAGCCCGCAGGACGAATGGGATCTCCTGGAGAATCATTATAACCGGGTAACGGACACCTGTATCCCCGAAGAGGAGGCTTTCCGCAGGATCCAACAGCATATTGCGGAAATATGGAAAAAAGCCGATGCCGCCGGGGAAAGATATTTTCCCCACGAGTTCATGTATAAGCTTCTGCTGAGCGGGGCATTGGAACAGTACTACGAGATAGATCCTAAAAACAGCTGGATGCTTGCAGCGGCAGAAAAAAATATCCCGATAGTAGTGCCCGGGTGGGAAGACAGTACAATGGGAAATATTTTCGCGAGCTATGTGATAAAAAATGAGCTTAAAGCCACTACTGTAAAAGGTGGCATTGAATATATGGTATGGCTGGCCGACTGGTACCGCAAAAACAGCGAAGGAAAAGGCGTGGGATTTTTCCAGATCGGGGGTGGTATAGCAGGCGATTTCCCGATATGCGTGGTGCCGATGATGTACCAGGACCTGGAATGGCACGATGTGCCTTTCTGGAGCTATTTTTGCCAGATAAGTGATTCTACTACTTCTTATGGCTCTTACTCAGGAGCAGTGCCCAATGAAAAGATCACCTGGGGCAAGCTTGACATCAATACGCCGAAATATATTGTGGAAAGCGATGCTACTATAGTAGCTCCATTGATCTTCGCATGGCTGCTGGGATGGTAATTTGTTGTCACGTAAAGAAGCAAAGCCAGCTTAGAAAATGCTATCGTAAAACGATAGACGACAAACGATAAACTCCGGTACTTCCTTGTGAAACTCCGTGCCCTCCTGTCTCTGTGGTTCAAAAAATGCTACATCAGGAACGCTTATCCCCAGCATTTTTTCTTAGTGCATTCTGCAGTTCCCTTGCGTCGGGGATAGCCCTGACAAGATAGATCAGTATGAATATCTTTATAATGATGCTTCCTCCGAGGTAAGAAGGTTTTATAGCCGCAGACAAAATAGATATGATGATAAATATTACGAGAGCTGATAAGATAGATGTATAAGGATTTTTAACAGCTATTGCTGCGAGGATTGCAAATAATACTACTTCTGCCGCCGTGGCAATGGTCACATCCCAGGAAAACTCAACGCCGGCTAAAAGAGAAATTATCTCTCCTACAACCACCAGGCAAAGAGCATCAAGAAGCACATTCCTGACCTTATTTTTATGTATGTTCCAGCTCTCCGGTGTTTGTTCTTTCATTGGTTTTTAGTGCCAAAATACTGATAAAACAAACATTTTCAAATTATTAAGCAGCTCTTTTAGACGATTGATCACAATTGTTCGTTAATTTAACGGGATATCCCGTTTAAGCATACCAGCTCTGTTTGCCATTTCCCAAGCGGTATAAAAAACAAGGAGGATGCGCTTTTTCATCAGATCATAATTGATCTTATCCGGCGTATCTGTAGGCATGTGATAATCCGCATGGAGACCGCTGAAATAAAAAATAACCGGAACGCCGTGTTTGGCAAAATTGTAGTGGTCGCTGCGGTAATAGATCCTCTCAGGATCTTTGGGATCATTGTACTTATAATCAAGCTCAAGCTTTGTATTCTTTTTATTGATGGCTTCGCTGATAGGTTTCAGGTCGGAGCTCAGTTTATCGTCGCCTATAACATAAATATAATTAGTAGAATCTCCATATTTCCTGGAGGGGTCTATGCGGCCCACCATATCAATATTCAGGTCCACAGTGGTTTTATCTAAGGGATAAACAGGATGGCTACCATAATAATCTGATCCCCACAATCCCTTTTCTTCACCGCTTACTGTCATGAACAATATGCTTCTCCGCGGGCCTCTGCCTTCTGCTTTTGCCTTTGAAAACGCTTTGGCCAACTCAAGTATACTGGTCGTTCCAGATGCATCATCGTCTGCGCCATACCAGATAGTATTGCCTCTCCTGCCAAGATGATCATAATGTGCAGAAAGTATTACATATTCATCTTTCAGATCAGTACCTTCCAGCAGCCCCAATACATTGCTGCTGTGCAAGGCAAGCCGCTTTTTGTCAACAGCGAGCGCCACATTGGCCTCATATTGCTTTGTAACCGTTTCTCCCTGCAGCGCCTCCGCCTTCTTTGCAGCATATTCATCACCAACAATGGCAGCCGCAAGTTTTTCGCTTACAAAAAAAGTATTGATGCGCATTACCTTATGGTATATGTTCACATACATATTGCCTTTGCCGGGCATTTCTGCAATTTCCGGCTCCACTACAAGCAGGGCTGCCGCACCATGATCCATTGCGGCCTGTTGCTGTGTATAAAAATTAAATGACCTGCGGGCCTTAGGGGAAATATTACCCGAAATATTTGGCGACAGCACCATCACCAGCTTACCTCTTGCATCCACGCCTTTGTAATCATCCCTTGCAGAATCGCTGATACCAAACCCGGGGAATAAAACCTGTGAAAAATCATAGCTGGCCGTATGACTGGCGCCAATGCTGAAAGAAAAATCTTTGCCTGCTTCAAAAGGGGATTCATTCACTGTGACAGAAGCATTCACCAGGGTGTCTATATAAACGGGATATTGCATCTGGTAACTCCCGTTGTTGCCGGGAAGCAGGCCAAATGACCTGAATTTATTTTCAATAAAGTTCGCTGCTTTTCGCTGCCCCTCAGTAGCAGTCTCCCGCCCTTCCATTTCATCACCTGCAAGCGTATGAAGGTTTGCTTTCATATCTGCCGTGGTGATCAGTTTTGAATATATCTTAGGATTGCCCTTTTTTTGCGCCACTGTCGCCAGCGCAGGGAACAGGAAAATGATAATAACCAGTCTTCTCATGATGTTAACATTAAATATCTTCAAACATAAAGTAAAATCGGGAGGGTAATGTTATTGATTTGATAAATGGCGGGCAAAGGGAATTAACGGATCATATAATATTCTATAAATTGGGCTGAAATAGCATAAGAACACTATTGTTAAGCGCAGAACAATGACTGACAAAGATTATATGACCATCGCATTGCAGGAAGCGCAGAAAGCTTATGATGATGGGGAGATCCCTGTAGGCGCCGTAATAGTAATGCAAAACAAAATCATCGCAAGAGGATACAACCAGGTAGAAAAGCTGAATGATCCCACAGCGCATGCAGAGATGATAGCGCTTACTTCAGCATTCAATTTTGTGGGGGGTAAATATTTGCCTGAAGCCTCTATTTATGTTACCGTGGAACCCTGCCTTATGTGTGCAGGAGCGTTGTATTGGAGTAAAATAGGCAGGATAGTATACGGAGCGCCGGATGAGAAAAACGGAAGCATCAGCCGCCCACCCTATCAACAGCAGGGATTATCTCCCTTTCATCCTAAAACGATTGTTGTTGCGGGGATCATGAAAGAGGAGGCAGCTTTATTGATGAAAAGCTTTTTCCGGGCGCGGAGATAAAAAGGCCGGGAACGCTTCAGCTTCCTCTTTGAGAGCCTGTATTAGACTGCCGGTTTACAAAAACATTGTTTTTCGGCTTTTGAATGAATTTGGATCCCTGGTTATTTCCTGCCGGGGCATTCTTTTTATTTCCCTTCTTTTTGCCCTTGTTATTTTGTTGATTGAGTAATGACATGCTATCGCTTTTTTGATAAAGATAAAAATTTATTGCATGACCCGAAAGCTTCCCGGACGCATTTTAGTGCAGCAATTTCCTTTTTAACAATACGACCTTAAATTTGACGGTATCATACACCAACCCTCCGATAAGTGTAGCTGAAGCCAGCAGCAGGCTTGCTATTCCAAATTTCATATACGTCAGCCCGCCAATGATACAGCCTGAAAAAAAGAAAAGAATAATAGATAACCTCAGCCCGATGGAACGTTTCAGCCGTGTATGCTGGTCTTTTTTCCTGTAAAAAAACATCTGGGCGACTTCAATGCCCAGGTCTGTGAATAAGCCGGTCAGGTGAGTAGTCCTTACGATAGAATTGGATATGCTGGTAACCAAAGCATTTTGTAATCCCATTGCAAAAAGCAGGCTGCAGGCAATGCTTACGGGATGATGCACAACAGTATCCTCATTTAAAATTCCCGCAATAGTAAGGATGGCGATCTCGACAGAAACCGGTATTACATACATGCTCCTGTTACGACCGTTTTTTATGGCAAATTCCACAAGGAACCCTGAGACTACCGCCCCGGCAAAAAAGCATAGTATAAACAGTAAGTAAAGCACCGCACTACCGGTATCTCTTCTTACTATCTGATCAGAAAAATAAGCAAAATGACCGGTGACGTTGGTAGTAAGTGTTTGCACCGCAAAAAAACCGGACACATTTACAATGCCCGCCACAAAAGAAAGAAGGGAGGCCAGTTTGAGATTATGAATGAAAGTCCTGTTTTTACCCGTATGTCTGAACATCTATAGAAAGAAGATATTTTACAAATATACAAAACGAGCACAACCAGTTAAATATTGAGCCGGAAGGCTCAACATTAATGGGCGTCTACAGGGATAGGAACATTTTTTTTAAATTTTTGCAGGTATACCAGGGGTATGCAGCAGAGCACAAATATGCCTACCAGCAGGTAAATATTATCATAAGTTACCAGCATCGTCTGCTTTGTTACCACTCCTTCCATTGCCCGGTTCGCCATTTGTTCCGCATCAAATGCACTAAAGCCCCTGCCCTGGAATCCCTGGATATAAGCCTGCTTCCTTTCTATAAAAGAAGTATTATAGCCATTGATGTTTTCCAGCAAAATATTCCTGTTGTTGCCGCCATTTACATGGATCATGGTGGTAAGAATTGCAATACCAAAAGAACCTCCCAACTGGCGCATCATATTATTCAGTCCTGTTCCCTGTCCAATATCCTTACCATGTAAATCCTGGATCCCTAACGTAGTGAGCGGCACAAAAAGCACACTCATTCCAAGTCCTCTTATGATCAGTGGCCAAAAAAAGTCACCGGTTCCCGATTCAAGGTTGGAGTTGGAAAGCATAAGGCTGAATATAAAAAACATTATGAAACCCAGGGTGGCCATAAACTGCGCGGGGATTCCCCGTTTAAGCATCATCCCTACAAACGGCATCATACAAATTGTGGCCAGCCCGCCGGGGAATAACAGCTCACCGGTTTGCTGCGCAGAGAACCCAAGAAGGTTCTGGCAAAAGACCGGGAAGATGAACATAGATCCATACAAAGCAAACCCAAGAGCAAATGAAGTAAATATCCCGATGCTGAAGCTGCGGTATTTTAATATCCTGAAATTCACCACAGGATGATCGGTGCTTATCTCTCTCCATATAAAAGCAATTGCTGAAAGAACGGTAACTACGGTGAGCACGGAAATGTAAGGTGTAGCGAACCAGTCTTCCGATTCTCCTTTTTCAAGCACCGTTTGAAGACTGCCTACCCCGATAGCCAGCAGCAGTATACCCCACCAGTCTACGGGCTGTCCCTTTGCATACCTGGGCGATTCTTTTACAAAAGTGGATACAAGAAAAGCGGCCAAAGCACCTACCGGAACGTTCACATAAAATATCCAGGGCCACGAAAAATTATCAGTGATATATCCCCCTATGGTAGGTCCCACCGTTGGTCCTACAACCGCACCCAACCCAAACAGCGCAGTAGCCATCCCTACTTCTTCTCTTGGCCAGGTCTCCATCAATATTGCCTGCGCAGTAGACAACAACCCGCCGCCGGCCAGCCCCTGCAGGATCCTGAAGGCGATCAGCTCTGTTAAGCTGCCTGCATTGCCGCAAAGGATTGAGGCAATCGTAAAGAGAATAATAGAGGCGATAAAATAATTCTTACGGCCAAACCTGTCGCCCAGCCAGCCCGACATGGGTAATACAATCACATTCGCCACAGCATAGCCTGTCACGAGCCAGCCTGCATCCTCAAGCGTAGCGCCAAGATTACCCATAATATCCGGCAGCGCCACATTTACAATTGTCGTATCAATCAGCTCCAGCAGCGAGGCCATAATTACCGTGATGGTAATGATCCACTTCCGTAACCCATGCTCAGCCATAATATATCAGTTTCTACAGAATAAAATATTTTCAGAATATAACAACAACCTTTCATACCAGGACGCAGAGAAAAAAATTCAAGGCGAAACAACACCGCCTCTTACTTATCACTTACCACTTGCCTCCTACCACTCATTTCGTATGCACCACCACTTTTACGCTCATGCCCGGTCTCAGTTTGGAAAGAAATGACGGGTCTGCTTCAAGATGGATCCTTACAGGAACACGCTGTACTACTTTTACAAAATTTCCTGTGGCATTATCAGGAGGGAGCAATGAAAATTTAGCCCCCGTTGCGCCAGCAAAAGACTCCACAACGCCCTTTACCGGCGTATGCTCATAAGCATCTGCGGTAATATCTACCTTCTCTCCTACTTTCAGCTTCTCCATTTGCGTTTCTTTAAAATTGGCGGTGATATACAATCCTTTATCATCAACAACAGAAAGCAGGGATTGCCCCGGCTGCACCAATTGCCCCAATTGCACATTTCTTTTAGACGCAATGCCATCTGCAGGAGCTACTATAACGGTGTAGGACAACTGCAGCTTTGCAAAGTCAACATCCGATTCCCTCGGTGTAATATTCGCTGCAGTAGCTTCGGCCTGCTGCTGGTTGGTGCTCACCCTGGTGTTGATCACAGGCACCTGGCTTTGTGCTGCCTGCAGGGCTGCTTCGGCGGATTCTTTTTCCGCTTTCATGGCATCAAACTGCGCTTTGGTAATAGCATGATCATCATAGAGGTTCTTATAACGGTTGTAATCTTCAGTAGCTTTCCACAATTTCACTTTGGCAGCCTGCACGTTTGCCCGGGCAGTAGCGATATTGGAACGCGTTTCCGCAATAGCATACTTTGAAACACTCAATAATTGTTTTGCAGAGGCAAGTGCAGCTTCAGCCTGCTGCAGCTTTATTTTATAATCCCTGTCGTCCAGTATTACCAGGGTATCGCCGGCCTTAACCAACTGGTTGTCCTCAAATCTTATTTCTTTTACATAGCCGCCTACCCGTGCGATCACAGGACTGATATCCGCATCTACCTGTGCATTGTCTGTTACTTCATGACTTTGAAAATAGAAATATTCTTTCAGCGTAAATATTAACGCTATTACCAGCACTGCCGCCAGCAGAACGGGGAAGATGATCTTTTTGCCTTTTGTTTTTTTTGCTTTATTGCTCATACAATAATTTTTAAGCTGTGGTTTTTATTCCTGGTTTTTATGGTTGGATATGTCCTGTTGACTTTAATAATGCATAATATGCCTGGGTGGCATCAGACTTCGCCAGTTCAAGGTTGATCCGGGACTGGTATAGCAAAGTTTGTGCGTCAATCCTGTCGGTAGTTGTAGCTAAATTATTCTGGAATTTAGACTCTGTTATTCTTTCATTCTCGGCAGCTTGCAAGATCGCCTCCTGCAGCACAGTTATTTTCTCCAGCGCCTGCTTATATGTTATATAGCTTTTGTTTACTTCAGATTTGATCTGGTCTGTTACTATGCCTGTCCGTTCCGTCACTTCCTGCTTCTGGATTTTAGCTTCGGTGAGTTTATTCTTATTTTTATAAAGGCTGGATATATCCCACCCTACATTTAAGCCCACTACAAAGGGAGCAAGATAGGTCCCTGCCTTAGGCACAATATTTTTAGTGGGATTAATATAATAAAGATTGCCGCCGATACCTACCGTAGGCAGCTTTTCATCTTTTACCTTATTGATATTAATATCCGAAAGCCTGTCTTCATATTGCAATGAAGCCATTTCCTTTCTGTCCTTCAACGCCTGTGCCAGGTATTGCTGAAAACTGTCGTTAAGATCAAGCTTATAGCTCACGTCCTGCTCTTCTATTACGGTGCTGTCCGGAAGCCCTAAAAGTATATTGAGGTTATAGTTTACTATGCGCCTGTTGTTTTCCAGCTCTATGGCCGACAGCTTCATATTAGATTTTTCCAGCTCAAAACGAAGCACATCATTTTTTGTAGCCAGGCCCTGGCTTTCAAACTGCTTTATTTCCGTAAGCTTATGTTCAATATCATCCAGGTTCTGTGCAAGTATTTTTTGATTTTGCTTCAGCTTATAGTAGTTGATATAGGCGCTGATGATATTATACGCTATCTCATCCTTATCGGTTTCTGCATTCAGCTTACTGACCTGCACCAGAAGGTCTGCCGATTGCTTTGCATATTTGTATTGATTACCCGCAAAAATCGGCTGATTAATACTGAGCGTAGCCTGATAAAGGCTGTTATCAAAGGGAAGCTGTAATTTTTTAGGATCGCTGCCATCTGAAGAAGGCAGGTAAAAGCTCTGCGAAAGCATCAATGCATGGCTGTAACCCACGCTGGCTTTTGCTGATGGCAGCGACGCATCTTTAGCCTGCTCCAACTGTGCATTTGCCTCGTCAATCTTATGCTGCGCCAGCTTTAACTGTTTACTGTTTTGAAGTCCGAGGCTGACTGCCTCTTCCAAACTGATAGTTCTGGTTTGGGCAAATGAAGTAAAAGTGATCGTAACTAAGCATATTACGATACCCGAACATTTTTTCATCTGAAAGTATTTGTTTTGTTTTTAGCCCCTTTGAAACACATTTGCTGATACATTTCACAGGGCAATGCTTGTTGAATGTTATTCCTGATTGTTAATATCCAGATGGGCTTTAAGCAATTGTTTGAGATGATTTTTTATTTTGGGGATCATTTTTTTCCGGTATCCCTCTTCATCATTCTTATCTATATTGAGCAATCTTTGATACAGATTTTTTGACAGCGTCACCTGTGTTATTGTACCCATTACCGTACCAACCGTCAGCTCCATATCTACCTTCCTGAAAACTTTTTTCCGTTGCCCTTCCGTAATGATCTTCTTTACCTGTTCAAAATTCAGCACTTTAATTTCTGTAATCGTCTCCCTGATCTCATCCGACTGTACGGTTGGCAGGTGTTGGGTCATTATGCAGTGAAACTTGTAGTTGTTCAAAATTTTGTCTACATATAAGTCAATCAGTTTATCAATTTTATCCCATGGTGAAAGCAGCTCGTCTTTATTAAGCTCTTCAAGAATTCCCCTGGTATAGCCAGACCTGTGATCAATCAATGCAGCCATCAGTTTTTCCTTCGAACCAAAATAATAGGATATCATCGCCAGGTTAACACCGGCCTGACCTGCTATATCTCTTACTGAAGTGCCATCAAACCCTTTTTCGGAAAACAATCGTTCCGCAACTTCAAGGATATGTATACGCTTGTCCGTCATTTCTTTTAATTACGCCGCAAAGTTAAACAATTGTTTAACTTAAACAAACGTTTAATTAAAAAAATCTCGTTAATTGCTTGTTATCAGTGGACGGAGCGGGATAAGAAATTGTAAACAAGCTGGTTAGAGGGGGAATGGTGAACAGGGAAAACGATAAACGTCAAAAGTGAAACGTGAGACTGATAGCTGTAACCACTTACCACTTACCACTTGTCACTTACTACTTTCCACTTCCCCATCTCCCATACTCCTTCTCATCAAAGCCCACCAGCAGTTTTCCTTTATATTCCAATAGCGGGCGTTTAATGATACTGTTGTGCTCAAGCATTACGGCAATTGCCGAATCCCTATCTTTTATACTTTCCTGTTGCGCAGCGCTAAGGCTGCGCCAGGTGGCGCTTCTTTTGTTCAGTATGTTTTCCCAGCCTGCTTTTTTATCCCATTCCTTTAGCTTAGCTTCGGATATACCTGCTTCCTTGTAATTATGGAACTCAAAAGGAATATTGTTCTTCTTTAGCCAGCCCATTGCTTTTTTGGTTGTATCACAGTTAGGGATACCGTATAATGTCATCATAATATTTTTTGCAAAAGTATTCTCATTTGTATATGCCGTGCAATAAAAGCCACGCACTCTTTTATTATGCCACGAATGCACAAATAAAGGAATCAAAATATATTAAATATTCGTGCATTCGTGGCTATTGTATTCATAAATCATCCCGCGTTCCGCGGGACGCTGGAATTTGCGGCTATCTCATTACTACCACCTTTCCTCATCACTGTAATTGCTGCTGTTGAACTTTTTCCGGTCTCTTATTTTCTGTAACTGGCGCTCAATAATCAAACGGCTGATAATAAGAGCAGCATCCTTATCCTTCTCTTGTTTTAGCAAAACTTTCAGCCCAGGCTCATCTATATCCACCCTGTATAATATTTCAATCAATCGTTGAAAATCATGCAGGATGAGATCATTGATGCGCTGCTGCAGCGCATGTTCAAATTCCTCCCAATTGATCTGCCCGGTGTCCGGCAAAGCAACCCATTGTGATAAGGACTGAATTATTTCTTTCTTTTCGTCCATGCTAAAATTTTTCTGCTACTCCCAGCCCAAATAATGCAAAATCATATTTCACAGGATCAAGGGGATCAAAAGTCCGTAAGCAATGGGTAAGTTCCAGCGCTGTCAGCCAGTCCGTTTGCTTCCTTTTTATCATGTTCAGCCTTTGGGCTACCCTCGCTACATGCACATCTACCGGGCATACTAACTGGGCCGGAACAATATTTTTCCAAATGCCAAAATCAACTCCGGCATTATCATTACGTACCATCCATCGCAAAAACATATTGAGCCGTTTGCAGGTAGACAGCTTCCGGGGAGTGGCAATATGCTTTCGTGTACGGGCAGGAGCATCGGGAAGAGAGAAAAAATATTCATGAAAATGACCCAGTGCGTTTTCTATCGTTCTTTCATTTCCTGTAAAACCAGCGGTAAACGCAGTTTCCAGCGATTCATTCACAGCGTAGTGATGATGAAAAAAATCTATAAAATAAAGGATATCCGTGCCATTAAAAGTACGGTGCTTAAAATGCATGATCTTTTTCAGACCTGAGGTTGTGGGAGAAGTACAAAATGCATGCGGGGCATTATCCATCATTTCCATCAGTTCAAGGCATTTTTTGATAATGGTAGTACGGTTGCCCCAGGCCAGGATGGCTGCAAAAAAGCCTGCGATCTCTATATCCTGCCTGCCGGTAAACCGGCGCGGAATGCTTATCGGATCATTGGCTATGAAAGAAGGGTGATTGTATTCTTCCACCTTTCTATCCAGGAAATGCTTCAGTATATTAACGTCCTTCATAGCCTTACTTAGCCGAGCGCCTGTGCAAGATCTTCAATCAGGTCTTCGGCATCTTCTATACCCACACTCAGGCGGATCAGTGAATCCGCCAGCCCGTTCGCGATCCTTTCCTCCCTGGGAATGGAGGCATGGGTCATGCTTGCAGGATGCCCTATCAGCGATTCCACCCCGCCCAGGGATTCGGCACAGGCAAAAAGCTGCGTAGACGATAATACCTTCTCAGCAGCAGCTACAGTATTGTCCTTTAATTCAAAGCTCATCATTCCGCCAAAGCCCCTCATCTGCGCTTTTGCAACGGGATGATTAGGATGGTCTTCAAAACCACACCAATGCACTTTGGAAACCTTTGGATGCTGTCGCAGGTAATGCGCTATCTTTTCACCATTCTCGCAATGCCTTTGCATACGTACGTGCAGGGTCTTTAACCCTCGGAGCAACAAAAAGCAATCCTGTGGGCCCGGGACAGCGCCGCAGGCATTTTGCAGAAAATACAACTGGTCGGCAACCGTTTTATCGTTTGTGATCAGGCAGCCATGCACCACATCACTATGCCCGCCGATATATTTTGTTGCAGAATGCATCACTACGTCCGCGCCAAGATCAAGAGGGTTTTGCAGGTAAGGCGAAGCAAAAGTATTATCAACCACCAGCATGGCATTTGCTTTTTTGGCAATGGCTGCGCAGGCGCTGATATCAATGATCCGCATCAGCGGGTTGGTGGGCGTTTCCAGCCATATCATTTTAGTAGCCGGAGTAAGCACAGCGCTTATATTGCCGGCAGCGCTCATATTGATAAAATGGAACTTCAACCCGTACTGTTCCCAAACCTTCCTCATCAGCCTGTACGTGCCGCCATACAGGTCGTTGGTGCAGATGATCTCATCACCCGGTTTGAATAATTTCAAAAACGTATCAGTTGCCGCCAGCCCGCTGCCAAAACAGATGCCGTATTTACCATTCTCTGCCGCAGCCAGTGCATTCTGCAACTGAGTGCGGGTAGGATTCTGTGTGCGGGCATATTCATAGCCCTTATGCTTTCCGGGTCCTTCCTGTACAAAAGTGGAGGTCTGGTATATGGGCGTCATTATCGCTCCTGTGGAAGGATCAGGATGCACACCTGCATGAATGAATTTTGTATCCGGTTTCATCCTGCAAAGATGCACATTTGAACCGAGTTTTAAATTATCAGGGTTATTTTCCGGAATTCCAGTTTAACAGAAGCTTAACCCCGGAACTGTAACGTTATGCATCCTTGCTGTAACGCTCTGCAGCAGTGGGTTTGCATCTCCCATAATGCTGCTCATAAGAACATTTGCAAAGTGCTGTAGCACGCATCTTATCATGATCCATCCACCGGCGTAGTTTCACTTTAAAGAGTTAAATGACAGTATATTTTTGGATCGTTAATCAAATTGATCATCCAGTTTAAATGATGTTGTCATGAAAAAGATATTGATGTTTTCTGCCTTTGTCCTGGCTGCTGCAGGTGCATTCGCCAACGATCCATCCGAAGTAAGTGAGAAAGTACTTAAGGCATTCCGGGAAACATTCACAGAAGCCAGCCAGGTAAGCTGGCAGGAAAGCAATGATAATTATGCTGTCAGGTTTATGCAGAAAGAGGTAAGGTATATCGTGTATTACAGCAAGGAAGGAGTCATTACGCATTCCATGCGATTTTATCAGCCGGGCCTATTGCCTGTGAATATTCTGAAGGAAATAAAAAACAGCTACAAAAACAAGAGCCCATACGGTGTAACAGAGATCACCAACAATGGTGAAGTGGCTTATTTCGTAAAAATGGAAGATGCCAAATACTGGTATACTGTGAAATTCAGCGCCTATGGAAATAGCGAACTGTATGAAAAATTCAAAAAGCAGCAATAAGACTGGAAATATATTCTTTATAGAAAAGCCGCAGATGCGCAGATTAACGCTGCCGGATCTGCGGCTAAAAAATCCAGGTATATTCCATATTCCATTCATATAAAAGCGGCTGCCACAAGATATCTCCAGTCGTAATTATTCCGCGCATAAGCGGATGACGGACGAACAGGAATGTCCGCTACATCTTTTCTAAGAATGCCTGATGCGGCAAGTTTCCTTCTTGCATTAATAACCAGGGCTTCAAAAGAGGGTTGTTTCATCCATTGCGCCTGCGGCGGCTCATAGCCAACCTTATCCTTCCGCCAGGCAATAGCGGGAGGAATGATATACTTCACACTTTCACGCAATATCCATTTTGTGAAGCCTTCGTGAATTTTATATACTGCCGGCAGCGAAAAGACAAATTCAACCAGTTCATGACTGAGGTAGGGCAACCTGATCTCTATACCATGCGCCATAGCATTACGATCTGCATAACGTAATAATTCCTCCAGCCCCGTTTCCGTTACATCATAATAAAGTATATCGTTTATACTACTGATATTTCTTTTATAAATTTTATTTTTCTCAAAATAAGCACGGATAAATTCGGGATCAAGCTCTGTGTTAGTAAGAATATTTTTCTCCTCCCGTCTTCTTAAAGCCATCGCCGTTGATGCCGGAACAAACGCGGCAAAGTAGTTTCTATACCCCCATTGAAAAGCGATATTATTTTCTTTCAAAGCACGTTTCTCCCGCGCAAACAGGGTAAACTTCCGCTTTGCCAGCAACTCCTGCAGATACCAGTGTATATACCTGGCGTAGCCGCCGAGCAGTTCATCGGCGCCCTGCCCATCGAGCAGCACTTTTGTTTCATGCTTCCCCGCAAGCCTACATACTTCATACTGTGTATAAATACCGGCAGATCCAAATGGCTGCTCCTGGTGATAGCAGAGCTTTTCAAATGCATTGACCATCATTTCTGCAGAAGGCGCAATGGTATAGTCATCAAGCCCGAAAGCAGCAGCAACTGCTTCAATCTGCCTGGATTCATCTTTTTCGAACCCGGGGAATACCGCCGAAAAGCTTTTATAATTTTCAGTGGTGATGAGATTGTTGATCACCCCGACAATAGCTGAACTGTCAAGACCACCGCTTAAGCTGGTGCCAACACGCACATCGCTGCGAAGCCTTCTCTTTACTGAAGTAAAAAAAAGCGAACGGAATTGCTCCGTCGCCTGTTCCCGGCTTATAAAGTCCTGCTTTGGATGAATATCCCAGTAACGCTTTACGGCAAATTGTTGCTCTGCAATCTTCCACTGAATGTAATGCGCGGGAGGAAGGGACTGAATATTAGTATAAAAAGTCCTGCTTTTCTCCAGCGGGAATTGTGTCATACCGGCCCCCAGGTAGTATAAAAGCGATTGCCTGTCAGGCTTTTTATCTATTCCTGCCGCCCACAGCGCTTTCATCTCGCTCGCAAACAGAAACGTATCGCCTGCATTGCCTGTAGTATAATAAAAAGGCTTTTCACCCAGTCTGTCTCTCGCTATAAATAAAGTCTGTTCCGCTTCATCCCAGATAACAAACGCAAACATGCCGTCAAAATACTGCAGGCAAGCTTCTTTGTAATGATCATACGCTGCAAGGATCACTTCTGTATCGCAACGGTTTTGAAAAGTATAACCCCGTGAAAAGAGCTCATCTCTTATTTCGAGATAATTATATATTTCTCCATTATAAATGATCGTATACCGCGGGACGGGATCGGTGGTTGCCAGGTGCATAGGCTGTGCTGCAGCAGCGCTAAGATCAATAACCGAAAGGCGCCTGTGCGCAAAGCCTATTGTATTTGAAGGATTTATCCAAAAGCCTTCCCCATCAGGGCCCCGGTGGGCAATAGCATCACTCATTGCTTTGAGGCGGCCGATATGTATTTGAGAAGTATCCTGCGATACTATCCCGGCAATACCACACATACTGTTTTTAGCTTAAATATTTTCCTACAATCGGCACCCTTCTTCCCACACCAAAAGCTTTGGCGCTTACGCGTATTATAGGGCAAAACTGGTTTCTCTTGTACTCATTTACATTTACAAGCTTTAAGATCCTGTTCACCAGCGCAGGATCAATACCCATAGCAATGATTTCACGCGGACCCTGCCGTCTTTCAATATATTGGTACAAGACCTTGTCGAGTATATCATATTCAGGGAGGCTGTCGCTGTCTTTTTGATTGGGGCGAAGCTCTGCCGAAGGCGCTTTGATAATAATATGTTGCGGAATGATCTCCATTTCCCGGTTGATGTATTTAGCTAAAGCATATACCTGCATTTTATACACATCGCCCAGTACGCTCAGTCCTCCGGCCATATCGCCATACAACGTTCCATAGCCCGTTGCCAGCTCGCTCTTATTGGAAGTATTAAGCAGTATATATCCGAATTTGTTGGCAATTGCCATGAGAAGATTACCCCTCGACCTGCTCTGTATATTCTCCTCTGCAATGCCGAAAGGCAGGTCTTTAAATACAGGTTTTAAAGTATCGAGAAATGTTTCATAAACAGGTTTAATAGGCACTATATCATAGGGGTTGCCGAGGTTGTTACTTAGTTGCTCGGCATCGTCTACAGAGTGTCCTGATGAAAATGGCGAAGGCATTAATACAGCCCTCACATTGTCTTTGCCAAGCGCCTCGCAGGCTAAAGCCAGGGTTACAGCACTGTCAATACCGCCGCTGCTTCCCAGGATGGCTTTGGTAAAGCCCATTTTGGAGAAATAATCCCGTATGCCCAGTATAAGCGCCTGGTGGATCTGGCGGATATTATTTTCTGCGGTAAGAAAATCTATGATCCTGTCAGGATCTTTCACTCTTGATACGCGCATCTCGCTGTCTACCTTACCTGATACAATATCTGGCTGGACGGAAGACAATGCAGATGTGGTTGCAGCCGTTTCACCAACGGCAATATCTATTATTGTGAGCGATTCTTCAAAGTAAGGTAGTTCCCTGATGAGATTGCCCGCGGCATCATATACAAGGCTGCCACCGTCGAACACAATTTCCGTTTGCGAGCCCACGGCATTGCAATAGAGCATCGGTAATTTGTATTTCAGCACATTTGCTTTCACGATCTCTTTCCTGTCTTCATCATGATCATAGTCGAAGGGCGATGCGGAAATGTTGATCATGATATCCGGCTGCTGCTGTACCAGTATATCCATCGGGCAGATCCTGTACAGCGGGTTATCGCCCAGGTTCCAGATATCTTCACATACCGTAAGTGCAATACGGTGATTTTTAAAAGGGATCACGTTCCATTCAAAGCCAGGCTCAAAGTACCGGTACTCATCAAATACATCGTACGTGGGTAGCAATGTCTTATGCGCCACGCCGGCTACTTCACCATTATACAGCAGCCAGGCAGCATTGAACAGGTCTTTACCCCGAGGATCAGCATTCCGCTGCGGAGCGCCGATGATCACCCCTATCCCGTGGGTATGTTGCTTAATAGTTTCAATAGCTTCATAGCATTTGCTGATAAAATCCTCAAACTCCAAAAAATCCCGTGGGGGATAGCCGCAAACCGACAATTCGGAAAAAATCACCAGCTCCGCCTGTCGGCGTTGCGCTTCCCGTATTGCTTTTACGATCTTTTCCGTATTGCTTTCAAAATTCCCTATATGATAGTTCTGCTGTGCTAATGCAATTTTCATACTGCAAATATTCTGCTTTTTACTCATATTGGACTATCCGTTGTATTCTGCATTCAAGAGCTAAATATTGTATCTTTGCTTATATGAAACTGGTAAAACTGATAGTAGTGGCAAGCATCGTGTTTTTTGCCTTTCAGCCAGATACGGCAACAGCGCAATGCTCTATCTGTACTAAAACTGCCCAGCAAATGGGCGAAGGACCCGCTAAAGGGCTTAACACAGGCATTGTCTATTTAATGTTCACTCCTTTTGCCGTAGTGGGCTACATAGGTTACCGCTGGTGGAAAAACAACAAGGCATGAACCGGTATGCTGCCGGAAACTGCTGTTGTAACAATATTTTGTCGTATTTTTTTGTGAGAAGTGAGACGATAAACGTGAGTATCTTACATCTGTCGTCTGCCATTTCACGTTTAACGCAGCACTTTTAGTATCCCCACTTCTTCATTATTTTAAGATCTTCTTTGATACTTTCCATAGGTGTTTTGTCCTGGTAAGATTCCTGCTCAACGATAAAATGTTTTGTTCCCGACTTCCTGCCCAAGTCTATCACCTCTTTTACAGGAATAACTCCCACGCCCAGGATGGTGCTTTCATAAGGCTCACGCCCTCCTCCCGTAGATTTTATCTCATCTTTTACATGCATAGATTCAAACCTGCCGGGATATTTTTTCATGATATCAAGCGCTTTGGCGCCTGCATTATACATATTGCCGATATCCAGTTGCTGGGCGACAAGCGCGGGATCCGTATGCTGCAGGATGATATCAAAGACGGTTACCCCGTCAAGCTTTGTGCTGAATTCAAAATCATGGTTATGATAGCCGAATTTCATCCCGGATCTTTTGCACAGCTCTCCGCATTTATTAAATACATCCATATAACTTCTCATATCATCGTAGGTTGATCTCAGCCCTTCATCAAGCCAGGGACTGATCACATACTGCTGCCCCACGATTGCCGCGTCTTCTACCGTCATTTTCCATTCGTCTGTAAAATCGTGTGTGGCAGCATTCCAGTGCTGTGTGCGCATCACCGTATGCCCGCTCGGCATCCTTAAGCCCAGATCGCCCAGCACTTTCTTAAATTCCTTTGCACTATACCCGTAAAATTTTCTGTCAATATAGTTGGCATGCTCCACATTTTTATACCCCATGGCGGCCACCTTTTTAAGACTGCCCTGCGGGTCAGTCTTCATATCCTCCCTGATGCTGTAAAGCTGTACGCCCAGCAGCTCACCGGCGGGTCTGGCTGCAAAAAGATCAGGGGAAAACATGGTAGCACCTGCCAGCGCCAGGGAACCTTTTTTAATAAAACTTCTTCTTGAATGTTGCATGGAGAAATAGATTTAATAAGCTTATTTGGCAATTTAAGTGAAAGAGCGGAGTTTCCAAACGCATTAAATGAAAAAAGCTCCAATCGAACAATTGAAGCTTTTGCGGAGACGGCGAGATTCGAACTCGCGATACGGTTTCCCGTATACACACTTTCCAGGCGTGCTCCTTCAACCACTCGGACACGTCTCCTTAAAAAGGACTGCAAAAGTAATATTATTCACTAAAACGCAGAGAAAGATGGCTAAATTAATATTTTGAGGGGACGGGAACGTCTTAAGGATCTGCCGGAATGACCATTAACGCCTAAATTTATACGATTATCCTCCAATTCATGACATCTGTACTATTATCCCTGTAATAAGATAATTTTGAACGATGGTCTCCGGCCATGATTCATTTTATAAAAATTTTGCCAATGAAATATGTATCGCTGTTAATTCTTGCCATAGCTGTAGCTGTTCTTCCTTCCCTTGCACAAAAAAACAAAGCCGTGCCTGTCATATTCGATTCTGACATGGGCCCCGATTATGACGATGTGGGGGCGATCGCTATATTAAATGCCTTTGCAGATAAAGGAGAGGCAAAAATTTTGGCCACCATAGCCAGTTGCATCCATCCCAATGTAGCGGCCACATTCAGCGTATTCAACACTTATTTCAAACGCCCCGGAATCCCGGTGGGGATCCCCAAAGGGTACACGGTCAATATGTCTGACAGACAGCACTGGACAGACAGCATCATTACCGCTTACCCTCATGCGCTGGCTACAAACGCGGCCGCGGAAGATGCGGTAAAGCTTTACAGGCGCACCCTGGCAGCCCAGCCGGATGGCAGCGTAACGATAGTGACTGTAGGCTTTCTTACCAACCTGTATGAATTATTAAGAACAGGCGCTGATGAATATTCCCCGCTGTCGGGTATGCAACTGGTAAAGCAGAAAGTAAAGCAACTGGTGAGCATGGCAGGCGCTTTCCCGTCGGGATTTGAATTTAACGTGATCAAACACAAAGAAGCCTCCAAATATGTATTTGATCACTGGCCGACACCCGTTATACTCAGCGGGTTTGAAATAGGGAAAAAAATAAAGACAGGATTACCCCTGGTTGCCAATGCCAGTATCCGGCACAGTCCCGTAAAAGATGTATTTCGCATATCCATACCGTTAGACCCCAACGACGCGGAAGGAAGAATGAGCTGGGACGAAACAGCCGTACTGGTGGCGGTAAGGGGATATGCTCCTTTTTATACTTTGCAGCGCGGCAGGATGGTAGTAAGCGAAACAGACGGCTTTAACACCTGGATAGATGATGACAGCGGCCCGCATTTTTATCTTGTGGAAAAGCTGCCGCCTGCTAATGTACAGAAGGTCATCAATGACCTGATGATGCACCAGCCGGGGGGAAGGAAATAGTGTGGGTGAATGGTGAAATGTGAATGGTGAATAGATGCACCCGGATAAGCCTCATGCAGCTATAGCAGATACGGCTGCTTCCTCTGCAATTTTCATTCAACTTAACAGGTAAAAGGGGTTGATTATGCTGTAATTTAAACGATAAAGAAAGTGCGAAAATTATCAACACACTCGTCGTATTTCGAGTTAACAATTAGGCGGCGCCTCAATCATTGCAGTAATGACGTTGAGTTAACAGCAGTGATAAATGTGGAGATTGCTTCTCCCGACCTTCGGTTGGGCTCGCAATACGGCAACAGTATTGATGTTTTTTTCGCTTTTGCGACACTTAAAGCATGCAAATAGTCCACAATCTCGTGCACCACTGCGATCCCGCCAGCAGGTTGAATTTAATTTAATGTATGTAGCGGCGGGGGAAGCAGTCCCCTGACGATATTGGTATTTAACTATTCAGGCAATAAGTCATTGGCATCCCTCCCTCAGGTTGATTTACCTAAACGCATATTGCGGCGGGAGAGAACTTTTCTCACCGAAGGTAAATCTGCTGAGCATTAGTGCAGATGTTGAGCATTCGTACATTTTCCCGGCAGATTTCTCCCTCGCAAAAACCTTCCTTAAACTATAACGCCCGCGGTGGCTCGGTTGAAACGACGGCAACAGGCTGATGATTTTATAACTTTCCTGATAATTCAATTTACAAATAACCCATTCTCTCACCGGAACCTCACAGGTATATCTTATGTTTTGCAGGCACAACTGCCAGGCTTATTTTTAGTATATTTGAAGGCTCATAAAAAATGTGCCTATGGTAAGTGTTATCATCCCCGCATTAAATGAAGGAGCGACCATACGAAAGGTCATCCAACGGATACGGCAGGCCGAACCGGTGATGGAGATCATTGTGGTAGATGATAATTCTTCAGACAATACGGTTTCGGAAGCGCTTAAAGAAAATGCACGGGTCATAACCAGCTCCAGGAAAGGGAAAGGCATTTCAATGCGGGAAGGAATGATCGCCGCCAGCTACAACACTATTGTATATCTCGACGCAGATATCGTTACCTATCCTAAAAACGTAGTATCTCTGCTCGCCGGTCCTATATTAAAAGATGAAGCGGATTTTGTAAAATCATATTTCGACAGGCAGGCAGGCAGGGTAACACAACTGGTTGCCAAACCATTGCTGAGCATATATTTTCCGGAACTGGAAAAATTTTCACAGCCGCTGAGCGGTATGATAGCCGCACGAAAAGATTTTTTGCAGCAGGTAGAATTTGAAAATGACTATGGAGTGGATATAGCGTTGCTGATTGACGCCTACGGCAAAGAAATGCGGATCCAGGAAGTGAATATAGGGTATATTAAAAATGATATGCAATCGCTGGAATCTTTGGGTAAAATGTCGCGCCAGGTATCAAGAACCATTTTGCAGAAGGCTGCTTTGCTGTCGAGAAATAATCTTGAGACCCTTTCTGATATCCATATCATCAGCGATGAAATGGATATAGCGGTAAAAGAATCATTTCTTAACCTCAAAAAAATGATATTAATAGATATCAGCGTGGTGATGGAAAATGATTTTAATGAAACCGCCGCCGCCTATTACAACCAGGATGAACATTATAAACGAATGCAGCAAAATCACAAAGATCCTGCTGCAAGGCTGCAAAAAGCAGCTTCCCTATTCAAAGGGAAGTCCCTCCCGGAACTGCAATCCATTGCCGACGACATTCCTTTGACAGATGATGCAGCAGAGGTGATAAGCAAACTAAAAAAGAACGGGTATCTCTGTGTGCTGGTATCCGACGGGTTTGATGTGATAGCCAATCATATCAAAAATAAGCTGGGTTTTGATTATTGCCTCGCCAATCACCTGCCGCTTGACAAAAGCATGGTTGGCGGCGAGCTCGTATTCCCTGAATATTTTAAGCGTAACGGCGATACTGAAAGCTATGATAAATCAACAGTGCTGGGATATTCCGCTCAAAAATTCGGCATACCTGAAAAAAATACGGTTTTTGTAGGCAACAGCATTGAAGATATCCCCATGCTGAAAAGCGCGGGAATGGGTGTTGTAACGACCAATGCTGCTGCCGCAACCTTTACATGGGCCGATAAAATATTACCGGCAGGTACGCTGGCGCCTCTGCTGGACCTGGTAAGCGGTATGGATAAAAATAATACCCCGCTGTTCACGCGCAGGTCGGTGAAATATACAGCTATCGGAGCGCTCGCGCTGGGCGCTGCCTTCGCGGGTTATTATCTGTATAATAATATCAGCAGGCGTAAGGTAGCCGACAACTGCCAGGAGAGCTGAACTTCGTTCAACAACTGCGATAAAAGCTCTATTTCCTGAATATATTCCCGATCTCTTTCCCTATCTTCTGTATGGTCTCGATACCCTTTGATAAAGGTTCGGCATTTATATCTTCATAATCATCAAACCTGCTGTCGGCACTTTGCTGCCGGGGAAAGACCAGTATTTTACTCGTGTTGTCAAAATATTTATCCAGCTTTACAGGTATCGAATCAAATAATGGCTGATAGGATACTGCTCCTCTCTTGGAAAGCATCATGATCACAATATCTTCCTGGGTAATATCTTTCGAGAGTACCAGGAAATCTTCCCACTGATCGAATTCCTTAAAAGATATGCTGCCCGTTTCGCTTCGGTTCAGGTAAATATCTATTTCTTTTTTAGTTCTTTGATTAGTATAGCAGATCACAGGCGCTGATAATTCTTTTGCCAGCCTTATAAGATTATCCAGACAGCCTGTAAATCCCTTTTCAAGCTCAAGCAACGGAGGGCAAAAGACCAGTACCTGCTTATGGGCAGCCAGCAGGTGCTTTACCTTGCATATAAAAACATTTTTATCCGCACCGGCAAGGATGTTTTCCGTTCTTTCGCCAAAAACCCGGTCAAGAATGCTGCTCCTTTCCGGCCACTCCAGCAGGATCGTATCTGCCATAATTTCTTTGGCTGTGCGGATCGTACCGCTGGCAGCATTATAGTCTATGGATGCAATAACATTTATATTTGTATCCGTCGCGGAAGCCAACCGCCGTACATCTTCCATATTTTTTCTTGCTCTCAGCAGGTTTTTCTCTGTCTCGTCATCATTGGGGACAATTGACAATAAGGTAATGGGATTAGGCGATTTTTTATCCTTAATAAAAACTGCCAGCTCAAGCATGGGCTCGATCTTCGTGTAATCCTCCACAGGAAGGAGGATATGCTCCTTCAGGCTATCTGCCGCCGTATCGGGCAACGCCTCCGTATCCGTCTCCATTACTATTTTCTTGGCTGCATTTTCAGTAACAAAAGAGGCTGTAAGACATGTTATAAGAATGAGTATGATGGTGCCGTTCAGGATATTCTCGTCCAGGATCCCTTCCTTGTAACCTACCAGTATAATGGCAAGCGTAGCTGCAGCATGTGCCGCGCTGAGCCCGAAAATAAGCTGACGCTCCGTACGGGTATATCTGAAGACCTTTTGCATGAGCAGGGCTGCCACCCATTTGCCCACCAGTGCAGTAGTTGTTAAGGCGGCGGCAACGATCAAAGCAGTGGGACCTTTCAGTATTACACGCACATTTACCAGCATACCCACACTGATAAGAAAGAAGGGAATAAAAATAGCGTTGCCGATAAATTCAATACGGTTCATCAGCGCAGATGAATGCGGTATCAGCTTGTTCAATACCAGCCCTGCCACAAAAGCCCCGATAATGGGTTCCACTCCCGCTACATGCGCTAAAAACGCTGAAAAAAAGACTACTGACAATACAAAAATATAATGAGAGGTCTTTTCGCTTTCAAGCTTCATGAAGAACCATTTTGCCATACGGGGAACGCCAAAGAACATAATAACCGAGAAAATCGCTAAGGATGTGCCCAGCCGCAACCAGAATTCATGGGTCAATGAACCGTTTGCAGCCCCCATAATAACCGCCAGTATCAGCAGCACGGCTGTATCTGTAAGTATGGTACCGCCAACAGTGATGGCTACCGCTTTATTTTTGGAGATGCCAAACCTGCTCACTATAGGATAGGCCACAAGGGTATGGGTGGCAAACATGCTCGCAGTGAGAAAGCTTGAATTGACCTCGTATTTGAGCAGGTAATAGCACACCGGGAAACCGAGCGATAATGGCAATATGAACGTAAACAAGCCGAATACCAGGCTTTTATTTTTATGCTTCTGGAATTCTCTCATATCCAGCTCCAGCCCGGCTATAAACATTATATACAAAAGCCCGATCGTTGAAAAAAGATCAATGGCAGAATTTTTAGCCAGGATATTCAGCCCGTGCGGGCCGATCACCACCCCGGAAATAATCAGGCCGATAATGCCCGGGATATTCAGCTTTTTCAACACGATAGGGGAAAGCAAAATGATCAGCAGGATAAGCGAAAATATCAGCACAGGATTGGTCAGGGGCGTCCTGAACTCCCGTATCAACTGTTGAAAAAAGCTGTTCTCCATTTTTTAAAACAGGGATTTTAAGAATTTATTAGCATTTGGAAATAGGGGATTTTTCCGTTTCAGGCGTCTATATATAGTATAGAATAATAAATAATAGTCAAATTTCTCATAAGCAGTTAGTTTTGGTTACAGCCCCTGTTTCTACAGGGGCTAATTTTTTAAGAATCCCCGTTACCGGTGCTAGGTCAACAATAGTTTTTCTTATTTGTGAGAGGTGAGACTTGCCTACCGGCAGGCAGGCGACAAAGGTGAGGGATATCACATCTATCGTCTGCCGGTTCACATTTGACATAACAGCAGCTCACTGGTCACTTTGACGGTTTCATTTCTCACATTTATCGTTTATCGTTTCACGTTCAGCCCTACCGGTCTTTCCTGTCATCCTGCATGGCATTCCCTCCTGCGCTGGTACCTCTTGTTACACGCTGTCCCTCTTTAAACAATTGAAAACGGTTAGGCAGTTCCTTTACCGGCCACATATTGTTGCTTTCATCAATATCTGCTGTTTCCCGGTAAGGATCAACCTTTATGGCAGCAGCCTCTTTATCTTTAATAAATACTTTGGTGAATTTCTCCTCGTTCAGGCGCCAGACGCTCACAGGCACCCGGTCTACTTCCTTTGAGCCGTCTTTAAACGTCCATTCTATGATCACCGGCATTACCATGCCGCCTTTATTTGAAAAATGCAGCTCGTAAAGGTTTTTATTTCTCCATTCAGCAGCATGCTCCGGGTCTTTTTCCACTGTTGCTTCTTTTTTACTGATATTACGCTGCTCATCTGCACCCGGATGATAATAGTAAAAATCGCGGAGTGCGGTATCCGCGTCGGTGGCAAAAGAGATGGCATTATCTTCCTTGTTACGCCGCTGCCCGATATGCACAAAATTATCTTTCTTCAGCGCCGCGGCATTGGCGGCATCGTCCATTTTAAACCATTTTACACTGTCGAGCGCAATATCAACAGGTTCCGTCCCAAACCACCACCCTCGCCAGAACCAGTCGAGATCTACCCCGCTGGCGTCTTCCATTGTCCTGAAAAGATCGGCAGGAGTAGGATGTTTAAATGCCCAGCGGCGTGCATATTGTTTAAATGCATAATCAAACAGTTCCCGTCCCATGATGGTTTCCCGCAGGATATTAAGCCCGGTGGCTGCCTTGGCGTACGCATTCCAGCCAACGCTCAGCACATTATCGCCCATGGTCATTACAGGTTCCAGCTCATTTTTAGGCAGCTTCATATAATCGGTGATGAGATATGCAGGACCTCTGCGGGAAGGATAATTATTATCAAATTCCTGCTCCGTCAGAAACTGGCAGAAGGTATTCAGTCCCTCGTCCATCCACCACCACTGGCGCTCGTCGCTGTTGACGATCATAGGGAAAAAATTATGCCCTACTTCGTGGATGACCACACTGATCATACCATATTTTACGGCCTCACTGTAGGTGCCATCCTTTTCCGTTCTTCCATAGTTGAAGCAGATCATCGGGTATTCCATACCGCTTGACGCTTCTACGGAAATAGCTACCGGGTATGGATAGGGTATGGTATGCTTTGAGTAGGTCTTAATGGTATGGGCTACTACTTTGGTGGAATATTTACTGTAGAGATTATAGGCTTCTTTGGGATAATAGCTCATAGCCATCACTTTTTTCCCTTCCACCATTGCCGGCATGGCGTCCCATACAAATTTGCGGGAAGCTGTCCAGGCAAAATCCCTCACATTCTGCGCTTCGTATATCCATGTTTTTTTACCGGTTGCCTTATCTTTTTCATTAGCTACAGCATCATCCAGCGTAACGATCTCGAGCGGCTGCTGCACAGACTGTGCCTGCTGCCACTTCTTATACTGTGCCGCGCTCAGCACCTGGTTGTAATTGCGGCATTCGCCGGTGGCGCCGATGACATGATCATCAGGTACGGTCATTTTTACTTTAAAATTCCCAAAGGTCAGCGCAAATTCAGCGCCTCCGGTAAACTGGAGGTTCTGCCAGCCCTGGAAATCCGAATACACCGCCATGCGGGGATACCACTGGCTCATGACAAACACATAATTCCCGTCCTCCGGGAAATACTCATAGCCGCCACGCCCCATCTGGTAATAGCGATCCACGATCTTATAATTCCAGTCTATGCTGAATATAAATTTCTGACCCGGAAGCAGCTCCCCGGGAAGGTCAATCCGCATCATGGTATGATTAACCGTATAGGACAGCTCTTTGCCCGTGGCTGCTACCTTCGTTATCTTCACCCCGTAATCCTCCATCTTACGCCAGGTTTCGAGGTCCATGATCTCGTTGTGATTCATTAAAGGCTTCATCGCAGACCTGTTATCACGATTGTTATTGCTGTTGGGATCATGGATATTTTCATCAAGCTGGATCCAGAGATAGCTCAGGGGATTGGGCGAGTTATTAAAGTAAGTGATGGTTTCTGATCCCGTAAGCTTCAGGTTGGCTTCATCCAGCTCGCAACTGATATCGTAATCAGCACGCTGCTGCCAATATTTTGGTCCCGGTGCACCGCTGGCGGTACGGTATTCGTTTGGCGTAGGCAGCAGGTAGCTCAGCTGCTCAAAACGGTTGCCGTGATTAGATCCCGGATTATTAAGATGCTGGGCAAATGAGAAAGAAATGGTCAGCAACAATGCTGCAAACGTTGTCAGTAATACCTTCATTAGCCATTTTTTATAAAGATGAATAGAGTATTATTTATGTGAAAAGAGAAACGATAAAGGTGAAAGAAGTGCTCACGTTTGTCGTCTCACCTCTCCACTTACGTCTTACCACTCCTCTCCCCCTACATCCCCGGAAACCGTTCTATCGCCATCTGAAGCGCTGCAGCAAATATTCCTCCTGATACAAACAACAGCCATTCCCGTCGCGGAGCTTTACAAACCTGTACAAATATAAAACCGATACACATAACTACAGCCACTATGCATATTTGTCCCAGCTCAAGCCCTATATTAAAGGCGAGCAGCTCGGAAATGATACTTTCATTTTTTCCCATCATGCTCCGGAGGTAGTTGGAAAAGCCCATGCCATGTATCAGCCCGAAGATGAGCGCGGAAGCATACCGGAGATACATTCGTTTTGTATCAAACTTTTTTACAAAAAGATTTTCAACAGCGGTAAGCAGGATAGTTACGGGAATGAGAAATTCAATCCAGTTGGAATGTACAAGTATTTTGTTGTAAATGCTTAACGCGAGCGTAAGAGAATGACCAATCGTAAATGCAGTGACCAGCACCAGCACGCTGCGCCAATCCCTGAGCAGGTAAGGCAAACACAACGCTGCAATGAAGAGAATATGATCATATCCTTTTATATCGGTGATATGCCTGATGCCTTCACCCAGGAATAATGCAAAATCGTTCATAGGTGTAAATATCTGATTTTCGGCGGGAAATTCAGGAGGTGAATGGGGAATTGGGCGAGAAACGTGAAACGACAAACGACAAACAATAAACGACAAATCCTCCGTGCCCCTCCCTGTTCTCCCTGCCTCTGTGGTTCAAAAAATCCCCGGCTTAATAAAAAATAAACCTGAATTTTACAAGGCAATTGTCAGAGGAATGAAACTATTCTCAGGATGGACCATATTATGCTGCCTGCTGAGCCTCCAATACCAGGCGCCGGGAAATGCAACAGTAGCGGATGCGCATCCTTACTATGTAAGCGTAACGGAGATAGACTATAATGCATCCAAAAAAGAGATAGAGATCGCCTGCAAGATCTTTACCGATGATTTTGAGCAGACATTGAGATCAGTATACAATACAAAAATTGACCTGTATAAGCCTGCTGATAAAAAGCTGCTCGACAGGCAGATCGCGGGTTATATTGAAAAGCACCTGAAGCTGTATATCGGGGGTAAAAATGCCGTCCTCAGCTATGCGGGCTACGAAATAGAAGGAGAAGCGGCATGGTGCTATTTTTCCGTGCCCGGCATCCAGCCCTTCCGCTCCATTCAAATATTTAACGACCTGCTTTACAGCCACAAAGAAGAGCAGGTGAACCTGGTGCATGTAAAAATAAACGGGGAACGTAAAAGCACCCGGCTGACCTTCCCCGGCACAGACGCGATACTGCAATTTTAGCCTGCCGTTACCCAACCCTACCGGGAAGGAGCTTCGTACATAGAAGCGTAAAACATCTCATGCAAAAAAATGTTATAGTAATTTAAAAACAGGGAGAGCCCCATGGTATAAAGTAATAATGTAACTATATTACCTTGAATTTATACCTCACGCGGGTATAAGCAGGATTAATAGCAAAATATCATTGAAAAATCTCCCTGCAGATATTGACCTGGTTACCGGCTGTATCCATAACGACCGAAGGGCGCAGGAACGACTGTACAAACAGTTTTACGGCGCCATGGCCGCTATTTGCATACGCTATACCCAAAATGAAGAAGATACGACTGAGGTGCTGAACAATGGATTTCTCAAAGTCTTTAAAAATATACAGCACTTTGACCCGGAAAAAGCGGGGCTGTATACCTGGATAAGAAAGATCATGGTAAACACTGCTATTGATTTTATAAGGCAAAACAGCAAACATGCCGTAAAGCTATCGCTTGATCAGACTACAGAGCCGTATATTGACAGCGAAGCCATTCAGAAATTAGACGCCCAGGAATTACTGGCACTGATAAGAAAACTACCCCCGGCAACCCAAACGGTCTTTAATCTATATATTATTGAAGGTTTTACACATAAAGAAATAGGATTGAAAATGGGAATCAGCGAAGGAACCAGCAAATGGCACCTCAGCGAAGCGAGGAGGCTGCTGCAAAAATCGCTGCAAACATTATCAGTAGCATAATGAAGGAAAGGTTACCATACGAAAAACTAATTGCAGAGAAGATGCAGGGGCTCCCTGTGCCTGATAAAGACGAGGCATGGCAGAAAATGGAAACCCTGCTGGACAGTAAAATGCCCGTATCGCTGCCCCCTGGCAGGAAACTGCCGGGCCGCCAATGGTGGTGGGGCGGGGCTGCAGTGATAACCATAGTAAGCACTATGCTGGTCTTCCAGAATAAAGCGCCTGTCAGCAATCCGGCCGCCCGGATGCAGCCTGCGGAGGAAACTATACAACAATCTCCTGCTACAAATCCTGGAAATATTGAAGACAGATCTACCCAAAACGTTACTTTAAACAATATATCAGAGAAAAACTCCCCTGAAGTACAGGCACAGCAAAACAGTATTGCCGTCAATACGGAAAAGGATCTTCGTGAAACGCCGGCAGCTCCAATCCCGGAAACACATTTGTCATCACCTGCTTTCAATACCCGTGAGGGGAATAATAAACCGAAAGCCCATGCTTCTCCACAGCCGCCGGCTACAGGAACAGATACCGCTTCCGACAATAAGAATACTGTCAATGAAAATATCGCATCCATCATCCCTTCAACAAAAAAAGAGACCGGAGAGATTATACCCGGCGCTATCCCGCAGGCAGACAGCGCTACCTTATTATCTACGGAAGAAAAGATAATTGAAGGGACTTTGCAGCATATTACACCGCCAAGCCATCCTCCGCTGATAGTATATGCCGATAATGATAATGCCGGTCATATCGAAGTGCCTGCAGGCGTATATGCTTTCCCGGAAGTATCCGACTCCAGTAAAAGAGCGCTGGTGCGCACTTTAAAACACAGGGACCGGAAACTGGAGAGGGAGCTGACAGGATCGCATAAGGCAAGCCCGGGAATATGGGGAGCAAAAACAGATAGCTGGTTTGCAGCAGGCATAGCTCCTTACCAGAATTTTGCCGTTGCTTCCCAGCAGGCTTTCCATTACAATGCTAATGGCTCACGCGGTACAGCTACTGATTATATACCTTCTCCCTATCTTCAATGGAAGGTAACCAGCAAAGTATATATATTAAGCGAATTCCAGTTTAATGCACCCCAGGCAACCCCTGAGCTGCTTTTATCACAAAAGAGGTTCAACTTACCCCTAAGCATGGGAAACTGTACCGAAAATGTATACCTGCGGAAGCTTTATTACTTCAATATGCCGGTGAGCTTTTACTACAGCCCTCTCAAAAATTTCTTTATAGGCAGCGGACTGCAGTACTCTTCGTTTAACAGCGGGCTCGCCTACCTGGAACAGCTCGCACCCAATAACGACCTGATATATTCAGAAGTGCTTAAAGTAAAAGGCGGCCCGCTGGCCTCAAAAATAAAGACCTCGGAATGGCGCTATCTTTTTGATGCGAATTACTTTATCAACCGGCTCATGATCGGGTTCAGGTATAACCAGGCGATGGGCGATTATATTAATTTCAGGGTAAACAACTGGGGGGCGCCCACACAGGCCCGCAACCAGGCTTTCCAGTTTTACCTGCGTTACAATTTAGTGGTAGGCAAACGGCATTAAGATCATTTACCTTCATTTAACAGAAAACCAACCGGTGAATATCCCGATTTATATAAGGTAATGACTAAGTTTGCGGTATGAAAAAGACCACCGGGTTTATGGTGAAGCTGGTTGTTGCGGCATGCTTCCTCTTTATCATCTTTCTACTCATTGCAGACAGGTTCGTGCAGTTCCGCATGAACGACAGGGAATACAAAGCATATTTCTCACAGAAAGGTTTATCTGCCTCTGTCGGTTATTATCAGAAACTGCACAGGAAAATAAGATATGCAGCTTCCGGCAGCGATACTTCGGCAACGATCTTATTTATTCACGGGGCGCCCAGCTCACTAAGCTATTACAGGGACTATATGAGCGACAGCGCCCTGTTGCAAAAAGCTACCATGTTTGCCGTAGACCGTGCGGGCTATGGCTTTTCGGGATTAGGAAAACCGGAGCCTTCCATAGAAAAGCAGGTACAGCTGATCGCGCCGATAGTAGACAGCCTTAATAAGGTGCATCATCCGCTGATAGTGGTAGGCGCATCTTATGGCACCGCTATTGCCTGCAGGCTGGCCATGGATTATCCCAACCTTGTGGATGGGCTGGTATTGATCGCCCCGGCACTGGCGCCGGGGGAGGAAAAAGTATATTGGTTCACTCCTGCCATAGAATCGCCATTGCTCAGTTGGTTTATCCCGCGAATGCTGCAATCAGCCAATACAGAAAAGATCCATCATAAGGAAGAGCTTGCCAAAATGCTACCCTACTGGAGCAATATCAAAGTGCCCGTATTATACCTGCAGGGTGCAAATGATGCACTGGTATACACCACGAATGCAAAGTTTGCCCAAAACCATTTAACGAACGTTCCGTATCTCAATATTGAAATGATCCCGGGACGGGGGCATCTTATTGCTTTTTCTGAAAAAGATAAAATTGAAGACGCCATTGTCAAAATGCTTGACCTTGCAAAGCTGAATATTGCAGGAAAGCTCCGGCGCGATTCAACAATACATATTGCACAAAGGGAGAATGCGGGTGAGGGTGGTAATGATCATAAGTTTTAAGCTTTAGCGCTGGTTGTAAACCCAAAACAATTTTAACGTCATTGCTTCTCCCAACCGAAGGTCGGGAGAAGCAATCTCTCTCTTTACCAACTGCAGAGACTGCTTCGCCACTTTGGCAACCCCTCTCTCAATGAAGCGTTCTATACGCGGTTCGCAGTGCGGGCGGGAGTGTTTTGTAACTGACCCTCTCTGCCGGGGGTACTTACAATTCAAAGACTTTTTGTAAGTTTGAAGGAAACTTAAATCAAAAGAATAATGAAAACAATCCTTTTCCTTTTCGGCGCTTTGATCGTTTATACCCTGCCAACATTTGCTTTGAACCTGTCTGCAAATCCTCCCGCAGGAATGGAGGGGGTATATGAATATAAATCGGCAGAAGCGCCTTATGAATATCAGAAGGGTATCATTGAGCTTAAAAAGGTGGAAAACAAATGGACTGCAAAAGTGACGGTGAACTACCAGACATTTACAGCACAGGAAGTAAAAGTAGAGAATAACCAGGTGCAGTTCAGGATCAATGTGGAAGGAAATTCCGTATTGGTAAAGCTTCAGCATAAAGACGATAAACTAACAGGTACCGCCAGCAGTGACGCGGAAGGGGCAATGAAGATAACCGCTGAAAGAAAAAAGGTGATATCAAAAAAATAATGGACGGAAAACCGTAATTAGGGGCTGCTGTTTAACGTCCGTGTCTGTTTTTCTATGCCACGAATGCACGAATGCGCCTGCGGCGTATTCGTGCATCAAATTCGTGTTATGTATTTTGTGCCTGGTAACTGCAGATCTTTTAAAATAATTCTCACAAAAGTCTTGCAGCAATGATGCCGCCAGATCAAATCTTGCACTTCAAAACAGATAATTCTCTCAAGATTTTTTATGAATTAACACTACATATTCGTGCATTAGTGGCGATATACTCCTTTTTCCCAAATCTATGAGGCTTCCCCAGTTATTCAGCAGCCCCTAATTAGTGTATTGCAGCAAAACCAGGAATATAATTTCCTCCTGCTACAGCAGCAATACATGCTCCGAAAGCTGCATCTTCATCATGCCCTGATTTAACAACCTGAAAGTTAAAAGTGTCTTCAAGCACCCTGCAAAGAAGGTTATTCTTTTTTATAGCATTCCCTGACCCGATTACTATATGCTTATCCTTTTTCAGCCCGTAAGGTATCTCACTGTAAAAATCAAATATTTCATTACAAATACCCCGCATAAACCCGAGGATCAAATCGCCGGCAGTAAAATTTGTTGCAGAAATATTTGAAATACTTCCTCTGCCAAAAGGATCAGAACGACTGCCATTAAACAGGGTAGTAACAGTAAGCCCGGCCGGATCGCCTTTTGTATAATCAATAGCATTGATCATTTCATAAAAGTCTCTAACCTCCGTTATATTTCTGCTGCTCATCCTGATAACACTATCAAAAAATGATCGTAAAACAGAAAGCGACTGCCCCCCGGACAATGCAGCCCCTACAAGAATATACCCACCTCCGGGGAAAGGCCTGGTGTCTAATGAATTCATATGAAAAAACTCTCCTGAGTATACAGATAGCTGGCTGCTGGTTCCAACCGTCACATGGATAGATTTTTCCCTGTCTTTCACAGAACCTATAAAGCCTGCCTGGTTGTCGCCGATAGCAGAATATACAGGAACATTTGAATTGTAATAACCTGCAAGCGCGGCAGACCCGCTGATTTCAGGTAATATAGAAGTATCAATACCAATGCTGCTTAAAGCTGAAAGGTCAAATTTGTTTTCCCTGACATTAAAAAAACCCAGCCCCGCTGCATTGGTATAATCCGTTAAAGGCTCCTTTTTCCCGGTTAATTTCATTACCGTGTAATCCATAATGGTGCAGAGCTTTACCGCTTCTTTGGGTAGTACTGAATTTTTAATATTATAAAAATGCGTCACCAATCCATATCCCGTAGAAAGATTGTACCCGGAATGATCAGTTAAAAATCCGGCATACGTAATGTTATTATGTAAAATCAGGTTTCCCCTGTTATCCTGCCAGGTATATAACGGGCTTACTGCCTTCCCATCTTTATCCAGATAAACAATCCCATGCATTTGCCCTGTTACTCCTATCCCCTTAATGCCTCTGTACTTCGATTCAAATTTTTTAATTATCTGCATAACACATGTAACGATCCATTGAGGATCCTGGATCTTTTCCCAGGAATTACCTGCAGCGATACCGGATTCATTGCTCACATTTATCGACTCTGTTCTTCGATGTAAAAAATCATATATAACACCGCAGATAGAAGTTGTACCAATATCAATTCCAATAAAATGCATAATATTCTTTTATTATTCTTTGGATTTTACTCCCAATTTTTCTTCTAATTGTTCCAACGGAACTCCTTTGGTTTCCACAAATAAAAACCAAACAACAAAGAATTGTACGATCATCATAACTGCTCCTGTAATAAAGGGAATTGATAAACCAATTGTAGGAATAGCTACGATCACCGGGTATACCTGTGCTGCAATAGCTGCCAACGCCCAATGCGTAAAGCTGCCTAAAGCGAGCCCTTTACTTCTGACCTTATTAGGAAATACCTCACTGATATAAACCCAGATCACAGCGCCCTGGGAGTATGAAAAAAATAAAATGAAAGTTGCTATACTCCATGGAAATAATTCAATTAAGCTTCTGCTCCACGCAATGTAGGCGCATAAAACCAAAGGAATTGCCGCTCCCCACGATCCGATTAATAACAGCTTTTTCCTGCCCATTTTATCAATAGTCAGCAAAGCAATACTCACTGCAATTACATTTGCGACTCCGATAATAACAGGTTGAAATTTGCCGCCAAATTTTGCACCTATCTCATTCAGGGTATCATTTAAATAATATAAGAACCCATTAACGAAAGAAAACTGGTTAAATGCTGCAACTGCCACTCCCAGGAAAATCGGATACAGGTATTTTTTTTGGAACAGCTTTTCTTTAAACTGTCCCACATTTGATTTTAATGATGCCTTTATTTCTTCCATCTCCCTGTCTATCTTAACTTCACCGATCCGGCCCAACACTTTCCGGGCTTCATCATATTTATTAACCGATACCAGCCACCGGGGACTTCTCGGAATAGTATATAACATAATGGTAAAGATCAAAGCGGGGACAGCCCCCATGCCTAACATTACTCTCCACTGAACATGAAGCACATCAAGGTTTAATACTTCAATCAAAGCATTTGACAAATAAGCAAGAAGGATCCCCAGGCATACATTAAACTGAAATAAAATAACCAGTCGCCCTCTTAGCTTTGCAGGCGATATTTCTGCAATGTACATTGGCCCGAGTACAGAAGAGCCGCCAATAGCCAGCCCGCCGATAAACCTAAAGCAACAGAGCGACCAATAATCCCAGGCAAATGCACAGCCTGATGCAGAAATAATGAATAAAAATCCCAACACCTTCAGGCTCTGTCGTCTCCCCCATATATCACCGGGCTTTGAGGAAACCAAAGTTCCTATGATTGTGCCAATAAGCGCAGACGACACCACAAACCCCATTGACCAACCGGAAAGTTGAAATAGCGTTTCTATAGACGAAGTAGTTCCTGCTATTACAGCCGTATCAAAACCAAATAACAAACCGCCCAACGAAGCAACAATAGCGGCCCGTATAAGTGTTTTCGTAACAATGTAGTCCTTATTTTCAGGGCGGTGTAAATCTTTCATTTAACGCTGTTGATAGTTTATTATTGATAAAAACGTCAGTACCCGGATAGTGTGCTATGTCAACAATAATTTTTCGTATTTCTTTATGAGAAGTGAGACTTGCCTACCGGTTTACCTGCCGTAGGCATGGCAGGCAGGCGATAAACGTGAGGATTTCACATTTATCTTCTGTCGTTTCACGTTTGCCATAACACTATTCCGCAATTTTCATGATTTTGACATTGTGTATACCAGTCTGTTCGATATTGAATAAAATATTTTCGACATGTAGTCCATTACGATAAGTAACCAGGGTATTCTGTCCGGCAACTTCTGTGTCTATAATGGTTCCTCCCAGTTTAGCATTGCTTTTCACTAATATCCTTACGGTAAATGGTTTTTCAACGCCCATTATATTTTCAATAGCGTAATTGCCTGCCAGGCCCGGATTACCACCATTGCGTATAGATTTTTGCATCCCGCCAAAGCCATCTTTAACCGCATCACTGTATTGAGCGGTAAATCCTGTGATATTGATTTGCATTTCGCAACCCTTTATGTTACTGCCATCAGAGGGCAGGAACGAAAGCGCTAACTTACCATCCTTCTTCTTTTGGGGAACCACATCAAAAGTGAGGATAAAGTTCCCATCTTTAACCGGGAAAGAATTTTTCTGTTCTACACTTTTGGCCAACACAACAGCATCAGTGGTAGCCGGTATCAACTCTTTCATCCATTTTGTTCCTATTCTTCCATCAGGATACTGGATCAGTTCATGGATCAGGAATGGACCACCCCATCCGTTAATGGGCATCCAACCGGCCATTATATAGCGACCGTTACTAATCGGAGATACGGATGGGACATTTACACCATTATAAAAATCTTTTCCTTCTGCTACTACATCTTTCCAGGGTTCATTCTTACCTATAGTTCTTCTCCATAAACTCGTAAAACCACCTATCACGTATTCATATTTGCCCCACCTGAAACCAAACGTACAATCCCCACCCAATGGGAACTCCGGGTCAGTACAATACCAGCCGCTGTCAAGCGATGCGGATTCCCAGGTGCCTTTCGATCTGAAATTTCCATACATTTTCAATTTCCCCTCCGGAGTAGTGAATACACTCGGGTTCTCACTAAAGTGAAATAATGCCCCGCTTTTTTTGAAGTTGCTTATATCGTCAGCACTTACCGAATAAGTGGCGCCGGAAGGATAAATCCTTTGGGGATCTTTCGGAAAGTATCCGGTTTTTTGATGCTGGTTGTAATAACCCAGTATCTGTGGATACGCTGTAAGGGAATCAGGGTAAATACGCGATGTATGTAATCCATAGGAAAGATAGAGCTTACCGTTATAAGCGAAAGGCGTGCCGGTTCCAAAGGTTTCCCACTGCTCTTCGATAGGAGTAGCTGCCTCATGCTCAGTCCAGGTAATAAAATCTGTAGTGGAAAAGTGTTCGAAATAATGCCCGCCTACTCCAAACTTGCTGGCATGATGCCTCCTGTCATAAAGATAAAAAACATGATAACGACCATCGTGATATATAGTGGCTACATCGCCTACCCAGGAATTATGCCCGCGGGGAGTCCAGTATTGCAGTCCCGGCATTTTCTCAATATTTCTCTTGTTGTCCCGTTCTACGTCCACGCCCGGCAGATACAGGCTGGCCTCGCTAACTACTGCAGGATTAATTTGCCAGGAACGTTGATACCGCCAATATGGATACCCTACAACAAAATCGTTGTCCATAAGCTCATTGTCTACATATATCGTCCAGTTTGTTTTTGTAAAATGTACAATTACCTCATGCCTGCCCCATGGATTTTTTAATGAAGCCAATGGGTAACCAATTTCCAGTTGACGCGTAAATAAGTTTATTCCGGGAGCGTTCAGCATAATACCAGCCTCCAAAACCGGCAATGATCTATCCGGCATTACGGCTGCCGGATAATTTTGCCGGTCCCGGTTTTCAGGATCAGCCTGGCGCAATTTAATGGTTATCAATTCCGGCACTTCCAGTAACATTTGTTCCCCGCTAAAGGGTTGCAAATTCACCAGCATCTTTATGGTAAAGCTTTCCTGTTTAGTATTGCCTGTTGTGAACTCTCCTTTGGGCCGGCTGGCGCTCAGAGTGGCATATGGCGCATTGGAGGCTGTGAATGAAAAATATGGACTAAGTGTGTGAAGCTTTGCTGACACAGCATCAGACTGGGCGAACCCTGATTGCAAAAGATACAGGCTTGTTATTACAACTGTAATTATTTTCCTCATATAAGGTATATTAAAACTGCCAAATAATAGATAAAAAACTGAAATGCGCTGAAGCACACTGCGAAGGGCGCTGTTGCTATTTCTGGTTTAGTGTCCATGCGGATTTTAAAGAGTGAATGGTTGCGTTAACATCTATCTCTCCATTTGCGGTCAGCGCATAGTGTTTTGTTTCATCCGGCATAAAGCAGGAAGTCATTACCACCAGCCCGTCATTAGCATATATTTCGAGCGTGGTACGATCTACCAGTACCCGCAGTTTTATTTTTCCATTAACCGGTGTTAGCAACGCTTCTCCCATATTGTTGTGCCGATCCGGGTTCTTCCTGATATAAGCCTTCCAATTGTCGGGCGGGAAACCGCTTTGTTCTGCAGCGCCGCCACAACGAAGTGTCTTCTTAGCTGCATCATACTGAATAGTTGCGCCCCTGATACTTAAATCAAAAGAAGTAGATTTTTTTAAGTCAATTTCCATGTCCATGTCATACAAATCGCCCTTAAGTTCGCGCAAGGGATTATCACCCTGCGGGATAACCGCTCTTTGCCATTTGATTTCCGAATCGTACAGATCTTTTATTTCTCTTACCGGCGTTTTAAACAACCGGATCCCTTCATGTGTAGTTTTTAATTCGAGTTCGGCAGGAAAATTCATCTGCTGTTCGAATGGCATACCCGGATACCTGTTTGTTGACAGCCAGGCTATCTGAATTTTGCGACCTTCAGGAGCATCATTCCATATTTGCGGAGCATATAAATTATTACCGTAATCCCCAACAATAGTACCTGTTTCCGGCCTAAATTTTTTGCTGTCAAAAGTTCCTACAACATAGTTACCATTGGCGCCTGAAAACACCCATTTTTTCCTGCGTTTATCTCCATCAACAAAAAAGGGTTCAAATCCCGGGCACTCTGCTATACGATTTAGAGAAACAGTTGATAGTTGCTCCCAATCCCGCAGGTTAGACGATGAGAATATCCCGAAATCATAATCCGTGTCCATATAGAGCGACATGATCCATCTTTTTGAATCCTCATCCCAAACCACTTTTGGATCACGGTTTGACTCCTTAATATTTTTGATCACCGGGTTTTGATCATAGTACGTAAAGGATTTTCCTCCGTCAGTACTGTATGCAATACACTGGGTGCATTTAGGACCCAACCCATCATTCGGATTACCCCCATTGGTAATGAATGCAACAATTGGCTTTTCTTTTCCTTTTTGAAAGCCGGATACATTGTATTCATCTACAACCGCGGAACCAGACCAGCAACCTGCCCATACTTTATGAGGAGTAATATGTGTGGGCAATTGTTCCCAATGCACTAAATCCTTACTGATAGCATGCCCCCAATCTTTGTATGCGCCGGGGCGATGCGGCGGCATATACTGGAAAAACAGATGGTAGACTCCGGCATAATACACCAGCCCGTTAGGATCGTTTAACCAGTTTTTCTTTGCCGTAAAGTGAAATTGAGGCCTGTATTTTTCATTATAATATTCCGGTAATCCGTCATGATCCAACGCTGCCACACCGAATAAGGAAGCAGCCTTATCATCCGCTACAAAACGATCCCAGACTGCTATACAATCGATCCATCCTTTAAAGGCAGATTCAATAGTATTTTTTGCCATATCACCATCTGTATAGGGTTCCTTATATTGAGCGCCAATCAATACAGGGTGATTGTTCCAGTCCCTGATTTCACCTTCGGTAACCTCATTATCTCTCAAAATACCATCTATATATAATTCTGATATTTTTCCATTGAAGCGAAACAGGATATCATGCCACTTCAGCCATTCATCCTTAGGTACTTTGTACTTTAAAAGATTTGCTCCGCCAATGTCATCACTTCCAAGCATTGCTTCAATGTATAGTTCTTCTTCTCCTTTTTTATGCAGGGTAATGCTATAGGCTATATTTTGATCATTACCGGACTTTGTCAGTAAGGGGTTATATTCTTTTATAGCGTCCGGTTTCATTCTTACAAATATGGATATACCTCTTCCATGTATTTTAAGCTCTCCGTTTATTCCCTGACCCGCAGTAAGCCAGGAGCTCCCATCAAGATATACAGTGTTGCCGTCACTACCATTTTCCTGCAGAGCACGCTTATCATCACCTGCCATAGCAGTTAATTGTACTGCTCCCTGCTGCTTCAACCGGCTGTTTAAACCCGACTGATCGTTCAGGTCAGAAAAAGACCAGGCTGCAACCGCATCCTGAAATCGCGATGTTTTGTGGCTACAGGATAAAAATAACAGGGAGCAGACTGATAAATAACGTAATACGCTTAACATTAAAAATGGTTTGGGTTTTATGGGAAATACTGATTGCTGTTTTAATATTGTTACCATCCCGGGGTTTGCTTATACACAGGCATATCGTTAGGTTTTAATTAGTAAAAAATAAGACAATTATATGTATAGTAAATGTAAATAAATATCGTCAAGGTAATGCAATAAATAATCAACAATATATTTACAAAATAAATTTTATTCTAATCCCCAGTGTGGTTTGATAAAATAATAGACTACCGCAAATGTTTACATTTAATTATCATTTAAAGTAAAGTTGAAATATTAATTATCTTTAAGCCAGGCTATAAAAACAGTGGGTTGGGTTTAAACCCGTATATAGAAAAAATATTTATCAGGATTAAAGCTCAATACAATTGCGTAGAAAACAACTCAGTATTCTGGAATCATTAGAGGAGGGTATTATTACAGGCGTTTATAAAAATGGGACACTGTTACCTTCGGAAGGTACACTTGCAAAACAATATGCAGTATCGCGTCCCACCATTGCAAAAGTGTATAACCAATTACAGCATAAAGGATATATCAAGAAAACAAGAGGATACGGGTCCCAGGTTATACATAATAATGCCAGGTTAACTTATACCATCGGGTTATTGCTTCCGGGTTCAGGTGAGTCAGAAATATTTACAACAATCAATGATCAGATATTAAAACTGTCGAGAAAAAGTCATTTGAGTTGTTTATGGGAAGGCGCCACAGTGAGTAATGCAGAAGTCAGGCGAGCACAGATTGAACATTATTGTGAACATTATATATCACAAAAGGTTGATGCCATCCTGTTCTCTCCGCTTGAGCGATTGCCTGATGCAGATGAAGTAAACTTAAGGATATTTAACAAAATCACCAGTGCAAATATTCCGCTTGTTTTAATTGACCGGGGCTTAAAAACTCAACCTGAAGCCGGAGGGTATGACATTATTTGGCTGGATAATTTTCTTGCCGGCGGAGCAATGGCGCAACACCTTATAAGCAAAGGTTGTACAACGATCCACTTCTTCTATCGGACAAACTCAGCTAATTCTGTAGATCTGCGCCTATCCGGCATCAGAGATAAGGCCTTAAGGAATCATTTAAAATTTACAGAAGAGAATATATATTGCGGGGATCCTGCCGATCTTAATTTTATAAAAACAATAAAGATTGTACCTGGCAAAACCGGCATTATTTGCGCCAATGATTCTACTGCCGCGGTTTTACTCTCTTCGTTAGAAAAGATAAATGTAAAGATCACTTCCGACTGCCTGATCTGCGGTTATGACAATATGAAATATTCCCAATACCTAAAATATCCGCTTACCAGTTACCTTCAGCCTTGCGAGGAAATGGCAAATATCAGTATTGAACTGGCAATAAGGCGTATAAAAAACAATCAGCACATTCCAATGATAGTGAATGTCAATGGGAAAATAATAGAGCGGGAATCCACTTCATTCAACAAAGGGGAAAGGTGAAAAGTGAAGCGCTTTTTCACCTTTATCCTCTCACTTTTCACGATAACATACAGCCTGTGAAGCAGCTCCGGTTATTCAGCAATCTCTAAATAGGGGTTGCTGTTTAACGTCCGTGTTTGTTTTTCTATGCCACGAATACACGAATGCGCCTGCGGCGTATTCGTGTATCAAATTCGTGTTATGTATTTTGTGCCTGATAACTGCAGCTGTTTTTAAATAATTCTCACAAAAGTCTTGCAGCAATGATGCCGCCAGATCAAATCTTGCACTTCAAAACAGATAATTCTCTCAAGATCTTTTATGAATTAACACTACATATTCGTGCATTAGTGGCGGTATACTCCTTTTTCCCAAATCTATGAGGCATCCCCGGTTATTCAGCAGCCCCCTAAATACCACAGGAAAACCATATAACCTATCAGCTCCTTTGCCCTATCAGCATTTCAAATCTCAAATTTCAAATCTCCAATCTCATGGCACCGGGTCGTAGCCATGACCGCCCCAGGGATGACAGCGACTGATGCGTTTTGCAGCAAGCCACAGCCCTTTAAAAACACCATATTTTTTCAGCGCCTCCACGGCGTATTGCGAGCAGGTGGGTGTAAACCTGCACTTCGGGCCAAGCAATGGCGAAAGTATCCACTGATACAATTTGATCAGCCCTATAAACGGCAAACTAAATATCCGGAGTATTTTTTTCATTTATCAGCAATATAAGCCTGCTCAAAATTAACTGTAGTTTTTCTTTCAGCACCGGGAAATCGGGGAGCTCCCTGGCAGTGTATATAAAAAACAGGTCGAGGTTATGACCCGATTTCAGAAGCTGCTCATGAAGCGGGCTCTTTTGCAGGCGATAGCATTCCCTGACCACCCGTTTTACCCGGTTGCGCTCAACCGCCTTTTTAAAATTCCGGCTGCTCACGCCTACGCCGGCCTGCAGCGGCGCCCCCCGGTGTATACTGCCGTCGGGAGAAGAAGCTTTAAAATATACTTTGAAGGGATACTGGAAAAAATGCTTCCCTTCCCGGAACAATTGTTCGATCCGCTTGCGGCTTTTCAGCCGTTCTGCTTTTTTAAATGTAAATTTCTCTTTCAAGACCATACAAAAATAGCCCCGGAACAGGGCTATTCATTATCAAACTAATAATCACTGCGATACCGGGGTATGGCAGCCGTATATTATTCAATTATTTTGCTTTCTTTTCGTCAGAAACAGTCAGTTTCTTACGGCCTTTTTTGCGACGGCTCGCCAGCACTTTGCGCCCGTTGGCGGTTTGCATGCGCTTACGGAAACCATGAACCGTTTTACGACGACGTTTGTGAGGCTGAAATGTACGTTTCATTGTATTATGCTTTTCTCTTTTTTGAAATAGCGGCCCGGGAGAAGCGGACCAGTTTCAAGCTCATTCACCTTCTACAGACGGGTCACCACACCCTTTCTGCACCGGTTGGATGAAAGGACGGCAAAGGTAAGGCTAAATGGTCAATATTCCTGCTTAATTTCAGGGTATTTCAGACCAATGCAAGGCTGGTATGCGCCGACTTTACCTTCCTTCCAAAGAAAATACCCGCGTGGGCGTCAAAATCTGCCGGAGCGTCTGTAGTATAGAACGACAGGGAAGCGTTTTTGCTGCACCGGCGCCCCATTTCTGGGTGCCGCTGAAGGTAGTCTGCAAGACTGTCCGCCACGATATCTCCCTGGGAGATAAGCTGTATACCGTCGGGTAAATATTTTCTTATTTTATCTGCCAGTAAAGGATAATGCGTGCAGGCGAGTAAAATAGTATCAATCTTATCTGAAAGTGATAACAGCTCATTAATATCCTTCTGCACAAAATAATCTGCGCCGGGACCACTATGCTCATTATTTTCCACAAGCGGCACCCACATGGGGCAGGCATGCTGGTATACTTCCGTATCGGGAAAAAACTTACTGGTCTCGATCACATAAGAATCAGACAGCACAGTGCCCTTGGTAGCGAGAATGCCTACTGCTTTCGTTTTTGTAAACATTCCTATTTTTTCGGTAGTGGGCCGTATTACGCCCAGCACCCTGTTCTGCGGGGCAATGTGTGGTAAGTCTTTTTGCTGTATAGTTCTAAGCGCTTTGGCAGAAGCCGTGTTGCAGGCCAGCACGATCAATGGGCATCCCTGCGCAAAAAGCCATTGTACACATTCGAGGGTATAGTGGTATACCGTTTCGAACGACCTGGTGCCATAGGGGGTACGTGCATTATCGCCTAAATAAATATAGTCGTAGGCCGGGAGCTTCTCCACAATGGATCTTAAAACAGTCAGACCGCCATAGCCGGAGTCAAATATGCCAATCGGGTGATGGTTCATGCATCAAATATAAACCGGTTATTACGTATATAAAAAAGCCGCTCCCGGGGAAGCGGCTTTTTTATTATAAATTAAGCTTATTGTTATTTTTTTGCACCGGCAGGTTTCGCTGGCTCGGCAGCATTACCTGCGGCAGGAGGCAACTTAACGCCCAATTTCTTAGCTACCAGGGGCAGCAGGTCGTCAGTTGGCGGAGCTATCAGCAGCGCATCCTGCTTGAATACCCAGGTATAACCGTTTTCTTTAGCCACTTGCTGGATCAGTTCAAATGCCTTTGCAAAATAAGGGTTAAATACTTCCTGCTGCTTGCGCTGGAGTTCATTCTGGCTGTAGGCATCCCAGTTCTGGATGATCTGCAGGTACTGGGCAGCTTCCTGCTGAACGGTTTGCTTGATAGCAGCAGGCGTTGCAGGTGATTTGGCTATGGAGTCCTTGCGCTTGTATTCGCTTAAGAAAAATGGCAATTGCTGCTCCAGTGAATCTTTCCTGAATTGCTGCATAATAGAATCGGCCTTTTTAATATCAGGCATACTACCTACTACTTCTTCAATGCTCACATGAGCGAATTTCTGCTGGGCCTGTGCTGTATTGCCAAGGATGATGAGTACGAATGCTGTGGCTACCGGGAAGAAAACTTTTTTCATATCAATGAATGTTCTGTTTATTTGAGTTAATGATGAAAATATGCATTTGTCAGTTTGGTTGCGGACTCCGCTTTAACATTTATTTATTTACTCCCAGCATCTTCAGCACATCCTCGCTCCTGTCCAATTTGGGGTCGGCAAAGATAACGGTAATTCCTTCACTTTTATCCAAAATAAAATCATAGCCTTTTTCCACCGCCAGCTTTTGCACTGCATTATAAACCTTATCCTGCACGGGCTTGATCAGCTCCTGCCTTTTCTTGAACAGGTCTCCTTCATAACCAAAGCGCCGGCGCTGCAGGTCCCGGAGCTCCTTTTCTTTATTGAACAGCTCATCTTCTCTCTTTTTCTTCAGGTCATCGCTGAGCATCACCTGCTCGGCATCAAAGTCGCGGTACATTTTGTCGAGGTTCTGCTGCATGCCATCCAGCTCCTTCTGCCAGGCTGCGCTGAACTGGTCGAGCTGCTTTTGCGCGTCCTTATATTCCGGGAGCCTGTCGAGAATATATTTGGTGTCAAGCACAGCATACCGTTGTGCACTGGCTGCAAAAGCCACGAGGCAAACTACCGCACTTAAAAATAATTTCTTCATGACATACAAATTTTATAGAGGGTCTGCATAAATATTGCCAATTTATGGCATTATATCATCAATTCCATATTAAAGCCCGGTTTATTCCGGCTCAAATCCAAGCATGAAGGTAAACCTTGTAGCATCTTTAAATGTGGCCCCCGGCGCAGAAAGACGGTCGAGCCCCAGCCCGTAGTCAAATCCAAGCAAACCAAACATCGGCAGGAAAAACCTTGCGCCTAATCCCACAGAACGCCTCAGCTTGAACGGGTTCCATTCTTTAAATTCATACCAGCCGTTAGCCGCTTCAAAAAATGCCAGCCCGTAAATAGTGCTGCTTGGGTTGGTGGAAAACGGATAGCGCAGCTCCATGGTATACTTATTGAACATGGTAAAGAACTTGGTAGTGGACTGCTGATCGGGATTGATGGTTGGGTCCGAATTGTCGTATACAGGATATCCCCTGTGGGCAATAATGTCATAACCGAGTATACCAAAGTTGTTGGTAAGTCCCGCATCCCCCACCTGGAACCTTTCAAACGGGGATATCTCCAGGTTCTTGTTATACCTGCCTATGAAACCATACTTGGCGGCAAACTTCAGCACAAACTGTTTATTCTTTTCTTCGCCTGTTGGTCTTCCCAGCGGCACATACCACTCTCCGTTGATACGCCATTTATGATACTCTACCAGTTTATATTTATCTTCTGTTTTTATGGTTTTATTCTCATCCCTGAATGCGGAATAGGGAGGAGTAAACGCCCCGCTGATCATGAAGGAAGAGCCACCGGTAGGAAATATGGGCTGGTTAATAGATGATCTTGAAAGCGTTAGCTTAAGACTAAGAATATTGGCTGTAGTGGTAGACAGCCCCGCAAAAAAGCCGGGATAATTCTTAAGCCTGTACTGGGTATAGCTCAATGCATACATCAGCGTAAAATAGTCGTCGGGCCACTTAAGCTGCTTACCAAGCGCTATGGAGGCGCCCATTGCTTTCAGATACGAGGAGTCTGCCTTTTCATTGGTATATCTGCCTGTGGTATAATCGTAAGCATTGGCATATTTGGAGCTGTATACGCTGACCGTAAAAGAATTGCGTTTCTTTCCTCCCAGCCAGGGCTCGGTGAATGAAAAGTTTGTTGACCTGAAATAGCGCCCGTTCGACTGGAAACGAAGGCTCAGCTTCTGACCGTCCCCGGAAGGCAGCGGGCTCCAGGATGACCTTTTAAGTATGTTGCGGATAGAGAAGTTATTAAACACCACGCCCACGGTACCTGTCAGCCCGATACCACCACCCCAGCCGGCGCTGAGTTCCAGCTGGTCGGAAGATTTTTCCTCTACAGTGTAATTGATATCTACTGTACCATCATCCGGGTTAGGCACAGGATTGATACCGATCTTCTCCTGGTTGAAATATCCCAGGTTGGCGATCTCCCTGTTAGAGCGTATCAGCAGGTCCCTGCTGAACTTATCACCGGGAAGCGTTCTCAGCTCGCGGCGTATCACATGCTCTTTTGTCTTATCATTACCGGCAATGGTCACCCGCTTGATGGTAGCCTGCGGACCTTCGGTAATGCGTATTTCGTGATCAATAGTATCGTTATACACGGAAGTTTCTACCGGGTCTACATGAAAAAACAGGTAGCCATTGTCGGAATAGAGGCTGCTTACATCGCCACCGCCATCGGCAGTCAGCTGCTTTCCAAGCCTTTTATTAAGTGTTTCAAGGTTATAAGTATCTCCTTTCTTAAGACCGAGGATAACGCTCAGCAGCGAATCCGGGTACTTGGTATTGCCACGCCATGTGATATTGCCGAAATAATATTTTCTTCCTTCATTTACTTTAATGGCTACATTGAGATTGCCTTTTTTGTTGTAAAACAAGGTGTCTTTTTCAATAACGGCATCCCTGTAGCCGAGAGAGTTATAGTACTCCAGCAGCTTCTGCTTATCTTCTTTGTATTTCTTCTCGTTGTATTTGGCTGAGCTGAACAGTCTGAACCGGAAATAAGGGTCTAAGTAATCAAGCGTTTTTGTAGGAGAAAGAAATGCGTAATTACGGAGATATTCTTTGAAGGTGATTTTATCTCTTTCACCGTAAGGGCTTTCCACTTCATCTTTGTGTATTGTCAACCTGGTTTTTTCTTTAGTGCCTTTAAGCTGCTTTTTCAGCTTTAATTCGCTTACCTCATCGTTGCCGTAAAACAATACATCATTGATCCTCACCTTTATGCCTTTCTCTATCTGAAATATCAGGTCTTCTCCATTGGTATATGCCGTATCCGGGCGTTCAATCACTCTTACCAGGGCGCCCTGGAAGCCTTTGTCTGTATAAAATTTCTGAATGGCGTCAATGGCATTTTGTTTTCTCGCTTCCGTTACCACCTGGCTGGCTGTTATGCCCACCTTCTCTTTAAGATCTGTAGCTTCCGCTTTTTTTATCCCGCGAAAAATGAGCTTGGAAAGGCGCGGGCGCTCTACTGCAGCGATCTCTACCCATATCCTGTCGCCTTCTACCTTAGTGATATACACTTCAATATCTGCAAAGAGATTCTGCCCCCATAGTTTTTCTATAGCCTTGGAAAAATTATCGCCGCCGGGAATCCTTACCTCGTCGCCTACATTTAACCCTGATATAGATGTTACAAGATTAGGGTCAAAATATTGTGTGCCGGTAACCTTGATCTCGGCTATAGTATATTTTTTGGGTATCGGCTGGTTAAATATATTCAGCAGCGCAGGGTCTACAGAAGTAGTAGGTACTGAATCGTTTACCTGAGCATTAGTTTTGGTGACAATAAAACTTAAACCAAGTAAAAGAGTGAAAATCGTGCAGATTCTATGCATCCGTTTTTTAAGTTTCGCCCGGCAAATTAACGGGATTAATTAAAATGGTTTGTTAAAAGAATAGAGGGTCTCCGAATGGCTAATGCGCATCTGTAGCGGTATTCCGTATTATCTGCTCGGCGGTTTTGCCAAACCTGCGCTGCCGTTGCTGAAAATTAATGATGGCTTCATATAAATGTTCTTTGCCAAAGTCAGGCCAGCGCGTATCCGTGAAATATAGTTCAGCATATGCCAGTTGATATAATAAAAAATTGCTTATCCTGTATTCACCGCTTGTCCTGATCATCAGCTCAGGGTCGGGGAATTCATTGGTAGTAAGATAATTCCTGAGCACCTCCTCTGTAATTGCCCCGGGGAGCAGCTCGCCCTTCTTCACATCTTCAGCGATAAGGTTAACCGCATTGAGCAATTCCCACCGGGAACTGTAGCTCAATGCAATGATAAGCGTAAGCCCGGTATTGGCGGCAGTGAGCTCCACAGCCTCCTGCAGCTCACGGCTTGCATATTCGGGCAGCATTTTTATATCGCCTATCAGCCTGAGCCTGATATTGTTTTTATTAAGCGTATCTACTTCCTGCCTGATGGTATTTGCCAAAAGCACCATCAGCCCGCTTACTTCCGTTTCGGGACGATTCCAGTTTTCGGTGCTGAAAGCATAAAGGGTAAGATACCGGATGCCAAGCTCTGCGCTCCCCTCCACTATATTCCTCACGCTCTCCACTCCCTGGTAATGGCCGAATAACCTGTCTTCCCCTTTTTCCTGCGCCCACCGACCGTTGCCATCCATAATAATGGCAATATGCAGGGGAAGCTGCTTTTTATCAATATTGTCAATAAGCGACATGCAGGTAAAATTTAAAAAAGTCAGACTTTGTCTGACTTCGGGCGCAAAGATATAATATTATAGAGTAACAGGCATCAGATTACAGGGGTGTATTTCAATTTTTCGTTTCATGCACAACTTTCCGGTCGGTGAGGTACTATAGCTGTCAACTTAAGCATAAAGGTACGTGAGACACGTACCAGGGCGATAAAGATGTTCAGCCGGACGGACCACAGTCGCCAACTTAAGCCGAAAAAATCCTGGCGATATACCATTATCGGTTAAACTTATATATATTAAACACACTCTTTCTGCTGCGTTACTTTTGCCTCTGAGCCGGTCCCGCCACTTGGCGGGATAACCGGAACACCGCTGCTTTTTGTCTTTTGAAAAAATATGCTCCGCATTTTTTCAATTCCGCCTCCGGCGGAACCAGACAAAAAGAGGCGGCTTATCCGGTTACTGGTAAAAATTAAGCCTCTGATGGAGTAAAGGGGCGTAGCATTTTATCACCCTGGTACGTGTCTCATCGATCGGCAGCAGCTTCAATAGGCGGGTGTCACCACCCGCCTGTGAAAAATTGAAATACACCCTATTACGGAGAATCCGGCTATACCCGGCTGTTTTTTTCATTTTTTTTCGAAAAATATTTACAGGCTGGTCTCAATCCGCATATATCACACTTGGGATTCCGGGCCACGCAGGTATACCTGCCATGCAGGATAAGCCAGTGATGCGCTTTATGAATGAGCGCTTTGGGAATATGCCTGATGAGCTGCTTTTCAGTGGCAAGGGGAGTTTTGGCATTATGCGTAAGCCCGATACGGGCGGATACCCTGAAAACGTGTGTATCTACGGCCATGTTGGGCTGCTGATCCACCACGGAAGTGATGACATTTGCAGTTTTCCTGCCTACACCCGGCAGCCGCACCAGCTCATCTACCGTAAGCGGCACGTTTCCATTAAATTCCTTTTCCAGCATATTCGCCATCCCGATAAGGTGTTTGGTCTTATTGTTGGGATAAGAAATACTTCTGATATATGGGAATAATTCTTCGAATGTGGCTTTAGAGAGGGCCGCAGCGTCAGGATATTTTTCAAAAATGGCGGGAGTGGTAAGGTTGACCCTCTTATCGGTGCACTGCGCCGACAGGATCACGGCTACCAGCAGCTGATAAGGATTATCATACAATAATTCAGTTTCAGCTTCGGGAACGTGCTGCTGGAACCAGTGTATCACAAATGCGTAGCGTTCTTTTTGTGTCATGGAAATTTTGTCTTCCGGCCACTACAAAAGTACACGTAAGCCCTGAAAGAAAAGGGGATTATAACTTAATGATGTTCAACCTCTTTGCTAATACCTGCATATTTCAGCAGGGATTTCACCACGGAGGGCCTGGGAGAGGCGCTGATAGTGCTGAGCCCTTCCATTGCACGTTTGAGAATCTCAAATTTTTCGCGGAACGCCCAATCTGTATCCAAAGCCAACTGTATTGCTGCTGTTTCTTCGGTTGTTGTTTCTTTGTATAAAAAACGTATCATGTTTTCTTGTGTATAAATATCCATAAGCAATCCTTTTAGAACGGGCCTAATTTGGGTGAAAAACAATAAAAACGGTTTAGAGGATATTTAGATTCCGGTACGGATTTACCAGGCGTTTCACAAAAGGCGGGATTAGCTTACCATAATAAAACGGCGGTAAGGACAGAATATTGTTAAAAGCAAAAAAAATTAGTAAAATTATTTCTCCTCAATAACAAATATCTCCTCTTTGTCTTTTTTCATAAGAAAGCGTTCCCTCGCTATCCTTTCCACGGATGCGGGATCATTTTTCAAACCGGAAAGCTCCCGGTTGATGGTGTCAATCTGTTCCTGGTAATATGCCTTACCTTTTTCCAGTTGCCTCAGCTCACCGCTACGTTCAACCTGTAAAAAAAGGTCGTTGTGATCAAAAAAAACGATCCAGATCACAAAGCAAACCAATGTGAGGATATATTTATTCTTTAACCAGCGAGGTATTTTCTTATAAAAATCCATATCCCGGAAAGCTGCAAGACAACGATCCCGTTGCTTTTAGGAATAGCTGCAACTATTTTCCAAATATAGCTTTTCTGTTGGGATAAATTGCATTTTCACCCAAAGCTTCTTCAATCCTGAGGAGCTGGTTGTATTTCGCAAGACGATCCGTTCTTGAAGCGCTGCCGGTTTTGATCTGGCCGCAGTTCAGGGCCACTGCCAGGTCAGCAATAGTGGTATCCTCTGTTTCGCCGCTCCTGTGGCTCATTATAGTAGTATAGCCATTGCTTTGCGCGAGCTGCACAGCATTGATAGTTTCAGTAATGGTACCAATCTGGTTTACTTTGATCAATATGCTGTTCGCAATACCTTTGTCAATGCCTTCCTGGAGTCTTTTTACATTAGTAACGAAAAGATCATCGCCTACCAGCTGGCATTTTGAGCCAATGCTGTTTGTAAGGTTTTTCCATCCTGTCCAGTCATCTTCAGCCATACCGTCTTCGATGGAAATAATAGGATATTTGTTCACCCATTCCGCCCAGTAAGCCACCATCTCATCGCTACTGATCGTTTTTCCGCTGCTCTTATAGAATTTATAGGAGCCGCTGGCTTCATCATACATTTCTGTGCTGGCAGCATCCATGGCTATAGCGATCTGGTCGCCGGCCTTATAGCCCGCAGCTTCTATAGCCTGCAATACTGTTTCAATAGCTTCTTCATTGCTTTGAATATCAGGAGCAAAACCACCTTCATCCCCTACGTTGGTGCTATATCCTTTTTTCTTGAGCACAGATTTGAGGTTATGAAATACTTCCACCCCCCAGCGCAGCGCTTCACTGAAAGAAGGCGCTCCTACGGGAATGATCATAAATTCCTGGAAATCTATCTTGTTGTCTGCATGCACTCCTCCGTTAAGGATGTTCATCAGCGGCATGGGCAATACGGTAGCGTTCACACCACCGAGGTAGCGGTATAACGGCAGATTGCTTTCCTGCGCTGCCGCTTTAGCCACTGCCATAGAAACTGCCAGCGTAGCATTTGCACCCAGTCTTCCCTTATTGTCAGTTCCGTCAATTTTGATAAGCTGCCCGTCAATATAAGCCTGCCTGGTCACATCAGTTCCGATGAGCTGGTCAGCTATGATATCATTTACGTTCTTTACCGCTTTAAGCACCCCTTTTCCCTGGTATACGGTTTTATCTCCGTCACGCAGTTCCACAGCTTCATGCCTGCCGGTAGAAGCGCCGGAAGGTACAGCGGCCCTGCCCACCAAACCGTTTTCAGTTATTACATCTACCTCTATAGTAGGGTTGCCGCGGCTGTCTAAGATCTGTCTTGCGTGTATGTCGGATATAAAGCTCATAGTGCTATATTTTAATAAATTGCAAAGAAAGGATTTTCAGCTTTCGGCGCAAAAATAAGTTGAGAAAAATTGGGAAAAAGAATATGTAGCGCTGTTATTAAACTTATGAGGCCGCATTCTGTGTTTACGTAAGGTCTTTGAACCACAGCGGCAGGGGGAATTTGAAAATTTGAAGATTTGAAAATGTGGCTTTCCTTTGCGTCCGTTACTTCTCCGCGGGCTACTTTGCGTGAAAAAAAACCGCTAAATCCTCCTGCTAATCCGCATTGTTGCCGGTCAAAGATTTAAAGACCGTTTCCAGGCTTTGGGTTTCGCTCCGCATGCTCACAATATTTAAATTGTTTTCCAGCGAGCTTTCAATAATACGCTTGCGCAGGTGTTCGGGCCGGGAAGTGGAAAATTTAAGCTCATTCCCCGGCATAGCCTGGACACTTATTATTTCAGCAATGTTATCAAAAACCGAAAGCGCAGGAGTTTCGCCAAAAGCTACAATGATGCTGTGCGTACCATTGTTTCCCGACTGAAGGCTGGCAATCGTATCATCTGCCACCAGCTCACCTTTATTGATAATGATCACGCGGTTGCAGATAGCTTCCACTTCCTGGAGGATATGCGATGAAAATAAAACCGTTTTATCCCTGCCGAGATTACGTATCACTTCCCTGATCTCGACGATCTGGTTGGGGTCAAGCCCTGTAGTAGGCTCGTCAAGGATCAATACTTCAGGGTCATAGATAAGCGCGGCGGCAAGACCTACCCGCTGCTTATAGCCCTTTGACAACTGCCCGATTTTTTTTGTCTTCTCCGGCGTAAGCCCTACCAGGTCTATCATTCTTTCCACCGCAGCTTTTTTATTGGCTACGTTATGCACATCTGCCATGAAGCCGAGATATTCCCTGATATACATATCATAGTATAATGGATTTGACTCCGGAAGGTAACCGGTCTTCTTCCTTGTTTCCGGTGAATGAGAGGATACACTCATTCCACAGATATACGCTTCACCTGAAGTGGGCCGCAAATAGCCCGTAAGGATCTTCATGGTAGTAGATTTCCCCGCTCCATTGGGGCCAAGAAATCCTACTATCTCTCCCCGGCTGACAGAAAACGAGATATCATTTACCGCTTTCTGCTCATCATATACTTTCAGGAGATGCTTTACTTCGATAGACATTCAGCAAAAATAATGACTCTCTGCCACAATTTATTTTTCGTACTCGCCCCGGAAGGCATACCATCCGAAAATGACCAGTCCTATTGCAATAGGAATAGCAACAATAACAAATACAGCCCACTGGATCTTTGTATCTGTTACAGGGTGCAGGGCCATCTGGTGCAGGGCTGTCTTAACAAGATAATATACAGACAACGGGCCAAGCAGCATCCACACAATACCCATCCATTTTTTAAGCAGGTTCATGGGAAATATTTTAGTGATACAATTGAAGGTGTAAGGTATGGGGTATAAGGCACATAACAAAATCTGCCACCCGGCATCTTAAAACCTCTCCTCTCCAACCCATTTTACCACAAGCCGCAATATGGCCAGTCCGCAAGGTGGGATTTTAACGGTCAGCTTTTGATTCCATGTAAGAATTATTGCTTGGTTGTACATATCCATTGGAAGCCTCTACAAGGCTATTGAAATAACCGGTTAACCCTACAACATCGGAACCCGTGCTTACGAATTGATAACCCATATCATGTAGTTCTTTTAAGTTTTCGCTTGACCCAACAGTGCCGGCAAATTTTCCATGCTTTTTAGCAACCTCTGAAATCCTTTTTCTAGCCTCGTTCAATTGGGAATTGTTCCATTCTCCCGGGGCGCCTATTCCCTGACTAAAATCTCCAGGCCCAAAGAATAGCATGTCGTATCCCGGTAGTCCGGCAATTGCTTCCAGTTCTTTTAGTGGTTCCGGATCTTCAATTTGCAGTATCACAAAACGTTGTTCATTTGCTTCTTGTAAATACCGGTTAAAATTAACCCGCGTATACCCACCATCCGCATTTCCTCCGTCAATCGCTCTTCTGCCTATAGGATGGAACCTGGTACGATATACTATTTCTTTTGCGTCCGCCAAGCTCATAATATGAGGTACCATAATACCTGTAGCATCTAACTCCAGAGGTTTAATATAATTACTGTAAGATCCACGCGGCACCCGAACCAATATATCCGTATCGTGTGCCTTGGTGGCCCATACCTGGGCCGCCACCGTCGACCAGTCATAACCAACATGCTCCTGATCTACCCATACACAATCGAACCCGGCTAATGCAGCCATCTCGCATAGTTTAGCATCGCCTAGATTTATTTTAATACAGCTTACTTTTTCTCCATTTCTTAATTTTTGTAATACCTTACTTTTTCTAATTTGCATATTGCAGGTTGTATGATTGTTGTTAATGAATCTATTTTATATTATATCCCACCCTGACTACTTTTCTCATCACTTATTTAAATATTACCAGAGATTTTTTCTCTTTTGTTTAGATATCTCTGAAGTAAGAATAAGGACAATGCCCCAAAGCCCATTAAAATGCCTGCTATCTGAAAAAGAGTACTAAGATTTATGTTGGCATCCCTTAGATAACCTCCGACGTATATACCGATACCTCCAATTATTGTAGCAAAAAAATTTAATATGCCGTATGCTGTTGCCCTGTGTTTATCATTAACGATTAAGCAGATTATTGGCATCATATTGCCATCTGAAAAGACCCGGGTAAATGCATACAACATAAACCCAATTACGGATAATGTCAACACAGAAGTATAGCTTGCAAAAAGAATGGCCGGCGAAGCTATACAGAGCCCAATCATCGGAACAACTATTCTGGCATATATATTTCTCTTGCTCAGGCGGTCGGCAATATATCCACCTAACAGAACACCGGCAATGGAAGCTATATAGAAATATCCCGTTGCATAAACTCCTGCCATCGTCTGAGTAAGATTAAAATTTTCTTTGTAGAAAGTGGGCAGCCAACCGCTTATTACCCAACCTACCATACCCAGTACTATCCAGGTAAATAATACTTTCAAATAATTTTTGCTTTTTAATAAACTATATGCAACCGAAAAAAAACCAGGTTTGTCAATATTTTTTTTGTTGTTCTCTATCCGCATGGAAGTTTGCTTGTTGTCTTTCAAACTAAATATGAGAAATACCGCATACACAATGCCTACTGCTCCCAAAGCTTTAAACGCGAAATTCCATGAATAATCTTCAGCCAGCCAGCCGCCGATAAATCCCAGGCATTGCCCTAATGTTATACCAACTATATGCACACTGTTTGCGAAAGACCGGGTGGGTCCCTGATGATATTCCATTATCAATGCCAGTGCCGTCGGTATATAAAAAGCCTCACTTATCCCCATAAGAGCTCTAGTAACCAAAAGATATTCGAAACTGGTAGCGAATGCCGTGAGAAAAGTTATAGCAGACCAGACCAACAAACTGATAACGATAATACGGCTCTTACTGTACTTATCCGCTATAAAGCCTGCGATCGGGCTTAAAAAACCATACACCCATAAAAAAGCAGAGGTAAGTAACCCAAACTGTGCTTCTGTCATGTGTATCTCGGAGAGAATAGAACTACGCATTGTGGCAATCATCATCCGATCAAGATAATTTAAACAACCTACAACAGACAGCATACCTACCACAAGCCAGGCATAAGAAGAAGGGCGCACTTTTACTGAATCACCATGTTGTTTCATCAGATATCTATCCCAATTATCGTTTATGTAAACAGATTACTAGCAGTCTGGGCTTCCGGGCAAAAAAAGAGGCAAACACAAATTCGCTTTGTAAATAATGGTCTATATTTTTCCCTTCATAACCGGCAGATAATACACCCTGGCATTAGTTAAATTTTAATGAATATAAGTCTGCATCCTTCATATAAATTTTAAGTCTGACCGGTTTGCCTGCCAGAGAAGATACGTCCGTGCTGCCATTCCACGATACAATTCTCTTGATTTCATTCCCTATTATTTCCTGAGCATCTGTAGCGGTAAAGCCCGGCAATGGTTTTCCATTACTATCTAATAGTTCTATACAGATATTTCCAGCAGCCGAGGTAGAATAATTAATCTCTAACTCTTTTCCGCGAAAAATAAAAGGCTTGGTTATAGCTTCTCCTTCATCAAAATCGCTATGCAGGGAGGCAAAACCGTCCAGACGAAGTGAGTATCTGTTTAAATGTGTATTAGGCTGGGCATAACTTTCAATCACATACAGGGACAGTTCAGTTGGGCTTGTTTGCACAACATTTAACACAGGGAAATTAGAACGGGCCACCCAATTTTCCAAACCAATTCCAGGACGAATAAACGACTGCATAAACATTCTGTCATAATTAGAACCACCCCTTGTACTCATAAGCGTTGCATCAGAACAACCCTTAACATGATGACTATCTACCCCAAGAATTTTTCCCTGTTCTTCTGTCAATATCTGTCTTTGAGGCATGAACCTTGCAGCTATTCCCAAATAAATTTGAGGGGCTCTAAAATAAGGACTGGTTTGATTGGTATACAAATGCTCAAGCGGGGTATTGCCAAAAGACATACGTATTGGCGCTGACCAGTTAATAAAGTCTTTAGATGTAGTTCTACTTACGGAACGGAATCCGTTGGTAGAAGTTCTAAAATAACAAAGGTATTGTTGCTCACTTTCGGACCAAAACGATACGTTCTGAGAGTCGAAAGCCCCATTTGTAAACACTCCTGAATCCTGAACCTTCTTCCAGTGAATTCCATCAGGTGATGCATATGCTATTAGTCCTGTTTTAGCTGTCCCACCTAAGGCCTTAAACCTTTCGGCTGCTTTTGCGTTTGGGTTTGCGTCTAAAAATGGACTAAAATTATGCGTAACTGGCGCTGCATTGGCTAGAATAATATTATTATTTGTGGCACCATTAATGTTGTGAATACCGAGGGTAGGCTTCGTCCAGTTTATGCCATCGAATGATTCTGCATAGCAGGTTACTTCATTATCATTTCCATCTTCTCCTAAAATCCCAGATCCCCTGTAATATAATTTAAATTGTGTACCATCTTTTATAACTGTACCGTATGTACAAAAACTTCCTTCCCATTTATTGCCAAAATATAATACAGGTCCTTCATTTTTTGGATAATGCATTGTTTGCTGAATACCGGAAAGTTTGTCTATCAGGTATTGATCAACAAAAAGTTCTCTGTTATTGCCCAGGTTAATAACTTGTTTATTTTGTGCATTAGTCCCAACAAAAAGTAACAAAAAAACTGTTTTTGCAAATAACTTTATCATTTTAGATGGAGGTTTAGATTGAATTATTTAGAATTAATTATACCCCGGATTTTGGACTGATTTTGGCTCGGTACTTAAAATACTCAAAGAAAGCGGCCATAGATATTTATAGGTATGAGTAGGATTATTTTTAAAGTAAGGTATCAGCTCAGAAGCTTTATCAAAACGTAAAATATCCCACCAATACTTTCCTTCATATAAAAATTCCAATAACCGTTCTTCAAGTATGGCATTATCGTTGTTTTCTTTTGAATCAGCGACAAATTCATTACCGCTGAAATTACTTCCGAATGCCCTTTTCCTTATTGCATTCATAGCATCAGAAGGATCCTGACCCAAAGCATTTTGCGCCTCTGCCTTCATTAATAATACATCTGCATACCGATACAAAACAACATCGTCAATGAAAACACGGGAGCCGGCGTTAACCATACCATTGAATTTTCGTTGAATAGCTCCATAATACTTAGTATAACCACCAGTACTTTCCTCATAACTGTACAAGTCGGTGTAAGTTGCTGCTCTACGAGCATCTTCTGTTTTGAACTTACTCCTGGTTTCTTCCGTCAAAGTCCAATAATTTAATCCAGACCCACCAAGTGTACCAATTATTGCCACCGCTATAGGATCAGCATTCGGAGGAAATGCATCTATATACATATTCGACATGAATGTAGATCCAGACTCATTCAGTTGAAAATTGTTAGCCATTAAAATTTCTTTATTCCCTTTATTGTCATAGTCAAATACCCTTTCAAAATCAGGCAGCAACTGTACATCCGCGGCAGCTACATCAGTCAATGCAGCAAGCGCCTCCGTAAGATCCGCATTACCACCATTCATTTTTTTTGCAGTCCATAGAAAAACATCTCCTTTTAGAGCATTCAAAGCAGGCTTTGACCACCTGTTTCGTCCAGCAAGAAAACTATTGTCAGGGAAAAGGGACAATGCCTGGCTTATATCACTTTTTATTTGTGTAAAAATTGCAGCTACAGGCGTTCTCTCTTTGTAGATAACATCGGGATTATACCCTTCGGTTGGGCCAACAACAAGAGGTAGATCTCCCCATGTTTTTGCCATTATAAAATAGCAGTAAGCCCTCATGGTATAAGCCTCGGCGAGAGACCTGTTTCTTGCCGCTTCAGTCTTAAAAGAAATGTCAGGCACATATTTAAGAATAAGATTGACATCGTTAATCACCCTGTATACACTGCTCCAATCTGGACCTGCAGCGGTAGGATCCAGTGTATTATTATATAATCTCAGGTTTGCAAAGTCGTTCCCTATTGATTGTTTAAGGTTCTGACTTCTTGCTTCTCCCCATAAATACAAATTCGTGGCGGAAACATTTCTTAATCTTATATACATCCCACGTAATGCTCCGTTCGCATCATCTTCTGTTTTCCAGAAAGAAGCCGTTGAAATAGAGCTGATAGGCGCGAGTTCCAATGTTTTTGTACAACCAGTTCCTAATACAAGTATTAAAGCTGAGAATATCACTATTTTATTTTTTTTCATCGTAAGACAGTTTTCAGTTAAAAAGTAATGGAAGCTCCAAAAATGAAGGATCTCGGATTGGGATAGGCGGTTTCTGAATCCGTTTGTTCAGGACTCAATCCTTCGTAATTAGTAAAATACTTTAAATTACTTCCTGTAAGATTAAGTGTGATATCCGAGATCTTCGCTCGTTTTAATAAAGTTTGAGGCAGCCTGTAAGAGAGTGTAACCTCTCTCAGGCATAAGAAATCTGTGCTTTGGTAAAATCGCGAGTTACCTCTGTTATTCCAAACATTCCATTGTGCATTCTGATCTGCCCAGTAATATCTTGGTATATCTGTTACGTCACCTTCTTTCTGCCATGATCTTAGCATACTTGCGCTAATAGCATTTGTTCCGTTAAAGTTTCCCTCTAACCTTGCCGCTGTTTCATTATAAACGGTTGCGCCCAGTGTATAATCTACTCTAGCGGTAAAGCTTAAATTTTTATAACTCAATATGCTGCTAAAGCCACCCGTTACCCTTGGTATAATATTACCAAGGTATACACGATCTCTTGTGTCTATCGTATCATTTTTATCAACATCGCGCCAATTTACATCACCACCATATTTTATTTTACTCGCACTGGGCAGTAACATATCAACAGGTCCTTTAGCTGCTTCGGCGTCAGTTGAGTAGATGCTTATCTGTTGATATGCATATAAATCTCCAATACGTTGTCCCTCTTGAAGCCCACCTAACCATGCATAATTTCCTGCGCTGGGGTCAAAAACATATACACCTCCGACTCTGTTATTTTCAATACCATTTTCAGGTAGCCTCAAAACTTTACTGTTAACTTTGGCAGCGTTTAATGCAATATTCCATTGCAGGGGAGATTCCGGAGATAATACCCGTGCAGATAGTTCTACTTCATATCCCTTGTTCTCAAGAGTTCCGTAATTGGTTAAGATGCTGGGGAATCCTGTAGAAGGAGGTAAGGTTAAGGATGTTAACAGGTTTTCAGTAACTCTTCTGTAATAGTCGAAAATTACATTCACTCTGTTATTAAACAATCCCAGGTCTGCACCAAAATCAAATGTTTTTGACTGCTCCCACTTTAAATTCTGATTAGGCAATGTTGAGATCATTATACCGGAGGAACCGTAATATCTTGAGGATGCATTATATTCTCCTTGTGCCTGATACAGCCCTAAACCACTAATATTACCGGTAACACCATAGCTGGCTCTTAATTTTAACTTAGCCAATCCGGTTGGTAAAAAACCCCAGAATTTCTCCCTGTCAATATTCCAGCCGGCTGAAACTCCGGGAAACAAGCCCCATTTATTGTCAGCGCCTAAATTAGATGCGCCATCATATCTTAAACTTGCGCCGAAAAGATATTTTCCTTTATAGTTATAGGTTGCTCTAGAAAAATATCCTACTAAAGCATGCTGGGTTTCTGAGCCCGATACTGCTGTTGGCGTAGCAGAAGCATTTAATGTAGGGATAATGTCTGTCGCTGCATTTTGACCAGTTGCAGATAATGAAATATTGTTTGCCCACAGATAAGATAACCCTGCTTTTATTTCAAAATCATGATCTTCATTAAATACTTTAGCATAGTTTAATACAGCATTTACCTGGGGTCTGAAATTCTCGGAATAAGAGCCCGAAGCTGTGCGGGAAGTTACAAATGTAGTCGGTCCATCTAAATAACTCCGCAAAAAGTTCCTGGAATACCCACCCCTGTATTGCAGCGAAACCAGGGGACTGAAAGTTAATCCTTCAACAATCTCAGCCTGGCCTCCTACTATTAATGTAAGATCGTTTGCGAGATTCTTGGGATTGTATACTGACATTCGGTAGAACGGATTAGTAAAACTAAGATTTCTACCTGGAGACAATGTCCCATCCTCAAAATACAACTTGTTAGTTGATGGTGCTATTAAAGAAGATTTGAAGACATCAGTTGTAGGCACTTGCGTATTTTGAGTATTGGAATACATTACCCTGGAGAATAACTTTATTTTTTCATTAATATTCAATTCTCCGTTTAGGTTCATTGTAAATCGTTTATAATCTGTCTGAATAGCAATCCCTTTGCTATCCATGTATCCTAAGCCTAAATAAAATCGGGCTTTCTGGGTACCCCCTGAAACCGAAATAGCATGACTTTGGGAGAGTGTTTTCCTGAATAATAAGCTTTGCCAATCCACACTATTAAAGATCAAAGTTCTTGAAGGATCAACAGGGTCCTGAATACTTTCCCATCCTTCATTCAATTTATGTTGATTTTCGGGTGTTAAATATTGTAGTGAATTAGTTGTATTGTTGGTAAGATCATTCCCTGCACCACCTAAATACGTACTTCCGTCTAGTTGAGTAAGGAAAGCGGGGTTAATTCTACTTGTAGCTAAAAGTCCCAATCTTGCAAAATAGGCCTCATCTTTTCCGGCTAGTATGTCATAAGTTTTGGTAACTTCAGACCTAACCATATCGAATTTATAATTTATCTGTGTTTTACCAGATTGCCCTGATTTTGTCTCAACAATTACTACACCGTTAGAGCCTTGTGCACCGTAAATGGCAGTAGCAGCTGCATCTTTTAATATCTGTATTGATTTAATATCATGTGCACTAATGTCATTCATGTTGCTTCTCAACACACCATCAATAATATAAATGGGAGGAGAACTGTTTGGACTGTTAATGGAAGTACCACCTCTCACAATAATGTTTGGTGCTGCTCCTGGTTGGCCAGAGTTAGTTTGTACCCGCACACCGGCAAGAGTGCCTTGTAATGCAGCTGCAACATTTGAGTAGGGGATATTCTCTAAAACTTTATTATCTAGCTTTGAAACGGCAGTTGTTATTTCGCTTCTTCGCTGCTGAGTTCCATACCCTACCACAACTATCTCCGATAAAGCATCATTTCCCCTTTCTAACACAATACCAATACTTGTTTTTCCTTCTAATGAAATTTCTTTAGTTTGAAACCCCACCATACTGACAACAAGTATGATATTAAGATTACCAACATTAACACTAAATATGCCTTCTTCGTTAGTGCTTGTACCAGTAGACACACCTTTTATTTTTACAGTTGCCCCGGATAAAGGCTCTCCTCGTTCATTCATTATCTTGCCGGTAACAACAATTTGACCTTGGGCTGAAGTCGCAGCAAAAATTAATAGAAAAAACAGGTATGCAACTAGTAACTTACCTAAAGAGAATACCAATTGTACAATTTTTACTTTTTTTTGTTTCATATTTGGCAGTTTTGGTGATATTTTTTTAACAAAAAAGCTTAGGTATTAATCAGGTATAACACAAAGAAGACATAGCACCTGCGATATTTCTTCTCAGATGTTGAGATTATTTTCAAACAATCCTATTTATTGAATGTTATTACATAGAAGGAAGACCGTGATTTCAATGAGTTAAGTTGACAATACTAAAAATGTAGCTTCTTGTCAGTGTGATTTTGCCTTTTATTCTTTTTCTGAGAATCTGCGATATACTCCAGGTAAACTCTCAAATGATCTTCTACCGCAAGTTGATAACCCTTTATATCTCTATTTTCAAGATATGGAATAATGTCTTTATGTCTTACTATCCTGGATTGCCTTTTAACTAACTGGTTAAATTTGTCAAAGTCCTCAAAGTTTTCGTTAACGAACTTAAAAACAGGAATTAGCAAATCAAGAAAATCCAACATCACCTGATTATTTGCAACCCGGTATATTTTGGTGTGAAAAGCCCTTTCCATCTCAATATCTATCTTTTGACTTTTGATAGCATTTTCTTTAGCGACAATTAACTTAAGTTCCTCAATATCTTCATCCGTTATATTATTTATCACAATACTTGCACATCCTATCTCTAATGAGACTCTCATGCCTAAAAGATTAAGGATGGTTTCGCGGCTTAATGTATGAGGATTTAGAACTTTTTGAAATCCATACATAACATTAGGTTCTGAAACGACCATTCCCCGACGGGTACGGCTTTCAATAATGCCTAACATCCTCAATCTGCTTAACGCTTCTCTGACAACATTTCTCCCCACTTCATATTTCTCGGCAAGCTCCATTTCATTAGGTATTTCAGCCCCGGATTTCATTTCGTTTTCCTTTATTGTCTTGATAATCAGGCTTTCAACCCAATCTACCAGTGTTCCGTTTTTTGCTTTATTGTTCATACGTCAAATATAGTACAAATCCTATTTGTCCTACAAATATAATTTTTAAAAATTCTCTTCCAAATTTTTTTTACTGTTTTCTTTCATCAAGAAGAAAATAAAAGCATCGCCTGTTATCCACCGCTGATAAAAGGTTATCCGGTACTGTTTTGTCTTACAGAATATGACAGGTGGAGAAAGTCATAAAGCTATACTATAATTGTATTATACACAGAGAGGGATAATCACCATATGACGGGGAAATGCTGTTTGAGAATAATTTTCAATTAAAGCTAAAATACCTTCCGGCTATAGCAGAACGTTCATAAAGCACAGTTAAGAAAAAAGTCTGCGCTTACCCTTCCTCAATCACCTACATCCGGGTCAATCTTATTACTCATATATAGAGCGCCGATCACAAAACATACGGCAGAGATAATGATCGGGTACATCAGCCCGACCAGCTTGTCTCCCGGGTTGATCGTCGTCAGCAGCAAAGCGATAAAAGGCGTCAGCCCGCCAAAAACACCGTTGCCTATATGATAAGGCAGCGACATGGAAGTATAGCGTATGCGGGTAGGGAAAAGCTCTACCAGGAATGCAGCGATCGGACCATACACCATTGTCACGAAAATCACCTGCACAAAAATGAGGAAAACAAATTGCCAGTAAGTGGATGAAGGTAGTTTTTTTTCAATATAGGCCACAGGCGCATGCGCCACTGCACGCGACGCATCTGCAAATACGGTATCCGCATTTCGCTGCGTGTATGCGAAACCGTCAGCAAAGGTTTTGGTGACCGTGGTAACAGAGACCGTATTCACACCGATCTGCTCACTTTTATTTACGGGCTGAGTAACAGATACAGGTTCCTGCGAAAGATAAGTGTTTACCTCCGAGAGGTTAATGAATTGCTGGTAGATAGGGCGGTAGAACACGATCGCCAGCAGCATACCTCCAAGCATGATCCATTTTCTCCCTGCCCGGTCGCTCCACCCACCGAATACTACAAATAAAGGAGTGGCAAAAAGAATAGCCCATATCAGCATGGTCCGGGATTGCCCGAAATCTATTTTACAAACGGTTTCAATAAAACTCTGCGCATAGAATTGTCCCGTGTACCAAACTACACCCTGCCCCATGGTAGCGCCAAACAAAGCCAGCAACACCATTTTAAGGTTGGTTTTGTGCACAAAGCTTTCTTTTAACGGGTTGACCGAGGTCTTCCCTTCTGATTTCAGCTTGGCAAACAAAGGCGATTCATTCATTTTCAGCCGGATATATACCGAAACGCCAACAAGAACAATAGATACCAGAAAAGGTATGCGCCATCCCCATTCATTAAACTTCCTGATAGAAACAGCACTGTCTGCATCCAATGATTCCCGTACCAGCAGGATGACACCCAGCGATACAAAAAGACCGAGCGTGGCTGTGGTTTGTATCCATGAGGTATAGAACCCCCGCCTGTTGGCAGGCGCATGTTCTGCCACGTAGGTAGCAGCGCCGCCATACTCGCCGCCAAGCGCCAGCCCCTGCAGGAGGCGCAGCAGCAAAACAATGACAGGTGCGGCAAAGCCAATGGTTTGATACGATGGTACGAGGCCAATAGCAAAAGTAGAGCCCCCCATGATAATAAGCGTGAGCAGGAAGGTATATTTACGCCCTACGATATCGCCCAGTCTCCCGAATACCAGCGCCCCGAAAGGCCGGACTATAAACCCTGCTGCGAAAGTACCCAATGTGGAGAGCAAAGCCGCTGTAGGATTGGTTTTCGGAAAAAACTGGCTGGCAATAACAGTAGCAAGACTGCCGAAAATATAAAAATCATACCATTCAATGAGCGTGCCTACGGAAGAAGCGCCGATAATTTTCCAGATACTTTTGGTGGATACAGTCATATTGATGCAAGCAAATTAAGGGTTGAATATACTAAAGTATGATCATAACAGCATCAGTAATCAGAGCAATCGTTTGCAAACGATCAGGTGATTTTTACCAAACCCTCATCCGGCAAAGATTACAGAGTGTTGCCATAATATGCAATCAACTGCACGCATCATCATAATTTCGCAAAATCACCCGAAAATCAAATTCATTGCTCGCTATTCAACTGAATCTGATTAATTTTAAGCCCTCTTATTGTTAAACCAAATCATTGCAGAGCTATATGTCATATCCCTATCAGATCAAATCATTTCAGGCCTACAAAGAAGCTTACCGGAAAAGTATAGAAGACCCCGAAGCCTTTTGGGGCGAGATCGCAGCCACCTTTCAATGGCGGAAAAGATGGGACAAAGTATTGAACTGGAACTTTAAAGAACCTAAGGTAGAATGGTTTGCCGGCGGCCGCCTTAACATTACAGAGAGCTGTCTTGACAGGCATCTTGAAAAGCTGGGTGACAAGCCTGCCATTATCTGGGAACCCAATAACCCCGAAGAGAGAACGAGAATTGTAACCTATGAGCGTCTCCATAAACGTGTTTGCCAGTTTGCACAGGTATTAAAAAATAACGGGGTGAAGAAAGGCGACCGTGTGTGTATTTATATGGGAATGGTGCCTGAACTGGCTTATGCAGTTTTAGCCTGCGCAAGGATCGGGGCGATCCACAGCGTAATATTCGGCGGTTTTTCGGCACAGAGCATTGCCGACAGGCTGGAAGATGCCAAAGCGGAATATATAGTGACATGCGACGGCGCATACCGCGGTGCAAAAGATATACCGCTGAAAAGCGTGATTGACGATGCGCTTGTGGGTAATAAATTTGTGAAAAGAGTAATTGTGTATACCCGTACCCGCATCCCGGTAAGTATGATCAAAGGAAGGGATGTATGGTGGGAAGATGAAATGCTGAAAGTAACGGATACCCTCCCGGACAATAGCTTTGGCGAAGTGGAGGTGATGGATGCGGAAGACCCCTTGTTCATCCTGTATACTTCGGGAAGCACCGGCAAGCCGAAGGGAGTAGTACATACCTGCGGCGGGTATATGGTGTGGACAAACTATACTTTTGTCAACACTTTCCAGTACCAGCCGGGGCAGGTATATTTCTGCACTGCCGATATAGGCTGGATCACCGGTCACAGCTACACGCTCTATGGCCCGCTGAGCGCCGGGGCCACTTCCGTAATGTTTGAAGGCATCCCTACCTGGCCCGATGCGGGAAGGTTCTGGGATATTATAGACAAATACAAGATAAATATCCTGTATACCGCGCCCACGGCTATACGCAGCCTCATGAGCTATGGGCTGGATCCGCTTAAAGGAAAAAACCTCTCTTCGCTGAAAGTGCTGGGCACCGTTGGCGAGCCTATCAACGAGGAAGCCTGGCATTGGTATGATGAACATATCGGCAAAAAAAACTGTCCCGTGGTAGATACCTGGTGGCAAACAGAAACAGCAGGGATAATGATCACTAACCTGGCAGGCATAACTCCGGCAAAACCCTCATGGGCAACTTTGCCTTTGCCGGGAGTACAACCGGTACTGGTGGACGAACAGGGTAAAGAAGTGACAGAAAAAGATGAGGAAGGCCTGTATAAGGGCAACCTTTGCATGAAAGCGCCGTGGCCGGGTATAATAAGAACTACCTATGGCGATCACGAACGCTGCAGGACCAACTATTTTGCCACTTACGAAAATCTTTACTTTACAGGCGACGGAGCCATGAAAGATGATGACGGCTTTTACCGCATCACCGGCCGTGTGGACGATGTGCTCAATGTGAGCGGGCATCGTATAGGCACAGCCGAAGTGGAAAACGCGATCAACATGCACGCCAGCGTGGTGGAAAGCGCTGTGGTAGGGTATCCCCACGACATCAAAGGGCAGGGCATTTACGCTTATGTTATAGTAACACACTTACGCGGGGATGAAGATCATACGCGGCAGGATATCATACAAACCGTTTCCCGCATTATCGGACCCATTGCCAAGCCGGATAAGATACAGTTCGTAAAAGGACTGCCCAAAACAAGAAGCGGCAAGATCATGAGGCGCATATTGCGTAAAATTGCCGAAGGAGAAACAGAGAAGCTGGGCGATACCAGCACCCTGCTCGATCCGGGTGTAGTGGATGAAATAAAAGAGGGAAGGATGTAGGGCTGAGCGTGCGCGGGGTGATTATAAATGTTATAGTGTCAGGGTGAATAGGCAATAGTGAATGGTGCGTTTATTCACTATTCATCATTCAATGGCGTTTCCTTAAGAAAGGCTTACGGCTTTAAGGTTAAGTTGTTGATTGCCTTAAGCCGGTCCCGCCACTTGGCGGGATATCCGAAACACCACTGTTTTTTGCTTTGAGGAGATCTGTTAGCTTCATATCATTGTTCATCAATTCCTTTGATCGGCAGTAGTACAAATCTCACGCAAAAAAAGGTGACTTATTCGGATACTGGTAACAGCAATGATAAATCTCTGAGTTGTTTCCAAATATAAAGTATATAATGATTTTTAAGATTAAGGAAACGACATTAAACAGGGAATGGTCAATGGTGTGTTTCACGTTTGTCGTTTCACATTTGTCGTCCGGCAATTCACCATTCACTATTGCCTATTCACCATTCACAATCTGTATACCTCTCCCGTGAATGTAAATCAAAGCCTGCATACCATATTATTGATAACGCTTTTCTGCCTGCATGGCCGGGAGGAGCTTGTAGCGCAAACCGATAATCCCTATCACATCAATGGAAATGCGACGCAGGAAAACTGCAATTGCTATACGCTTACAAAGGATCAGACCGGCCAGTCCGGATCTGTATGGAATATTAATAAAATAGATCTTACAAGTTCTTTTGATTTTCATTTCAACGTGTTTTTAGGATGTAATGATGCAGAAGGCGCCGACGGGATAGCTTTTGTGCTGCAGCCTATCAGCACCAGCATCGGCACCACCGGTGAAGGGCTTGGGGCAGAAGGAGTGTCACCTTCTGTGATCATTGCTATTGATACCTGGCAAAACGAAAATAAGGGAGACCCGGCCTATGATAATGTATCTATCCATCTCAACGGCGACCTGAGCCACAATACAACCAACAATATTGCCGGGCCTGTGGCTGCTTTGGCAAACAGCGATAATATAGAAGACTGCCAGTGGCATGTATTCCGTATATGGTGGGACGCGGCTTCAAAAAAGATAACCGTATTTATGGATGGCGTTGAACGACTTGTCGCCAGTATAGACCTTGTGGAGTCTGTTTTTCAGCACGACCCGATGGTGTTCTGGGGATTTACCGGCGCTACCGGCGGGAGCACCAATCACCAGCGCTTTTGCACTTCGCTCAATGCCTCTTTTTCCTTTCCCGAAGGACAGATCACCTGCTATCCTCAACCTGTTAATTTCCGCGACAGCTCCACGTCTTTCGGGAATATTGTAAAATGGTTCTGGGATTTCGGCGATGGCACTACCGACACGGTTGAAAACCCCGGGGCCCATATTTATCCGCGTCCGGGCAACTATACTGTAAAGCTGAATATTCTCGGCAACAACGGGTGCCTTTCCGACACTTTCCAGCAGAAAGTTGTAGCGGGATCCATCCCTGTAGCCGCTTTTGACATGAAAGATGCGCCCTATTGCGACAACCGCAGCGTAACCACAGGCAGTACATCATACGTGGAATTTGGCACCATCAGCGAATGGAACTGGACTGTTGACGGGAACACAGAAAGCTCTCCTCAGGATTCATCCTTATCCTCACTATTTTCCGCCGGCACACACCATGTATCGTTGCTTGTAAAGACCAGGGAAGGATGCATATCAGACAGGACGGAGCAAACACTGGAAATCAGGCCTCATCCTTCCGTCGGGCTGCAGGGAAGAACGGTGGCTTGCCGGAATGAAATGCTTGTGTTCAATGCTTCTGATCTCAACCCGGCTATACCTGTCAGCGGATGGCACTGGGATTTTGGCGATGAGAATACAGCGGCGCTCCAATCGCCGGGGCACGCATACGCAGACACAGGGCATTATATGATAAAAGCCTATGGAGTGGCAGACAATGGCTGCCCATCAGATACTTTAGTCCGGTCAATAACTGTTTACGGCACCAATGCGTATGCGGGCGCAGATACCACCATAGCCATGGGCCAGCCCCTGCAGCTAAATAGTTCGGGGGGCGATTACTATAGCTGGTCGCCCGCTACGGGACTGAACAATGTTGCAGTAGCCAATCCCGTAGCCATATTGCAGGGCGATATAAAATATGCGTTGACTGTCACCTCCGATGCGGGTTGCCCGAGCACAGATACGATTGCGGTTAAAGTATATAAAGGTCCTGAGTTTTATGTGCCTTCTGCGTTCACACCTGACGGCGACGGGCTGAATGATGTCTTCCGTTTTGTGCCTGTCGGGATGACGCAGATCGCCTATTTCAGGATCTTCGACAGGTACGGGCAAATGGTATACAGCTCGGCCGATCCCCGGCAGGGATGGGATGGAACGGTAAACGGCAAAGCCCAGGCTGCCAATACTTATGTTTGGACAATAGCAGGAAAAGATTACCTGGGAAATATAGTGCGAAAAAAAGGCGTGGTAATGCTTATCAGGTGAAATACTGATGGAGGGCACGTTGAGGCATAGGTGTTATCCAAGCCGGACAAGCAGTGTGCAAACGTTTATAAACGCTTATAAACGGATAATAAAAATTGTATTTACGCAATGACAATACGAAATCTATAACATCAAGTGGTTGCTTTTCAATGTTGGGAGATCACGTGTAATAACATAAATTTACGTGTTGGTAGCCATTTTAAATGACAGATACTTTAAAATATATCAGGACAGGTTTTTATGACAACTTCAAAGGGTATGACACTGTATTAATTTCAGTGGACATAAATGGATTACTCGAAGTCGAAAATGCTTTCCTAAAGCTATCCCAAGGACTTCCTCATTTCGACTTTTCAACACTTAAACTGTTAGACACAAAATATCACGTTGTCATAAAAGCCTATAACGACACAAATAATATTGGACTCAAACAAATTGATAAAGGCAAATTTGAATGGCGATTGGCAAAGGGCAAATGGAATCAATTTAGAGAAATGGTAACTGTCTTGTATCGCAATGGGACAAGCGGGCATCAATATCTGGACACTGAAACTGGCGACATAGATTTAGATAGCTTACAAGTCGTGCTGTCACTGAACGAGTATCCATTAAGTTTTTGGGCTGAACATTTTGACACTTGCAATAGTTAACAGACAGGTGAAATCATGTCTACATACACGACAAAACGGCTACCAACATGTGCATTTGTGTTATGTCGGCGGACAAACAACGCCGCCTCAGCTTCACCTGGCTATCATCTGTAGTTCCGGCCGGACGTTATAAATTGAGCTATAGAATTAACAATGAACTTTTATATCTCTATTTGGCATTTGTTCCCGGCTGGACGTTTTCCAAATTCCGCCACAAACACAAATGCTCAACCGTTGTGTGTCACTCTTTTCAACATTCCTCTAATTTTAGCAGACAAAATAAAGTTTCTAATTTTGGAAACAATTTCTTATTTTTGTCGAAATATTTTCAGTGAAATATTTTGAAACACGATTTTTAGAAGAGGCGGACAAGTTCATTGCGGAACTACATCCCAAAGCGGCTAAAAAGGTGTTCTATAATATTGATATTGCCGAACAGACAAACGACCCAAGACTTTTCAAAAAACTTAAAAATGAAATTTGGTAATTTCGGACACTATACGCAGGACTTCAAATAAGGCTACTCGCCTTTTGGGACAAGACAGAACCAAAGCAGACGCTTGTTTTTGCAACACATGGCTTTATTAAGAAAGAGCAAAAGACACCTGCTGACGAAATTGCCAGAGCAGAAAGAATTAGAAAGAAATATTTTGAACTTAAAAATAAAAGATAACATCATGGCAAAGACACAAATGAAATCATACACCCTTGCCGAGATGAAAGATAAATACATCGGTAAAGTCGGTACGCCTGACAGAGATAAATACGAATATGAACTTCGCATGGAACTCTTAGGGCGGATGATTAAAGCGGCAAGACAAGAACGTAACTTGACACAAGAGCAATTAGGCAAGCTTGTTGGTGTACAAAAAGCTCAAATTTCAAAGTTAGAAAGTAGCAGCAACAGTGCAACAATTGACACAGTTTTGAAAGTCTTTAAGGCATTAAAGGCAGACATTCATTTCAATGTTACAATTGAAAATCAAAGGTTGCAACTTGTTTGACAGAACGTAGAGCGAACACACAACATTCGGTTTGGCAATATGGCGGGGCGACGAATATGTTCTCAACTTTTTGTTCGCTAATCGGCTTTAGTCCCGGCTGACGAATAACGCCGGGCAATAGAATAAACAATGAACATTTAGTTATAAATTTGGCTTCGATTACGGGCAGACGAATCACGGACTTCCGCCACATCGCCAAGCCGTACCGTTAGCGGTCATTGTAAACGACATCGTGCAGGCAATAGAAATGACAGACAAATTAAAAATAGTGCTCAAAATGTTCGCAGACTTTGAAGAACACGAACTTAAAAAAATATCAGATTGTTTCAAACCAAAATCAGTTAAGAAAAACAACATTTTGCTGCACGAAGGAAGTGTATGCAAAGAATTTTATTTTATATATACAGGTTGTGTCAGGACTTTTTTCATTGACAAAAACGGACACGAAAAAACAAGATATGTGATGCTTGACAATCACATAGGAACAGCATTGACAAGTTTCATTACTCAAAAACCGTCTATTGAATGTTTAGAAACGCTTGACGATACAGAATTGTTGGCAATTAGTCATTCAAACTTTTTTCGCCTTAATGAAGAAATGGTAAGTTGGAAAATTTTTTATCAAAGAATTTTAGAAATGGCTTATTCATTTCAAAACAAAAAAATTGAACATCTGACTACATTAACTGCCAAACAACGATATGACAATGTCCTAAAAGAAAATCCTGTTTTAATTCAACGCCTTTCAAACAGAGTTTTGGCCTCCTATCTTGACATACGGGAAGAAACATTAAGCAGACTTAAATCCAAATAAAATGATTTTGACCTAAATCAAAGTGTGTCTAAATTGGATAAATCATCTTTGCAGAAAATTAAATTAAGATGAAAGAATTTGTATTACTGTTCCGTATGGACATCGCAAACGAAGAAGCACAACCTACCAAAAAGCAGATGGAAATCTATATGCAACAATGGATAAGTTGGATAAACGAAATTGCAGACAATGACCAACTTGCTAACGGTGGAAACCATTTTTCACGACAAGGACGAGTGCTAAAACCAAACAATGAAGTTGTTGAAACGCCACACATTGCTGACAATAATTCTATTGCAGGTTACATCATTATTTTAGCAAAAAATCTTGACGAAGCGACAAAAATTGCGAAGAGATGCCCAATCTTAAACGGACAAAATACAAGTGTTGAAATACGAGAAACAGCAACACCGGGACAATAAACAACGAACCGCTAACATGGGGTTTTGTTCAAGTGTGGCTCGACGTTGTTAGCATCAGCAATAGTTCGCTACTCATCTTCTGTCCCGGCTTGACGGGATGCTATTGAGCAGTAGAACATATGTTGTACTTTAGTTTTTCAATCAGCTTTTGTTCCGGTCTTGACGTTCACTAAATGCCTCACCTGCACAAAGCCCTGTTCGTTAGCAGCCATATTATGACAGCCCCAAACAACATACCAAATTCAGTTGAAATAATTGGCGAACATCTCGACAACTTTTTTGATTCAGAAGAAATTTTAGTTCTACACGAAAAGGAATCCGAAATCGTTCATTCAGACATTTTTATTATTAAGCCAGCCGGAGACAGAAATTATAATCTGCTATTGACTTGTGGATTAAGTGCATTGCCAATGAAGGTGCCAGAAGACCTTGACTATTTAAAATTTGTAGAAATTACGATGCTATTGCCAATTGATTGGAGACTTAACTATGACGATTTCGCCGACGAAAACAATTATTGGCCAATAAGAGCATTAATACAACTTTCAAAGTATCCTCATTTAAACGACACTTGGTTTGGTTATGGACATACAATCCCATTGGACGACACCCATAAAGTCAATCATAATTTTGACAGTATAATCCTACTTGAATCTATAACACTTTCGGACGACTTTACCTACATAGAGACAGACAAGAAAGAAATATATTTTTACTCTGCAATCCCAATCTATAAAGAAGAGTTGGAGTATAAGTTAGAACATGGCACAGACAAGCTACTTGCACTCTTTCAACAGTATGACATTGACGAGATTGTTGATATAAATAGAAAGAATGTTTGTATATAGACGAAATACGGCTGCTAACATTCGGATTGGCTATATGGCGGGGTGACGAATATGTCTTCAGCTTTTTGTTCGCTAATCGGCTTCAGTTCCGGCTGACGGATAACGCCGGGCAATAGAATAAACAATGAACTTTAAGTTATATATTTAGCATCGGTTACGGGCAAACGAACCATGAAATACCACCACATCGCCAAGCCGTACCGTAAGCAGCCATTTTAATGACACTTTCCTTGAAACACATAGGACTTTTAATCGGAGTTGTTTTGACCTTTGTAAGTTTCCTATTCTTCGGGAGACAACAAGGCACTTATCAAGTTTTGCTTATTTGCGGACTTGTAACAACTTTAATTTTTTACCTGACCATTTTGTTTGGTAAAGGTCATCTAAAGACAAAGATATTTTGGACTGTTGTTGTTGTTCTTTGTGCCGTAGTTCAACAGTTGACAGAACCATTTTTAATTGACACTTCATACCGAGTTTATATCAGCCAAAATAAAAATATATTGACTGAAATAAATAATATATTGATTAACAAACAAGGCGACATTACAATCTTAAATGACAGTATTTTTAAAGGTGACCAATTAACTGCATTGGAAAGTGACAAATTACAAGAAGGACAAAAAAAGTTAGGTGTTTATATTATTTCAAAATCTGACAAAGGAATTTATTATGGTTTGTGGGGCTTCCTTGACGTAAGGTTAGGAATTACTTATTGGACAGGTATCGTTAAACCAGACGACAAATACCGACACTTAACAGGGAATTGGTTTCATTAGCAACATTGACAACAAAACGGCTGCTTACATCGGTTTGCAGCAAGTGGGGCTGAAGAAATAACATTGAGCAATAGTTCCGGCTGAAAGACGCTATTGAGCAATAGAATAAACAATGAACTTTTAATTATAAATTTGGCAACGGTTCGGGCGGAAAGGAATTCTATTTCCCCACCTGCTGCAAGCCGTAAAACGTTGGCAGCCATAACATTGAGACCATGAATTTCAAAATAACATTTAGTATTATTCTTGCCTTTTACTGTTTAACAGGACATTCTCAAACAAATATCCAACCTTCATTATTAGACACTTCTATTGCAAAAAAGATAACTGTTTCGGGGTTTTGCTTGTGCCAGACAACATTGCCTGACTTGCAAAGACTAAGCGACGACTTCAAACCTATAGAAGTTGAAGAAATGGATTTAGGAAAAAAATGTATCGCACAAGATGGTCGTTTTGAAAATGGAAAAGGATATTTTTCAGCAAAATTTCCAGGCATGATTTTCCAGAAAGACCAAAATACAAACCAAATAAGTAAAATAAGACTTACTAAAGACTTTAAAGGGAGCCTACCTGATGGTACACCAATTGACCTGCACAATTTAAAACTTAAAGACGTTTTCAATATCTACCCAAAACTGAAAGACACTTGGGGTTCACGTGGCTGCTCTGACTACTGGCATTTCGCAAACGATACTTTGTTTTTCTATGTCAAAGTTGATACAACTAAAAAGCCACAGTTCCCAATTGACGAAGCATATTATTATGACAAGCCAGTTGAAGCTATAGACCTCATAGTTTCATGTTATAGAATTTTTGAGAAAAAAGAACGATACAAACAATTACTAAACGACCCAGTTTTTTTCATTGACAGCGTTAATGTAACAAGAATAGAAATGCAAGAATATCAACCAAACGATATTGCTTCGGTGACAGTTTATAAAGACGCAAATGCAATTAAACTCGTTGGAGAACAAGGTAAATTTGGTGCAGTGTACATTGAAACAAAAAAATTTGCAAGAAATAAATACTGGAACTATTTCAAGCCAAAATCAGCCGACTACTTAAAAAATGTTCCAACACCGCAAAGTGACAGTTCGGTAATTTATATCCTAAACGGCAAAGTTTTGAAAACAAACTTTGAAGGCGACCTCTCTGGAATTGACGATAAAAATTTTATAGAACTAACCGTAATTGACAAACAAAAATTAAGCAAGGATTATAATATTTCAGGCAAATCACTTGGAGTTATTATTCGGACAAAACCCAAAGACGACAAGGATTGACGTGGAGAGTTACGGCTGCCAACATTGGGTTTTATGCAAGTTGGGCTGACGAATATATCATCAGCTAATTGCAAATCCCAGCTTCAGTTCGGGCAGACGGAATGCTAATTCCCACCCTGCATAAAGCCCCGTTCGTTGCAAGCCATTTTTAAAGACCATTCTCTGAAATCAATCAATAAAACAAATGGAGTTCAAAATTACCGGAAAGTATAATGAAACATATCTTGAAGAATGTTTAACGCTGTGGAAGTTTTCATCAAAGGAGGCATTTAATAGTGTTAAGACCTACTCGATTTGTTGTCTTGCTTATTTAGCCATTGGATTACTCTACTACTTAAGAGGGAAATCAATCTCACTTTTTATAAGTTCTTTTGGTTTGGCTTGTTTTCTATTGTTAATTATACAACTCCTAAATATTTACCAGTTAAAAACAAGGACAAAGAAGAATTTGTTAGCTCGAATTGAGAAATACAAAACTAACCCAACAGTTGTACGTGAACTTCTCTTTACTGAAGAATATATAAAATATTGCGACCCAGAAATGCTCTTAAAATTAAAATGGGTTGCATTTCCTTATTATCAAGAATACGGAAATTATATTTTCTTCTTCTTAAATGAAAGTAAAAAACCAGCATTAAGCATGAGCAAAATAAATATTCCAGAATCAATTGAGAAAGACTTATTCAAACTGATCAATTCTAAAATTCCAATAAGGAGCTAAAACAGCGGACAACTGGTGCGTTTGTGTTATGTTGGCAGACAAATAACACCGCCTCAGCTTCAGTTTGCTATTTGGCTTAAATCTCAAGCGATGAATAGCTCCGGGCAACAGAATAAAAAATAAACTTTTAATTATAAATTTGGCATCGGTTATCTGCAGACGAATCACGGAATAGCGTCACATCGCCAAGCCGCATGGATACGTTTCGGTACACATTCCGAATATGATGAAGTAAACGCGAAAACTATCTAATATGAAGTTTTGGTACAAGCCTACTAACTGACGATGCACTTCTGCCAATAACTAAGCTTCCGTAGGTTTAGTGCAACATGGTATTTATAAAAGCGGCAGACCATGCGTATTGAATATTTGGATAATAGCACCTTGAAAAATTCTGTTTTAGGCTTTGACCCAATCGACATTTTTGAAAGAAGCAAGAAAAGTACTGTCACTGCTACAGCCAACAGTCCGTCATTGTATAAAAAGACATCATAATGGAATTTAATCCTAATAACAACATTGTTAAGCTCTGTCTCCTGGGAATGGCAATGGAAGACCAAGACAAACCGGAAGAAGCAAGCAAGCTATTTCTTCAGGCGTGGACGGAAGGAACAAATGACTTTGAAAAATTTCTCGCAGCCTATTATGTAGCACGACATCAAAAGCATGTTTCTGACAAATTAAAATGGCTCGAAACAGCTTTACAATTTGCATTAAAAATAAATGACGATTCTGTTCAGAGTGCTTTTCCTTCCTTATATTCAAATATTGCTCAATGTTATGAGGATTTAAACGATCCTGACAATGCAAAAAAGAATTATGATTTAGCAAAAACATTTAGAGAAAAACCATCTGACAAAGGTCCTTTTTATCATGGAACGAAAGCAGATTTACAGGTTGGTGATTTGCTGACAGCAGGAGGGAATTCTAATTACAAACCCGAACTCAAAATGAATCATATTTATTTTACAGCTTCAGTTAATGGCGCAGGACTTGCAGCGGCATTAGCACAAGGCAACGGACATGAACGGGTTTATATAGTTGAGCCAACAGGAAGTTTTGAAAACGACCCAAATGTTACAGATAAAAAATTCCCGGGCAACCCGACACGTTCATATCGTTCGGAATCGCCATTGAAGATCGTTGGCGAAGCAACAGATTGGGTTAGACAGACAACAGAAGACATTCAAAAATGGAGAGAGAAATTAGCGAATAGCAAAGGAGAAATAATTAATTAGAACAAAACACAAAAACCGGCAAGAACAAGAATCGCTAATATAGCAGGCAGCGTAGGCTCACTGATAAGCAGAGTGACATTGAAATTATAAGAGTTTTACATCAAAGAATGGACAGAGAGAATCGCCTGAATGATTAGTAAACGGATAAACAGCAATGGACAATAACCTGGAATATAAAATCATTAAGCCCGGCAAACCGCTTTCGGACTTTGTAGAAAGCTTCTGGTTCTTACGCAATCATTCCGGCAGCGATAAAGAAACGACAGGATTGCCCGACGGGCTCATTGATGTATTGCTTTCCAAAGCAGCCGCAGCGCCTTTTCGTATCGTACAGCTTGGAGGATTGACGCAACACGAGCAGGCGACACTGCCCGCGGGCTGTGTAATATTTTGCATCAGCTTTAAATTGCTTGCCGTAGAATATATTTTTCGTGAACCTATTGCAAACATTCTTAACAGCGGGAAGCTTTTGCCTGATGATTTTTGGGATTTTAACGAAAATGACCTGGACAGCTTTGATCTTTTCTGCAAAAAAGCTTCACAGAAAATACAATCGCTTTTGCCCGAAGCAATTGACGAAAGAAAACGGAAACTTTTTGAACTGATCTACGCTGCCAGCGGAGCCATTACCGTAAAAGAGCTTTCCGAAAAAGTGTTCTGGAGCAGCCGGCAGATCAACCGTTATTTCAACCAGCAATTCGGCATTTCATTAAAGGCATATTGCAATATCCTTCGTTTTCGCGCCTCGCTGGAACATATCGCACAGGGAAAACTTTTTCCCGAAGAAAACTTTTCCGACCAAACGCACTTCATCAAAGAAGTTAAAAAGTTTGCCGGCGTGGCGCCGAAAGAATTATCCAAAAACAAAAACGACCGATTTATACTATTATCGGCAATAAAGCGGAAATAATTTTGCATTGCAATTAAACAATGCAGTATTATGTTATTACAGGATAAACAGATCGCCATTATAGGCGGAGGACCGGCCGGATTGACCCTGGCAAAGCTTTTACAGCGTAAAGAGATACCGGGTACTTTCAATATAAAAGTGTATGAACGGGATATGGATAAGAATGTAAGGGTGCAGGGAGCTACCCTTGATCTGCACGAAGGCACAGGGCTTGAAGCAATTAAACGTGCGGGGTTGCTGGATGAATTTTACAAACATCATCGTCCCGTTGCAAGCAAAATGCGGCTTGTAGATAAATTGCTCAACATAGCATTCGACGACCACGATTTCGCGACCATTACGGCAGAAACCCGTCCCGAAATTGACCGCGCCCCCCTGCGGAATATTTTATTGAATTCGCTGGAACCCGGCACCGTGGTCTGGGACAGCCATTTCGTTTCAATGGAAAAAGAGAGAGACGGCTGGCTCGTGCATTTCAAAAACGGTACAAGCGCCTATGCCGATATAGTGATCGCTACCGATGGCGCCAATTCAAAAGTGCGGCCGTACCTGAGTGATATAAAGCCGGTCTATTCAGGTATTACGCTGATTGAAGGGAATATTTACAATGCCGGGAAAAACGCACCTAAACTTTTTGCATTTGCAAAAGGCGGGAAAGTAATGGCTTTTGATAATGAGCAATTCGTGGGCTACGGCACAAAGGGTGACGGCTCCGTTATGTTTGTGGTAAATTTCAAAACGCCCGAAAACTGGCTTGCACAAAGCGGCATTGATTTCAACAGCAGGGAACAGGTTCTTGCGTGGTTTAAAAAGGAGTTTGCAGGCTGGAGCGACAGATGGTACGAATTTTTCACAAACGATGAAGTGTATTTCATTCCCCGCCCGCAGTATTATTTTCCGTTCAATCAAACCTGGGAAACACAGGCAAATCTTACCATGCTTGGGGATGCGGCACATCGTATGCCTCCTTATGCAGGTGAAGGTGCAAACGTGGCATTGCAGGATGCGTTTGAATTAGCGGAAAATTTAACGGGCAATATATTCCCTGACATAAGAACCGCAATCGCTCAATTTGAAAAAGAAATGATCGAAAGAGGTGCAAACGCCACAAAAGATACCCTGGAAAACTCAGAAAAAATGTTCTCGAACAATGCATTGGAACAAATGTCTGCATTTTTTAACCAGGTGAAAGAAGCCTGAAAATCGTAACCTTCGGACAGCTTTTCCTCAAAAATGGAACTTACACCCGAACAATATGACATTATCCATTCAACAGGCAACATCAGGATCAACGCGGTTGCCGGTTCGGGCAAGACCACGACTATAATCGAATATGCAAAAGCACGTCCAAAGACAGCCTGGATACTTTACCTTGCCTTCAACAGGTCGGTAAAGCTGGAAGCGCAGATAAAACCCTGGGGACAAAAAGAGTTTTCCCTGCTTGACCCGGACAGTAATTTGCTGACTTTCGGACAGGGTGTGTAACAAGAGAGGTGCTTGTGGTAATATGTCTGTACTGCAGGAGGCGCCAGTTACAAAATAAGAAGTCTCCGCAGTTGGTAAATGTGGAGATTGCTTCGCCGCGGATCAGTCCTGACCTTTAATATACCCGCTGCGGCTCGCAAAGACGGGCAAGAAGTTGATGTTTTTTAGCTTTCGCGATACTTCAATCAAGCAAATACTCCACACTCTTACACTGCGAGTCCGCCTTTCCTCCAGCAGCGTCTCTGAGAGCCGCATGCGCGGCGCCTCATTGTGAAGAGATACATCACAGCGGCGAAGCAGTCTCCCTGATTGGTAAAGGGAGGGATTGCTTCGCCCGACCTTCGGTTGGGATCGCAAAGTGCGAGAGATCGAATTAATGTACACTTTGCTTTGGAAAATTCCTTGTATCTCTTTCATCACATCATATCTGCCTTTACTCCCATCCACCGCCAAGCGCCCTGTACAGGTTTACGGTATACAGGAGCAATTCTTTCTGTGCAACAGTACGCTTCAATTCCGCTTCAAGCACGCCTTTTTGCGCGGTGATCACTTCCAGGTAACTGGCATACCCGCTGAAGTACAGGTCATTGGATGTGCTTACCGCTTCAGTGAGGGTTTCTACTTCAGATTGATTGAGCGCTACTATTTTTTTATAGTAGGCTATCCCTTTCAGGTTGCCGGTCACTTCTCCATAGGCCTGCAGCACTGCCTGCCGGTAGTTGTTCACCGCTATCTGCTGCCGGGCATCGGTTACTGCAAAATCACCCTTCAACTGGTAACGGTTGAGCAGGGGTTGGCTCAGCCCACCCAGGAGACCATAAGCCAGTGAGCCGTTGGCAAATACCAGGGGGAGCTTAAAAGCATTCAGTCCAAGGTAGGGTGTAATATTAAGAGAGGGGAGAAATGCTTTGCGCGCCGCTTCCACATCTGCTTTTGCAGCCTTCAGCTCCCACTCTGCCTGCTGTATATCGGGTCTTTGAGTAAGCAGTTGCAGGGGCACACCCGCTTCCATCTGGCTTATTAATTGCTGTTGCCTGATAGTCTCTCCACGCGGCACAGGCGTCTGCGCATATCGCCCCAGCAGGGCGTTCAATTCATTCTCCAGCTTCACAATGCTGAGACGGGTTTCATATTCGAGACTCTGTGTTTGCAAAAGCTGCGCTGAAAACTGCTGTACGGCAAGGGATGTAGCGCGTCCGGCTTCCTTCTGCGCTTTCACTACTTCCACGGCTCTTTCCTGCAGTGCAATATTGCGGTGCACGATCTCCAGCCTGTTATCGAGTGCCAGCAATTCATAATAATAAGATGCCACTGTTGCCACCAGTTGCGTGATCACCCATTGCCTTCCTTTTTCTGAAGCAAGCACCCTTGCATAAGCAGCTTTTTTTTCTGATTTCAGTTTGCCCCACAGATCAATTTCCCAATGGCTTTTGAGTCCGAGGAAAAAGTCCTGCGCAGGATCGGTCACCTGCTGATCCTTGTCAATGTTGGAGGACAGGTTGGTATCGAAATTTCCCACTCCCGACATGGTGTATTTACCGTATTTGTCCATACCCGCAGATGCAAAAACATCTACGGCAGGCAGTCCCAGCCCCTTTCGCGAAAGCATATCCGCACGGGCTATACTTACCTTCTGAAGCGTATTCTGCAGGTCAATATTTTGTGCCAGCGCAATGTCTATCAGCCCGGTGAGCACCGTGTCTTTGAAAAAGACCCTTCGCTGCTCTGCTCCTATACTCACAGTATCTGTTTCGCCGGTAAAAGTTCCCGGTAAATTCAACGGCTCATTTTTTACAAGCGACGAAGGTGTTTTGCAGGAAAAGACAAACAGGATACAAAACAGCGATACACCGTGAGTAAACGATTTAATATATTTCTTCATACAATATCTGGTATTTGGGAATAAGCATTGCAGCAAACAATAACCTGTTTGCTATACGTCTTCTTTGGTAACTTTTACTTTCATGTGCTGCACATGCAGCTTCATCTTTTTCTTTTTACGGATCTTTTCTTCAATGCCGGCAAATAACACATACAGGCCCGGCACCAGCAATACGCCAAACACAGTACCGGTAAGCATACCGCCGGCTGCAGCAGTACCAATGGAGCGGTTGCCCAGTGCACCGGCGCCGGTAGCAATACAAAGAGGGATCAACCCGGCAATAAACGCAAATGAAGTCATCAGGATAGGGCGAAGCCTCGAAGCTGCGCCATCAATGGCAGATTGTAATACTGTAACCCCAAGCTTCTTGCGATGTATGGCAAACTCTACGATCAAAATAGCATTCTTGCCCAGCAGCCCTATCAGCATCACAAGCGCTACCTGCGCATAAATATTATTTTCAAGCCCGGCCAGCTTCAGCGCGGCAAAAGAGCCTATGATCCCTGCAGGCAATGAAAGGATAACGGAGAGCGGCAGCAGGAAGCTTTCATACTGTGCGGAAAGGATAAGATATACAAATACCAGACAGATGAGAAATATATACACCGCCTGGTTGCCTGACAGTATCTGCTCACGTGTCATGCCCGACCATTCATAGTCAAAGCCACGCGGTAATACTTTTGCCGCTGCTTTTTCCATCGTTTGAATGGCATCGCCGCTGCTTTTCCCTTCGGCGGCTTCACCGCTCAGCAGGGCCGAAGTATACATATTATACCTTGTAAGCTGTTCAGGTCCGTATACTCTCTCCAGCCTGATGAAAGTAGAGAATGGCACCATTTCACCGGAATTATTTTTGAGATAGAGCTTAAGGATATCTTCCGGGCTTTTGCGGTACTGGGGATATGCCTGCACCATCACTTTATACATTTGCCCGAACCTTATAAAATTGGTGGCATAATAGCTACCCAGCAATGTCTGTAAAGTGCTCATGGCATTTTCGATGGTAATGCCTTTTTTGGCAGCAATTTCCTGGTCTACATGGATCATGTATTGCGGGAAATTGGGATTGAAGCCAGTAAATACATTCTTTACCACGCCCGTTTCCTCCGCAGCAGCGATCAGCTCTTTAGCTACTGTTTCTGTACGCTGCAGATCTTCACTGCCTGTTTTATCCAACAGCCTGAACTCAAAACCACTGGCGTTGCCAAAGCCGGGCACGGTAGGCGGCGGCAGAAACTCTATTTTTGCATCAGTAATATGACTGGTTTGCTTTTCCAGTTCACTGATCAGGTCTGCAACAGATTCCTTCCTCTCCTCCCAGGATCTCATATTGATCATCCCCATGCCGTAAGAAGCACCGGACACTTCTGTAATAAGACTGTAGCCGGCAAGCGTTGAAATATTCTCCACTGCATCAAATTTTTCCGCTACCCGCTGTATCTCATCCAGCACTGCGCCGGTACGTTCCACTGTAGACCCCGACGGGGTAGTAACATTTACATAGATGATGCCCTGGTCCTCGGTAGGAATAAAGCCGGAAGGAAGTATGGCGCTGAATCCCCAGGTGCCTGCAAAGAAAATAACGAGCATTAATAACGTTACCCATCTCCTGCCTGCCACACGGCCCACAAGCCACTGGTACCTGTTTTGCGTCTTATCATACACCCTGTTAAACCCACCAAAAAATCTTTGCAAAAGATTTTTCTTCTTACCGGGCTCAGAGTGTCGCAGCATCAATGCGCATAACGCAGGAGTTAAGGTAAGCGCATTTACCCCGGATATAACAATAGATATCGCCAGCGTAAGGGAGAACTGCCGGTAAAACACGCCCACCGGTCCGGAAAGAAATGCCACCGGCACGAACACGGCCGACATCACCAGGGTGATTGCCATTATAGCGCCGCTTATTTCCTTCATCGCGGCAATAGTGGCATCCATGGCACCCATGTGGTCTTCAGTCATTTTTACGTGCACGGCCTCAACCACCACTATCGCATTGTCTACAACGATGCCGATGGCAAGTACGAGCGCAAACAACGTCAACAGGTTGATTGAAAATCCCAGCATCAGTATAAAGGCGAGCGTACCTACCAGCGCTACAGGCACCGCTAATGCAGGGATAAGCGTGGAACGGAAATCCTGCAGGAATAAAAACACTACAATAAACACCAGGACAAAGGCTTCCAGCAGGGTTCTTAATACTTCGTGTATGGACGCATCCAGAAAGCGGGAAACATCATAGGCAAAGTTGTAATCCATACCGGGTACAAAGGAAGACACCTTCAGCTCCGCCATGGTCTTTTTAATATTATTGATAACATCCCTCGCATTGGAACCCGGGCGCTGCTTGATCATGATGGAAGCGGATGGCTTTCCATCGGTTTTTGACTCCATATTATAGCTGAGCGCACCAAACTCCACATCTGCTATATCTTTCAGCCTCAGTATTGATCCATCGGAGCCTGCCCTGATCACTATATTCTTATATTCCTGCGGCTCCGAAAATTTTCCGGTATACCTCAACACATATTCAAGCGCGTTGGATTCCCTGCCCGAGCTTTCGCCGGTCTTTCCGGGAGCGGCTTCCACATTCTGGTTGCGCAAAGCGCTGATCACCTCATCAGCCGATACCTGGTAAGCCAGCATCCTGTCGGGCTTCAGCCACACCCGCATGGCATAATCCTTAGCACCCATGATCTCTACAAACCCCACGCCGTCAATACGCTTCAGCTCCTTTAATATGTTGATGTCTGTAAAGTTGAATATAAAGCGCTCGTCCATCGTGGTATCTTCGCTCACAATATTCAGGTACAGGAGCATACTGTTTACCTCCTTTTCTGTTACCACCCCTGCTTTGATCACTTCTTCGGGCAGCTCATCCAGCACCGTGGTCACCCTGTTCTGTACATTCACTGCAGCCTGGTCGGGATCGGTGCCTACTTTAAACGAAATAGAAATAAGCGTCGTACCATTGTTACTGGTAACGGTATTCATGTAAGTCATTCCCGGCACTCCGTTGATGGCTCTCTCAAGCGGCGTGGCTACCGCATCGGCGCATACCTGCGCATTAGCTCCGGTATACTTAGCCGTAACCGTTACCGACGGAGGAACAATATCAGGGAACTGTGTTACCGGGAGCGTGATAAGCGCAAGAACACCCAGGAGCGTGATAATAATAGAAATAACCAGGGAAAGTATGGGTCTCCTGATAAAAGTTTCAATCATGTCTGATAATATTATTTAATAAGGGCTCATTTCGATAAATGAAATTTTTCATTAGCGAGCCTACATAATAGGATTGAGTGTATTTCAATTTTCACGATGCAACTACTGCGGTGCCAAACGGGAAATGTGAGAAGGGAAACGCAAGAGACTGAATGTTAAACGAGAAACGTCAAATATGAAATATTTCACGTCTCTCCTCTCACTATTGCCCGCTCTTTTCACAATAGCATACAGACGCAATTGGCCTGACTTAGCACTACATTATAATTCTTTTGTAACCTTCACAGGAGCGATGCGGGCGCCGTCTTTTACATTCTGTACACCTTCGTACAGGATCCGGTCTCCTTTTTTTAGCCCGTCTTCAATGATATAATATTCTGCTACCCTTGTTTGCGGGATCACTGATCTCATTTTTACCGTATTATCATCATTTACAAGAAAGACATAGTTCTTATCCTGTATTTCAAATACCGATTTCTGCGGAACGATCAGCGCATTTTCGGCACGTGCGGTCAGCCTCACCTTACCGGTGGCGCCGTGCTTAAGCAATTTTGAAGGGTTGGGAAACCTGGCCCTGAAGGCTATGGAGCCTGTGCCCTCGTCAAATTCACTTTCAACGGTCTCTATTTTTCCCAACTGGTTATAGATCGTGCCATCTGCCAGCAAAAGCTCCACAGTATTGCCTCTCCGCTGATCAGCTGAAGACTTTTTATAGTGGAGATACTCATTTTCAGATACATTGAAATAGGCATATACTTCATGATTATCGGAGATGGTAGTAAGTAAAGCACCTTCATCAACAAGGCTGCCTGTCTTCAACGGGATGCGGTCAATAATACCGTCAAAAGGAGAGCATATATAGGTATAAGATAATTTGGTTTCTGCGCTTTTCTGAATAGAAATAGCTTCTTCCACCATGGCTTCGGCAGCCTTTAATTTGGCTTCAGCCATTTCAAGCTCGCTGGGAGAAACAATATTTTTTGCCAGCAATATTTTCACACGCTTCAGCTCCACTTCGGCGGTTTTTGCTTCGGCTTTGGCATTACTTACATTAGCTTTGGCCCTGGACAACTGATTGACAAATTCGTGGTCATCCAGTTGAAATAAAGGCTCGCCCTTCTTTACCTCGTGTCCCTCATCCACAAATATTTTGCTCAGAAAACCCTGCACCCTAGCACGGATCTCCACATTTTTTACTGCTTCAATACCTGTTACATAATCGTGCTGCAAAATGGTATCCGTCAGCTTCACCTGGAGCACAGGCAACTGAGGCACCTCATTTTTATTTTCTACATTCCCTTTCGCCGCACATCCTGCAGCAAAAGCGCAAATCACAAAATAATACCAATAATTTTTCATCCGTATATTTTTAAAAAACAAATCACATCTGCCGTCCCCTGAAAAGGAGTGCAGGCAGCATATTCATTTTAACTTTTAAAGGAGATTGCTACCGTTGCAATGCATAGCAACGATAACGCCCTGAAAACAGGATGAATCAGAAAGGAGTAAGCCGGAATATAAAATTGTGGTATTGGAGGAGAGGTAAGCTTCTTGTGTCTTCAGTATACCGCGGAGAATTATCCGGCACGATATGTGGTTTTACAGATGAAGACGGCAGGTGAAGATCTTTTACGATCCAGTTATTGCCCGAGTTGAGCTTCAGGTTAAAAAAATGATAGCTGAAATCGGGCTTTTCCGAATCAGGAAGATAATCCCTGAGCCCGGCAATGTTTTCCAGTATCAGCTCCAGGACTGTGGACCGGGCTTCATCGCAACATTCCGGAGCTTCAAGTGTATGATTCACAGACACCGGCTGCCGGGGAAAATGAAAGTTCCCGCCCGGAAGAAAAGTCATCAGATTTAAAAAGCTGAAAAGCAGAAGGCAGGCTACCCCCATCTTTAACTTTTGCGCTCTTTTGATCATGATAAATACATTATTAAGCCTTATAAAAAATAATGGCGCAAATATACACAACAGCATTTAGAAAAGGGAGGCAGGCTTTTGTTAAAAAAAGCATCCGGGATGATTTATTTTGAAAACAGCTCCGTCTTTATTATCAGTATAGTGCTCAAGGCCTGAAGCCGCGCTTGTTACAAATAGCTGATCCAGATTATCTCCTCCAAATGTGCAGGATGTTATTTGAGTAGCCGGCAACTTTATTCTACCCAAACACGCACCATTTCCCGGATCATACCTGGCAACCTGAGCACCGCCCCACAAGGCAATCCAAAGCATCCCATCCCTGTCAATAGTCATTCCATCGGGTAAAAAACTATCATTTGTAAAGTCAACCACAACCTTTTCATTTCCTATTGCTGCGGTTTTAATATCGTAATCGAATGCAGTTACGCATTTTTTCAAAGTATCAATATAATACATGATCCTGTTATCCCTGCTCCAGGCTAAACCGTTGGAACATCCTATTCCACTTAATTTCTTTTCAACTGTTCCATCTGTATGAAGACAATATAAAGCGCCGCTTGCAGATCTGCCGCTCATTGACATCGTGCCCGCCCAAAACCGTCCGGCAGGATCACATTTCCCGTCATTAAATCGTAGATCCGGATCACTGACAATATTCCTTACCACCCCGATCTGCCGTTCATCCATATCAATAAAGACAAACCCGGTTTTGACGGCAGCAATTAATCGTCCCTCATTATTCAGCGCGACAGATCCCACCATTGTGCCTGTGTTAAAAAAATCATGCCTGTTGGTAAGAAATGAATACCGGTGTATATCGCCTGCCGGGATATTTACCCAATAGAGATTTTTTTTCTCGTGGTCCCATACAGGGCTTTCTGCCAGCTCAAAAGGTCCTGCTTCCAGTACCTCATATTCACAGCATATATTTTCCATGATCGCTCTTTATGCGTAGCGGATATAAAAGTATAGTACAATTATTGTAATAACAGCCCACCAGATAACCGGGTTACGCATTCCTCTCTGCTGCATTTTTTCTGATGGTAACAAGGTCAGGCTGCTTTTATTCCAGACCAGTCCCTGTAATGCGGCTTCAGGCTTGGCTTTGGTAACAAAACTTACAATTACCCCTGTCACTATACAAATCCAAAAGACAATACCGGTACGATTGAAGAAAGGCATTCCCGGATACAAAAATTCCATGGCTATTGACAATGGTATTGTCAGGATACCTGCAGATAACGCACCTGCATCAGTAGCCCGCTTCCATAAAATTCCCAGTAAAAACATAGCTGCGATCCCCGGTGTAAATAAGCCGTAAGCATTCAACAGGTAGAGAAATACCGGCTTATCAGAATATTGCATTAGCAAAACACTGCATAAGATACCCAGAAATACGATGACGCCCCCGGATATCCGTGCAAACTTAACCGATTCTTTATCGGTTGCATTTCTATTAAAATAATGCTGGTAAACGTCTACGGTCAAGATAGTAGTGCATGAATTTATGGCACCGGAAAGATGCGACATTACAGCAGCTATAAGTCCTGCCATTACGAGCCCGACCAACCCGCTGGGTAAGAGTTTTTCTACAAGCGTTGGAAACAAGAGGTCAGCTTTTTCCAGATCCGGAAATAATTTTGGCGCCACCAACGCCGGGATAGTGATGATCAGGGGGATTAAAAATTTCAGATAATCGCCAAAAATTACGCCCATCCGCGCATGCCATTCGTTTTTTGCAGCCAATACCCGCTGTACGATGAATTGATTTGTAGCATTGTAAAATACACTGATGCACAGCAATCCGCCTAAATACATTGTCCATGGAAAATCGGGATCCGTTGCAGGTTGAAAAAGCTTCCAGTCTTTTGTTGTATCCAATATGGCAGAAACGCCTCCCGCAGCATGTACTGTAGTTACCGTTAGTGCAATACCTCCCAGGATCAATATAGCCAATTGCAGCATTTCTGTCCAAACAACAGCACGTAACCCGCCCAGTATTGTATATACCCCGGTGAATGCAGCGAGTATAATAACACTGGCAATCATCGGAACCCCGAACAATGAATGAAGAGATAAAGCACCAAGGTATAAAACCGCACCTATTTCCACGAAAATGTACGTGAGTAATATCAACACCGAATAAGTGGTGCGGGATGCGGAGCTAAATCGTTTGTATAAATATTCCGGAACAGTATAAAAGCCATTGCGGATATAAAAAGGAAGAAATATCCATAATAATGCGTTAAAGCCAATAAGAATCGCGCCCCATTCCATCGCTATCGCTACAAATCCCCTGCTATAAGCCACTCCCATAGCTCCCACAAGGTGGTGGCTGCTGATATTGGATGCAATAATACTGGCGCCGATCAGCCACCAGGGTAATTTGTCACCTGCTAAAAAATAGTCGCGTTTGGTCAGCGCGCTTTTTCTTGATGCCAACAGTCCCAATACAAAAACAGCAAGAATATATACAGCAAAAATGATAATATCAATGAAGGCAATCTGCATTTCACTACAATTACTTTAGTCAGAGATCATGGATTCAATTTCTTTTTGTACCTGTTCTGTCATCCGTTCCAACGACCCCCTCGCAAAGGGTGTTTGCCACACGGTATAAACATTATAATCAAAAAACTCTTCGGGCGGCAGATACCCGATATGGCCGTTCGCAATATTAATTACGACGATATTTATATTGGGGAAATGCGCTCTTAGCGTCTTTTGCAGCAATGAGTAAGCTTCGTTGGGATGTCCGATGATAAACGTATTACCAATCTTCCATATCCACACGGGTATTTCTGTAAAGGATTGCTCTCCCAGGTAAGACCTGATATTCATCCTGCGCCACAACCTCTCTTTTACTGCAACATCTGTTTCCCCTTCCCACTGTTTTTTTATCTCCTTTATTGGTGTCTGGTCTTTCAGCTCAAACCGTATCCGCATTAACCTGGATTGTATAGCATTTGTAGTATCATTAATTTTCTTTTCACTAAACACGGCCAGAGGCGCACCGGATTCAACAACAGAAGACAACACCCGCTCATAGCCTGCCTCGCCCATACATTGCAATGCCGACAATACAGAAAAGCCTAATATCCTCCCGTTCTTTTCTGCTACTGCAATATCTCCTGTATACTGATCTGCAGGAGCCAGCTCTCCCGATGCTCCCTGCAGGAACAATACCGGAGCCCTGACATAAGTGTTGACCAACTCCCGCATTGAACCAACAAAATCCGGTGAAATGAGCGTGTTGCTCCAGGCCAGGGTGGTGGGATGGCAGGCATAATTTACAATTACAGCCAGTGTATTATTTTTTTCTCCTGTAATTCTTCCCACCAAAACAGTATCATCAGGTATTTCCTTTTCATTATAGCCTACAACATACCGCTGCTTTTCTGCAATGTATAGATCCCTGTTTTGAGCCAAAGCACATCTGCCTTTGCTCCAGGTAAGAAAGCCCTCCTGCGCCTGCTCTACAGCCGTGGTGATAATCTCTGTTGCCTTTCTTTTGATCGTTTCCAGATAAGACCGTATCAGCTCTCCGCCAGGTAAATTTGTATCGAACGAACAAATGGAAGGGCCTGCATGGGTATGTGTTAAACAAAATAACAGCCGGCTTTCATCAATCTGCAGTGCGTTTAAGATATAGTTTCTTACATCATTTTCATCATACATATTCTTCCACCATCCCAGGTCTGCGCTCAGCAATACCCAAGGTTTATCTTCAGCGCTGCCCTGAAAAGTAATGCAATGCAGGAAAAGTGGTTGATGAATTCCGGATGCTACCTGTACCCCGGCGGCTCCCCAGTTGGATATGCAAATTCCTTCAGGAGGAGTAATATCCGCAACAGCCACACCTATTACCCCCTTAAATAATCGTGGCAAAAGGGTTTTATCCTGCATATAGCTCTATTTTTTAAGTTAACAACGACAAACCGCCATCTAATAAAACAGTACTGCCGGTTATATTTTTATTATTCGGATGGCAGAGCTGAATAACCTGCCAGGCAATCTCCTCCGGTGTAATTAACTTTTTTACAGGCACTTTTTCTTTTGCCTGTTGTTGAAGAGCAGGATGGCTTTCCCATATCTTTTTAGATAGCCCGGCTTCAACAAATCCAGGTGCAATTTCATTTACCAGAATACCGTGCGCTGCAAACTGTAATGCCATGCACTTGCAAAGCATACGTAATCCCGCTTTTGCCACGCTGTAGGCCGGTATCTGCGCATGTACGGCATGGGCGGCCCAACTGCCAATAAAAACAATATGTCCCTGCTTATTATTTTTTACCATTTGGAGCACCCCGCTTTGGGCCACATAAAATGCCCCGTTAAGGTTCACTTCTATTTCTTTTGACCATTGAGCAGGCGTGATGTGAGAGCAGTCTGCCTGGGTAACAGTTGCTGCGTTAGGTATTACAATTGAAGGAGCGCTGACCTTTTCCGTGATTGACCCTATCCAGGAATTTACCGCATCAGGGTTGGTTACATCCACCATAGAATAGTAGGCAGCAGCACCTGTCCTCTCCAGTTGTTCCAAAAGAGGCAGTGCCTCCTCTTCTCCGTGTACATCACAAAGGGCAACAACCGCCCCTTCGCGGGCCAAAGCCAGCGTAATGGCCCTCCCGATATCGCCAAGCCCACCGCTAATCAGCACCAACTTATCTTTAAATAAGTTTGACATGTGTCAGTTTTTATAAAATACTACCAGTCACCCACTGCACCGTCTTTATAAAAACTACGCTGCAGCAGTTCCTGTTGGAATGGATGTTTTTTTGCTTCTTTTTCGTTGATGTCAACTCCTAATCCCGGCCTGTTTGAAGGATAAACTAAACGCCCCTTTTTATGAACCTCGAAACTTTCGTTCACAATATCAGAACGCCAGGGAACATCATTGTGTACACTCTCGCAAATAATATAGGATGGAGCCGAAAGCCCTAACTCGATAGATGCAGCAGTGCTTACGGGGCCCTGCGGGTTGTGTGGTGCGATCGAAACATTATATGCCTCTGCCATCGCTGCTATTTTCAGCGCTACTGAGAGTCCGCCGCAGTGGGTAATATCAGGTTGCAAGACACTGGCTCCGCGTTTTTCAAGCAAATCCCTGATTGCATGAATCCCGATAAGCCGTTCTCCGGTAGCGACAGGTGTTTTTATCGCACGTTGGATCAAAGCAATATCATCTATATTTTCAGGCCAGCAGGGCTCTTCAAAAAAATAAAGTCCATAGGGCTCTAATGCCTCTGCAAACAGCATTCCCATCCGCGGGCTTGGGCGTGCATGACAGTCTACCATGATATCAATATCATCTCCCACAGCCTTACGCATTGCTTCAACGCAGGCTGCTGCATATTTAACCGGTCTTAATCCTTCCAAAGGCATTGTTTCCGGAACAGCCATAGATTTAAATGCCGTAAAGCCATCCTCAACAGCCTGCTGTGCCAATTCCGCAAACCTTTCTGCATCAGCGGGATCAGTTTCATAAAATTCCTCCATCCGGCCTCCGCCCAGGTGGCAATACAGCCGGATATAGTCGCGTACCCGGCCTCCCCAAAGCTGATGGCAGGGAACATTATATATTTTCCCTGCAATGTCCCACAACGCAATATCAATGCCGCTTATAGCGGTTGCCCGCACAATACCATTGCCATGCCAGAAATGCTGGCGGTACATCATTTGCCATAAATATTCGATGCGGCGGGGGTCCTCACCGATTAACAGTTGTTTTATGTCTTCAATAGCGCCCACAACAGAACGGGTATGCCATTCTAAGGTAGCTTCTCCCCAACCATATAAACCCGGCTGATCTGTTATGATCTTAATAAATACCCAATTGCGCATACGCGCATGACATATTATGGTCTCAATTCCGGTTATTTTCATTTTGGATTTAATTATTTGAGCAGGTCATTTAAAACATCTTCAGTTTTCTCTAATGTTTCCTGTATATCAGCCGCGCTGTGCGCATAACTGATGCTGGCCTGCTTTATCGGTAAAGGAAAATTAAAAATACCTTTTTCAATCAATTTATGACGGTATTGTTTATCCAGGTCAAAGTCATGATGCTCCATTATATCGTGAAAATCCACCGGTGCATGATCCATAAAATATAAACAAAAAGCAGAGCCTTGTCTTGCAATATGGAAAGACCTGTCAAACCTGTTTAAGATTTCGTGTAACCCCGCTTCCATCATCTCTCCCAAACCATACACATGTTCATAAACATGATATTCCGGAGCTGAAAGCTTCTGCAATGTTGCTATAGCTGCTGCAGTAGTTAAAGGATGGGCATTAAAAGTACCCGCGATCAAAACCCGGCTTGCTTTATCAGGATGATTGAAATAATTCATGTACTCCTTTTTCCCGGCAATCACTCCCATCGGGTAACCATTTGCAAGCGCCTTACCAAACGTGCTGAGATCAGGACTGATATTACAAATACTTTGATACCCTCCTAAAGCATGCCTGAACCCGGTTTTTACCTCATCAAAGATTAGCAGGAACCCATTGACATCAGCCAAACGTCTCAGCCCTTCCAGATAACCCTCTCTGGGTTTTACAATTCCAATGTTTTGAAGAATGGGCTCAAGTATGATGCAGGCCACGGGGTATTTTTTAACCATTGCTTCCACAGACGCCAGGTCATTGAAATTTACTACGTGTACCAGCGACTGGTGCGCAAGAGGGATGCCTGCAGATATAGGGTCGAAGGGATATTCCCCGTTAGCTGTACGCGGGCCTATATTACCGAGACTGCTGATCACGTTCCCTGCCACATCATTATGCCAGCCATTATATCCTCCCTGCATAATAATAATATGGTCTTTTTTTGTAACAGCCCTTGCTATACGGATAGCGTGATACGTCGCTTCCGATCCCGTAGTTGTAATCTGCATACTGTCTGCCGCAGGCACACACCTGCAAAATAATTCAGCCAGTATTCCTTCTGTGGCAGTAGGCCCGGCACTCATTAAAATTTCATTTGCCTCTACTGATTTTACTACTGCCGCATTTACGTCCGGGTCATTATGCCCCAGGAATACCGCAGCAAATCCACCCTGGTAATCAATATACTCATTGCCGTCAATATCATGAACGCGACTTCCTCTACCCGTGTCAAAGCAAATGTTGGGCTCACATTTCCTGTTGAGGGAAACTACGCCGCCGGGAATCCACTGTTCGTTTTTATGCAATAATTTGTCTGATTGCGTTGTAATCATAATTTTTTTATCCATTCATTTTTTAATCTGTGTTATTAATCAAAGCTGGGGATCTTCATTGATTCACCATTTTTCAGGGCCGACTCATGCGCTACTATACCAGGCGCCGTATAGGCCAATGCTTCGTAAATATCAACGGCAGGTTTTCGATTGTTTATTAAAGCGTCAATAAACTCATGTGTAATAAAGGTATGTGAACCGCCATGTCCGCTCTGGTGCCTCAATGGCGCGGGGAGAAGATCTGTATCCCACCAGATGACAGGCTTATATACTTCTGTAGTGCTTGCTTTATAGTCAAAGCCGCCGTCATCCTTTTTTATTTCATCGCCTGCACGCACAATAATTTCCTCATCACTCTCTGACTGTCCTGAATAGAAGCTCATCTTTGAGCCTCTCCATTCTGCCCGCTCGGCTCCTCTTAATGCTCCTTTCCAGTTCACTTCCACCCTGAACGGGGTATTTCTGTTGGTTTGGAAAAATGCCGTTTCGTTCCAGAAAGGGTTATTGAATTTATTTTTCTTCAAAATGGGGCTGTCATCTCCCCATCCTAAGCAGCTCACTCTTGTCAGCCGCTCACCTGTTACGGAGATCAGAAACGAGGTACAGTGTGTCGGATATTTCATCGGTGGAAGGCCATGCCGCCAGGTAGGCTTTCCATTTTCAAAATACAAGGTTTCAAGCCCCGGATGGTTATATTCTGCAGCCGCACTAAAAATAGTTCCAAATGCTCCTTTCTTATAAAAATCTCTTACAGAAATTGTATTCTGGCGATAGTAGCTTGTTTCGGCCATCATATAGGTAAGTCCGGTTCGCCTTACAGTTTCGCGCAATCCATTACATTGTTCCAGCGTCATCGCCGCAGGAACTGCACACAATACATGTTTGCCGGCTTTCAATACCTGTGTTACATGATTGAAATGGTCCGGTGCGGGAGTGGCTACAAAAACAGCATCGATCTTTTTATCGGTCAATAACTCTGTTAGTGAATTGTATCCCTTAGTGCATTTGTAGATACGCATCAATTTTTCTTTCCGTTCCGGAATGAGATCACTTACTGCTTCCACAATGCAATTGGGATCTTCATGAAAATAGAATCCTGATCCGAAATTGCCTCCCACTATTCCTATGTGTATCTTACGATCAGTGTTGCGCAGGGGAAAGGCAAAACCAGAATGGCTTAGTGCCAGACCCGATGCAGCCAGACCTGCCTGACTAATAAATTTTCTTCTGTCCATAATTTTAAATTTGTATGTAAGTGTACTGTTAATTCAATCAAAATCATACCGTATATTATTGTGAGAAGTGTAAGCTCATTTCACCTCTCACATTTCACGTCTCACTTCATCCGCCTTTACTGATACCCTGGATTTTGGGTCAGGGTAGCCTTCCCGTCTTTAACGCTTAAATCTATCTGAGCCTGGGGAATGGGATATATTTCATTTTTGTTTTGAGTAAAACTGGCTCCGTTCATATAGGTAAAATTATACCCGGGTATGGATGTCTCATGTTTTATATAGTCATTTAATACCTTTGTCATATACCCTGAGCCATTGTCATACCGTTGCAGATCAAAAAATCGGTGATCTTCCATAGCCAGTTCCAGCTTCCTTTCAAAGCGGACCGATTCCCTGGCAAAATCCTGTCCAAGCGCCTCAAATTGCCCGTTATATAATCCAATTTTATAGTTGGCCGCCGGAGTCGTGGAATAACCCTGGGAAGGATCATTATTGTCGAGATAATTGTATACCCAGCCTTCCGGGTTTGCAGCTCTTGCCCTTACAATATTAACATAAGATTCCGCCTTTGCTAAATTACCCAGCTCTACTTCTACTTCTGCGGCCCAAAGCAATACATCTGCAAAACGAATCAAAAGATAGTTAACGGCAGTACTGTATCCCTGAGAAGCCGATGGCTCAGCTTTTACGTTTGCGCTTTTTATATGAAGATAGGGACCTGCAACACTCTGTTGCCTTACCCATGAGATCCCCGGCATTACACCCCAGTCCAGATAAGGAATGCCTCGTCTGCCAACTGTCCAATCCAGGCGGGGATCTAACGTGCCGCTGTATGGAGTAAAAGGACTGCTTGACGGAATACCCTCATCATTTGTTATATCAAAATCATTATAATTATATAGCAAAGGCAAACCGGTACCAGGGTCAGTTTTATATGAATTTACCAGGCTGAAGGATGGCTGATAAAACCCGTATGTAGGGAATGGACCGCCATAAGGGCCCATATATCCGCCACCATTAGCTGTAGTTCCGTTTGCTCCGTTCGCACCGTCGTTTACTGACATCTGCACAGCAAAAACAGATTCAGCGTTATTCTTTTGAGAGGGCAGCCAGTTATCATGAAATTTTTCCAGCAATGCATACTTTTTGCCATTAGCCGTTACTCCGTTGGCAATTATATCGTCAAGCAGCGGTTTGGCTTCATTATACTTGTGCTGAAACATATACGTTTTTACTAAGAATGCTTTAGCAGCCCAGCTATTTACACGTCCTGCATCAGCCTTTGTTGCTGTGAGACTATCGGCTGCAAATTTAAAATCCTGCTCTATCTTAGACCAGACGGGGTCTGTATTCGGCACGTAAAAATTCCCGTTTTCAAAAGAAACAGTCTCGTCTACATAAGGAATATTTTTCCACATTATGGCAGCTTCAAAATGATAATAGGCCCTTAAAAAAACAGCTTCAGCCTTAAGTTGTGTAGCCTGATCAGCAGTAATGCCTCCTGCGGGTATTAACGGAAGCACTCTCAATACATCATTGGCTCTTTGTATCGCGGAATACAAAAATCTCCATTTGCTGTTCACTGAAGAATTAGTAGGGTCTACCGTGTAGTTTTCAAACGATGGTACCGGTTGTAATGCACCCGCTTCTGTGCCTGTATGTGCATCATCAGAGGCCACGCCTCCAAAAATCCACCTCCCCGAGGGCCAACCTCCACCCACCGTACCACTACCATGCAGTAAAGAATAAGCGCCGGTCAATAATGCATTGGCGCCGGAATAGCTTGCTAAAGTGACCTGGCTTGTGGATCCGATAGCAGCTTTTTCCAGGTAATCCTTTGAGCAGGCAAAAAAGGAAAGTATCGCGACAAATGCAAAACTATATTTAAACATATTATTTTTCATATTGAATAGATTATAAGGTTAAAGAGACAGGTTGATTCCCAAAAGGTAACTCCTCATATTGTTAGGATAATTACCATAATCAATTCCAAATGCACTGCTGCTGCCTCCCAGCTCCGGATCCAATCCGGAATATTTCGTCAGGGTAAATACATTTGTAGCCTGCAGATAAATTCTCATTTTTGATAGAAGCTTGTACCTGGATAGTATGCCTTTATTAAAGGAGTATCCAAGCATCAAAGATTTCAACTTCAGGAATGAGCCGTCCTCTACAAAGAAAGAGTTCATAGTACCGGCGGTACTAAAAGTATTACCGCTTTCTATTACAGGAATGTTGGTATTAGTGTTTTCAAGTGTCCAGGCATTCAACAAATCACGGCTCTTCCCACCTGTATATGTACTAAAAAAGTGAGAATTCACCTTTAAGGCATTCATTATCCTGTTCCCCTGCGAGCCATAGAAGAATGCTGACAGATCAAAACCTTTATAGTCTACCCCGAGATTGACACCATATGTAAAGTCGGGGTTAGGGCTGCCCAGGAAAGTACGGTCGTCCGGCGTAATATTTTTATCCCCGGTAATATCAGCATATTTGAATCTTCCGGCTTTTGCCGCCGTTTGTGTAGGTGAATTAGCCACATCCGCACTATCCCTGAATATACCAATGACCTGATATCCGAAGAAGCTGCTGACGGGATGACCAATCATATTCCTTATTGTGTTCCCTAATTGTTGTTGACTACCAGCATCAAAATACCCGGGGTCAGGCACGCTCATGATAGTATTTTTATAGGTAGTGATATTCAGTCCAACATTAAAGCCGACCTTTTTACTAATCGTGTTTCTGTAGTTTAAAGAGAAGTCCCAGCCGGTATTCTGAATATTGCCGATATTCACTGTGGGGCTTGAGGCACCTCCAACTATGGCCGGAAGAGGTAAAGAAAATAATAAACCCTCTATAGTCTTTTTGAAATACTCAATTGAAAAATTGAATGAATTATTAAATAATGTACCGTCTACTCCGATATTAGACACGATATCCCTCTCCCAACTGGTACTGGGGTTACCAATAGTTGTTTGGGCAAAACCTGATGTTGCCGAACTGGAACTTCCCGATGTTGCATAATAGGTTGTTCCGTTGCTGCCGCCGAATAATGTATAGGCATTCGAAGGATTTATATTACTTTCTGATCCGAGTATTCCATAGCTGCCGCGAAACTTCAAATCGTTGATCCATGAAACCTGCTGCATAAATTTCTCATTAGAAATACGCCAGCCGGCGGAAACAGAAGGAAATACACCATATTTTTTATTCGCGCCGAATTTGGACGACCCGTCTCTTCTTACAGTAACGCCTAATATATATCTGTTATCATAGTTATAATCTACCTTACTGAATATAGAGAATAATGTATTTATATAGGCGCTGCTTGAATTGGAAATATTCATTGTGCCATTCCCAAGTATCAGATAGTCATAATCTGTAGAAAAGAAATTCTGAGAACCGCCGTTTACGCTTCTGCCATAATTTTTCAGTGCTTCCGAGCCCACCAGTATATTGAGGTTGTGCCTGCCGAAGCTATTATTGTATAAAAGCGTATTGGTGAATGTTGTACTTCCACTATAGCTGGCTCCTTCACTGTAAGCATTAGGCAGGTTATAACCCTGCTTATCATTATAGGCAGTATAAGAAAAAGATTGATAATACGAATTTGCGAAGAGACCTCCAAAGCTGGTCCTGGCAGTAAAATGCTTTAAAAAATACAGCTCTGCAAATATATTACCATTTATACCCCACTGGCTGCTCCTGTTGTTATTCAGGCGCTCCTGCGTAGCTACAGGATTGGCATCGCTGCCAAGTTCAGGTCCATCAAACGTCCCGCCAAAATTCCCATTTATGTCATATACGGGGGTGGTAGGCATCATCTTATAAAGATTGGCAATCGGCGAAAACTCTCCCTGATTGCTAAAGCTGGGAGACATCCGGTAAAAGGCATTCAGATTCTCACCTACCTTAAGAAATTTCTTCATTTTATAGGATGTATTTACCCTGATAGAATACCTCTTCAAATAGGTATTGGCTATAGACCCCTGCTGATCAAGGTATCCCAGAGACAATAAATAGTCAGCCTTATTGCTGCCACCGCTTAATGTGATATTGTGACTTGTTGTAGGCGCTCTTTTAAAGAGCGCATGATACCAGTCTGTCCCTGTCTTATTTATTTTCTGGATAAGATAGTTATTCAGGGAGTTGCTTGGATCAAGAACATATTTTGACGGGTCCACGGAAGGATCTCCTTCCATTCCCGTACCTGTACCGGCAGAGCTGCCATACGTATAATCGGGTAATCCGTTCTTAAACAATACGGTCGCGGGATTGTAGATCTTTGTCAACCTTGCGAAGTCCTGGGAGTTTAGCGTATTTAACACGTTACCGGAAAAAGGAACGGTAATGCCGTAATACCCGTCATAAGCAATAACAGGCTCTCCGCTCTTACCCTTCTTAGTTGTAACGACCACAACACCATTTGCGCCACGAACGCCATAAACAGAGGCAGCTCCCGCATCTTTTAATACCTGTATTGATTCAACATCGCCTGCATTCAGGTTGTTTAAATCTCCCTGTACCCCGTCAATCAGTACCAGGGGTTGTGTACTTCCGAAAGAACTGATCCCTCTGATAAAAATCTTGCTCTGATCGCCCGGCACTCCGGTAGTGATAACATTTACTCCCGATGCCATCCCCTGCATGGCCTGCATTGCAGAGCCCGTTGGCATTTTCTTCATTTCGCTTACATCTACTACAGATACGGAGCCTGTAATATCTTTTTTATTCTGAGTGGTATAACCGGTGACCACAACTTCGTTCATCATTTTTTCGTCATTCGACATTACAATTCTGACAAAAGCAGATCCATTCAGGCTATACTCCATCGTCCTGAATCCAATGGAGCTAATTACCAGTACATCATTCAGGCTATGTACGGATATTGTAAAATTACCTTCAACACCTGTCTTCTCCATTTTGATAGTGCCTTTTAGTTGCACCGTGGCATTTTCCAGCGGCTGATTGCTTTGATCTACAATCACACCTTTTACAACAGACTGGGATATGCCTGTGAATGAAAGAAGAAGAAGAAGAAGAACGGTAAAGGTCAAGACAACACAACCGTATCGTCGGAAAAAATTGTTTTTGGCTTTCATCGTTTAAGAATTTAATAAATGAATTCGTTTAGAAGTGGCGTAACAATCAATCATATCTTGGTGCACTGTAAAAATAATTTCTCATGAGGCTTTATCCCTTGCATGATTTTATCCATTCCTGTGATGATTTTATCCAATAGATTTATTTTGGAAGAATGTATTATTTTGGTAACCTTAAATTTGTAAAGACTGCTTTATGAAACCAATGCTGTTTGACGTGAAGTCCTTGCTGCGTGGTTCTGTATATTTGAAGAAAATATATGATCCGCTCCCCAATGATGTAATACATTTCCACAATACTTTTGAAATAGCATATATAAAAAGAGGGAAGGGGCAAAGAATTGTAGGCAATAGTATCGAGCGGTTTACTGATGGTGACCTCGTGATCATACCCCCATATATGCCTCACGCCAATTATGGCGAAGCTCCTAAAAACATTTTTACCAGCGAAGCCATCGTTGTATATTTTTTACCCGACTGGCTGGCTGAGGAGCATATAAACAATGAAGGCTTCGCGAATGTCAAAAAGCTAATGGTGCAAATGCAGCAGGGCTTGTGGATTTACGGCAATACCCGGAAAAAAATAATCCGCGAAATGAACGTATTAAGCGCTAAAGATGGCATTCAAAATATCATCAGTATGCTATCTATTCTAAAATTACTGGCTGAATCCCACGAGTACAAGTCACTTACCAGCATTGGTTACTCGGGTAATTATAATACTGAACATGTGTCGCGGATTGATGAGGTATACGAATTTGTAATAAAAAACTTTAAGGAAAAGATAACCCTGGAATCAATAGCTGAATCCGTTCATATGACGCCTACATCATTTTGCAAATTCTTTAAGAACAAGACCGGTAAGACTCTTACCTCATTTGTGAATGAGATCCGTATCAGCTATGCATGCAAATTATTGATGAATGAGGGTATGGATATTTCTGAGATCTGCTATGAATCCGGCTTTAACAACCTGACAAGTTTCAATAAAAACTTCAAATATTTCACAAAAGACAACCCCACAACATACCGTCAAAAAATTGTCAACGCCAAAAAAAGCAGCCGCTGATATACGAATTAATAATAAGGGCTGATAAGAAAATACACCAACACTCCGGTAACAGAAACATAGAGCCATACCGGCCATGTGATCCTGGCGAGCTTGCGGTGGCGTGGCCATTCGGCTATCAGTGCGCGGTATGCGGTAAATAAAATAAAAGGAAGAATGATGCCTGCAAGCGGTATATGGGTGGCAAGGATAATGAGATAGAACAGCCGTTTGCCGCCGGCAGCCGCTTTTTCCGCTTCCGATACTATACCATCATGATCAATGTCGCCAAACCTGGTTTCACCGGCAAACAAATGATGGCAGATATAGGACAGTAAAAACAAAACGGATAATACCAGTGCGGATACCATGATCTTTTTATGCAACAGGTACCGCCTGTTTTTTACCGCCAGCAGCCCGGCTACCAGCAATATGGATACAACAGAGTTTATCACCGCATTGAACAGGGCAAACAGGTGCGCATCAAATCCCAGGTTTACATTCACTTTAACCCGGCCTAACATTACTACTGCAGCAAATATTACAAAAGAAACTACCCAGATCAGAAGCATCGCTAACCTGTCATTTTTCCGGATCTGCGCCTGAAGCATATTTGAAAAACTTTTATTTGTGATTAAATGTTACAGGTTCCTTACACCTTATGCCACATACCTTACGCCTTACGCCCTATACCTTACCTCTCTCTTATCACCCTCTCCTTCCATTCACATAATCAAGCAATCCTGCATGGATCTTTCCATTGGTTGCAATAATATGCGGCTGATAAGGAGAATAGTGATCGCCCTTGAAATCAGTTACCATTCCTCCTGCCTCTTCTACCATCAGGAACCCCGCAGCGCTGTCCCAGGCATTGAGCTTATGCTCATAAAACCCGTCAAATCTCCCGGCAGCAACCCAGCAAAGATCTATGGCGGCGGAGCCCAGGCGCCTGACAGGAACTCCTTTCCGGATCAGCTTTTCAAATACAGCAATGGGACCATTGGGTTCATCGAGATAGGTATAGGGAAATCCTGTAACAAGACAGGCATGATCCACTTCCGTTTTAGCACTCACTTTAATGGGCTTACCGTTCAGGGTAGCGCCTTTGCCTTTTTCAGCAAAAAACAATTCATCCAGGAAAGGGTTGTATACCGCTCCCAGTATTATTTTCCCTTCGTGCTCCACTGCAATGCTCACACAGCAGAGAGGAATCCCATTGGCATAATTAATAGTCCCGTCTATCGGGTCAATAATCCATTTATAAGGCGATGTGGTAACTATTTCGCCCGATTCTTCACTTAAAATGAAATGATCCGGAAAGGCTTTCAGCACTATGTCAATGATGGCTTTCTCCGAAGCATGATCCACTTCTGTTACAAGATTATTCAATCCTTCTTTATTCGATATCGTAAAGGAAGTATTAAATGAATCCTTCATTATTTTGCCTGCCGCCGCTGTGGCCTGCAATAAGGTCGTTTTTAGCATGGCGCAAAGATAGGGAGTTGAAAAAATACCCTCTTCAAATTCAGCTATCTAATGCTATTTTGCAACTTTCTCAACCGGTAAGAAATGGAACTTTCTGTGATCATTGTCAATTACAATGTAAAATACTTCCTGGAGCAGTGCCTGCATTCTGTATGGAAAGCGGGTAAAAACATTGCGATGGAAGTCATCGTAGTGGACAATTGTTCTGCCGATGGCAGCGAAGCCTATATTAAAGACCTTTTTCCCGGCATCACCTATTATTACAACAGCAGCAATACCGGCTTTGCCAAAGCCTGTAATACAGGACTGTCTGTAGCAAGCGGGACATATATACTTTTTTTAAACCCCGACACTATTGTGCCGGAAGACTGCTTTATAAAGTGTATTGATTATTTTAAACAACACCCCTCAACAGGCGCCATGGGTGTCCGCATGATTGACGGGTCAGGCGCTTACCTGAAAGAAAGTAAACGGGGGTTTCCCGGCCCCGCAACTGCACTTTTCAAGCTTACGGGACTTGCTGCACTTTTTCCCCGTTCGGCACTGTTTGCCAGGTATTATCTCGGCAACAAAGCAGAGCATACCATCACTGAATCTGATGTGCTTTCCGGCGCTTTTCTTTTTACAGACAAAGAAGTGCTCAGCAAGATTGGAGGCTTTGATGAAGCTTTCTTTATGTACGGGGAAGATATTGACCTGAGCTATCGTATACAACAGGCGGGATTCAGGAACATATATTATCCCGAAGTGACGATCATTCATTTCAAAGGGGAAAGCACGCGAAAACAAAGCCTGAAATATACCATGATGTTTTACAGGGCGATGAGTATTTTCGTAAAAAAACATTATGGTGATGCCCGGCGACTGGCATTTACCATGTTCCTGCAGACGACAATAGTATCCGGGGCATTGCTGACAGGCATTTTCACTATGGCAACCTCTTTTTTTTCATTTGCAGGTACCCTGTTTAAACAGAGAGCAGATCCTGCAAAAAGAAAGCTGGTAATCATTGCCGGGGCTGATAATGCAGGCGAAGTGAAAAAAGCCCTTGGAAAAGCAGGACTGATGCTTAAAGCGGAGTATATAATGATCGCTGATATTCACCACAATAGCTTTGAAAAGCTCCGGCAGCAACCGTATTTTTCGTCCGCTGCTATAGTGTTTTGCGAAAGCGGAACCATGCCTTATACAACAATAATATCCGCTATGGAAACATTCGGAAGAGACAGGACCATACTGCTTCACGGTCAAAAAAGCCAAAGTATAGTGGGAAGCCCGGCAAAGAACAGCAATGGTATAGCTATACCGCTCGTATAATGTGTCATTTATTCCCCGGCGCAGTATATTTCTGGGCAAGTTCCACCACAGCTTTTATATCAAACGGTTTGGGCAGGATATCATCTGCCCCGCAGCGGTAGGCTATCTCTTTCAGGTGGGTATTCGCAGATACCAAAACAACCGGTGCAGATGCCGGTCCGTTCTTCATCTTAAAATCTTTGCATATTTCACTACCGTCGCTGCCAGACATCCCGATATCAAGGAAAACCATGTCTGGAGCATCCGGCAGGTTGCCTAATGATTTCCCGTCAGTTGAAGTAGTTACCTCAAACCCCCTGGCCTCCAATATCATGTGCATGAGCTCCAGGATATTAGTATCATCATCTGCCACGTAAATTCTTTTTTTATCCATTATCCGTTCATTCGTTTAGGGCGAATATTTTTTATTGTAGGGCTGCTTTATCGGTGTTCTTCGTAGTCTTTTGCAGCGCCGGGCACTACAACAATAAAGCTAATAACAAGAGATAAACGGAAGGATAGTGCAAAATCTTATCCAGCCCCCGGAATAACTATCAATGATATAACATTATTTTTAATGATTCTTTCAACAATGAAAATGCCAACTTTTTATTTTCTGCCCCGCTGCCCATGCTACGGGGGAGAATAAAGGAAAATAATGAGAATTTAGGAGCATACAATGGAGTATGTTACATTTGCTTTAATATGTTTCACTAAGCCAGCTATTAATGGGCCTTATCGAAATACGCATTCCGCAGACAATTGCCAAAACACTAAAGCTGCCCGTTGGCTCCCCCGGGCGTCAGCAGCGACGTGTATTAAAGCGATTGTTGAAAAAATCACGTTATACTGAATTTGGTCAGACGTATCATTTTGATGAGATACTGCTGCATAAAGACCCTACTAAAATTTTCCAGCAAAGGGTACCGATCTTCGATTACGATAAAATTTATGATGAATGGTGGCACCGCACACTTGAAGGCATTCCCGACGTATGCTGGCCGGGGAAGATCAAATATTTTGCGCTCAGCTCCGGTACATCAGGGTCTGCGAGCAAATATATCCCTGTTACCAACGACCTGATGAAAGGCAACAGGATCGTGATGGTAAAGCAAATGCTTACCCTCCGCAATTATGAGAACATACCAGTAAAATCAATAAGTAAGGGGTGGCTGATGCTGGGTGGGAGCACCGACCTTCAGAAAGGCCCGGGGTATTATGCCGGCGACCTGAGCGGCATTACCGCCAGGAAAGTACCTTTTTGGTTTACTCCTTTTTACAAACCGGGCAAAAAGATCGCAAGAACCAAAGACTGGCATACCAAGCTGGATGAAGTGGTGGAACAGGCGCCGCACTGGGATATTGGCTTTGTAGTGGGGGTGCCGGCGTGGATACAAATGGTAATGGAGCTGATCATCGAACGCTACAAGCTGAAGAATATTCATGAAATGTGGCCCAACCTGGCTTTTTATGTACATGGGGGTGTTGCTTTTGAACCTTATAAAAAAGGATTTGAGAAGCTGCTGGGCAAGCCGCTTACCTATATTGAAACGTATCTTGCCTCAGAAGGCTTTATCGCTTACCAGGACAGACAGGGGATACGGGGAATGAAGTTGAATACCAACGAACATATCTTTCTTGAATTCGTGCCTTTCAACAATGACAATTTTGACCAATCCGGCAATATAAAAGAAAATCCACAGGTATTACTGGTAGATGAAGTAGAAGAAGGGAAAGATTACGCCATACTCCTGAGCACTTCCGCGGGGGCATGGAGATATCTTATAGGCGATACCGTCAGGTTTACCAGCAAGGAAAGGTCGGAAATTGTCATCACCGGCCGCACCAGACATTTTTTAAGCCTGGTAGGGGAGCATCTCAGTGTGGACAATATGAACAGAGCTATCCAGTTAGCCAGCCAGGATATGAATATATCCATCCCTGAATTTACAGTGGCCGGCATACCGCTGGATTCCTTTTTTGCACATCACTGGTATATTGCCTGCGACGATATCGTAAACCCGGAGCAGCTCCGGTTATCTATTGACAACCATATTAAGGCGCTGAACGACGACTATGCAGTAGAGAGGAGAAGCGCCCTGAAAGAAGTATTTCTCACGGTTTTGCCGGAAAGAACTTTTCTTGAGTTTATGGAAATGAAAGGCAAGCTTGGAGGACAGCATAAATTTCCCAGGGTAATGAAAGGCAAGATGCTGGAGGACTGGCAACAATTTATTTCGTCTGTAGCGCTCTGATATCAGCTTCTATATATCAGCTTATTTAAGCAGGTTCCATACTTTCCAAATCCGATTAACTGTTTTTTACCGTATCTGTTAACCACAGTTTCTTACATTTACGCATGTATTTAAACATACCCAAAAGGTGATATCATGATTGAGGCCCTCTTAAAAGGACTGGCGTTAGGTTTTATATTAGCATTGTCGGTTGGCCCGGTAATATTTACTATTATAAAGCAAAGTATTTATAACGGGCATGAGGGCGGCTTCAGCTTTGTAGCCGGCGTGTGGATAAGTGATATCCTGCTGGTGATACTCAGCAATGCCTTTACAGAACTGGTAAAAGAATTGCTGGAATATAAAAAGCTCATTGGTTATACAGGCAGCGGGTTCCTTCTTGCAATGGGTGTATACTATCTCTTTTTTAAGAAGGCAAAAACCGCCTCCAATGGCGACGCTATAGTGGTAAAGCTTGGAAGAAAGGATCACACACAGATACTCTTGTCCGGGTTCCTGATCAATACATTAAATCCAAGCGTCATTATTTTCTGGCTGGTCAATGCCACAGCATTTGCAGTCAGCCATACGCTTCAGCAGCGTATAGTGATCTTCACCACCTGTATCCTGTTCAATATGCTTGCTGATGTGGCAAAGGTATTGCTTGCCGGCAGCCTTCGCAAGCGGCTTACGCCGCACAACATCTCTCTTATTACACGTATCTCAGGCGCTATTCTTATAGTATTTGCGTTTGCGCTTATTTACGGGATCATATTCTTAAGCGACAGGGTGCATTAATGCATTTTGGCTCCTTGCTTTGTGAGAAGCGATGAATAGTGAAACCGCAAATGTGAAATGATAAACGTGAGAAATGAAACCGCCAAAAGTGAGCAGTAAACTATTCACTATTGGCCATTGCCTATTCACCTTTATCATCTCCCTTCTCACGTTTAACATAACTCTACTTATATGCATTCTCCGAAAAAGTGATATACGTAAAGCATTCCGGTATATGCGAGTCCCACACACCATGAGGACTCCAGGCCCAGCCTCCGGAATCGGATATACTGTATTTCTTTTGATTGAAGCGGGAAAAATCCATGCGCCATACATCGTTGTGCAGCGGAGGGAGCGCTCTTCCGTCCCCATCGGCAAGGATCTTTAATGATGACCAGGGAATGGCTATTTCCACTGTCCAGCCTTTATCTTTATCCCTGTCATTATTGATGGTGCCATTAAGGTGGACCGCAGACTTCAACCCTGGCATATCCCATTTCCAGAACCCGATCCTTTTGCCGCGCGGATGACGGTAACCTACGCCGTTGAATATTTTAGCGCCGGGCGCGTCTTTGTTAAATCCCGGCATATTATAGTACCTCTTTTTCTCATACGCATCAAGCCAGAAAAACAATACTTCGTAAATAGTGCCAAAAGCATTGATCTCAAATTCATAATAACCATCAGCGCCGGCAATAAAAAGTTCCGCGTCATTGTCCTGGTATATCAGGGCGTCTCTTTGGGTATGCGTAGCCGTTATGTCGGGCTCTTCAAGCCAGTACCCTATATAGAGATACTGATCGTCCCACAATACGGCAGCCCGCGTATCAAGAGGAGTGGCAGCTCCGGAGATGAGGTCGGCAAACCTGGCCGATTTAGGCGCATTTTTCCAGGCGGGTTCATCCAGCCTGCCGTCAATGTGCAGAGATCTGCTGATCTTGTATGCAGTATAACGCGGGATATCTTCTTCCCTGCAGCGGTCCTGGCTATGGTAATTAGGCTGGCTGTAAACGATATTAAGAAAAAAGGTAAACAGTATTGAGCAAGAAAAACAGCCTGCCTTTCGCATCTCTTTAATTTATACTGACGCTGTCCAATATAGCCTGCAACCCTCTATCGTCAACAAATATTCATTGCAGGCTATGTATTGAGAATGTTTAAAAATTGGGATACAATTGATGAATACGTTTTATCCAGCCATGTATATCATCAGCAGAAATGGTTTGTGAATTAAGATTTCCCAGGCTAAAGCGAATGGTGCGGTTGCTGGTATTGGAAATAAATACAAAATTTCCACCGCAATATATGCTGTACCCATCAAGCCCTTCAGGCGTATCCAGTTTTCTGAAATTGCTGGTATTGGTCAATGCTTCAAAATCTGTTAGCACACTGATATTATTCATGCTGCAAAAATAAATAAAATGTTTATTACATTCGGTACAAATACAATGACTATGGCAAATAAGGTGGCAATAATAACCGGTGCTTCAGGCAATCTTGGTAAGGCGGTTGTGGATAAGTTCCTGGCAGCAGGATACATGGTAAATGGCACGGTTCATTCCGGTAAAAAAAATGACACGGATAGTACAAATAATAAATATGAGGCGGTACTGGTGGATCTCATGGATGAAAAAAGCGCTCAGCAGTTTGTAGACGCCGTAATACAAAAGCACCATCAGATCGACGTAGCTGTTTTAACAGCAGGCGGGTTTGCAATGGGATCAATAGCTGAAACTAAGAGCGCGGATATATTACAACAATACGAACTGAACTTTGCAACGGCTTACAATATAGCACGCCCTGTATTTACACAGATGCTGCAGCAAAAAAAAGGGCGTATTTTTCTTACAGGTTCACGGCCGGGAACAGACGCCAGGTACAGTAAGGGAATGGTGGCGTATGGGCTGTCCAAGGCATTGCTGTTCCGCTTGGCAGAGCTGATGAATGATGAAGCAAAAGGCACTGAAGTGGTAACAAGTGTGATAGTGCCCGGCACTATTGACACTCCTCAGAACCGGGCTGCAATGCCTGATGCAGACCCAACAAAGTGGGTAACCCCGGAGTCCATTGCAGATATAATTTATTATTACTGCAGCGCTTCCGCAACGATAATGCGGGAGCCAATACTCAAAGTATATAATGGCGGTTAACTATGAATTACCCGTTGAGATGATCTCCAGGAGCGACCTGCACTGGTCTTTGATCTTAAGAAGCGTATCGGCATCTTTTATCTCTCCCCTTTCGGTAAGCCTGGTACGTATGAATGGCAGCAGCAGCCTTGCACTATCGGGAATATTTGCACCCAGTGCGGTTAACGTTAATAACAGTGCGGCATGCGCTTTATCACCCGAGGATGCCGCAGTGATCAGCGCAGTGGGTTTGTTGGAGAATGCAGTAGAAGACACTGTCCAGTCCAGCGCATTTTTTAAAGCGCCAGGCACACCAAATGCATACTCGGGTATGCAAAAGAATACAGCGTCTGCTTTCTCAATAGATTGAATAAAAGAAGACACTACAGGAGGTGCAGCTTCACTATCGTTAAAAGCCGGGATATGCTCAAGCCCCTTGTATATAAGAAAATCCACATGATCCGGGAACAGACCGCTCACAATATGCAGCACTGTGCTTGCAGATGAATTAAGACGGAGGCTGCCGGATATTCCTAATATGCTGATCTTATCATGATTCATTTTAGTAAGTATTTTATTTTAAACCTCCTGTTTAAATTTGTTTTTATCTGCAAAGATGCGCAGAAATATTAACGTATACTTTAACGTTGCAAATTTGGTATGCTCATATAATTGAAGATATTTGCCTTTTCGCAAAACTTCAACACACACGTTTATCCTTACCTTTTTTTAATCCAATGATAGTGTATTGCTTTTGTAGTGCAGTGTAAAACCCTTGTACTTTAGTGTTCTTCACCTCCGGATCCAGGTGGTCGGAGCAATGCATTTTTTTATATTAACTGACTTTACCACTATGCCGAAACTGATCTTTTTGACCATCAGCTTAACCTTTGCCCTGCACTGTTCCTTTGCTCAGACAGCAGCGGTCAGCGGGACCGTTACAGACACTGCAAATCAAAAGAAATTGCAATATGCCGTGATTTCCCTCCTTCAGAAATCAGATTCTTCTTTATATAAGTTCACCCGTGCAGACAAGAATGGTGATTTTTCACTGACCGGTATAAAGGAAGGCTTGTTTACAATCATTATCTCCTACCCATCTTTTGCAGATTACGTTGATGATGTGGAGCTGAAACCTGGGACAGATATTAAGCTGGGAAATATTAATCTTATCAATAAGAGCGTACTGCTCGAAGAAATTGTAATACGCCAGAATAATGCGGTGCGGCTGAAAGGGGATACGCTGGAATATACGGCAGACAGCTTCAAGGTAAGGGCCAACGCCAATGCGGAAGAGCTGCTGAAGGCAATGCCCGGCATACAGGTGGATAAGAACGGCAAGATCATAGCCCAGGGACAGGAAGTGCAAAAGGTATTGGTAGACGGTGAAGAATTTTTCAGCGATGATCCTACCGTGGCTACCCGCAATATAAGAGCCGATGCAGTGGACAAGGTGCAGGTGTTTGACAAAAAAAGCGATCAGGCTGCCTTTACTGGTATAGATGACGGAGAAAAAACAAAGACCATCAACTTAAAGCTCAAAGAAGATAAAAAGAACGGCTATTTCGGAAAAGTGAGCGCCGGTGGCGGGTTGAAAGATAAATTCAACAACGAAGCCATGGTCAACTTTTTTAAAGGCAAACGAAAGATCGCTGCTTTCGGCACCATGTCCAATACCGGGCAAACAGGGCTCAACTGGCAGGACAACCGGCAATACCTTGGCACCGATGAAAATTTTGAGTATGATGAGAACAGCGGCTTCTTTTATTCCTTCGCTCAAAATGATGCTTTTGACTTCAACGGCAACGGGCTGCCCAAGGCATGGACGGGAGGACTGCACTTTTCCAACAAATGGGACGACAACAAGCACAATTTCAACGCCAGCTATATGTACAAAAAGCTTGATGTAGCCGGCGACGGGGAAACCAAAACGCAGTATATCCTTCCCGATACGCTGTATTATATGAATCAGCGCAACACCAATTTCTCACAGCGCTATCGCAATACCCTCAGCGGGAAATATGAGATACAGCTTGATTCCTCTTCGTCGCTGAAGATTGTTTTCAGCGGGTATAAAGGGCACACAAAAAGCAGCAACATCTTTTACTCCGAAGCGCTTAATGAAGACTCGGATCCTGTAAATACAAGCCACCGGACAACATCCAATGCAAATGATGAAGCTTCGATGAATACCAATATCATTTACAGGAAAAAGTTTAAAAAGACCGGGAGAACGATCACCGCTACCGTAGAGCAAAAATATACTGACAACGATTCGCAGGGATACCTCGATGCGCTTAACAGCTACTTTGGGGAAACAGGAGAAATTTTCCAGAATGATACTATTGACCAGCGGAAGTATAACCACAGCAAACTCTTTACCTTCAACGGGAAAGTGACCTATACAGAACCCGTCAGCAAGGATAATTATATCATCTTTAATTACGGTCTTTCCAATACTACCAGCAGCGCCGACCGCACTACCTATAATTATAATAATGGCAAATACGATGTGCTTGATACCCTCCTGACCAATGATTATGACTTCCTGGTTACCACCAATGCAGGCGGAGTGGCTTACCGTATAGCCAAGAAGAAATACAATTTTACGATAGGCAGCGACCTGGCATCCCAGACGTATAAACAAAAAGATAATCTTAAAGATTCATCTTTCCGCTACAACAGGCTGAACCTGTTCCCCAAAATCAATTTCTTTTACAACTTTAAGCCGCAAACAAGGCTTAGCTTCAATTACAACGGGAGCACCCAGCAACCTACCATCCAGCAGATACAGCCTGTGCAGGAGAATAATGACCCGCTGAATATTTTTATCGGCAATCCTGATCTTGAACCGGCATTCAATCATCGCTTCAATGTTTATTTCAACGATTATAAGGTGCTTAAGCAAAGAGGGATCTTTGCCAACGCAAGCTTTAACCTTACTGAAAATGCTATCACTACCAGCAACACGGTGGATAAGTATGGCAAACGCGTATACCAGTCTGTAAACAGCAGCGGCACCTACAATTACTCTTCTTATATCAGCTATAATATGGAAGTGCCTTCTATTAAGACCAGGTTCTTTGCCGATATTAATACCTATGGCGGCAAAGGGATCAACTTCGTGAACCTCGAAAAAAACATTACGCACAACAATACCTATGCAGCAGGTGTCGGCGGCTATTTCTCCAAAGAAAACAAAATGGGCATCAACCTGCGCACAAACGTATCTTATAATACGTCGGTAAGCTCCATCTACGAAGCGATAAAAACGAAATACTGGGTATACACCTACAATATAGATACTTATTTTGCGCTGCCGTATAAATTTGATCTTTCCAGCGACGCAGATTTTAATTTCAGGCAAAAGACAAACGTGTTTGATCAAAACCGGAATACTATCATCTGGAATGCTTCCCTGAGTAAGCGCCTGTTCAAGGAAACCTGCTCACTGAAGTTTTCGATCAATGATATCCTCAACCAGAACATTGGTTTCAGGAGAGATATACAAAGCAATTTTATCACCGAGAATACTTATGCTACTTTAAGGCGGTTCTGGCTGGTAAGCTTTACCTGGAATTTCTCAAAAAACAATGCGCAAGCGAAAAACTAAGAGCCATGAAAAAAAAGCAACTGATCCTCCTGCCGGTATTGTTCTGTATTACTCAATTTTTAAACGCCCAGTTTATCCTGAAGGGGAAAATTGAATTTGAAAAGACCGTGAATGTATATAAGCAAATGGATTTCGGCGACGACGGGTGGGCGGCAACGCTCAAAAAAACGACACCAGAGTATAAACATACTTATTTTGACCTGGTATTTTCCGAAGGGAAGACCTTGTATTCACCCGGGAGAGAGAGCAAAGAAAAACCAGCTCCTTTTGGTGAAGGACCAGCTACAGCTAATATAGTATACAACGATTTTGGAAATCAAAAAACAGTAGCGGCTAAACAGGTATTTGATGAATCCTTCCTGATACAGGACAGCCTGCGCAAATATCAGTGGCATATCACCAAGGATACACGTAAAATAGCGGGGTTTGAATGCAAAAGGGCTTTCACCGTCATTATGGACTCCGTATTTGTAGTTGCCTTTTATACAGACGAAATTGTATCCACCGGCGGACCGGAATCATTCCAGGGACTGCCGGGAATGATCCTCGGCGTGGTCATTCCAAAAATGTATACCAACTGGTATGCTACTAAAGTAGAGCTTGAGCAGGTAAAAGACGCCAGCATTACTCCGCCTAAAAAAGGAAAGACCACAGATTACTCCGGCATGGAAAAAACCATACAGCAGAGCCTTAAACGCTGGGGTAAATGGGGAACAAAATATATATGGCAGATCATGATATGATGCCTGCAGGTAGGGGTTTCACGCAAAGCGCGCAGAGAAAGCAAAGACGCAACGGAAGCAATGAACAATAAACCCTCTGTGCAACTCCGTGCTCCCTGTGCCTCCGTGGTTCAAATGGGTTTCACGCAAGGCGCTCAGCGGAACAAAGACGCAACAATAAACGATAAACGTCAAACGATAAAACCTCTGTGCAACTCCGTGCTCCCCGTGCCTGCGTGGTTCAAATGGGTTTCACGCAAAGCGCGCAGAGAAAGCAAAGACGCAGCGGAAGCAATGAACAATAAACCCTCTGTGCAACTCCGTGCTCTCCATACCTCCGTGGTTCAAATGGGTTTACCTAAAAAGACTAAGAACTAATATGCCAGGTTTTTGAGCTTTTCCATATCAGTGATGGTAATTTTTCCTTCTTTGATCTCTATCAATTTTTCGCTCTTAAAATCACTCAGTGTACGGATGAGGGATTCGGTGGCAGTACCTATATAATGCGCCATATCTTCCCGGGAGATTTCAATAGCGCGGCTTTTTTCATTGTCTTTGAATTTATCATGGATCTCCACGAGCGCTTTGGCCACCCTTTTGCGCAGGGAGCCATAGGCAAGATTAAGCAGCCTTGTCTCTTTCTCCTTGACATTTTGAGTGATCACTTTAATGAATTTTGCCGCCACGCTTATATCGTCATATACCATCTGCACAAATTCTTCGGCAGGTATCTCCACTACTTCCGCATCTTCAAGCACCAATGCATTTTCATCATAGTTCCTTCCTTCAAGCAAGGGCATATACCCCATAAAATCTCCTTTACTGAAAAGGTCGGTAATATACTCCTTACCGTCTTCGTGCACTCTAAACCCCTTCACCTTACCGCTTTTTAAATAATACAGGAACCGGGGACGCCTTCCCTCAGTGAAAAGCACCTGTTTCCTGGAATAGGTCTCACTGCTGTATTTATTTATATCCAAAGGAAATATCCCTGAGCCGGACAGGTCATTGGCCAATTCGCTGAAACCTTTTGCACCCGGTGCATACTTTTTTTGAAGCACGTCGTATTTTTTCAGCCGGCTTTCTATCGCATTCATCAGCTCATGCTCTTCAAACGGCTTGGTGATATAGTCATCGGCGCCCATTTCCATGCCCTTCCTGAAATCGCTCCGCTCCGTTTTGGCCGTAAGGAAAATAAAAGGGATATTTTCTGTCTCCGGGTTTTTCCTTACTAAGTGCAATACACCATAACCATCAAGCCCCGGCATCATGATATCACACACTACAAGATCGGGCTTGCCCGACAAAACAAGGGAGACACCCTTTTTGCCGTCTTCTGCAACAAGCGTTCTATAACCGGCAAGCGCCAGCAATTCCGCGGTATTCTCCCTGAGATCATCATTGTCGTCAATAATCAAAATAGTGTGCTGAGACATAATTTTTACTTTAGGTATCGGCAAATATACTCATTCAGTTTTGACAATAATCAGCGGCAGAATTGAGGAACATCATAAGGCAGGCTTCCGGGTGGTGCTATTTTGCGGCTTATATGTCATCTACTGTAAAGCAAGCTGTTCAATGTACCCATTGCGGCGAGCCCTGTCATAACGGGAATATTACCCTTGTGGATAAAATATTCTGCTGCGAAGGGTGCCGGATGGTATATGAGATCATCAATGATAATGGTCTCTGCCGGTATTACAACCTCAACGACAGGCCCGGCATTACCCAGAAAGACCTGGCTAGGCGTGATAAATTTGCTTTTCTTGACGATGGAAAAATCGCAGCAAAGCTCATCTCTTTCAAAGACGAAAATCAAACCCATATCACTTTTTACCTGCCGCAAATGCATTGCAGCTCCTGCCTTTACCTGCTGGAGAACCTGCATAAGCTGCATGCCGGGGTCGTGTCGGCTAAAGTAAATTTTACCCGCAAAGAAGCTGACATTGTTTTTGAAAACACAAAAGCATCGCTGAGAGATGTGGCAGAGCTGCTCACGGCAGTGGGTTATGAGCCTTATATCAGCCTGAATGATTTAAAGGAAACACGCCCGGCTATGGACAGGACACAGATCGTCAGGCTGGGAATAGCGGGATTCTGCTTTAGTAATATCATGCTGATGAGCTTTCCCGACTACCTTGGCATTGACGCCAGTGAGGAAGGTATACGGGGGATATTCAGGATAGCAAACCTCCTGTTGTCGCTGCCTGTTTTCTTTTATGCTGCCCTGCCGTTTTATGAGTCTTCCTGGAAAGGCATTAAACATAAGTTCCTCAATATAGATATCCCTATTGCCCTGGCCATCATCATTACTTTCATCCGTAGTGTTTGGGAAGTTTTTTCAGGCGCGGGAGGGGGTTATTTCGACTCGATGACCGGTATTGTTTTTTTTATGCTCGCCGGCAGGGTGGTACAGGACAAAACGTATCGGCAGCTCTCCTTCGACAGGGATTACAGCTCTTATTTTCCGGTGGCGGTATCTGTTTGGAAAGATAAAAAAGAAATACCCACGCTGTTGCCGGAGATAAAAGTAAATGACACCATGCTCATTCATCATGGCGAGCTGATCCCCGCCGACGGGCTGATCATTAAGGGAAAGGCATTGATCGATTATAGCTTCGTAACAGGGGAATCCCTGCCGGTGCCCAAAGAGATAGGGGAAATGGTATACGCCGGCGGCAAGCAAACGGAAGGCAATATAGAAGTAATGGTCATTAAAGAAGTGAACCAGAGCTATCTCACCAGCCTTTGGAATAAAGAGGATCAGCCTCATAAGCAAAAGAGTGTTTCTTTTGTGCACCGGGTCAGCAAATACTTCACCGGTATTGTAATACTTATTGCAGGGCTTGCAGCTGCCTATTGGGCATTTCATGACCCTTCCCGCATATGGACTGCCGTGACAGCGGTCTTCATTATCGCCTGCCCCTGTGCATTATTATTGTCCAACAGCTTTACCAATGGTCATATCTTAAATATACTCGGCCGCAACCGGTTCTACCTGCGGAAAGCGTCTGTGCTTGAAGATATTGCTCATGTTGACCATATTGTTTTTGATAAAACCGGCACACTCACTTCTGCAGGCGAACAGGAAATTGGTTATGAAGGACAGGAGCTGACTGATACGCAGATCTCAGCGGTCGTGGCATTGGCTTCCTGCTCCAACCATCCGCTCAGCAAAGCACTGGCAGCACATTTTCCTGTCAGTGAAAAACCTGCCGTCCAGGGCTTTAAGGAATACCCGGGCAAAGGCATTGAAGGGTTTGTGAATGATCATTGGCTGTGGATAGGAGCGGCACAGGAAGGAACGCAAAAAAAGATTGCCGCTACCACCGTTCATATCCGCTTTGAAAACCAGGATACAGGGAAATTCCTGTTCAGCAATCATTACCGCAAAAGTGTACCCGAGCTATTGCAAACGCTCGGGAAAAGCTACAGGCTTTCCGTAATATCAGGAGATAATAATGCAGAAATGCAGCGGCTGCGCCGGCTTACCGGCGACAAGACCACGCTGCTTTTCCACCAGAAGCCCGAAGACAAGCTGCATTATATACAGAGCCTGCAGCAAAAGGGTGAAAAAGTAATGATGATCGGCGACGGGCTGAATGATGCAGGTGCATTGAAACAGAGTGATGCAGGCATAGCCGTAAGCGAACAGTCCAACAACTTCACCCCTGCCAGTGATGGCATTATAGCTGCAAAGCAATTGCCTCTTCTGGATAAATTTATCCGGCTAAGCAAAATGAACAGGAAGATTGTGCTGGCAAGCTTTGCGCTTTCTGTATTATATAATGTTATCGGACTGTATTTTGCCGTCCAGGCAGATCTTTCCCCTCTTATAGCTGCCATACTTATGCCGTCCAGCTCTCTTAGCATAGTGCTGCTCAGCTTCGGCGCCAGCAATATAGGAGCGCGGCTGATGAGGCTTGAGTGGTGAATGATGAGAGAGGTGAGAGGTGAAAAGTCTCCAGGTTACAGGTTTCACCTTTCACGCCTCACCTTTCACGTTCCCGCTTGACAAAAATCATGTTCTCCGGTGATGCAGCTTATGATCCGGGGGCAGCGTGCAAAATATTTTTACAAATCAATTTTTCACTATGGCTGTTATTGTCATCCTTCTTTTGGCAAGCATCTCGGTGGCCGGGCTTTTCCTGGCAGCTTTTTTATGGAGCGTGAAGTCCGGGCAGTTTGAAGACGATTTTTCCCCTCCATCCCGCATTTTGTTCGATAACGACACGCAATCATCAACCCAATCATAAAATCAAGACAACACTACCGGTTTATGCAAGTAGAGAAATTTTATTACGACAACAAAATTGTAAAAGCATTTGGCTATGCTACGGTTATTTTTGGCATTGTAGGCATGCTTGCAGGGCTATGGGCAGCTATCCAGATATATGCCCCTGCCGCCAGTCTTCATTTCGCCCCCACTACCTTCGGGCGCATCAGACCATTACATACCAATGCGATCATCTTTGCCTTTGTAGGCAACTGTATTTTTACGGGTGTTTATTATTCGCTTCAAAGGCTGTGCAAGGCCAGGATGTTCAGCGACAGGCTTAGCTGGATCCATTTCTGGGGATGGCAGCTCATTATAGCATCTGCCGCTATAACACTCCTCCTTGGCTTTACCACAGGTAAAGAATATGCGGAGCTGGAATGGCCGATAGATATTGCCATTACGCTGGTATGGGTTGTATTCGGCATCAACATGTTTGGCACTATCATCAAACGCAGGGAAAAGCATTTATATGTAGCCATATGGTTTTATATAGCCACATGGGTTACTGTAGCTATGCTGCATATTGTAAATTCATTTGAGATCCCTGTTACTTTTTTCAAAAGCTATAGCTGGTATGCAGGGGTGCAGGATGCGCTGGTGCAATGGTGGTATGGGCATAATGCAGTGGCATTTTTCCTTACAACACCCATACTCGGGCTTATGTATTATTTCCTGCCCAAGGCAGCTAACCGCCCTGTATACTCCTACAGGCTTTCCATTATCCACTTCTGGTCGCTGATATTTATCTATATATGGGCCGGTCCTCACCACCTCCTGTATACTGCACTTCCCGACTGGGCGCAGTCGCTCGGAACAGTGTTCTCACTAATGCTCATATTCCCGTCATGGGGCGGTATGCTCAACGGGCTGTTTACCCTGCGCGGCGCCTGGGATAAGGTACGTGAAGATCCTGTATTGAAATTCATGGTAGTTGCCATTACCTGTTATGGTATGGCAACACTGGAAGGGCCGTTGCTGAGCCTGAAGAATGTGAATGCCATCGCCCATTTCAGCGACTGGATCATTGCCCACGTGCATGTAGGAGGGCTGGGCTGGAACGGATTCATGGCCTTCGCTATGTTGTACTATCTCGTTCCGAAAATGTGGAATACACCACTGTACTCTAAGAAATTAGCCACAAACCATTTCTGGCTGGGCACTATCGGCATCATACTCTATGCGGTACCGTTATACTGGGCAGGATTTACCCAGAGCATTATGTGGAAGACCTTTACCCCGGAAGGGCAACTGAAATTCCAGTTCCTTGAAACGGTAACCAATATTATCCCGATGTATGTTACCAGGAGCATCGGCGGAGGAATATACCTTATCGGCGCACTTCTGATGGTATACAACCTGGTCAAAACAATAGCAAAGGGGCAGTTTGTAGCGAACGAGGCGGCAGAAGCGGCGCCCATTGCAAGAGAAGCGCTGGCACACAAAGAAAGCTGGCACAGGAAAATTGAGCGCAAGCCTGTAACAATGCTGGTGCTCAGCCTAATTGTTGTAGGGATCGGCGGTATACTGGAAATGGTACCGACATTTCTTGTAAAATCCAATGTGCCTACCATTGCCAGCGTAAAGCCCTATACGCCGCTCGAGTTGCAGGGAAGGGATATTTATGTAAGAGAAGGATGTTATACCTGCCACTCGCAGATGGTTCGTCCTTTCAGAGATGAGGTTGCCCGCTACGGGGAATACTCCAAAGCCGGTGAGTTTGTATACGATCATCCCTTCCAGTGGGGCAGCAAACGTACAGGACCTGATCTTGCACGTGTAGGAGGAAAATATCCTGATAGCTGGCACTACAATCACATGGACGATCCGACCTCTATGTCGCCGGGATCTGTTATGCCTTCTTATCCATGGCTGCTCGATAATGCCCTGGATACCACTACCACAGCAGCAAAAATAAGGGCGATGCAAAAGCTTGGCGTTCCTTACCCTGAAGGGTTTGACAAAATTGCCAATACCGAATTGTCTGCACAGGCAGCGTCTATTACAGCAAGCTTAAAGAAAGACAAAATTGAGACGCCGCCGGACAAGGAGATCATTGCCCTGATCGCTTACCTGCAGCGTATCGGCAAAGACATAAAGCTGGAGCAGAACAATACGCAAACAGCATCAAAATAACTATTAGAAACTACGTATATGAAATTCATTCACTATCTCGAAAAGATCAGCGGCGTTGATATCTACGCACTGATCTCCTTCGGCATATTCTTCCTGTTTTTTCTTGCTATGCTCACATGGGTATTTAAAACGGATAAAAACAAACTTGACACGATCAGCAACATCCCATTGGATGAACAAGAATCATAAAACTACTCTGCCATGTTACTGAAAGAAATATACAAATCCCTGACCCGCCGCGCTACCGGGGTTGCCGTTATGGTATTCGTAATTGCAACCATATCCGGCCTACCGGCATTTGCCGGTGGGCCGCCGGTACCATCCTCCCTGTCTAATTCACTGGCATTGACCCTCGTAACACTGATGATCATCCTGCTCATCATTATTGCCATGCTTGGCAACCTGCTGGTAGAAATAGCAGGTATCAGGCTGAAAAAGGAAAAAGCTGAGGAAGGAAAAAGTAAAACAGCCGTTGCTACCGTATTGCTTCCCGTTTTCCTGCTGCTTTCCACCGGCGTCATGGCACAGGATGAAGCAAAGAGTTCTTCCGTTACCAGCATCGGGGGACTGTCTCCGTTTGCCTTCTATTCAATGCTGACCATCATTTTTGTAGAAATGCTGGTCATTCTCGTCCTGCTCATCAATATCAAATTCCTGCTTAAGAAAGATGTTGAAAGAGTATATGAAGTCACTCCTGCAAAAAAAGAGAAAACTTTCCAGGAATGGTGGGCAAAGCTTAATAAGTTCAAACCCATCGAGCAGGAATCTTCTGTGGAACTTGAGCATGAATATGATGGCATACGCGAGCTGGACAACAGGCTTCCCCCATGGTGGCTGTATGGGTTTTATGTAACCATCATTTTTGGTGTGGTGTATCTGTGGCGTTATCACGTGGCTTACAGCGCCCCGCTCAGCAAAGAAGAGCTGGAGATCTCCATAAAGAATGCTGATGCGCAGGTAAAGGCCTATCTCGGGAAGAAAGGCGAATCCATAGATGAAAACAGCGTTGCGGTACTGACGGATGCACAGGATATTGCAGAAGGTAAAAAAATATTTACATCTTCCTGTGCAGCCTGTCATAAAGAAGACGGAGGAGGAATGGTAGGACCAAATCTTACAGATGACTACTGGATGCATGGCGGGGACATAAAAAGCATATTTAAAACCATTCGTTATGGCATCAATGCTATGCCCCAATGGCAGTCAACCTACTCCAACAAACAAATCGCACAGGTGGCCAGTTATGTCAAATCATTGCATGGCACCAATCCGCCGGGAGCAAAACCACCACAGGGAGATATTTATACAGAAGGTGCAGCAACAGCAACACCTGCTGCAGACAGCGCGACAGGTAAGTGATCAGTGGCCAAGAAACGGTAAGTAAGCATGGAAACAGTACATAAAAACTCAACAGCGGGCGAAGAATCATTCCGCGACAGGATAGCTACAGTAGACGCTAAGGGAAAGCGTAAATGGGTTTATGCTCATAAAACACGTGGAAAACTGTTCAATATACGCACATGGGTGAGCTGGTTCTTTTTTGCGCTGTTCTTTACACTGCCTTTTATTCAATATAAAGGCAGACCATTGTTCCTGTTCAATATTCCCGAGGCAAAGTTTATTTTATTCGGGAATGTATTCTGGCCGCAGGACTTTTTCATCTTCGGGCTTTTCATGGTTACCGGTATTGTATTTATCATTTTGTTTACCGCTGCTTTCGGCCGCCTGTTTTGCGGATGGGTTTGCCCGCAGACCATTTTTATGGAAATGCTTTTCCGAAAAATAGAGTTTGCGATTGAAGGAGATGCCCCCGCTCAGAAGATGCTGAACAAAGCTCCTTGGAACAGCAAAAAGATATGGAAGAAAACCCTTAAGCATTTTATATTTTTTGCGCTGGCTTTTATCATTTCAAATTTTTTCCTGTCCTATATCATTGGTATGAAAGCCCTGCTGGCCATCATAACAGAGCCCGCCTCACAGCATATAGGAGGGCTTATAAGTATCATACTTTTCGCGGCAACTTTTTATGGCGTATATGCTTATTTCCGGGAGCAGGCCTGCACTGTAGTATGCCCTTACGGAAGATTGCAGGGGGTCCTGCTCGACAGGAACTCCATGATCGTTGCATACGATTATAAACGCGGGGAACCGCGCGGCAAATTCAAAAAGCAAAAAACCGCTATAGTGGAGACCGGCGATTGTATTGACTGCTTTCAGTGTGTAAAAGTTTGCCCTACAGGTATAGATATACGTAACGGTACCCAGATGGAATGCGTAGGCTGTACTTCGTGTATTGATGCCTGCAATAAAATGATGGATGCTACCGAGAAACCAAGGGGGCTGATAAGATATGCCTCGGAAAACGGCATTGCCGAAGGAAAGAAACTGCAGTATACCGGCAGGATGAAGTTTTATACTATACTGCTTATCGTACTCTCAGGCGTACTTACTGCTTTGCTCGTTTCAAGGAAGGATGTGGACGGTACCATTATACGCGCCGGCGGAATGCTGTACCAGGAGCGGGGTACAGACAGCGTATCCAACCTGTACAATATTAAGATGATCAACAAAACAGTAAAGGATCTTTCCATCTCTTTAAAGCTGGATGATATGCCGGGGCGGATCATTGAAGCCGAAGGCCATAATATCAGCATCAACAGAGAAGGACAGGGAACGGGGTCATTTTTTATCGTATTGCCAAGGAATATCATTAAAGAAAGAAAGACAAGGCTTTCCGTTAGTGTTTTTGAAGGGGATAAAAAGATCACCACCCTTAAAACCACCTTCATGGGACCTGCAAGCCGGAATTAGCATAGCCGGAAAAACACATTGTTATTTTTAAAAATACAGCTATGAACTGGGGACATAAATTACTGATCGTTATACTTTGCTTCGTGGGAATGATGGCATACCTGGTATACAAAAGCGTGCTTACGGATTTTCAGCTTGTTGACAAGGATTACTATAAAAACGAATTGAAATACCAGGAAGTAATAGATGGAGCAAACCGTGCCAGCCGGTTGAAAACTGCTGTAAGGATTGAAAGGAACGGCAACAAAATTGTGGTGCAACTACCGGATGAAATGAAAGGAGAAAAGGTCAGCGGTTCGCTCTGGTTTTATTGTGCATACGATTCAAAGAAAGACCGGAAATTGTCGTTCTCTCCCGACAGCAATGGCGTACAGTCTTTCGATGCCGCATCATTTGCGCCGGGCAACTATACGGTTAAGCTGGAATGGTTCAGCAACAATGCCGGCTATTATAAAGAGGAAAAACTCAGCTTATAATTATGTGGGCAGCGCTTACCGGCGGATTGATCATTGGTTTGTTCAGCAGCCTTCATTGCGTAGGCATGTGCGGGCCGCTGGCTTTATCCCTGCCCGTACATCATCTCTCTGCTTCTCAAAGATTCGTTGCATTGCTGCTATACCAGATAGGCCGCATCATAACATATACAGCGATCGGGCTGGTTTTCGGCTATGCAGGCAGGCATCTTTATATTGCCGGATTACAGCAGGGGCTTTCTATCGGGCTTGGTATTTTTATGCTGGTGATGATAATGCTTTATTATATATATCACCGGAATATCCAACCGTCATTTTTAAATAATTTCTATAAAAATATTCAACGGCTTATCGGTTCCCTTTTGAGATCTTCCGCTTCCGCACCTTCCTTTATGCTGCTTGGAATGGCAAACGGTTTGTTACCCTGCGGGATGGTATACGTAGCTATTGCAGGCGCCTTGACTACAGGATCGGTTCTGCACAGCACGCTGTTTATGGCAATGTTCGGCGCCGGCACATTACCGGCAATGATGGCTTTCGGTTTACTTGGCGCCAGGCTTACACTTCCTGTACGGCAAACACTACGCCGGATCATACCGTATGGAATAACAGTAATGGCGCTTATCCTGATCCTGCGCGGGCTTAATCTCGGCATTCCCTTTATAAGCCCGGTGCTTCAGCATGACCCGGGAGCTCCGGCAGCCTGCCATCCCTGATCATTCTGCAGGAGGCAGCACTATAGTAAATGTTGATCCCTTTTCCAGTTCGCTGTGTACTTCTATTGTACCGTTCAGAAGGTTGAGATACCGTTTAAGAATAGGCAATCCCAAACCGGTACCCTGTATGTTACCGGCATTTTTTGCCCTGTAAAAATTATCAAAAAGGTGAGGAAGATCTTCACCGGGTATACCAATCCCGGTATCCGTTACCGATATACTGAGCTTCTTTGCAGTGTTACTTACAATCACATCAATACATGCGTCCTCCTCAGAAAATTTAATGGCATTCGAGAGCAGGTTGATCATTGTGTTTTTTAATAGCCGCTTGTCGGTAGCGAACATGGCATCGCCTTCCGAGCGTATCCTGATCTTCTGGCCCGGCTTTGCCTGGGCTTTCATTTCTTCTGTCACTTCTTCAATAAATTCATTTACATTGAAAGAAGTGATGCTGATAGTAACTTTATTCTCCTCCAGCTTGCCCAGCGACAGAAAATCTTCCAGCAGCTCATTCATGTGTCTTACAGCATCTTTTATCTTATCAATATGCTTTTTCCGTTTGTCCTGGTCTGAAGTATCTGTGTATTTGGAAGCCAGGGTTGCAGAAGAGAGAATAGTAGTTAAGGGAGTTCTGAATTCGTGTGAGGCCATAGAAACAAAACGGCTCTTCAGCTCATTCAGCTGCCGCTCCTTTGCCAGTAATTCATTTAAGTCTTTCTGGGACTCCTCAAGCTTTTCCAGGGCCTCTTTTAATATAACAGTACGCTCTTCAACTTTTGCTTCGAGCTGGGTATTCAGCAATTGCATTTCGGCCGTGATTTTTTCCAGCTCAGTTTGCTTTTGCCGGATGTTCCGCTCCGTTTCCTTTCTTTCGGTGATATCTACCACAAAGGCGATAACGAACAGCTCGTTGTTCCGTGTATAATGACTAAGGCTGACTTCTACAGGGAATTCCGAACCATCTTTCCGGATAGCAAAAAGATCCCGCCCCGACCCCATTGCACGATTAGCGGGAACTTTATAAAAGCCCTTTCGCAATTGCCCGTGATGCGTATGAAACTTGGCGGGGATCAGCAGCTCTACCGATTTACCGATCAGCTCATCTTTATCATATCCGAATATGTATTCTGCAGAAGGATTTGCAAGTATGATATTGCCCGATGTTTCAGTAAGCAAAATACCTTCCGTGGCATTCTCAAACAGAGAGGTCATGTGCGTGCGGTCGAACTGCAGATGTACCAGCAATGATTTGATATACCATGAAAGCAATGTGGAAGCAAAGATCAGCAGAATAATAAAAAGGCTTTCCGTTGCCCCTGTAATTACACCGGTCTGATACTGATGTATAAGAGGGTATATTGCAGCAATGGCAATGCTTAATATCCCGGCAATAATTGTAGACAGGCGATGCCGTATAAAAATGGTAAGAAAAATAGCCACAAGCATCCCGCTGCTGATAATGGTTTTACCGGGGAAATAATATCCCAGCACGATCGTCACTGCAAATATTACGAAAGCATATATAGTGGCCTGCCTGCTGTTGAATCTGATCATCAGGGAAAATTACTATTGATTGATGAAATACTTTCCCTACATGCAAAAAATTTTTATTCCCGGACCGCCAGATCGCGTTCCATAGCGAGCGCCCTGGGAAAAAGTATATCATATTCGAGGTGTCTGTAATGCTGAAGATTGATATCAAGCTCTCTAAGCTTGGCAAAAGTGACCCTGTGTGAAATACAGGCATTTTCAGGCGGAGTATAGCTACCGGTTTTAACACGAAACTGCAATAACAGTTCATTCACCTGCTGTGTCTCAGTGCGCATCAGCTCCTCAAGCGGCTTTTTCAGGGTGCGGGCAAGCAGGCGGGCATAAGGCTCTTTGCCGGTATGGGCATGGGTAATTTGTTTTATGTAAGGGAATAATATTTCCTGTTTCCTGTGAATCCCATGCAGAATGGTTCCCGACAGATCGGTAAGATTTTGACTCAGGCCGGTAAGTCCGGGATATTTCGATGCATGTTTGCTCAGGAATCCCTCCGTCAGCGCGGTAATGTCGGGTAATGCAACAACGAAATAAGGGTGGTGTACATGCTCAATAAAGTCTATTAAAAAGTCCACATCCCAATCCTCATAGTTGATCAGGTGTGAAAAATGCATTTCATATTGGGCAAGACGCAATGCCTCAATAATACTTCCTGCATCAAGATCACCGCTTTCACAAATTACCCCAAGCGGCCATTTTCCGCCACAGCAATAATCTATTCCGTATTTCCTGAATACATCTGCAGCACGGTAGTCCCGCTTTACAATGTCAGAAACATTATCACTTGTTTTTATATCCTGACCGACCGATTCCATTTTGTTGAATGGTATTGTTGAATGAACGAAACATGTTGTCCGGCACCTTTTATCATACGTGAGATGACAAACGTGAAACGTGAAGCCTGATAGCTCATCGCCGATACCTCACACCTGACAAGCATTCACTTTTATCCGTTCACCTTTCACTTCTGACTATAGTAATCCGGCCCTCAAATTAGACAGCAGCAATACCGGAATCTTTGAGCATAATTACCACACAATATGATTTTAATCATGTTTTTGGAAGGCGCTGTTATTCAAAAAATTTTCGGGTGATGGGAATGATTATTATCAGAACGGCTGTTAAGCAATATCATTGAGTTCCTTCCTTTTGCCGGATATATTTGCAATATACTTTCAGGGCTTTAAAGTTTTTTTTATGTTGGGTAAACTTAATGATAATGAAATAGAAAAATTGCTTGGCAGCCAGGTAATAGGACGCCTGGGTTGTCATGCCGATGGTAAGATATATGTGCTTCCCATAAGCTATGCGTACGATGGCAGGTATATCTACTGCCATACAGAGGAAGGCATGAAAATAAATATTATGCGCAGTAACCCCGATGTCTGCTTCCAGGTAGACAAGATGCATAGTATGGCCAACTGGCAGAGCGTAATAGTATGGGGCAGTTTTGAAGAGCTGAAAGATGAGCAGGCACGTAATGAGGCATTAAAGATATTGACAGGAAGAGCGTTGCCCATCTTAAGCAGTGAAACCACACATCTGTTCCCGCACTGGCCTTTTCCGTCGGAAGACTTAGGCACCATCGGAGGGATCGTATTCCGCATTCTTCCCACAGAAAAAACAGGAAGGTTCGAGAGCAACCAGCAATCTACACATTTTAATGTTTAAAGAAATACCTGTTCCATTTAACATAAATCAATCAGTCATGAAAAAGAATGTAGGCGACACAGATAAAGGAGCAAGAATAATCATCGGGGTAATTATAGCAATTGCCGGGCTATATTTCAAATCATGGTGGGGAATGCTCGCCCTGATACCTTTTGTTACTGCATTTACCGGCATATGTCCGTTGTATTCAATATTCGGAGCGAATACCTGCAAAACAAAAACCGCTGCGAAATAAAAAATAAAACCACTAAGGCACAATGGCACAAAGATAATTGGAAACTTTAGTGCTGCTTAGTGGTTTTATGCAAAGAGAGTACACCTATTAAAAGTCATTGAAATCCCAGGGGCCGCGGAACGGTCTTGAGATCATCATATTGGCGTATTGGTCATCAAACTTCTCTTTTTTCGGATCCCATTTCAGGGGGCGCTGTAGCTCGTAAGCTATGTTCACTGCATTGCAGATGGTAGCTGTCCTGTGCCCGATCTCTACGTCGGCGATAGGTTTGGTTCTTTTCCTTATAGCATTGATCCAGTCCTGGTGATGATTGTCGCTGAAGTAAACCCTTTTACCTGTTGGTTTGATTTTCTCCGCAGCAATATTGCCGGGTGTGGAGCGGATAAATGAGCGCGATACTTCTATCGTTCCTTCCGAGCCTATGAACTGTATCGCATTGCCTTCGCCCCATTGCTTATGGTTTACAATCACGCCGTTGGCATATTTAAAAGAGAGCCCGTTTTGTGCCCCCGGCGTTGGCGGAGGAATAAAGCCAACTGGTCCGGAATCGTCCATACCGAGCGCCCATTGTACGATATCAAACATATGCGCTCCCCAGTCGGTGATATATCCGCCGCCAAAACCCCGGTAGCCGCGCCACCAGGCCCATGACTGGTCTTCAATGGGAGGCGACAATGTTGGATTGTACCCCCGGTACAAAGACGGCCCGATCCACATATTCCAGTCGAGGTATTCCGGCACCGGCAATGACGGGAGATCACATTGCTTGACTGGCTCGCCTACAGATACATTGATCTCCTTTACCTGCCCGATATAACCATTCAGTACCAGTTCGGTGGCCTGCCGGAAATTGTAGGAAGACCGCTGCATGCTCCCGGTTTGCAGCACACGCTTATATTTCCTGACGGCATTTACCATTGCTCTTCCTTCGGCAATAGTAAGCGCCAGTGGTTTTTCGCAATAAATATCCTTGCCCGCTTTGGCGGCATCTATAGTTATCTGCGCATGCCAGTGGTCGGGAGTGGCAACCACTACTGCGTCAATATCCTTGCGATCGAGCAGTTCCCGGTAATGACCATAACCCGTTACATCGGCAGCCGCTTTTTTTGCATTTTGCTGCTTGGCCTGGGCAATAAAATAGTCCAGCTTTTTCCTGTCAACATCACTGGCGGCAAGCACCATGGTTTCAGGCAGCTTAGACATATTGCCAAGCAGTCCCCTCGCCTGCTTACCGTTGCCGATAAAGCCCAGGTTGATACGGTCGTTAGGGGCGATATAGCCTTTGCCACCGATAACATGGCGGGGCACAATGGCAAATGCCGCCGCACCCACCAGCGTGTTTTTGATAAACGTTTTTCTTTGCATCGTTGAAAATTTGTGATTGAGCATTAAATATAAACAGAATAAACCGATAGGATTCTTAGCAATAAGAAAGGAGAAAGGATTTCATAATCAATTTTATGCCGGTTGGGCAAAAAACTTTTTGGAGTGAGCTCAAAATACCTATCTTTGCCGTCCTGAAAAAATGAGGGTAGCGATACCCCGATTGAAAGGATCGGTAGTTCAGTTGGTTAGAATGCTGCCCTGTCACGGCAGAGGTCGCGGGTTCGAGTCCCGTCCGGTCCGCTTAAAAACCTCGGGGTCATCCGGGGTTTTTTAATTTATGGCTAACTATGTTTACATTATACAATCTTTAGCTGACAATAGCTTTTACAGGGTGCATTCCAAATTTTCGCAGGAGGCTGTTTTATCAGTTCACTCATTAAATTTTACGTTTTAACCCTGCCTGTCCGGGCAGGCGGGCTTATGACCTTAGAAAAAATGCTAATTGTTAACTCAACCTTATTACATTATTTCTCCCGGCAGAAGGTAATAAGACAGGATATGTCTGGTATAGACCTGTTACTTAGGTAATAATGTTCCTGGAGCACATGGTAAACCTTAGAAAGCGAACATTATTTGTATTCCTGTTTTGAAACGGCAACTTGGAATGCACCCGCTTTTACAAATATCATTTTTGTTCATTATACTTGACTGTTCATTATTAATGAACATAGATACAAAATGAATATAATCGATAATATCGCAACAACCGCGCTGGAAAAACTGGCTGAACCGACTCCCATAAAAGGGAACAGGCAACAGCCTTAACAAGGTATGATGAGCGACCCGGGTATGGTTGGAGCATTCCGGTTTTATCGCTTTTCCTGCTGTTGCTTCAGTACCCAGTAAAGCCCTTTTACATTCACTTTCCATACCGGCAGCAGGAAGACCAGCACAATCTCTTCCAGCAGTTCCAGGGCCGTTACGGCTACCGCCATGTAAAAAAGCAGCAGGCTTGGTTCGGGCATAAAAAAGGCAGAGATCAAAAAAATGCCCTGTAAGACGGCGGCTGATTTTGCGAGCCAGGTGTGAAAGCTCGTCATCTTCCCATAACGCCAGAAAGCGGCGGTCACCTGTACCGCCAAAAGAACAAGAAGAACAGCTACCCATAGGTACTGCCGGCTGATAAAGTCATTTCTTAATACGAACAGGCCAATGATTCCTGCAAGAACAGTAAGATCATCCCCGAGAGAATCCAGTCTCGCCCCGGCAACACTGGTCACCTTATACCTGCGCGCCAGGTAGCCATCAATGGCATCGGTAAAAAAGCTAAGCCCAAGAAGCCATTTAAACAGGTCTGTTTGCCCGGTAAAAATAAAAAGGAACAGCACAGGCGCCGCGAGCACCCTGTAGAACGTAATCGCATTGATAATATAATAGCTGGTCTTTTCCATAACACGGGTGATGCTTTCAACCGGCTGCAACTTTTCAAAATAGTTCCCGCTGCTTCAGTCCCGCGCCTGCTTCCGCAGGTCAAAGATCGCTCCTTCTTTCCGATATCTTTTCTATTACGATAGTTTATCTGACAGCTCAATTTACGAATTTTGGACAGCGCCCGGCACCTCCATCAAAATGATAGTATTACACGCTAAAAGCATAACTTGTATTACTAATCATTCTATCCATGGTAGCGGGATATTCAGGCACAGCGCTTGCCAGGAAACTGGGGATCAAAGAAGGCCTCACCGTAAGACTGGTTCAGCAACCGGCGTATTATTTTGATCTGTTTACCGATTTCCCGGAAAACATTACTATAGTTGACGATATCCGTCAGCCAAAGGATCTCATTCATTATTTCACTAAAAATGCTGCCACATTAGAAAAAGATATCCCTCATTTAAAAAAGAAATAAAACCCAATGGGATGATATGGGTGTCGTGGCCCAAAAAAGCATCAAAGGTTGCTACAGATATAACAGAAGATATCATAAGGGCAACAGCTTTGAAAAATGGGTTGGTAGATATTAAAGTATGCGCGATAGATGCTACATGGTCGGGATTAAAGCTGGTGATACCGTTGAAAAGCAGGTATCCGGGAAAATCTATTTCCCCATCCATTTTTTGAAGTCGCTTACCTTTTCCCTGCTAACCACTACTTCCTTATCTATTTCCGGTTTAAGATGTAATATAAGCCTGTTGCCAAAATAATCATTGATCTGTGCGATGCTATGTATGGATACGTAAAAGCTCCTGCTGATACGGAAATATTTCTCTCCGTCAAGCATATCTTCCAGCTCATCCATGGTATAGTCTACTACAAATTTTTTGTTGTCTTTGGTTTTAAAAAAGTTCAGCCTGCCATCACTGTAGAAATAAGCGATATCCTCTGTAGGTATGCTCACCAGCTTTTGCGCCTGCTTCACCAGGAAACGCTTCCGGTATTCTTTTGGCTGAAGTTTCTTATGCAATTCTTTCACAAGATCGTTAAAAGGGATTTCAGCAGCATTGGCGCTTTTTGATGTATTGAGCTGCAGGTATTTGTCCAGCGCGAGCTGCAATTCCTCCTTCTGTACCGGCTTCAGCAAATAATCAATGCTGTTTACTTTAAAGGCTTTCAGCGCATATTCATCGTAGGAGGTCGTAAATATTACCGGGCACTTTACGATCGTCTGGTCAAAAATAGCAAAGCTCTGCCCGTCGGATAATTCAATATCCATCAATATCAGGTCGGGTGAAGGATTGGTCTCCAGCCACAATACCGTGCTGCTAATGCTGTCTGTTACACCTGTTACTTCCGATGGTACGGTAAGCTCTGACAGTACTTTTTTTAATTTTTTTACTGCGAGATCTTCATCTTCAACGATAAGTATTTTCATATTAAGCTGTCTTATTTATTTTATTGATGATTTTTTTATTTTCCGATGCATTATTCCAGATCAGCGGCAACACCACCGTGAAATTCTTTTCATTTGAGATCACCTGGAAACCCTGTTGACCCAGAAGATTATATTTTGCCCTGATATTATCCAACCCTACCCGGTGACTATGCCCCTTCAATACCCTTGGTTGTACATTATTGTTAACGATGAGCTTACTGCCTTCCGTCGTAAATATGTCAATGGTGAGTGGAATATTTTTTGAAAGCACATTGTGCTTCACCACGTTCTCTATCAGTAACTGCAGCGACATGGAAGGCAGGAGATAAGACTCATATCTTTTGTCAATGCTCATATTCAATTTCAATGCTTCTCCGTGGCGGGTCTGCAATAGTTTATAGTACGATTCTACAAACTTTATTTCACTTTCTACGGCGCTCAGCCCGTCTTCATTATTCTTAAGCAGGTAACGGTATACTTTGCTCAGCTCATTTAAAAATACTTCAGCTTTTTGCTTGTCTTCGGTAATGAGTGACGAAAGGCTGTTGAAGCAGTTAAACAGGAAATGCGGGTTTACCTGGCTTTTAAGAGTGTTGAATTCCTGCTGCAGCGCCAGTTCCTGCAGCATATTTTTTTCTTCTATACTTTCTTTATATTTCTGGAGTACATGATCACCTTCAAATAAGGTCTCGAATATCAGGTTTACACAAAACCCTACGAGCAGCCCTTCCATTATATCGTTTTTGCCAATAGTATAGCCAAGGATCCGCATTTTATAGTACAGGAAGAGTATGCATAATACACTGAAAGACATAAAAGGAACAATCAGCAGGATCAGCAGCATTATACGTATGCGGGTCTGCCTTAATTCGGGGTATTTGTGCTTTAGCCAGTTGGTAATAAAAACATGCCCCTTCCATGAACCCATGCCTAAAAGAAAGATGAGCGGGAACGAATATATCCATATCCTGATATCATGAAATATTCTTTCATCAAACAGGATATAATTGAGCACAATATCAATGATCGGCATTGACAGAAGGAATGAATAAAACTGTAGCCCGGACGGTTTCCATAGATTCTTCATATCGCTTCTACCTCCTCTTTTTCGGGGATCAATGGAATAATAATGGTCCGTTCTGAAGACGCATCCCTTATGATAACCTGTGGCTGGTTGAGCAGGCGGTATTTATTCACCAGGTTATCTAGCCCTTCTTCCTCTATAAATTCCTCGGACAATATTTTCTGCTGAATATTATTTTTAACGACGAGCCTGCCGCCCGGCATTGTTTTTACAGTAATACGTAATGGAGATTCTTTGCTGATAATGTTCTGGCTAAACGCATTTTCGATGATCACCTGCAGGGTGAGCGGAGGTATGCGCTTTAATGTTTCCTGCAAATCCACATCTACTATTACTATTAGTCCGTCCCCGTATCTTACTTTGAGCAGGTAAATATATGACTCAATAAAATTCAATTCTGTTTGAAGGGTTACCAGTTGGTCTTCCTCATTGCGAAGCATATAGCGGTATACTTTGCTCATTTCGTTCAGGAATTTTTCAGCGGAGGCATCGTCTTCATGAATTAAGCTTGAAAGAGAGTTGAGGCTGTTAAAAAGAAAATGCGGGTTTACCTGGCTTTTTAAGCCAATAAGCCTTCCCTCGTTATAGGTACGGGATAATTCTTCCGTTTCTTTCATGCTGTCGCGCCATCTTTCATAGCGGGCTACTCCTTCCATCAAGAAAGTGATAAATACATTCATAATGAACCATGCCAGGCAGCTCCAGACAAATCCTGTTTCATTAAACCGGTACCCGAAAAAATGAATGACCTCATATCCCCGGAACAAGCCATATAAAAAGAGGGCCGAGGTAAGCCAGAATGCTGCGATCATGCATCCCAATCTTAATACGATCTGCCTTTCCAGGGGAAAGCGGGCTTTGAAGTATACAGCAATACCACCGCAGAAGATGAAATCAATACTTATGGCTATACCGGTACAAATAGTTGCCAGCAGGAATACCTTCCAGTTGGTGAAATACAACGAGCCGAAAATTGCACTATTGATCAGTATGATGAACGGCGCTGTCACCAACGGCATAATCCGGTAATCCATGCTGGTATAATGTGGCAGTACTTTCATACTATTTACAAATTACATTGTTTTTGCCGTTATCTCCTGCCTGCGCCACATGAATTGGGATTTTGCAGTTATAAATTGTAAAAAGATTTGTATGAACTGGGCGTATTTCCCCCCGTGAGAAAAGTTCGGTTCTCGTTTCCTGTCTTAGAAGGAGACTCCTGACACAGACTCCTTTATATGCAGGTCTCCCTTGCCTGCCTTTGGCACAGCTTCATGGTAAAATAACCGCAAAGGAAATACAAAGTTGTACGCAAAGAAGGAATTATAAATCATTAGGGCTTACTTTCGCCCCGTCAATAAACTCAGGAGTACCTAATGCATTTCAAAGACATTAAACTGATTGCTACAGACATGGATGGCACTTTGCTGAATGCTGCAAAGGAGCTGCCGGTAAATTTTCTACCTGTGTTCGGGCTGTTGCATGCACAGGGCATATTGTTCGCTGCAGCCAGTGGCCGCCAGTTCTATAATATCCGCAATCAGTTTACCACAATACAGGAGGAAGTAATATTTATTGCAGAGAACGGCAGTTATGTGGTTTACCGGGATCAGGAGCTGTTTGTACAGGCTATTGACCGGGAGACAGTGGGCCGGCTGATAACGATAGCCAGAGGCATACCTGATGCGTTCATTATTTTGTGTGGGAAAAAGCAGGCATATATTGAAAATGATACGCCGGAATTTGTAAAGAATGTAAATATGTATTATGATCGTTGGGAAAAAGTAGACGATCTGCTTCAGGTGCACGATGATGCATTTCTGAAAATTGCCATTTGTGATCTTGCCGGCTCAGAAAGCAACAGCTTCCTGTATTTTAAGCATCTTGAAAAAGAGCTTGAAGTAAAAGTCTCGGGGAGTATCTGGCTTGATCTTTCACATAAGCTGGCTAATAAAGGCAGGGCAATTAATGTGCTCCAAAAGCATTTTGGGATTGATTTTAACGGGACGATGGTTTTTGGCGATTATTTAAATGATCTTGAAATGATGAAGGAAGGGTACTTTAGCTATGCGATGGAGAATGCGCATCCCGACGTTAAAGCCGCGGCCCGTTTTATTACGGCTTCCAACGAGGAAAATGGAGTAATGCAGGTGCTGGAATCCCTGCTTGCGGAAAAGCGGGTTTCAAATATACCGGACAATTAATATTTTGTGCCTTCCAATGAATGAGTATCAGCCACAACTGAGAACAGTACATGTTACCCGCTATGTGACTCCTTTACGCGAGGGCGGGTCGCTGCCTGCCATTGCAGAGGCTGATGACGGGTTCCTGTATGTGTTGAAATTCAGAGGGGCGGGACAGGGCGTAAAATCGCTTATTGCAGACCTGGTGGGCGGCGAGATTGCCCGGCTGCTTGGTCTGAAAGTACCGGAAATCGTTTTTGCGCAGCTCAATGAAGCTTTTGGCCGTACCGAACCTGATGAAGAGATACAGGACCTGCTCAAGGCAAGCACGGGACTTAACCTGGCGCTGCATTACCTTTCGGGCGCTATTAGTTTTGATCCAGCTGTTGATACGGCAGATGAAGATCTTGCATCACGCATTGTATGGCTGGATTGCCTGCTTACCAATGTAGACAGGACAGTAAGAAATACCAATATGCTGGTATGGCACAAAGAGCTCTGGCTGATTGATCATGGTGCAGCTCTCTATTTTCACCATACCTGGCACAACTGGAAGGAGCAGGCGGCAAAGCCCTTTGTACAGGTAAAGGATCACGTTTTGCTGAAGCAGGCATCGAAGCTGGAAGAGATCAATACTGTTTATTCAGCTTTACTTACCCCTGAACGTATCAGCGCTATAGTCCATTTGATCCCTGATGAATGGCTTGCAGACGGCTCAACCGGTGAGACGCCAGCCGAACGCAGGCAGGTGTATATTTCATTTTTAACTGCACGTATAGCCGCCGCTGCTATTTTTGTAAAAGAAGCCCAACATGCAAGACAGGCAATTATTTGAGTACGCTGTTATTCGCGTGGTACCGAAGGTAGAGCGGGAAGAATTTCTTAACGTGGGGGTCATTCTTTATTGCCGCGACCGGTGTTTCCTCGGTACAAAATTTACCGTGGATGAGCGAAAGCTAAAGACTCTTTCAGAAAAGCTTGATATAGAGGAAGTAAGAAAACATCTGCGGGCTTTTCAGCAGATATGCGCCGGCGATCCTTCCGGGGGGCCAATTGCATTATTGGATATCGCTTCGCGGTTTCGCTGGCTCACAGCCACCCGCAGTACGGTAGTACAGGCATCCAGGGTACATCCGGGATTGTGCCTTGACCCGCAGGAGACGCTGGACGAGCTGCACAGAGCAATGGTATTGTAGCAATGGATGTGTGGGTTTTCAGAGAGCACAAAATAATCATCTTTAAATACATTATATAAATTGTTATGCTTAACAGACGGGATCTTTTAAAATTAAGCGGTGTGACTGCCTTAGGCGCATTACTGCCTTCTGTTGGACTGGCTGCGGGGAAAAATGCTTCCGGCATATTCCGGTTTTGTCTTAATACAAGCACTATACGGGGTCAAAACCCGGGGCTGCTTAAATGCATTGAAATAGCCGCTAAAGCAGGCTACGACGGTATGGAGCTATGGGTAAGCGATGTCCTGGATTATCTCAAGGCAGGTAACGCTGTGCATACGCTGGCAAAATTCATTTCTGACAGGAATTTAAAGGTGGAAAATGCGATCAGCTTTACCACCTGGATGGTGGATGATCCTGCAAAAAGAAAAGAAGGATGGAAGCAGCTTGAAGAAGAGATGGCTATAATGGCTGCGCTCGGTTGCCCTTATATAGCTGCACCGCCTGCCGGGGTAGAGCGTGGCAGACCGGTAGATCTTCAGGAGACAGGTCATTATTATCGGGAGATATTACAGCTTGGAAGAAAGCATGGCGTGATACCCTTGCTTGAATTCTGGGGTGCTTCAGGTACATTGTACAATCTCAGCCAGGCACTTGCCATAGCAGCAGCAGCAGATGATCCTGATGCAAAAATATTACCTGACGTTTACCATTTGTTTCGCGGAAGCTCCGGATTTAACGGGCTAAAGCTGCTCAGCGGGACTGCTGTGGAGGTGATACATTTCAATGATTACCCTGCTGACAAGCCTGCAAATGAACAGACAGACAGCGACCGCGTATATCCTGGAGACGGAGCGGCGCCATTAAAACAGGTGCTTCAGTATTTGCTGGCAATGGGAGGCGCTAAAGTGCTTTCTCTTGAATTGTTCAATAAAACCTATTGGGCACGGGATCCGTTGACGGTGGCAAAAACAGGCTTACACAAAATGAAAATATTGGTGGACACAGTGCTGTAAGCCGCTTTTCGTACCTTTAAATAGTTTGTGGTATGACATTTGCGTAAATATTCTGCAATTGAAAACAGATATGCAGCCATCATGGCCTGCATTTCTTACGCTGAATACTCAACCTGTATATACCTGCCCGGTTTGGGGGTTGACCGGGAATTGCAACTTTTTTTAATAATATCGTCATTAATAGTATTACATATTAACTGACAATGAAAGCCACGGGAAAATCACCTTCTTTATTATTATGCCTGGCAATGGATATGATTGGATTTGCCAGCTATGCCCTTCCCGGCTGGGGAGAGTTTTCAGATATTATCTGGGCGCCTTTGTCTGCGATAATTTTTTATAAACTTTTCGGTGGGTGGAAAGGCGCAGCAGGAGGAATATTGAATTTTATAGAAGAAATTTTTCCGGGGCTCGATTTCATACCGTCCTTTACGATAATGTGGATATTACGGCATTATGGGAAAAATGAAAAACCTTTGTCAATCCGACCTGTTTAAAGCTGCGGCGCTTCAATTTGTTTGGAGCGCTATTTTTATTCTGTAACAAACCGGTATCCGATTCCTTTCACGGTGATGATCTGAAGAGACGGGTCGTTTTTCAGGTATCCCCTGATCTTGGTGATATATACATCAAGCGTCCTTGAATTAAAGAAAGAGTCGCTGCCCCACAATACATTCAATATATCCCTGCGGTCAATTATTTTTTCTTTGTTTTCATACAGCAGTCGAAGCAGCTCGCTTTCCCGGAAAGAAAGTTTTTTTTCTTCGGTGTTATCCGTAAGTGTCTGGCGGTTAGGATTGAACAAATAATTCCCGATGGCAATGCTGTCTTTTTGCGTCCCCACACTATTACTGCTGTTCCTGTTGCGCAGCGCATTTTCAATTCTTACAATAAGCTCTTCCATGCTGAAAGGCTTCCTGATATAATCATTGGCGCCGGTGTGAAAGCCTTTTACAAGATCAGTCGTTTGTGTTTTAGCGGTCAGGAAAATTATCGGGACAGCATTGTTCACCTGCCTTATTTCTTCCGCAATGCTGAATCCGTCTTTGTTGGGAAGCATTATATCCAGCACACAAACGTCCGGCGGATCGGCATTAAATCTTGCCAGCGCTTCCCCCCCGTCCATTTCAAGCTGCACTTCATATCCCCTGGTTTCAAGGCTCTCTTTCACAATTTTTGCGAGGAACACTTCATCCTCCACGTATAATATTTTAGTCTTGCTCATGTGCAACAGGTAATTTTACAATGAACTCACAACCGTGTCCCGGTTCACTTTGAAGCGTAATGGCGCCATGATGCTGTTGCACAATATGCGCTACATAGCTCAGCCCAAGCCCATACCCTTTGATATTATGCTTATCCCCGGCGGGTATGCGGAAAAACTTTTCAAATATCTTTTGACGGTATTCCGGTGCAATGCCGGCTCCGTTATCCTTTACGCTCAGCGTGCATTCTTTTTCATCACAATGCACATTAATATCAATTACAGGTTTTTTGCCGCTGTACTTCAGCGCATTATCAATAAGGTTATACAGCACGCTTGTAATATGCAGGTGATCGGCATTGATAATATTATTGGGTCCGGAAGTATGCAGGCTTACTGCAGCGCCTGCCTTCTCAAACTGCAGGCTCATTGAAGCGATAATGTCGGCAGTCAGTTGCTTGATATCAAAAGCTTCGAGCTGGAGTTCCACCTGCTGTTTCTCGAACATAGACAGCTTCAGCACTTTATCTACCAGCATGGACAACCGGTTAAGCTCATGCCCGGCTATGTCGAGATACTCTACAGTGCGTTCCGTTTGCTTCAGCACGTTGAAATTCTTGATCGCTTCGATGGCAACGCTTACCGTTGCAATGGGTGTTTTTAATTCATGTGTAATATTGCTGATAAAATCGTTTTTGATAGAGGTAAGCCTCTGCTGGGCTTTCAGGTTTCTGTACAAAACAAAGAATGCAGTAATGGTCAGCCCGATCAGGAATATCGAAAAAATGATCTGGGGCAGCAGTTGCTTCAACAGGTATTCAAAAGTGTTGCCCAGCTCCATGGTATAGCTCACCGGATGTGCAATACCTATTACTACCTTGTTCCATTCCCTCCTGCCCTCGTCCTCACGCACAAATTCTTTTTCAACTTTTTTTATTATAGAAAAAGGCACATTAATGGATTCCTTTTTTAGCGTATTGGAATAGGCTGATTCTATGTCAGCTACCCGCAGGGAGTCCTGCAGGGAATCTATGCCTACAAGAAACTGGAAAAAGCGCCCGCCGGAGCGAAAGGAATTCCCGGGAATAGAATCGTTTGGCGCAGTATCCGCAGGACGCTCTAATGTTAGAAAGACATTCCTGTTTCGCGGAGGCATGGGGAATAACGAATCTGAGAGCTTCTTGCGTACAACATCTGCAAACCTTGCCACATCAGGCGGGAACCCGAGACGCAATTTTGCAGCGCTGTCAATTTTGAGCCTGGATGTCTGCAGGTCAAAAACAGATTCCCTGAAGAGTATATTCGTTCTGATGCGCAAAATCCTTTTTTCCTCTTCTATTTTGATGGTGAGCCAGTATATCTGGAAAGCCGCTATCAGCACTATAGCAGCAGTCATTAAACCAACGGGTATACTGAATTTACGGGTCATAAACTACAAATTTAGAATGTAGTATTTGTAGATGCATTTTGTATTAACCTTAATTAACATGCATTTGCTATATAATAAATCCGGCAGATCTTCGTTATAATACCACCTTTTATAACTCATCCTGTAAAATAACCATTATGAAATCTTTTAAATCACCCGTCCAAAGGGTGTTCCTTAAACTATTTACCAGCCTGTTGCAAAGGCTTATCCAGCAACCTGATTTTTATCCCATCAAGCATTACCATAAGAGAAGAAAAGGCAGGCATATTTTAGACGGACTGTAAGGAGAGCCCGGCTGTGTTGACCGTGAAACGTGAAACGACAACCGTAAGCGTCTCACCCTTCACTTTTCACATCTCACAATTAACTTAACACTGTATCAGCTGTTTAGCACATCTCTGCAACCACAAAGAGTGCTGCGCCTCAGGGTTATGCCTGGGGCTTTTTTGTTCCCGCACTTTCAGTTCAACATCAGGCCAGGTCAAGCGTTGGCTTATTCTGCAATATCTTTTCGATCTTTTCATTTACTTCAGGCGTTATCTTTTTTACCACATCCAAAGCTTTAAGGTTCTCTTCAAGTTGTTGCTTTTTTGTTGCACCAAGGATAGCGGTAGTAACATTCGGGTTGTGTACGGTCCAGGCGATGGCAAGCGATGCCAGCGACACATCAAGCTTACGGGCCAGCTCCCCGAGCTTCTTTACCTTTTTTATTTTCTCTTCCTGGATCCACCGTTCTTTGAGCCAGTCGAAACCCTCAATAGCCAGCCTGGATCCTTCAGGGATACCTTCATTATATTTTCCCGTCAGGAAGCCTGCTGCCAGTGGGCTCCAGATGGTGGTGCCGAGCCCCGCATTCTTAAATACCGGAAGATAGTCCTGCTCCATTTTAAAGCGTTCAAACATATTATACTGCGGCTGCTCCATAGCCGGGCCTATAAGCCTGTATTGCTGTGCCACCCGATGCGCTTCCATGATCTCCGCACCGCTCCACTGGCTGGTTCCCCAATATAGTATTTTCCCCTGCTGCAACAGCAGGTTCATTGTCCATACAACTTCTTCAATGGGGACGCTGGTATCAGGCCGGTGACAAAAGAAAAGATCAAGATAGTCCAACTGCAGTCTCTGAAGCGCTTCGTGGCATGCTTCTACCAGGTGCTTACGGCTTAACCCTGTTTGATTGGGCTTATTGTTTGTCCCTCTCCAGCCAAAATAAGCCTTTGAAGAAACCACGTAGGAGCTGCGGTCCCAGTTTTTTCTCTTCAGCACCCGGCCCATCAGCTTTTCACTTTCTCCCAGTGCATATACTTCTGCATTATCAAAAAAATTAATACCATTATCATAAGCAATGCCCATCAGTTCGTCTGCAAGCGCGTCATCTACCTGCTTATGAAAAGTTACCCAGCTGCCGTAGGAAAGCACGCTCAATTGCAGACCGGTATGGCCCATAATACGGTAGTCCATAGTTAAAGAATTATTAATCAGATAAAATAATATAACCTCTCAAAAATAGAGTAATATTTTTAGCTGCAGGACATTCGGGCGTATTTCAATTTTTTGCTTCTGCACAACTTTCCGTCCGGTGAGACACCGACCGGTAGCGGATTCTACAGGCGGGTGGCAATACCAGCCTGCGAAAAATTGAAATGCGCCCGGACATGCCCCGGCACAGTATACCCGAATAATTTCGAAGTTTTTCCTTTTCTTTGTAAGGTCCGATGCCATATTTGGAGCAAAAAAATTATTTTAGCAATTAATTGAGAATATTTCCCTGATGAGTTACGAGATAAAAGAAGACGGAAAATTCAAGTTCATAGAAGAGGGTAATGGCGAGCCATTGATGTTTCTTCATGGGCTGTTTGGTGCGTTAAGTAATTTTGATGCCCAGATCGAATTTTTCAGGAAACAGTACAGGGTAATAGTGCCTTTATTACCTCTTCTGGAACTTGATCTTTTACATACCTCTGTAAGCGGGATAGAGAAGTTTGTGCAAAAATTTATAGAGTACAAAGAATATAAAGAGATTCACCTGGTGGGCAATTCACTGGGGGGACATGTGGCGCTTTTGCATATCCTGAAGCACCCTGAAAATATCAAATCTCTTGTTCTTACAGGCAGTTCCGGTCTTTTTGAAAATGGTATGGGCGACACTTATCCGAAAAGAGGCGATTACGAATATATACGCAAGAAGACCGAATTGACGTTTTATGATCCGAAGATGGCAACAAAGGAGCTGGTGGATGAGATGTTTGCCATTACTACCAATCGCCTGAAGGTAATTAAGATAATAGCTTTGGCTAAAAGCGCTATCCGCAACAATTTGGGTGAAGAGCTGAATGAGATCAAGCAGCCAACTTTGCTGGTGTGGGGAAACAATGATACTATAACCCCGCCTTTTGTTGGCCGGGAGTTCAACAAGCTTATTCCCAATAGTGAATTACAGTTTATTGATAAATGCGGCCACGCGCCTATGATGGAAGTACCCGAAGAGTTTAACAGAATTTTGCATCAATTTCTCACAAAATTGAACGAACCTGCAGCGGTTACCGGGTAATTCGCATCTGTACTTAAAACGGATTCTATGTTTGCAGGAGGTCTCATATCACAAAGCATTCCATTTTTGCATTTGGATGATACCGCGGGAAAGGCATTACAGGAAATGAATGATTTCCATGTCTCGCAGCTCCCTGTAGTTGCCGATGAAAAATACCTGGGGCTTATAGATGAAGAGACATTGCTGGATAACGATGAAAAAATATTACTTGATCAACTGCAGCCGGAATTTATAAAGCCATTTGTAAGAGACAGCGACTTTTTTCTCCTCGCCATAAAAAAATCGAGGGATATGCACCTTTCCGTTGTGCCTGTAATTAACGAACAGTACGAATTGCTGGGTGTGATAACGGAAGATGAACTGTTCAGGCAACTGGCCGTATTTGCCGGGATTGATGAACCCGGAGGGATCATTATCCTTGAAATGGAGAAAAATGATTTTTCCGCCGGTGAGCTGAACAGGCTTGTAGAATCGAATGATGCCTATATCACCCAGCTCAACAGCTCTTTTGATAATTCCACCAAACTCCTTACGGTTGCTATCCGGGTAAATAAGACCGAAATATCCGACGTTATCGCCACGCTTCAGCGCCATGAGTATACTATAAGATACTATAATGGCGAAGAATTATATCAAAACGAGCTGCAAAATAATCTCGTTAATCTCATGAATTATCTTAATATCTGATCCGCGGGGGCGGTATTGATGGATTTATAGGCCAATATTGACTATTTTAGTTATTCGGTCATCACAAAAACACACAGCCACAGGGGATTAATGAGGTACTTGAACAAATATGTTTTGACGCTTGGTATACTGTTGTGCCTTTGCAAATGCACCTGTGCCCAGGAAAAGGAGGAGGAATCCCGGGAGGACGACAAAATCCTGCAAACTTCATTCCTTACGATAAGGAATGTTATTTCCCTGGGCAATAAAATCACAAAAGACTATATTGTTGCCCGGGAAGTACCGCTAAAAAAAGGGCAGAAATATACCATCTCCGATATTCTGAAAGGTATACCACAATCGAAACAAAACCTGATGAATACAGGGCTCTTCCTGGATGTTACGGTTGATTTTACCAACTGGAATAATGATTCGCTGGATATTCTTGTAGATGTGAAGGAGCGCTGGTATTATTTTCCCGTCCCTTATTTTAAGCCTATAGACAGGAATTTCAATGTCTGGATCAAAGAATATAATGCAAACCTGGCACGGGTAAATTATGGCATCAAGCTCATTGGGTATAACGTGAGCGGAAGAAATGACAAGCTGAATATCTGGCTTATTTCCGGTTATTCCAGGCAGGTGGTGCTCAATTATACCGCCCCTTACTTTGACAAATCACTAAAGAACGGACTGAGCGTGGATCTACAGTACGCCGCCAATAAAGAAGTGAATTATGCCACGGAAGATAACAAGCAGTCTTTCTACAAAGATCCCAATGGCTTTGTGACCAGCAGGCTGCGGATAGGGGCAGGGTATAGCTACAGGACCGGATATATCCGGCGGCATAATGTTAAGTTTAGCTATAATATTATCAAAATAAATGATTCTGTGCTGCAGCGCAACCCCGAATACTTTGGCAATGGTCAAAAAACCGCACGTTTCCCGGAACTGATCTACCAGTATCAATCCATTAAGGTGAATTATATTCCTTATCCTTTAAAAGGGTTTCAGTGGGAAGCATCTTTTATGAAACGCGGGTTGGATAAAACATTAAACCTTTGGGAGTTTAATGCCAAGGCCGGTAAATACTGGGAGCTGTTTCCAAAATACTATCTTGCCCTTCAGGCGAACGCTAATCTGAAGCTGCCGCTGGATCAGCCTTATTTCAACCAGCAACTGCTGGGATATGGAGAAATATTTCTCAGGGGGCTTGAAAATTATGTTGTTGATGGCGTTGCCGGAGGAGTATCTAAAATTACGTTCCGGCGGGAAATATGGAGTCCTAAGTTGCATACGGGTTTGAAGTCCAGGTCGTATGCAGTGATCCCCTTTCGATTTTTCGCAAAAGCATATGCAGACGCCGGGTATGTATACAACAGGACATCTAATATAAATTCCCTGAATAACAGACTGCTATACAGTGGTGGCGCCGGTTTAGATATATTAAGCATCTATGATGCTACGATCTCTCTTGAATACAGTTTTAACCAATTAGGGCAAAAGGGGTTATTTTTACAGGCAGGGCTTGGTTTATAATCCTAAACCCGGGGCCGAAATGTAATAGTTATGAAAATTGCAATATACAGCCGTGGCGGCGAGAATTTTAATTATGATGATTTATTGTTATTGCTGAAGGAGCTGGAAAAGCAGAATATTTCTTTTGTAATATATCATGATTTCCTGGAGCAGGTAAAACACCTCATATCTGATGATAAGCACAATGCTTTTGCAGGAGCTGAAGATCTTGACGAGAGCTTTGAATGTATTGTAAGTATGGGTGGGGATGGCACCATGCTCGACACGGTTACGCTTGTGCGGGATACCAATATACCGGTGTTGGGTATTAATTTCGGACGGCTGGGTTTCTTGGCAACTATTGGCAAAGATGAGCTGGGAAATGCAGTTACCTCCCTTGCAGAACGCACTTATATCGTAGACAAAAGAAGCCTTATACACTTAGATGCCAGTATTCCTTTGTTTGCAGATACTCCCTATGGATTAAATGAGTTCGCTATCCATAAAAAGGATACATCTCCAATGATCAAGATCCATACATATCTCAATGGAGAATTTCTGAATACATACTGGGCCGACGGACTCATCGTGGCAACCCCCACCGGGTCAACGGGCTATTCATTGAGCTGTAACGGGCCGGTGGTTTTCCCGGAGTCGGGCAGCTTCGTAATCACACCCGTGGCGCCCCACAACCTGAACGTTCGGCCAATAGTAATACCGGATAACAATATCGTTTCTTTTGAGGTGGAAGGAAGGACAGACCAGTTTATATGTGCGCTCGACTCCAGACGGGAAATAGTAGGTAAGGACATACAACTGGCAATTAAAAAAGAGCAATTCCCGTTAAGCCTTGTGCGGCTTAGTGAAAACAGCTTCCTGGAAACCCTTCGCAACAAGCTGTCGTGGGGGTTGGATAAAAGGAACTGACATTATGTGAAACGACAGGCGTGAAAGGTGAGAGGTGCTTTCTCGTCTGTCGTCTCACCTCTCACGTATTAAGATTTTTATAAAATCGCAGGAATTAGTGCGGAGATTCGCAGCTAAACCTGTATTTTGCAGGGACTATCTTATGGCAATTTCCTGGTGCTACCCTGTAGATATCTATTTTGAAGGCAAATCATGATTACATGAAGAATGTATTGATGTTTTTAATGTTGGTTGTTACCATTACTTCCACCCGGGCACAGGTAGCAGACGGGTATGTGCAGGAAGGAGAAATAGGCGTTACACTTGGGGCCGCACACTATTTTGGCGATCTTAATACCAATGCCTCGCTTAACCGCCCAAAGCCGGCGGTAGGTGTTTTCTTCCGCAAGCAGTTCAGCCAGTATATCGCAGCCAGGCTTAACCTTCACTGGGCCCAGCTTGGTTATTCTGATGTATACAGCAGCAACGAATATCAAAGAAGGAGAAACCTGAGCTTCAACAGCAATATCTGGGAAGCCACTATCCAGGGGGATTTTAATTTTATGCGCTTTGTTCCCGGTGATCCCTATTTGCGTTTTACACCTTATGTTACCTTAGGCGCCGGTGCTTTTAATTTCGACCCCTATGCATATCTCGGGGGTAAAAAATATTTTTTAAGACCTCTCGGTACAGAGGGCCAGGGTTCCTTGCTATATCCCGGGCGAAAAACGTATAGCGCTGTTGCCTTTTCGTTTCCCTTGGGAATGGGTATTAAATACAATATTAATCCCAATATTAATTTTACTTTCGAAGTAGCATACCGTTTCACCACTACGGATTACCTGGATGATGTAAGTAAGACATACGCCCCCGATGCATTTGACCAGACTTTTCCTGATGGATCTTCTACACTCTGGTATATGCTGCAGGACCGTTCTTATGAAACAGGGGACGGGACCCGCATAGGCACCAAAGGCCGCCAGCGCGGGTTCAGCAACCAGATGGATGCCTACATCATTGCAGAAGCCGGCTTGTCTTTTAACCTTACTTCCTACAAATGCCCTACTGCCAAATGGTGATGATATATTAAGAAGTAGCTTTGCGGCATATCCCGCAATGAGTTCATGAACTATATCACCGAATTCAAAAAATTTATTACCGGCCAGTATCTTGCCAAAGGTATTCGCATAACCGCTGGCGCCATCCTGCCGGCATTGGTATTGTACTGGTTCGACTGGCTGACTGTAGGAATAGCCATGCCCCTCGGGGCATTGATGGTGAGCCTTACTGATTCTCCCGGGCCAATTCACCATCGCCGCAATGGCATGATGGTAAGCAATATCTTTAATTTTCTTGTTGCAATACTCATCGGGTTTACCAGGTATTACTCCTGGCTGCTTGGCGCAGAGCTGGCATTGCTAAGCTTCTTCTTGTCATTTATAGGCATATACGGCAATCGCGCCAGCTCGGTAGGGCTTATCGCTATTATCATAATGGTGCTCAATATTGATGTGCATACAGGACAGCAACGGGTAATGCAGGATGCGTTTTTTATGCTTGCAGGGGGGGTATGGTACATGCTGCTGAGCTTACTGCTGTACACGCTCAGACCTTATCGTTTGATCCAGCAGGCACTCGGAGAATGTATCATCACAACGGCTTCCTATCTCGAGGTGAAATCAAAGCTCTACAGGAGCCCGGAAGGCTTTGACGAAACATATAAAGAATTGCTCTCCCTGCAGATAGATATTCATCATCAGCAGGAGCAGCTCAGAGAGCTTATGTTCAAGGCGCGGGGGTTTATGCGGGAATCTACGGCTAAAAGCAGGATCTTACTGATGATGTTCATTGATTCGGTAGACCTTTTTGAGCAGGTGATGACTTCCCAGCAGGACTATAAGCTTCTTCATGAGTATTTCCGGGAAGGAGATATGATGGAACGTTTCCGTTTCCTCATTGCCGAAACTGCGCATGAGCTTGAAAGGATAGGGCTTGTGGTGCAAAGCGGCTTCCCTTCAAAAGATAAAGGACGTTTGGATCAATTGATCAGGGAAACAGAAGATGCTTTTGTAGCATACAGGGACACACATTTAAAGTCCTCCAATATCGAAGGATTTATCAGCCTGAGGCATGTATTGAACTCCATCAAGGATATTGCAGAGCGCATCAAGCGGCTTCACCGCTACAGCACTTACAGCAGCGAAGTGAGCAAAGAGGTAAAACCGGATACTGTTGATGCAGAGAAATTTGTCTCCTCCCAGGAAATGGATTTGAAGCTCTTTGCCGGGAACCTTTCCTGGAAATCTAATATTTTCCGGCATTCGCTAAGGGTAAGCATATGCATTTTGACCGGGTATATCATAGCGCAATTTTTCCCGTTTGGGCATAGCTACTGGATATTGCTCACAATAGTCACCATTTTGAAACCTGCTTACGGGCTGACCAAACAAAGGAATATAGAACGCCTGATTGGAACACTGGCAGGCGTAGGATCCGGTTTTTTATTATTAAGCCTGGTGCACAACAACACTGCGTTGTTTGTAAGCCTTATACTATCAATGATCATCGGGTACAGCTTTTTGCAGATCAAATATGTTGTAAGTGTGGTGGGGATCACACTCTATGTTTTACTTTCCTTTCATTTTCTTCATCCTGTAGATTTCCGGATGATCTCTACAGACCGGGTCATTGATACCATGATTGGTTCTGCCATTTCTTTTTTTGGGGCATTATTTATTTTCCCGAAATGGGAGCAGGAGCAGGTACCCGAATACCTTGAAAAGCTGATGGAAGCGAACCTCCGCTATTTTGCTGCTGTTTCACAGGCCTTTTATCAAAAACCCGAAGCAGTTAATATTTACAAGATCACCCGGAAGGAAGCGTATGTAGCCCTGGCAAATTTATCGGACGCTTTTCAGCGGCTGCTTTCTGAGCCTAAGAAAAATGTCAGGAATACTGAGATGCTTCACCAGCTCGTAGTGAGCAATCACATGCTTACTTCTCATATCGCTTCCCTTGCCACTTATGCTATATCTCTTGCGCCGCGCTATAAATCGGATGCGTTTAAGCCTGTGGCGGAAAGTATACAACAGCAGATGAAAAATGCAATGGAACTACTACAACACAAGACACCTGCGGCGCTAAAGGATGCCGGAGAAAACAGCTTTTCTCGGGTAAGGGATATGGTGCAGGGACTGCTGCATAAAAGGCTGGAAGAGATAAAGGAAGGAACGGAATTCAGCAATGTGAGGAAGGAGCTGTCGGGCTATAAGACCATCGCCGATCAGTTTGAGCTGATACAAACCATCATCACGGATATTAACAATATTCTAAGGAAGCAACAGGTATGATTTTTGCTTTCTTCCCATGCTTTTTTTAAACTATTTTCCGTAGATTACAAATCCGTTAATAAAAGTTAAAAGAAAAGAGCCGGTGCTGATTGCTGCAACGATGCAGTAATATTTACCTGATTGATTCTTAAACCATAGAACGTTATTGTATGTATCCCGGAATAAATTTGCTCAATTTGAATTAACAATATCCCTATGCAAAAGTCGTTTATAGTGAGGCTTAGAAATTATAATCCAATGAAAATCCGTATTCTACCTAAATACATAGGCTATTGCCTTCTTTTGGCTTTACCGGTGATAGTAGCCGGCAGGCTCGAAAAGAAAATCCTGCCTCCTCTTTTACCAACAATCACTTATTATCTTCCCACTGATATTAAAGCAGAAGCGAGAAGCTTATTTGTAAACCGGCTGTACGACAGCATCCGCCTTGCTGATTACGGACTGCAGAAAAATGTGCTTGACCTGGCTATAAAGGGATTCAGCAAACTGGCGTTAAAAGGCAAGCTGAACAGGGACAGCATACTTACTATAGTAGATTTTTCAAAGCCTTCCTGCGACAAGCGATTGTATGTTATAGATCTTAAAAATGAAACATTATTGTTTAATACTCTTGTAGCACATGGCAGGAATTCGGGAATGGAATATGCCCGCAGCTTTTCCAATATCCCGTCTTCAAAAAAGAGCAGCCTTGGATTTTATATTACCCAGTCTACTTATCGTGGAGATAATGGATACTCGCTGAGGCTTCAGGGAGTGGAAAGAAATATCAATGACAAAGCGCTCAGGAGATGTATTGTAATGCATGGCGCTGATTATGTCAATAATGAATTTCTTGAAACAAGCGGCATGCTGGGCAGGAGCTTTGGCTGTCCCGCCATCCCGATGGAGCTGCATTCGGAAATTATTAATACTATAAAGGAAGGATCCTGTTTGTTTATCTATTCCCCCGATAAAAAATATTTCAAAATGTCTACGGTTCTAAACGGTTAAGGTGAAAGTAAGAATGGTTAAGGTTGATGCCCGGGTCCAATAGCGACCGGGCTTTTTTTATGAGAGGAAAGAAAATGCAAGCCATTGCCCTAAAAAACCTGAAGCCAGGCCCATAACGATCTCCTTCATGCTATGATCTGAAACAAGCAGCCTTGCAGTACACACCAGACCTGCTATAAGGATGGCAATAGCTATGGGATAACTGATGAATGCAGAAGAGGTAAAAAGCGTCATCACCAACAGCCCTGCCAGTCCTCCGGCGCCAGTGGCATGCATGCTTATTTTAAAGTAAATATTCGCAACAAAGTCAGTAGACACAGCAAGAAAAATACCTAAAGCCATCTTAGCCATAACAGGAGGCATTCCCGGCTTATTATTAAAAACATAAAATGTCCAAAAGAAAAAGATCATGGTGATGGAGTAGAGAATAATCCTTTCTTTCTGGGTATTGAGATAAAGCGATTGGATAAACCCCAGCGCTTTGCATAATAATACGGCAACCAAAGGGAAGAACACGCTGTTAATTATATAGATCAAAACCGTTTGTCCCCTGTCCTTTGCCCCGATGCCTATAAAGTAATCAGATTGACCATATACAAGGTATATACACATGTACAGCCCCAGTAACAGGGGATGAAACAGCCAGGATATGAGACTGGCGGTATACCTGAGCAATGGGGGCGCCGGGATTTGTGTAGTATAACTCATAATTGTTTTCTTAGCCTCGCAACGGGAATATTCAGTTGCTCTCTGTATTTGGCTACCGTCCTCCGGGCAATATTATATCCTTTCTGCTGCAGCAGGTCGGTCAGCCTTTCATCGCTCAGCGGTTTTTTCTTACTTTCTCCTTCCACCATGTCGCTTAATATCTTTTTCACTTCTCTTGTAGATACCTCTTCACCGCTTTCGGTGCTCAGCGATTCGCTGAAGAAGAATTTAAGGCGGTAAGTGCCAAATTCTGTTTGCACAAATTTGCTGTTTGCCACACGGCTCACCGTAGAGATATCCAGCCCTGTCCGTTCGGCAATGTCTTTCAGGATCATTGGCTTCAGTGTTGTTTCATCGCCGGTGAGGAAAAAATCGTGCTGGTAATCCATAATAGAGTGCATGGTGGCATACAGGGTATGCTGCCGCTGCTTTATGGCGTCAATGAACCATTTTGCAGCATCAATCTTTTGTTTAATAAACAGTACCGCTTCCTTCTGCCGTTTATCTTTTTTGCTTCCTTTATCATAATCCCGCAGCATATCCTTATACCCTTCACTGATACGGAGATCAGGGGCGTTTTTGGAGTTAAGCGTCAGCTCCAGCACATTGTTGTTGTTATGAATAAAGAAGTCGGGAATAATATAGCTTTCCGCTTTGTTTACCTCCCCGATATTACCTCCTGGCTTTGGGTTTAGCCGTATGATCTGGTTGATCGCGTTTTTAAGATCTTCATCAGTGAGGTTTAAGCCCCTTTGTATTTTCTCATAGTGTTTTTTGGTAAACTCATCAAAGTATTTGGATAAGATATTGATGGTCATTGCTACTTCTCCGCCTTCATCGCCTTTCCTTTTCAGTTGAAGCAGGAGGCATTCCCGCAGATCCCTTGCGCAGATGCCCGGCGGGTCAAATTGCTGGATCTCCTTCACGAGGCTCCCTATCTCTTCTTCGGTTGCCGATATATTCTGGCGGAAAGCAAGATCGTCTGCTATGGCGCCAAAATCCCTTCTGAGATACCCGTCATCATCTATGCTGCCAACAATATGTTCTGCTATCTTTTTTTGCCTGTCGTCCAGATTAAGCATGCTGAGCTGGTCAAGCAGCAGCTCGTGGAAGGTTCTTTCTATTTTAAAAGGGAGGGTCTGTTTTTCATCTATTTCAGGATAATTGTCGTCTTTAAGCTTATAATCTGCAATATCGTCTTCGTCGCTTACATATTCGCTGATGTCAATATTATCATATTCATCCTCGCTGCCATCATTCTCAAACTCTTCATCATCTGCCCCCGCATTATCAAAATCTTCATTATCCATTTCCCCTTCCTCATGTGTTTCTTCTGCTGTTTCCAGGGCGGGGTTTTCTTCCATCTCCTCTTTGATCCTTTCTTCAAGATTGGCCGTAGGCACCTGCAGCAATTTCATGAGCTGAATTTGCTGTGGCGACAGTTTCTGTAGTAGCTTTTGCTGTAAACTTTGACTCAGGGCCATAGTTGAGATAAATATTGTTTAATGAGGCCAGCAGGATCATTTCATAAAAAAGGGCGGCTTGCCACAAAAATCAGGCCGCAATTTAATTAAATCAATTTATGTCTGGGAATATTCTGGATTTTATTGTCCCCCTTAACAAAACTTTATTGATTATACCGTGTTTATACTGCTATATGTTGGGTAAATACCAAAAAATAAGAGCGGGTATATTTTACGACACTAAATTTGCAGCGCAATCGTTTTAAATTAAGTAAGCTTACCTGTAATAAACCATATTTATGCTTAGCAAAGCACTGAAAGATATATCAATATTGCTTGTTGAAGATAATGAGATGAATACTTTGCTGGCTTCAGCCATACTTCAACGTACCGGCGCAATCATTACGGAAGCAGCCAATGGGATGGAAGCCATAGACTTTCTTAAAAAAAGAGCATTTAATGTGGTGTTGATGGATCTGCATCTCCCGGTAATGAATGGCTTTGATACTACGCGGTATATCCGTGAGAACCTCAGGCTCGAAGTGCCGGTAATAGCTATTACTGCGAATGTTATCAACGGAGAAGAATCAAAATGCCTGGAAGCCGGAATGAATGGCTTTATTTCTAAACCTTATACAGAAAAAGACCTGCTCGAAAAAATACAGGGGACCATTAATATAGCAGAAGGCAGCAGGATAGAAGCCGCCCCGGAACCAAATGCAGAAAGCGCTGATTTGTATAGCATTTCAACGCTTGAAAATGTTTGCAAGGGCAATCGCAGCATGATCGCCGATATGCTGAAAGCATTTATTAAACAGGTGCCGGTAACTGTGAAGGATATAAAGGCGGCATACCTGGCAAAGGATTTTCAGTCCATATACGCTGCAGCTCACAACATTAAACCTAATATAGATACTCTCGGGATCAACTCCCTTAAAGAAAATATCAGGCAGATAGAATCTTTTGCCACCCGGGGGAAAAACGGTAGTGAGCTCCTGCACCTGATCACCGTGCTGGATACTACCCTGTTTAACGTAGTGGAGCAGCTTAAAGAAAAGGAACTGGCATAACTGATCATTCCACTATTACCCAGTCTTTCTTTGCATCAGACCATTGTACTTTTTGCAATATATTCAGCTCACTTTCCATATTAGCGTTATCTACTGAAGTTATCCCGATATAAAAGCTTTTTTGTGAAGAGTTTTTATGTATCAGGTCTTCAGGGCTGAATGATACCGTCATAGTATCTGAACTGTACGGAAAAATGATATCAGGAGCAAGGTTACTGATATCAATACTGTCTACCGAAGGGAAAGCATATAATGCAAATTTCCTGATCTTTTTTTCCTGCTCTATATTAACCAGGTTTATTTTTACCAGGGAGGTGCGGCCTGATCTCTCTGTAAATATCCCGGCAACAACAGGAGGCGTTGGTTGTATACTGTCTATCCAGTGCATAGGAGGTAAAAGCGCCGGGTATTTATAGTAATGTTCTTTGAGACTGTCGCTCCATCCATTGACGTTCCCCAAAAAAGCTTTGCTGCTGAAATATACCTGTCCCTGTATGGTGGGGTATTGCCGCGTGTCTTCTATCTGCCTTGGGATGATATCTTTATCCCTCCAGCGTGTGTTCGATCCGGCTTTATAAATGCCCAGCCCTATATAGCACTGGCGGCCGAAGCAGTTTTTGCTCCACCAGTCTACCAGCACTTCATAGGGTGCGGCTTTGTGTCCGTGCTCCCAGTACAATTGCGGTACCACATAATCAATATACCCGTTCCTGAGCCAGAGCAGAATGTCGGCATAGAGATCATCGTAATTGGTTTGCCCCGCTTTCGTGTCGCTTCCGAGGCTGTCCTGCGATTTATTCCTCCATACGCCAAACGGGCTGATGCCAAACCTGCATTCCGGTTTTTCTTCTTTGATGGCCCTGCTCAGTTTGGCTATAATAGAGTCTACATTGCTCCTCCGCCAGTCATCCCTGTTCATTCCTGCATTATATTGTGCAAAGCTTTTATCATCAGGAAATTCCTTTCCCGCAATGCGGTAAGGGTAGAAATAGTCGTCGAAGTGAAGCGCATCCACATCATAGCGGCGTACTATATCCCTGATCACTTTAACTACAAATTCCTGTCCCTGCGGGTTGCCGGGGTCAAAATACCTTTTACCGCCGTAGGCGAGAAACCATTCAGGATGCACTTTTGTAATATGTGTTGGTGCAATGGAAGATTTCCCGATCTGGAATTCTGCACGGTAAGGATTGCACCAGGCATGAAACTCCATCCCCCGCTTATGCGTTTCAGTGATCATGAATTCGAGAGGATCATAGTAAGGAAAAGGCGGCCGCCCCTGCTTCCCGGTAAGCCATTCACTCCAGGGTTCATACGGCGAAGGATAAAAAGCATCCGTAGCGGGCCTGATCTGAACGATGACGGCATTCATTCCCTTGCTTTGCAAAGTATCCAGCAGGCGGATAAATTCTGCCTTTTGGCTCACGGCATCGTAATTGCCTCTCGAAGGCCAATCTATATTATCAACCGTAGCTATCCATGCGGCACGGAACTCATATTTAGGATATTGACCAAAGCAAAAAGTGCTGCAGAAAAATACGCTCAGCAGTAAAATAGATAAAATTCTCATGATCATGTTTAAGTTACAGGTTTCAGGTTTCAGCAATGGGCTATGAGCAATGAGCTATGAGCCTTCAGCAGTAGGCGGCCAGCCTTTTAGCTATGAGCGCCGGTTTGCAGCGTCCAAAGCCCATTGCCCATAGCTGACAGCCATACTCACCTCTCACTATTGCCCATTCACCAAACCATGAAGATACATCAATCAGGCTTTCTGATCTTATCCAGCAGTATATTAAGGGTCTTTACTTCATCTTCTGAAAGTGCGCCAAGGGTGGCATCCATTTCAGCATTTTTTGCATCAAGCCGTTGCAGCAGCTTCAGACCGGTATCTGTAATAGAAATATCCACCAGTCTTTTATCGCTTGTGCAGGTTTTCTTGCCTGCCAGCCCTTTTAATACAAGACGGTCAACAATACGGCTGGTATCGCTCATCCTGTCGAGCATTCTTTCCCTTATTTGCAGTGTGGATATGGGCCGGGGAGCGGACCCGCGAAGTATGCGGAGTATATTGAATTGCTGGGGAGTAATATTTTCAGCATCAAAGAGGGCTTTCTGTCTTTCCATCACCCAGTTGTAGGTGTAAATGATGTTGATGCTGGCTTTGTGGTGTTCGTTCCTGAATTTAGCCTGTTTGATATCCTGCTCTAATGACATTAGGTGCTGTTTGACACAAAAGTAATTTTTTCAAAGTAATTTTGCTCATTATGTCCCATATAGCACAAAAGGGTAAAAGTGATGCCGGCTTGTTACCTCAACATGGCGCGCTTTCAACCCTTGCCGAAACATTGATAGGCTCCGAGATCATTAAGCTTAGCGGTGAAATAAGAGAAAAGCTGCGCCAGGGTGAAAAGATATATAATTTCACTATTGGTGATTTTGATCCTGCCATTTTCCCTATACCCAAAGCGCTTGAAGAAGAGATCATAAAGGCTTACAGGAGCCACTTTACTAACTATCCCGCAGCCGAAGGAAATGCCGATCTCCGTGAGTCAATAGCTGCATTTATAAGTGAAAAAGAAGGGATTAAATATGCCCCTAATGAGATATTGGTGGCTTCCGGGGGAAGACCGCTTATATACGGCTTCTTCAGAACTGTTGCCGACAAAGGGGATAAGATAATATACGCGGTCCCTTCATGGAACAATAACCATTATACTCATTTTGTGGAAGGAGTGCATTGCGAAGTGCAGGCAACGCCGCAAAATAATTTTATGCCGCTCGCTGAAGATATCCAGCCCTATCTCAGCGAAGCGGTTATCCTGGCCCTCTGTTCACCGCAAAACCCTACCGGCACAACCTTCCGGAAAGAAACGCTTGAAAGTATATGCGATATGGTGATAGAGGAGAACAGAAGACGCGGCCCGGGCAAAAAGAAGCTATATGTATTGTACGACCAGATGTACTGGCAGCTCACCTACGGCAACATTTCTCATTACGATCCTGTGTCGCTGCAACCTGAAATGAAGGAGTATACCGTATATATAGACGCTATCAGCAAATGCTTCGCTGCCACCGGCGTTCGTGTAGGATGGGCGTTGGGTCCTGAAGCGATCATCAGCAAAATGAAAGCTATTCTTTCCCATATAGGCGCCTGGGCGCCTATGGCTGAGCAAAAAGCCGTAGCTACATTTTTACAGCAACGGGAAGCTGTTGATAGTTTCCTGCAGCATTTTAAGAGCGAGGTATCGCTGCGGCTCAATAAGATCTATGAAGGGTTTATGGAACTGAAAGCACAGGGACTGCCGGTAAATGCTATTGCCCCCGAAGCTGCCATCTATCTTACCATACAGGTAGATGCCGTAGGGAAAATAACAGCGGGGGGAACGCCTCTCCGTGAACAGAAGGATGTTACGGCCTACCTGCTGAATGAGGCCGGACTGGCAGTGGTGCCTTTCTATGCATTTGGCGCTCCTGAAAATTCAAGCTGGTACCGTTTGAGTGTGGGCACCTGTAAAAAAGAGGAAATAAATGATATGCTCAATGCGTTAAGAAATGCGCTGCGTGTACTGAAATAGCGGCTAAATACTCCATAAAAAAAATAAATGATCTTATGAAAAATATAATGAAGTACAGCTTTATTGGTTTGCTGATCTTTTCTTTAACTGCCTGCGAAACGGCGCAACAGGTATTGTCGGGCATGAATACAGGGAATGGCGCATTGTCCACTTCTGAAATAGCCGCCGGTTTAAAAGAAGCATTAACTATCGGCACGCAGAACAGCAGCAACAGGCTTTCGGCCGTAGATGGATTTTTTGGCAATGCAGCCATTAAGATCCTTATGCCGGAAGAAGCTAAAAAAGTAGAAAGCGCCTTAAGAAATATCGGGCTGGGCAGCCTGGTAGATAAAGCGGTGCTATCCATAAACCGTGCAGCGGAAGAAGCCTCCAGGTCGGCAGCGCCTATTTTTGTAAATGCCATCAAAGAAATGACCATTACAGATGCAGTGGGCATCCTGAAAGGAAGTGATTATGCCGCTACCGACTATTTCAAAAGTAAAACCACCACTGCGCTCAGCAATGCTTTCCGCCCCGTAATTGAAAAAGCCTTAGCTAAAACAGACGCTACCAAATACTGGGGAGATGTTTTCAGCGCCTACAATAAGTTTGCGGCGAAGCCTGTAAATACAGATCTTACGGGATATGTGACAGAGAAATCTATCAATGGTATTTTTTATGAAGTAGGGCTGGAAGAGCAAAAGATCAGGAAAGATCCCGCAGCAAGAGTTACGGAACTACTGAAAAAAGTATTTGGCTGATAAATGCTTTGTGTAATTTCACATCAACAGAAATTACAAAGCATGCAACGCCGGACATTTATCCGCCATACCACAATGGCATCTGCCGCTTTAGCGGTATCTTCTCCTTACGTTTTTAACAAGCCGGATTTCCCGGTAGTACGCATACCCGAAGCAGACAGGAAATTCAGGAGCACTGCAGTGGAAAAGATCATAGCGGAAGTAAAAAAGAAAGCCGGTAATAAAGAAATTGCCTGGCTGTTTGAGAATTGTTTTCCCAATACACTCGATACCACAGTGGAATATAAGGTGAAAGATGGCCGCCCGGATACTTTTGTAATCACAGGCGATATTCATGCCATGTGGCTAAGAGACAGTACCGCACAGGTTTGGCCTTATATGTCCCTTATGAAAGAAGACGCAGCGCTTCAGCAATTGATCGCAGGAGTGATCAGCAGGCAGAGCGCCTGTATCAATATTGACCCTTATGCTAATGCTTTTAACGATGGTCCCACAGGCAGCGAATGGGAAAAAGACCATACTGCCATGAAGCCGGAGCTGCACGAGCGTAAATGGGAGATTGATTCGCTTTGCTATCCTGTAAGGCTGAGCTATCATTACTGGAAGATCACAGGCGATGTCTCGCCGTTTGATGCCGGTTGGCGGCAGGCAATGCAGGCAGTAGTGAAAACATTCAGGGAGCAGCAGCGAAAAACAGACAGGGGACCTTATACATTTGGCCGCACTACTTCCTGGTCAACGGATACTGTTCCTGGCAACGGTTATGGCAATCCCGTCAAACCGGTGGGGCTGATAGTTTCCATTTTCCGTCCTTCAGACGATGCTACGATCTACCCTTTCCTGGTGCCCTCTAATTTCTTTGCCGTGGCTTCGCTGAAACAGCTTGCAGAAATGGCGAAGGTGATCATGAAAGACGATGCCTTTGCCGCAGAATGTAAGGCTTTTGCCACAGAAGTTGAACAGGCGCTCCTTAAATATGCCGTTACAGAGCGGCAAGGCTTTGGCAGGGTATACGCTTATGAAGTAGATGGTTTTGGGAACCAGTTGTGCATGGACGACAGCAATGTGCCCAGTCTTCTGGCGCTGCCTTACTTTAGCGGGGTAAAAGCCTCTGACCCGGTGTACAGGAATACCAGACGGTTGATACTGAGCAGTTCCAATCCATATTTTTTCAGCGGTAAGGCAGGAGAAGGGATCGGGAGCCCTCATACCCTGGTGGACAATATCTGGCCGATCGGCATTATTATCCGGGCGCTTACCAGCACAGATGATGCTGAAATACGGCATTGCCTGACAATGCTGCAAAGCACACATGCAGGCACGGGTTTTATGCATGAAAGCTTTAATAAAGATGATGCTTCGAAATTTACCAGAAAATGGTTTGCATGGGCTAATACCATCTTTGGCGAGCTTATACTTAAGCTGTACCGCGAAAAGCCTCATTTACTAAATCAGTAAAAAAAGCGCTGCCATGAGCGTTATCATAATAATTGTCGGGCTATAGTGCTAATTTTGCCGGAATTTATTCTAAAATGAGTACAACAGCAGTTCCTTCCCAACCTGCGTTGACGGCAAAAGATTTTTCTACAGATCAGGAAGTCAGGTGGTGCCCGGGTTGCGGAGATTATTCTATACTGGCGCAGGTGCAGAAAGTGATGCCGGGGTTAGGCATAGCCAGGGAAAATATCGTCATTATTTCCGGCATAGGATGTTCCTCGAGGTTTCCCTATTATATGAACACGTATGGCATGCATTCCATTCACGGAAGAGCCACTGCCATAGCCTCCGGTCTTAAGGCCACAAGGCCTGAGCTGAGCGTATGGATAGTTGCCGGCGACGGTGATGCGCTGAGCATTGGCGGCAACCATACCATCCATTTACTGCGGCGGAATTTTGATGTAAATATGATGGTGTTCAATAACCAGATATACGGACTCACCAAAGGACAATATTCGCCTACATCCGAAGAGCGCAAGGTTACCAAGTCTACCCCGATGGGTAGTATTGACCATCCCTTCAACCCGCTGGCGCTTGCCATGGGAGCCGATGCTACTTTTATAGCCCGCAGTATGGACAGGGATCCCAGGCATTTGCAGGAGATACTTATCCGCAGCCACCGGCACAAGGGAGCTTCATTTACCGAAATATACCAGAACTGTAACATATTCAATGACGGCGCCTTCGAGATCTTCACGGATAAAGGTTCCAAACCGGAACATGCTCTATTCCTTGAACAGGGCAAGCCCCTGGTATTCGGCGCCGCAAGGAATAAGGGTGTCAGGCTGGATGGATTGAGACCTGTAGTGGTGGAATTAGGCAATGGCATATCAGAAGATGATCTGTGGATCCATGATGAAAATGACTTTTACAAAGCGCAGATACTGGTGAGAATGTTTGATGATCCTTCCCTGCAGCATCACCTGCCCCGGCCGTTTGGAGTGTTTTACGAAACCTCCCGCGCATGTTACGAAGACCTTATGACCATGCAGCTTGAAGAAGCCTTTGCTACAAAAGGCAAGGGCGACCTGGACAAATTACTCAGGGGGCGTGAAGTGTGGACTATAGCATAGCCTGTCATCAAAGCCGGAAAAATAAAATGCCGGCGATAGACATCACCGGCCGTGCTTACCTCTGAAACCACAAAAAACAGTCATTGATATTCCCGGTATACGGGCATCAATCATTAATATTATAAATGAATTGGATTAAATATAGTAAACAGGGATACAGGTTTGAAATATGACCGGTGGTAAATAAAATATCAGATTTTAAACGCGGTGGCGACAGAAGGGAGAATTTATATGATTCATTCCTCCATATGGTACTTCAGGGACGGCTATACTTTCCGCTAAATTAATAGGACTCTTTAATATTTCAAAACAATTTGACGTGTTATTGCATTTCAGCGCTCTCCAGCTCCCTGCTCGCTGCAAGCATTGTCTTTTCTTTTTTGAAATCGTACCACCATTTGGGTGCGGTTTTTTTCATCAGGGTATCAATATTACGCATCCCGACCAGGTTCCATACCCCACGTATTTTACCGCCAATGCCAGACTGGAGCGCTCTCAGGCTCATTGCAAAACCACTGTCAATATATTCCATGTGATGCCAGTAACCGGCGGGCATAAACAGGGTGTCGCCAGGCTCAAGGATCATTTCGTATCCTTTTGCCAGCTTCAGGGCCGGGAACTGTCTATAATCAGGTTTGCCGTTCTGCTGGTAATAATGCGAAAAATCGGCAAGGCTCAGTACCTCGTATGGTTTCCGGTAAAGCTTATACTGTTCTTCATAAGGAAAAAGCAATACCCGCTTTCTGCCCATAAATTGCGTGTGCAGGATGTGTGACAGGTCAATATCAAAATGCATGTGTGTGATAGAGGTAGCGCCGCCTACAAACAGCATCGGGAATCTTTTTACAAATCCTTTCATAAGCTCGTCGGGCCATTCAAAATCCTGAGTTAGCTGCGGGGCGTGATCAAATATATTGAACAGGAATATTCTCCAACCTGCCGGGCCTTTTCTTATCATATCAATATATTCTCCAAACGTAGTATAATCATCCGCCTTGTTTACAGGCGTATAGGCATCGCTTTTAACATTGTTATAAATACCAACTTTTTTATCGCCCACGATTTCTTTAAAATAATCCCAGTTCCATTTTGCCAGGGCAGGCCATTTGTGAGACAGTTGCCGTATCACTAATGGTTTGCCGGGTTCGTAATATTGCTTTTTGAAATTATCCGGAGAGATTGTATCCACCGTATCCACTGCTCTTAATAGCATATCGCTTGTAATTTTGTAACGCAAAAATAATCTATGAATTGATACCAGTTGTTAAAGTCCCTGCAAAGCCTTATATTGATATTTTTTACCATGAATTATCCTGGCGGAATAGCTGTAAAAATCTCCGGGGAATGAACTATCTCGCTCACGCATATCTGTCTTTTGGCCAGCCGCAGCTCTTAGTGGGCAATATGATCAGCGATTTTGTAAAAGGGCGTAAAAAGAACGACTACCCGGCGCTTATTTACCAGGGCATTATGCTGCACCGGGCTATTGACAATTTTACGGATACACATAATGCTACCAGGGAAGCCAAAGGTTTCTTCAAAGATGATTATGGATTATATTCCGGTGCATTCATAGATATAGTATATGATCATTTCCTGGCAAAGAACGAATCGTTGTTCTCTCCCGGCGGGCTACAGTTGTTTGCTGATAAAATCTACCGGTCGCTCGAACAACAGCAGGAATATCTTCCTGACAGGTTTCTTATGCTGCTTCCACACATGAAGCATCAAAACTGGCTGTTCAATTACCGGCTTAGCGATGGCGTGCGCAATAGTTTCCGCGGGCTGGTGCACAGGGCCGCATATATGCACGACAGTGCCCGTGCATTTGAGATCTTTTTGGAAAACTATACACAACTGGAAATGATATCAGGAATATTCCTTCCTGATGTAGAACGCTTTGCAAAGGAGCAGTATAACAAAATAATGACCGGCTGGTCATAAGAGGGCGCATTATTCTCTTTTTCAACAACAGTCAATCCTGTACATTTGCTGCTATGAATAAACTAATGAAAACATTGCCGGCTGGTATTGCCCTGATGCTTGTTTTGCAGGTATCGGCCCAGGAAAGCTGGCCGCCCCTGGATAACTCTCCTATGGACATGGTATATTATCCCGTGGATTATCCCATTCTTAAAATAAGAAAGCAGGCTCCGGAAGCTCCTGTAATAAAAATTGTGTACAGCCGTCCTGTAAAAAAGAATCGCAAGATCTTCGGCGAACTGGTGGAATATGGCAAAGTATGGAGGCTTGGGGCTAATGAAGCTACCGAAATAGATTGCTATAAGGATATCAAAATAGGAAATATCAAAATAAAAAAAGGGAAGTATACCATGTATGCTATTCCCGAAGCGGATAAATGGACGATCATTATCAATAAAGATAATGATGTGTGGGGATCATTTGCCTACGATCAGCAAAAAGATATTTTGCGCACCACCGTCAAAACACAGAAGACAGACGCGCCGGTGGAAATGTTTTCAATGCTTTTTAAAAAAACAACATCTGGTGCAAACCTGCTGATGGCATGGGAAGATACAGAAGTTGCTTTACCCATAAGCTTTTAAAATATTTACCACTTTGCCCATAACTTACTTTATGCTGCGTAAATGTTGTAGTGCTATAATAATATTGTATTGCGCTGTATTTTACTGCTCCTGCCAGAGCGGGTCGCCTGCCGGTACTAATACAAGAGATACTACGGGGCTGTTTCCGCCTCCAATACATGAATCAGGGACACCCGTTTCAACGCTTGATAAATCCCCCCTGGACGTAGTATATTTTCCTATGGAATACCCCAAGCTGAAAATGATCGGCAGCATTAAAACACCTCCGGTATTCAGGATATTTTATAGCCGTCCGCAGAAGAGTGGAAGACAAATATTCGGAGGGGTAGTGAAATTCGGAGAGCGGTGGAGGCTTGGCGCCAATGAAGCTACCGAGATCGAATTCTTCCAGGACGTGACCATCCAGGGCACAAAGGTCCGCAAAGGCGACTATATACTGTATTGCATACCGCAGCCCACGGAATGGACGCTGATCCTTAACGGTGATCTGTATAGCTGGGGGCTTAAAATAGATGAAGCAAAAGATATATTTAAATTTACCGTTCCCGTAGTAAAAGCTGCCAGGCCTATTGAAGAGTTTACCATGGAAACCGAAGCCACCAATACAGGAGCCAACCTATGGATCGGATGGGATGATACCAGGGTAGCGCTCCCGGTTGATATCAGATAATGATCCGGCTCACTTTGCCGGTGAAAAGATATTTTTTTAATAACATTAATTGGATTGCTATGCCGCATGCAAAGATCGCCGGAACAGGGATGTATGTTCCCGAACATGTTGTAACTAATTTTGACCTTCAAAAATATATGGATACCAGCGATGACTGGATCCGGGAAAGGACGGGTATCCAGGAACGGAGATTTGCCGGGCGGGATACCGAGACCACCACTACCATGGCTGTTGAAGCATCGAAAACAGCTATTGAGCGCGCCGGCATTACACCACAGGATATTGACTTTATTGTATTTGCCACACTCAGCCCCGATTATTATTTTCCCGGTTGCGGGGTGCTGCTGCAAAGAGCCATGAAGATGAGAGAGATCGGAGCTTTGGATGTGCGCAACCAATGCAGCGGATTTGTATATGCTATAAGTGTTGCTGACCAGTTTATAAGATCAGGCATGTATAAGAACATACTGGTGGTTGGAAGTGAAAAGCATTCCTTCGGTTTGGACTTTAGCACCCGTGGCAGAAGTGTGTCTGTAATATTTGGGGATGGCGCCGGGGCGGTAGTGTTGCAGCCCACTGAAGAAGAAGATCGTGGCATACTAAGCACTCATTTGCACAGTGATGGAGAAAGCGCTGAAAGCCTTGCTATGTACAACCCAGGCACACATGCCAACCATTGGGTGCAACAGCCGGTTGCTGATTTCAATCCAGCAGAGATAGGAGATATGTTTATGAGCCATAGCATGATCGATAAGGCGCAAAACTTTCCCTATATGGATGGGCCGGCAGTTTTTAAAAAAGCAATAGTAAAATTCCCCGAGGTGATCATGGAGGCTTTGGATGCCAACGGTCTGAAGCCGGGAGACATTGATATGCTTATTCCGCACCAGGCTAATCTTCGTATTGCCCAGTTCGTGCAGCAAAAGCTTGGGCTCAGCGATGATAAGGTATACAACAATATCCAGAAGTATGGCAATACTACTGCAGCATCAATCCCTATTGCGCTTTGTGAAGCATGGGAAGCAGGTAAGATAAAACCTGCTGACCTGGTATGCCTGGCTTCTTTCGGAAGTGGTTTTACATGGGGAAGCGCTTTACTTAGATGGTGAGGCTTTGTCTTTTTTGCCCGGAAGCACATTTATGATATCAGGATCGTTGTCGAGGTTGCTCATTTGCAATAATACCCAGGGATAACGTGCAGCCACAAAACGGGAAACCGGTTTTACGGTAAACCGGGTTGGGTTGGGAAGGCATGCAGCGATCATTGCAGCCTCTGTCCTGGTCAGCCTGGATGCAGGTTTATTAAAATAATTTTGCGCAGCAGCTTCTATACCAAAAATACCTTTTCCCATTTCGGATACATTCAGGTATACTTCAAGTATCCGTTGTTTACCCCACACCCATTCGATCATAAAAGTAAAGTAGACTTCAAGCCCTTTTCTCAGCCAGGTGCGCCCCTGCCACAGGAATACATTTTTTGCTACCTGCTGGCTGATAGTGGAAGCTCCGGCGATCCTGTTCTTTTTTCGCTTGTTTTTTTCGATAGCGCGTTCTATGCTTTTCCAGTCAAAGCCATTGTGGTCGGGAAAAAGCTGGTCTTCAGAAGCAATTACGGCCAGACCCGCCCATGGCGAAATTTTTTCTGCACTCACATAGTCTCTTTTCAGCCCGTTGCCTGTAAGAAAGCTCCCCAACTGTGTAATAGTTACCGGGGGATCCATCCATTTCAGCAGGAATATATACACGAATTGCAGTATAAAAAGTATAAGCAATGACCGCTTGATGAAACGCCAGGATCTGGACAGGAAATTCCTCACATGCAACTAAAATGATGAAGCTGCAAAATAAACAATTGCATTTGCCCGGGGAACTGTTTTTGAGAGCATTTCAAATTTTCACCCCATTTTCTCCTTCTCTGCTGTGGGGAAAGGAGATGGCAGGGGTGGGGAAAAATATGCAGCGAAAAATTATATATACCCCGTTCACCGCTTCAGGTTGGTATCATGGTCGGTTTTCGCTTTTTGCGTGAGATACGATTCTCGCAGCGATCGCTGCGATGCAGTGAACGCAGCAATGTTTTCTTTGCGCCGCAACGTGAAATCATTTAAACAATCCTTTTATGCTTAGGTAAGCTTTATATAAGCAATAGTGTATTTTTTCCCTATGGGATAATAATACTTACGCAGCTTTTTCATCGTAAAGCCCAGCAGCGCCACGCCGCCTGCAATAGCCAGCGTGCCAGGCTCGATCTTTCTTTTTTGTATCAACCCGTTGAAAGTGTGGAGGAATGCGTATCCTATACCGCCGATCATAAATAAAGTGCCGTTCCGTATAAATTCAAAGGGCTTGCCGGGCTTGGGTATGGCGGCGATTTCATTAATATGGTACCTGAGATCATACCTGCCCACGGTATCGGCAAACCTGGTTCCCCAGGGCGTAGGTGTCATCCGGATATCATAATTGTACATAAAAATACTGTCTTTATATACTCTTTCGAGGGTGCCTTCTATCAGGCTGCCGTTGACATGAATAAATGCTATAGGAGCACCTTTAAAATAGTTTTTGATGGTTCGCCCGTTTTTCTTCAATGATAAAAAATCACTTTGCTGCGAAAAAGCAGCAGCGCACAAAAAAAGCAATGAAAGAAAAAGTAAACATCTGGTCATTCAGGAAAAGTTGACATTACAAATAACCGTTAATGTTATATAGGTTGATGATTTGTTTTGTTGCAGGGATGTTAAAATGAGGGAAGATAGTGGCGGTAGGTTAATTTTTTTTGTGAAAAGTCAGTCGATAAAGGTGAGAAGTAGATTTGCTATTCACCATTCACCACTCCAGTACAAGTACACTCACTCCTGTTGCGCTGCCATTCCATACAACTTCACCGTTCCATTGTTGTAAGCAGTAAGGTAGCAGGCTATTGATAAACTGTTTTGCTACCAGCCGCTGGGGAGTACTTATAATGATCGCGACTTTATGTTGCAGAAAATATTCCAGCACAGTTAATAACTCATCAAAAACCGCAGGTTCATAGTTTACATCACTCAATAACAAAACATCCGGCAAAGGAGCCTGCATTGCATTTTTCCAATCCATCACTATAGCCTCAGTATTTTTCAATTGCAGATGAGCTACGGATTGTTGTATACATGCTACGGCCTGTTCTTCCCTGTCGGTAAGAGTTACCTCCTTTGCTATACCTGCCGCATACAAACCCGGCAACCCTAATCCTGCTGCCAGCTCCAAGACATTTTTCCCTCCAATATAGTGCGGATGCTCCTGCAGGAAATTGCATAACCCGATTGATGCCGGCCATACCTGTGCCCAGTAAGCAGCGTCTTTATTATTGCTGTATGCCCGCTGCACAGCTTCTGCATTGGGTACATATATTTCCAGTTGAGTGTTGGCAATGGAAAATGGGTGAAGGTGGAGAGGGAGTGGCATGGGTGCAAAGATGGAACAACCTAATGAGAAATATCAATCAACGGCGCGACAATTTGAAATGCAGCCCAAGCGTTTCCTTCCTGTTGCACAATCGGTTCATTTACACCAGGCTTTAAGCCTCTGCTCACATTCCGTCACCGGCAATCTTTTATTCGTTAATATTAATTTTTTTAGAAAGGTGCAAGCTTCAGCATTTGAAAGGACTTTACTTTCTACCAGTTGGTCCATCAGCCAGAATATACCATGAACTATTATCTGTTTTGCTGTTGCAATAGCTCTCAAAGATTTATCACCTGATAATAAGATGGCTTCTTTTTACAAAGCATAAAAGACTGCCGACCAATCCTGTTCTGACAACCGGTTATCTTCCTGGCTCAGCACCTGGATTTCTATCAGTTCACCTGCCGAAATACTGATCACCGTAAACTTACCAGAATTAATATGCGGTTGAATCAATGTAACCTGTACCTCATACCATTCGGCAAGAATGATCTCTGTAGTAGTAAATTCATATTGAAGCGCCAGGCAATGATCAAACAATCCTGTCTTTACCAGATCAATCAGAATATTAGCATCTTGTATAGCAATTTTTGGAATAGGCAGCAACACAGCGTTTTAAGCATTGGCATCTAATTGTTCCCTGAATGCAGCCGGTTTTACGCCCGCAAGATTTGCGGCTTTGCTCAGGCTTACCATTTCTTCAGCGGCTAGCCTGAACACAAGGTGTTCAAAGCGATAGCTTTTTTCCCTCCCGGCAAAACTACCTAATCCTTCTTCCTTTTTATTGGCTGCTATTGATTTCCAGAACCGGGCTGCGGCATTTTTACGTATTATACCTTTCAATTGAGCCCTCATCATAATAGCCTGCACAGAAATACCAAATTGCTCTTTAATGCTCACCAGATTTGCGCTGCCGGCTCATTACATCATCAAATATTTTCCGGAAAGCGATATCCCTGTTTTGTGCGTCAGGATCCTCTGCATATTTCTCTTTAAAGTCGGGATGCGATTTCATTTTTGATGCCAGCTTCACAAATTTTACCCGCTGCTCTTCAGGCGTGGTATCCCGGCCCTGAAACCAACAGAGGCATCTAATCACACTATCAAAATAAATATAAACCGATTTTCCAAAAACTGTGTATTCCGGTTTACCGCAAAGAAGAGCGTGAAGATATAAGAATAAGCAGGTCATCACAGACGGACCCGGTGCAAACGGTTACTTATGCTTTTACCGGCCGGGGAATAGCTGCGCTTAGCGGTATATTTGATAATGCAAGGGCTGTCAAGATCAATATTCCGATAATGCAGGTGTCTAAAGAAAATAAACACTGACCGGAATTTTTAGATCATTTCCCCTCCAAAGACAATTGCTATTCAAAAAAACTTTATCTTAAACGCTTAAAAATTCATGAGTTTGTCCGGGGTTCTTTCTCTCAGGAAATAAACCGGGGCTATAAATGACAGCACAACAATGATAAAGATTAAAATGGGCTTAGAGACCTCCGGACTGGATGCCAAACTGAGAAAATTCTGGACCGTATCAGGCGATAAAATTGCTCTTATTGAAAAGAATTATGACCGCACCAAAGGCTCTCCTGTATTTACTGTGGGAGGTAAGTATACTACAAGGGGCTGGACGGAATGGACGCAGGGCTTCCAGTACGGATCCGCAATATTACAATATGATGCAACAGGTGATAAAGCAGCGCTGGAAATTGGCCGGGGAAATACGGTTAGCATGATGGCGCCGCATATCAGTCATACAGGAGTGCACGACCACGGCTTTAATAATATAAGCACCTACGGGAGCCTGCTGCGCCTGATGCACGAGGGAAAGATTGCATATAATGAATGGGAAAAGCAGTTTTATATGCTCGCTTTAAAGATCACAGGCGCCGTGCAGGCAAGCCGCTGGACCACTATTAAAGATGGCGGCTTTATTCATTCCTTCAACGGTCCGCATTCTTTGTTTGTAGATACTATCCGCTCTGTCCGGGCGCTGATCGTTTCCCATAGTCTCGGGCATTTTTTGCAGGCAGAAGGAGACCTGAAGATCAGCTTGCTGGAACGCGCCCTGCAACACCTGTCGGCCACTGCGCAATATTCTGTTTTTTACAATGAAGGGCGTGATATATACGATATATGGGGGCGTACAGCGCATGAATGTGTTTTTAATACAAAAGACGGCAACTATCGCTGCCCTAATTCACAGCAGGGATATACCGGCTTCAGCACCTGGACAAGGGGACTGGCCTGGGCGATGTGCGGCTTTGCGGAAGAGCTGGAGTGGCTTGACCGGCAGCCTGATGAGGCAATACCTGGTGGAAAGACGGCGGTAATGAACTGGATGATGAAAGCAGCAAAAGCTACCTGCGATTTTTATATTGAAAATACCCCTGCCGACGGCATCCCTTATTGGGATACCGGAGCGCCCCAGTTATATAAGCTGGGTAACTACCTGGATAAACCTGCTGACCCTTACAACGATTTTGAGCCGGTAGACAGCTCTGCCGCCGCCATCGCATCCCAGGGGCTGCTGCGGCTGGGAAAACTTTTACAACAGAAAGGAGATGCACAAAATGGCAATCGCTACTGGCAGGCCGGGCTAACGGTGCTGGATACCCTCTTTGATGAACCTTATCTAAGCACAGACCCAAATCATGAGGGACTGATATTGCATTCTATCTATCATCGCCCCAACGGCTGGGATCATATACCTGCAGGAAGCCGGATACCCAACGGCGAATCTTCGATGTGGGGAGATTACCATGCACGGGAAACGGCTCTTTACCTGCAGCGTATCATCAATAATGAGACCTATTATACTTTCTTCAATATACAATAGTACAATTGACTTTCTTGCGGCATCAAAATACAGGTATGCGGCATAAAATTAAAAAACAACGATGAGCACAGGAGCACTTGAAGATCTTTCCCGGTTGTGTGTGCACACGATCACTACCAAACCGTGGGATATAGTAACCGCGGCAAAAAATTATGCTGCAGCAGGCGTTAAAGGTATTACGGTGTGGCGGGATACGCTTGAGGGGCGGGATATTAAGCAGACGGGTAACATGCTGCGGGAGGAAGGATTAAATATTGTCTCACTTTGCAGGGGCGGTTTCTTCCCGGCTGCAGACAAGAGTAAAAGGAAGATCGCTATTGATGACAACAGGAAAGCAATAGAAGAAGCTGCCGCATTGGGAACGCCTCTGATCGTGCTGGTATGCGGTGCAGATCCCACGCAAAGCCTGGATGATTCAAGGCAACAGATACAGGATGGCATAGCTGCTGTGCTGGATGAAGCATCTGCTGCAGGAGTAAAGCTTGCTATAGAGCCTTTGCATCCCATGTATGCGGATACGCGCTCGGCTATCAATACGCTGGCGCAGGCAAATGATATGGCAGAAGCGCTGAACTCTCCCTGGGTGGGCGTAGCTGTAGATGTATATCATTTGTGGTGGGACCCTTCGCTGGAACAGGAGATCAAACGTTGCGGGCAACATCATAACCTGCTCGCTTTTCATGTCTGCGACTGGAACGTTCCTACCACGGATATGCTGCTCGACAGGGGATTGATGGGAGAAGGATGTATCCCCATCCGGAAGATCCGCTCCTGGGTGGAAGCCACAGGCTTCAACGGCTTTAATGAAGTGGAAATATTCTCCACCCGGTTCTGGAAAGAAGACCAGTCAGCTTTCCTGCAAAAAATAATTAAAGCATACCGGGAGCATGTATAGTATGACATAAATACATTAACTGTTAGTACACCATAATAATCACACATAAAACAAAATACAGATGCAGGAACATAAAGTAGGTATCATCATGAACGGTGTGACAGGAAGAATGGGCACCAACCAGCATTTGCTACGGTCTATAGCCGCTATCATACAACAGGGCGGCGTAAAGATCAGCGCCGCTGAAACCATTATGCCTGATCCCATCCTCGTTGGCCGCGATAAAAACAAACTGGCAAAGCTCTGCGCATTATCAGGCGTAACAAAAATGACTACTGATCTTGATGAAGCACTGTCTGATCCTTATTATACCATCTACTTTGATGCGCAAACGACTACCCGGCGCGCCGAAGCCATCCGTAAAGCGGTAGCTGCCGGTAAAAACATTTATTGTGAAAAACCCATTGCGATAGATACCAAAGAAGCGATGGCGCTTTACCAACTTTGCAAAGAGTCCGGCGTAAAAAACGGCGTGGTGCAGGATAAACTCTGGCTGCCCGGCATCCTAAAGCTGAAGCGTTTGATACAACAGGGATTTTTCGGTAAGATACTTTCCGTTCGCGGTGAATTCGGCTACTGGGTTTTTGAAGGCGATTCCATTCCCGCGCAGCGCCCTTCGTGGAACTATCGCAAAGAAGATGGCGGGGGCATTATTGTAGACATGCTTTGTCACTGGCGCTATGTGCTGGACAATGTGTTTGGAAAAGTGAAGGCTGTATCCTGCCTCGGCGCTACACATATACCGGAAAGAATAGATGAGGAAGGGAACCTGTATGCCTGCACTGCGGATGACGCCGCTTATGCCACGTTTGAACTGGAGAATGATATTATTGCACACTTCAATTCTTCCTGGACGGTAAGAGTAAGGCGTGACGATCTTTTGACCTTACAGGTGGATGGCACCAAAGGCTCTGCTGTAGCGGGGCTGAGGGAATGTTATATACAGCACTATGGCAATACCCCCAAACCTGTATGGAATCCTGACATCACGCAGCCTATCAATTTCTTTGAAGGCTGGAGTAAAGTGCCCGAACAGGAAGCGTATGACAATGCTTTTAAAGTACAATGGGAGCTGTTTTTAAAGCATGTGGTAAAAGGCGATCCGTTCCCCTGGGATCTGTATGAAGGCGTGAAAGGGGTGCAACTGGCAGAGAAAGGACTGGAAAGCTGGGAAAAAAGATGCTGGCTGGATATACCTGATCTAAGAAAAGGGTAGAGCTGCTATGGCAAATGTAAAAAGGCGATGGATCGTGAGAAGTGAAAACGACAAAGGTCAAAAGTGAGAAGTGAGAAAGAAAGAAGCCCTGTCATTTGTCGTTTCACGTTTATCGTCTGTCGTTTCACTTTCACAATAGCGAACAGAACGTTGAAGAGTGCGACGCAATTGGGCTTCATAGTAGTAATATTGTTTGGCTCATAATAAAATAATACATACAGATGAAAAGAGTAGCATTCATTACCGGTGGCACCCGGGGCATAGGGTTCGGCATTGCTATACAGCTGGCAAAGGCAGGATTTGACCTTGCGGTGAATGGCATGCGGCCGGAAGAAGCAGTACAAGCTGCCCTGGATGAGCTGAAGTCACTGGGTGCAGGAGTGATCTATTGCCGGGGGAGTATAGCGTCCGCAGCAGACCGGGAAAATATGATCCATAATATTAAAGCGCATTACGGAGCACTTCATGTCCTGGTGAACAATGCGGGTATGGCGCCGAGAGAACGGAGGGATATACTGGAAGCCACTGAAGAAAGCTATGATGAAGTGATGACGACAAATCTTAAAGGTTGTTATTTCCTTACGCAGCAGGCGGCCAACTGGATGATCGCTCAAAAGAAAAGCGATGAGAGCTTTAGCGGTTGCATTATCAATATTACTTCCATGTCTGCTACCGTGGCTTCTGTAAACCGAGGCGAGTATTGCCTGGCGAAGGCCGGGCTGAGCATGGCAACACAATTATTTGCGGTTCGCCTGGGTGAATTTAATATACCGGTGTATGAAGTGCGTCCCGGCATTATCCGCACGGATATGACGGCAGGGGTGAAAGAGAAATACGACAAATTGATCAATGAAGGTTTGTGCGTTCAGCAACGCTGGGGGGAGCCTGCTGATGTAGGCCGGGCTGTGGCAGCGCTTGCCAAAGGCGATTTCCCGTATTCTACCGGGCAGGTAGTAATGGTAGACGGCGGGTTGACTATACCACGATTATAATACAATGAAAAGACAGCTTACTAACATTTCAAATAATATATAGCTCATGCAAACAGCTTCCTCTTCTTCCACATTACAGCATCTCACGCGGCTGCCTGTGCTGGTGGCAGCGCTCGGGTATATGGTAGACATGTACGATCTTTTCCTTTTCAGCATCATTCGCGTACCCAGCCTGGCTTCCCTGGGGCTTCCGCAGGAGAAAATTATGGAAGACGGGCTTATGCTGCTGAATCTGCAGATGGCGGGTATGCTTATCGGTGGTATCGTATGGGGGATAATGGGCGACAAAAAAGGAAGGTTGTCCGTATTATTCGGTTCCATTTTAATTTATTCGCTGGCTAATATCGGCAATGGGTTTGTGACCTCTGTGGGCGCTTACGCAATACTACGTTTTATTGCGGGTTTCGGACTGGCCGGTGAGTTGGGCGCCGGTATCACGCTGGTATCTGAGATCTTACCTGCCCGCATGAGAGGATATGGCGCTACGCTGGTGGCTACTATGGGAGTAATGGGCGCGCTGCTGGCTTACCTGGTATCCTATTTTTTCGATTGGCGCATATCCTATTTTATCGGTGGCGGACTGGGTTTGCTGCTGATGGTGTTGCGCATCCGGGTTTTTGAATCGGGTATCTATGTCCAGTTAAAAGAGCAAAAAGTAAAACGCGGGAATATAGGGATGCTGTTCAAAAGCCGGGAACGTTTCCTTAAATATCTCAATGGTATCATCATTGGCATGCCTATATGGTTTGTAATAGGTATATTGATCACTTTTTCCCCGGAGTTTGGCGCTGCGCTGGGAGTAGATCAACCCATCAATGCGGGTAAGGCTGTAATGTTCGCCTTCTCCGGCCAGGTAGCGGGGAACCTCATCAGTGGAATGTTGAGTCAGCGGCTGCAAAGCAGGAAAAAGGCCATCCTGGTATTCCTCCTGTTATCTATGTCATTAATGCTCGTTTTTCTGCTGGCGCCCGTTAAGGATGTCTCCACGATATATGTAATATGCGCTGCTCTTGGATTTTCCAGCGGCTACTGGACACTTTTTATTACCGTGGCCGCAGAGCTTTTCGGCTCCAATCTGCGCGCTACCGTGGCTACCACCATTCCCAATTTTGTAAGAGCAACAGTGATCCCGCTTACGGCACTGTTTGCATTGCTGAAAGGAAGAACCGATATTATCCACAGCGCTTTGATCGTAGGCATATTCGCTTATCTCTTAGCCCTGTTAGCGCTTTTCTACCTGGAAGAGACATTTAAAAAAGATATGAATTATACGGAAGAAGAAAAAGCGGGTTGATGGAAGAGTATTACCTGCGGCCGCTACGGACAGAAGATCTGAAAGCTGCGATGGAACTGTCGGCTGAAGCAGGCTGGAACCAGACAGTGCAGGACTGGACGTTCCTGCTCGAAGATCCGCAGCATATCAGTGTAGCAGCAGTTTCCGGTGACAGGGTAATAGGTACAACAGTCGCCCTCAATTACGCCGGACAGCTCGCATGGATAGGTATGGTGCTGGTGAATAAAGCATATCGCGGAAAAGGAGTGAGCAAACTGCTTTTGCAATATATTTTTGAAAACTGTAAAGCAGCTATGAAGTTAGACGCCACTGCTTTGGGAGAACCGGTGTACCGGAAGTTTGGATTTTTCCCGGAATACACTATCCTAAGAATGGTGAACACAAGCGCTGCAGATATTTCCCTCCATCATGTTGATTTACCCCGGCAGGCTTTGTCAAGACATTTCTCTGCGATCATATCGCTTGATGAAATGACATTGGGCATTAAAAGGGAAAAGCTGATAGCATACTATATACAACAATATCCACTCAAAGCCTGGGTGCTGGAAGAAAACAGCCACCCGGAAGGATTTGTGCTGGGAAGAGACGGGTACCACTACCATCATATTGGCCCCATAGTAGCCGCTACTACTGCACAAGCTATATTATTGCTGAAGCAGGCGCTTGCACAACTGCCCGGTCAACCGGTTGTTGTAGATGTGCCAGCCGATAAAAAAGAGATGATACAAATACTTAAGGAATTGAACTTTGTCGAACAACGCCGGTTTATGAGAATGTACAGGAATAAAAATCCATTTGCCGGCAAGGTCAACAGGTTATTTGCTATAGCAGGCCCGGAGTTTGGATAAAATGATCAAACTAACGGCGGATACTTGAAAATTTTCATGAAGGGTTTTGCAAAAGGCTCAAATAATCGTCTTATTTTTCCGTTTGAGAATTATCAGACCCTCTACTCTATCCCATGGTGTTGACTTTTGTGAAACATACCTTAACTACTCCCCGGAGGCACTACTGTAGTTTTCTGTTATTTCTCTCCATACTTTCATCATCAGTTACAGGACAGGTAAGTGTTTCGTTCAACCCGGATAAGGAGGGAGGATGTCCTCCGTTCAGCGTTCAGTTTAGCAGCTATGTTAACGGAGCTACTGCCAGTGCTGCATATCACTGGGATTTTGGAAATGGCAACAGCAGTGATCTTAAAAACCCCGCATCAGTATATACTGAAGAAAAAACATACAAGGTTACACTTACCGTTACCGATGGAGGTAAAAACTATAGCTTTTCCAGGGAGATCACCGGCTACAAAAAGCCGGTAGCTGATTTTTCAGTGCTGGAAAAAAAGGCCTGTATTCCTGCAGTAATACATTTTAAAAGTAACTCCACACCGGGAAGCGGATCGCTTGAACGGTTTTACTGGGATTACGGCGACGGGACTGCGCAGCAGGAATATTCAGAAAATGCGTCACATACCTATATGATGCTGATGAAGCCGTCAGCCACCCTTACCGTGATCAACAGCTACGGATGCTATAGCTCGGTGACCAAGAATGAAATAGCAGAGATCCTGCCACCTATCAGCTCTTCATTTACCGCCAGCCGTCAGGTGCTCTGTAAGCCAACAGATGCGGTTCAGTTCACCAACAACAGCTCTGGTCCCGGCACATTGAACTATACATGGGATTTTGGCGACGGGCATACTTCCACCGAAAAAGAACCATCTTATGCTTTCAATAAAAAAGGTATTTATACAGTCAGCCTTACGGTGAAGAATGATGCCGGCTGCAGTATCACCAGCACACAGGCAGATTATCTCAATGTTGCGAGTTATAAAGCCGGCTTTAATGCGCCATCACTGATATGCAGGGATCAGACGGCAAGCTTTGCTGCTACCAGCACACCGGCACCCTCCAGTACGTTATGGTTTATAGACGACCAGGAAATCTACGGATGGTATTACGGCTCTTACGGATTGTCATATTCTTTTGGCGATACGCTGGAACATACCGTAAAGCTGGTAAACACTTTCGGCGCCTGTCCCGATGCAGATTCAGTAAAGATCAAGGTGAGACCTGTACCGCAACTTAACGGCTTTGTTGCCGACCTGCAAAACTTCTGTGGTGCACCGGCTACCGTAAAATTCAAAGACGTTACCCCGGATGCCGTAAAGTGGAACTGGAAATTCTATAAAGATTATTATAATGTATCTACTTCCACCGTACAGGCGCCTTCTTATACTTACACTGATGATGGAAATTATACCGTATCGCTCGAGGTAAGTAATATATATGGATGCACTGTCGGGACGATGCAAAATATTACCATCACCAGGCCTTTTGCTAATATTTACAACACAATGTATGATGCCGGTTCTTCTTATTGCGGCTATCTGAAGGTTAGTATGGCGGTCGGCAACAGCTCTGATGAGATAAAAGATTATAAATGGGTGTTTGGCGATGGCGCTACATCAACGGAGAAAGCACCGGTACATGAATTTACCAATCCCGGTAATTACTCGGTATACCTGGAGTTTACTACACAAAAAGGATGTAAGGGAATATCCAACAGGGTTCCGTTTACAGTATATAAAAAGCCCAAGGCTGACTTTATATCACTGCAGGGCACCAGTATCTGTGGCAATACTCCCGTTACTTTCAGCTATTCCGGCGGGTCAGCAATAACGTATCTCTCCTGGTTTTATGACGGCGACTATAACTATGTCTATGGCAATTCACAAACCGTGCAGTATAATGCTGCAGGTAGCTTTGATGTAAAATTAATTGCCTACAATGGAGACTGCAGTGACACCATGAAAAAACCTGGCTATATTACTGTACTACCTCCGTTCCCTAAGATCGCAGGCTACCAGCGAACCTGTGCCGGCACACGGGGCGAAATAGAATTTACCCAGTCTTCAAAAGAAGCAGAAAGCTGGAAATGGGATTGGGGCGACAAGAAAACCCAGACATACTCGACAGATGAGCCAACCGTAAAACATGAATATACTGCCACCGGCAATTATAAAGTAGTGCTGACCACCACAAATGGCGCCTGCAGTGTAAGAGATTCGGTGAATATTTCTGTCCTGCTGAAGCAGCACCCGGTGTTATCCTTACAAAAGAGCAGCGTTTGCACTAATGAAGTGATACCATTCAAAATTACGGGGTTTGAGAAAGACCCAACCTACCAGCAGGGATATTACAACAGTTATTATTTTCAAAAATGGGAGTATGAGGATGGGACAGACTTTAACGGTTATCCGTCGCTTGACTACGATACTTATTTTATAACTTCAGCAAGCGGTAAGCTTTATCCCTATCAGGTGAAAGAGGGGCAGCTCAGGGTAATTACTGTTTCATCGTATTTCGGTTGCTTCGACACTTCGAACTATGTGCCCGTTCATCTCAAAGGGGCAGCAGCAGCTTTTACCATTGAAAAGGACCGGCAATGCCTGGGAAATGCGGTGATACTGAAAGACGCGTCTACCGCCAACAATAATACCATCACAAGCTGGACATGGAATTTTGGCGACGGGCAAACACAAACGGTAAACAAGGGAGGAACAATCTCCCATACCTACAGCAACCCCGGATCGTATAATGTTACCCTGACCATTACCGATGCAGGAGGATGCAGCAGCAGTACGCCTTCCTACAGTAAATATGTAGAAACATACGGACCGAAGGCCGCCTTTGGTTTGTCAGGCACCAATGTACCTTTAAACAGTACTATCATTTTTTATAATTATACCAATTCTTACGGCAGCGATAATACACAATACAATTGGGATTTTGGCGATGGTACATCCGGCGATCAGTATTATGCGCAGCATACCTATCCCCAGGCAGGGGTATACACCGTAAAGCTTACTGCAACGGATCCGGTAACCGGCTGCTTATCAGAAGCGCCACCGCAAACTATTGTAGTACGTTATTTCAATACAGCATTCCAGTTTTCCACCTCATTTGTTACAGGCACCGACTGCGCTCCTGTTGTAGCAAACTTTGCAAATACATCTTACGGGTATACTAAAATAATATGGGATTTTGGCGATGGCGCTACTCTGCAGGATGTGAATTATCCGAGCCATGTATATAAAGATCCGGGGACTTATATCGTAACACTTTTTGTATATGGCTATAACGGATTGACGGGCGAGTACAGGGATACTGTTACCATTACCCAGCCGAGCGCCATATTGAAAGCCAGTCCGGCTGAATTATGTATAGGTCAGCCCGCAAATCTCAAAGCCAGCGGAGACAGCATCAGCCGGTATATCTGGGATTTTGGCGACGGAAATATCATAACCTCTTCTGATAGCGCTATCACACATGTCTATGCGGGCGATGGTACTTTTGCACCGCAGTTGCTGGTCACCGGCAGCAAAGGATGTACCCGCGCTGCTACGGCAGGCGACATGCTTACCATACGGCCTGATCCTGTGGTTACCATCACACCTGCAGAGCCACGTATATGCTATGGAGAAGCGGTGCAGCTAAAAGCATCGGGAGGTGTCAGTTACTCCTGGACGGCGGCAAACGGTATTTCAGATCTCCACATTTCAAATCCCGTTGTAAAACCGGGCATTACAACAACATATAGTGTTCAGGTAAAAGATGACCTCGGATGTGCGGCAACAGGAAACCATACAGTTACCGTGGTGCAAAAAGAGCAGTTAGCGGAAATGAAGGATACAGAAATTTGCTATGGCGAACAGGTGCAGCTTTCCGCCGGCGGAACATCCAAATACCAGTGGATAAAGGAAACCAATTGGTTATCCGACACCAGAGCGAACAACCCTGTGGCAAAGCCCGAAAATACCATCCGGTATACCGTGGTGGGCGGTGATTTATATGGATGCTTTACAGATACCGCTGCCACATATATTACAGTGCATCCTTTACCCACAGTAGATGCAGGAAGCGACCTGGAAATGCAGGCCGGTTCATCTGTACAGATCAGTGCCAGCGGATCGCCTGATATTGTAAGCTGGCAATGGCTGCCAGCTACCCGGCTTTCGTGCGATAATTGTGCTACGCCTCTTGCCGCGCCATTTGCGAGCACTGTATATACGGTGAAGGTAAAAACCATATATGGCTGCACGGTATCAGATGATATAGCCGTAAAAGTGCTGTGTGAAGAAAATACGGTATATATACCCAATGCTTTTACTCCAGATGGGGATGGCAGGAATGACCGGTTCGTCATATATGGTATAGGTATTGTTAAGCACCTGGTGATCTTTGACCGTTTCGGAAAAAAAGTATACGAGCGCAACAATTTCATCGGCAGGGATGTTGCTGCAGCATGGGACGGAACCTTTAACGGGCAACCGCTACCTACGGGTACCTTTGTGTATTATGCCGAAATGGAATGCCCTTCAGGAGGGCCTTTTATGCGAAAGGGAACGATCACGCTGATAAGATAATTACAAAAACGAGATCGTTTTCCGTAAGATCTTTGATTTTATTTTCTCTTTTTTACTTTCCTGCAAAACGAATGTATTATTACTCAAATAATAAGTTATTACATCCTTACTGTCGGGATGAATGATGAAGTATTCCTGAACACCGGATGCTTCGTATAAGTTTTTCTTCCCCTGCAGGTCGTGCTTTTTATTGCCCGATAATACTTCCACGATCAGGTCAGGTGCACCTTTTACCTTGCCATCCTTTATTATACCCGTATTGGCATTAGCTATAAAAATAATATCGGGTTGTACAACACTGCTATCTCCGAGAAATACGTCTACGGGAGCAAATACACATTCCCCCAAATTATTTTCCATTATATACACATTCATAATGGTAAACAATCTGCTTAATAATCGTTGGAGTTCAAAATTTGGCGCAGGTGACATATAAAGTACATTATTAATAACTTCGGATAGTGTGCCTTCCGGGAGCATTTCGAATACTTCTATAGCTGTTTTAGGCGGTTTCTGATATCTTTTATTTGTAATAGCTGTCCCCCATATAGGAAAAATACGAAATAATTCCGAAAATGCGCCCGGAGGGAATGGCTGTAACGTCGAGTATTAGCATAATAGCTGATTGTTGTTCCTTCTGCTTGTCATCCTGACGAAGGAAGCATCTGCAGCAGAACACAATGAAGCGGTGAATAATATATACCACCTTTTGCCCGGCTTTGCGACCTTTGCCTGCCCGACTAGTCATTCAGGCGGGCGTAATTTCTTGGCGTGCTTTGTGGTAAAAAATAACCGCAAAGGTAATACAAAGCCTGCCTGTCGGCAGTCAGGTTTTTCGCCCGCCTGAATGATCTTCAGATCGGGCAGGCAAAGTCCACAAAGAAATTTAATGGGTATATCCTATTTTTTGCAGGCACACCTGTCGGGCTAATTTTAACTACGCTCTGTATTTCACCTCACTTTCCTTAGCTTCTCGGCTGCCCGTTCAAGTGTCTCCTTTTTTTTGCAGAAGCAAAAACGAACTACTTTATTATCGGTGCCATCGCGGTAAAAGGCAGAAACAGGAATGGATGCCACTCCATGATCCTTTGTCATGCGAACGGCAAAATCCATCTCGGATTCGTTGCTGAAATGCCCGTAGCTGCCCAGGATAAAATAGCTGCCAAAAGAATCGTGCATCCTGAAGGGCGTTTCTTTCATCAGGGATAAAAAAAAGTCTCTCTTCTGTTGTACAAAATTCCCGAGAGAAGTATAGTATTCTGTTTTCTCCAAAAATTTAGCGAGCGCTATCTGCTTAGGGCTGTCGCAGGAAAAGCAATTGAACTGGTGCACTTTCCTGAATTCCCGCATGGGTGCTGCCGGCGCCACACAGTAGCCGATCTTCCATCCGGTGCAGTGATAAATTTTGCCGAAAGAAAAGCATACAAAGCTCCGCTCCAGCAGCTCCGGATAGCGAAGCATGCTCTGATGCTTCCGGTCATCAAAAATGACATGCTCGTATACTTCATCACTTAAAATAAAAATATTCGTTCCCAGCACCAGCTTTTTTAATTCGGCTATATCTCTTTCAGACAATATCGCCCCCGTAGGGTTATTGGGAGAATTAAGCATGATCATCCTGGTGCGTGGAGTTATGGCTTTACGCACTGCATTCCAGTTAATGCTGTAATCCGGGAAATGCAGGGGTAGCAGTACCGGTACGGCGCCATTGATCTCAATATTCGGGATATAGCTGTCGTAGCAGGGTTGAAACACAATCACTTCATCGCCCGGCCGCAGCACGGAAGTAAGTGCTGTATAAATGGCATAGGTGCCGCCCGGTGTAATAGTGATTTCCGTATCCGGGTTTACTCCGGCAGCATACAGGCTGAAAATCTTTTCCGACAGTATTTCCCTTAACGGCATATACCCGTTCATGTGCACGTATTGATTGAAGCCTTTCAGCATTGCTTCATTCACTCTCGCTATCAGCTCATCGTGCATGGGAAAATCAGGAAAGCCCTGCCCGAGGTTTACGGCATTGTGTTCGACAGCCAATGCGCTCATCACCGTGAAAATGGTAGTGCCTGTATTGGGAAGCTTTGAAAGTATTGCGGGGCTCAATTCAATTGGTTTTGGGCGTAAAATTATCTGTTTCTGTTGTAGCAATAAATACCCGGTAGGGAATAAATAAGTTTTATTTTAGTGTAGGATAAAGAGATGTAGATGCATTGGCGCAGGCGAAAAGGTGCGAAGAGCTGATGCCGGAAACATTTTCCGGGCTGATAAGAAAGCTTGAACAGAAAGTAAAGGATTAATGTGCTCCGTGCTGTGCAGGATTTCCAGTCTTCTGACTTAGAACGAACCGACTTATTTGAAATCCATCAAACAAGTTTAAATTCGCCCGTTATAAATAAACATGATGGCTAAACAGCAACAACAATTAAGTCCGGAGAACTATATCCGCCAGCGATCACGCAGTCTGCCTATCAGTGACTGCTACATTAATAAAGGCAGGGAAGATTCGGGTATTGCACAGGTGATGGTAATACGCAAACACAGCAATGGCAATAGTACTTTTTGCCTGTATATAGTGGACTTGTATTGCCTGGGAATAAAAGAGACCACATTCCGGTTTAACCAGACAGAAAAAGAGCTTGAAGAAGTTTTTGAAAGTTTTAAAGATACCTTTGATATAGAGCAGGTGGATTATACCCTGGCGCACAATATTATTTATGCTGCCCTGGCTTATGCAGATGAGTTAGGCTTTAAGCCACATAAAGATTTTACTCAAATCACCAGCTATTTTTTAGAAGAAGATACAGAAGATATAGCGCTGATAGAAATAGAATGTGGAAAGAATGGCAAACCTCTTTACGCCCCGGGTCCTTACGATTCGGCAGCCAAAGTCCGTCAGATAATTAACCAGTTGGAGAAAGTTACAGGAAAAGGCGGATACGATTATATAGTTTCCGATAACGCATTTTAACTCCTTTATATAGCAACATGATGCCCTCAAAAACCCTTGTTTGCCTGGCAGGCTTTTTGCTTTGCCTGTGTACAGCTAAGGCGCAATCCCCGCGTATTAAAAATGTTATTGTAGTTACAACAGACGGTTTTCGCTGGCAGGAGCTGTTCAAAGGAATGGACACTGCTATTGCCAATAACCCGGCTTTTAACCAGGGAGAAAAGGAGCAGGTCTATGCCGCCTACTGGGATGAAGATGAAACCATCCGGCGGAAAAAATTATTCCCGTTCATCTGGGGCGAGTTTGTGCGTAAAGGCCAGTTGTATGGCAACCGGAAGTACCAGAACTTTGTAAATGTAACCAACCCTTACTCCTTCTCTTACCCGGGATATAATGAGCTCTTTACCGGCTTCGCAGACAGCGCTATCAATACCAATCATTATCCCGATAATCCTAATCTTAACGTATTCGAGTTCATTAACCATCAGCCTGGCTATCGGGGACGCGTAGCCGCATTTGGTTCCTGGGAGGCGTACCGGCGTATCCTGCGCAAAAAACAAAGCGGCTTTCCTGTAATAGCCGCTTTTGATACTATTGACTGGAAAAATGCATCTTACCCGGAGCAGGTGATCAACCGCATGAAGCAGCAATCTTACAAGCCCGAGGGTGAAGAAGGATGCATGGACGTATTTACCTATTTCCAGGCAATGGAGTACCTGCGCACACACCAGCCCCGGGTGCTCTATCTCGCCCTGCTGGAAACGGATGAATGGGCGCACCGGAAGATGTATAAAAACTACCTTGACGCCGCTCACCAATTAGACAACTGGTTGCAGGATCTCTGGCAATTTGTGCAGCAATCTCCTGTATATAAAAACAACACAGTTCTCCTTATTACCACCGATCATGGTCGCGGCGATATCAATAAGCTGCAATGGACAGGTCATGGAGGCATAAAGGGAGCTGATGAAATATGGCTGGGCATTATAGGCCCGGGGATCAGCGCTAAAGGAGAAGTGAAAACGCCGATGCAGTTATACCAAAAGCAGGTTGCGCAAACTATTGCTTCATTGTTAAACCTCCAATTCGTGGCAAACCATCCCGTTGCAGATGCGATTTCGGAGATATGGTAGAGAGGGTTTCCTGCCGTTGGAAGGTTGGAATCCCTGATAAATAATTGTATTTTTATTACATGGAACTAAGGGAACCAGCCGTTGCTTACGGCAAACAAAAATTTACCATTGAAGAATACCTTGCAATGGAAGAAGCAGCCACTGAAAAGCATGAATATTACAAAGGTGAGATCTTCGCTATGTCTGGCGCTAAATTGCCGCATAATATCATATCCAGAAACCTGCTTATCGGATTAGGTATTAAACTGAACGGTAAAAAATGCCAGCCTTTCGGCAGCGACCAGCGTATACATATAGAAGTGAATACACTTTTTACTTACCCCGATATTTCTATTATTTGCGGTGCACCGGAAACGCTTAATAATGACGACCTGAATGTTTTGAACCCGGCAGTAATTATTGAAGTACTTTCTCCATCCACCAGAAACTATGACCGCGGCGAAAAGTTTAAGCTCTACCGCGATATACTCACGCTAAAAGAATACATACTGGTGGACTCCGAGAGCATACACATTGAAATATTCCGGCTGAATGCATCAAACCACTGGGAACTGGAAGAATACAATGCAGCGGAGAAAATGCTGTATATCAAAACGATCAATGAAAATATTGCTTTAGCGGATATTTATGCCGGGGTACAATTGGGCAGCGTATAAAGTGAGCAGGGTTCCGAACCCTTCATCAAACAGGTATTCCGTTTTTATGAACGGTCATTCTTTTTGAGTTTTAAACGGGAGCGCTAAAGATAATAACTACAGCCAAAGCTGCCTGCCACATTATCCAATAATTAAGTTTTACCACAATTGCGCTGCTCCGGTATTTTGTAGTACCTTTGCACGCTTAAAAATCAGGCTTCAGGTCTGTATCTACAGTGGAGATCACTGTTAAAAGCAAATTTGAAGTTAAAGAAACAACAATGCAGATAAGAAACATAGCGATCATCGCGCACGTTGACCACGGTAAAACCACATTGGTTGACAAGATCTTACATCAAACCAATGTATTCCGCGCCAACCAGGAAAGTGGTGAGCTCATCATGGACAGCAATGACCTGGAAAGGGAAAGGGGCATCACCATTTTCAGCAAAAACGCCTCCGTGGCATACAAAGGAGTGAAGATCAATGTAATAGATACTCCGGGGCACGCTGACTTTGGAGGTGAAGTGGAAAGGGTATTGAAAATGGCAGACGGCGTATTGCTGCTGGTAGACGCTTTTGAAGGCCCCATGCCGCAAACCCGCTTTGTTTTGCAGAAAGCCCTGCAACTGAACCTGAAACCGATAGTTATTATCAATAAGGTTGATAAGCCCAACTGCCGCCCGGATGAAGTACATGATGCGGTGTTTGAATTATTCTTCAACCTGGATGCTACGGAAGAGCAGCTCGATTTCCCTACATTTTATGGTTCAGGCAAAAACGGCTGGTTCAATGATTCCCTTACCCCCAGCGAAGACATTACCCCCCTGCTGGACGGTATCTTAAAATATGTGCCCGAACCAAAAGTAAGTGAAGGCGCCCTGCAGTTGCAGATCACTTCACTTGATTATTCGTCCTTCCTCGGCCGTATTGCAGTAGGGAAAGTGACCCGCGGCAGTATTAAGGAAAACCAGCCTATAGCGCTGGTACAGGCTGACGGCACCATCAAAAGATCAAGGGTAAAAGAATTATACATATTTGAGGCATTAGGCAAGAAAAAAGTATCTGAAGTGCTTGCCGGCGATATCTGTGCTGTAGTAGGGCTGGAAGACTTCAATATTGGCGATACCATTGCCGATGCAGAGAACCCTGAAGCCTTACCGGTGATCAGCGTGGATGAGCCTACTATGAACATGCTCTTCAGTATCAATAATTCTCCTTTCTTTGGTAAAGACGGGAAATTTGTTACCAGCCGCCACCTGCGCGACAGGCTGATAAAAGAAACAGAAAAAAATCTGGCATTGCGTGTAACGGACAATGACAACGGAGACAGCTTCCTGGTATACGGCCGCGGTATCCTGCACCTGGGTGTGCTGATCGAAACCATGCGCCGCGAAGGATATGAGCTGACGGTTGGCCAACCGCAGGTAATTGTAAAAGAAATTGACGGTAAAAAATGTGAGCCCTACGAAACGCTGGTGGTGGATGTGCCTGAAGAATTTGCGAGTAAGGTTATTGACCTGGTATCCCGCCGTAAAGGTGAAATGCTGGTAATGGAGACTAAGGGAACCATGCAACACCTGGAATTTGATATCCCCTCCCGCGGATTGATAGGTCTGCGCACACAAATGCTTACTGCTACTACCGGAGAGGCAGTGATGGCTCACCGTTTCAGCGAATATAAGCCCTGGAAAGGCCCTATCCCCGGAAGGAACAACGGTGTATTGCTTGCCAAGCAGGGCGGCACCACTACAGGTTACTCTATAGACAAACTGCAGGATCGCGGTACTTTCTTTGTTGACCCGGGTGAAGACATATATGCAGGTCAGATCATTGCCGAGCACATTAAGCCCGGCGACCTTGTAGTGAATGCCATTGAAGGAAAAAAACTTACCAATATGCGCGCCAGCGGCAGCGATGCGGCTACCAATATCGCACCTAAAACTTTGATGACGCTGGAAGAATGCATGGAATATATCCAGTTTGATGAATGTATTGAGGTGACCCCCAACTTTATCCGCATGCGTAAGGTAATACTGGATGAAGAGGAAAGGAAGAAGCAATCTAAAAGAATGAGCGCTCAGGAAGCGTAAAGTCTCTCCCGGCCTCTCCAAAGGTAAAACGTGAAACGATAGACTGGAAACCGTAAACTATTTTCGTGCCCTCGTGTCTTTGTGGTTCAATGCACTCTCTGTGCCCACCCTGCCTCCGTGGTTCAAACCGCCAGATGAACTAACTTGCACTGACATTATCACCGGGAGACCGCGATAATATAGTAACATTGGCAATGCATCAACGGGAACTCTTTTTAAAACATGTTGCTCAAACTTCTCCCGCTCCCATTGGGCTGGAAATAGTAAAAGCGAAAGGCAGCTATTTGTATGACGGTAGCGGCAAGTCTTTTCTTGACCTGATCGCAGGCATCAGCGTTTGCAATATCGGGCATTGTCATCCTGCAGTGGTTGACGCTGTAAAACAGCAGGCAGAACAATACCTGCACCTGCTGGTATACGGTGAGCTTATAGAAACACCACAGGTGGCTTATGCACATTACCTTACACAGCATCTGCCGGCTTCACTGAACGCCGTATATTTTACCAATTCCGGTGCTGAAGCCGTTGAAGGCGCAATGAAGCTGGCCAAAAGGAGCACCAACCGCACACAGATCATTGCCTTTAATAAATCTTATCACGGGTCTACACAGGGAGCGCTCAGCATCATAGGAGATGAGTATTGGCGTAATGCCTACCGCCCGTTATTACCCGGCATTCTTCATCTTGAATATAACTCTCCGGATGACCTGGAGTATATTGACGGGCAGACCGCCTGTGTGATAGCAGAAACCGTGCAGGCCGAGCGTGGCGTTGTTGCACCTGATAAAGCCTGGATGCAGGCGCTTCGCAAGAAATGCAGCGAGACAGGAGCGCTGCTGGTACTTGACGAGATCCAGACCGGTTTTGGAAGGACCGGCACCCGCTGGGGCTTTGAGCAGTTTGGCGTAGTGCCCGATATTGTATTGCTGGGCAAAGCGCTGGGCGGAGGCATGCCGCTGGGCGCTTTCGTAGCAGACAGGGCGCTGATGCGGAACCTTACCGATAATCCGGTGCTCGGGCATATCACTACCTTTGGAGGGCACCCCGTGAGCTGTGCCGCAGGATTGGCTGCGATGAAAGTATTGCATGACGAAAATATAATACCGTGTGTAAGGGAAAAGGCGAAGTTGTTCTTATCGCTGCTACAGCATCCGGCAATTTTGAATGTACGTTCGGCAGGGTTGCTTATTGCCGTGGAGTTTGAAAGCTTTGAACGCAATAAAAGCATTATTGACCGCTGCATTGAACAGGGCGTGCTGACGGATTGGTTTTTGTTCGCTCCCGAATGCATGCGCATTGCACCGCCCCTGACTATTACCGACGAGGAGATCAGGCTTGGCTGCAGGGTCATTCTTGAAGCCGTTGAAAGCAGCAGGTAATGATAAGTCGGGCAGATTATGTCTGTGTTTATCGTGAAAAGAGAAAGCCCGCCCGGCTGAATGCCATTCGGACGGGGATAAAAGTGAGAGGCGCTCACGTCTGTCGTTTCACGTTTCTCGTTCTCTTATTTCTCGTTTGACACAGCAGTAGTATTGCATGCCGCACAATGCTGCATAGCGATAAGAACGTACAAGAGTGTGACACAACAAAAGCTTAATAGCAGCACTTAAGCCTGCTCCATAATAAAAATTGTATTAAAAAAATATACTTTCGTTGATATGCCGGACAACAAAGCCATCATTGAAAAATTTTACACCTCCTTTCAGCAGTTAGACGCCGGAGGTATGAACAGTTGCTACAGCGAGGATATTGTTTTCAGCGACCCTGTTTTTATGATACTGAAAGGGGATGAAGTAAGAGCGATGTGGGCAATGCTTTGTACAACCGCGAAAAGCTTTTCTCTCTCCTTCTCCGATATTGAGCTCCTGGATGAAGAATATGTTACCTGCAAATGGCAGGCGGTATATGTTTTTTCCAAAACAGGGCATAAAGTTACTAACAACGTAAAGGCATATATGCGCATTATTGACGGCAAGATCACCGAGCACAGCGATGCTTTCCGCCTGAGCACCTGGATAGGACAGGCGCTGGGCTGGAAGGGAGTGCTATTCGGCTGGACAGGACTTGTGAAAAAAAAGGTGCAGCGTACTGCAAGGGAAAGCCTGCTGAAATATATGGAAGTGAATGGTGAATAGGCAATAGTGAATGCCCGCCCGGCAAACGCCAGTCGGACGGGGTGAGAGGGGAGACGATAAACGTCAAACGTGAGAGGGGAGAACGACAAACGTGAAACGACAAAATGTGAGAGGCGAACCTGAAACCTGAGCCCTTCCCCTACCTCAATTCCACCACCTCGTTTTTGGCAATAATATGATGCAGTTTAATAGTAAGCGCATGAAAGAGCATTTTGGCATTGGCATTCCGTTCAATATAATAAGCTGCTCTGTCCAGTTCTTCTATGATGGACTGGTGTTGCTGAAGCGCTGCTATTTTATTCAGCCTTAGTGCAAAATCTCTTTCTGTTTCAGGAAGCTGCTCCGCATACTGCGGCATGACCTGCAAACGGATACTCTGCTGGAGCAGGTGATTAAAATACCTTAAAAACTGCTTTTGTTTTTCCCTGCCCTGGCGGCTGATCTCTTCTATCCACTTTACCTGGGCAACGGGTCCTGTTTTGAGGATGGCATTCAGCCACTCCCGCAACATGCCCTGCCAGTCGTCGCCCGTGTGCTGCAGGAGTTGCAAAGCTTCATGATAGTTCCCTTCTGCAACAAGCGCCAGTTGTCTTGCAGCGGCGGCATCTGTTCCGCATCGTTCTGTTAATGCTTTTTCAATATCATTTACAGAAAGCATAGGCACCTTAACCAGTTGCGTTCTGGAGAGTATGGTAGGTAAGATAAGGCTCTCATTTTCGGCCACCAGGAGAAACAAAGTGCCTGGCGGCGGCTCCTCGATCAGCTTGAGCAGCTTGTTGCCCTCATTACCCAGGTATTCGGGAAGCCACATCAATAATATCTTATAGCTGCTTTCAAAACTTTTGAGGTTAAGCTTTCTGATAATATCTGCACATTCATACGCTGTAATATTTCCCTGCTTGTTTTCGGCGCCAATAAACTGCAGCCAGTCGAATGCATTGCCATAGGGATATTGCTTCACAAAATCCCGCCACTCTGCAATATAGTCGGTGCTGAGAGGTTTATCGCCCGGCTTGCGGGGCACTACAGGATAAGAGAAATGAATATCAGGATGCACCATACCCGCCACTTTGGAATAAGATGGAGACCGCTGCATCCATTCATCGGCCTGCTGCCATGTGTGATGAGCAACTGCTGCGGGCTCTTCTCCGAAAAGAGAGGCACCGGCCTGCTGGCTCGCATTTTGCCCTGCGGAAAACAGGGAAACATAATTGGCAAAAGCCAGCGCAAGGGGAAGCGATCCGGAACCTTCCTTTCCCAGGAATAATAACGCATGACTGAGACGGCTCTGGGCTACCAGTTGTACGAGGTGATCTTTTACTTCATCCTGAGCAATAACATCTTTGAAAAGCATGGGCGCTAAAATAAGCATTTCGGGGAAATGAGCTATTGCGCTTATCGCATCTTTTGAACAGGAGAGCGTACTGATTTTTGTTTTTTCTGGGGCTTTTGGAGCGGTTCTCCATACCTTTCCATCACAAGGGCTGTGCTTCCTAAGATCTCTGCTTCATAACCCAGGGCGGAAAGCCCGATCTCTGTATTGACTGCGAGGCGGGGAATGCAATGCTCATTCAGCGCCTGCTGTATCGGGGCCTGCCATATTTTTCCCGCGAACGCTCCTCTGCCGCTCAATACTACCAGCCCCGGGTTTAATAAATGTATCAATATTGCAATCCCCCGGCCTATATTATACCCTGCTTCAGAAAGCAGTTCTATGGCAAACCTGTCTCCTTTACCCGCGTACAGAATAATAGCTTCAGCGTCTTTTTCAAGGCTTTCATCAGTACCTTTTACAAGCTCTTTCAGCGCTGTTATCCTGCCGGAACGGATGCCTTCTTTGGCCTTTTCAACTATAACAGTTAAAGAGGTTTCTGTTTCAAGACATCCGCTTTTTCCGCAACTGCACAGCTTGCCATTATTGAAAAGAGGGATATGGCTGAATTCACCTGCAAAACCGTTCTCTCCCCTGAAAAGCTCTCCGCCCATTATCATACCAAGCCCAACACCCCACCCGATATTGATCACCATCGCAGTTTTGCGGTTGCGTGCAGCGCCGAAGCGCAGCTCTGCCAGCGCAACAATACTGGAGTCGTTATCAATAAAGGCAGGAATGCCTGTTTGAGAGGTTATGCTGTCGGTGATAGTACCTTTCGTTTGTAAAAAAGTATAATTCACTCCCTGCTGGGCATCTACAAAACCGGGCATACCTATACCTATGCCAAGGATCTTATTTTTACTGATCCCCGATTTTTGAATGACCTCTTCTATTTTAGCGATCAGTATATCTAAAGCCCTGGGGTTATTTGCCAGGGGCAGCTCGAATTTTTCAACCGGGCTTATATACCTGTTTTGCATATCTACTATGGCAATTCTTGTAAAAAACTGGTCCATAGCTACTGCGACAGTATATAAAATATCCGGTTGCAGGGAATACATCAGCGGCCGTCGGCCGCCGCTTGAAGGAGCATACCCTGTTTCCACTACTGTGCCGTCTGCAATAAGCTCATTCAGCATTTTTGTAGTAAGAGAAAGGCTTTTCTCAATCTTTGCGCTAAGCTCCGCGCAGGATAACAAATTGGAAAAGTATAGTTGCCGTATGATTTTTTTCTTATAGGATAAACTTTTACCCGCCATTTATCACAAGTGTGAATGATTCAATAGTTTATTATAATTAATGTTAAGATAAGACAAGTTTCTTAATAAACAGGAATAAGTGGATCAAAATGGGAAAGGGTTAGGGTAATAAATTACAAAAATTAACCTTTGCCATTAAAAATCTGTGCCGCAGATAATTCCACGGGAACTATATATCCAGAATCGATTTTTGAACGTTCTTTTTAATTGTGCCGGAACGATATAAACAGGCAAAGAAATTTTAGATTACAGATCAGAGCCGTTAGATTTGTTGAGCAAACGGTTGCTTTACAAAGCTATTGAAACCAAAACCTTTTGTTTATGGTTATTAATCTGAGCACAGCACACTCGCTTTTGAGCAATTGGGTGGCAGAATTAAGGCATACTGATATTCAGTCGGACAGAATGCGGTTCCGGAAGAACCTGGAGCGTATTGGTGAGGTTATCGCTTATGAGATCAGCAAGGAATTGGAATGGGAGGAAAGGGATGTACCTACGCCGCTTGGAGTTTCGGTGTGTAAAATATTAAAAGAGCAGCCTGTGCTGGCTACAGTGCTGCGGGCGGGAGTGCCTTTGCATCAGGGATTGCTCAATTATTTTGATAAGGCGGATAATGCATTTATCTCTGCTTACAGGAAGCATCACCGCGACGGATCTTTTGAGATCAGTATCGAATATGTTTCCTGTCCTGATATAGACAGCAGGATATTGATCATATCCGATCCCATGCTGGCCACAGGAGCGTCATTAGTGAAAGCGATACAATTCCTGAAAGCGGAGGGACAGCCTAAGGCCATTCATGTAGTGACTGCTATCGCCTGTACTGTTGGTATAGAATACCTTCGACGGGAAGAGCCTGAAGTAAAACTGTGGTGCGGCGCTATTGACGATGAGCTTACGGCCAAAGGCTATATTGTTCCCGGGTTAGGGGATGCGGGAGACCTTGCTTTCGGCCCAAAATTGCAATCTTAATACAAATTTTGTAACTTGAAGTACATTAATGCTGTTCGCATGAAAAAGGTTCCTGCTCTGCTTGTGGTGGTAATAACGCATTTATATGTGCACGCTCAGGATCCGCATTTTTCACAATTCTTTTCTTCACCGCTGACATTAAATCCTGCTTATACCGGCAAGTTTGACGGTACATTTCGCGTAGCAGGCAACTATCGTAACCAATGGCCTACCATCAATAATGCGTTTACCACTGCTACTGCTTCTGTTGATTTTGACATTTTACAAAACCGGATCCCGGAATTTGATACCTGGGGAATAGGTATAATGGGAATGAATGATCAAAGCGGAGATAAAATTTTAACCAATAACTTTTTGGCCGTCTCCACTGCCTATCACAAGGCCCTTGACGAGAACGGCTACCACGTGCTTACAGTAGGTTTTCAGGGCACGTATGCCAACAAACGCCTTGATATCTCGAAAGCTAATTTTGAAGATATGCTGAGAGCAGACGGGTTTACCGGCACCACGCAGGAAGATTTTGCAAGTAACACGCGAAATATTGCTATTAATTATTTTGATGTGAATGCCGGTCTGCTGTATTCAGGCAGTACTAATGGATATAATAATTTTTATCTTGGTGTTTCCACCTATCATATCAACCGCCCCAAAGAGTCTTTCAGGGGTGGTAATTATATTCTAAGTCCCAGGGCAACCATTCATGGAGGCGGGTATATGCCTGTAGGACGGATCACTACGCTGCATGCCAGCTTCATCCACCAGCGGCAGGCGGGCGCAACGGAAACGGTAGCAGGAGCGGCACTTGCCTTCCGGCTGAATGAAGATGAAGATAATGAAACTAATCTGTATGCAGGTATGTGGTACAGGTTTGGAGATGCTTTTATTCCTTATGTGGGGATCGAATTTGCAGGGCTTAGAATAGGCTACAGCTACGATGTCAATAATTCCTCTCTCAACACGGCTTCCAACAGCAGGGGCGGTAATGAAATATCATTGATCTTTATAAAGAAACCTTCTGATCCTAACCGGAGGAAGCTGGGGTGCCCGAAGTTTTAATACTTTAAGTTTGACGGATGAACAAGGCCATAACTAATGTCAATCCGCCCGGTCGCATTCTTTTGGCAAGCCTGGTGGGCACAACCATTGAGTTTTTCGATTTTTATATCTATGCAACTGCTGCCGTTCTGGTCTTCCCGGGATTATTTTTTCCGGAAACAGATCCCACGTCTGCCACGCTGCAATCCCTGGCCACTTTCGCCCTGGCTTTTTTTGCCAGGCCGCTTGGCGCCGTGCTGTTCGGGCATTTCGGCGACCGGAAGGGACGGAAAGCCTCGCTGGTGGCGGCGCTGATGACGATGGGTCCTTCCACTGTAGCCATCGGACTTTTACCAACCTACGAGTCTATCGGCGTTGCAGCTCCTATCTTGCTGGCTCTTTTCCGTTTCGGGCAGGGGCTTGGGCTTGGCGGTGAATGGGGCGGTGCTGTGCTGCTCGCTACCGAAAATGCGCCCCCGGGCAAAAAAGCCTGGTATGGCATGTTTCCCCAGTTGGGCGCGCCAATCGGGTTCCTTATTTCCAGCGCTACTTTTTTTATTCTTGGCAAAACCCTGACCGACCGGCAGTTTTTCCATTACGGCTGGCGTATCCCGTTTATAGCCAGTGCCGTGCTCGTTTGGGTTGGACTGTATGTGCGGCTGAAGATCACCGAGACTCCCGACTTCTTGAAGGTCATCGAAAAGAATGAGCGGGTGAAAGTGCCCGTGGCTGACGTATTTGTGAGGCATACCCGGGCTGTTGTACTGGGCACTGCAGCAGCCATCACCACCTTTCTTTTGTTTTACCTGATGACGGTATTCACCCTGAGCTGGGGGGTGTCGGCACTGCATTATCCCAAGACCGGTTTCCTCGTGGGGCAAATGATATCCATGCTGTTCTTTGGCCTGGGTATTCCCCTTTCAGCCATACTGGCCGACCGTTATGGCAGGCGCCCGATACTGATGCTGGCTACCGCCGCCATTTTTGTATTCGGGTTATTTTTTTCGACCCTGTTTGTTGGCGGTAACCTGGTTATGATCAATGTATTCCTGTCTATCGGCATGTTCCTGATGGGACTGACCTATGGCCCGATGGGCACGGCGCTGGCAGAGATCTTTCCGCCTGCCGTGCGCTATACGGGATCATCGCTGGCCTTTACGCTGGCCGGCATACTGGGCGCCTCACTTACACCTTATCTTGCCACAACACTGGCAAACAACTATGGACTTCCTGCCGTTGGTTATTACCTGTCTATCGCTGCGGCTGTTACTTTTGCGGCACTGATGGCGGCGCGATCATCCATGAGGGAGAAATGATGGATTATTATTGCAGCCTTCTCCTTTAACAAGATGAACAAAACTGATTTGCATTATTTTCCAAACAAAAAGCGGCAACCTTTAGATTACCGCTTAACTTTTTTTGCGAGATGCTCCTATGCTGGAAAAATACTGGTAGTCCCGACAAGAATCGAACTTGTATCTAAAGTTTAGGAAACTTCTATTCTATCCATTGAACTACGGGACCGTTTATCTGCTCTTCTTAAATTCTTCAGATCGAATTTTATAGCAGGGCGCAAAAATAATAGTTTATCTCCATCTTTAAAAGGCTAATTTCATTACTTTCACCGCTATATAACCTGAAAGATGAAAATACGTCTTGCCGTAGCGCTTATAATGACATTTGCCTGCGCAAAAAGCTTTGCCCAGCAGAAAATGAGCCCTCATATCAACCATGTGGCAGTATATGTGGTGGACCTGCAAAAAAGCGGGGATTTTTATATGAATGTGCTTGGGCTCGACAGTATCCCCGAGCCCTTTCACGATGGCAGGCATATCTGGCTCAGGATCGGCCCGGGCGCCAGTATGCATATTATTCAGGGGGCGGAGGCTAAAAAAGAATATTACAAAAACAATCATTTTTGCTTTAGTGTCAATTCGGTGGACGATTTTACCGCCCTGCTCAGGAAGAAATCCATTCCTTACGAAGATGTTGCAGGCAGGCAGATGAGCGTCACTACAAGGGTAGACGGGGTGAAGCAGATCTGGCTCCGGGATCCCGACGGCTACTGGATAGAGATCAATGACGATAAAGACAAATAAGGTAAGTTTTGTAAATCAATCTGTTGCGTATCAGGAACCATCTTTATACCTGTCAGGCACCGTTTATATTTCTGCTGCATTCCCGTTTGGCTTCCCTATCTTTGCAGCCCTAAAAAGTGCGTATGAAGTTTTACAATGTATTGATCAAATACCGTCTGCCCCTGGGGTTTCTGGCGCTGGCGCTTGCTATAATCGTTAATATATATTCAGGATTTTGGCCTGCATTCACTTTATATTTTCTTGCTTTGATCGCTGTAGTGAGTCATTTCCTGTTTGGTCCTATGCGGCTGATACAGGGATATATGGAAGACGGGGATATTGAAGGCGCCCAGAAGGTGCTGGATTCCATCCGGTTCCCCAACCTGCTTATCAAGCCGGTGCGTAGCGTATATTATTTCCTCAAGTCGAACCTCGCCTTGTTCAAGCAGGATTTTGATACTGCGGAAGTTTTAATGAAAAAAAGCCTCAGCCTGGGCATGCCGATGAAGGAAACCGAAGGTGCTGCGTATTTTCAGTTAGGCAGTATTGCCATGCAGAAAAGCAATATGAAGCAGGCGGAAGAATACATCCGCAAGGCAATAAGGGCCGGGTTGCCCGATAAAGAAAATACAGCAGCGGCTTACCTGCAGATGTGCCAGATATTTATCAATAAAAGGGAGTTCAGGGCGGCAAAGGATTATTTCCGGCGTGCAAAAGAACAGAAGCCCACGACATCCCAAGTGGTAGACCAGATAAAGCAAATTGAAAAATATATCAGCAGGATCCCCGGCTGATAACTATAAAATCCTTATAAAGAAAAGGCCGCAATATTATAATATTGCGGCTTTTTTCACAAAAGTAGCGCACTCTTAAGTCTATAGTAGGTGGCGTGCTCATCAAATGGTTCCAACGGCTGGTGATAGCCTGAACGCTACTTATATCATAAATATATTAAAGTTTTTCAGTTTGACAATACTACAAAGTGGTTATTATGTTTGATGTTTTAACTTTGTGTTTAGTGATAATAAACATTTAGAACAACAATACATCTACGTTACGGTGGATCATATATCTGTACGATTAATTTATCCTTCCGGCGTTCAGGCTAAATCAAAAACGGTAAAAAGCATATAATCAATAGCTTTGATATAAATGATATGTTGACAAATGAACGATAAAGAAAAAATATTCCTGGAATATTATAATGCTTTGAATGAGCCGCAAAGGACTGCTGTTGATACCATAGAAGGTACTGTTTTGGTAGATGCAGGTCCCGGCACAGGTAAAACGCAGGTATTAGCATTGCGGATAGCCAATATCCTGAGGCAAACTGATACTAATCCCAATAATATACTTTGCTTAACCTATACCGACAACGGCGCTGTTGAAATGCGTAACCGTCTGCTGCGCATTACAGGGAGCGCTGCGTATGGTATCCGCATTCATACTTTTCATTCATTTTGTAACGAAGTCATCCAGGATAATCTTACATACTTCGGCAAGCTCAATCTTTCGCCTATAGGTGATCTGGAAGAAATTGATCTTTTTTATAAGCTGATAGACGCCATTCCTGCTGATAATAAACTGAAGCGTTTCCGCGGCGATATATACTATGAGAAGGACAGGTTGAAATCTTTATTCGGCCTGATGAAGAAGGAAGCATGGACCCCTGAATATCTGAATGAAAGAATTGATGATTATATAAACGGGCTACCGGTAAAAGATGGTTTTTTTTACAAGAGAAAATATAAAGGCTTTGAAGCCGGGACTCCCAGGGAAGCGGCTATTTATGATGAAACAGAAAAAATGGAGATCCTGCGTGCCGCAGTGAACCTCTATCCGCAATACAATGCAATGATGGCGGCAGCCGGCAGGTATAATTTTGACGATATGATATTGTGGGTGCTGAAAGCATTGGGGGAGAACAATAACCTTTTGCTTGACTACCAGGAGCGTTTCCTGTATTTCCTTGTAGATGAGTTCCAGGATACGAGCCGCTCCCAGACCCTGTTGCTTCAGCATCTTACAGGCTATTGGGATGTTCCCAACCTCTTTGTGGTAGGCGATCCTGACCAGGGCATTTTTTCGTTCCAGGATGCAAATATTGAAAACATTAAGACATTTGAGAAGAAGTATAAAAACAGCTTAACCAAAATTGAGCTTATTCATAATTACCGGTCTACTACAGCCGTGCTAAATGCCGCTCATAAGCTTATTATATATAATACCGGCCGGGTAAAGAAAAACGATCTCCCGCTGATGTCCGCTAACCCCGTATTTAAAGATATTGATATAGCGCCTGTTATAGTTGAATATGCCAACACCGGCCAGGAAGCCATTGATGTTACCATACAGATAGAGCAACTATTGCAGCAGGGTACCAGTGGAAAAGAAATAGCGGTGATCTATCGCAATCACGCGCAGATTGAAACCATTGCCTCTATGCTTGAAGGCAGAAATATACCTGTGAACGCGAAGAAGAAGATTGATATACTGCAACTGCCCTTCATTCAAAACCTGCTGCTGATATTACAATGGATCGAAAGAGAAAAGTACATCCCCTACAGTGGTGACGATATCCTGTTTTTATTGCTGCATAGTGACTTTTTTAAGCTCCGACCGCTTGATATTGCCAGGCTGACAATTGCTGTTAACGCAAAAAACAGGGCGGCAAAAGAAGATATGTTTTCCCTGCGCCGCATAATGGCGGAAACGGCCGCCCCGGAAGCTGACCTGTTTAATCAGCCCGACGGTCAATCTGTAAAAGAGATCAGCAATACATTAGAGTCTTTGCTCAAAGCTTCGGTTAACAATACTGTACAGCAATTGCTGGAACTGGTTATCCAGCGGGCAGGCGTGCTTTCTTATGTTATGCAAAGCGCTGACAAGCCCTGGCTGATGCAGGTGCTGAATGCATTGTTTGATCATCTGAAAGAAGAAAGCCGCCGCAACCCTGATATAACGCTGAAAGAATGGCTGGATAATATAGAAATGATGAAGGCAGGCCGGTTGCCGGTACCATTATATAAAATCACTGCAAATGATGAGGGGGTGAATATGGTAACCGCCCATGGCGCCAAAGGCTCGGAATATGCTCATGTGTTTTTGATCGGCTGCACGCAAAAAATCTGGGATGATAAGAATAAGGGTAATAACCGCTCTTATAAGCTACCGAATAACCTGGTGAGCAATAATCAAACGCCGCCTGACATTGAAGAAAACAGGAGGCTATTTTATGTGGCGCTTACCCGGGCCAAAACACATTTGCACATATCGTATGCAGTAAAAGATGAAAAGGATAAAGAACAAACACCAAGCACTTTTGTAACAGAACTGTTAGATGGGGGAACACTGCAACTTCTTCACAAAGCTTCGCCGGATGCACTGCTCGCAGATTATTTGCAGCAGCGCTTTAAAGAAAAGGCAAAACCGGAAATTGAGCTGGTAGAATCGGAGTATATAGACGAGATCCTGAAGCGGTATACCATGAGCGTCACTCATCTCAACAATTATCTGAGCTGCCCTTTAAAGTTTTATTATCAAAACCTCATCAGGGTACCCGCAGCCAAAAATGAAAGCATGGCTTTCGGTAGCGCAATACACTGGTCTATTGAGCGGCTCTTTATAAAAATGAAAGAGAATGGAAATGTTTTCCTGCCCAAAGAAGATCTGCTGGCCGATTTTAACTGGTATATGAAAAACAACAGGGAGGCATTTACTCCCGAGGCGTTCAGGCTAAAGAAGGCCTACGGTGAAAAGATACTGCCTGCATACTATGATTATTACATCGGCAAGTGGAATAAAATTATTGTAGCTGAAAAAGCTATCAGAAATGTAACGGTGCAAAATGTACCTGTAAATGGTAAGCTGGACAAGCTGGAATTTAATGGCAAGCTGGTGAATGTGGTGGATTATAAAACAGGCAAATACGAGAATGCTAAAAAGAAACTGGTTCGTCCCAATGAAAATGAGCCAAATGGCGGGGATTACTGGCGGCAGGCGGTTTTTTATAAAATTTTGCTTGATAATGATAAAACCCACGACTGGAAAGTGATCAGCACAGAATTTGATTTTATTGAGCCGGTTGGGGAAGAATATAAAACCGAACTGGTAGAAGTGACGGACGCGGATATTACTACTGTGACACAGCAGATCGTTTCCACCTGGCAAAAAATACAAAACAGGGAATTTAAAACCGGGTGCGGCAAACCGGATTGCGACTGGTGTAATTTTGTGAAGGGCAATCATCTTGCAGTAGCGTTGCATCCTGCGGAGGAAGAGCTTTGACATTTACAAGATTATTGGCAATTGAAAGCGGGCTAATTAACAGAAAGCCTTTAAGTTTGCCTCTTCTTATTTGACGCGCATCAGGCATATTATGAAAAGGATTTTGTTTTTCGTTGCAATAGTTTTTTGTGCATATATATTTCTCGTGTTTATGCCGGGATGTGCACAGATTATCCCCCCTACCGGCGGACCCAGGGATTCCCTACCTCCTGTAATGCTCAATGCCACACCTAAAGATTCCACGCTTCATTTCAAGGGCAATAAAATTGTGCTCACCTTTGATGAATACATTCAACTGGAGCGCCCGGAAGAGCAGCTTGTGGTATCTCCCGTTCCAAAAGTTTCACCGTTAGTTGAAGCAAAGCTTAAAGAAGTGACCATCAGGATCAAAGACACCCTGGAGGAAAATACCACTTACAGCATCAATTTCGGGAAATCGCTCAAAGATCTTAATGAAGGCAATCCCTACAAAAATTTCACTTACCTGTTTTCTACCGGCGATTATCTTGACAGCAGTATCCTTTCCGGTAAAGTAATTGTTGCAGAAACAGGTAAGCCTGACAGCACCCTCATCGTAATGCTCCATCGCAACTTTGATGATTCGGCGGTGATGAAGGAGCGCCCGCGGTATTTTGCCCGGCTCGACAGCTCGGGGCAATTCAGGTTCAGCAATATTGCCCCCGGCAGGTACAATATTTTTGCGCTTAAAGATGTGAGCGGGCAGAAAATGTATATGCGCAACAGCGATGTGTTTGCTTTTTATGATAGTATTATTACTGTCGGGAAAGACAATATCCATCCTGTGCTATATGCTTTTGCGGAAGCGCCAGAGGAAAAAAAATCCGGGGCCGGTTCTGCCTCCTCCGGAAGAAAGGGTTCTGCTGCCAAAAAAGAAAAAAAGCTGAGTTATACCACAAATCTTGAATCCAGCCAGCAGGATCTGCTTTCAAACCTCGAGCTTAGGTTTAGCGATTCCCTGGTGTCATTCAACGAAACCCTTTTGCATTTTACGGATACCACTTTTAAACCGGTAGGCGGCTATAGTATTATAAGAGATACTACCGGCAAAATAGTAAGTCTGAAATATCCATGGAAAGAAGAGCAGGAATTCCGCCTGGTGCTTGAAAAAGAGATCGCAAAAGATTCATCAGGCGTTGAGCTGGCAAAGTCAGATACCCTGAAATTCAAAACCAGGGCCAAGACAGATTATGGAACGCTAAAGCTTCGCATACGCAATCTGGATACTGCCCAGCATATCGTCCTGCTGTTTTTTTCGGGCGATAAGATCGCGGAAGCAATACCAGTAAATATTCCGCAGATCAACATACCCCTTTTTCATACAGGCGACTACGAGATCCGTATTTTATATGATAAAAACAGCAACCTGAAGTGGGATCCGGGAAGCTATACGCAAAAAAAGCAACCTGAAAAGATTGTTGTTGACGGGAAGAAATATAATATCCGCGCAAACTGGGACAATGAAATAACGATCGAGCTGCCGAAAGGCCCGCCGCCGGATATTCTTCCCTGAACCCCTTCCCGGATCAAAAATAATACCTCACCTGCCCCATTACGGTTGTAGGAGTTAAAGACCAGAAACTATAGTTTGTTATAGAGCTTATAAAATGCCCGTCTATTTCTACTGAAAACTTTTTATTGACCCTCGCACCCAGTATAAAGAAAGGAGATGTCCATGTTTTGGGAAAGTAGAGGTAATGCTCTCTTTCTTTATTACCATATACTGCATTCGTCTGCTTGTATGAGTTACCGCTATAGGATGCAATATTACATGCGACTCCTGCCCCGGCGTATATTCGTGATGATTCGTTGCGGATAAAATTATAGAGCAACGCAATTGTTGGAGAAATATTTACTTGTGTAAAAGCGTAACCGGTTATGTATTTTTCATTGTCATTTACCGGGATATCCTGGGTACCGTTACCCTTATATGCAATCCTGCTACAACTGGCTTCCAGCCTTAAAGCAAATGCCTGTAAATTTCTTGGAGAGGCTATCTCAACACCCACAGCTATAAAAGGAACAAATGCCCCTGAAAAGCGCATATTACCCAACATGGAATTAGTACCGCTCAGCCTCAAATCACTATAACCGCCACCGGCCCCGGCAAAAGGTGTAAACAGGGTCTTTTTATTTCCCTTTGCAACTACATACTTTACTGTCCCGGATATCTTATTCATTTCTATTACTATAGGCACAAGGCTTTTTTCAGTATATCCGGAATTGCTGATTTTCTTCATGATTTCTTCGGACGCGGGAAGATTAATCAGGTACGATCTCAATTGGTTGATATATATCTTTTGAATATTGATCGTGGAGTTATTCTTGCTGGCAACTTTATAAAACAGCTCAGTGATTACACCTTCCTGGTTTTGTATAAAAAAATGTGTTTTATCATCTACGAGTTCATACAGGTTGAGCATGCTGCCTTTTACAAGCACCCGTAAAAGTACCGTATCCGTTACCATGGAAATTACACCCTCGTCCCATAATTGGTCTGTTGTATTTATTGGCCTTATATCTTTTGTAACTATGGCCTTATAATAGCGGTCGAGCCCGGTCACTTCCACAGCTGCTATATCATATTTGGAATAAGTGATGATACTCCTTTTTGCCGAATCTTTTGAAAAGCCAATAGAGGATGGATTTTTTTCCCAGTTATAATAATTAATCCAGCCATATAGCGTGTCTCCGTTGTTCAATACAATATACCCTTCCTTTTGTATGCTTTGAGCATTAGTGGTAAGACAAGTGCAGCAAATAGAGCAAAGTGTTATCCCAAAGATTAAAACTTTCATAAACAGGTTTTATGAGGTTAAAGTTAGAAGAGAATTCCGTATACCAATCAGAAATCCTGCAATATCTTTGCAAAATGCAGATTTCGTCTTCGCTTCTGGAAAATGCGGTCAATGAGTTCGCCCGGCTTCCGGGTATTGGCAAAAAAACAGCGCTCCGGCTGGTGTTACACCTGATCAGGCAAAGCCCTGAAGATGTGCAGCGGCTTAGTGATGCCGTGAACAGGATGAAAAAAGAAATTTCCTTTTGCACGGTCTGTCATAATATTTCAGACGGGCCAATTTGTAATATATGCGCCAACGCTTCAAGACGTAAGGAAACGATATGCGTGGTGGAAAATATCCGCGATGTTATTGCCATTGAAAGCACACAGCAGTACAGCGGCCTATACCATGTGCTTGGAGGTATCATTTCCCCGCTGGATGGAATTGGTCCCGATCAGTTGACAATAGAAACCCTGGTAAACCGGGTGAAAACCGGCGACGTTCGGGAAGTGATCTTCGCCCTCAGTCCCAATATCCAGGGCGATACGACCATTTATTATATCCAGAAAAAGCTGCAACCGCACCAGCTTACTATTACCACCATAGCGAGGGGCATCTCTTTTGGAGGCGAGCTGGAATATGCAGATGAGCTCACCCTCGGACGCAGCCTGCAGAACCGCATGCCGGTGGAGAAGTATGTGTCGCATTAGGGGCTATCAGCAATGGGCTTGGGGCTATGAGCTATGAGCCCGGCAGCCCATAACCCATAGCTCACGGCCCATAGCATCATCCCTTTTTTCTTTCAATTCTCTTTCCTACCTTTGCTTGCAATTACAGGCGGATTTGTTTATTGTTCGGCCTTTCAATAGAACTAATAAACGTACAAACTTCACAAAGTTCCCCGGCGTTTATAGTTCAGTATTTTTTGATTGGTAACCAGCTTTGCAACACTGACCAGCGTCTCTTGCGTCGCACTCTTGTACTGCAGGAACATTGCTCAGCGGACTTTACAGCATAGCCGCCTGTGTTTTTGGAAGTAAACATTAGCACGATGAGTACGATACGCGAACAATTGGGAAAACGCATCCTGGTAATAGACGGCGCTATGGGCACCATGATCCAGCGCTATAAGCTCGCAGAGGCTGATTATCGCGGTGAGCGCTTTAAAGACTGGCATACCGACGTAAAAGGTAATAATGACCTGTTGAGCATTACCCAACCACAGATCATTATTGATATACACAAACAATACCTCGCCGCCGGCGCCGATATTATTGAAACCAATACCTTCAGCAGCACCAGCATCGCCATGGCAGATTATGACATGCAATCTTTGGCTTATGAGCTGAATGTTGCTGCAGCAGAATGTGCAAGGGAAGCCATAAAGCAGTCCGGCAAACCGGCATGGGTGGCCGGCGCTATCGGTCCACTGAACAAAACATTATCACTTTCCCCTGATGTAAATAATCCCGGCTATCGTGCCGTTACTTTTGACCAAGTGGTCGCCGCTTATTACGAGCAGATAAGAGGGCTGGTGGATGGTGGCGTTGATATACTTTTAATAGAAACCATTTTTGATACCCTCAATGCCAAGGCAGCCATTTTCGCCATCAAAAAGTTTTACCGCGAAAACCCGGAAGCTCCGCAAAAAGAGATCATGATCAGTGGTACTATTACCGATGCATCGGGCAGAACATTGAGCGGGCAGACGCTGGAAGCTTTTTATACTTCTGTTGCGCACGCCAAACCGTTGAGTGTTGGACTAAACTGCGCTTTAGGCGCCAGTGAAATGCGGCCGCATATAGCGGAGCTGTCGCACATAGCTTCCTGTTATGTGTCGGCATACCCCAATGCAGGTTTACCTAATGCCATGGGTGAGTACGATGAAGAGCCGCATCAGACAGCTCATTTTCTGGAGGACTGGGCTAAAGAAGGTTTTGTGAATATAGTAGGCGGATGCTGCGGTACCACGCCCGATCATATAAAGCATATAGCGGATGCTGTAAAAGATATAAAGCCAAGGGAGTTGCCGGTGGTGGAATTAATTTGAAAATGTCCCTCACCCCCAGCCCCTCTCCGCCGCAGCGGAGAGGGGTGCCCAAATTCAAAGCCGGTTGATGAAATGCAGCGTGGGGAGGTTGTGATTGAAAAAGTATGGGCGAATACTTAAACGTATTGTTTGGCAATATTCAAAAGATAATGTGGTAGAACAAAAAGATTGGACATATTTTACAGTATCGCTCCCTTTCTCTTTGGAAAGGGGAAGGAGGGATAGGCTTTGATAATGATATCGTACAGAAGATCTATATAGTTCGAGGTATTAAAGTGATGTTGGATAAAGATCTGGCGGAAATGTATGGGGTGGAAACTAAAAGGCTTAAAGAGGCTGTGAGAAGAAATATCTCCAGGTTCCCGGATGATTTTATGTTTGAACTCTCAGCGTTAGAGTTAAGCAACTTGAGGTCGCAAATTGCGACCTCAAGTTGGGGAGGACTTCATGTTGTGCATATTAAAAACTAACGGCTCATCGCTAAAAGCTGACTGCTGAAAGCTGATCGCCCAAAGCCCATAGCTAAAAATATTATGTCTGAACCTGTAATTATAAAACCATATCTCCGTCTGTCAGGGCTTGAACCATTAGTGGTTCGTCCTGAGACCAACTTTATTAATATAGGCGAAAGAACCAATGTAACCGGTTCTAAGAAATTTGCACGACTCATCAAGGACAACAAATATGAGGAGGCGCTTAGCGTTGCCCGGCAGCAGGTAGAGAACGGCGCCCAGGTGCTGGATATCAACATGGATGACGCCCTGCTGGACGGAGTGAAGGCGATGACCACTTTTATCAACCTGGTACAAAGCGAGCCTGATATCGCGAAGATCCCCATCATGATCGACAGCTCCAAATTCGAGATCATTGAAGCAGGATTGAAATGTGTGCAGGGCAAATGTATCGTGAACTCCATCTCTATGAAAGAAGGAGAAGAAAAGTTTATCCAGCAGGCAATTATTTGCCAGAGCTATGGCGCTGCGGTAATTGTGATGGCATTCGATGAAAAAGGACAGGCAGACACCAAAGAGCGCAAAATAAACATTTGCCATCGTGCCTATAAAATATTAACGGAGCAGGTGGGCTATGATCCGCAGGACATCATTTTTGACCCGAACATTTTTGCCATAGCTACCGGACTGGAAGAGCATAATAATTACGGGGTTGATTTTATAGAGGCAACACGGGAGATCAAAAAGCTGATGCCATTATGCGGAGTAAGCGGCGGCGTGAGCAATCTTTCTTTTTCATTTCGCGGTAATGAGCCGGTGCGCGAAGCCATGCATTCCGTGTTTTTATATTATGCTATCAAGGCGGGAATGAATATGGGCATTGTGAATGCCGGGCAACTGGTAGTATACGATGAGATAGAGCCGGCGCTTCGAGACCTTTGCGAAGACGTCATACTCAACCGTAATAATGATAATAATGAAGCCACTGAAAAACTGATTGCTTTCGCAGAAACTGTAAAGGCAAAGGGAAAGGTAGAGGTGAAAGACGAAGGGTGGAGAAAGGAAAGTGTAGAGGAAAGGCTGAAACATTCATTGGTTAATGGTATCACGGATTATATTGATGCCGATACAGAAGAAGCAAGGTTAAAATATCCTAAACCTCTTGATGTGATAGAAGGCCCGCTGATGGATGGTATGAGCGTGGTGGGAGATCTGTTTGGAGCGGGAAAAATGTTTTTACCACAGGTAGTAAAGTCTGCAAGGGTGATGAAAAAATCCGTAGCATGGCTTACGCCGTTTATTGAGGAAGAGAAAAAAAATAACCCTATTTCGCAGGAAGGGAATGCACCTAAAATTTTACTGGCAACTGTAAAAGGTGATGTGCATGACATCGGCAAGAATATAGTAGGCGTTGTGTTGGGGTGTAACGGGTACGAGATCATTGATTTAGGAGTGATGGTGCCTACCGATAAAATATTGGATACTGCTGAAAAGGAGAACGCTGATATTATTGGAGTAAGCGGGTTGATCACGCCATCCTTAGATGAAATGGTGAACGTGGCCCATGAAATGAAGCGCAGAGGCATGAATAAACCCTTGCTGATAGGTGGCGCTACCACTTCGCGTATGCATACTGCCGTTAAAATAGCGCCGCAGTATGATAATGGCGTTGTGCATGTGCTGGATGCAAGCCGCAGTGTTACCGTAGCAGGTTCATTACTTAGTGCAGATCAGAAAGCAGAATTTTTAAATAAGACCCGGGAGGAATATCAAAAGCTGAAACAGGATTTCGAAAATAAAAAACCTGTTAAGCAATATTTGTCTTTTCCGGATGCGCAGGCGAATAAAGCAGCTATTGACTGGGAAAATTATGAGGCGCCGGCACCAAATTTTACCGGCACCAAAATTTTTAACGACTACAGCTTAGCAGAGCTTCGTGACTATATTGACTGGAAACCCTTTTTTATTTCGTGGGAATTGCATGGCAACTTCCCCGCTATACTTACCGATGAAAAAGTAGGGGTGGAAGCGACCAAGCTGTATAATGATGCCAATAAATTGTTGGACAATATTATCAATGAAAAATGGCTGACGGCACAGGGCGCCATTGGTTTTTGGACTGCCTGTAGTGATGGAAAGGATACAATAGTCGTAAATAATAATGGAGAAGCTATTTATCTTGAATCGCTAAGACAGCAGATAAAGAAGGCGCCCGGGCAACCGAATCTTTCCCTAACGGATTTTATTGCTCCCCAAACCACAGGTATACAAGATCACATCGGTGCATTTTCTGTGACCATCAAGGGTATTGAACCCCATCTCGAACGGTTCATTAAAGATCATGACGATTATAATAAGATCATGCTGCAATCTTTGACGGATCGATTGGCTGAGGCCTTTGCCGAATGCTTGCACGAAAGAGTACGCAAAGAGTTTTGGGGATATGTAAAAGATGAGCATTTATCTAACGAAGAGCTTATCAAAGAAAAATACCAGGGTATACGCCCTGCACCCGGTTATCCGGCTTGTCCTGATCATACGGAAAAATACAAGCTGTTTGCATTGCTTGGCGGTGAAGAAGTAACAGGTATCCACCTCACAGAATCACTCGCTATGTATCCTGCAGCATCTGTGTGTGGCTGGTATTTCAGTCATCTGCAAAGCCAGTATTTTGGTGTGGGCAAAATTCAGCCTGACCAGTTTGAAGATTATTTTCAACGAAAGGGAATGAACTGGGAAGAACTGGAAAGATGGCTAAGACCAGTGATGGAGTTATAAAAGGGTTATGGTTGTGTTATTCCGGAGACTTTAGTCTCCTGAGAACATAGTAAGTACGAAGTCCGGAGACTTCGTACACGAAAGCCCGTTTTGGAGTAACTTAGCGTACCAGAGGTGAAAGCTTGTCTCACGTTTCACCTCTCACGTTTCACGAAAATGAACAGACATAATTTGCTTGACTTAACACTGGTTGCTCATCCATTTTCTTTTTATGAAACGGGGTATAGGGCAACCTGATGCAATTCCTCACAACATACTGTATGATCTTTCCGTTTTTACCGAAGGAATAATTTTTATGAAAGATGGGGCATCCGACAAGTATCTATTTAACTATAACTGTTATCTTAAGGAAATGCAGATATTGTCAGATTCCGGAGATACGTTGAAACTTACAGAACCTTTGCTAATAGAAAGGATAGAAATTGATTCATTTATATATTATTATCAAAATGGGTATTTAAGGCAAATTGCGACACATAACCGCTATAAGTTAGCAGCAAAAAAGGAACCCGGGTTGTATCATGAGTAAGCAAGACACTATCTTTCCCGGCGATGAGTGGGAAAAATTCAGCCATCTTTTTAAGCGGCAGGAAATTCCTGCAAGAAGGACATTGTTGCGCGAAGGACAAATTTCAAAGACGGGTTATTATATTGAAAAAGGCTGTATACGCAGTTGGTTTAACAATAATGGCAAAGACATTACCTTCCAGTTTTTCTTTGAAGGCGAGGCGGTTTCTTCAGTCGAAAGCTTCAGAACCAATCAGCCCAGCCTGTTTACTATTGAAAGCATTGAACCCTCCATCGTTCACAGCATTTCAAAAAAGGATTTTCAATTTATTACAGATCATTCTCCGGTCATTAAAAATGAAATTGAAGAACAGGTATTTCATCGCCTGATCTTTTATCAGCGGCTATTTCTCTCCCGCATTAAAGACAACCCTCAGAAACGATACGAAGAGCTATTAAAGCAGCGCCCTGAAATCATACAGCGCATTCCCCAGCATTATATTGCATCTTACCTGGGTATTACCCCGGTTTCATTAAGCCGGATCAGGAACAGGCGCTGATCCATTTCTTTACAATTGTTATCGTTTCATGGCATGGCTGTGTCTCAATTTTGTGCTGTACAATTTAAACAGTTCAATAATGAGAGTAGCCATCGTATTCAATCATCCTTATGAAGGGAGTTACTGCAATGCAGTTTTACAGGCAGTGACCATAGGCCTGCAAAAGGCAGGACACGAAGTAGATCTTATGCATCTTGACCGTGATAATTTTGATCCCGTTATGCGTTCGAAAGACCTGTCAGCATTTGCCCGGGCAAAAAATGATGGCGAAGCTATATATAAGGATATTGACCCGCAGGTATTAAATTACAAACAGCGCCTGGAGCAGGCGGAGCACCTGGTATTTATTTTCCCTGTATGGTGGGAGCTGATGCCTGCCATGACAAAGGGATTTATTGATAAAGTGGTTTTCCCGGGCATCACTTATGACTATGCCAAAAGCGGGTTAAAGATGATCAACAGGTTAACAAAATTGAAGGGGACAACTATCATTACAACCCAGAACACCCCTGCATTGGTATACCGGCTGTTTTTCGGCAACGCGATCAAATATGCTATGTTGCGGGGTACGTTTTGGAAAATCGGGCTTCCCAAAAGAAAATGGATAAGCCTGTGTATGGTGAAATTTGTGTCGGATAAAAAGCGCAGAAAATGGTTGATCAATATTGAAAACAGGTTTTCCGGCTTGCAGGGGTAGTACTTTGATCACTGATATTGGCATTATAAGGCAAGAACAGGCAGGAGGAAAAGTTGATATTGAAAAGAGAAATGCAACGGTTAACTTCATACCCCTGTCATGCTTTCTATAGTTATTCAAAATCATGAATGCACTCAAAAAAAATGTTTTTGCTTTATTCTTTCTGCTTCCTTTTACACCGAAAGCCCAAAACGCCATTGAACCTTATATTGGTTACAGTATTGACCTTGCCAATAGGCAGCCCCTGAGCCAGGTAAATATCGGGCTGCAGTATCCTGCTGTCAAACACAAAGTATACCAGATGCTGCTCAGGGTTCAGGGAGGTCTGCCGTTAAATAAACATTCGGGAAATGATGCGGCGTACACTTCCGATCTGTCGCTGCCTTTAAGCATTGCAACAGGCTATGCCGCCAAATGGCATTCTGCTGCGTTTATAATCGGCAACAGATTCAGATTGATATCGTGGGCTGACAAAAATACCATATCACCCTTTGTTAATGCCGGTATTGTATATCAAAAAATAGCTGTAGGCTACAATAGTTACGATAAAGAGAAGTATACGGTGCTCGATCCTCACAGATCTCTAAAAAAATTTGGACTGTGTATTGGAGCAGGGATACAGTATAAACGAGACCTTGGCAACGGAGCCATTTTTCTGCAGGCGGAATTCTTATCTTCTCCTGTTGTAGATAGCCTTAATAATTACAATTACAAATTACCCGTGCCCTTATCAATAAACATTGGGTATGTGGTTGAATTTAAAAAGAGAAGCAAATGAAAATGACCCTACCCCTGCAATGGATTGTCGTTGCTTTTATCCTGATGGCATTAATTTCATGCGAAAGAAATGATACGGTATTTTACGAAGATGATGATGCGGAAAATTTATCGGTATTTTCAGATATGGGCAATAATGTAATGTCGTGCTATATCAATGGACATCCTTTCCGGACACGGGACAGGGTTCTTCATGCCGGATTTAGTTCTGCTCATCTTAGACCGGAAATTGAATTGTTTAAAGATGATGCTGCAGCCGACAGTGACACACTCACTATTACCTGGACGACTGATACAAATGCGCCCAATCCTCATTCTGTAAGTCTGGTGCTTGCTGTAAAAAAAGGATTTTCTTATAGTGATCTGAATGCTTTCAACAATATGCGTTTGGCAGTAGATGGCGTTAATGGTTATTTTATGATTGATTACAATCGTTCTGAAAAGGGAACCGGCAGTATTTATTTTCTCCGGGCGATACTTATGCCGGGCAATGCAGCAGGAATCAACAACCAGCTTTCCGGAGTTTTTGAAGCAACCTTACCTTCTTTTAAAATTACCAGGGGCAGGTTTGATCATACGCTTCCGGTAGGAGGAGGAGAGGGTGTGGTTTTCTTTTAAAGGAAAGATTTACTGACAGGCATGCGCAATGCCGGGTATTGATAAGAACGATGAACGTATTGCGACGCAAGCTCCATAGTAGCAATACAGCCCGGCTCATAAAAATTCATCTCTGTATCATATCAATTATAATTTTTCGTATTTCTTTGTGAGAGGTGAGACGATAAATGTAAAACCCTCACATTTATCGCCTGCCTGCCATGCCTACGGCAGGTAAACCGGTAGGCAAGTCTGCCGGTTCACGTTTGACATAACACCATATTCCGGCGGAGATGATCGGGGCAGGGGTATACTCATTGCATGTCCCCAAATTCAATTTTTATTATCCCCCTTCATTTTAATAATTTCGCTGTCTGTTTTAGAACATAACCCCGGAATATTCCACTAACTATTTGAACGATGAAAGCAAGAGTCCTGAAAATCCATCCCAAGGATAATGTATTGGTAGCCCTCACAAATCTGAAGAAAGGTGAAGTCATTGAGCATGACGGCAACAACTATACGCTGATTGATGATGTTGACGCCAAGCATAAATTTTTCATTAACGATATGAAAGCCGGCGATTCGGTATATATGTATGGCGTGCTGGTAGGCAAGATCCAGTTTGATGTGCCTAAAGGCGGCAGGATGACCACCGACAACACCAAACATGCGGCGGAGCCCTATGCCTATCGCGCTGTGAAATATGAATGGCATGCACCTGATGTATCAAAATTCGCAGGCAGGACCTTCAATGGTTACCACCGGAGCGATGGAAGAGTGGGAACAGCGAACTACTGGCTGTTTCTGCCGACCGTTTTTTGTGAGAACAGGAATCTTGATGTGATCCGTGAAGCCCTGCACAATGAGCTTGGCTATGCTGTATCCGACAAGTATAAGACTTATGCAAAAAGCCTGGTTGAAGCCTATAAAGAAGGGGAAGACCTGGGCAAAATAGATATAAGCGCTTTGCAACCCGATCCGAAACAGAGAAGAGTTTTCAAGAATATAGACGGCATTAAATTCCTGAACCACCAGGGCGGCTGTGGCGGCACGCGCCAGGATGCTGCTACTCTGGGAAGGTTGCTGGCAGCATATGCGGATCATCCCAATGTGGGTGGCGTAACGGTGTTAAGCCTGGGTTGCCAGAACCTGCAGGTGCAGGATCTTCTTAAATACCTTAAAGAAAGAAACCCTTCTTTTGATAAGCCGCTCTATATTTTCGAACAGCAGCAATCGCAGAGTGAAGAACAGCTGATCGCGGAAGCCATTCGTAAAACCTTCACAGGACTGGCAGAGCTTAATAAAGTGGAGCGTCGGCCCGCGCCGCTTACCGAGTTGTGTGTAGGCGTTAAATGCGGTGGCAGCGATGGTTTCAGCGGCATATCCGCTAACCCGGCTGTAGGGTATTGCGCCGACTTATTGGTTGGCTTAGGCGCCAAGGTATTGCTGGCTGAATTTCCTGAGCTGTGCGGCGCAGAGCAGGAGCTCATTGACCGCTCGGTGGATGAGGCTACCGCTAATAAATTCATTACCTTAATGCGCAGCTATGACGAGCTGGCGCATAAAGTAGGCTCAGGATTTCACATGAACCCTTCACCGGGCAATATCAAAGACGGTCTGATCACAGATGCTATCAAATCCACCGGCGCTGCCAAAAAAGGAGGCACATCTCCTGTGGTAGATGTGCTGGATTATACAGAAAAAGTGAGAAAACCCGGATTGAGCCTGGTTTGTACGCCGGGAAATGATGTGGAGGCTACTACCGGGAAAACAGCATCAGGCGCTACATTGATATTGTTCACTACAGGACTGGGAACGCCCACCGGCAACCCGGTTTGCCCTACTATTAAAGTAGCGACCAATTCGGCGCTTGCGAAAAGAATGAAAGATATTATTGATATTAATACCGGCGGCATTATTGAAGGAGAAAAAACCATTGAGCAGATGGGTGAAGAGATACTGGAATATTGTATTAAAGCCGCCAGCGGAGAAGTGGTACCTAAGGCGGTGCAGCTCAATCAGGACGATTTCATTCCGTGGAAGAGAGGGGTGTCTTTGTAGAGTGGCAAGTATTAAGTGATAAGTGATAAGAACGATTACAGGTTACGGATTTCAGACGCAAGAATAGTGAAAAGAGAAACGATAGACGTGAGGTTTTCACCTCTCACGTTTATCGTTTGTCGTTTCTCCTCCCACCATGAACATTCAACATTTATAAATCATAAATATGACAGCACAGGAAATAGCAGCACAGGTGAAAGCAACAGGATTCATGCCCTTGTTCACGCATACAGACCTGTCTGTTTGCACTAATGTATTAAAAGCTTCTTACGATGCGGGAGTACGTTTATTCGAATTCACCAACCGCAATGAAAACTCTTTTGACATATTCTGTGCATTGCGCAAGTACTGTAATGATTCCCTGCCGGGAATGATATTAGGCATTGGCACGATCAAAAATGCACAGCAGGCTGAAAAATTTATTGCTGCGGGCGCCGATTTCCTTATTTCGCCAATGATCCTGGAAGAGATAAACGAGGTAGCCGTAAAAAACCAGAAATTGTGGATGCCGGGTTGCGCAACACCTTCAGAAATAGGACTTGCGGAAAATTGGGGAATAAATATTGTAAAGATCTTTCCCGCCAGGCAACTGGGGGGTCCCGCTTATATCAAAGCAGTAAGAGCGGTATTCCCAACCATACAGTTCATGGCAACAGGCGGTGTAGAACCAACACAGGACGATATTGCAAGCTGGTTTAAAAGCGGCGTATCTGCAGTCGGTATCGGATCGCAGCTTTTCCCCCCTGCATGGCTGGCAAATGGACAATATGATCTTGTTACAGACCATATTAAAAAAATTATTCAATATATTCACCATTCCAAAGAATAATCGGCCTGCTTCAGGTGATACGCTTTGAGCTTTTTTGTTTTCGACTCAACTTACGCCAATGAAAAATTTTCTTGACCAGGACTTTTTGTTACAAACCAAAACCGCGCAGCAATTATATCACGAATACGCTGCGGCGATGCCCATTATAGATTACCACAACCATCTCCCGCCGGCAGAAATTGCAGGCAATAAGCAATTCAGCTCCATGACGGAAATATGGCTCAAGGGAGACCATTATAAATGGAGGGCCATGCGTACCCGCGGTATAGCCGAAAATGATATTACAGGCAATGCAGATGATTATACAAAATTCAAAGTGTGGGCGGAAACAGTACCCTATACTATGCGTAACCCGTTATACCACTGGACACACCTTGAGCTGAAGACCCCTTTCGGCATTACCGAACTGTTGAATGCAGATACAGCCGAAGCCATATATAAAAAGTGTAACGAACAATTGTCTTCGCTGCGTGTACACAACATATTGAAGCAATTCAATGTACAGGCACTATGCACCACTGATGACCCCGCAGACAACCTGGAGCACCACCTGGCAATAAAGCAGAGCGATGCCGGACTAAAAGTATTCCCTGCTTTCCGGCCGGATAAATCAATGGCAGTAGAAGACCCGGAAAGCTACAATCAATACCTTGACCGTCTTTCTGCCACTTCCAATACTGTAATAGACAGCTACCAGGCGTTGCTTGACGCCTTAAAAAATCGCCACGACTTTTTTCATGAGGCCGGTTGCCGCATCTCAGATCATGGGCTTGAGACTATATATGCAGAGGATTTTACCCTGGCCGAACTGGCAGAAAGTTTTAGAAAAGTCCGGAAGGGCGAACAGCTTGGTGAACAGTCAGTCCGCCAGTTTAAATCCGCAACGCTTCATTTTATTTGCGAATGGAATGCAGTGCGCGGCTGGGCACAGCAATTTCATATCGGCGCTCTTCGCAATAACAACAGCAGGCTGCTTGCGCAGCTCGGCGCTGATGCCGGGGTGGATTCAATAGGAGACTGGAGGGTGGCAGAGCCTATGTCAAAATTTTTTAACCGTCTTGATAAAAACAACCGCCTGGCCAAGACTATCATTTATAATAACAATCCCTCCCACAACGCAATATACGCCACTATGGTGGGGAATTTCCAGGGAGAAGATATACCGGGAAAGATCCAGTATGGGTCAGGCTGGTGGTTCCTTGACCAGAAAGATGGCATGGAACAACAAATGAATACATTGAGCAATATGGGATTGCTCAGTCTTTTTATTGGAATGACTACTGATTCCCGCAGCTTTCTTTCTTTTCCCAGGCATGAATACTTCAGGCGTATCTTATGCAATCTTATCGGCAACGATGTAGAAAACGGCGAACTTCCCCATGATATAAAATGGCTTGGGAAGATAGTCCAGGACATTTGCTATAACAATGCCAAAAGATACTTTAATCTCCAATAATCACTATTAAACCAGGATCAATGGCCCAAAACTTACCCCGCTTAGAACAATCTGTACAAAATGCTTCAAGCCCTAAAGGAATAGGAAGATACCGCTGGATGATCTGCTCTTTGCTTTTTTTTGCTACAACAGTAAACTATCTCGACCGGCAGGTATTGAGCCTCCTGAAGCCTTCTCTTGAGGAAATGTTCGGCTGGACCAACACAGACTATGCCGACATTGCTGCTGCATTTCAGTTCACTTATGCGATAGGACTTTTATTTGCAGGCCGTATAGTTGATAAGCTGGGGACTAAAAAAGGGTATGCCTGGGCTATCATAATCTGGTCTGTCGGCGCTGTCATTCATGCACAGGCCTTACCTATTGGCAATGGCTTAAGAACGGCGCTCGGATGGATAGGACTTTCAGCTATACCGGCTTCTGTGCTTGGTTTTATCTTCGCGAGATCATTCCTGGCAATAGGAGAATCAGGGAATTTTCCTGCCGCTATTAAAGCCACCGCAGAATATTTTCCCAAAAAAGAAAGATCATTTGCCGCAGGTATTTTTAATTCGGGCACTACTATCGGAGCTATATTAGCACCATTGACCGTTCCCTGGATTGAACAACAGTGGGGATGGCAGGCCGCTTTTATAATAATTGGGGTAATAGGTTTTTTATGGTTGATCTTTTGGTTTACATATTATGACAAGCCCGAGCAACAAAAGCGGTTAAGCGCAGCAGAGCTGGCATACATTAATAGCGATGCAGATGAGACTGAAGTAAAAGAAGAAAAGGGTAAGGAGAAAAAAGTTTCCTGGATAAAGCTCCTGGGATACAATCAAACCTGGGCTTTTGCCGTAGGAAAATTCATGACCGACGGGGTATGGTGGTTTTTCCTGTTTTGGTTACCGGCTTATCTTAAAGATCAGTATCATCTTGAGCTTACCGAAATGGCGATTCCCCTTGCAGTACTATACAGTATGACAATGGTGGGCAGTATTGCCGGAGGCTGGTTCCCGGCATACTTTATCAATAAAGGCTATGCAGCCTATGACGGGCGAATGAAAGCCATGCTGATCATCGCCTTTATACCTCTGGTGGTACTGGCAGCGCAGCCACTGGGCGGCATCAGCTACTGGGCGCCGGTATTATTAATAGGAGTAGGAGCGTCAGCACACCAGGCATGGAGCGCCAATATTTTTACTACTGTATCAGATATGTTCCCTAAAAAAGCGGTGGGATCCGTAGTAGGCATTGGCGGTATGGCCGGCGGGCTTGGCGGGGTATTGATCACCAAGATCGGGGGATCTTTATTTGATCACTATAAAGCCCTCGGGCATATTGAAACAGGCTATACTATTATGTTCACCGTTTGTGCTATTGCATACCTGATCGCCTGGTCTATAATGAAAATGCTGGTGCCTAAATATAAGCTTATCAAAGATCTTTGATAAAGGGATAAGGTTGTAAGGTGTAGTGTATAGGGCTGCCTTATACCTTCCACCTTACAGCTTCCCTTTCTTCATCTCATTTACCGCATGATCTGCTGCTCTGGCGGTGAGCGCCATATATAAAACAGAGGGACTTTGATTGCCTGTGCTTGTCATACAGGCCCCATCTGTTACAAATACATTATTACAGGCGTGCAGCTGATTCCATTTGTTCAAGAGTGAAGTTTGGGGATCGTGCCCCATCCTGCAACCGCCCATCTCATGAATATCCAGCCCGGGCGCCTGTCCCGTATCATTTTGCCGGATATTTTTTACACCGGCTTTCTCAAGCATAGCTGTACTTTCGGTTAAAAAATCTTTTATCATCTTCTCATCATTCTCATCATAGCCAACAGAGGTGATGAGCAGCGGAATACCCCACTGGTCTTTCTGGTCTGCACTTAGCCGTACATGATTGGCAGCCTTGGGAATGGTTTCTCCCTGCATATACATATACACATGCCAGCCTCCCGGCTCTGCCAGGTCATTCTTGAAGCCGGCGCCAATAGTTTCTGCAGTACTATCTTCGTCTGTGCGTGTACGGTATGCTCCCATAAAGGTGGTAAACCCGCCAACATAGTCTGTATCGCGGCGGTGAAGGTTGCGATAATTTGCCAGTATAGGCTCGGTAGGATTACGTCCATAATAATATTTGTCTTTGAACCCATCCAGCGTTCCGTTTACCGAAGCCCGGTAATTGTGAAAGCAGATATATTTCCCCAGGAGCCCGTTATCATTTCCCAAACCTGCAGGAAACCTGTTGGATGTTGAATTCAATAAAACCAGGGTAGTATTTAAAGCGGAAGCATTTACAAAAATGATCCTGGCAAAATATTCCGTAACCTCATGGGTATGCGCATCAATAACACGCACGCCTGTTGCCTTCTTTTTCTGCTCATCGTAAATAATAGAATGTACCACCGAATCCGGCCGGATAGTAAGGTTTCCCGTTTTTTCAGCCCACGGCAGAGTACAGGAAACCGAGCTGAAATACCCGCCGTAAGGGCAGCCCCTCATGCATAAATTTCTTGCCTGGCATTTGCCCCGCCCCTGCTGCAGATGGATGTCGTTGGGCTGTGTTAAATGTGCCCAGCGGGCATGCACCAGAAAGCGGTCTTTATAATATGTACTGATCGTTTGCTGAATATGCTGCTCCACACAGTTAAAATCAAAAGGCGGAAGGAACTCCCCGTCAGGCATTGCTTCAATACCATCCCTGTTGCCGCAAACGCCTATAAATTTTTCAACATGACTGTACCAGTCAGCTACATCGCGGTACCGGATAGGCCAATCCAGCCCATATTCGTAACGCGCAGGCGCTGAAAATTCAAATTCGCTCCAGCGCTGGCAGGCTCTTCCCCATATCAGCGATTTTCCTCCCACCTGGTAACCACGTATCCAGTCGAAAGGCTTTTCCTGTATATAAGGATGGTCTTTATCCTTTATAAAAAAATGAGCCGTATCCTCTCCAAAACCTGCCGCCTTACTAATGAGGGGATTTTCTTTAAGAAACGCTTCTGTCATGCTTCCCCGGTGCGGAAACTCCCAGGGATTCTTTGTAGCTGTGGGATAGTCTTTTATATGTTTTACATCCCTGCCGCGTTCCAGCACCAGTGTTTTAATACCATGCTCACATAGTTCCTTGGCTGCCCAGCCACCGCTGATGCCCGAACCAATTACTATGGCATCAAACGTATTTTTTGCCTTCCCTTTGGTACTGACATTAATATTTGAAGGATCGCCTGGCATAGCAATATCTTTTGTTGCGGAAAATGAAGGCACAAGTATACTAAGATAATTGTAGCAAACGATGGCATTAACAAATTGCTGCTATGTTAATCATGAGACGAGAGATGTCAGAAGTCAAACGTGAAGATCTCACGTCCCACCAACTCAACACTACTATCATCACAAAAAATCCCGATGGCATGACCACCGGGATTTTTCAAACACTTCAAATTATACTGATTATTCGTTTTCTTCAAACCGGATCTCCTGCAATACCTGCTTATCCGGGCGGCTTTTCATGAATATGGTAGTTCTGAATGTCCCGTATTTGGTTTGAAGGTTACCGATGCAAAATTCAGAACCGCTGTTAGACCCTTTATGTATAATGCTGAATGTTTTGACAGCATACACATTGAAAAAATCCTTCAGGATCATCTGCGCCTGGCTGGCGCTATAAGAGCTGCTTTTTTCATGGAGCGTGATCTCCACCCTGCTGTCAAAATAATTCGCCAGCTGACCGGCATTACCCTTTCTCATTGCCTGCACAACATCGTCAATAGAATAAAAATGCAATGCAGGAGACCGGCCAAAGACCAGGCAGGTAGCCAATACTATCGTAAGCGCAGCTTTCATGCTCAACTGAATACCCTTTATGAGCCAAAAATGTGCCAAACCTCCTGATAACACTGAGCTGTTAATAAAATCCCGGGTAATATTCCATAGCTAAATAGCCTATTTTTAGGCCATGAAACAGAAAAAAGTAATACTTATCATCATGGATGGCTGGGGCCTTGGAAATGTAAGGTCAAGCGATGCCATACAAAATGCCAAAACTCCTTTTGTAAGCTCACTCTATAGTAAATACCCCAATACCACCCTCGTAACCTGCGGCGAAGACGTTGGATTGCCTGAAGGGCAAATGGGTAATAGTGAGGTGGGGCATCTCAACCTGGGCGCGGGGCGTATAGTATACCAGGAACTTCAACGCATCAACGTTGCCATCCGGAGCGGGGAATTTCAAAAAAATAAGATTTTGCTTGATGCCATTGCTTATGCAAGAGATAATAATAAATCACTTCACCTGCTTGGACTGGTAAGTGATGGGGGCGTACATTCTCATATCAATCATCTTAAAGCCCTGGTAAGCGTATGTAAAGATCAGCAACTGAATAATGTTTTTGTGCATGCATTCACAGACGGACGTGATACAGATCCTAAAAGCGGGTTAGGCTTTCTAAAAGAGCTACAGAAGCACCTCGACGCTACTACCGGGCAAATAGCCACCATTACCGGGCGGTATTATGCCATGGACCGCGATAAACGCTGGGAAAGAGTGAAGCTTGCTTATGATGCGCTCGTGCATGGGATCGGGGAAAAAAGCAGTGATCTTATCGGCGCAGTAGAAAAGTCATACGCGGAAAATATTACTGATGAATTTATCAAGCCGATCATTAATGATACCATCACAGGAGACAAAGGGCAAATTAAAGATGGCGATGCAGTGATATGCTTCAATTTCAGGACAGACAGGTGCCGCGAAATAACAGAAGTGCTTACCCAGCAGGATATGCCTAACTATGGGATGCATACGCTTCAGTTGCATTACACCACGATGACGGAATATGACAAAACATTTAAAAATGTCAACATCATTTTTGGCAATGATAATCTTATACGCACGCTCGGAGAGGTGATTGAATCAGAAGGATTACAGCAAATACGGATTGCGGAAACGGAGAAATATCCTCACGTAACTTTCTTTTTCAGCGGGGGGCGGGAAAAGCCTTTCGAAGGCGAGACAAGGATCATGGCCGCTTCTCCCAAAGTGGCTACCTATGATCTGAAACCGGAGATGAGCGCCTTTGAGCTCACCGAAAAGCTGCTTCCGGAAATAAAAAGCCGGTCCGCCGCATTTATATGCCTCAATTTTGCCAATGCAGATATGGTGGGCCATACAGGAGTATGGGACGCAGTGGTAAAAGCTGTAGAAACCGTTGACACCTGCGTGGAGAAGATAGTAACTACAGCCCTGGAAAATGACTATACCGTATTGCTGACAGCAGACCACGGCAATGCCGATTATATCATCAATGAAGACGGCTCACCCAATACGGCTCATACCCTGAATCCTGTGCCTCTATTTATCATTGATAATCAATGGAAAGGAAAAGTAAGACCCGGGAAATTAGGAGACATAGCCCCCACTATCCTGAAAATAATGAATATTCCTGTACCTAAAGAAATGACCGGAAATGTGCTTGTAGATTAGATTTTCCCCTGCAGGATAGTATAGCTTTTGGGTATATGCTTTACAATTTCTGCTCTCCATTCAGAGGCATACAAAGATTTGCTGCGGGATTAAGGGCAGAAAAATCAATTTTTTTGTGCCCGGGCAGCATTTTATATAAAGAAATTGTCTAAATTACATGAAATCAACTTGATTTCATGACTGAAGAAGCAATGCTCAGGGGCTGCATCAGGAATGTTGCAGTTGCACAACAGGAACTATACTATACGTACAGCCCGCGCATGTTGTCGTTGTGTTATCGCTATGCGAAAAGCAGGGAGGATGCGGAGGATATGTTGCAGGAGGGCTTCATAAAGGTCTTTACACAGATAAAACAATTTCAGAACAGGGGTGCGCTTGAAGGATGGATCAGAAAAATCATCGTTCATACCTGCATCAACAATCTGAAAAAGAATAAAAAATTTACCGAAAGCGTAGATCTTATACATGCATCGGGAGTGTATATTAGGGAAGAAACGATCCCTTCCATTGTTCAGGCAAAACAGGTAGTGGAATGCATCAGGCTTCTGCCGATAGGATACAGAACCGTATTGAACCTGTACGCCATTGAGGGGTATTCGCACCGGGAAATTGCCGCAATGCTTGATATTGAAGAGAGCACAAGCCGCTCTCAGTATACAAGGGCAAAAGCTATGCTGGAAGATATTTTGCTAAAGAAAAATATACTGCCGGAACATATCCGGAATATGGATCTTATGGCAGTTAACCCATAACCAAAACAATGATTGTTTAACCAGGCTTTCGCTAACCATTATCTGACAACGCCAAGGAACTGACTATGGAGAGAAATATTCATACAGATGAATTTGAACGATTCCTCAGGGATAAAGCTGATCAGTATAAAGTTTACCCTTCAGACAAAATATGGAGTAACATCAACAGGTCAATACACCCAAGGAAAAAATGGCCTTACGCAGCATTAACCCTGTTTCTTTTATTAGGTACCGCTGTATTTATTGACTACAATTCCTTCAACTACATAGTGCCCGGTAAGCAACCGCTGCTCGCTTACAGCCATAACAACCATACTATCCCGGCCGCTACACCATCATTTATTTCAGACCGGGATAAAAGCAAAAACAATTCTATATACCCTGCAGATGACTTATCACAGGCTACCGCTGCTATTACCGGATCAGATACAAAGCACTCATTGGGACTGGCTAATATCAGCAAACTGCAACAGGAAACAAAGCCCGCTGACGGAAAAGCTCATTCTTCGAATGAAATAAGTACAACAACGGAACATATCACCGATAACCAGGGCGATCTTTCTCCTTTGAATAGTTTAGTTGCGAGCTCAAATGCTTCTTCTTCTGATGCTAACAGCGGCGATGAAAAGGGTGATGATCTAACCAATACTAAAAAGAAGCTGTGGGGCGGCGAAGTATACAGACCCTCAAGATTTAAGTGGCAGTTGTCTTTTTCTCCAACCATCAGCTATAGAAGACTAACCAGTGGTATTGGCCAGATTACAGATGTTTTCAGGGGAGTTCCCTACAGCACCGTTCAGTCAAACACATCGGTAAATGACCTGGTTGCACACAAACCCGCCATCGGTGCTGAGGTTGGTGCAAGCCTTATTTATAAAGTTTCAAACAATTTTACTTTGAGAGGGGGGCTACAGCTAAACTACTCCAGGTATCAGTTAAACGCATACAATTCAAAACCTGAAATTGCAACACTTGCACTTCATAACAAGAGGGGCGGAACGGATTCCGTGAATTTTGTTACCACCCTCGAAAATCATGAAGGGCATGGCTCTTCGTCCTCATGGCTGAATAATGAATATTTGCAGATATCATTGCCTGTTGGCTTTGAATGGAGTGTTTTAGGCAATGAAACGCTGAAATGGAATATTGCCGCAAACGCACAACCTGTATATAATTTTGCCAATAATGTTTATCTCCTGTCCACTGATTTCAAATATTACGTTCAGGATCCTTCTCTTATACGTAAGTGGAATATCAACGCCGGTATAGAAACCTTTGTGTCTTATGATATGGGGTCATTTAAATGGCAGGTTGGTCCGCAATTGCGTTACCAGCTGATGTCAAGCTACAAAAATGCTTATCCCATCAAAGAATACCTGGTTGACTTCGGCTTTAAAATTGGCGTAACCAAAACTTTTTAACCTTTTAAATTGTTGATGGATATCATGGCTTATGCATAATATGCGTAGCTTCCTGCCGTTCTTGTTTCATTATTTTAATACCCAATACAAATGAAGCTTTATTTCCTGCTATCCATAATATGGATGGGTGCCATACTATCCGGCTGCAAACCGGGAACTACTCCGGTGGCAGGATCAGGGCAGGACACATCCATTGTGCACAAGGAATATTACCCTATCACCGGGTATATCAAAAGCCAGTTGCGTTGGCTGGACTCCGTTCCGCTTGCTGTAATAAAATATACAACCATAAATCTTCGTACCGATACTTCTATTATTGAAAAAAAAGATTTCAATGCAATAGCCGAACAGCTTTTTTTGCCTGATATAAGCGTATTGCCCCTGAAAGAGCAATATGATGAGGTTTCTTTTATAGATGCATCGCTTGGCACTATTTCACTCACTTACGCAGCAAGGAACGATACTGCATTGGTAAGAAAGGCAGATGTATTGCTCAACCAGACCAATACTGCGGTCAGCACCATTTATATTGAAAAAGCATCACAGCTATCTGGCAGTACGGTTACCCAAAAAATATTATGGACTGCAAATAAAAGCTGCCTTGTCACGACTATCACTCAGAAAACCGGTACACCTGAAAGGGTAACAGAAGAAAGATATGTGTGGGATGACCGGTAACAGAGAACTCCCGCGCAAAATAATAATTTGATACTTTGCAAAGTACCATAGCCATGGTTTTTCTTGTTGTTTTACGATCATAGTAGCCTCGCAAAAATTTTCATCGTTTATAGATTATTCGCTGTATGTGGGATAGTCTTTCCCAATTCTATTCATGATAATAACCTTTAATACACCAGGTTTACATACCAAATCTGTTTCCATAAACTATCTTAACCGTGTTCTATGTGCCAGCACATCAAATTGTTAATTGGCCGGTCGTCAGCATACATCGCCTGTTTTGTTGAATTCAGTTAATTTTGTGCTGAACGTATTATGACTTCAGAAGACTTTCAGCAAATAGCCAATACCATACCTTCACAGCCTGGTATCTACAAGTATTATAATGAAAAGAGTGAGCTGCTGTATGTAGGCAAGGCTAAGAACCTCCGGAAAAGGGTCAGCTCATACTTCAATAAAGGATTTACTAATTACAAGACCCACGAGCTTGTACAGCGCATCCGCCATATTGAGTTCACTATCGTCAATTCTGAGCAGGATGCTTTCCTGCTGGAAAATAACCTGATCAAGCAATTTCAGCCAAAATATAATATCAATCTTAAAGATGATAAAAGCTATCCTTATATCGTCATTAAAAATGAAGATTTCCCAAGGATCTTTCTTACACGGCGAAAAATTGATGATGGCTCCGAATATTTGGGACCGTTCACTTCTGTAGGTAAAGTAAGGGAACTGCTTGATTTTATCCGGCAAAACATACCTCTCCGCACCTGCAAGCTTAACCTTACTCCCCAGAACATCCGGAAAAAGAAATTTAAAGTTTGCCTGGAATATCATCTTGGCAATTGCAAAGGCCCATGCGAAGGTTTGCAAACCGCAGAAGATTACCGGGAGGGACTTTTGCAGATCAAGAATCTTTTAAAAGGCAACCTGTCGCCTGTGCTCAGCAGCTTCAGGGAGACCATGAAAACGCTTGCAGAAAATATGGAGTTTGAAAAAGCGGAAATACTTAAGAAGAAGATTGAACACCTGCAGGAATACCGCGCCAAATCCTCCATTATCAACAGCAATCTTGGCGATATAGATGTCTTTTCCATTTTGCAGGAAGGAGATATTGCCTATGTGAATTACCTGATGGTTCAAAATGGCATGATCGTCCAGACGCATACCCTTACTTTTGAAAAAAAGCTGGAAGAACCCGCCGAAGAAATAATGGCGTTTGCCATAGCAACCATCCGGGAAACATTCAACAGCAGCGCCAAAGAGCTTGTGCTACCTTTTCCTGTTCATTTTCCGCAATCTGATATATCAGTAACTATCCCCAAAGCCGGGGACAAGAAAAAACTCCTGGAGCTTTCTGAAAAGAATGTCAACTATTTCAAAGAAGAGCTGAGAAAACGGAAAATGCTGCAACTGGACGGAAAATCTGCAGCAGAAAAAGAAAAAGTGCTGGATCAGTTGCAGAACGACCTCAACCTTGCAGAAAGACCGGTACATATAGAATGCTTTGACAATTCTAATTTCCAGGGCAGCTTCCCGGTATCGGCTATGGTGTGCTTTAAAATGGGAGTTCCCAGCAAAAATGATTACCGGCATTTTAATGTGAAAACTGTTGAGGGGATAAATGATTTTGCGACAATGAAAGAAGCGGTATTTCGCAGGTATAAAAGATTATCAGCGGAAGAAAAGCCATTACCGCAGCTCGTAATTATTGACGGGGGTAAAGGTCAGCTCGGGGCTGCTATTGAAGCCATACATGAACTTGGTCTTGAGGGTAAGATGACGCTTGTCGGGCTTGCAAAGAACGAAGAAGAGATTTTCTTCAGCGGCGATAAGCAATCTGTAAAGCTTCCCTGGGATAGCGACAGCCTGAAACTGCTAAGACAGATCAGGGATGAAGTGCACCGTTTCGGTATCACTTTTCACCGCCAAAAAAGAAGCAAAGGGACTTTCAAAAATGAACTGGAAGCGATTCCCGGCATTGGAAGAGCAACAGTAGATATATTATTAAAAGAGTTTAAATCCATAAAGAAGATCCGGTCATTGCCCGAAGAAGCTATCACGAAAATAGTGGGACAATCAAAAGCGAAGATCCTGCAGGCTTATTTCAGCGGACATCCCGCTAATTGACAGTTGCACGCATTACAAAAAAAAGGGGCCAGGATAGATATCCAGCCCCGTTTTTAAAATCCAATATCCTATGAAAAACCGGGGTAAAGATAGTATAGGCACACCATATAGCAATACCTGAATGTGGGTATTTTTGACGGCTGACCATCCTGCATATTGCAGCAAAAAAAAGAGCAGCGATCGCTCACTGCTCTTTCTATATTAATAAAATATAAACTTAATATGACCAGAGATCCTGCTCGTAGTTGAAGATCTTGTCTTTAATATTTTCCCCTTCCAGCAACATCAGTATGTTATTATTTGGATATTGCTGTTTAAGGTATAAATCGTATGGGTTTTCTAAAGTAGATTTCACCACATAACTACCGAAGAAGCGGCTTTCAAACAATTCTTCCCAGCTCATCCTTGCCCCAAAGTTTTTGCCATTATATACTTCATACTTGGCAAGCGCCGGGCGCATATCAGGATAATAAACCCAGAAGATAGGAGCCGAACCGATTGGAGTGCCGGTAACTTTATCAAAATAGGTCTTTACCGGGGCAATACCAAGGATCCTTACATACATCCTGCTGGATTCCTTATCAAATACCCATTCTTCTTTTATCCTGAATTTAGTAATAGCATCCATATTGAACTCTTCACATATTACAGACTCCTTCATAATACCTTTAGACAAAGTAGGATCTTTTTCCAGGTCGGGCACCATTACCGTATCGCAGGAGCCGGCAAGCTTGGCACCTATCTGCTCGAGCGTCATTGGTGTGGTAAACCTGTCGTCAACAGACGCATCAAAAGCTGTTACTTCACCACTTTTAATAGTGTTCAGTAAAATAGCGATGAAACGCTGGTTACCGTTATCCTCATCGGCCGTATACCGGAAAGGCAGATTGATCTTTTCCCTGATATCAATCTCTCTCCACACTTTTTCCCTGTAGATGGCATCATCTTCGCGGATATTCTCGTAAGGCAATGGCGTACGATCCTTCACCAGGTTCATCTCTATCGCATTGTCGTTGCGAAGCGACTTTCGTATGGTATCCATTTTAATAGGATCCTTGGGCGCGGCTTTCACCACCAGGGTATCCTGCTTGGCTACATTAAGGTTTTCGTCTGCCACGTTAGCCTGCGTCTTTTTGGTAGTGGCTTTCTTTTTAGCTGTGGTAGTGGTCTTCCTTGTGCTCTTTTTTCTTGTCTGAGCATCCGACACACTCACTGCCATTCCAAAAGCAGCTACCAGTAAAGCATATTTCGCGAATTTCCATTTCATGGTCAAAAGTGTTTGTATCTAAACAGAAAGGTATAAAAACTTTTATCTTAAGATATACGACAACGGTCTCAATGTAATGGTTCTTCCATCAGGTCCGCGCGCTTTGATATTATCTATATAAACGCCTTTTCCGGGCTTCAGATTGCTTACTACGGTAGCGGCATTACCCGTCCAGCGTGCGCCATTGTTGGCAATCGGATTATAATCTGCAGCGCCCAGGTCAGCAATAGTATAACTCAATACTTCGTACAGTGCTTCGAATTCAGAATTCTGTAATACTGCCCTTACACCACCCATTGCTTTGAACTGTGCAGAAGATACCTGCCCCATCTCAAGGTTACCTACCATTGCTGTAGGCGGAGGCAGTTGTTTCACACGGAAAGATACTTTACCGGCAGGCTTACCGTCTACTATTACACTAACATCAGCGGTACCGGGTTCTTTTGGTTTAGCAATGTATTTGCTGCCACCGGCTTTGCTGACACTACCGTTATTGATAGAAGCGCTAACTTTTTCACTTCCTGCACCTGCAGTGATGGTCAATGGGTTCTCCACACCAATGTACAGTACATTCATTTTATCAGCCATTACCGCAACACCGGAAGGCTGTCCTACTGTATAATCAATAGTTTTAGTGATCGTTTTCTCTTCGCCGGTGTTAGGATCAGGATATTTCACATCCACTTTCACACTATGTGCTCCGGAACCGCCGGCAGGCATCTTAAGTTCCGCTACACCATTTTCACCAACAGGAACGGGGCTCCCATTCACAAACACCTTAGGCTTAACGCTTGCATTGAATGCTCCCAAACCAGCTTTTAATTCGAGGTTTTCCCCGGGCATCAGGTATGTGGAGTTTGTTCCAACCATCGGCTCAAACTTATCATAGATAACTTTTACATCGCCGATCTTTTTGAAGCAGAAAGAAGCCACTTTATTTTCGGTATTCTTCACATCGTTCTGGAACTTACTAAGGATGGTAAGCGCAGCAATAGTGGGCGTCATGTGAAAATAAGCGTCTGTCCAGCTCTGGTTGGTATTACCGGCTTCAGAAACCGGCTTTTCCAGGTTGATAGGAAGACTGTGGTCAAATTCTTTTGCAATTTCCGGATCTATAGCCAGCACATCTTTTTTGTACTGATCCAAAGCGGTGCGAAGCTTTTCACCTTCTCCGTTGGTAGCCATCAACCTTGTAGCGGCATCCAGGTTCTCCACCTTAAAAGTAGTATCGCCTTTTTCAGGATTATAGCCGCTTTCTCTTTTAAGCTTATCCTTCAGATCGTCAATATAAGAGGACATCTTAGAGGACAGCTCTTTTATCTGATCAGCCTTAGGTTTCCATATTGCCGCTTTTTCACGGGTTTTGGGATCTTCAAGGCTGCTCTGAAATGCTGTATATATTTCGCCTGAGGCCGCCGAAAGCGTGCCATTGGATTTATCCAGGCTGTTATTTACTGTTTTGAAGGCATTGATAATTTCAGCAGACACATTCAGTGCAAGCAAGGCTGTAAGCACCAAATACATCATGTTGATCATCTTCTGCCGTGGCTCTTTAGGTAGTGCCATGATTTTTCAGGATTTATTAATTACGAATTAAGGGTTAATAAAAATATGGATCAGCAAAAGTGATCCATTGTTTAAAAATTACCTGCCCTGCATTGCAGCCAGCATATTACCATATACATTGTTAAGACTGCCCAGGTTCTTAGCCAGCAGGCTGATCTGTTCCTGGGTTTTCTTAGCGTCTTCCACGCTGCCCTGCATAGTCTGTGAAGCCTGTACAAGATTGCTGTAAAAGCCGTTCATAGCCTTCAAATGGTTGTTGGTATCCTGCAATTCCAATTCGTAAATAGTATTTAAAGATGATAAGTTCTTTGTAAGCGTCTGTACCTGGTTGTGAAACTCTTTGGTAGACCCTGCGGCTTCATTAAAAGCCTTAGCAGTAGTGGCAGCTCCCAGGTAAGCATCCTTAACCTGCTCAAGCGCCTGTGTAGCGGCTTTGGTTTTAGTAGTATAGTCGCCGGTAGCGGCAGTAATATCAGCAATATCAGACATCTTCTCTACTGTCAGTCCAAATTTGCTGAAGTTTTCGCTCAGGCGCTGAAGATTGGCAGGGTTGATAGCAGCATCCTGCAGCATTTTATCCATAGAAGCCAGTGCGGGATTCCCTCCGGAAACACCGGTACTTCCTTTCAGAGATTCAGCGATTTCCTTCATTTCACCACCGGGAGGGGGTAAAAATGCATAAACCAAAAATATAACGGCTTCAGTTAAAAGACCAACTGTAAGCATCATATCGGCGATAGGCTTATGAAGGATTTTAGCCCATGCTCCAAAAATAACGACTGCTGCGCCCACGCACACAAATACGTTAACTAATTTTTCGGTTGTTTTGTTTGTGCCTGCCATAAAAAGAGAATTTTTGTTTTTTAAAGGGTTTTTCTGTTTTTAGATTTCAAAAGGTAATGATCATACTATGCCAAGTGAATGACTTTACAAAGCATAATAAGTTTAGATTAGATATTTAATCAATAATATTTTCAGTTCAATGTGTGCTTAAAGCCAGCGGTTGGTTTGGTTGCAGGTAAAGCATTATCTGCTGCTCTTGCCGGATGGCGGAAGATCAATAACACATCTGAAGCCGATGTATGATTTTGCCGTATCCTGGTACTCATAAGTACGTGTGCTGGTTTGTAAGAAATATCCAACGTCTTTCCAGCTACCGCCACGGATCACCTTACGTTTCATACGCGGAGGATCACTGTCTTTGGCGTTCCAGCGAATATCAGGGTTCATATCATGCTGGAAGTTATATGCACCTTCATAATAGAAAGAGGAAGTCCATTCTGCAACATTTCCCGCCATATTGTATAAGCCGAAATCATTAGGCCAGTATGCGTCTGCGCGCACAGGGTATAAACCTCCGTCTTCTGCATAGTTACCACGCCCGGGCTTAAAGTTAGCCAGCAAACATCCTTTTTTGTTTCTCAGATAATATCCACCCCAGGGGTACGGCGCCTGTGAACGACCGCCACGAGCTGCATATTCCCATTCTGCTTCGGTAGGGAGCCTGAAATCAGATTCCTGTACTCTTCCCTGAGACTCAAGGAAAGCATTCAGGTATTTAGTTCTCCATTCGCAGAAAGCCACTGCCTGTTTCCAGTTCACACCCACAACAGGATAGTTGCCAAATGCAGGATGAGAAAAGTATCTTTTAGACATCGGCTCATTATAGGAGTAAGAGAAATCCCTGATCCAGACCAGAGTGTCAGGATAAATAGGCACTTCTACTTTATCAATAAAAGCTGAACGGGGTTTGGTGGCATTTTCTTTTCTTGCCGCATCCCTGTACCTGAATGTTTCTGAATGATATACAAGTTTAGTGGCATCTAATTCCTTTCTGCCAAAAATCCTGTTATCAGGAGAAACGATCATGGCATCCAGTTGTTCAACAGTTTTAGGATCACTCCATTTGATAGCCTGTATTTTTTTCCAGTCAAGGCTGTTACCATCTTTCGACTTATAACCCAGCTTTTCACCGGCTATGGAATCCCTCACCCAGTTTACAAACTGGCGGTACTCATTGTTGGTTATTTCCGTTTCATCCATCCAGAAACCACTGATGGTAATTTGACGATTGCGTGCAGTGAAGGCATAATTAATATCTTCATCGCTGGGACCCATATGAAAGGTTCCCTGGGGTATATATACCATGCCGGGAGGCTTGGGGAGAATATATTTTCCTCCTGGCGCAACGCCATGTAACTGACCATCTTTGGGCAAGCCTTTAGAAGATTTCAACTTGCCGCAACTTGCAAACACTACGGCCATGAGCGCTATGACACCGATGTTGATGGAGAGGCTTTTCACTTTCATAAAAATAGCTTAAAGGGTATTTGGACAAATATAGATGAAATATTAATTTAAATTTTCTGCCTTATAAATATTATATATTTTTTAGCGTACCGGTAAAATCACCGGTTAACACAGGATATATAAACGGTTAGCCTCATAAGTTATTGTGCTTTTCTTTTTTTATCCTCCATGCTTCCTTTCAATAAGTTGTACACATTTATCCGCACTTTCTACAGGGTTAAGGCAACCATAGTCACGGCATACATAGATCAGGGTGCGCCCCTCTTTCAGCCTGTTTGACAATAAAGGAAAGCGTTCGCTGTTACCTGCCGAAGACTGAACGACCTTATTGGGTATATAATACTTTAAAACCGAAAAAGTTATCTTATCATAATTATCGCCAACTATCGCTATTTCACTGATCCCATAAAAAAAGTCTGCCATAACGCATGCCCACATACCAAACGACCCGGGATATTTAATAGCCATGCTTTGCAATGCCTCCGCCATTTCCATACTTCTCTTTTTCCATGCAGGTATGTCAAAAACAGTTGACAGATAATACAAATTCCAAGCCATTATTGCATTCCCCGAAGGAGTAGCGCCGTCGTATACTTCTTTTGTACGAACAATAACATCTCCCTGGTTGGCATGGGTATAAAAAAAGTGGAGTCTCTCCCGGTCGGAGAAGTTGGCATCAACAAATTCCGCCAGAGATTTCGCTTTGAACAGGTAGTCCTGGTTGCCGGTAATTTCCTGCAAATGAATAAGCGCCTGGATAAGATAAGCGTAATCGTCGAGGAATGCCGGGTATTTATGCTGCTTCGCTTTGTAGGTATGAGACATCTCCGGATACTCCCGGCGAAAAGCATCCAGGAGGAAATCCATATTCTTTACAGCTATATCACGGTATTGTTCATCGCCCAATGCCGCATAAGCCATGGAGCAGGCAGTATTCATCAGCGCATTCCACCCCAGGATGATCTTATCATCCAACAGCGGCGGGATACGGTTATCCCTTGCCGCCAAAAGCTTTGTACAACAGCTATAAATAAGATCTTCAAAATGCCGGGTATCAATGTTACGATCTGCTGCAAATGCCGCTGCAGGCTTTGAAATATGCAGGATATTATTCCCTTCCCAGTTCCCGTCCTCTGTCACATTGTAATAAGCACAGAACAGGGAACTGTCTTCACCCAACAATTCCTCGATCTCCTTTTTGCTCCATACATAATATTTGCCTTCCACACCTTCGCTGTCGGCATCCATAGCAGAAAAAAATCCATTTTCCCCGCTCAGCATTTTATCCAGCAAAAAATCAACTGTTTGCCTTATGGTATCTGCATATATTCTTTTGCCGGTGATCTGGTACGCCTCAGATAATGTGGTTATTAACAACGCATTATCGTAAAGCATTTTTTCAAAATGAGGTACCAGCCATTCCCCGTCGGTAGCATACCGGGCAAAACCGCCTCCCAGCTGATCATAAATGCCACCCTCAATCATTCGGTCGAGGCTGAGCAAAGCCTGATCTAATGCTGCTTTTTCGCCGGTATAATAGTGGTAGCGGAAAAGGAACCTGACAGTAAAGGTCTGCGGAAACTTAGGCGCGCTTCCAAAGCCACCCCACTCTTTATCGGCAGTTTGCATTATATGCTGAAAAGCCTTAAGCATCCCGCCCGCCTCCGGCTTTAAAAAACCGGCAGTATCCGGTCTCGTTATGCCCGATTCCTGCGACTGCAGCAGCTGCTGTGTAAGATTTTCTGCCTGGCCGTTTATAGCAGTGCGCTTCCCCCGGAAGGCATCGGCAACAGCCTGTAATACCTGCATCCAGGAGGGCCTGTTATATACAGGTGAAGGAGGAAAGTAGGTGCCTCCGTAAAAAGGCTTTTTATCCGGGGTAAGAAAAACATTGAGCGGCCAGCCGCCGCTGCCGGTCATCGTCTGAACCGCATTCATATAGATATGATCAAGGTCGGGGCGTTCTTCCCTGTCAATCTTGATATTGATATAATGTTCGTTCATAAAGTCCGCCGTCGCCTCATCCTCAAAGCTTTCTTTTTCCATCACATGGCACCAGTGACAGGCCGCATAGCCAATGCTTATAAGAATAGGCTTGTCTTCCCGGGCTGCACGCTCTAAAGCTGCATCTCCCCAGGGGTACCATTCTACAGGATTATGAGCATGCTGTAATAAATACGGGCTCGTCTCACGAACGAGATGATTGGTATACATGCCACGAAGGTCGCTGAAAATTTATTTTTTCTGGTCGGAAAGGTATTTTTCCAGGGCGGCCACCATAGAAGGCATTTCGGGAGCAGGAGCTTTAATATGCAGTGTAAGCCCTGCCTCTTCAATGGCTTTGGAAGTATTAGATCCAAACGCACCTATTTTAGTGCCGTTTTGTTTGTATTTGGGAAAATTCTCAAGCAAACTCCTCACTCCGCTGGGTGTAAAAAAACAAATGACGTCAAACTCTTCTTTCGTCAGAACCTGTTTCACGTCATTGCTGATAGTCCGGTACATGAATGGAGTTACAAACTCACACTTATTGCTTTTCAGCCAATTGACAATTTCATTATCCTGTTGATTCTCGGAGCAGGGGTAGAGAAACTTTTCGTTCTCCTTATGCTTGTTTATAACATCAAAAAGGCTTTTGTTGGTACCGTCGGCGCCATAAAAAACCTTACGTTTACGATAGAGAATAAATTTCTGAAGATATAATGCAACCGATTCGGTTATACAGAAATATTTGGTATCCTGTGATACAGATACCTTCATTTCCTCACAGATCCGGAAAAAATGATCAATCGCATGGCGGCTTGTAAATATAACGGCCGTATATTGGGTAATATCTATTTTCTGTTTCCGGAAATCTTTCGCAGGTATACCCTCTAACTTAATAAAGGGAAAGAACTCAAGATGCACACTATGCTTTCTCGCCAGTTCAAAATACGGGGATTTATCTGAATCCGGGCGCGGTTGAGTAATCAGTACCTTTTTAATAGACATAACAGAACTGTTTCCTCCCATTGTTTCCTGGTTTACTATATGTTTATCTGTATCGGGCAATGACCCTGCAAAGTTACGAACTTCTGGTAAACAAATCCACCAACACCCTGTAAATCAACAACACAGGGATAATTTCAAAGCCGCAAAAGTATAAAAATAAATGTAATGCATTAATTTTTAGTTCATTGCGCACTCCGGCATAGCCAACAATAAAACGGTAAACCAGCAGAAATATGATCAACACAATAGAAACAGTGAAAGCGATCTGCTGAAAACTGCGATCGGAGAAAGCTAACATAAGGCTGAATGGAATGATAACTATCGAAAGCACCTTATTCACTAAAAAGACCACGAAAGTATAAGTATCCAGCGCTTCCTCCTGTCCGAACATCCAGCCGGTCAGCCTGAGAATAAAGTATTTAAAGGTATAGATAAACGCTACACTTATAAAACAGATAGAGAACAGGAGCCATGGTTTTGCAATGCCGCCTTTGATATACTGTACCATCAGGTAGGCGAATACTGCCATGCTCACCACAAAAAAGATATTGAACAACAAGGTCGTCATTCCTGCCTGCTGGAGCTGATCCCTGATATGCTTCTGCCGCATAGCCGTTCTCCAGAAAACACTGAACAGGTCATTGAAGTACTTGGGGAAGCCCATCCTGAGGATCCCCAGGAAAAGCAATACTCCGCACATTATATAAAACAGCTCGTCCTTATTCCCCGAATGATATGCTTCAACAGGCAGGGCGATAATACCTGTTCTTACATTAAAGAAAGGATGATCTTCTGCCAGGCGTGATACATATTTACCGTATGCAGGTATTAATGATCTTTCTGCGGGTAAAGAATCTTTGATAGCAGTGCCGGCAGCAGAAGTATCCGCTGCCGCTGGTTTCAGGGTATCATTCTTTGCAATAGCGGCTGCAGGCCGGGCAGGCTTCTCCCTGATGCGGGATGGCGCTGATGTAGCTGCGCTATCGCCACCCGGCCTGGTCCCGGACACGGTGGAGTCATCCTGGGCATACAAGCCAGTCAACAGCAAAAACTGCGCAATCAATAATGCCACGATACTCCTTACCAATGCTTTACCTTTTGTTTGGTTTGCAAAATTATTTTAATCGCCACAGTCCGCCCAAATAGTTTTGGGTTAAAACAGGCTTATCAATCCAAAATGTATTTTAGCCTGCCTGAAATTTAACGGCATATCATCTCTTTTCCCTACGGCATAGCTTATATTGAAAATACCTGCTTTTGTCTCAAACGCCATTCCGATACCTGACCCTATATAAGTATGAGATTGTATGTCCGTAATACCATACGATTTATTATTCGTCCATCCCCCGTCGCCAAAGCCGAAGAAATACGAATTAAGCCCTATAAAGAACCTGTACTCTGCCGTAAGCACCGCATAGCTGCTGGCATATATGCTTTCTTCATCAAAGCCCCGCAATATTTTATATCCCCCTATCTGGAACATTTCGTTCTGGAAAACATTACGGGTATATACCCCTCCTGCACGCAACTGTGTTTTAAGCGCCGACTGTTTTCCTAATTTAAAATAATGGGCGCCTGACGCAACAACCCTTATCATATAGGTCCTTTTCTGCAGGCTGTCATACAACGAAGCGTAATCGAAGCTATTACCCGAAGCATCCTGTTTCATATTGGTAATTGCCGTATTGGGCTTGATCTTACGCAGCCCTGCCGACAGGGTGAGATCGCCTTCATTTCCCCGCCGGGGGTTAAACCGGTAGTCGGTATTGTTATAGAGATAGCGAATACCGAGGTTGGTAGTGCTCACATCAATAAAAGAGGGCAACTTTTTAGATAGTCTTACGGAAGCGGTGTCAATACCCGACGGCAGGACATTGGTAGACATATTTTGTATAAAAACTGTAGCGCTTTGCTTTCCTGTAGCAATATATTGCACCCCAAACAGGGCATTGATATTTAAATAAGAAGAATCTTTTTTCAGCAGGTCAAAATTAAAATCAATACCAAAGGGTGTATTGAACAAATAAGGATGATTATACTGCAGGTGAAGCCGCGGCGACTTTACCTGTATCTGTTGCCAGTTGACGCCAATGGTTTCGCCCGCGCCCAATGCATTCTTAAGATTAATATTGGCTTCACCCGTCAGTTGAAGCTTGGTTCTTCCCGGCGTGTTGGTGGCCGGCAGGAAACCCACAAGCACATCAATCTGGCTGCTTTTTTTAGGGTCAATATACAGGTTCAATACTCCCCCGGTGCCATTCATGGTCATATCCCAGGCCCTGATCTCTTTGAGATAAGGCAGCTCCATTAGTTTTTTACTTACAGACTGCAACCTCTCTTTCCGGTATAATGATCCGTTCTCTATGCCCAGGTAATGCTGTAAAAAATAATTGGAGATATTTGCTTTCCCATATACTCTTATGCTGTCTATCCTGTACTCCGGGCCTTTGTCTGTCTTAAGAACCGCCGTCAGTGCACCCGGCTGTACAACGAGACTGTCTATAATGATCCTGGCGAAAGGATGCCCGTTGTTTTCATAATATTCCAGCATGCGCTCCTGCCAGTACCGCAAGCGGTTAAAATCAAGGAGCGAACCGGTAATGCTTTTGTCATTCCAGCCTATACCATTCAGCATGGCTTTATCGGCGCTGTCGGTATTGATTCCCGTCCACCGGTATTGTTCACCAAGGTATACCCATGCTGCTGCAGAAGTATTTTCAAAAGCCGTACTGTCGAGAGAAGCATTCATATATCCTTTGGCACGCAACTCCGCAATTGCTTTGCCGAGATAGGCCCTGCAGTTGTCAATACTGTTAAAGGATGTTTCCAGCCGGATATTATCAGCGGTGAAGGAGGTATCTTTGTCAACAAAAGAATAGTGAAGCCTGTATGTATCCTGGGCGCTTACATGCAACGACAGCACCAGTAAAAAAATTACTAATGTAAAGCACTGCAGCCTGTTCATTACCGGCAAATCTAAAAGCATAAATCTTAAATCAAAAATCATTTAGTGGCAGGTATATATGTCCATATTCCATTTTGCAGGCAGGCCTGTTTATACTGCAATTTTCATTTTTCCACTTTACTGAAACAAAAGAACGATTTAATTGATGCTTTATTGAAGGAGATCATAAGGACGACGACATTTGCCGGCAACGAAACAATAGCAACCGTTTACCTGGGAGGAGGAACACCCAGCCTGCTTGAAACAAAAGAGCTTAATGCCATTTTCAATACCCTTCATTCAAAGTTTTCCATTGCTTCAGATGCAGAAATTACATTGGAAGCAAACCCGGATGATATTTCACCGGGAAAGCTGCGCATGTGGAAGCAAACCGGCATCAACCGGTTAAGCATAGGCATACAATCCTTTTTTGAGGAGGACCTGAAATGGATGAACCGCGCTCACAATGCCCAACAGGCAATGCGCTGTATCAGTGAAGCACAGGATGCCGGGTTCAGCAACCTGAGCATTGATCTCATTTACGGCACTCCTACTCTGCCCGATGATCACTGGCAACGGAACGTGGAGAAAGTGACCGGGCTTGGCGTTCCCCATATAAGCTGCTATGCGCTTACCGTTGAGCCTAAAACGGCTCTACATCAGCTCATCCATAAACACAAAATGCAGGATACAGATCCCGAACAACAGGCCCGGCAGTTTCTGCAACTGATACAATGGCTGACCGGAGCGGGATATGAACACTATGAGATATCAAATTTTTCACTGCCGGGCAGGCGCAGCCGGCACAATACATCCTATTGGCAGGGCAAACCCTATTATGGCTTCGGACCTTCAGCCCACTCCTTTAATGGTATAGATACGCGAAGCTGGAATATTGCCAATAACGCTTTATACATTAAATCAATAAGGGAGGAAGTATTACCTGTTGAAAAAGAAGTGCTGACTGAAACCCAAAAGATCAATGAATATATTATGACTTCGTTGCGCACTATGGAAGGTATTGATCTTGATCTGGTACAGTTAAAGTTTGGAGAGCATATGGCAGGAAATGTAAAAAAGAAAGCAGGCAGGTTCTCCCAGGAACGTATTTTCATTGCAAACGACTTCATACGGCTTACCGATGCAGGAAAATTATTTGCAGACGGAATCGCGGCAGAGCTGTTTGAGGACTAGCAATATTAACGTGCGTTTGGAGCATACGTCAGGTATTATTTCACGCAGCGTACGCAACGGGGCGGAGTCCGCAAAGAAGAATTCACTGCCATGAAAAATTATTAATGAAATTCCTGGGCATCTGTTATTGAATAACGGGTTTCATGCCGCGTATGCCCATATCCACTACAGGCTCACCTTTCAGCGGATCCCATTTGCCGTTGTCCACTATTTCTTTCCACTCAAAGCTTTTGTTGGAAGACAATGATACTTCTACAATAATATTTTCCTTTTCATTACCGGTAATGACCAGTTTGCCGGGCAAAAAAGCTGCCGTAACCACACAGGAACCTGCAGGTATGGGAGAGGTATTGAAAAGAGGATTTACCACAGTTGTAGCACCTTCGGGGGATTGGCCGGTAGTGGTATACGTTTCATTGTTGAACGTTGTTTCAAATCCCCAATAGCCCTGCTTCTTATTTTCCTCCACTGTGATCATCTGGCTTTTGATGAGATAAGTATTGATAAAAGTATTAAATCCTATAAAAGAGGCAACCGTTCCTGTAAGGTCGTCATCAATGACGACATCAGCAATAGTGGTATCTACGTGATACTGTATATCATAATTCTGGTAGGCCAGCGAAATCCGCAGCCATTCGTAGTCGCCGGCAGGAACAGCTTTCAGGGGAACGGCAAAAAACACCTGGTTGTTAGCCGTCAATACAGCCCTGTCAAAATCTATTGCCGTTTCGCCGCCTGCATCAGTTTCGGGAGCTTTATAAAGGACTGCGCCACTGCCTAATGCAGCAGATACATTATTGGCAAGCTCCACATAGTGTACGCTTATTTCATTGAAAGAAGGGTTTTGAGCTGCATGTCCCGGGGGAATTTCTGCGGGCTGTCCGAGGTTATTAAGACGCTCCTGCGTGGAGTCAATCCTGATGCGGAATACCAGGCTGGGCTCAGAAGATCCGTCTTTTTGCTTGGTGCAGGAAATAGCAACAATGGAAATCATTGCGCAGAATAAACCGATCTTCATATCATGCCTTTTGGGTGCAAACGAAGCATTGCATGAAAAATTGCCTGTTATCAGCCAGGGGATTGTTAATTGTTCAGTTTAACAAATCCTCCGTCAATCGGGTAATCGCAACCGGTGATGAAAGATGCCTCATCCGAACAAAGATATAAGGCGAGATAAGCAATTTCTTCAGGCTTTGCCATTCTTCCTATCGGCTGGGTTTTAGATAACTTTTCAAACATTTCCGCTTCTTTACCGGCATAATTTTTAGCAAGGAACCCGTCTACAAAAGGCGTATGCACTCTTGCAGGAGAAATGGCATTGCAGCGGATATTATGTTTGATATAATCCCTGGCTACAGAAAGCGTCATTGCAGCTACGGCTCCTTTGGCAGTTGAATAAACGAACCTGTCGGGGATGCCTACCAGCGCCGCAATGGAAGCCATATTTAAAATAGCGCCTCCTTTTTCTTTCATAAAAGGAATGACTTCATGCAGGCAATTGTAAACGCCTTTAATATTTACCGCTACAATACGATCAAAATCCTCTTCATTCGTATTGTCCGCCTGGCCGATATGTGCAATGCCAGCGTTATTTACCAGGATATCAATGGAGCCATGCCTTGCCACAATTTCTCCCACGACATTTTTTACGTTCTTCTGGTCGGCTACATTGCATTTGTAAAATACTGCTTTATTGCCGGCATCAACAATCTCCTGTATAGTGGCGCCACCACCTTTTTCATCCATATCCAGCACATATACCTGTGCTCCCTGTTGTGCAAATACCGTTGCAATCGCTTTTCCTATTCCGCTTCCCCCACCGGTGATGATGGCGGTTTTGTTATTGAGTCTGAACATGATCGTGATTTGAGGTTTGAGATTGGACCGGGCTGCAAGTTACGAGGTGAATAGTAAAACGACAAACGCGAAACATGAGACGACAAATGTGAGAGGTGAAAGTCCCGCGTTTCACATTTTTTCGGTTTACCTGATTATCTTCCCGCTGCCACCCTGCTGCATCAGTGTCCTTATTTCTTCATGCGATGCAATATTGAAATCTCCTGTTATACTATGTTTTATTACCCCGCATGCTGTTGCAAATTCAATTGTTTCATCCAGGCTCAGCTTTGATCTTATCCCATGTATCACTCCTGCCATAAAGGCATCCCCGGCCCCTATACGTTCTGCGATCTGCTGGATACGGTATGGCCTCGACTGATGAATTGCTCCTTTGTGCCACAAGTATCCTATATACTGATTTGAGCTGGCGCTTTCCTGTACCCGCATTGTCATTACGATATGGCTGGCATTGGGTAAATGCTTATGTAAAAGCCCGAAAGTACTGTTTACAAGATCTTTTTCATCCGGTGATATACCAAAGTAAAGCTTAGCCGTATCTACATCGGCTAATATTATATCACAATATTGTAATAGCTCCGGCATAATGTCCCGGCAGCTTTTGCCATAATTCCATAATGTGCCCCGGTAGTTGAAATCTGCAGAAATAGTGAGCCCTTTATTTTTTGCCGCCACCAATGCTTCTTTGCAAACGGCCACCAGGTTTTCATTGAGCGCCGGCGTGATGCCGCTCCAGTGGAACCAGTCTGAGGTTTCAAAAACTTTTTCCCAGTTGATCTGGCCGGGCTGCAGGTAGCTGAATGCGGAATAGGCCCTGTCGTATATTATTCTCCCTGCCCTGGCACCCTGCCCGCTTTCATAATAATAAATGCCTGTCCTTGTTTGTTCAGAGGGATGGTTGTGCACTTTCACTCCATACTTATAAAGCTGAGCCAGTCCTGCCCGCGCCAGTTCATTAGAAGGGAGCGCCGTAATATATAAGGCATCATTCCCCAGTATGGATAAGGAGACCGCGATATTGGCTTCCGAGCCGGCCCAATGCATTTCCAATGTATCCGCCTGAACAATTTTCTGCTGGGATGGGGGCGTGAGCCTGAGAAGATATTCTCCGAATAAAGCCACTTTTTTTTCCATAAACTGTCAACTAAATGCCGAATATAAGTAATTCAGGGAAACACGGCGCGATATTGCGGGGGCATGTTATTAACGCCCGGCAAGAGGCATAGAGACGGGCTTTACTGGCTATTTAGTTAAGTTTCTCAAAAAACAAAAGAGGCTGCCAGTGATGGCAGCCTCCCTGCAGTTGGTTTTGGAGCTATTTAATACTTAACAATTGGTATAACTGTGGAATATCCTGCCTGTATTATTCTTATATAATAAACTCCGCTGGCAAGATGTTGTATATCCACATTAACAGTCGTTTGGTTATAGCTGGTTTTTAACCATTTAATAACGGAGCCGCTTATATGGACAATAGCAATTTCAGAAATGCTGCTTGATTTCGGAATTTTTATAAATATTTTTTCCCGGGCAGGATTAGGGTATGCTATTAGACGCTGCCATCTGAAAACTATACTCGCTATCCCGGAATACAGGATTTCGCCATTTTCCCCTGTCAGCTTAAGCCTGTAGCGGTTTTCCCCTTCCGTAGGATAGGGGTCAAATGTTTTATAATGTTGATTATCATCGCCTTGTATGCTATTTGCCGAAGTAAGCGAGATGAAAGCGCCGGCTGCTTCTTTTTCTACAGTATAATATTTGTACGCTTTGTCATTAAAAACCGTCCAGTTAATATTGATTTTGTCATTTTCGGCAATGACATTTAAAGTTACCGGCAAGAGCGGCAGCGGGTTATTGGGGTATCCGAGCGCCCCGGCAAGCGTAAAATTGCCAAAAACTGCTACCGGGTTACTGGTTATAGCACCATTGGCACCCGGGGATCCTACTAAGCTGCTCACCCCCTGGTCGGTCCATTGACTGCCATCAAAACGGGCAACCCTGAGCGCATTCATGTCGGTCACGCCTCCGCTGTTGGGGTCGAAAAAGCTGACCTCCACGCTGGCATTGCCTGATCCCGAAATATTCCAGTATTCAAGATGACTTATATGATGGATACCCGCGCCCATAGCGCTGCCCAGGTCCAGATACGGATCTCCACGGACAAATTCCGCGGTAAAATCCCCGGTGGCATTTCTCACAGCAGCAGGGCGTAGCTTGCCATTGATCCCGACCGGGAAAATAAAATCTCCTGCCGACAGCCCTGTCTTTCTTACTGGTCCTTCGATATAAGAAATATCGCAGCCCATATCAGCATAAGGCAGATTGGAATAATTGTGCGTACAGCTTTGGATAACAGCCGTAGAAGCGAGCGTAAGCAGGGAGGTTGAGGAAGTTATTATTTTGCCATTTTGAAGGGAAAGTGTGCCGGAAACAGCAACAGGTCTTGATAATGTTGTGCTGGTATTATTCACCGTAATGTTGTCAAAGCTGATGGAGCCCGTGCCACCGCCGCTACCAATAGTCTGGTTTGTACCCGGCAACCGGACAGCGCCCGGCATATTAGCGCTTCCTATATCTATATATGAGGCGCCTGCCGCAAGGATATCTCCGTAAATATTGAAATTGCCGGTTTGGGAGCCAAGCGTATTTGGCTTATAAGAGAAGAAACCAGATAATATATTCAGGTCGTTCTGAATGATACAATCGCGGGCAGAGCCAATACCCGAAAAATTTACATTGGCCTCAATATAGAGGTTGCCGTAAGTTCTTCCGCCAACAGATGGCCCAACTCCGTTTACCTGGTGCCGGTAAATGCTGCCGCTGTTAAATATAACAACAGCATCCGGCGCGGCAAGTCCGAATGGGTTACCACCGGCTTTTAAAATATAGGTTGCCCCGCTTTGAAAGATCACTGAATTTTTATTAGCAGCAACATTACCAAATGCATTGCCTGAAAATCCTGCGCCGGCAGTAAACACCGCCCCAGAAGAGAATGTGATGGCACTGGCTGCAGTTGCACTCAGCCGGTGGGCGCTACCCGCAAAGCTCAGGCTGCCATCAATTTGCGCCGAACAGCCTGATACTATATTTAACGTTATGCTGTTAGATCCTGCGACAGCCAGGCTGGACCCGGAAGCGATGGCAAAATGAGGCGCTGCTATGGCAGTATTGCCAATGCTGATGCTGCTGCCGGCAGCAGCGCTGAAGCTGACAGCCGCATTATTGTATATATAGATCCGGCCAATGGTTTCAGAGGCGGGTAGACCGGTAACGGTTGCAGGCGCATTAAAGGCAAGGATATCATCCGGGGCAGGAGTGTTTCTTTGTGGCGACCAGTTGGAGGCTGTTGTCCAGGAACCGGAAGAGGTGTTCCAGGTATAAGTTTGCTGGGCAGTTGATACAAATGGTGTTACGATAAACCATAGCAGCAGGTGTTTTTTCATATATAGCTTTTGGTGTGTTATTAAAAGTGGCACACACAGGCATCGGAGTTTCCGGTTAGTAAATGAAAGTTAAGTATTTTTTTTATACCAGATTTCAATAATTTGGGCATATTTCAATTTTTCGCAGGCGGAAACAGGCAACGGATTGAAATCCGCTGGAACAATATGCTACCGAGCCTATGGCTCTTGCAGTTCCATGTTCCAGAGCCGTAGGCTCGATCACATATTCCCGCGGGGGATTTCAATCCCATGCGAAAAATTGAAATGAGCCCAATAATTTTCAGGCGTATCGATACACAATTGTATTTTTGAGCCTGCCCGAACGTTTTTTTTCAGGCATTCCGATCATCCAGAATAAACTATTTACATGTTCGCAATTTGTAAAAAAGAGCTTCGCCAGTTTTTCAGCAGTCTTACCGGCTATATTGCCATCATTATTTTCCTGTTGTTAAGCGGTTTGTTCCTCTTTATTTTTCCCGATACCAATCTATTTGACGGGGGCTATGCCACACTGGATGTCTTTTTTGAAATGGCCCCCTGGATATTGCTGCTGCTCATTCCGGCCATCAGCATGAGGAGCTTTTCGGATGAATTCAAATCCGGCACCTACGAAATACTTGCCACACGCCCTCTGAGCAAATGGCAGATCATTGGCGGGAAATATATTGCCAGTCTTATTATAGTTGTTATTGCATTGTTGCCTACCGGCGTATATGTATATACTATACATGCCTTGTCAACCGGCGGGATTGATTCGGGGGGAATAGCCGGATCCTATATTGGCCTTTTCTTCCTCGCTGCAGCTTTTACCGCTATCGGCGTGTGTTGCAGCAGTTTTACGGGCAATGCCGTAGTAGCTTTTTTGTTGAGCGCATTTGCCTGTTTCCTCTTATACAGCGGATTCAGCGCGGTAAGTAAAATACCTTCATTGCAGGGCGGTCCGGATTATATCACTGAAATGCTGGGCATTGATTTTCACTATCGCAGCATCAGCAGGGGAGCGGTAGACAGCAGGGATATTTTTTACTTTCTTAGCGTGATCGGCTTTTTTCTTTTTATTACTTATAAAAAACTCCTTGCCCGTTAATTCATGAAAAAACTGTTGCAATCCAAATACGGCTGGATATATGTTGTCGTTTTGCTGGCGTTGGTAAATATGTTTGCTTCACAATGGCATAGCCGTATAGACCTCACTGCGGAAAAGCGGTATACGCTTTCTGATGCAACGCACCGGTTGCTGCAATCCCTTGATGAGCCAGTAACCATTACCGTATTGATGGACGGCGATCTGCCGGCGGGATTTAAAAAGCTGCAGGGCAGCACCAGGGACATGTTGCAGGAATTTAAAGAGATCGGCGGTAGCAACGTGCAATATTTCTTCCGGAAGCCGGGTGAAAACCTTGATGATTCCGCCAAAATGTACCTGCTTGATTCTTTGCACAGGCTGGGCATTAATCCTACTAACGTAAAAGCACAGACGAAATCAGGAGAGGGTGAGGAACAGCGCCTGGTATACCCCGGAGTGATCATCACCTATAAAGACCGTATTGCCGGTGTTGACCTGCTACAGGGGCAAAGCGCTGTGGACGGGCTGAATTCTTTGAATAATGCTGAAGCGTTACTGGAATATAAGCTTGCCGGCGGTATTGATAAGGTCAAAAGGGAGAAGGTGCCTGTGGTAGCTTATCTTACAGGTAATGGCGAGCCCCTGCAATATGATGTATACGACCTGATAGAAAGAACGATAAAGCCAAACTATGGCTTCAGCATATTACCCATAGACAGTGTGTCTGTTATTCCGGATGTTTTTAATGCCATGGTGATCGTTAAGCCGCAGTTTGGGTTCAGCGAATCGCAAAAGCTGAAGATTGACCAGTATGTGATGCGCGGCGGGAAAGTGGTCTGGCTGCTGGATTATTTATATGCCAGCCTCGACAGCCTGCAACGGAGCGAAGGCAGCTTTATCGCTTTTGATATGGGGCTTAACCTGGATGATATCCTGTTTAAATACGGGGTAAGGATCAACCCCGATCTTGTGCAGGATATCAACTGTGCCGAGATCCCGCTGAAAGTGGGGATGATGGGCGATCGCCCGCAAATGCAGCTCATGCCCTGGTATTATTTCCCGCTGCTGGCAGCTCCGAATAATAACCCTATCGCCAAAAACCTGGACTATGTGATGTCGCAGTTCCCGCAATCCATGGATACGGTGAAAGCCGGGGGCATTACCAAAACGGTATTGCTCTCTTCTTCCCCTAATGCACGGATCATTTCCACCCCTGCGAGAGTAGAGCTCAACAGCGTGAAAACAGAGGAAGACCTCAGGAGTTTTACAACACCATTTATACCGGTGGCTGTTTTGTTGGAAGGTAAATTCAATTCCCTGTATACCAACCGTATTTCATCTGCCACGAAAGACAGCCTGGAGCATGTATATAAAAGCCCATTTCTCTCTGCTTCTGCCAACGATAATAAAATGATAGTGATCTCGGACGGGGATATTGTCACTAACTATGTTTCACAGCAAAAAGGTCCGCTGCAAATGGGGCAGAGCGCTTTTACAGGGTATCAATATGCCAACAGGGAATTTTTTCTCAACTGTCTTGAATACCTGGTAGGCAACCCGGGTATACTGGAAACAAGGGGCAAGGATTATACCCTGCGGCTGCTCGACAGGAAGCAGGTGGAAGCCCATAAGTCTTTTTGGCAAATGCTCAATACCGGGTTGCCGGTGCTGCTGATATTGCTTTTTGCCCTGCTGTATTCTTTTTTGATGCGGCGCAGGTACAGCGGTTGAACAACGACAAACGAGAAACGACAGACGAGAAAAACGCTTCCATTCCTTAAACCAATAATTAACCGCGTATATGAACAGAACTTCCTCCCATCTCAACCGGGCTTTAGGCCTGCGTCTTGTGATCGTTATGGTCATAGGCAATATCATTGGTTCAGGAGTGTATAAAAAAGTTGCTCCTATGGCTGCCGAGCTGCATTCGCCGGGCTGGGTGCTGATATGCTGGTTGCTGGGTGGCATCATTTCTTTATTCGGCGCCCTCAGCAATGCGGAGATTGCAGGCATGCTGGCCGATACCGGCGGCGAGTATGCATACTATAAAAAGATCTACGGACGATTTTTCTCCTTCCTGTACGGGTGGTCAAATTTTTCGGCTATCAAGACTGCCGCTATTGCAGGTATAGCGTATGTATTTGCCCAGTCGCTGAACAGTATTGCGCCAATTCCCCCGGTATTGCCTTCCCTGGCTGATTTTAATATAGCGGGTATATTTTACCCTTTTGCCGGCTTCAATGTGAAGCTGACGGCAATACTGCTGATCGTAATACTTACGTATCTGAACACAACGGGTCTTAAGACAGGCGCCGGGCTGAGCAGCTTTCTTTTAGTGCTCATGCTTGCGGGTATTTTATTGATCGTGGTGTTTGGATTGAGCAGTCCGCAGGCAAATGTGGCTGCGGCATTTGAGCTTCATACAACAAACAATACACCTGTAACCCTGAGCGCGGTATTCACTGCAATGCTGGCGGCTTTCTGGGGTTATGAAGGCTGGAATTCAGTAGGGCTGCTGGGCGGCGAAATAAAAAACCCACACCGCAATCTGCCGATAGGGTTAACTATCGGGTTGATAGTAGTGATAGTAGTATACCTGCTGGCTAACCTTGCATATCTCTCTGTGCTCCCCGTTCAGCAGATGGAGCAGGTAAATGCTTCCGGCAATTCCATAGCAGCTGTGGAAGTGGTAAAAGCATTCTGGGGCAACAATGGTATGCGTTTTATGTCGCTGCTGATACTGGTGTCTACGCTGGGATGCACCCATGCTACTATCCTGAGCAATTCACGTACCTATTATGCTATGGCTTCGGAAGGTGTATTCTTTCCTGCCATGTCCAGGCTCAATAAGGCGAACGTGCCCGGCGCTTCCTTGTGGTACCAGGCAGTATGGGCCTGCGTGCTGGTGCTCTCCGGCAGCTTCGACCAGATCACCGACATGCTCATATTTGCCGCATTTATTTATTACGGCGCCACAACAGTCGGCGTGTTCATTCTCCGCAAAAGAATGCCTGATGCGCCGCGCCCTTATAAAGTATGGGGATACCCGGTCATACCGGCCTTATTTATAATTTTTTGCGTGCTGCTGGTAGGCAATACTATTATTGAGCGCCCCCGTGAGGCCGGGATTGGGTTAACGCTGATCCTGCTGGGGATTCCTTTTTACTGGTGGTTTAGCAGGAAGCGGGGCGGGGATGTGTAAAGATTGCGGGGATGTCAGAGCGTGGGCTTTTGTCCCGGTCCTTTTGTTTCCATTGATAAATGGATGATTGATCAAAATGCTTTAGATCAGAGAAGCCACACTCCTCCGAACCTGTCAATAAGTATCCGATGTAATCTTTCGGCTTCCTTGATTGATATTATTTGGCAAGTTTCTCAAGAAGTTCCTTGTCTTCCGCCAATATTTTGACTAAAGCGGCCCGGTCAGCAACGGAAAACGCCTGCTCACTCCCTACAGATTTCAAAAATGCAAGAATTTCCTGGAGAGTCTTGTCGGGCAACTGATCCAAAACTTTATTTATTTCATATTTGATTTCTTCTTTGGAGCAAAATGAAATCCTGTAATAGTCGTGTCAATTTTTAAATCTTCAAGCTTGATTTGTCCAAAGGACTATAAGCAAGGAAAAGTTGCAACCAAAATCAATTTCTTTTTGAATTTCATTACGATTTAATTTTTAAGTTCTGTTAAAAAACGGCGTTAGTAAACAGGACGACCATTTAATTTAAAGTCTTTGCTGAAAATCAGAACTTCTTTAGACATTTTATCATTCGACATTCCATACTTCCAGTTTGGGGTCAGTATATGAAAACCTTCATATAAGCTCCTGATCTCTTTACAGTCATTGTATGATAGTATCCAATGTTCTCTCTTTTTTAAAATATTTGCTAATTGCTCATGATCAAAATCCTTATGTGCGCTTCCCTTTTTACCATAAAGAGCGCTTTTAATTACATACGGCGGGTCTAAATAAGCAAAAGTGTAAGGATGCTTTACAAGAGAAGTTTTAAAATCTCCTTTTTGGATCTTTATATTTGGATTGAGATAATTCCTTAATCTTTCAATAGATGTTAATGTGAATCTTGGGTGTTCCGGGGACATCCCGCCGGATAATGTTGCACCTGAAAAAGAAGAACGGTTTAACACATAATACACTGCCGCTCTTTCAAGCTTTGTTTTGAATTTGGTTTGAGCAGCCTGTAATTTATAAAACCTGTCCCGGGGTAACGGATAATGTTTTTCCACTTCATCTGCAAGCTCGTTTGGCTGTGTCAATAAACACTGCCAGAACTCAACGAGAGGAGAAAAGATATCATATCCATACACTAAAGTTCCTTGTGCGGCAACTGATAATTCGATAGAGCCTCCCCCAAAAAAAGGAGATAATAATTTATCGAGATTTTCCGGAAAGAATTGAGTTATAAAGTCAACTCCCCTTGTTTTGCCCCCGGGATAACGAAGCGGCGAACGGCTCGAATAATTTAAATCAATATTTTCGGCAGGGTTTGTTGAAAAGTCCGTTTGCTGAACAGGCATTTTTGAATTTTTCGTTAGTGTTAAATGTATCTAATCTGCACGAATTGACAGGAGAAAATTACTAACAATTTTGTCATTACATCAATACAACATTCCCTATCGGGGATACACGGCTTTTGTTCTCCGCAGAGTCTCAGCTCCGGCTTTTGTGTGCGGGCTGAAACGCTGCGAGGAAAAAATATCATTGGTTCTCCGCAGAGTCTCAACTCCGGGCCATATGTATTAGCTGGACTCTGCGAGGCACCCTCATCGTCTTAATTTCGTCAAATCTACATCCTGCAACATCATGTAGTTAGAAATTTCATATACGCCTTGCTCACTGGTAATATAATATTTAGCAGAACTGTGTATATAATCTTCCGGTTGTGGCCCTGGCGCAGGTTTGGTAGCATTGCCCTGTGCATTGCAAGACCTGCTGCCTTGCTGTTACTTATTTTATTTTCTTAAACAGGCTTTACATAATTAACATGACATCATTATAGCGAAACAAGTAATGCTCAGGCAGCAGGTTGCCGGCACACAACGCCATTGCCTCAGAACTGTGCCGGGGAGGTTTCTTCAAATTGTTTTCAACATATGCAAAGTATCAGAGAAAATAAATTTATCCGGTTTCATTCGCCTAACGGAGCAGGAACAGTAAGATGTATCCAGCCTTTTGTAATATTCAGTAATTGTGAGGGGATTTCTCCCTTTAATCCCTGGATTACACCTTCAAATTCGCCATTGTCATTTTTCCACAACGCAAGGTCAACCCGTTCATCCAATTGAATAACAAAATCACCGGTTTTAAAATATTTTAGACCGCCGGCAGCCAATGCCTGCACATTTCCCTTTTCATCAAGCCTCACACCAGCCACTCCAATTGCATTAAAAATAACATCATATTTCCCTACTTTCATTTTGGAATCGATTATATCACCTGCAGCATCGTTAGTCCCCGCTACCTGGATAAGTGTCCCATCTATTAAGCGACAAAATCCTTTCGTGGGAGGGGCTTTGGAAACATGACCAAAACCTTCTAATATGCGTGATGCAGGTGTTTGAAAATCTATTTTTCTCTTTTTCATAATTTTGGAGACGTCCAACATTACCGATTTAATATCACCTGCAACCATCGCTTTTGGCAAAGCGGCATTTCCATCAAGAGTATTTCCATTAAAATCCTTCGTCCAGTTTCCTATACGAAAAAGATTAGTTTTCCCTTTGGATGCCTGATTGAAAAATGCTGCAGTTGACGTCTTTTCAAATTCAGGATTGTACAAAATAACAGCCGCATAACGCTGTTTGCCATAATGTATCCATCCATTTTCATCGACGAGCAGACTATTGTTTTCAATTTCGCTGGTAGGTATTACATCTGTCGGAATACCCATACTCCACAAGCTATCTACCAGCTTCATACCTAAATCTTCAGGATATGGGCCTGCCCAGTTCATTGTAGAGGGATGTCCAAAAATTACAGCAACAGGACTATTCAAGGGGCTTTTGCTAATAAAGTCCAGGAGGTGAACCCTGCTTTCGCCCCGCATAAGATTACCACGGAGCAGTTCAAGATAATCACCTGATCTCTCATTTCTGGCCGGACTCGGCGTAGGATGAAAATTAATCCTACCCCCTGCGAGTACTGAACTCCAAAGTTCACGTTGATAACTATTCTTATCGTGCGCAAAATCATAATACTGATTATACCAAACGGGGCTGTTCCATTTTTTTGCAAGAGCGGTACGGGCAGCAAAGGGTGTTACCTCATCTGTTTGCGCCCAATCCCGTTTGGCAACCCACCAATCGAGACCGTTTTTTTTACTTTCCAGGCGATCCGGATAAGGATACCATGTTGGATGCGTTACCACTGCCGCTTCCGGTCCGAAAACTTTCTTTGTAGTATGATAGAAATCATCTTCCAAAGCACTATTTCGTTGTCGGTTCATTTCCATGTAGTGATTAATTGCCATCACACGGTCGCTTTCCTGTCCTTTTAGGCCAGCATACATCAGTAAGCAGTCGCCTAACAACTCCCGTCCGCCTGTCTCTTTTGCATAAGCCAACGCGTAGTGCTTTGAATACCAAAAATGATTTCCCAATGCCATTCTATTAGCAGGAGTACTTGGAGGAAATCCCCATTCGTCTTTCATTACTCCTGCCAAAGGGACATCTGAATAGTTTTGAATCAGTTGATGTTGAAATTCCATTAAATGTGGGGCAAACACATCGGGTGTCAGGTGCGTAAACGAAACCATTACACAGGCTTGTAGTTGACTGTTGTTTTTATTTGCAGGGATACGAACAACAAGCGAATCCTTTGATGAAGTTGTTACTATACATTCCTTAGTTATATCCTTAAGTGTAGTTGGATCAATACCATCTGCAGTCTTATGATAAGAATATACCCGAAGAAGTGAGCCCCGAAGTGAAATATAAGGTACTTTCCTACCATTCATATGATCGGAAAGGTCGATACTTCGGACAACGGCCTCAGCAGGCGTATCTTCTGAAAGCATAACCTCCTCAAGCCACAATGATTCCTGAAGCTCATCAGGGTACATTGCTTCGAATTTACGACGTACTGACCTTGGATCTAATTCAAAAGCTATTTGAATACCTTTTTCTTTCGCATAAGCTACTGCCAGCTTAACCTGGTTGTGAACATCAACATCAGTTATATATCTTCCCGGTATTCTAATAGCTGTTGTCAGTAAATTATAAGCAGAATGAGTATTTACATGATCAATAAAATATTTATATCCCTCAGGTTCAAGCTCTTCTTTTTTCCAAAACCAGGCTCCAATAACGGGTAAGACATTATTTGGAAGATGATGTAAAACTTTAGCTAAAGCCTGAGATTTTGAAGAGTCCGGATATTCTTTGAGTTGTGCCTGACTTCTTATTGGAAGCAGCCCAAAACAATAAATTATAAATAATAAAAGAGCATACCTCATTTGTCCAATTTTTCCAATGTGAGTTTTCAAGAATAAGATAACTATTTATATTTTTTTACAACCTACAACTGACCCAATTCGTACTATATCATTTTATTTTAAATACCCCAACTACATACCTGCCTGCACAATGTAATACAATTCAATCAATCCCCTTCTTGCCATAAAAGTCTTTGGCGCTATCCGGTATATTACAGCAAAAATGATAAAATACAGTTTATCAGCGGCTTTTCTCTTTTTATTATTTACGGTACAAGCGAGATGCCTGCACCTGGTTACTGAGTACTTTAAATTACTTATTTTGTTGGTTCGTATGCTTCCGCTATATGGGGGAATAGTTATACACTTTAATTCAGTGCGGATAGCAAAATTAAACCACTGTTGCCGTCTTTGCGAGCCCGCCTGCATGAAGATTAAATGGAAGACATCCTGCGGCGGGCGAAGCAATCTAACACAGCTTCCGCAAATTGAGATTGCCCTCAATTTTTCTATAGCATTCCTGCAATTTTATAATTATTAGGGTGGCATAACGCCCATGTAGAAATTTTTTTCATAAGCGCAAGTGTAGCAAGTTAATTGGCAATAATGCTATCCATAATTTAGCTGTTATAAATGATAAATACAATTTTACCAGTAGAAGTTATTAAAAGAAGTTTGATCCGTAATTTGTTTATATCCTATAATATTCTCTTTTGATTCTTGGCAGCCTCAACAGCAATCTGCTTAGGCAGCAGGTCGCCATCACACAACGCCATCGCCTCAGAATGCGCCAGGGCGTAAAATATTATTTTGAAACGCCGAAGCTTTTGTTGGGCTGTTCCCCCATTATTAATTCCAGCGTGCCGCCATTCATAATATCGAAGTAATCAATATAAGATTTGTTGTAAACCTTACCATTGAACAATGCACGCTGAATATAAATATTGGTGGAAGAATTATTTTTCGCGATGATTGAAAATGTTTTACCCTGCTGCAAATGCAGCTCTACCTGTTTAAATAAAGGACTTGTTATTTCCATTTTTGTACTGCCGGGACAAACAGGATGTATACCAACAGCAGCCAATACATACCATGCGCTCATCTGTCCAACATCTTCATTGCCCACCAATCCTTCTACAGCATTATGATAAGCGCTGTCGCAGATGATACGCGTCCACTGTTGTGTAAGCCAGGGTGCGCCGAGGCGGTTAAATAAAAAAGGCACATGGTGTACCGGCTCATTGGCGTGGTTATAATAACTATTCCACATAAAGTTCTTTGGTGTTTTATTAAAGAAATCTTCAAGGTCAGCAATTACTTTTTCTTTGCCGCTCATTAAAGCCACCATGCCTTCCACATCATGAGGCACAAACCAACCCTGCTGGTATGGATTGGATTCAGCCGTGCCATACCCATCGGCCAAACGTCCGTCTTTGGGCCAGGGTTCCCATATGCCATCTTCATTACGGGGGCGGAACCATTGATGCGTACTGTCCCAAATATTTTTATAATCAAGAGAACGTGCCGCATATTTCTTTGCGTCACCTGTTTTATTCAAACCAGATGCTATTTGCGATAAGCACCAATCATCAAATGCATATTCAAGCGTTTTGGATATACTGCCTGCGGTATATCCCAACGTTCCATTACCAAATCTTTCATTGGTATTTACGGCATATTGATAGGCTTTTGCCACGTCATAGCTCCTGATCCCTTTTACAAAGGCATCTGCCAGGATTACCACGGCAGGATTACCCAGCATACAGCCGCTGTAAGCGTTCAGTAATTCCCATCTTTCTAAATAATTGCTATCCGTTTCACCGGCAAGGGTAACCAGTGAATTGATCATATCATTTACCAGAGTTGGATTAATAATAGTCTGTAACGGGAACTGGCTTCGGAAAACATCCCAGCCGCTGAATATACTGCGTTTATTAAATGTAGCTGAACGATGTATTTTATTGTCACCGCCCGTATAATTACCGTCAATATCCGAAACAATCCGGGGATCAATCATGGTGTGATATAAAGCAGTATAAAAAACAAAATTTTGTTCTTCCGTTGCTCCATCAATTTTGATAACGTTCAATTTGTCATTCCAGAGATCAACCGCATGTTGATGAATATTATCAAAACCCCAACCGGTTATTTCCGCTTCAAGATTCTTTTTTGCACCTTCCATATTTACAAAGGAAATACCCGCTTTCATTACCACCTGCTCATCTGCTTTTGTGGCGAACTCCGTGTAAAAGCCAATGTGTTTTGCCTGTTTTTCTTTAATACTTTTCTCCACTGTTGCATCAGCAATCCATTGCTGATATTGATCGCTTTCTATAGCCTTACGTTTCCGGTCAGCCCCATCCGGGATATGGGCATTCCATATGCCATATTTTTTCAGCGGCTTGCTGAACTGCGCATAAAAATAAACGGTATAGCTTGCTTTGCCATCACCATTACCCCAGCCGCCGCCACCGGGTGTGCATTTCATCCATCCTTCAATCGTATTTTCATTCACCACTTTTACATATTGTTCAGTTGAAGTACCGCCCACCCTTCTTGCCAGGTCAATTTGTATACGCGACTGTTTGTTTGCCGGAAAGGTAAACCGCAACATGCCGCAATGAGGCGTTGCAGTCATCTCTGCTTTGATATTATAATCTGTTAACTGAACTGTATAATAACCTGCGGAGGCTTTTTCGCTCTGTTTATCATATCGTGAGCGGTAACCCGTTCCCGGCTTATCTTCCAGTTTTCCCGAAGAAGTTTTGAGTTTGCCCGTTGCCGGCATCACCAAAAAATTACCCAGGTCGCCGTACCAGCCGATACCGCTCATTTGCGTAAACGCAAACCCCTCTATACTTTGGTGCTCATAGCTATAACCGGGACCATTGTCGCCACCTGTTACGGTATTAGGACTTACCTGTACCATACCATAAGGTGTTGTTGCGCCGGGAAAGGTTTTGCCTAATCCATGATATATACCCGCTTTGTCAGCACTCGTGCTGGCGCCGATAAAAGGATTTACATAATCAGCAGCAGTTTTTAACTGCGCATGCGCTGCCATAGCCAGGCAGCATAGCATAAAAAAGAAAAATTTTTTCAATGTCGAAAATTTATACATTACTGTGTGAAGATACAGGGAAACGCATCTACATTAGTGTAACCTATACACAAATGTGGAGAAAGTGGCTGGTGATAATTTTGTAACTTTCGAGATACTTCAATCACACGAATCATCAACATTCTTGCCCGTCTTTGCGAGCCGCCATACGCATTTTAAAGATCAGGACTGATGCGCGGCGAAGCGATCCCCTAATTTGTTGCTGATGTTAGCTCAATGTCATGCTGGCTCTGGCGCAGGTCTCCCAACCTGTGCTTCGAAATTACTTCTCTTGCCGTTTAATACACGCTTATAATATCAAGTAACCCCTTACCGTTTTTTACATAATAGTCAACCGCACTGCTATATAACCATTGCTCCGGCAACGATACAAAGCCGGCGCGTACAGGATTTTCGTGAACGTAGGTCATTCTTTGTTCCAACATACTATGATCTTCCAGTAGTACAGGATGATTTTCATGTTGCCAGAACTGATAATGATAGTTCGTTTTCTTTGCCCGTCCGTTTTCTTCAAAAATGCTCAGCATCCCTGCCTCGCCGGCAGGCAGGCAGTCCTTCCTGCTTTCTTTGGGATTCTTTATGATCGCATCAATTATTTTCAACGCGGTGAAGCTCTTGATATTTTTCAACACCATACCAGGTTCATATCCATTAATGCAGGAATAAACTAGTGTTAAGTCAAGCAAATTATGTCTGTTCATTTTCGTGAAACGTGAGAGGTGAAACGTGAGACAAGCTTTCACCTCTCCCATTTCACGTTTGACATAGCACTAGGTGGAAATGATTGGTCATTAATACCCAGGCGTAAATCTGTAAGGCTGACAAGGCACAGGTCCGGAGACCTGCGGCAGTGAAGCGTTGATTATTTATTCTATTGCCCGGTGTTATTCGAAAACCAAAGCTTAGGTGAATAGCGAACAATTCCGATTGCTATCGGGAGAGCATGCATTCGTCGTCCTGATGTATAGCCAAACTTCTTGTGCGCAGACATTTTGTTGTTTAATTAGTTGTCAGCATAGTCGTATTCTTTTACCTTAACATTAGTTGTTACTTCATTTAGCTGCCTGTCAATTAAATAATAAACGTCAAACTGGATCCAGCCATTTAGCAGTCGTTCTGTTCCCCCTGCCACCCAATTGCAAGAGGATTTCTTAATGACTCTTGCGATTTCGTCTGCGAAGATTTTCTTTTTTGTTAATGTTATTGATAAATCGCTAAGTATACCGTCCTTACTCACAATAAACTTTATCCTTGCCGTGTCGCTATATAGTCTTTCGTTTTGTGAAAGGTCGTCCACCAGTTTTTGAAAATTGATGTTGGCCATAAGGAAATTTACAAATGAGTCATGTCCACCTTTGAAGTATGGCTTGTGTAGCATTTTTGTGAAGACTTTTTCTTTATTAAAAGGCTTGTCGGAGTAACAGCTCTTTGTATTATCAGAATTCTGTGATATTGCTGCCTGGGTAAGGAACAAAAGGATAGTAACAGTTAATAGGCTCTTTGTCATCGAGAGGGTGTCTCTTGTTTGCGTACAAATATTGTTTTCCCCATAAAAAAATCATTTTCCGAACATCCGCTCCATATAGTCCTTTTTAAATGCTATATAGGTGGGGTTACCCGAGGGGGTGATATTGGGCTGGCTGCAGGCAAACAGCTCTTCGGTAAGTGTTTTCATTTCTTTTACTGTAAGCGCTTTGCCCGGCTTTATGGCCTGTTGCCAGGCAACGCTGCGAAGCAGCTTTTCTCTTTTTGAAAACTTTACTTCATTGTTGAAATGCTTGAACTGCTCAAGCATCTGCTCAATGGCAAGCTTTTCATTGCCCTGCTCCACATCAGCGGGAGTGCCCTGTATTACAAAGGTATCCTTGCCAAACAGCTCTATTTCGTAACCGAGCATGGTGAGGTCGGGCAGCAGCTCCTGCAGCAATACCGCATCGGGTGCGGAAAGCGGTACAGTAAGCGGGAAGAGGCTGCGCTGGGAAGCTACGGGTTTCCCTTTTGCCGCGGCAGCATACCGTTCGTACAAAATACGCTCGTGCGCCGACTGCTGGTGGATCAATATAAATCCTGTATTGACAGGAGCTGCTATATAGGTCTTGTGTAACTGTATCAGGGGCGCATCTTCGATCAACTGCATTTTTTGCTCGCTGCCTGCAGCGGGCGATACGCCTGCCGCAGCTTCATATTCCAGCTTGCCTGTTGTCTGCTCAATAGCTGCAGATAAAATGGATTTAAAGCCTGTTTGTTTGGGCTCAGGATAAAAATCTTTCCAGTGCTTCAGCTCGCTTTTGCTTTCAATGAGGTGCGCCTGGTTTTTTTGAGTGAAGGTATTGTATAAAGAAGATGCTTCGGCGCCCGCTTTTTTATCTTCCGTAAAAGGCCTGGCTACGGCATCGAGCTGTTGTATGGAAGGATCAAGGTCGAAGTTGAGCGTAGGAGTAATGCTGAACTGGGCAAGCGCATGTTTTACCGCCGATTGCACAAATGCATAAATGATCTTCTCGTCTTCAAACTTGATCTCCTGCTTGGTGGGATGCACATTAATATCAATCTGCGCCGGGTCAAGGTCAATGAACAGCACGTACATCGGGAAGCTGTCGGACGGGATCATTGCCTGGTAGGCGCTCATTACAGCATGATTCAGGTAGGCGCTCCTGATAAACCTGTTGTTCACAAAAAAATACTGGTCGCCGCGGGTTTTCTTAGCTGTTTCCGGTTTTCCGGTAAAGCCGTATATGTTGAGGTAATCCGTTTTTTCCTGAACGGTCACCAGCTTTGCAGTATAGGTTGTCCCCAGCAGGTGCACGATCCGCTGCTTCAGCGTTCCTTTGTCAAGGTGGAACATTTCCTGCCCATTGGCGCTAAGGGAAAATGAAATTTCAGGAAAAGCCATTGCCACACGGGTAAACTCGTCCACTATATGCCGCATCTCTACGGGGTTGCTTTTGAGGAAATTCCTTCTTGCAGGCACATTGAAAAAAACGTTCTTCATGGCAATGCTGGTACCCTGTGCAAAAGCTGCGGGCTCCTGCTTTTTTACCATGCTGTTCTCAATCTCAATATAAGTGCCGGCCTCATCTTCCTGCCGTCTCGTTTTCAGCTCCACCTGCGCTACCGCCGCAATAGAAGCCAGCGCTTCACCCCTGAAGCCCATAGTGCGTATCCGGAAAAGGTCGTCAATATTGTTGATCTTGGAAGTGGCATGGCGCTCAAAGCTCATTCTTGCATCCGTTTCGCTCATGCCGCTGCCATTGTCTATCACCTGTACCAACGATTTTCCTGCATCTGCCACCACCAGCTTTATGTCGGTGGCGCCCGCATCTACTGCATTTTCCAATAGTTCTTTCACGGCGCTGGAAGGGCGCTGTATCACTTCGCCCGCAGCTATCTGGTTGGCAATATTATCCGGTAATAACTGAATCTTATCTGGCAAAATCTCTCTGTTTAGCTGCAAAAATAGGATTATTGGGGAAAGAGGGATTGAAATTGGTGAGGTGGGCTGTGGGTTATGGGCTACGAGCTATGAGCTAGGGGCTATGGGCAGGCCCTGAATACCAGTTGGTCCCTTAGTATCTCATAGTCCTGGCTCTTAAAGTTGACAGCTTTGGAATAAGATCTATGTCAACGGCATAAAATGCGGGAAAATTGAAAAGCGGGAGACTGTTTGTCATGTCCTGATATAAGTAGACACTATTACTACTATTACCTTTTTCTTTTTTTTGTTACTTTTTTTTCTTTTTACAATCCACATTTAAATTGTGGATTACTATAAACCTATTTGATTTACAGCTATTTTAGGCAACCATGTGCACCTGCCGGGGTGTTAATAAGTTCAGCGACCAATGTGGGCGGTGGTTATTATAGCTATCTACAGCTTCTTTTACTGCCTTTACTGCCGATGCTTTGTCAGAAAAGGTCTCATCCAGTAAATACTCCTGCTTTAAAATTCCATTCACCCGCTCTGCCATAGCATTCTCATAACAATGGTTCTCCTCCGTCATACTGATCTCCATTTCATGATCTTGCAATAGCTTTACATACTCCTTACAGCAGTATTGTATCCCCCTGTCTGAATGATGAATAACTCCTTTGGTTTTACCTCTACATTGCCTTAACGTCATCTTTAAAGCCTTCACCGCTCCATCTATAGACAGACTATCCGATAAATCCCACCCGGTGATCATCCGCGAATACACATCCGTTTGTAAAAACAGGTATACAAAGCCATTCCTTGTTCGCAAATATGTTATATCGCTGGCGTATGCCTGGTTGGACCCTGTCAATAACTTATCCTTCAGCTTGTTTTTGTACTTATGGAAATAATGCCAGGAGTCTGTTGTCTTTACATATTTCCTGCCACGCTTTACCAGCAACTTGTTCCTGCCTAAAATATCAAAGAACTTGTCCCGACCTGTTGCTCCTTCCAACTGTTTGAGGTCGGCTTCTAACAGCCCGTATAGCTTTTTACCTCCTATGCGGGGGTGTATACGCCTTACCTCCTGCACCAACTTTATTACCTGATCTTCTTTTATCTTTTCTTTTACCTCCCTGTTTAGAGACTTATAATATCCTGAACGGCTTACACTAAAACTGTTGCATAATTTCTCTACTGCGTATCCTTTTTGGGCATGGGTGCTTTGGATGGTTGTTGCCCTAAATTTTTTTTTATATCTGTCTGGTAATGATCGCTTGCCAGCTTTATTACCGTTTCCAGCACATCATTCTTCATTGTAGCATCCGCCAGGGCTAATTTCACTCGCTTTAACTCCGCCTCCAGCTCTTTTACACGGTCTTTTTCCCCTTTCATCTCTATTCTTACTATTTTACTTATTAAATGATTTTTACCAAATTTTCGTAGCCAGTTCTGGATGGTCTGACCTCCTTTTATTCCATAGCGCCGGGACGCTTCTGATATTGTCATTCCTTCCTCTTCTATCTCTCTGACTACTTTTTGCTTAAAGCTAATACTGTACCGAATCACTGTTGGGGGCTCTCTTGTCATGGTATTACAGATTTTTTTGTTATAAATCTGTCTACTTATATCAGGACATGACAGTTACATTCAAGCACTCAAAGCTGACGGCTGAGACCTGATAGCTCCCCCAATTTCATTTGCTTTACCGGGTGAATGATAATAAATTCGCCTGGATCCTGCAGTTATAATTGAAGCATTATGAAGTATATACTCAGCATAGTGACAATAATGTATTGTTTACCGGCACTGGCACAGCATACGAGCAGTCTCCCGGAAAATGAATGGGTTGACAGCGCTTTTGCCACGTTAAGCGAAGATCAGAAGATAGCGCAACTGATGATCGTGCGCGCTTCTACGATCAACAACCGTCAGGTGGTTTTTCTTGATCAGCAGGTGAGGGATGCAATCAACACCTATAATGTTGGCGGCATCTGCCTTTTCCAGGGAGGGCCGGTGGAGCAGGCAAATTATCTGAATGAATTCCAGGCGCTGGCAAAAACACCGCTGCTGGTGTGTATAGACGCAGAGAACGGCCTGGGTATGCGTATGGACAGTGTGCAGCCGCTGCCGCGACAGATGATGATGGGAGCTGTGCAGGATCCCCAACTGATCTACAACTATGGCAAGTGGGTAGGGCAGCAATGCAAAAGAGCCGGTATACAGGTGAATTATGCGCCTGTGGTAGATATCAACAATAACCCGGACAACCCCGTTATCAATGATCGTTCATTCGGAGAAGACAAATACAAGGTAGCGCAATATGGCATAAGGTATATGAAGGGCATGCAAGATGAAGGCATAATGGCCTGCGCCAAACATTTTCCCGGTCATGGAGATGTGTCGGTAGATTCTCATCTTGACCTGCCCGTGATCAACAAGACCAAGGAACAACTGGATTCGCTGGAGCTGTATCCTTTCCGGGAAATATTCAAAGCAGGCATAGGCAGTGCAATGATCGCGCACCTGTTCATCCCCGCTATTGATAATACCGCCAACAGGGCAACTTCACTATCTTATAACAATGTAACCAAACTCCTGCGCCAGGAACTGGGTTTTGAAGGGCTGACGTTCACCGATGCGCTGGAAATGCAGGGGGTGAAGAAATTTTTTCCTGATGGAAAGGCTTCTGCTGAATCGCTGATCGCAGGCAACGATATGCTGTGCCTCCCGGGAGATATTCCTGCTGCTATTACAGAAATAAAAAAAGCGATCCGAAAAAAACAACTTAGCTGGGAGCAGATTGATGCAAGGGTAAAAAAAGTATTACGGGTAAAATATAGATACGGGTTGAGCAATCTGCAACCTGTGTCTGTTAAGAACCTGGCTTCAGACCTGAACCTGCATACTCAGGACATCAGCCGCTCCATAGCAGAAAATGCCATCACTACTTTACGGAATGAAGATCATCTCATTCCATTGATCCCGGCGGCACAAAAGACAATAAAGGGTAAATCCTTTAAAGTGGCGTATGTGGGCATAGGCATAGATAGCGATAACAGTTTTGCCAGGCGTATGCGCGCTGATTATAATGCAGATGCTTTTTATTTTAATTATAAAGAAGATATCACCCGCATTGCTACCATAGAGGCGATGCTGGAAACCCGCTATGACCTTGTGATCATGGGGCTGCATAATTACAATCGCTTTCCTGCAAACAATTTCGGCATCAGCGGTCCGGCATTGCAACTGATGCAGGGGATACAGCAAAATAATAAAACAGTCACTTTTGTATTCGGTAATCCTTATGCGGTTAAAAACAGTTGCGAAGCGAGAAATATAGTGGTATGCTACCAGGATGATGCCATCACGCAGGAAGCTGCTGCGGATGTATTGAAGGGCGTCATCGGGTCAAAAGGGCGGTTACCCGTTACAGTTTGCACCGCATTTGGGTATGGATCAGGTATAATAACAGAAGCCGTTCCAGGGGCCAGGGTCGTGGCTATTGACAGCAACCAGGAACGCTTTCACAGTATAGATTCTATTGCGAAAGTAGCTATAGCAAACCATGCAACTCCCGGCATGGAAGTGATGGTGGTAAAAGACGGGAGGATAATGTATCATAAGGCTTACGGGTATTACAGTTATGACAGCTCCGAGCAGGTAAGGCTCAGCACCCTGTATGATCTTGCTTCTGTAACCAAGATATGCGCCACCACCATGTCGGTAATGCGCCTGTATGACCAGGGAAAGCTTGACCTGAAGAAAACACTGGGTGATTATCTTCCCTGGGTTCGGGGATCTAATAAAGAGAAGCTGCCTGTTGAAGATATATTGCTGCACGAGGCCGGTTTAAAAGCTTTTATTCCTTTTTACCGGGAGACCATTGATACCGCAAGCGGAGTTCCGTTGCCCGGTTTTTACAGCAGCCACAAAACGGATGAATATAGTATTACCGTTGCCGATACTATGTATATGCGCAAAGACTGGGAAGACACTATCTATAAAAGAATATTGCAGAGTGAGGTTGGTCCCATGCATAAATATATATACAGCGATAATGATTTTATTTTCCTGGGAAAAATTGTGGAGGCGATCAGCGGCATGCCTTTGCAGGAATACGTATATAAGGAGTTTTACCGCAAGCTCGGGATGTCCACAACCGGCTTCTGGCCATTAAAAAGATTTCCCGAAAGTCGTATCACACCAACGGAAAATGAAAAATATTTCCGCAGGCAATTGCTGAGAGGTTATGTGCATGATCCCGGCGCAGCCATGTTTGGCGGTGTTGCAGGTCATGCAGGATTGTATAGCGATGCCTATGATCTTGCCGTGCTGATGCAGATGACATTAGAAGGTGGCACATATAATGGGTATTATTTCTTCTCGCCCGAAACGATAAAGCTTTTTACCGGATATCACAGTAAGATAAGCCGCCGCGGATATGGTTTCGACAAGCCGGCAAAGGATAATGCTACCAGCAAAGATCCCTATCCATGTAAGAATGCCTCGCCCGAAACGTATGGGCATACCGGGTTTACAGGCACCTGTGTGTGGGTGGATCCAAAGTATAACCTGATATATATATTCCTGGGCAACCGTGTAAACCCTGAAGGAGGAAGCAATACTATGCTCTACAAACTGAATACGAGGACACAGATACAGGATGAGATATACAGGGTGCTGGGGCTGATAAAAGAATAGGGAAATATAACGGAGACACGGTAATGAAATATTTTACCCGCCGGGTAATTCAACTTTGATTTATAAAGTATCTTCATCTGCCGGATTATCACACGATGTGAATACATCTTTCAAAACTTTAAATAAAAATTTCATGAGGCATTTTTGTTTTGTTTTTCTTTTGGGTCTTATTTGTAAAGCCACTTTCGCTCAGGCTCAATGGCAACCCGTTCCGGGCAGGATTTCAACAGAGTGGTCGGCAAAGGTTGATCCGGCTAATCCGCTACCCGAATATCCACGGCCCCAGCTTACGCGTAAAAGCTGGATGAACCTGAACGGACTGTGGCAGTACAGCATCCTTCCCAAAGCCGGTGCAGATGCAATACCTGCGCAGTTCAGCGGGAATATTCTTGTTCCGTTTGCTGTTGAATCTTCTTTGTCGGGAGTGGGTAAAAGGGTTGGCAGCGATAATGTGTTGTGGTATAAACGCAGTGCGAATCTTGCATCATCTTTCAGGAAAGGAAAGGTATTGCTGCATTTTGGCGCGGTAGACTGGGAATGCGAGGTATATGTGAACGGTACCAAAGTAGGCGCTCACCAGGGCGGTTATGATCCTTTTAGCTTTGATATCAGCAGCGCATTAAAAAAAGGAGTGAAGCAGGAAATTGCAGTGAAGGTATGGGATCCTTCGGATGACGGCCCACAGCCGCGTGGCAAGCAGGTGAAAAAGCCGGAAGGGATATGGTATACCTCCGTTACAGGGATATGGCAAACTGTCTGGCTGGAAAATGTGCCTGAGACATACATTGTTTCCACAAAACAAACGCCTGATATAGATAGGCAAACCCTTACAGTAGAGGTAAAAGCGGAAAACCTGCAACCGGGTGATGAGATCATTGTATCTGCCTGGGATAACCAGCAGCAGGTAGCTACTCAAACCCTGAAAGGAGAAACCACAGCAACTTTATCTGTGAGCAATCCCCACTTATGGTCGCCGGCTGATCCTTTCTTATACGATCTTAAAGTTTCGGTTAGCCGTAAGGGTAAGTCTATTGACGAGGCGGGAAGCTATTTCGGCATGCGTAAATCATCGCTGGGAAAAGGTACAGACGGCATATACCGTATGCTGCTCAATAATAAATTTGTATTCCAGTATGGTCCGCTCGACCAGGGCTGGTGGCCCGATGGATTATATACCGCTCCCACGGATGAAGCATTGAAATTTGATATAGCAAAAACCAAAGAGATCGGGTTCAACATGATCCGCAAGCATGTAAAGGTAGAGCCCGCACGCTGGTACTATTACTGCGATAAGCTGGGCGTGCTGGTATGGCAGGATATGCCCAGTGGTGATATGGGAGGCAACTCCTGGGATATGCGCCCCGGGCAGATAACAGGGCGTAAGCTGGATAAGGACCGCACCCCTGAATCCGAAACGATCTATCGCAAAGAATGGAAAGCGATCATTGATGCCCGTTATAATTTTCCTTCCATAGTGGCATGGGTGCCGTTCAATGAAGCATGGGGACAGTTTAAAACCAAAGAGATCACCCAATGGACGATGGAAATGGATCCTACCCGGCTGGTCAATGAAGCAAGCGGCGGCAATTTTTTCTACGCAGGCAATATCATTGATATTCATCATTATCCCGACCCCGAGATGCCGGCTCCTGATGTATTTGGAGTCAAAGAGCAGGCATTGGTGCTGGGAGAATTTGGGGGATTGGGCTTGCCTGTAGAAGGGCATACCTGGCAGGACACAAAAAACTGGGGGTATCAGAGCTTTAAGAACAGCGATGACCTGTTTAAGAAATATGCAGAATTTATAGACCGCCTGCACGGCTTGATCGGTAAAGGATTATCCGCAGCAGTATATACGCAAACAACCGATGTGGAAGTTGAAACAAACGGCTTCTTTACGTATGACAGAAAAGTGCTGAAAATGCCTTTGGAGAAAGTGCAGGAAGTGCATAGGGAGTTGTATAAGTAAGAGGCCGGTGAGGAAGAATTAATGTGAAAATGTGGGAATCTCACTTTTCACGTCTCACTTTTCACGTCTCACAATGATTTACGGCACAATAATCTTAACTTAACGGTACCTGTCAGCACATGAGGAGTTTTGTTCTGATCATATTTTTTACGCCGTTGCTTTTTATTTCGGATGAAAGCAGGTCGCAGGATAAGGAAAGGAAAACTTTCACCAACCCCCTCCTGCCTTCCGGTGCTGATCCCTATTCTTTTTATAAAGATGGTTATTACTATTATACCAATACCCTTGGCAACAGGATAGGACTGTGGAAAACAAAAAGCCTTGCAGACCTGAAAAGCGCAGCGCATAAAACAATTTATGAGCCGCCGGAAGGCGCCATGTATTCCAAACAATTATGGGCGCCGGAGATCATGTTCGTAGCAGGTAAATGGTATGCCTATTTTGCCGCAGATGATGGTAACAACAATAATCATCGCATGTATGTGCTGGAAAATGCATCACCTGACCCGATGAATGGTGAATGGGTGTTCAAAGGAAAAATCGCTGATCCTTCTGATAAATGGGCTATTGACGGAGATGTATTTGAATACAGGGAAAAATGGTATATGATTTGGTCGGGATGGGAAGGCGATACAAACGGGCAGCAGGATATTTATATTGCGAAATTGAAAAACCCGTGGACAATAGAAGGCGACCGGGTTTGTATTTCCAGACCCACCTACCAATGGGAAACACATGGCGACCTGCATGATACCGGTAACCCGCCCCATGTGAATGTAAATGAAGGACCACAGGCATTGCAACATAACGGTAATCTGTTTATCGTATATTCAGCCAGCGGCTGCTGGACAGATTACTATGCATTGGGGCTGCTCCGTTTCGCCGGTGGTAATGATCTGCTTAATGCTCAGTCGTGGAAAAAAGCCGTTGCACCTGTATTCGAAAAATCTGAGAAAAACGCCGTATATGCTCCGGGGCATAATTCCTTCTTTAAGTCCCCCGATGGAAAGGAAGACTGGATATTATATCATGCTAATGATCTCCCGGGCCAGGGATGCGGAGGGCACCGTTCTCCCCGGATGCAAAAAATTATCTGGAAAAGCGACGGCTCTCCTTATTTTGGTGATCCGGTGAAAAAAGGAGCGCCGCTCTCATTGCCTTCCGGAACGGAATGACGAGCCGCCGGGGAAGCAGTGCCGGGTGCTTTTGAAATTGAACAGACGGTAGAGCCTGCAAAACATAGAATATACTTATTGGATTTTTTTAGTTCATTAAAAGAAAGGTAAGGAGGTTATGATTGCATTGTGGTCTTTGCCTGCCCGATCTGAAGATCATTCAGGCGGGCGAAAAAATTTTATATTTCCTTTGCGGTTATTTTTTACCGCAAAGCACGCTAAGAGTTACGCAAAGGGCGCAGAGCTGTGCTGGCGGGCAAAAAAATTTGTATTCCCTTTGCGGCTATAATTTTACCGCAAAGGGAATACAAAGGATGAGGGCAATTAAAAATACAGCGACAATTTGGAAAGCCGCCGCTATACTTTGATTCATTATATGAAACGATTACAAATAAAATGCTCATGAATAAAATTCTTTTTGCTGTTCTTTGTGCGTTCTGCATCAGTACGGCATCTGCCCAAAAGCTCCGCACACCTGCCTATCCTCTTATTTCACATGACCCTTATTTCAGTATCTGGTCATTTACGGATGAGCTCAACGCCTCGCCCACCAAACACTGGACGGGCAGGGAGCAGTCCATGATCGGCATACTTAAAGTAGACGGTAAGTTTTACCGTTTTCTCGGCGACGCCGAAAAAACCTACGATGCTATACTGCCTGCATCGGATGAGTCTTTGTATGAAGTAAATTATACAGAAACACAGCCTGAAGGCGACTGGACTGCCACCGGCTATAAAGCAGATAACTGGCAAAAAGGACAGGCGCCTTTTGGTGATGACGCGGCAATGGTCAAGACCGTCTGGAAATCCCATGATATCTGGGTAAGGCGCAGCTTCACCTTAAATACAGTGAATAACCAACCGCTATTCCTGAAGATTCAGCACGATGACAATACCGAAGTATACCTGAACGGTGAAAAGATCTACGAAAAGACAGGATGGATGCACCGGTTTCATTATATACCATTGCCGGACGAGATAGCAAAAAAACTGCGTAAAGGAAATAATGTGCTTGCCATTCATACGGTCAATACTGCAGGCGGGCAATGGCTCGATGCCGGTATAGTGGCGGAAGCTAAAAATGTAGTGAATGATAGAATAACAAAAGCGGCTCAAACCGATGTAACACTCACGGCTACACAAACCGCGTATACCTTTACATGCGGCTCCGTGGATCTGCAGCTCAGCTTTACTTCTCCTCTTATCATCAGGGACCTTGATTTAATCTCGCGCCCGGTATCTTATATTACCGCCAGATGCAAGGCAAATGACGATAAGCAGCACAATGTTGAATTGTATTTTGGCGTATCCTCTTCGCTTGCTGTAAATAATGTGTCGCAAAAAGTAGCAGCAGGCGGGTACAAGTCGGAACAGCTAAACATTTTGAAAGCCGGCACTACAGAACAGCCGGTACTACAGAAAAAAGGAGACGATCTTCGTATTGACTGGGGCTATGTATATGTGGCCAGTCCCGAAAGGAACCACCCGGTGCAGTATATTACTCCTGCAAAAACAGCATTCAATGCTTTTCTTTCTAATACTTACCGCTCCAATACCGGCAACAGGGAGGGCAATAACCTTATGCTGAACACGGTGCTTTCTATAGGTAAAGTAGGTACGGACATTGTTGAAAAGATCTTACTGCTTGGATATGACGACCTGTATGCTATCCAGTATTTCGGGCAAAATCTTAAAGCCTGGTGGAGAGACCGCGATGGCGCCGGTATAGATAAGGAGCTAGCCAATGCATATACTGATTATGGAAAAATAGCAGCGCGCTGCAGGGATTTTGATAACACCATTTACAATGATGCTTTAAAAGCCGGCGGAGAGGAATATGCGCAGCTCTGCGTGCTTGCCTACCGGCAAAGTATATCCGCACATAAGCTGTTGAAAAGCCCACAGGGAGAAATTCTTTTCATGTCAAAAGAAAATTACAGCAATGGATCCATTAATACAGTGGATATAACTTATCCCTCTGCACCGCTATACCTGGCATATAACCCGGAATTGCTGAAAGGAATGATGAACGGTATCTTTTACTATAGCGAAAGTGGTAAAAGGACAAAACCATTTGCAGCGCATGACCTGGGAACATATCCCCTGGCAAACGGGCAAACCTATGGAGAAGATATGCCGGTGGAAGAAGCCGGCAATATGATCATTCTTACTGCTGCTATTGCAAAAGTGGAAAAGAATGCGAAGTATGCTGAAAAGCACTGGACTACTTTAACTACCTGGGCAAACTATTTGCTGAAAGAAGGTTTTGATCCGGAAAACCAGTTATGCACCGATGACTTTGCAGGGCATCTTGCACGCAATGCCAACCTCTCTGTTAAAGCCATTGCAGGCATTGGCGCTTATGCCATGATGAGTGAAATGCTGGGCGATAAAGCAACGGCTCAAAAATATTATGATACTGCCCGAAACATGGCGCGACGCTGGACGGAGATGGCTGATGAAGGCGACCATTATGCCTTAACATTTGACAAAGGAAATACCTGGAGCCAGAAATATAATCTCGTTTGGGATAAAGTGCTGGGGCTGAAGATATTTCCCGAAGAAGTGTATAAGAAGGAAGTTAAATATTATCTCACCAAACAAAATAAATTCGGGCTTCCGCTTGACAGCAGGAAAACCTATACTAAATCGGACTGGATAATGTGGACGGCTGCACTTGCAGACAACCGTAATGATTTTCTCTCCCTGGTACAACCGGTATATAAATATGCCAATGAAACGCCTGTAAGAGTGCCATTGAGCGACTGGCATGAAACTACTGACGGCAAACAAGTGGGCTTCCAGGCAAGGAGTGTAGTAGGTGGCTATTTTATAAAAGTGCTTGAGAATAAGATGACAGCTAAATAACGGTATCGGTTATGGCTGATCTCTTCTAAAATAATTCTTTGATTAAAACTCGCTTTGAATATGAGAAAAGCTTCATTAGGATGGTTCTTACCTGTTGTATTGTCAGCAGTGTTGTTAGTGGTCTCTGGCTCTCAGAAGGCATGGGCACAACCATCCGATACTGCTGCCAACAGATTGGCGTCCCTCAGATATACCGAGCTGCCGTTAGGAAGCATCCTGCCTAAAGGATGGCTGCTCCACCAGTTACAGATCATGCGGGATGGCACTACAGGGCACCTGGATGAAGTATATGAAAAAATAAAAAACGATAACGGATGGCTCGGCGGTAAAGGAGACGGATGGGAGGAGACGCCTTACTGGCTGGATGGTGCAGTGCCTTTAGCCTACCTGCTGAATGATGAACAGCTAAAGAGCAAAGTGTTGAAATACATTAACTGGACGCTTACCAATCAGCGCCCTTCGGGTTACTTCGGACCGATAACAAAATGGGAAAGGGAAACAGGTAAAAAAATTACGCCGGAGAATTGCGGTGAAGGAGAAGACTGGTGGCCAAAAATGGTGATGCTAAAGGTGATGCAGCAATATTTTACGGCGAGCAATGATATGCGGGTGATCTCTTTTATGAGCGCTTATTTCAGATATCAGCAACAGGCAATTCGTTCCTGTAATATAGGAAAGTGGACAGAATGGGCGGCCTCCCGCGGCGCAGACAATGTATTGATCATTGAATGGCTCTACGGTATTACAAAAGAAAAATTCCTGCCTGACCTGGCGGCCGAGATACAAGCCCAAAGCTTTCCCTGGAGTAACTGGTTTGCCGGCCGCGACTGGGTGATCAACGCCGCTGCCTACCAGGATGAAAAGAAATGGATGACCCGCCACGGCGTGAATGTAGCTATGGGATTGAAGGATCCCGTAGTGCAATACCGCCATACAGGCAACACAAGCTATCTAAATGCCATTCAAACAGGATTTAATGACCTGATGACACTACATGGATTGCCCATGGGCGTCTTTTCTGCTGACGAAGATCTGCATGGAAACAATCCCGTGCAGGGAACAGAGCTTTGTGCAGTGGTGGAAAGTATGTTCTCACTGGAACAAACCATTGCGGTCACTGGCGATCTTACTTATATGGACGCGCTGGAGCGCATCACTTTTAATGCATTACCCACTCAAACCACAGACGACTACAACAACAAGCAGTATTTTCAAATTGCCAACCAGGTCAATATTAAAAAAGGAGTATTCAACTTTTCGTTGCCTTTCAGCAGGGAAATGAATAATGTGCTGGGTATGCGCAGCGGTTATACCTGCTGCCTGGCCAATATGCACCAGGGCTGGACAAAGTTTGCCTCACACCTGTGGTATGGCACGCCCGATGGAGGAGTTGCGGCTTTGCTGTACAGTCCTAATCAGCTGAAGACAAAGCTTGGCGCTGCAAAAACAGAAGTGATCATTAACGAGGAAACTGCTTATCCTTTCGACAACCGGGTATTGTTTAATATCAGCACTAAGAAACCCGTGGAGTTTGATTTTTCCTTACGGGTGCCCGCATGGTGTGAGGAAGCGGTCATCTCCTTAAACGGGGCGGTGCTTCGCAGGGAAAAAGGCGGACAGGTGATCGCCATTACCCGCACCTGGCAGCATGGAGATAAGCTTGAGCTGCAGTTACCTATGGCTGTTACAGTATCGGAATGGGGGCGCAACTCAAGAGCTATCGAACGCGGGCCGCTGGTATATGCGCTCAAGTTGGGAGAACAATGGCAAAAAGGGTACGATGAAAAAGAAGGAAGCTATTATTCCGTATTTCCCGAAGCCCCATGGAATTACGGGATAGAAGAAGCGGTGGTGAAAGAGCCTGCGACAAATACAACTGTGAATATTATAAAACCCGCAGGAAATGATTTTGTCTGGAACCTGTCGCATGCTCCTGTTGAAATAATTGTAAAAGGGAAAAAAATCCCTGACTGGAAAATTGTAAATGATGTGGCGCCACAGCCGGTCACTGCACGGAATGGCTTGTATATGGGGAAAGTAGATTCGGTATCGGAAAGTCTGACCCTTGTGCCGTATGGATGCACCAAAGTGCGCATTGTAGCTTTCCCGGTGGTGAAGTAAACATTGGATATACCCGCCGGTTTTGCTAAAAGGCATTTGGTGAGTATATTACAACTTTATTGTGGTTAAAAAATAAAAACTAATATTTTATCATGAAGCACTCTAACGGACTTGCTGTAATAGCCATTGCTGCGCTCGCATTAAGTGCATGCAACAATGCATCAAAAAATGAAAGTACAGCAAACGCTGAAAATACGAATGCGCAGGATTCGGTAACTGCCTGCAGCAGCTACCTTGATAAAAAATATTTTGAAGACACGGCTGACGGTAAGCCCACAGACCTGTATGTATTAAAGAACAGCAATGGTGCATGTGTGGCTATTACCAATTACGGGGGAAGAATAGTAAGCATTGTAGTGCCTGATAAAAACGGTAAGCCTACAGATGTAGCGGTAGGATTTAAAACATTGCGGGAATACCAGGGACCCGGCGATGCGTATTACGGCGCTTTGGTAGGCCGCGTAGGCAACAGGATTGCAAAAGGAAAATTCATACTGGATGGTAAAACTTATACCATTGCTGTAAACAACGGGCCCAACTCCCTGCATGGAGGTATAAAGGGCTTCCAGGCGGTAGTATGGGATGCAACCCAGGCGAATGATTCAACATTGTCGCTCTCCTATGTATCTAAAGACGGAGAAGAAGGATTCCCGGGTAATCTCACGGTGCATGTGACATATACCCTCGGCGGAGATAATAGCATTAAGATCAATTATGCTGCAACTACCGATAAGAAAACCGTAGTTAATCTTACTAATCATACCTACTTCAATCTGAACGGAGAAGGCAGCGGTACCATTCTTAATCATCTCGTGCAGATCAATGCGGATAAATATACCCCGGTTGATGCTACTCTTATTCCTACCGGTAAGCTTGATCCTGTGGCTGGCACACCATTTGATTTTACAAAACCAACTGCCATTGGTGCAAGGATTGATACAGCCGCCAACCAGCAATTGAAAAACGGCGGCGGCTATGATCACAATTTTGTACTTAACGACGCCGGTCCCTCTTTACACCAGGCCGCTGAAGTAACAGGCGACCAGTCGGGAATAGTAATGGATGTATTCACTACTGAGCCGGGCATGCAATTCTATATTGGTAACTTTATGAGCGGTAAAAGCAGTTTTAAGAGTGGCGCCAACGATAATTACAGGACTGCATTCTGCATGGAAACACAGCATTTTCCTGATGCGCCTAATCAAAAAACTTTTCCATCAATAGTGTTGGAACCGGGTAAAGCGTATAATACTACAACAGTATATAAGTTTGGAGTGAAGAAGTGATTGGGGGCAATGGGCAATCGTGAATAGTGAAAACGTGAGAAGATAGACGTGAGATGTGAGAGGGGAACCTGAAACTTGTAACCTGAAACCTATACCTTACACCTTATACCTTACACCATAAAATCAAATAATGAAAAAGCTATTCTACTTCTCATTTGTATGTGCCGCAGCCTTACTCCTGCAACATTGCACTTCTCCTGACCAGGATAAAAAAGCTGATGATAATGCTGATACGCTTTCTGCTGTCAAAGAAAGAACTATCTGGACCAAAGAAGAAGCCAACACATGGTACGCAAAACAGCCATGGCTGGTAGGCTGTGATTTTATACCCAGCACTGCCATCAATCAACTGGAGATGTGGCAGGCTGAAACTTTTGATACGGCTACTATTGACCGTGAGCTGGGTTGGGCAGCGTCTATAGGCATGAACACGGTGCGGGTATATCTGCATGATCTTTTATACCAGCAGGACTCCACAGGTTTCCTCGGTCGTATGGATACATTTGTGCGGATAGCCGCCAGGCATCATATCAAACCTTTGTTTGTGCTGTTTGATTCCGTATGGGATCCTTATCCTAAGTTAGGTAAGCAGAGGGCTCCCAAACCGCATGTGCATAATTCGGGCTGGGTGCAGAACCCGGGTAAGGACGCGCTGCTCGACAGCACACAATACCCGCGGCTGGAGCAGTATACCAAAGGCGTGGTAGCAAAATTTGCTACGGATGACCGTGTTTTGGGATGGGATGTATGGAATGAACCGGATAACATGAACAATGAATATTACCGGAAGATGGAGCCTGCCAACAAGCCGCAGATCGTAGAAATGCTGCTGAAGAGAGTATTTGAATGGGCCAGATCCGTGAACCCGCAGCAGCCGCTGACTTCAGGATTGTGGGACGGCGACTGGTCGTCGCCTTCAACAATGAAGCCCATTGAAACAATGATGGTGGAACAGTCGGATGTCATCTCTTTTCACAACTACGAGGATACGGCATCTTTCGAAAAAGATATCAAGGACCTGCAGCGTTATGGCAAACCCCTGCTTTGCACTGAATATATGGCAAGAGGGAATAACAGCACTTTCCGGGGTTCGCTACCCATCGCCAAAAAGTATAATGTGGCTGCTTACAACTGGGGACTTGTTGACGGGAAATCGCAGACCATCTATCCCTGGGATAGCTGGAAGAAGCAATATACTGCGGAGCCTGAAGTATGGTTTCACGATATATTCAGAAAAAACGGTACACCTTATATCAAAGCAGAGACAGACCTGATAAGGCAGCTTACCGGGAGATAAAACGGGTACTATCGCATGGGCTTGTACATACCTTTGCAGGAGCCATGCGCCGTTGCTGCCATTTTGCCTCAGTTGCATCTGCTCGGGGAGCAAAATGTAATCGTGGCGTATACTTCAGCAATTGATATGAAAATAAAGACAGCATTTAGTTTGCAGTTATTAATGATCGCCTGCTTTTATCATCAACCATCCGTTGCGCAATCTCAAAATGACTCATCTGTTTGTTTTGCCGACCCCACTATATTTTATTATCAGCATAAATTTTATCTCTATGGAACAGACGGCTTCAACGCCGATTTCGGTTTTCACGTGGCTGTTGCTGATGATTTGATACATTGGAAAAAGCCAAAGCATGACCAGAGAGCTTTGAGCAGGGAAGAAGCATTCGGTACAAGAGGTTTCTGGGCGCCACAGGTTTTTGTGCACCATGGCAAAATATATATGGCATATACTGCGAGCGAGCATATTGCTATTGCCGAAGGGCCGGGGCCGGAAGGTCCATTTCGTCAGAAAGAGATCAAAGCACTTCCGTCTCCAGTGAAGCAGATAGATCCTTTTGTGTTTAAAGACGATGATGGGAAGCTCTACCTGTACCATGTGCGCCTACAGGACGGTAACCGCATCTTTGGAGCGGAATTAAAAGATGATTTGTCAGCAATAGATACGTCCACATTACGGGAGTGTATAAGCGCTGAGGCAAACCCACAATCCTGGGAAAATACGCAACCGGTAAAATGGACGGTTACCGAGGGACCGACAGTGATAAAGCAGGGAAAGAAATATTACATGTTTTATTCAGCAAATGATTTCCGGAATCCTGATTATGCGGTAGGATATGCTACCGCGGATCATCCGTTGGGCCCTTGGAAAAAATCGGAGCACAACCCCATCATCAGTCGGCAATTGGCAGGTATAAATGGTCCTGGTCATGGCGATATTGTTTCAGACAACAAGGGGAACATCTGGTATGTTTTCCATACGCATTATTCAAATGAAAAAGTAGCGCCAAGAAGGACGGCGATGGTGAAAGTTTCGTTTGAAAGGAAAGGAGAAGATGAAAAGGTAAAGGTGGATGATAGTTCCTTCCGGTATTTAAAATATTACTGATTGAGATGTCAATGGCGTATTACTTAAATAGTTAATTACCAATGCCTCCCGGAGACTGCTTCTCCCGACCTTCGGTTGGGATTGCAGAATACGGCAAAAGTTGCTTGTTGTTATAGTCTTGCACTAAAGCAAAGTATACATTTACTCAGCTCCCCGCCCGTCTTTGCGAGCCGTGCTGCACAATCAACCCAACGTCATTACTGCAATGACTGAGGCGCCGCCTAATTGTTTACACGGAACGGCAGGCTGGAGAGTGTATGTTGAACGGAAGTACAAATGTTGAATGGGTGCATTATTGCTGAACAAAGCTCTGTTGTTTTGTCATTCCGACCCAAGAAGGTATCTGTCCCTGCATCAGTTACTGCTTGTATATTTTACAGTGCTTTGCGTGAAATGAGCATTATCTTACTTCGACTTATCAGGAAACTCCGGTATTGGCGGAACTCCTTTCGGTCCCGGTTCCTGCAGCTTTTTCTGTAATTCCGAAATTGCTCTTTGCAGTTGGGTATCGTTGCCAAGCCATTCCTGGTGCGGATCGTTGATCACCTCAATGTCAGGATCAACGCCATGCCCTTCAATCACAAATTTTGACCCGTCTGCCGCGAAGTGGGCAAACTCGGGTTTCCGCAGGTCGCCGCCATCAATAAAGGGAAGGGAACCGCGTATGCCTACAACGCCACCCCATGTGCGCTGACCGATCAGCGGGCCTATTTTATAAAATTGGAACTGGTAAGGGAAAAGGTCTCCATCGGAAGCGGAATACTGGTCAATCAGGCAGACTTTAGGCCCCACCTGCGCATCAGGCTTGATGCCCGCTGTTTTGTTGTTGCGCATCATAGTGCCCAATCCGGGTTCACGCCGCAGCCTTTCTATGATCATCGGGCTAACATTGCCGCCACCATTGCCGCGGTCATCAATAACGAGTGCTTCTTTATCCAGTTGCGGATAAAAATATCGTGCAAACTGGTTGAGCCCTTCGGGTCCCATATCCGGAATATGAAGATAACCGATCTTCCCGCCGGAGGCTTTGGTCACTTTAGCAATATTTTGCTGTACCCACTCGTGGTAGTAGAGTTCGGATTCATCAGCGATAGGCCTTACAAAATATTTTTTTGCCCCGGTTGCGGTTGGCTTTGAATTTAAGGTTAGTTCAATTACCTGGTTCGCCTTGCCTGTCAGGGCTTCATACAGGTTGGCGAGCTGACTTACGTCATTACCATTAATGGAAATGATAAAATCTCCTTTTTTTGCTGCAACGCCCGGCGCTCTCAAAGGAGATACAAGCGTTTTATCCCAGCTTTCGCCGGAGAGTATGGAATCAATTTTGTAATAACCGCTCTTGTCGCGCGAAAAAGTAGCGCCGAGCAATCCCAGTGGGATACGTTTCACTTCCGGGCGGTCGCCGCCGTTCACATAAGTATGCCCGATGCTTAGCTCACCTATCATTTCACCAATGAGATATGTGAGGTCGTTCCGGTGATTCACGTAAGGCACCAGTACGGCATATTTGTCATGTATGCCTTTCCAGTTCAGTCCATGCATGTTGGGATCATAAAAGTAATCACGCATCTGCCTCCAGCTCTCATCAAATATTTGTTTCCACTCTGCGTGCAGGTCGGTATTGGTTTTCAACCCGTCAAGGTCCAGCTTGTTTTTGCTGTCAATTTTTACATTGTTCAGATCTTCTATAAAATAATCGCTGCCTTTTCTGAAGAGTATCTTTTTTCTGTCATCGCTTACGTCATAGCCGGATACCGATCCCAGGTCGGTTTCTTTTTTGTCTTCAAAGTCAAAATATTTGAATGTAGGAGCCGATTTTGAGGAGGAGGCAAGGTAATAAAGCCCTGACCGGGTAGCCACCAGTCCCCTGTAGCTGCCCGGAGCCACCGGCAGGCTCTCTATCCTGTCGGCCAGCCCGGTTTCATCTACGGATACTGTAACTGGCTGAACACTTTTATTATCTTCTTTTTTGCTGTTGTCTTTTTTCTCCTGCCCTGTTTTCGGCAGGGTGGTTTTGTTCTCGTCTTTTATGGTCACTTCATCATTCTCTGTTTCAAACCGGGAAGCAGTGCTGTCCGACAGGCGCACCATATACGGCTTGCTCATATCTACATAGGCATGATTCCATTCCGTTCTGCTGTATACAGGGATGAAATCCCTTTCGGAAACAAAGTACAGCCATTTGCCATCCGGGCTGAATACCGGTTGCCCGCTGTTGTACCATTCATCCGTTACGGGAATATTTTTTTTCGTTTCAATATTATATAATCTTACTACATCAAAGCTCCTTGCTTTGCCGGGTTGTGTATAGGTGATCCATTTACTGTCGGGCGACCAGTTGTATTCGCTTATCTCTGTGTTATCAGAATGCGTTACAAGCGTTTTAGCGCCGGTAGATATATTGATATAGTAAAGATCCTGCCCGCGGTCGGCCAGCAGCAGCCATTTGCTGTCAGGGCTCCATACCGGCATGAATTTATAGCTTCCGCCTCCTTTGGTAAGTTGCTTTGCAGATGCCGAGCCATCCTGTGCCTGTATATACAATTCATCTTCGCCTGTCCTGTCGCTGATATAGCTGATCCATCTTCCGTCAGGACTCCACATAGGATTCCTGTCGTGGGCACCGCTGCTTTGGGTGAGGTTGCGGGTAGCGCCGCTTTTTTCAGGCACGGTAAATATATCTCCTCTTGCGCTGAACACAGCTCGTTTCCCATCAGGCGACAACGCATAGTTTTCCACGAATTTTGCAGCATCTACCTGTTTGCTCCGGCCGGAAGCAAGGTCCTCTTCAAAACGTATATTCACTTTTTCTGCTTTACCACTGTTCAGATCATAGAGGTATATATAACCGGCATTTTCAAAAGCAATAGCATCATTACCCAATGAGGGGAATTTGCAGCCGTACGTATCAAAGTTCGTTACTTTGCGGGTTTGTTTAGTTGGAATATTGTATTCAAAAAGATTCATTGTGCGATCCCGGTCGCTGAAAAAATAAATATTGTCTTTATAATACATCGGGAAAATATCCTGCGAAGGATTGTTGGTAATATTTTCAGAAGTACCGCTTTTAGTATCGTATATCCATATATCATCAGCCATGCCACCTTTATAGTATTTCCATGTCCTGAATTCCCTGAACACCCTGTTCATGGCGAGCTTTGACCCGTCATTATTATAGCTGCACCAGCCGGCTACCGAGAAAGGAAGCTCTTCGCTCAGGTCGCCGTTCAGCGGGGCTTTATATAATTTCCCCTTAAAGGGATTGAAAGAAGAGCTGCGTCCGCGGTATATCACCGACCTGTCATCCGGCGACCAGCCCATAACGATATTGTTTGGCCCCATCCTGTCGGATACATCATCACGGTTAAGGGTAGCCGTATAGGTGATACGCTTTGGCGCGCCTCCCTGCGAAGGCATAATATATACTTCTGTATTGCCGTCGTATTGTGCAGTAAAAGCGATCTGTTTACCATCGTGGCTGAAATGCGGGAATATCTCATAACCCGGGTCATTAGTAAGCTTACGCGCCGTGCCGCCGCTTCTTACCACGGTATACAGATCGCCTGCATAGGAAAACACAACCTGGTTGCCGTATACGGCGGGAAAGCGCAGCAGCCTTGCCTCCTGTGCAGATACCTGCTGGAGTGCCAGGAATACCGGCAGCAGAAAAATGATTTTTCTCATGGTGTATGAATTTGGCAGTATCGGTTATGAAAGTACAAATATTCCGTGTAATGCATTAACCTAAGAGGACAGGGGATATTTCAAACTTTCGCCATCAAAGCATATCATATTATTTCCTGGATTGTATATTGGTGCAAGGGTAGATTCCTCTCCCGACCTTCGGTTGGGATCGCAAAGGCGGGCGGGGAGCTGAGTAAATGTATACTTTGCTTTAGTGCAAGACTGTAACAACAAGCAACTTTTGCCGTATTCTGCGATCCCAACCGAAGGTCGGGAGAAGCAGTCTAATTAACTACTTAGACAATACGTCATTGGCATCCCAACCGAAGGTCGGGAGAGGAATCTGCATCATAACATTCATGCTGACAATAGTATCCGATCGCCTTGGTACGTGTACCATTTGCCATGACCCCTCCTTAGTCCGGGTTAACAGACAGCGAATGATGATTGGGCTATGGTGGAAATGCTTGCCATGTAATACCGTTGAATTACTTCCTTACAGATCAGGGCTACACAACATTATTTTACAAAACATTTTCATTTTTTTAAAGCTTTCCGGCTAAAGATCAACGCCAGCCCAGTCCGGGTGCAACATACTTTAAAATAGAAGACAGCACATGTACATTGTAATCCACGCCTAACGTATTAGGTATTGTCAAAAGGAGCGTATCGGCTTCCCGGATAGCTTCGTCTTCTGCCAATTCTTTTATCAGTTGATCCGGCTCCGCAGCATAGCTTCTTCCGAAAATGGCGCGTTTATCCTGCTCGATCATACCGATTTTATCAGTCCGGTTAGCTTCCTGCCCGAAATAATAACGATCCTGGTCAGTTACCAGTGCGAAAACAGAACGGCTCACCGAAACTCTCGGTTCTCGCCGGTGCCCCGCTTTTGTCCAGGCTTCCTTGTACAACCTGATCTGCTCGGCCTGCTGTACATGGAAAGGCTTGCCGCTTTCATCATACTTCAGCGTAGAGCTTTGAAGGTACATACCGTTTTCGGCCGCCCAGACAGCAGTGGCATTAGAGGCGGCTCCCCACCAGATACGTTCCCGCAATCCTTCGGAGTGGGGCTCCAGGCGCAGCAGTCCCGGAGGGTTCGGGAACATCGGATATGGATTAGGCTGTGCAAATCCAACACCTTTTAGCTTATCCAGGAATTCCAAGGCTTTACGGCGTCCCATATCTGCGTCGGTCTCTCCCTCCTGCAGCTCATATCCAAAATAACGCCACCCGTCTATTACCTGTTCCGGCGACCCCCTGCTGATGCCCAATTGCAACCGCCCCTCCGAAATCAAATCAGCAGCGCCGGCATCTTCCACCATATAGAGCGGGTTTTCATAACGCATATCAATCACACCTGTCCCGATCTCTATTTTGCTTGTTTTGGCGCCGATAGCCGCAAGCAAAGGAAACGGCGATGCCAGCTGCGCAGCAAAATGATGTACCCTGAAATAGGCGCCGTCTAAGCCAATTTCCTCGGCAGCAACAGCCAGGTCAATGGACTGAAGCAGCGTGTCACCTGCAGTGCGGGTGCTGTAGGCAGGATGGTTGGCCCAATGCCCAAATGATAAGAATCCTATTTTTTTCATACCTGTTTTTTCATTGAAAAATCAGCCAATTATAATGCAATATCGTTGATTTAGGTTGGTGTATTTTATGTTCATTACAAATAGTGTTTTCTTGTTTCGGGGGACAGGATGACACGGGGGATGGAGCTAAGATGGTCGCTCCGGTCTCACAAGTCCCACCAAAATAATTTAATGGGTTTATTTTTTATTTCTATACTGTAATCGCGCATGCATCATTCGTTCGCGCAAGCCACCTTCTTTAATAAATGCTTTTTCCAATGATATTATTTGCTGCCCCAGCAAATAAATGTTAACCTTAGACAGGCTTCGTAATACATTAGCGCTGATCTCCGCGTCTTCATGCTCTATAGCTTTTTTAAAAGTATCATAAGTGGCGTTGGGTGTTTTGTTGAGCTCATCAAATCGCAGGGAAAGCCGATGATTACGATCCCATCGTGTTAGCTTGTTCGTGCGCAGAAAATCCTCGTAATCTATCAACAATTCTTCCAGCGAAGCCCGGGCAACATTGGTTAACTTTATTTCTGTTTCTTTTGAAGTAGCGGAAGCCATACTTGCCTCAGCAATATTTTGTTTTCCTGAGCGGGCCGCCTGTATCATCTGTTCTTTGGTGCGGTCATATCTGCTAAAGTAACGATTGCAAAAAAACACCGTTCCGTCATAAATGATCTCAGCTTTCTGAAAAGTGATCAGGTTTCTGTAGCCGCCATGTGCAGGGATAAAACCTTCTGTATGTTTTTCGTTAGCATCCATAAAAATGGTTTGCCTGAAGTTACATTATTTCAGCAAATACGCATTTGGGTGGGAGATTATAATGATAACAACCTGCTCTTCTTCAAGCAATCACCCACATGCGTTACCTCCCTTACATCCACCAGGTGCGCGGCTTCTACCAGCTTTATTAAATGGAAGCAGACTGTTAGAGGGTCTGCTATAGAAGTGCTATCACTGCAAAAAGCATTCTCCACTACCTGCTCCCAACAGGGCAGCCAGTTGCTGAGCGACCGGTAGCAGAAAAACTGTTGGAATACCCGGTAGGGATCACTGTATTCTTTTTCAGACAGGCAGCGTGGAAGCTCCTTCCACACATCTGCGCTAACATAATGGCTGCAATAGTATTTTTTATGGAAGAGGTCTTCTTTTTTAATGGTAACCGCGCTGTGCTTTTTATGCCTCAAAGCATAGGCGGCTTTTATAAGCGAGCGGATGAGCTTGTTGTATAACAGCACATCGGCGGGCGAATCCCCTTTGTACACACCTGCTCCGCTGGCATGGCACACCAGCTTTTTGATGAGCCTGCGAAAGTGGTGCACATGCGCTTCGGCAAAGAAGTGGGCGATTACCTGGTAAGGGTCTGTAATGCATTCGCAGAGCCAGCATTGGGTGTTGAACGGGTCTTTGTGGTGTTTGGTTTCCATCTTTTTATTTTTAAGTGAGGCTTATAGATAGACCTATAAGGTTTTGAAAACCTTATAGGTCTTGCTGCGGCGGCAGTACGCAGGGGAAGGCGGTGATGATCTCTCCTCCGGTACTGGTAATGACGGTAATAGTGGTTACGGTATTGCCCGAGGGATCGTGACCAAGCGGCATGCCGGTATCCAGTACCCGCTGCAGGTGAGGGCTGTGCGGCATTGTCAAGGGCGGTTGCTGGCAGGCGTCTCTTATGCAGGCTACAATTTGCGGTATGGGTATGGTAAACTTACCGGTAAGCGGGTGGCGCGGCACTTTATAGTAATGCCGCTCTAAAATATGCGCCAGGGCTTTGCTGCTTAAGTATGAGCCTTTGCGCAGCAGCTTTTTGCGATGCTTTACGGGCAGTTGCCAGATAAGCCCCTCCTGCAATTGCTGCAGCCAGCTTTGGGTATCTGCCAGCAGGAACAGGGCCTGCAGCCATTGGGTTTCGTTAAAATGGATGTTGATGTTTTGTACAGGTGTGGCAACGGCGTTGTTCATAATTGCTCATCTTTTATTTTAGATGAGTCTTTGGTAATAAGGCATGAAAAAGTGCGAAGCCCAACTTACCAACCAGCGAGGTCGTAGGAGACCTATAGTACAGATAAGAGGGCTCGCACTATATTAAAAGTACGAGCCTTTCACTTATCGTCTTTGTACTAATTGAAATTTCCTACGTTTCGCTAGTAAGACTCAGTGAATAGCTTGTTTAATGAATTCTATTGCTAAGATATGAATTTGGTCGAATGCGACCAAATAGTTTTTCATACTATTATGAATTTTAGGTATGGCAAGAAAGACAAAACTCACCGTACAGCAAGCTTTTGGTGCTTATTTAAAAAAGCATCGTGAAGAAGTATTACAGGAAAAAAATCTTTTAAGCTTTTCCTATTCTTCAAAATTGGATAACAGTAAGCTTGCTAAAATAGAAAAGGGAGAAGTTGATATTCGCTTTAGCACTTTAATTGAAATAGCCGAAACTTATAAGCTCATTGATAAGAATATTTTGGGGTTTAAAGTAGCTAATCTGTAAATGCATTTTAGGGTTATGCAAGCTTGAACTGAAATAAAAAGCACTGTCAAGAAGCAGCCTCATAATTTTTGCAGTGTCATTGTTTGCAACTTTCGCCTTTGTTACTAAGTTGTTGTTGCTACAAGAAACAAGTGTCAACAAAAGGGCTGCAAATGTTATTTTCTGTAAAGCAAGAAGTGTCATTTTAAAATTGCAATTAACGGTACGGGTATTTATGCAGTGGTACATTCACTGTTTCGACAGTTCTGGTTAAAGATATAAAGCTGAATTGAGAAACAGAAGTCGGTAACATGCACGTCAGCCACCATTACATAAATACCATGTTAGCGACCGCACATCTTATTTAGTTGACACACCTTTTTCATCGCCATATATCGAAACCAAATCTTCAAGTCCATAAATAACTTGAGGTATACGTGTCTGGTCAGTGTCAAGTTCAAACCTTAGTTCTGTTCTGGCGCTCATGTCTTCTCTTAAATGTCCTGAAACTTTTACATGTCCCAGCCCATCAAAATCAAAGATCAATTCGAAACTTCCCTCATAATTCTTTAATGAAGCAATACCGTTCAATGACTGATAGCAGCTTTTTAACTCCTGAAGGAATTTATACAGTTGGCCTGTTGAAATATCGACAGTTCCCTTCCCGGAATAATTACCAAGTTGTATATCAATTAATGTTCTTGTATCGTAACCGCCAAGAAACGAAGTCTCAGAAGGATAACCGAATACCTCCATTAATTTTAGGTATATCTGTCCGTCTTCTGTAATCAGATAGAACTCGTCTTCATAATCTCTGTCCATAAAAGACTGTTTCTGTATGGTGGCTAACGTTTGTATTTACGCTAATGTACGCTATAAAAGCGTTTACGTAAATAGCATCAGTTCGTTAATTAAATGATGATTACAAATATTTTGTATAACGCCAATACAGCTCGACATCCGTGTATAAACATTTATAGTCGTTTCCACACGATAACCTGCATCTTCACCACTCCCAGCTACATGCTCCATTTCGCATTCTCCTGTAAGATCAGGTATATGCAAAGACATCGCAGCTTCGCCCAATACCGGCGCATGTTTTTAAAGCCACTAAAATTTTTAAAATTGGGTTCGGGTAGTGGCAGGCCCGCCTAAAAGGACGTCCGCCCGGATCGGTACGCCCGCCTGAACTGCCGAACGGCAGGCAGGGACGGGGACAGGCAGTCAAAAGATGGAAGGATTAAAAAGGTCTCTTCAGGGTAAGACGTTTTTTAATGATATCAAATATTTTACAGGAAGGAGGATATGCATCCCGGCAATAGGGTATTTGCTCCGCCACCGCGGTTCATGAGCGAAACCACAGCGAAAGCTTTTTCATATGCTTTGTGGGAATTGTCCAAGTAAATAATTTATCAAAACGATGGTTATTATAAGTGTTACAATAACAGTGTAAGGTTTTCTGATATTAAATTTTTCATGTCTTATTGCTTTATAGCAAAGCCACAAAAACAAAAGAATTAATGGAATGGAAATATAAAAAGTCATGAAAAGATAAAAACCCAAGTCGTCAAATGGTGATTGCCAGTCTGTACCAAACCATCTTGTCCACACTTTAGGATTTAAATTGTTTTTGCGTCTAAAATTTAACCATTCCTCCTTGGTTCTGAAAGTGTCAATACGAAAAGAAGTCTCATTAACAACAAAGTATTTATTATTGTAAAGTTGACCGATAACATTACTTCGGTAAAAAAACCAATTGTTCAATCCTTCAAGCTGTTCTCCGTTTTGTAAGTAAAGTGTCGGGCCACTAAAATTATTAATTTCATTTTTCCCAGGTGTTGTACAAATCCAGTCACCAAGTCCAATACCCGCTTGTGATTGATAGCAAACAAGCAAAATTAAAATTGTCAATATGAGTTTAAAGTATGCCCGCATTAAAGTGGCGTACAACATTTGTATACGCTAATATACGCTATAAAAACGCTAGTGTAAATAGCAAAGTGTTGGTTGATTAAATTAACAACTGTGCCAGTAGCAGCTCATTTTGTCAGGTTACTTTCTTTAAAAAATTTTCTAACGATGCCCAATACGTTTCGTGTCCGCTGACTTCTTTCCAAAGTGTCTTTGAGCCGTGAAAACCGCCTACTTTGGGAATAAAATGCGTAAGTAATTTTGGATTTATATTTTTTGTTACGTCTGCCACTTGTTTGATCTCTGCTTTCGGCGAAGTAACATAAGTCGGTTTATCAAGCGTTTTAATTTCGTTTGCAAGGTTTACGCCTTTCAGGTATTCGCCCGGGCTGTATGCAATAACCGCTTTCACTTTGTCTGTGTGTGTTGAAACCAAAAGCGCTAATGAAGCAGCGTAGGAGCTGCCGAAAACTATGATTTTATTTTTGTCATTAAACTCATATACGTAGTCAATAGCTGCCTCAACGTCTGGTTTTGCGTCCAGGTACCCTGTCGGAAGTCCTTTTGCTTTTGCCCTGTCTTTTGTTTCGTTGGTTTCGCCAAACACTTTCATCCCGGAACGCTGGTCAATCGCTAAACACGAATAACCCAATTCGTTTAGCCGTGGTGCTGTTTCCCGGTATTCGGCACGGTTGCAATGTGAACGATGGCACAACAGAATAAAACCTTTGGGCCTGCCCGCTTCGTAAAGGTCAGCCGTCATTTTAAGCCCGTCTTTTGAGTTAAAGTTTATTTTACTGTATGTCATTTTCGTTGCCTTGTCTGTGTCTGCGCACTGTCTGATCGAACTCTAAGCCGGATTGGTGTCTGTCCGCGGCATACCACCAACGTTCAACAGCTTTGTGTTCGGCAGGGCATTTGAAAAATGTCCAGCATGGTACTGCAGCCGATTAAAGATACTGAAGTTGAATTTAACGTCAGCCCACATTACGCCAAAGCCCTGTTGACCGTTCGCTCTTTTTCCGGTCGGGCGCTCTTATTTTTTGTCCACGATGTAATTCAGTTCAGTTACTCCACTGCTAAATTGCCGGGTAGTCAATAGTTTTAGTTTTATTTCGTCTTTGATGCCCGCAAACAATGGAATGCCTTGTCCGAGGATAACAGGGTTAACAAACAGCCAGTAGCCGTCAATTAAATTCTGTTGAATAAGGGAATGTGTTGCCGTCGGGCTGCCAAAAAGCAGGATTTCATCACTTCCGCTTCCGCCTGGTGCAGGGCGGGATTGCTTTATTTCATTTATGTTGTACGAAAGGTTGTCGCTGATAATTGTTGTGTTAGTCAGCTCCGCGTTTTTCATTGTTCCTGATAAAACAACTTTATGAACTTTGTTATACCACTTCGAATGTTCAATGTCGTGCCTGGTCGCTGCCGGCTTGTCTGCTGCAGCAGGCCAGTAATTTTCCATCATCTGATAGGTGACCCGTCCATATAATGCAGTGTCGCTTTTGCTTACCCGCTTACCGACAAAATCAAAAATTTCTTCATCAACTTTAGCCCAGTTGAGCTCTCCTTTCGGCCCTGCTACAAAACCGTCAAGCGATATGTGCATAAATGAGATTATTTTTCTCATATTTTTCTATTTTTTATTAAATTAACTATAATGACTGTTGTCACCAACAAAAGTTTCATTTTTTTGCCCCTCGGCATTGATCATAACGTGTAAGCATACCCTATCATAACAGTAGCTGCGCCGGAATTGTTTTTGCCATTGGCAGATCCCTTCTGAATATTGACCAATCCGTAATTTCCGCCTCCCTCAATAAACACAGCATGTTGTTTCATTTTATAAGCTATCCCGGCATTGGCTTCAATACCAAAATTAAAATGGTGCAACTGGTCTTTTATATTCTGTGTATTATCGAATGGTAGTGTCAACAATCCCTGCGATGGATCTTGCGGGTTATTAGGTATCGGCTGTGTCTTACCGGCATCCATATATACATTGCTGTTGCCGCTTGTAACCTGGTGCGCATCCAGCAATAATCCTGCAAACGGACCGGCATCCACATACAATCTCCATTTTTTTGCCTTATCTATATCCCGTCCGAATTTGGCAAGCACCGGCAGCATAAGATAGTTAAGCTTTGCTGTACTTTTAAAATCCGCATATAAATAATCAGGAGCCTGGTCGCCAAACATTGGCTTTAACTGATCAGGTACAGGAAAGACCTGGAAGCCATTTTTCTTTCCTCCCTGTTGTGAATATTCGAGCATAGGTTGTAAGGAAAATAATTTGCTGATCTTAAAATCCGCGAAAACGCCAAAGCCTGCACCTAACCTTGAGCTATACCCTTCATTTAAAGGATTTACATCAGAGCCGCTGCCACTGGTTAAATTCGGTATGGTAAGACCTCCCCGCAGCCCTATGGCTGTTTTCTGTGCCTGTACGCTGCATACTAAAAACATTGCAATCAGTCCTGTCAGAAAAAATACTTTTGTTCTCATACGTTTCATGTTTTATTGTTGATGATTCCCCTGCCGCTTTATCTTATTATCCAACTCCAAAATTAACAGCAACATGGTTAATTAATTGCAAAACAATGCCGGTAGCTTTATTTTCGTGTGCAGATGCAAAGCCACCTGTTATCATACAACCAATGGAAAGCTGCTTTCGCTGTTGCCAAAGCAAGCCTTATATCTACATTGCGCAGCCCTACATCCGTAGTGTTTGCACTGCTGTTCCCCCTGATCTTTGTAACGGTGTTTGGCGCCATGGTAGATAATACCGCGGTTAAAATAAAAATGGTGGTATTGAGCAGCGACAGTAAACAAGACAGCTTGCTATTGCGTGCGGTGCAATCCATTGATATTTTCATGGTATCGGTTGCTGAAGATTCCGTATCAGCAATAACAGATCTGCAAAAGGGGCGTATCGGCGGTGTATTACGGTTTGACCACTCACCAGCCGGCGTCAATGGCCAACCTCAGTTTACCATTCAGCTTTTCGCCTCTGGTGCAACACAATCCAAACTATCGCTCATACAGACCGCACTGCAGGGTGTGGTGAATAATATCAATACACAATGGCTTCCCGGCCAACCCTCTGTTGCACACCTTGAAACGCTGCAGGTGCCTGGCCGCATTTACCGGATGATTGACTTTATTTTACCCGGGCAACTGGGATTTTCCTTACTTATGGCGGGCGTATTCGGATCTGCATTTTCTTTGTTCAACCTCCGGCATACGCTTGTATTAAAACGTGTATTTGCTACCCCGGTATACCCGTCATTTTTTTTAATGGGCGAAATGCTGAGCCGGTTATTGTTTCAGGTGATCTGTTTTATTATTATCACGGCTATCGGTCATTACGCGTTTAATTTTACGCTGGTGCACGGATGGATAACATTTATTGAAATGCTGATGTTATCTATGTTCGGGCTTATCATTTTTACCGGTATCGGCTTTTTTATCAGCGGGCTTATCCGTAACGAAAGTTCTATCGCTCCTATAGCCAATACAATAACTGTTCCACAGATCTTATTATGTGGATTGTTTTTCCCGGTGGAAAATTATCCTGACTGGTTACGCGGATGCTGTGATCTTTTACCGCTTACCTTTCTTGTGAACGGGCTACGGAAAATAGCATTCGAAGGCGCACACCTTTGGCAAATACCGGGCGTCATAGCCGGTCTCACCATATGGACAGGACTGGTCATCCTGGTTTGTACAAGATCACTGCGCACATCAGAATAAACATGTGTATTATTATCCACCACTAATTATCTCCGGAATTTAAAATTTTTTATAGCAGAAAACGTATACCCGCAGTTTTAGCTGGCTGTCATTTGAATGTTGATCCAATGCTTTCTGCAATGGCTTTGATCATTTCCAATGCAGGAGGCTTTTGAGTATCCTCAATCAAAGCACGATAATTTTGTTCTTCGTCCGGCTCAAAAGTAATGACCTGCCCCTCCCATGTCACCAGGATCCTGTGACTGTATCCCCATATTTTAAGCTCAGCAGGTAACAGTATTGTCTTGCCTTTGAACGCTACCGGCAACTCAAATGATTCATGCATAGAAAACAACTGATTTTTTTATACTACTTATCCGCTGCCAACTGTCAACCGCGCTCATCTCTTTCTTTTGCTAGCTGTTTTTTTTGCATCCTGACTTGCCGCTTTTTAGCTATTGAGATTTGATACATGTAATTAAACTCTTTTACCGGTGGGATCTTCATAATAAGGTTATAACAGCAGCCTTAAATAATGATGATTTTGACTACACGCCGTTTCATAAGAAATTCCCAATCTTAACAGAATCGCCTGCCGACCCGACAACTTTTGCTTTTACATTCTCTTCCTACATAAAGAAACTCCTTACCGAGGGCAGGATCGGCACTGCGTTAAGTTGTCATTGCGCCTACAATTCTTTTAAGCGGTTCTGTGGCAATGTTACGCTTAGTTATATGACAGTGAACTACCTTAACAGGTATGAACAATGGGCAAAGCAGGGAGGAATGTCAAAAACCACTATTGGCATATATACCCGTGCATTGAGAACGATTTTTAATGAAGCAGATGCCAATGGAATTATCCGAAAGGATAAATGCTATCCTTTCGGACGGCGCAAATATCAAGTCCCTACCAGCAGGAATAAGAAGAAGGCATTGGAGTTGAATCATATTGAGCAGATATATTACTATAAGCCATCTTGTGAAAGCGAAAAGAAAGCAAAGGCATACTGGCTGTTCTGCTACTTCAGCAATGGTATTAACCCCAAAGACGTAGCACTGCTTAAATACAAAAACATACAGGAAGAATACATTGTTTTTGAGCGTGCCAAAACAGAGCGAACCAGCCGTTCCGACCCTAAGCCAATTGTTGTTTATATAACGGAGGAAATCGCCGCTATCATTGAGGAATTAGGCAACAAGGATAAAAGACCGGAAAATTATATATTCCCGATTCTTTATGAGGGAGTAACTCCGTTAAGACAATATGATCTGGTACAATTTTTTGTCCGGTTCATTAACGACTGGATGGCGAAGATTTGCGAAAATTTGGGCATTGATAAAAAGGCAACTACCTATGTTGCGAGGCATAGCTTTGCCACAGTTCTTAAACGTTCCGGAGCCAGTACGGAAGTAATACAGGAGGCGTTGGGGCATGAAGATATACGAACTACTGAAAATTACCTTGACAGCTTTGGCAATGACACCAAGAAAGAAATTGCAGGAAAGCTTACCGCATTTAAGAAGCGGAGAATAGAGGATGAGACGCATTATCAGTCACTCGATATAGCTGTCGGTTGCGGATCAACTATGTAGGCTGCTTATCCATAATTTATTTACCAAAGACTATAAAAATAGCTTATGGGCAACCGCAATTTATGGTTAACTTTATGGTCAATGAAAAATCAGGATAACATATCAAATGCTCAAAAAGAAAGGGAACAAACTGATGCTGGTTTAAAGCCAGACCTTCCAAAACATTTGTTCTGGGATCAGCGCTATAATGAAATGGATTGGGTGAGTGGATACCGCAGTATCATTGCAAGAGTGATTGAACGGGGAAATGCAGACGATTGGCAGGAGATGTTGCGTTTCTACGGGCAATCGAAAATTATTAATGCCCTTCTGCATGAAATAAAATACCTTCCCGATTTTGCCATAGAGGACGCCTGTAATTATTTCAATCTAAGAAAGGAGGATTTGTTATGCTACACCAGGAAACAGTCGAGAAGGGAACATTGGATTTGATCAGGCGTTTTATGCAGGATTCAAAATTTAACTCCTTTTATTTGGTAGGAGGCACCGCACTGGCATTGAGAATAGGGCATCGAAAATCCATAGATATCGATCTGTTTACCGACAATGCTTTTCAATCTACTGAGATAAAAGCGCATTTACAAGATTTTTACTCTGTTGAAAATATCCGCGCTATCAGTAATGGTGTTTTCAGCGTCGTAGACGGGGTTAAAGTTGATATCATTGCACATCAATACCCTTTGCTAAGCAAGATAGAAGAAACCGAAGGTATCAGGATGTTATCATTGTTGGATATCAGCGCCATGAAGTTAAATGCCATACACGGAAACGGAACAAGGCTAAAGGACTTTATAGACATATATGCCTTGCTGGAATATATGCCATTGGAAGACATGCTAAAGGCTTGTGAGCGTAAATATCCTGATGTTAACGCAGCAATGGCGAGAAATGCCTTGTTATATCATGATGATATTGACCATGAGGTGAAGATAGATTTCATAGGAAAACCCATAGAATGGCAACTTGTATCGGAAAGGCTAAAACAAGCCGCTACCAATCCAAAACTCACATTTAAACCGCAGCAATCATTAAAACAATCCCGAAATATCCGTCAGGATAGAAAGAAGGGCCCGAGGTTGTGATACAAGTTTCTAATGTTATCAGGATTTACAATTTACAAGGATATTTTCTCTTCCTCTTAAAATGAAATTGCTTGCTATACGCTGTTCCTAATAAAAATCTTCCTATGCATTTCTAACTGTTGCATCAGCATAATAAGTGCTCAAATAAGCACTGGCATTTCATGTATGACCTGTAAGTCATGGTTCGATTCCATCAGTATTTTATTTTTTTAAGGTTTAATTTTATTAAAAAATAGATACTTGCCGTGTCATATTGAAATGCCTTACGGTGCAGCATGTATGGCTTCTAGCATAACCGCTTCGGGACTTGTTTCCCCATAAAGATTAATGCCCTTTTCAATCAATTCTTTCTTTATTATATCCCTATCAAATTCAAGATTGTCTACTAGGAATTTGTGTCGCAGATCGAACAACATAAATATGTCATCCCATGTAAGTGCATATATTTCATAATTATGAACGCCTTTTACTAGGAATTTCTTTCCTTTTTCTTTTTGAGATTCATATTGCCCTAAAACATAGTCGTCCACTTGGTTGCCAATTACAAGAAACTTCCACCATCGCTTTTGAGAATTAAAACTATCATCAGTTCTTATGATTTCAAGATAATCTTCTACTTGCCTAACTTGCTCTTTGCTGATCGGCACAGTTGGTCTTTTCAATTCCACAATAACATTTTCTTCCATCAAGTATTGATGATCGGAGACATCAGGGATTGAACGTTTCTTGCATAAGAAAACATCGGGACGTCTGTTTGATTTTGACTCTGCGGCCTTTTTTCCCTTTCTGCCGTTTCCTTTTTCGCTCCCGTTGATAAAATCAATGTATTTGTTATAAAGGGCAGTGAAACTTTCATTTGCGGAAACCAAGTGGTACTGCTCGCCAAACAACCAAAAGCTCTCTTCAATAACCTTTTGCAAGTGACTAATCTCCGAAGTAAACTTTTTTAGATCAAATACCAATGCCCGTAACAGCTCAATAACTTTAAACCGATTCTCGATCAGGTTAATTGTTTTAGCAATCTTTGCAATCGTAGTTTTCTTTAGAATATCTAACAGTCCAGCCCTTTCCTCACCTGTCAGATTTACAATTTCTCCTATTAGGTCAATAATCGTATCTCTTTCATCGGTATCTAATAAAATATTAATCAGTCCAACACTTATTTTTTGTTGCTCTTTATTTAGTCCCTGAAAAATCTTCGGCTCTACGCAGTAAATCCCTTTAACCACATCAACAAGATCCGATTTTCGGGCTTGATCGTATTTATTGTTTTTGAATTTGGGTATTACGCCCGTTTTTTCGTAGGATTCTATAAGTTTCTCTGCAGCAATACCACTTACAAATTCCTTTTGCTTTTTTCGAATAATCTCATGTAAAGTATTCAGCAAAGTTTTGAAGACAGGCGACGATTTAGAACTAGCGTCAAAAAGATTAAGGCTTTCTTCCTTGTCATTGGCGCTGAATCCATCGAAAAAGGGTGATTCGATATAGACACTATGGTTAAACCCAATAGCGTTGTTGTTGAAGGACGTAAGCTCTTTGGTTATTTCTCTCTGCTTAGCATCCAGGAAATAGAAATAGAATTTATCTCCGATCTTCTCATTCCATCTGATAAAGGTTATTTTAAAAGCGACCTCCTTTTCCTCCCATTTTATTGGTAAATTAAGTATTTCGCTTTCTGCTATCAGTTGGGTATACGAAATAGGGACACCATTGATGCAAATCTTATAGCCTTTGTCCTTGTTCAGAAAAAGAAACCAGCCAAATTCCTGACCGAGAAAATTCAAAAACTCTGGACTGGAAAAAGAATATCCAGTTACAGTAAATAACTCGGAAAAGGTCACTGTTGTGCCAGTAGACTTCTCTTTAGAAATAATCCTGTTCTCGTAGTCAAATTTATCCTTGCTGTTTTTGCGAATTGAAATTGTATACTCAAGAATTTTATTCGTTTCTTTGTCAAGAAACCTTGTTGTCCAAACCGCCTTACCACTAAAAGCTACGAAAGAGAACCGGCCTTTGCCCATATTGCCCCGGATTGCAGATGAAGATTTTTGATAGGTAGTCTTTTTTATTGAGTCCATGAAGTTACCGAACGTTTCCCCTATTATTGAAAGATCAATACCTGAACCATTGTCGGTAACAGAAAATATACTGATATAGTCAAGCGCATTGCTGTCAAAAGTAATGTCAATTGAGGTAGCGCCGGCATCGAAACCGTTCCAGATATATTCAGCAATTGCTTGCATATAATCAGTTGTCAAGCCTGCAGACTCAATCCCAGTATTATTGACAGAAACTTTTTGCTCCATACCTAAAAATATTGCTTTTGACTAAAAGACTGAAAAACAGATTAAAATTACTCAGAATGTAAAAATACTAAATATTTTAGCTTTCTGCATTTTCTTTTCACGCTCTTGAAAGCGTATATTAGCATTATTGAACCAACACTGCCTCCCAACGAAAAAAGGGATATACTGTGTAGCTCTTAAACTGAAAGTTCTATTATGACAATGACAACAAAAACATTAATGATTTGTGAGTGTGGTCACAGCGGACACATTAAACTGAAAGAAAATGATACTCCCTATTCAGTAGGTTTTTGGGGGGAATATAGTGTCGAAAACCTTACCGGAGTTGCATATGTTACTGAATCTTCAAGAAGTTGGACTGAGCTCATTAAAAAAATTAATCCTGGCTGTCCTGTTTGCGGTCGCAAATTGACAGAGAAAAATATTCAGCCAGATAAATGAAACATGTTTTACTTATTCTTTTTTCTGTATTTAAGTCGTCGATTATTGAAAGCTTTCATCCGGCCCTCCAGTATATTGACAATGTGGTTATTGATTATCGGATTTTCTATTGCTCCACTTATTGAAGAAACTTTATAGCGATTTTCTTTATCAATATCCATATAAATTATCTGCTCTGCATCGGACACAATTGCAATATTAGGATTATGTGTTACCATGATGATCTGTCGTCTCGACTTGGCACTTTTGATATAAGGAACAAGTATTTCTGCAACGCTTTGGTTGTCTAAATTATCCTCTGGTTGATCTATGATTAGCGGTTTGTTGTCTTTGTCAAGTACCAAATAGAATATGAGCAGCAGACCACCTTTTTCACCGGGAGACAATTGATTTAACCCCTTTCCATTTAATCTCAAATCATACTCAGGATCAATATAGTCAAGAGAGCTAAGGTAATTATAGAAATCTACTTTCCTGCCCTCTTTATAACGAATATCCAACGAGAGAAACTTATGTACAAAGGAAATTATTTGGTCGATATCATCAAAGTTATATTCTTCAATGAGGCGACGTAGGGCGTCATCGCCATTTTGATAAAAATCTCCATAGCGATTTATGTAATCAAAAACCCTCGTGTAGAATAGGCGATCAAGCTTGAAAGCTGTTTCAATGGTTATATTTTGTTCTTTAGAGTATACTTGGAGTATATCTGAAATTGCTACCTTTATTTTATTGTATATAGCCTGTACTCCTTGTTTCTCTGCAAATATTTGTCGGATTAACGATTCCCTTAAGCCCATTTGCTTAGCAAGATCATTACTCAAACCGGTTGCCAAATATGATAGCTCTGACTCAAGAAAAGTAATGGAATCAATGCTATCTTTTGTTCCAATTATGTCCTTATATTTTGCATCCCATTCTTTAATTAGTTGTTGGTATTCCTGCCACTCCTTAAACGGTTTCTCAAGATCTGCCCCAATATTGTCTCTGAGCTTGACTTTATCGGAAAGTTTTATCACTAAACTCAAGTTTGTTCCTTGCTGGCTATCGCCGGAATCATCAGAAAGCAAACTGGTCAGGTTTTGAATAATTTTTCTTTCTGCTTCTATCAATTGATCTACTTTGCTGGTCTCGACTGATAAAGACGCCATTTGTCTAATATCAAGATCAAATTGGGAATAATGCGCCGCTCTTTCTTGTTGCCATGTGTCAAATCGGCCTTTCATTGAGACCAATTCATCTCGTATTAATTCTAATTCCGATACCCTTACTCTGCTATTTACTAACTTCGAGTTTTGCTCTTCGATACTTTTTTCCAGCTCAGTTATTTCTTCGTTAAGGTTCTTAAGAATTTCTACTTGCTTCTTTTGTTCAGGCGACTGCAGTTCGTTTTCAGCAGGATTCGTAACTATTTTTATTTTCAGTTTGTCATTGTTGTGATTTTCCAATTCCTGTTTGCGAGCACCTAGTTTATTCTCCAGTCTTTGTTTATAACTATCAGCCGCTTTTACCTCAAGTGCGGCAGTAGTTTTGTTCACGACCTCCAGATTGTTTTTTAATTCTGAAATTTTTTGGTTTATCAGTTGTGACTTATACTCTCTAAGCTCATCAAAGTTTCTTTTACCAAGTTTTTCAGAATCATCTAACCTTGAAAATACCACTTTGTTGATTTCCTCCTGAAACCTTCCGTCCTCATTATTACATAATTTTTCAAGATATGATTGCGGCAAATATTTTATTCTCTCGACACTTGTTGTATCGACTCGTTCATTTAATATTTTTGTATTGGTACTTGCATCATACCATTTTAATACACCGGTAAAATGCTCAGCATACCCTTTTTGACAAAACTTTTCATTGTTTAAAAATGAAAAATCTTCTCTATCAATATGAGCGTTTCCTAGGAGAGCTAGAATGTCGGCAATAGCACTTTTACCTTTACCTTTATTCCCAATAATTACAGTCAGTTCAAACCCGATGGGTAATGCGAATCCTTCAAACCAGTCTCCATTTCTTCCATCATACTTTTCATTTCTCGAAACTGTGAGATGGGTAATATAGCAGTTCTTGGCTAGTTGTATTCTATTGCCTAATTCCGGGTATTTACCGATAAATACCCTATGTTTAGGTTCAAATGTAATTTGCCGTATACCCTCAAAAGTCGCATCTGCTTTGATCCAGCAGTAACGCTCAAGATCAGGCTCGAACAATTTGTCTTCCTCATGTGCGTCAGACCCCCAAATACAAGGTTTCAATGTTTTAAATTCCTTCAGGAAGCTATCTATATTGTCTGATTTCTCTCCTAATCCAAAAGCAATTGTCTTAGGATTGGCGCTGAAAAGAGCGTGAGAACGGGAAAGTAGAATTTTACGTGTCAACCCATCTTGACTTTTCCATTGAATGGCCGAGAGATCTTCGTCTGATGGTAAAACAATTAAATATTTATTGTTAAAGTCGTTATTTCCTGTAAGCAGTTTAACAAGTTCTTCATCATTAACTACGGCGTGTGTCATTCCAACTTTTAATTCAGAACCTTCAATATCCGGCTGTTCCTCTTTTAATCTCCTGCCTAATGTAACAAGATTGTCAGTTTTTAGTTTCTTTCTTTTATCTGGCTGATCGGGGTCAGCTTCGTAGGTGAACTCTATATTATGCAAAAAATTCTCTTCGATTTCCTTTACTGATAGCTCATCAGAGAAAATGATATGAAAATTGACCCTACCACTTTCTGTCTTAATTCCACTTCCCGTATGCTTTATGACTTGGATAATTTTATTCAAACGAAATTCTACATTGGGTATGACAAGTATCTGGTTGATTTTATCAATTTCTTCCCTAGTGAACAATGATTTTAATTTATCACTGTTTTCTAAATATTCTGTCCTAATTTTTTTATATCCGTCAATAGTAAAATAATCAGTGATGCCAATTACGAAGATTCTTTTTTCTATTGCTTTCCTAAAGAGTATCTTAACATACTCATCAAAATCAGTGGAAAAATTATTTTCAAGCCCGGAAAGAGGAGTATGAACATGAAAATCACATTTTCGCCAAATCGAGCCCCTAGGATCATTCATAATGGTTGGGTTGTCTTTTTAATAAGAGGGGTTATCTAATCAACAAGCAGCGCTATAAATTTTCAATCCACACAAGCTAATTTCCTTTCCTGTTGAAAAATAACTTTATTACTAATCTTGAACTGTTTCTGAAAAATAGACAATTAAATTGTTGAGCCCAAAGAATTATCTATAAATCAAATTGCCAATTGCCTAGTTTGTCTTTTTATGACAACTATCCCCAGCCTATTCAATCTTTCCCACATTACCCTCCTCAATCACCTTTACCTCCCGCTTAGTCCGCAAAAGTTTCCCGGATAACTTTCATTTGGCTTTTGGGCAAAAGTTTATAGCCAGTCTCCTTCCTTTTAAGGTGATGAAGTTGTGCTACACCTGCGCATGAACATCTTTCCGGAATGCGTTGACCGGGATTATCTGCCATCATTCAGAGGACCTCGCGCAACAGAAAACGCCGCAACGGTGAATTGCGGGATAGCATGATCCAATTGTCTGGATTTGTTAAGTGAAGTATCGCTGATGTGAATAATGTGACTTTATTAGCCTGCATTATCTTTTCTTTTTATCACTATTGCCGATCATCTGAACGGCAACTTCTACAAGCCGACAAGAATTTGTCTGCAGTATGCGATAAGATGTTAGCAAATTTTCCCAGCAAGAACTTAGGGGATTGTAGCAAACCCACGCAGGCTATTTTTCCGTAACCGGGCGGAGGTGCTGGCTTACAACAAATGTTTCGGCAACAAATATAAGCTGGCTGAACAGTTTAATGAAGTAGTCCGGTTGAGCAAGCGGGTGGAAAAGCCAGTACTTCATTTATCCCTGAGCCTTCCTCCGGGCGAACAGTTAGATCGTAATCAATTGATTGAAGCAGGTCAGGAACTGGCAAAGGAATTTGGGGTGGCAGACAATCAGTACCTCATTATCCAGCACAAGGATACCGACAGACAGCATATTCATTTAGTGGCAAACCGGGTAGGTTACCAGGGTAAAGCCGCCAGTACCAGCAATAACTATTTGAAAATGGACAAGCTTTGCCGCCTGTTAGAAAAAAGGTACAAGCTGCGGGAGGTGCTTAGTGCAAGGCGCTTTTTGTCTAAGGAACAGAGATTGATTCCTCGTCAGGACAGACGGAAAGAGAAAATGAAATATGATATCGGGCAAACATTAAAGAAGGCAAAAAACTACGATGAGTTCGCAAAGGGAATGCAACGATTGGGCTACCAGATCATAAAAGGCAGGGGCATTACTTTTATAGACGACAAAAAAATGAGGGTTAAAGGGAGCGAACTTGGGTACTCACTGATGACAATCCAAAAGCTGTTGCAGCGCAATCAAACGCAGGAATTGAAGCAAAAAGATGATACCAAAAATCGGGAACTAAAGATCGAAAAACAATCGCCTAATCAGCAAATCATTGCTGCTAATGCCCGGCTTCGCCGAAAAATTAAGGAAACACAACACCCGCCTTTCCGGGAACAATCACCACTTGACGAATTACAAAAAGGTATCGGCGGTATTATATCCGACTTATTGAAACCCGAATATCCGGAGGATAACGCTATTAACTATGAGCTATTGAAGGAAGCTCATAAAAGAAAGAAGCGGAGAAAGCCCAAAATCTAATACTTTTTATGAATAAAACGAATGAGCTATGGAACCGAACAACAGTAAATTGAACAAAGAAGAAAAAGAAAATGTGCTGATGGTGCTCAATGAATTTTCGCAAGAATACAAAGCCAACACCAAAGCCATAAGCATGCTTGCAGCGAATGTAAAAGAATGCATTGCTAAAGTAAACGAGTATATTAAAGAATCAAAAAAAGAGCATTCGGGAATACCCGGCATTCAACAAGTAAAAAATTTGGAGGAAAGGATAGAGGAATTAAAAAAACTGATCCATGCCCGCCCAGCAGAAGTAAAACAGGAAAAGAGGATTTTACTTTTCCCCGAGCATGGCGCAAAGGAATATTATGGAACCGTTTTGCGGTGGATACTATATATCATTATCGCTACTTATGGATTTTTCCTGCTGAAGTATTTAATTGATTTGCTAAAAAACCAACAGTAAGGACTTGCCCCTATTTTGTATCTTAGACACTAATGCTTTTTATAGGATAGCTACCGGAGTTATTTTGAAAAAGAAGTATAGTAATTATTTGTTCTTGGAGTAAGTACATTGAGCAGAAATAATACATACAGCCACATGACTAAAGAACTCATACTATCAGAAATTAAACGAGTAGGAACTGTGAACGGAAAATCGCTTGGGCACGCACGCTTTTCAAAGAAGTCAGGTATTCAAAAAACAGACTGGTATGGAAAGTATTGGGTTAGATGGTCAGACGCTCTTAGAGAAGCAGACCTTCCTGCAAATGAATTTAATAAAGCATACCCTGAAGAATATATAATTGAAAAGCTGATATCATTAATTCGAGAATTAGGATATTATCCTGTAACTGGCGAGATACGAATAAAGGCGAGGGAAGACAAAAGATTTCCTGCTCATACCGTTTTTAGTAGAGTTGGAAATAAACAGATACTCATTAAAAAACTTATTGCATTTTGTGACAATAAATATGAGTACTCCGATATAGTTCAAATATGTTCTGCGCTGCAACTTCCAGACATCTCGAAAAGAGAAAAAGAAAGTGGTTTAATTATTGGTGCGGTCTATTTAATTAAATCAGGAAAATTTTACAAAATAGGGCGTTCTAATTCAATTGCAAGAAGACAATACGAATTGTCCATACAGCTACCTGAAACCATTAAAGTAATTCATTCAATTAGTACAGACGACCCTGTTGGGATAGAGGCCTATTGGCATAACCGGTTTAATGACAAAAGAAAAAATGGGGAATGGTTCGAATTGAATCAAACCGACACTAAAGCATTTAAGAGGAGAAAATTTATGTAAACTACACTTTCGGATTAACTACAAATACGGTTGTAATAATTAAAATAATAATTTTTTAACTTAATCACAATTAAGACACAATAACTTCATATGGAAGAAATAAATGAGAGAGACATTTCGGAAAAAATAAAGAATTGTCAGGCAGCTATATCCATGTTGGATGAAATGCGAATATCGGCCAAAATGAAAACACTGGGTTGGTCTGTTACTGATAATCCCTATTATGAGGATTCGGATTCGGGTAAGTTCAGAGAGCTTGATGTATTTGGAAGATTGGGACTTGAACTTAAAAATAAAGGCTTCACCTATGATATACAATTATTAGTTGAATCAAAATCTGTCAGCAATTACCATATTCTATTTTCAAATTCGGACCGTTTTATCTCGTCTGAGTTGGATAAGGACTGGCTCGGCGATCATATTGAGAAAAACAGTAAGCTTTTTAGTTCCCTGCGGGAGGCAGGTCTTTCTGATCAGGAAACAGACCGCTTGTTTGAAATGGTCAGAGAAAGTTTTTACCCTAAGGAATCTTGGGTTTTCAGCGAATTTCAATATTCGTTTTTTACAGAGCTTGACAGCTTTTATTCTTTCAGGGAAACCAATCTGGGTACAGTTAAAGAATTAAATAATTCAGTCGTATGGAGGTCATTCCAGGAACTAATTACTGTCAACAAATCAATACGAAAAAGGCATCTGGATAATATGTTAGCTGATCTTCAGTTCTACATCGAAACAAAAGAAGCAGAAACGCCGGTTAACTCCGCATTTGAATGCCTCAATAATTATCTGTCGCATATTTGTTATATCCATCCGGTTTTAGTAATAGATGGTAGTTTATGGAAATTGGAGAGCGAAGGAAATATTTCAAAAATTGACTATGCAAGATTACTACAAACGGATTTATACGGAATCAGTTATTTCTGGATTGACATCGTAACCAGGAAAAGTTTTGACCATTACATAGAACAGGTTTCACATCATACAAAGCAATGTTTTGAGTTGCTTCTAAAGAAATCAGAAGCATAAGATGGCCCAACACTAGAGGAAAAGGAAAAATAGTATTCGCACACTTATACACAACTTATAGTTTTCTCCGAGGCTTTCTGAATCATTTTTTGAACCAATACTTGTGATGCTTCTCGCGCCATTCTGCATACAGGTCAATCAATTCCATTTTCCCATCCCTCGGGAATAGCCTGCCCACTGCATCCATTTCCTTAAACATTTCCCGGATATCATTTTCATTGTAATGATGCTGACCATAGCCATGCGCAATAAAATAATTGATCAGATGTTCTTTAATTCTATCCCGGCCTTCTCTGTTCCAACTTCCGCAGCCTAAATTATCGGTAAAGTCCCGAATCACCCTTCAGGTGTTACATCCATTAGTCTGCACAGTAGAAGAAATTGATATGGTAAATGGAAGCGAAAATCTGCTTGGCGGGCATAGCTGCCTATTTGCCATTTTAGTTCTGGTTCAGATTTTTTGCTGGCTACTTTTTTGCTGGATTTTTTTTCATGGCGTTAAAGTTTAGAAGAAAAATATCTGGACAAGCCTCTCATTCGGTATGTTTATTTTGACCTTAAGTATAGAAAAACATAACTAAAGTACATTAAAAACAACCATCTGAGTATGTGTAAGTATATTTTTTTTGCTCTTTTATATCTTTAAACCTAACAACAGTATAGAAAAAGCTGATAATCAATGACCAAACTCGGATTATACTTAGCCCAAAGATCTGTGAATAAGGCAGAAGCCGGCAGGAAAGCGGGATTAACAAAAGCCCGAATGAACGACCTTACACAAAACGAGCGCAGTCATTTAAGGGCGAAAGAGCTTTACCTGATAGCGATAGCAATAGGCGTAAATCCCTGTGAGCTGTTGGAAGTACTTTACAATGATGTAGAATTGCCCAAAGAAGAATAGCCAAAGAGGGGCTTTTGAGTAATATTCGTTTGTTGCACATAATAAACAGTATAATCCTTTCAGCTAAGACTAAAGCCGCTATGTGGGAGGCAATCCAGACGTTTACTTAGCGATGACGTTTGTTCCAAAGCCTTATTGATATCATCTCTACCACTGTCGTTTGTCATATTGCTTGATATAGCGTATGCTTACTTTTACTTTTGAAGCGACAACATTAGCCTGCTAAATATATTGTTTATCCTGCAGGGTGATGAGAACGGTTTTTTGTACCTTTGCGCAAGTTATCGCGTAGGTAAGTCTTATTTGCTTGAAACAGTTATCCAAAATAGCGAGTGTTTTTGTGATGTTCATCATGCTTTTGAGCATAATGAAAACCTCTATTCTTTATACTGTTTATGAATATGACAAAGCCTTCTTTATTGAATTGTTCTGCGTCAATAAGGATCGCCCGCAATTAAAATGTAATGGCCATTGTAAACTGGCGCAAATGCAGCGGGAGGAAAACGAAAAAAATGCGGACAATATCCTGAAGCAATTACAGTCTGAAGTCGTTTATTTTTCTCCTGTATCAATGCCACTAATAGACTATGATCGCTCCTTAATGACCAATAAAATACAATTTCCTTCCTACTACAATCACCTGTATTCATTCCTGTTTACTGCTAAGCTGGTAAAGCCTCCCGCAACATTGCAGGGTTAGCAATACTGCTAATATTTTCTTGTTTTTAAGCGGTGAAAACCTTTTTATGCAATAGTGTGTAAGGGTTGCCTTACACGCCACGCATCATCAACATATTCATATATGCTGACGACCTCGTTTTCTTCCCGCTTACCTGTTTCCTGTATATAATTTGATGTGGTTAAGGACTGCCTGCGCTTACAGCGACCTGCTGCCTGTCAGTTATTTTTCACCAGACTTTTGTCAACAATGAAAAAAGCGATATTTTTTCTTATCCCGGTGTGCCTATCTGTGATGTCATGTACCAAAGAAAAAACGGATTATGAAGCGGAGATAAATATGGTAGTTACAGAACATTACGAGTTTAAAGAAGCTGCTGCTATCAATATTGATGATTATCATATCAGCATTGAAGCGCTGAACGGAACTTTTTATAAAGGGTATAATGAAATCCGGTTGAAGATCTCGGGGGCTAACACCAATGAAAATATAAATGCTCCTGCCGTAACTTTTTTGCCAGTTATGACGAATGCAGATGGTAGCAGGGCTTCTTGTCCTCACCGATACAATTTGGTTTACAACGCTGATGACAAATATTTTCCGGGGTATGCAGTATTTACCGGTGAAAGCGGCACAAACGAAACCTGGGAACTATATATCAGCTTCACCATTAACAATCAAAGCCATTCGGTTAAGCAAGCTATTACTGTTCAGGAGCAGACTAACAAAAACCTGAACATGACAACTTTTACAGGAAAAGATAGTGAGCAATACTTCATCGCGTTAGTAGCTCCACAAAAGCCGAAAGTTGCCGAAAACGAACTGGTTGCCGGCATATACAAATTCAACGAACCAACAAGCCCTCCATCCGGGAGCTTTCCTGATCCTTCGCAATTCTCCTATTCGGAAGTCAGCGATTATACATTGCAGTTAGACCCGAGGATGCCCGAGCCTTCTATGGGAAATCATTCTTCGATCAATAATAAAGATCTGACGCAGCAGGACGATGGTTTGTACCACGGTGTTGTCAATTACACCATGACGGGAAACTGGACACTGAACTTCATCATGCTGAACCAGAATGGGAAGATCCTGAAAGGAACCGAAGTGCCAACCGATTTTACGCCGGGCGTGGAAGGCGTGAAGAGTGAACTATATATTGATATTTTATTCTAAGATTTATGAAGAAACTAAGTATGGTTTTTGGGATTCTTTTTCTTGGAATGAATGCAAATGCTCAAAATCCGCAAGCGCAAAACGACACTGCCAAAGTGCTTGAAGAAGTAAAAGTAACTGCCCTTGCCAAAAAGAAAATTCAGACTGAAATGAAAATGGCAGTTTCGGTAGATGAGTTTTTAGCATCTTCAGACAATATCAGCTTTATAAAACGGGGCGCTTATGCGTGGGAGCCCCTGCTTAATAACATGAGCACAGAGCGCTCTACCATAACGATTGATGGTATGCATGTTTTTGGTGCATGCACGGATAAGATGGATCCGATCACTTCCTATGTGGAAAGCAACAATCTTTCTACCATTGATATTAAATCCGGCCAGGAAGGAAGCCTGCATGGGGCAACGGTTGCAGGCAGCATTGATCTGAAAAGGAAGAGTACACCATTTACTCCTGAAAAGAAATACAGCGGCGCTTACCAAACCGGCTTCGAGTTCAATAACAAACAGTTTTTTAACCTGGGAAACCTGTCTTATTCGAGCGATAAATTCGTAGTGGACGGAAGCATTTCCTTCCGGAAAGCGGGCAATTATTATGATGGAAATAATAATGAGGTAACCCATTCGCAGTACAATAAATTCAATACCTCTGTAGGCCTCGCCTATAAAACCAGCCCGTTCTCCGCAGTAAGAGTGGATGCTATTTTTGATAAGGCAAACAATGTAGGATTTCCCGCGCTCCCTATGGATCTTTGGCTTTCCCGGGCGCTCATTACATCGGCTTCCTACAAGCAATTATTTCAGCACGGACTGATAAGAGTCTGGGACACCAAGGTATATTACAATGCGGTAGAACATTATATGGACGATACCAAACGCCCGGAGAACCTGGTTCACATGGATATGCCGGGATGGAGCACTACTTACGGATTGGTTTCCCGGGCCAATTTGAAGCGTGGAGACTACAGTGCCGAGATTCAACTGAACGCGTACAACAACCTCTCCATTGCAGAGATGCGTATGTATCCGCAAGACAGGAGTAAACGTACCATGTTTGCATATAGTTGGCCCTGGGTTACAACAAAATTTACAAGCCTTGCCATGAATAATTCCTGGGATATTTCGGAGAACAGCCGGTTGAATCTCGGCGGTTCACTGGGCTATAACTACAACCGTTCCAAATATGTGGAGTTCAACTGGATCTTCCATCCCGGAACACCACAGGAAAAAAGCAGGGTCTTGCCAGGCTTGCATGCCAGCTACCAGTTGACTGTTAAGCAATTTGACTTTTCTGCCGGAGCCGGGTATGGGCACAGAGCGCCTTCTGTTTCGGAAGGTTACGGATATTATATCTACAATAGTTTTGACCGTTACGATTATATCGGCAACCCCGATCTCAAAAACGAAATTTCTTACGAAGCCAATGCAAGCGCCGGGTTTAAAAATGAGAAGATGGGTATAGAAGCCAAAGCGAATTACTTCTATATTCAGAACTATATCATCGGAAGAATTTTAAGCCTGGGAAGCCCCATGAATTACCAGTCGGTTGGGGTGAAGGGGTACACCTCACTGAACCATGCCAGGATTTTCAACATAGCGTTGAACGCCAATTATAATATTCTGCAGCATTTACACTGGAAGGGTATGCTCACTTATGCACGCGCAACGGATGATAAGGATGGAAACCTGCCGTTCATTCGCCCGCTGAGCTATCAAACCTCCCTTCATTTTATGTATAAAAAGTTCGGTATCCAAACCTCGCTGAATGGAGATTTTACACAAAGAAATTTCAGCCCGGAATATGGCGAAGATCAAACACCTGCTTATATGATCCTGAATGTCTCTGCGAACTACAGCTTTAACATCAAAAATTGTAAAATCGTATTGCAGGCAGGTGCGGAAAACTTATTGAATGAATACTACAGCACTTATGCGGACTGGGGCAATATACCCAGGATGGGTCGTAATATTTTCACTTCTTTAAAATTCAGCTTTTAGAAAATGAAAATCGTATATAGTGTTTTGTTGATGGTGTTATCCTTGCTGATAGGTTTTCAGCAGGCGATAATTATCATGCACTTTAAGCTGAACCGGGACGCGATAGAGCAAAGGTTCTGTATCAATAAAAACAAACCCGAGTTGCAATGCCACGGAACATGTCATTTAAAAAAAGAATTACAGGAAACGGAAAATTCCGGGTCATCTGCAATCAGTAATTACCCAAAGATTGACATATTCCCTGTCTCATTCGCAGTATTAGAAGTAACAAATCCAATAGTTGATATACAGAATAAAACATCTATTCATAAAGAAACCCTGTATATATCGCCTTACAGGGAAATATTTGTACCGCCTCCTATTGGTTGACTTTCTATTATGGCTTAATCAAAATGATCATTAGACGATAAATTTTCAAATACTTAAAAAAACAGAAATGAAGACCTTAAAAAAATACTTATTACTATCCCTTGTCTTATCGGCATTAATATCCTGCAGCAAGGATGATAAAGATCCGGTAGCCAACAATGTTACCCTGCATTTCAATAACACGTTCAAAAGCAATACCATTGTGCTTGGCAATGCTACCTCCACTACTGCTACAGCAAACACTTCTGCCGAAGGACAGGTGCATCACTTTTCGGAATTAAAGTACGTGATAAGCAATATCCGTCTTATAAAAGCAGACGGCACTGAAATCCCTTATAACATCAACGACCTGGATAAAGGCGCAACGGTTGTAAACCAGGCAAAGACAGAAACTTTGGATTATACCCTGAGCAATATACCTTCAGGCGAATACAAACAAATAAAATTCGGCTTAGGCGTTAAGCAGGAATTGAACACTTTAGACCAGGCAAAGTTTCCAACGTTTTATGCAACTGCCGGCGCGAATGAAACTGAAATGATGTGGGAATGGGGAACCGGATACCGTTTTACAAAGCTGGAAGGGTTTTATGACAACGACAATAAAGAAATGTCCATCCACACCGGAAGCACCGTAGAGGGAGAAGAAGGAGCATATACACAAGGCGTTGACGCTTACAGGGATATTACCCTGAATCTTACCAGCAATGCTGTGGTAGGCCGCAATGCCCCTAAGATCACCATCAAGGCAGATTTTGACAAACTGTTGAGCGGAAAGACCAATACAATCAAGCTGACATCAGGAACGGGAATGAATGACAATGCTACGCCTAATATTCATACCGCCGTTCAAATGACAAAGTTTGTTGACAACCTCGGCGGAGATGGGTCAAGCGATATTACCGGGATGTTTTCCATAGACAGTGTAGAAAATTAACATACTGCTAAGAGCCGCCTGAAGTTCACAGACGTGGCGGCTCTTTTTCAGTTTTTTAGTCAGTGTTATTCAGGATGAAAAAAGTATTCGGCATTATATCAATCCTTTTCCTGTTGCTATCCTGCAACAGGGATGATATTGTTCAGCCGGAGCCTTATGACAATCCGGAGCTGTCGCTGAATATTCCCCCGGATTTTCCTGCGCTAAATAATGCCGTAAATGCAAATAAGCCTACAAAATACGGAGTTGATTTAGGCGAAAGGCTTTTTAATGAAAAAAGATTCAGCGCGGATAATACTATTTCCTGTGCCAGTTGTCACCATAAATCAAATGCTTTTGCTGATAACAATGCCCTGGCAATAGGGATTTACGGCCGGGTGGGACTGCGCAACACACCGCCCATTCAAAACATGGCATTCATGCAGTTTTATAACTGGGACGGAAAGATCCTCCAGTTGGAAAAACAACCATTGGTTCCCATCATCACGCACGAAGAAATGAATTCTTCTATTTTGGAAGTTATTGGTAAAATAAATGACGATAAGGAATACAAAGAATTGTCCAAAAAAGCATTTGGCGATGAAAATATAAGCCCGGAAAGGATATATAAAAGCATTGCGCAATTCGGATATACACTGATCTCTGCCAACAGTAAATATGACAAAGTACAACGAAACGAAGGCAAGGTATTCACGGAAAGCGAGGCAAGGGGTTATCAGACTTTTCAGCATAAATGCGGGAACTGTCACAGCACCGCATTGTTTACCGACCAGAGCTTTAGAAATGTCGGTTTCCCTTTGAATCCTAACACCGATGAGGCGGGACGGGCCAGGGTAACAGGGGTTCCTGCGGACTATATGAGCTTCCGGGTTCCCTCTTTAAGAAATATTGAATATACAGCGCCTTACGGCAGCTTCGGTCAGTTTCCTACTTTGAGATCTGTTTTGGATTATTTTGATCATGGTGTTTTGGATGCTGACAATCTTGATCCTGTTTTAAAGGAGAACGGTAACAGGATACCGCTAACGGAACAGGAGAAAGAAGATCTTATCGCCTTTATGAAAACGTTAAGTGACAGCTCATTTGTTGGAAAGTAATCAGGAAGCTGTAAAATATTTTCTTCCTCAATGACAAGATGTTCATTAAAAATAAACTGATTTAGATAAATAAAAGGAAAACAATGAACAGGAGAACTAAAATAACATACACTCTCTTATTAACAATATTTACAGCCTGTAATGCAGGCGACAAAGGGAATATTCATAACAAAGAAACCCATGTGATGCAAATGCCGACAGAAACTTCCAAAAGAGGATTTGAAGGCATCCGGTTTGCATCTAAAAGAGATACAATTTGTCACATGCCGGTAAATAACGAAACAGCCGCAGATACACTCGTGTTAGATGGAAAAGTTTACGGCTTTTGTTCAAAGGAATGTAAGGAAGACTTTGCCAAGATATTAAAGGAACAAAATAAAAGATGAAATATGGGGATTGTAGGAGGCGCCGTATCTATTTTCCCTGATACTTTTCGGGGAAGGAAGATAAGTCAGCATAAATTGAAGTAACTTTATGGCGTAACCGCTCTTTGTTTCAAAGTTGCCTTAGCTACTGGCAAATTACTGGCAAAAATGAAAAAGTCGCCAATGGCGACTTTGTAAGTTATTGATTTTTAAGCTCCCCCTTCAGGGGATAGGCTTGTATTGAGTTTCAAACTATTATCTCAAAAACCGTAAAAGAATTCGTAAAACCCTACTTTTTGATCTCTTTTATCGGATGATTATCACGATAAAAATATGATATTATTTACTACCATTCGATTTACTAAAATATAAAACAGTCTACCTCGGCATTCCACAATTATACTCGTCGCAAATTTAACAACCGGTAATACATTGCAGTTGTACTCACCTCAAAGCGCCGGGAGAGTTCCTTTATAGTGCGTTCATCTCCAAGATCAAATTCTAAATTCTGTATCTCTTGGAGCAGAAGCGACTCAGGCATTAATAATGCCGCTGCAAAAGTATTAGCCTCGAATTCCCTACGCGCTTCTTCCGAATCTTCATTTACATTCTGTGATCTGAAAAGAACCAAAAACTTATCGTCTGCAAAAACTTGGCTTGAATTAGGTCTTGTATTATGAAGTTTGTAATGACCCAGTTCATGGGCAACTGTGAACCTTCTGCGAGCTCTTGATTCGTTTTGATTGTACCCAATAGTCACATTCTCAGGTTCAATAACTAAAACGCCGGACAAATCGTTTTCAAGCGGATACGCCAAAACCTTAATCCCCAATCCCCGAGCAATGTCCTCTACCCGAATAGGTAGACTAACATCCCCGAAGGATTGTAATAATTCTTCAGCGGCTTTTATAATATTTTTTATAGTCATTGGTCCTTTTTAATAAAGGAAACGAATTGCTTTACGGCAGCTTCTGTATTCTTGTCAACCTGATTATGCCCACCAATAATATTTAAATTAGCGGAAGCCGCAACAACCTTGCCACTCGTCAATTCCTTGATTTCTGTCGAAGGTAATAATTCAAGTAACGGCACTCTCAATGTTTGGGCAATCTCTACCAACGTGTGGGTTAGAGGGCGCTGCCTTCCTTTTTCTATATTTACTATAGATGACCTAGTCAAACTCAATTGATCCCCCAATACTTCCTGCGAGATCCCTGCTTTAAGGCGATGGTCCCGGATGTTATTACCTAATTTGATGTAGAAGGCTTGTTCTTGAGCTAAGTTCATGAGAATTGTTTCGATCGGCACTGCAAAGCTAATAAGAAATTAATTATCAGGCAAGAAATGTTTGTAAAATTAAACAAAAAAAACATTTGGCAATATTAAACCATTGTTCTATCTTTACATTGCGATTTTTTTGTTTCTGTTAGAAACAAAAAAACCAGAAGGGTTACCCCATCTGGCTTAATTTTTTAAAAAAGGCAGGAGGCTTCGCAAGCCGCCCAACTAATTTAGTCTTCGCAACACGAAATTAGCGCTTCCCTTTTAAAAATGCAAGTCTTCACGGGTTCTTGTTCTGGAATTAACAAATCTAAAAAAAATTAAAGCCGCGTCCATCAGGTCGTAAAAAATTGATTTCCAACTCAATCGAAAGAATCGCTTTCGATGGTAATTTATTTCTTTAATTTTTTAATTAGTTTAAAAATGAATTCTTTAATTCCAGGCGGTAACCCGCACAACAATTATCCCGTTTATATTGACGGCAAGCTTTTCCATTTCGAACAACCTCAAGTAAATATTGAGGATATCCTTAATAAAGCAGACAAATCTCCTGTTTCCTGCTATTCTGTTTGGCAAGGCCTTGAAGGCTGTGACTTTCGACTTTTACGGCCAAACGAAAAAGTTGACCTCCGGAACATAGGTGCTGAAAAATTTCGCACCATGGAGCCTGTAATTTTTAATTACCAGGTAAATGATCAGCCGGAAACTACGGATCAGACGGCTATGCCTCCATTGCAAATTTTAAAACAAGCCGCAATTGATCATGAAAAAGAATACTTGGTTCAAATTTTTCGTGATGAACCGGAAAAAGTATACGCATGGTTACTGGATGTACCGATTAAAATGGTATGCACAGGGATGAAATTTGTAAGCCGCCCATGGGTACCGCTTGCAGACATTGAGGAGTTGGGTAAAAATTGTAAACCCGCGCCTGTGGCAAAGCAGTACAGAGTGAAAATCCAGAATAAGTATCACATTGTTAATTCACCTTACCTGCCTCAATCTGAGATCATTCGGCTCGGAGGAAAACAGGAGGTTGATCGATGGGACGTACTTGTTTTCTACAGCAACTCAGCTAACCCAGTTAAAATCAGCAAGGATGAGGTAGTTAATTTACAACAACCATGCATTTTACATTTTGTGCTGCAGCCGAAAAGTCAGACAGAAGGACGAGATGGCAAACGTGAATTCGTTTTACCTATAGAAGATCAATCATTTCTTAATGCACAAAGTCTCCCTTGGGAGACTTTGCTTTCTAATCATGGCAACTGTCTTATCATCCATGATTTTCTGGTACCTCCAGGATATAATGTGAGTAAAGTGCAAGTTGCACTTATTATCCCGCCGAGCTATCCGGCTGCTCAAATTGATATGGCTTACTTTTATCCCGCGTTGCAACTTGTTTCAGGTAAATCCATCATGGCATTAACTTCCTGTGATATCGATGGACGTATTTTCCAACGATGGTCAAGGCACAGGGCTGCTAATGAGTGGATTCCTGGAGTTGACAATATAGCGACCCATTTGTTCTTGGTAAATAATTGGTTATCAAAAGAAGTAAATCAATAAGCCATGAACAGACTAAGAATTTCATCTAAACATTACGAACAGGTGCGAGCGCACCTGTTCCCTGGCGATGATAAAGAAGCTGTGGCTGTTGCGCTGTGCGGAGTAAATCAGCATAAAGACATTTATACCTTATCTGTGATGGAGGTACTTCCGATTCCCTACAGCGCCTGTTCCATTCGTACTTCAGTTCGGGTTACCTGGCAAACAGAAATCATTAATTCCTTTCTGAAAAGAGCCGCTGCGGAAAATCTTTCCATTTTGAAAATTCATTGTCATCCTGGAGGAGGAGAAGCATTTTCGGAATACGACGATATTTCAGACTATGAATTATTTGAGCACACATTTGCTTGGACACAAAATGAAAATCTACAGGCAAGCTGTATCATGCTTCCTGGTGGACGAATTTTTGGCCGATTTTTCGGTCCCGATCTCTTGCCTAAGGCAATAGACAGAATTGCGGTGGCAGGCCCGGAAATATTGGAATGGTCATATGATCTGGCTAAACCCATTGATGAAGCGTTACAGAAACGCAATTTGCAGGCATTTGGTAAAGGAACAATAGATCAGATTAGCCGAATGAAGATTGGGGTTGTTGGTTGCTCTGGGACGGGAAGCCCTGTTATAGAACAATTGAAACGTTATGGAGTCGGGCATATGGTGGTAGTTGATCCGGACTATATCGACCTTCACAATCTCAACCGGATAATTTCCTCAACGATGGATGATGCTGTTAATAAGGTAAACAAAACAGAAATAATTGAGCGAGAGATTAAGAAAGTAGGATTTGGAACAACTGTGACCTCATTTGCAAAAAATATAGTTAACAGAGAAGTTGTGAAAGAACTGTCGACATGTGACCTGCTATTTGGTTGTTTTGATGGTGTTGAAGGAAGACATGTGTTAAACCTTATATCCAGCTATTATTTGATTCCAGTGATCGATTTAGGTGTAAAACTAGATGCGGATAAGACGGGGTACATTGATGGTATATATGGTTCAATTCATTTCATTACACCCGGTTCTTCTAGCCTGTTAAGTCGAGGTCAGTATACAATTCAGGAACTGGAAGCAGAGTCTTTTAAACGCTTCAATAAAGAGGCTTATGAAAGAAACCAGTACCTGGCAGTTGTCAATGAAGATACACCTGCTGTAATTACGATTAATATGCTGGTGGCGGCATACGCGGTTAATGAGATGCTGGCCAGAATTCATAAATATCGGTTCATAGAAAATTCTGAAGCTGATGCGATTCGTATCCATTTCCATCTCGGAAAAACTTTTTTGGAGAGTCATCCCGTACCATGCCAATTTTTCTCAAAAAACTTAGGACGCGGCGATGTAAATAATTTGCTGGATTACATTGAACTGGGTAATAATGAATAAACTTATTTCTGCATTGAGAAGAATTTTAAAAAGGAAACATAATCGATATCGAATTAGAAAGGTGCAAATTTTGCCAGAAAAATTGCATTCGAAAACGGTGTATTTGCAGACACATCTGGATGTTCCGTGGCAAGCTGCCATGGAATGTCCTTGTGGTTGCAAGGAAATAGTCCATTTAAATCTGATACCAACTTTTCGCCCCAACTGGCGATATAGGATGGACAAAGCCAGGATAACACTTATACCTTCCGTACGTCGTACAACAGGGTGTAAAAGCCATTATTTTTTAAGACAGGGAAAAATTGAATGGTGCAAGTATTAACCGAGGTGGACAAATAGCGACAACTATTTTGTGCTACTGAGAAGCCAATCAAAATATCTTGGAGCATTTTCATCATTGTAATATTCATCAAAAAGTTCCCTATTGGCATTAATGAACAAATGCAAAGGACTTCTCATTCCCTCAATGAAAGTAAGTACCTCTAATCCATTCATCGCGTTGCGAACCCCAGTGGCATCAAATGTGAAATCAGAAATTCTCTCCAGACCTGTATATGAAGTTACAACCCATATAAACTTAGGCATTGACCGTGCTATCAAATCCAATTTGAGATTCTCACTCAGGTTTAATTTCTTGATCTCTGCCTTGTATTGTTCGCTATATAATAACCTTATATCCCAAGTTAAGCCACGAGTGTACATACCCCTTGTAAATTCTCTAAAAATGCCGGAAACGCCGAGTGCGACAGGTTTTATATCTAAATATGATATACGTATTTTAGGATATAAGCTAAGAATAACGTCTGTAACATTTACAGTCACTGGAATCGAAGTATCTTGTTCTATAAATTGTTGCTCAATTTCTGTTGTACTCTGAATTGAAACACCATCATTATCATTGTTCGCATTAACTTCTTCTTTGTTACATTGCTCATTCTCATTGGTTATTTCCTTCATGCCCAGTTCTTCATTCCAGGGAGTTATTATACATTCATTCCCAGCGAAAGTTATGCGAACAAAAGGCCCCCATTGATCATCATGAGCGTATAATCTATCGATATTGTCAGCCATCGAAATCAGTGGAGAATCGTCCTCTGCAAGAAAAGGGCCATTATGTCGGTGCCCAACGAGAGTAATAGCGTGTAAGTCTTTATAGTCTGAAATCTTTATAATAAGTATAATAGGAATTCCAACCGGGGAATATGCCCTCACAATCTCTTTTAAATACGAATTTTTTATTCCTGGTTCTCCCTTATGTGCTAGTGTTCTGTTTCCGTTGTTCAATACTTCACAAACCAAGCCTGACTGTTCTATTGCGTGACAAATCTGTAGGATATCTAGCCCTTTATTTGGGAAAAGACGACTGCCATCATGCGAAGTATTATCAGCTTCACGGGTAATTTGACTGGGTGACTTGTAGGCTGTTTGATAGTCTGGGAATGTCTTATTGAGTGTAGACCAGATTGCAGTGGTGGCACAAGCCGCAAGAACTTTGTCTTGCTCCTGAAATACCAAAGACCGAATAGTTCGCCTAGTTCCAAAGACATTTATAGAGTAATCTTTCAGACCCCAATAATTTCTGCCAAACTCACCATCATGAGTATATGTTTGGAGTATAGTTGTGCCTATTACAGTAACTGGGATAGGTTTAACTACAATGTTTCCTAGATAATGAGACCAAAATGAATCTTTTACACCTTCATCAGTACTCAGTAGTACATTCTTAAATTCTTCTTCAGTGAAAACTTGGTTAAATAGATGGATCCGCCTACACTCCTTGTCATACTTTTCAAAACAAAGAGCGTAGTATGCAGCATAGTCATGTAAAAAATCTTTACTGATATACCGATCTTCAATTAGAATTATTTTTGCGCCGAGTCCCTTATCTGCCGGACCGAGATATTTCATCAGGTATTCAAAATGCTTTTTCCTGAGGATGGTATCCGCTGGTGTAAAGCGATTAGAGAGCGCTTCTGCAAAATTTTCTCGATTAAATTCTTGTAGGCAAAACAACGTTCAGATTTTATTTAGAGCCTGATCATGCGCTTCAAAGACTCAACATTGAGATTCTGCTGAATAAAAATCTGAGCTTTGAGCTCTTTGGCAGCTACTATTCCTTTTTTAACTGAAGGATTATTTACATCTACTTTACCAACTCCCCATGTACCTGAGCTTTGTACCAATTGAGTATTGGAATTTGAAGAGATTTTTTTTCTCATAAAGTGTAACTAAACTTCGTAAGCATGAAGATATGAAATCTTTTCACAATACAAATTATTGTCAGAGTTTTTTTAATAGGCTGAGGCACATTTAAATGTATCTCTCTCTACACCTCTACCTCCCTAAAATACCTTTCCACCTCACTTGCCACCACATATACTTTCCTGCCTTTTTTCAGTGTCATAATTTTTCGACGGCTAACAAGTTTGTCAAAATTAGATCGGCAAATCCTGACTGCCGCCATGAATTCCTTTGCAGTAATATAGGGTGACTTAACCAAGCCAGATCCTCTGCTACCCATATTCAACTGTTCCAACCTTTCTGCAATTTGCTTAATCTCCTCTTTCACGGCATTCCATTCTTCCATAGGAATAACCAAAATTGACTTCACGTTAGTTGTTTCCATGCTTCACATTTTCAATCACACATTCAAACTGAACAACTCACCGGTATTCAACTGATATGATGAACTTACAGATTGTCGTTAGTCCAACTCCTCCAAATACACCAGACTCCCCAACACAGGACTATAAGACCTAATATATTTGATATACCCAAAGGCTTCCAGTTCCTTCATGCATTTATGATAAGTAGTGCGACCTATTTTTGCAACCTGCCGTAAGTGTGCCTGTGTTACCGGCACCGGACTTTTTCCATTGTGAATACACCACTCCTGGAACAAAGCCATATACAACGCTACATGATGAGGACCTACGCGGTGATCACCGCTAGCCCGAATAAAAAAGCCAATCAATTGCCTCAGATACATACACACTGCTTTTTAATTGTAAAAAATTATCTATCGGGATATTTCCTGTCCGCGTGAGCGCTTATCTTCCCGCTCATTTTCCTTTGGTTTTTCCAGTTCTTTTTTGTTTTCGAGCAGGTGGTTGATTTCCTTTTCTACGACCGTAATCGAGCGCACGATATAACGGTCACGGTCAGTCGAATTTTCATACGCATGTTCCAGGGCAGCGAATGAAGATTTAAACGCGGTAAGATCATCTTTCTTCAATCCACCCGGTTCTGCAGGAAAAGCCACAAAGCGGTTGCCATTTGCTTTTTCTTCCTGCAACATATTTTTAATTTCCAGCGCATCTTCTCTTCGAACGGTTCCTTCCAGTACCTTACTTTCCATATACCCCATTATCTTTTGCTGTTGCTGTGGTTCGATGGAGCGAATCAAAAAAGCCCTGTCTTCATTCTGTTCGATCCGGATAACCTGCGGTTTTTCAACTCCCTGCTCCCTGCGGCTGCCGGTTATTTCAAATTGTAGTTTGTCATCTGTGATATTTTCTGAGAGCTGTTTTAAATTGGGCTGTATGCCACGCTCGCGCAATTGACGGCTAATCTCCTCAGTAAATACTTCCCGTCTTGCCCTTTCCTCGAAAACAATACGACCGGTGTCAATGGTAATATCCTTTGGCTCCTGTCCGGGTGATCCCGTCAGTTGCTGCAGTTCTATCCTTCGCTCTAACTGTTGCTGCAAAGGCTGAATAGGATAAGCTACCATGTACTCATTGTCTGCCGTTCGTCTGAGATAATTATGCTCTTGCGCTTCTGGTTTGGTTGCAAAAAACTGCATTGTGTCTGTACGCATGGGTTGTCCGTCTTTACCGAAATCCAGGGATACATAATACATACCCTTCTGCATTGCATCTTTTAATTCCCGGTTGAGATCTGCTGTCTCTTTTGCTGCTACTCTCACGACAATAGAATTTTCTGTTTGTTTTTCTTCTTTCACATTTGCGAGCACCCAAAATATTCCTGCTGCAACCGGACCATACATAACTGCCATCGCTATGGCCATGACGAGTGATAGCATGTCGTGAGCGGAAACGTCTCTTTCCTGCAACTGCTCTTCCTTTGGAACACCTATAATGTGCATACCGTTAACTTAAGCGGGTAGTTTACAACCACCTGAAAGCGGTGGGCTTTTATTGCGAGTTGCATAATCCGCCCACCAATCAATTGCCTCAGATACATACTTCATTGCTTTTAGCCGGTTAAATAATGGCTTACCGGGATCTGTCCTGGTCACGCGAAGGCTTCGCTTCCCGTTCATTTGCTTTAGGTTTTTCCTCCCGCTCGTTTTCTTTTGGCTTGTCCTGTTTTTGCCCCTTTTCAGATTCAAGAAATCGGGTCATACTTTTTTCTACTGCAGATGTAGATCGGACAATATACTGATCGCGGTCAGTCGTATTTTCATAAGCATGGTGAAGCGCATTAAAAGAGGACTTGAAAAAATTAAATTCCCCCTTCTCTAAAATTCCCCTGCCAGCAGGAAAAGACACAAAACGATTTCCGTTTTCCAGTTCCGCCCGCAGTATTTCTCTTACTTCCCGCACCGTTTCTCTGAGCAGAGATCCGTCTATTATTTTAATCATAATCGGGCTGTCTTTTTCCTGATGAAAGGTCTGTTGAGGTTGTATGTTCCGAATCAAAAAAGCCCTGTTCTCGTTTTGCTCTATATGTATGGTGTATGGCTTTTCAGCACCATTTTCTCGCAGCGTACCGCCAATCGTAAAGTGAAGATCATCTTTAGCGATATGCTCCTGTAATTCTTTTATATCAGGCTTTATGCCGCGTGCCCGGAGCTGCTTTCCGATCTCTTCTGTAAATACTTCTGTGCGTGCTCGTTTCTGGTAATGAATAATACCGGTATCAATGACAATATCTTTTGGTTCGCTTCCGGGTGACCTGCTTATTTGCTGCGGCTCCATTTTCCGTTGTAACTGTTCCTGCAATGGGAGGATGGGTAGCGCTTCCCTGTGCTTCCCGTCAATCCTTTCTGTTATGTAGTTGTACAGTTTAACTCCGGATGTAGTGCCAAAGTATTCCATACTGTCTGCCCGGAAATACTCATCCGCCTTACCCGTATCAAGACTTACATACCTGTCTCCCTGTTGCATGGCCGCTTTCAGCACTTCGTTGATCTTCTCTGCTTCGTTTCCCTGAATCTTCATGATCTTTTCAATTTGATGTTGTCATCTCTCACTTACGAGGGCAGCTTATGCGCCTTTAGAAAAATCCGGCTCTTAATGCGTAGCAGCACGATTCGCCCGCCGCTTTCATCGCCTACCTGGATGACCAGGCGCTGGTGTTTGGGAACAGTGAAAGGTTTAAAGCCAATCGTCCATACCGAATAACGTAGCCCCTTTGTAATCTTTAACGGAGGCATGTATACCGGTAAAAGTTCTGTTTCATTCAGCGCCGTTCGCTTTGATCGTTTTTTGTCTCGCAGGAAAAACCGCATATACGCCGGTTGGAAATCTATCTGCGAGTCATTTCCTATTTGGAGCTTTAACCACAGGTTATTATCAGAAAGAAATATGCCGTGCAATTGCAGCCGGAGCGCCTGTTCGCTTTTTTGTAAATACATGAAACAGGACTGACCAAGCACCTGGCATGCTTCCTGTTCGAGTTGCCGTGCATTGGAAAGCTCCCCCGATAACTGCATGGGATCGTCCCCGGAAAAATTGATGTTCAGCGGCGACGGCTGTTCAGCATAGCTCAGCACAAAAGAATAAAACCTGCCGTCCGCTGTTACTACCGATACATTGGTAGGCGTGAAATTTTCTTTTCCGGCTTTTAATTGCAGGATGTTTTCAACGCCTTTTGCTTTTTGGGCTAATACTGCACCGTTACCCAGGTCAACACTTTTGATAGCATAAGGAAAGATCAGGTTTGTTGTTTGGTTATAGCTGATCGCTATTTGATAGGGCTTGATGCTTGTCGACGATGCATCACCATCTTGAGCAAAGCTGCCTGTACTGCTAAAAAGAAAAAGTAATCCCATTAATCCTGCTGCACATAATCTTTTCATCACAATGGAAAATTTATACGTTTAGAAAATTATTTGTCTTTTTGATTGTCATCTTTGAGTAACACCGGGTAGCCGGCTTCAACGGTAACCCACACCATCTTGGCACTTTTGCTTGCCAGGTTTTGCGCCATCTGTAAACCGGCGGATACCGCCTGTGCACCAATGGAGGGATCAAGCATGTTTAATGTACCGAGGCCCTGTACGGATTGCGCCGCTGACCTTTTAGCCACATCGCGGGTAATCGCTCCCGGAATATGAATACCCGGCAGTCCATCCTTTTTATCATAGACGGTAAGCGATACCGGCAGCACGTAATCCTGGTATTCTATCGAAGAAATACTGATCTGCAAGCGCTCTCCGTTCAGGGTTGCCTGTCCATATACAAAATGATCCTTCGGTATCCGAACACCGGCAACATAAATATCTTCCATCAATCGTAGTTTCAGCGTTGCCCCGCTCACCAGCGTTTGGTTTTCGGGGATGGAAGCCGGGATAGAACGATGAGCTGCGGTTTCTACTGCTACTTCTTCAAGAGAATAAAACCGGTTAGCGGATATATACGTCTTGGGCGTTTCCGGTAAACTGTCGGCGTTGTAGCGATTTAATAAAGCCGTATAACCAGGTTTGGCTTCAAGCAGGGAGATCGCATCATCAGGTGGTGCCTGCACAGCAAAAGCCTGTTTTTTATTTTGCTCAGACTGCTGCCGCAACTTTTCCTGCACTCTTTCCGGATTTTGGATGTCCAGGATTTTGGTCAACATATCATTTAACTGCGTTAGTTGCGTGTCCGGCCCCGCGTCGTGCGTCATTTGTTGCATCATGCCTTCTAGCCGGTCAATATCCGGGTTAACAGATACAGCTTGCTTCACCGGTACAGTATCACCTTGCTTCGGCTCTTTGTCTAATTCCCTTTGCAATCCGGCAAGCTTTTGATAAACCTTTTGCTCATTAGGGTCTGTCTTATGCGCAGTCCCAGCCGGGTCATACAACGGTCGCGTATAGACTTGCTCTGACAGATCCTCTGCTTTATCACTATCTTCACCGGAAACCCTATCAAAGAAATGACTGTTTTTTAATTGTGATTTCAGCTTCGCAGAGTCCCTGTCTGCCTGCTCATAATATTTGAGCTTATTCCAGTTACTGTCCCTGGCTGGTGCTGCCGATGGCAGGTTGAGGTTTAACCCCTGAAATGTAGTCTGCCGGGGAGTTTTCCCTTTCACATCACCTACTAATCCGAGTGTCCATAGTAGCAGGACAACAAACGGCAAAACCAGTAATGGTACTATCAACAAAAACTTTCGCTTCCGTAAAAACCTCGCAGAATGCTGCGGCCTTCCTTCACTTCTTTTTTCCATTGTCACTTTGTTTTTTTAATTGTTGATGATATGTTTCTTCAATAAATGCAAGGCTATCGAGCAGGCCCGGCCGGTAGCGGGCAATGCTGTCATAAATTTCCTTTCCACTTTGCGTTCGTTGCAGGCTGTCCAGGTACTGGCGGAACTGTAGAAAGCGCTTCACTTGCCGGCTGGTTAGTTCTGTTTCATTTGATAACCTCTCGTCTGGCAGTATGCTGTGAGCAGGAACCCTCACCGGTTGAACGCGGATCACGCCGGAAGGAGAATGGATCGAATACCATATTGTATATGCAGAAGTGCTTCCAAACAAAAAGCAAAACAATACGAGACTGATCGCTAGCTGTTTCCTGCTAAGAGACGCCGTTCTCCGGTTCAGGTAATCCGCTGCTTTGCGTTGCCTGCGCTCCACTGCTTCTCCCATTTTTTGAAATACCCCATACATCACGGAAGGCTTATCCCTTCTTCTTTTAAATATTTTAAACATGGTTATTTTTTTAACGGCTGCTGGTTTTAATATCCTGGTTGCTGATGATCTCCCATCGTTCTATCAAAAAGCCGTGATTGTTGTTATCGCTTTGCACGAGTCCTGTTCGGACATAACCCTGCGTAACAATACTGCGGGTAAGCACCGACGTGGGCCGGGTAATGATCTGTCGTCCGCTGCACCGGAAACGGTAAGGCGCGGTGTTCATGTCCAGCTCGATACCGTCAATTTCTATGGTCTGCGAAATATTTCCGGATATCAGGTTGCTGTAATAACCGGCTTCTTTCATGTTCTGGTATTGCCTGCGAGCGGATGCATCGGCGAGATACAGGGCTTTGGTGATCTGTGCCTGTATGGCTTTTTCATCCGGGGAGAGTGTAAAGAACAGCGTGTGAAACGTGCGCACATGATCCCTGATCTCTACCGGAATATCCCGGTTCATGGCAAGAGCTTCCACCAGCTTGCCGTTAACCATCACATACACTTTCCCGCGGTTTTCCGACAACGTTTTGCTGGTACTGTAGGCCATGAAACAACAAATCACAATACAGCCTGCCAGGAATATCAAATTAAATAGCCTGGTATAACGAAATGCCGTGTCAATATTTTTCATCTTTGTAAACATGCTCTTTGCTTTATTCCGGTGATGGATAAAATAGTCCCAGCACCCTTCTCATGCGGCGACGGGCAATAGCGGCATAGTTCGGATTGAGTTCAAACCCGAGAAATTTTCTCTGTAAAAGTGCCGCTGCAAGCGCGGTAGTACCTGCTCCCATGAAAGGGTCTAAAACAATATCATCAATCCTGCTGCCCGCCTTGATGCAAAGTGTCGGCAGCTCCAAAGGGAACACCGCAAAATGTTTATCCTTGAAAGGTTTGATGGATATTTCCCATACGCTCCTTCTATTAGATTTTTTGCCATGCGTACTGAACGGACGCGCTTCTGCTGGATTTAGTTTTTGCTTAAGCCTGGTTCTGGCGATGCCCTGCATGGCCTGTCCCGGAGCGCCTTTGGCATATTTATGTGCTTTGCCGACACCGCGTTTCAACCGTTTGACAGATTCTTCGTAAGGAGCGGTACCGATAGCCTCCGCATCATAATAGTATTTACTGCTCTTTGAGAACATAAAAATGTATTCATGCGAGCGCGTGCAGCGATCACCTACGCTTTCGGGCATACAATTTCTTTTGCTCCAAATGATGTCCTGCCTGAAAAACCAGCCCTGCCTCCGAAGCGCAAAAGCTACCATCCAGGGAAGACCGATCAGATCCTTGTTTTTATACTCCGGATGTTTGCCGGTCACAGGGATGCCGAATTGCGTTTGGCGTTTGGAAGTTTTTCCAAACTCTTTATGCCTGCTATGATAATCCTTGCTATGACCTGCTTTGCCTGATCCCCGCCTGGCTGGAAAAAAAAGATACTGTCAAAGGAATCATCGGGAATACGCAGGGCGTAAGTAAAGCGATCAGCCCACCGGCAAATCCCAAAAGAAAAATAGCAGCAATTCCTTTGGAGCTGCTATCAGCAGCCCCGCCACATTCACCTATCGGTGAAGCGAGGTTAATATTTTTGAGCGTTAATGTCTCCTGCGAAGAAACACCTGCCGTTTCTTCGGTAAGCGGTACGGACAGGGTTTGTTCAAAGGGTTGGAATTCGTTTCCACTCGCTGCAAATCCGCTAACGGTAATGCGCAACCGGTGTAAGCCTGTGCCGGTGACCCGGATATCCTGGCTGAAGCGAACATCGCCGGTATATACTTTCACTGCCCTGTTATCGAATACCGAATCTTTAATGGTTACGGTAGTCCGGTCTGTGATGAGTGCGCCGGCCGCGGAGACAGCATCGCTTTCATATTGAACCTGCACTCCGTCAATGCCTGTCACTTCGTCCTTTTCAGCATATATATGCCACCCTTTTTCCAGGCTCGGAACAGCCGTGATGGTAAACATATCGCCTGCTTTCTTTTGCGCCGTAACGGACCAGCCGACAGGCTGCGCTTTCAAACAGGAAACGAACGCCATTCCCACAAGCAAACAAAGTAATCTTCGTAACTTTTTTTTATCGCGCATACATTCTATTCATTGGTAATGCTAACTGAAACTATTCCACGGCAACGGCTCAGGTGTTGCTGGACTTTCGAGATATCCTTTTGCCGCACCTGCTCGTATCTGAACCGCAATATCTTTATCGCAAATGGAGACCTGTCCATATCTATAATTTCCATTTGTGAGGAAATCCCGGCACTATTGGCGGCATCCACTACTTCGCTGTAAGAACAGGAAGACACTACCTGCACGATCACCGAATAATCAGCCGTCGTGGATGGCGGGTCTACCCGCGCCACAGCCACCATAGATTCCGCGCAGCCGCTGAACAGGCTGGGAGAAATCATAAAAATTAAAGTATAGACAGTCAGTTTCATGGTAGTAGTTGATATAGCTTTCCCTGTAAACGGCAGAACCGCTACGTTAATAGCTTCATGTTGATGTAAAGAGTGGATTATCCGTTAGCCGAAAGGGCGAGTACAAGCAGTACATAGCTGCCGCGTTTGTCATAAAAGATTTTACCCGGATAGTCAGGTTGCATAGCTTCGCTTTTTAAAGTATGATGCCTTTGGAACGAAGTTGTCATATTCCGTTCCCATCTTTTTCATTTAGTGACCCATTATAAGACGTATCAGCCGCTCAAAAGGGGAGGTTTAGCCCGCTTTTTTCTCCATTTATCTATTTCAACACCACTGAAAACGGCACATTTTTGGGCGGCAAACATTCCCTGTCATTACACACCATGAATGTCACACTTCCCGACAACGTCGTCTTTACCTTTCTTTTCAACCTGACCACCTGCACCAGATCAAGCGATCCCTCGTAATATTTTACATCCACGCCAAATACTCCCTCATGTTTTTGGATCAGCTTTCCGATTTCTTTTGCGGTACTGTCTAAGATTACCAAAGGATTTTTACCGAATGCAACGGTGGTCGCTACCGGCCCGCCTTCGGGTGTCGTTTGTGAATAGACATGCCAGGGCGCGGCAATGGTGGCGGTCAGGTGTATTTCATAGACCTTGTCGCTGGTTTTTTTTGCAGTAACATTCCAGGTTACGGGATTTTGAGCATACATAACTTTTCCAAGTGAGATCATGCATACCAACAGTAAAAATGCTTTCATATCAAATTGTTTAAGGCGCGTAATAGAAGGCAAGCGATCTGTAATGAACCGCTTCATCATTGTGCTGTCTTCCATGCTCCATCGAGTGAAAAAACGAGCTGGTAAAGGATAATTTATCACCAAGATAAAAACGGTAACCGCCGGTGAATGATAACGGTAAGGAGTAACCGAGACAGCCCGACAATGGAAAACTTCTGGCACTATCCCACCTGCCTTGGACATTATACCAGCCGCCATTAAAATAATCTTCAGAACCGGTGCCATGCAAAAAGTATTTACCATCAATGGAGGTAGAATCATCGCCTTCAAAAAAGCCTGTATCACCTGCCTTCATACCCTTTGCCCATAAAATGGTTCCTATATAATGTCCTTTGCCGGTAACGGATAAAAATACATGAGATGGATCCCCTGCCGCCAGTGCATTCTCCTGCCTTTTCACATACAGCTTTCCTTCTTTCACCGGGTTTTGTTTTTGCAGGTTGTAACGAACCCGAACGTTCAGTTTCACAGCCTGCTGGTTTTGGTTGGTTAGCGTGACCGTAGCTGATCGTTCAAAAGGCATAGGTAGAAAGCAATAATGGCTGTTTGCCCGCGAACCTATCAATAAACCCTGCATAGCAGTTACTCCGCTGGCATACCCAAAAAAATCAGCCAGCGGACTATTGATTGCCGGCGTTATACTGCCGTCCCAGTACGTAAGTAGTTGAATGCTATCCAGAAAAGGTGATACCGCTGGGTCTATCTCTATTTCCAAACTGGTAATCCGTCCTCCCTTGTTTAATTGAAAAACTGGCAGTGGCTGTCTAGGTTGCAACGTCACAGATTGATTTACCGCCTTCTCCTTCGCACCTCGCGCAAATCCTGTCTGCCATAACTGCGCTATACGACCCAATACCTTTTTATCCGTTGCTGAAATATCCTTTCGGAAGCTTTCCACTTCGACTTCGCCTGAAAAAAGTTTGTATTGGATCTGGTGAAATTGCAGTTTTTTACCGCGGCAGACGATCTTACAAGCCTTATTAAACAGGATAGGGAAATAAGAGTAATAGCCACCTGCTCCGCTGCCACAAAGTGGTGGAATAAATGGAAAAACCTTTCCGGAAAATAGATCAGTATAACAAACCGACATCACGGGACGCGCCATATCATCCACATAAATATCCAGGGTATCGCTAGTAGGTGTAGGTGTCCAGATGCGTTGAATAACCCCGGGACCAGCCTGCTCAAAAATGACAAGGCTGCTGTCTGCTTCCTTACGGATAAAAGACCAGGCACCTGAAAAGCCATCATTGTTGCCACCTGTGCGGTCATAGGTAGATTCCTGTCCTGGGGTTACACCGGTTTCATATACTGGCAATAGAGAAATATCCTGGTAAGCGCGCAATTGATCTGATAAGTGAATCACTTGTTTTTTTGCAGCTATTTTTTTTGTGGAAGCATAAGAATAAAACCCACTCAATTCCCTCGCAAAAATCGCCGCTGTCGTGAGCGCACTGCCCGTACCCCAGTGAAACCCTGATTGATAGGAGCGCTGATCATAACCGCTATGCCCGTAATTTTCAGCCATCGTGCCGGGCCATGATTCCCCATTGATGGAAGTGCCGGTATAATTGTTAGGACAAACCTCTTTATTCTCGGGTAGCACCATTAAGGCAAAAGATGCCCTGCAGGCGGCGATTGCCCGCTCGCGATATTCTTTTTTGCCTGTTGCTTTATAGTATTGCAAGTACGTATCTGCAAACTGTGCTTGTCTTGCATCATTCCATTCTGCATCTGTATTCTGCACGCCGAAACCTCCGAATGCATAAAAGCTGATAAAAGGAGGATTCCACACCTGCTGGTAAAGGCTTAAAATATTCAGGCAGTACTCACCTTTAGCGAGATAACGCGGGTCTTTGAAAAGGATGAATGCTTTCAGGTAAGCCTCGGCACACCACTGAATGGAAAGTGTATTCTGGGCATACAGGTTGGTGCTGGAATCAAAGTATCGCAACGGCTTGGGGGAACAGGAAAAATAAGATTCAAAGTCCTCGAATAGTTGCTCGGGCAAAACGGTATCACTCAGGAATGCTAATGACCGCTCAATCGCTTTTTTATAACGGGCTTGCAGCGGAGGAGGAATTTTTCCTCTTAATAATAACTCTTCTAAATACCAGGTTGCCATTGCAGAAGAAGCGCTGTTATTGAGTGTACTGTCGCTGGCGAGCGTCTCCGCATTAATCATCGCGGGAAAACTTCCGTTTTCGTTTTGTGTTCGAAGGACGGCTTCTCCTAAACCGACCAATAACTCCGCTGCACCGGGAAGCTTTTGCATCTCATCATTAAACCGCAAGAGCCAGTAAGCCGTCCAGGCATTATCCGGGACATGGTAAACACTACCGCGCTTTTGGGATGAGGCAATCCAGCGATCCGACTCACTATCATAAATCGTCGGGAACCAACCTTGCTTAATAGGTGCACTCAAAAGCAAACTTGCCATCTCCATGGACTTTACTTTCCAGCCATCGCGATTTAACATCTTACCCCAACTGTACATCCCGTATGCAGTGCGGATATTGTTAAACCAGGATTGGAACCAGAGATCATTTTTGAAATACCGTCCCCGGTAGGAGTTGGTGCTGCTATCAAAAAAAGTCGATAGTGTAATGCCGCCCAGGTTCTTTCCAGCATCCACCCACAGTTTGTCCAGTGCCATACCATAACCTGTGCGGGCATACTCATCAAAAGAAACGGTTTGTGGCAGGATGGAACCTGTATAATCTGTAGCAAACTGTTGCCATAAAAAGAAGTTCGTCGTTTCAAGTACTGCCAGCGGCTCGGATGTTTTCGTGTTCAATACATAGAAGCCGACGCGTAGTGTTTCAGGCATATAAAAAGTCTTGCCGGATTTTTCATAGTACCGGTGACCCACCGCCGTATAGTTGGAGAGTCCGTAATGCAGTACGATTACATTATCCTTGTATTCTACTTGCATATAGTAGGGGGCAGGACTTTCGTTGGTTATTGTCTTTACATCAGGTATCAGCACGACCGTACTCTTCGCGAACGTAAATAACATCACGGGTGAACGAAACAAATGCTGTGGTATGATCTGTCCTGCTGTAGCATTAATGCCAGGCACCCAGTGGAAATTATTTTTGACAACATCTAATGCAGCTTTGTCACCGAACCCAACAGTAACAGGTATGTCAATGACACTGATCCCTGCATTTTTATCCGCTTCAATCATCACCGTCACATAACTCAGCGTATCATTGAGTTTTTTTACAACAACCTTGTTCTGCAGCGAATGAACAGCGTTCCCGACACTATCTGTAATCAGAGCGGCCGATGGATAAAATATCATTTGTCCGTTAACGTTAGTCTCGCTAACAATAATCCCAAATACAATCAGAAACATGCAGACATTCCAGGAGCGGAAGACAGTTCTCATCATTACTTAAATATTTTCCCTCATCAACATACAACCTAAAATATTTAATTGCCGGAGCGGTCTATGGCTTGCTGCAACATTTTTCTTTCTTTCTCCTCCACGGTCCCCCCATATTTTTCCAGGTATTCCTTCGCCACCGGCCGGAACTGCTGCCAGTCCTGCTGGTTATAGGTATGAATGGTCCTGGCGCGCAGGTAAATCTCTTCGCCGGCAGCACCATAGGGTGTTATTTTGTTGCGAAGTTCCTCCCAGTCTGGTTTTGCCTCTCCATTAGGAATATAGGGCGATATAACGTCTGCATAAATGATATTCATCAGTTTCACCCGCAGGCTCCTGTCGGCATGGGACTGTAACTGCTGCTGCAAGATCGGGAAGCCCGGATCGGTGATGGTAGTAGTGCTGCCAATGATAAAATCAATATCTTCTTTCAGGTAAGGTGTTTTGAGCGATTGAATATATAACTGGTTAAAACGTTTTTTTCCGGCGGCATCTCCGTTTTGTGCGGCAAGCATCGCCAGTTTTTTCAGATCCGTTTCCTTATCATCAACATATTCCTGTAACGCCTGCTGATAGGTAGCGGCGGGATCGGTAAGGTCAGCGTCCATGGCGGTTACATCGGGAATCGTTCCCATTTGCGGGTTAAGCGGTGCATGGATGGCTCGTAGTGCTTTAAATGGAATTTTAATCACTTCTCGGTCATAAGTCATGAGTCCATTTTGTTCGCCTTCCACGTCAAAAGGCTGGGTATAAATACTGGCGGATAGTCCTTCACGCGCAAGCAACTGAAGGTTCAGGTTCATAATGCTATAACGGGTCTTTAGATCAGCCGGCTTGGCATTCACATAACCCCAGGCGCTGTTTGTGTTCCACTGGTGGCCTGGGACAAATACACCGATGCCACCGAACTCTCCCAGCACCCTCGCCTTACCGGGTAGTGTCATCGCATTCATCGGGTCTGGGTAACTATGGATGTCAGTGATGTCAGAAGAAACATAAGCGTTCGGCGAGGGGCTCCGCAGTTTTTCATTGACATAGAGGATCTCACCGGAATGACCGTTTACGAGCCGCGATGGATCGCTTTTTTTGACCCACTCCGTCAGCCGCTGCTGATCGTACTGTCCCCATTTTTCGTTGAACAGTACCCAGGTCGTGATGCATGGATGATTGTGCAATTGCTGCAACATTTCAGCACACTGCTTTTCAAAAATCTCCTTTGAACCGGGAGGCAGATCAGGGTTGGGTTGTACGAAGTCCTGCCAGACAAGCATGCCCAGTTTATCCGCCCAATAATACCAGCGGGCAGGCTCTACCTTGATGTGTTTGCGGATGGTATTAAAGCCCATTGCCTTGATCGCCTCGATATCGAACTTCAGAGCCTCGTCAGTGGGAGCGGTATACAACCCGTCCGGCCAAAAGCCCTGGTCAAGCGTACCGAGATTGAAATAAGGTTGGTTATTGAGCAGTATGCGGTCAAGCCCTTTTTCGTCTTTACCTATAGATACCTTACGCATACCAAAGTATGACCTCACCTCATCCTTTCCCATCCGCACTGTGAGGTCATACAAAAAAGGATCAGCCGGTGTCCATAGCTTTACGTTTTCAACGGGTAGCAAAATAGCTGTATTGGTTTTTCCTTTAATGATTTTGCCATCAGCCTGGATGGTAACCGGAGCATTTGACGCAGCATGCACGGTGATCTGGATAGCGGATTGGTCAATATCGGGTGTCAGGCTAAGTGATGAGATATACTGCAGCGGCACCTGTTCCAGCCACACCGTTTGCCAGATGCCGCTGGAAGGGGTATAGTAAATGTTTTGGGGATGGAGCACCTGTTTACCACGGGGACCAATACCTGCATCAGACGGGTCGTAGACCTTTACCACCAGCTCATTGATCCCTTCTTTTACAGCCGCCGTAATATCAAAGTTGAAGGCGGTATAACCGCCTTCATGACTGCCGACTGCTTTACCATTCACCCACACCTGGCACTGGTAATCCACCGCGCCAAAATGCAGCAGCGTTTTCTCACCCGACTTTTTGGAAACGGTGAATGTCCGCCTGTACCATAACCGTTGATTCGGCTGCAAGCTTTTTGCTACACCCGAGAGCGCTGATTCCAGTGGATAAGGTACCAGTATTTGTCCCTCAAACGTAGAGGGGGTGGATGCCATTGAATCGGTGATGACATAATTCCATAACCCGTTAAGATTTGTCCAACTGCCGCGCACGAGTTGCGGGCGGGGATATTTAGCAAGTACGTTCGTTATGTTTACGTTCTTTGCCCATCGTGTGGAAATGGCAACGGGTTGCATGTGCCAGCCATCCTGGGCGAAACAGATAAAAACAATTCCGCTGAATAATGCTACTAGTCCTATGCTTTTCATAAATGATGCTGTTGATTAAAACCTTATTGGGTGTATACTGCCTTGATAACATCCGTTCTGTCCGGAACGACAGTAATCCGCTCAAGTGTGAGGGTACTTTTATCTTCCGACAAGCGGTAGGTTTCTGTACGTGTATATTGCCAGTGTCGCGCTTGTCCACTACCATCCTGGTCATCGACGGTGTAGGTGGAATGGATGACGATTTGATGGTCGTCAGTACTTTTCTCTAAGGCAGTTTCTTTTTTGGTTTTAACGGCTCCTTTCGATAAATCAATTGTGATGGGTTTGCTATTCAACGGCAGCACTTCTTTGGTTACACCGCTTCCTTCAAAGTCTCTTTCCAGTTGAAGAGAATCTTTCAGCAGTGCAATCACAATCGTTTTTGGTGCTGCCTGTCCGGGTATTTGCCCGCCAAAGTCGCTGTGCGCTATATCCAGTTTCCAGTTGCCGCCAAAGTTATTTTTTTGAGAATAACCGTTTATATAAAGCAATGCGAATGCAAATAAAAATAAGAGTCTCATTTTTTAAAATGGTTTTAAAGTAATTAGTTAAGAGTTCGGTTCTATAAAAATTACGGCCAGGTGGGTTCACCTTTTTTCATTTTTTCAAGAGCTTCCACAAGATTTTTATCTTCACCTTTAGACAGTTCAACAGCTTTTTGCTGCCATTCAATGGCTTCCTTCACATTCCCCGCGCGGTATAGAAGATTAGCGTAAGTATCCATACCGGCATAATCGGTAGGATCTTTGTCTATGAGTTGCCTCATCCAGTAAGCAGCCCTGTTTAAATATTGCTTGTTACCAGTATGCTTAAACAACTGCCAGGCACCGTTATTGAGCACAAATCCATCCAGATCAAAGCCATTGGTCAGATCGAAAAAGTGAACCATCTCTCTGGCATAATCCTCCCATTGTTCCTTATGTCTGAACCACCCTGCCTTTTTATTGGTGACCAGCCGGTCTGCGTAGTCTTTATTGTATTTCCTACTGATGGTCCGGTAAATGCTGTCCCATCGGCCTGGTGAAATATTGTCTGGTATATAGTTGTTTGGGAATAACCGCTGATCAATTTCTTCTTTCATAATAATTCGGTCAACCACACCGTTGGCATAACCAGTTTTATCCATCACGGTGTTGATCTTATCTGTATTCTTCAGAAAAAATGTAAAGGATTCATCTTTACTGCTCTGGAGTAATATCTCCAGCGCTTCGATATTGTCTTTTGTAAAAAGATCCTGTTTGGATACGGTTTTAACGTATTGATCTGCCAGTTCCTTTGACAGGTTAATATTGCCCAGTTGTTTAGCCATAATAGAAAGCGGAATAAAACTTTCTTCGGTAAGCTGCTGATGGTTGTATTTTTCCAGCAGCGTATAATACTGGTGATCCGGGTTCAGGGCATCGGCGGCTGTGATGAGAAAACGATCTGTATCCTGGAAGCCGGTTGATTTGTGAACGATCTTGCCTTCCGGTGAAAAGAACAGGTAAGTGGGATAGGCGGACACTTCATAAGTGGACATTAAATATTTAGCGTCCTTATACCATCCGCGCTGCCGTACATCATCATTAGCCGTAGAGTCCATCTGAACTTTTACGCTGATAAACTGCGCACTGAAATAAGCACCTGCCTTTTCAGAAGCATATACCTGTTTATCCATCTCCTTGCACGGCCCGCACCAGGTAGCAAAGCAATCCACGAAAATATATTTCTGTTCATCTTTGGCCTTTTTTAGTACAGCTTGCCAGTTCTGGCTTTGATCAAATTCGATTCCACGTTGTTGCGAAAAGGTGTTTGATCCAATTATCAGCGCAAGTAGGGTAACGACAATTAATTTCATTGTTTCGATTTTAATGTTAGTGTTATGGCTGTTTGCCACTGAAGTCTGGTTCGAACCCCGAGGAATAGCCTTTGTTTTTTGCGGGCACACCTTGCGTCATCCAACGGGGCGGAGGTGCATCCTTGAGGTAGTAATCAAAGAATTGCTGCATGCGAACGGTATAATCTTTTTGGTCATCTTCGTCCACTAATTGGTGTCCTGCTTTATCATACTGCAGCAGCCACACTTTTTTATGGAATCTTCGAAGAGAAGTAAAGAATTCAACACCCTGTAACCAGGGCACAGCTCCGTCCTCTTTGTTGCTCATTAATAATAGTGGCGTTTGCACCTTATTAGCAAAAAAGACAGGCGAATTCTCTATGTATAAATCAGCATTTTCACACGGCGGACCGCCCAGTCGGTTTTGGCCACTCTCATATAAACTGCTGTGGCTGTAGCCACTTCCGGATAGTGACCCGTACCCACTGACAAAGTCTGATACCCCTGCCGCAGAAACTGCGGCCGCAAATAAATTGGATTGTGAGATAATGTAATTCACCTCGTAACCGCCAAAACTGTGCCCCTGTAAACCCATTTTCTCCGCATCAACCCAGGGCATTTGGGAAAGCTGCTCAGCAATGCTGGTAACATAGTCAAGGGCACTTTGACCCGCATGTCCCGGCGTGTAGTGGATATCAGGCACGCAAACGAGATAATCGCTGCTGACATAGGTAGGAATATTCATTTGCCCTGCGGCAAATCCGGGTTTATTAAAGAAATTCAGGCAACCAGAATTTTGTTCGTAGAAGTAGAAAATCACCGGGTACTTTTTGTTCGGATTAAAGCCTTCTGGCTTATATAATACGCTGTCGAAGGGTTTGCCTTGTTTGGTTTTTCCATGGACGAGTTCAGTAGTATACCAGTCGTACCTACGTTGTGGCTGAAAATCCGTTAACTGCGTAAAATGCCTAAAGTCGGTTGTACTGTATAAATTGGGATAGTCGGTAGTGCTCATGCGTTGTAATAGGTAAACTGGTTTATCGGTTGCCTTTAAAACAGGAGCACTGGCAGCGAGGGAACTGATAGTTGTTTTCTCGCCAAAATAAGGATTGAAATAATAGACATAAGGACCCATGACGAGCTGCTCTGGCCCCTTTTTTGTCAGGGAGAAAAAACCGTTGTCTTTGGTAGACAGGTTAAAACTAGAGAGCAGTTGTTTTTCACCCGGTTTGATAATCAAAGGCTCAATAGAGTTGAACCGAAGTATGATATTGTTTGCTCGTCCGTAATTACAGGTGATATTGATCGGTGCTTTTTTTCCGTCCATATCCACTTGCCAGATATCGAACTGGTCATAAATGAATACCGAGCTGCCGTCAGCAGACCAACCCCCGATGCCAAAGAAAGGATCATAGGTATCCCTGCCGGTGTCATCGTATACGGGAAAAGGAAGTCTTTGTGTAATGTTGGTTGTTTGACCGCTGGCAATATTATAAGAGAAATATTGTTGAACGGGGTTATCATGGTATACGAAGAATCGGCTATCAGGAGACACAGAGATGGCAAAATTCCGATGATTTTCTTTTACTAACTTCCTCGAGCCATCCTTGGTCGAAACCAGGTAAAAAGAGAGCTGACCGGCAGCATTCCAACTGCGTTCGTAAAAATCGCCGGGTAACTTTCTTGTCAAAACATATGAATGATCGGGTAATTGCTCGATATAATTAGCTATTGATTCAAACTCTTCGGTCAAGCATATCACTTTATCTGGTTTTTTTACATCAATAACCGCCATACGGATATCAGCTTCCGCTCCCAACAGTTGCTGAGATTGTAGCTGGCTATCCCGGTAAGACCAGACGTCTACGGAAGGAGGCAATACTTTTTTAAATTTCTGAACAGATGCGTTGACCTGAAAAAATATCTGGCGGCCATCGGCACTAAACCGCAACGCACCATCATGTAAGAATATCGTGTCTGCTGATAGGATAATTCGTTTGTCAACCAGCTTTGAAATGCTACCACTGGCTTTATCAATATACCACAATAGTTTGTCTGTCGTTTTTTCTTTTACTTGGGTTTCTAAAAAAGCAATATGCCTGCCTGTCCGGTCAAAACTGATATGACTAAGATTTCCGCCCTGCCAGAGAGGCTTGGTGCTACCGTCTTTTAAATTTGTAAGTAGCAACTGATGATGATCAATTTGAGAAGAAGTGTGAAACACAACAGTACTCCCATCCGAACTGACTTCGTAACTTATCACATTGGCATATTCCCTTTTCTGATTTGTTTTCAGGTCACGCACTACTAGCACACTGTCCCATTGTTTGAATCTATATACAAGCCATTCCTTACCCTGCGCCTTTAATAGTTGGAAGGTTGAAACGCCAAATAAGTAAGTAGATCCTTCACCTTTTTGCTTAACGTTAAACACACATAAACTGTCCCCCTTCATGAAAATCACTCGTCGGCTGTCTTCCGTAATGACCGCATTATATCCAGCCCCGAGCATCTGTTTTTTCCAACTACCATCCGTTGCCTGTATATACAAGGTCGAAGATGCATTTTCAAATACAGTGTAAACAATAAACGAACCGTCATTAGCGATCTTTGTTTGATCTATAATGGGCCATCGATTATAGGTTTCTTCACCAATGGGCACTTTCTGAGAAAGCGCCGGTACCGAATAGAATGTCGACAGCAATAAAAAGAGAATTCTCATCCAATTAAAAGGTTATAAATCCAGGCAATTGCAGGCATGCACCTAAACCACTGGTTTATTGGTAAAAATTTATTTATGGTTTAAAAGATACTCACGAAGAATCATTAGCAAGATGATACATCCAATAATCGATGCCGCTGAGATGATTGTTATATAGACGACATCTGACAAGGGCATCCCGAGTTTTAACTTTCTTCTAAACCGTTTGGTGGTGTTTTCTATTGGCATAGCTTGATTTTAACTGCTAAAAAGTTTTACTATCGTTTGTTGCGTCAATAACCCAGTGTCTGCGTGAGATTAGGGCCATAAAGGGTATCGGTAGCAGGAATTGGAAAAAGTTTATCTGTAGATTGCCAGGTTCCACCTTTAGCTATAGTAATTGCCGGCATTACATTATCAGCCTGCCCTGTACGCTTCAAGTCAAACCAGCGTTGGCCGGATTCCAGGAATAATTCGATTTTACGCTCATGCATAATAGCAGCCAGTAAAGACGCTTCATCACTGGCGTCGGTATCCGCAAGACCGGCCCTATTCCTAATTCGGTTTAAATCAGATTTTGCAAGTTCTGTTTGTCCCAAGTGCGCCCTGGCTTCGGCACGGATTAGGTATTGTTCAGCTAAACGAAACACTATCAAGTATTCGGTAACAGGAACATTATAGGAAAAATTTTTATACTTGTAAGCATAATAGTAATTCCCTGACGGATCAGTAAAGACATTGATCCAACTCGTTTTTCTGAGATCCCCAACTTCCATACTATCAAGCAAATTATTACTCAAATAATATTTATTTAAGTAAGTGTTTGGTCCACCGACCAGAACGAGTGTGGGGGCATCAGTATTGTTTGAGGCATTTTGAATGGGCATTAGTTGCCAGATGGCCTCCCGGCTCTCTTTCAGGAACACGGTATTTAAATCCGGTTCCAGTATATAAGTGGTGCTGTCATTAATAACCATATCAGCCTGGGCCAATGCATTACTCCAATCTTGGCGATACAGGTACACCCTGGATAGCAGCGCCGCCGCTGCATATTTAGTTGGTCTTACCCGGTCTCCTGTAGTCGAAAAAATGTCTGCTGCATAGTATTTATCAGTCAACAGTTCTTCTGCTTCTTTCAAATCTGTAATGACCTGGTCATACACGAAGTCTTTAGATATACGTTCCAACTTCGCATTCAACCGGTAATCGCTACTTAAAGCAAGTGGTATATCCCCATACAAATTCACGAGGTAGAAATAGCATAATGCACGGATAAATTTTGCTTCTCCAAGGAGTTGCTGTTTAATAGCAGATGATAATGTAGTTGTTGCATTTAATCCTTCGAGTGCTGAATTAACTGTAAAAATTCGATTATATAATCTTAGCCAAAAATTGGGGGCAGACTGCGAATTAAGCTCATTTCTATAAAAACGAATATCATTCAGATCTGTAGCATCATTTAATAATGTAAGTTCATCGGAACAAAGCCCAAGATATATATTTGAGGTAGCACCCTCTATGAAGGATTTATTAGCACTCATGTCCGCATATAATCCTGTTAGTACCGCAGCAGCGGTAGCATCATTTTGATATACAGAGTATTTTGTTAAGCTGGTTACTGGAGAAGATACTTCGACCAGCTTTTTGCATGAACCCATACTAAATAATATTGTTAGAAGAATGGAGTATTTTATTTTGCAATTCAACATTGTTAAAAATTTAAAAAGTTAACTGAAGTCCGAGTGTAATCATTTTTAGCGGAGGCAAAGAAGCAACACTCTGGTTACCCTGGTTTTCCGGGTCGGCGCCTCTGAAATTGGTAATCGTCAGTAGATTCTGCCCCTGCACATACAATTTGCAGTTCTGCATCTTCATCGCACGCTTCAAGGCGATCGGGAGTTGGTAACTTAATGCTAGGTTTTTAAGGCGTATAAAAGAAGCATCAGACCAAACTACATCGCTTCTTGACGCATTATCATAAGCTTGAAATATATTAGATCTGGAATCATATTTTTGAACGGTACTTATGTCACCCAATTTTTGCCAACGATCCAGTACAGAAATGGGCTGATTTTGACGTCCCCCTGGATAAAGCCCTAATAAAGTATTTCGACCAAGTTGCTTGGTAAATTGGAAAATGAAATCCAATTCCAGCCCTTTATAGCTGAAGCTATTTTGAAACCCTCCGTAATATTTGGGTGTTAGATCAATAGGAATGAATCCAACAATAGCAGATGGATCAGCGATTACATTTTTGTCCTCATCATAAAACTGGTAAACGCCTGTTTGTGGGTCAACACCAGCAAATTTGTACACAAATAGCGTACCTAATGGGTGCCCGATAGACCTCTTGTCAATTGAGTAATTTTCCGGGTTCATTGCAACTAATCTATTCCGGTTAATGGTTATATTGAATGAACTGGACCAGCGAAAGTTGCTGGAATTTATATTAACTGTATTCAATTGAAATTCCCAACCTTTATTTTCCACTACAGCATCCTGGTTAGCATCAATGCTACCGAATCCCGATACCGATGGTAATGCATATGCAGTCAACTGGTTGGCCGACCGGTTTTTGTAATAACTAATACTTAACGAGATCCTGTCCCGTAAAAATCCGAGTTCCAGTCCTGATTCCAACTTCCTCGTTTCTTCCCAAGCGAGATCAGGATTAAATAGGTTGCCAATGACTAATCCTCTCGTGTCTTGATAAATTTCGCCTGCTTGGTATAAGTCCATAAACCGGTAATTGCCTACTCCGTCGCTACCGGTGGTTCCATAACTGGCCCTGATTTTCCCAAAACTTAATGCTGGTAGATGATTCGCCATCCAGTTTTCCTTTGAAAAGATCCAACCGCCGCTGATGGCGGTAAAATTGTGAAACTGATTTTCAGGCCCGAAGCGGCTGGAACCATCTCTTCTTCCACTGAGTGTAACAAGGTATTTATTGTCGTAATCATACGTAATCCTCCCAAATCCCGCGTTGTATTTGTAGATAGAATTCACAGAAGAATAAACATTCACAGAAGCGGCCGATTTAATATCCCTCAATACTAGGTCACTGTTATAATCAGTGCCTTCTTGAATTAAACCATTACTGATAGTTTGCAAGATGGTAGAACCTAATAAAAACTGTATTGTATTTTTGCCAAATGATTTGTGGTAATCAAGTTGGGGTTCTATCTGCCAGGTGCTTGTGAAGTTATCCGCATATTGGGCCGTCCTTTTTATAAACTGTCTGTCAAAGGGCTGAAACGATTCTAAAGGAAGAGTAGTTATCTGACTTTGCTGCAATCGCGTAAATCCAAAACCCGATCGGACGATAAGTCCTGGCAACAATTGATAACCTAGGTTGGCGCTAGTAACCAGGTTTTGGGTTTTATCTTCAAATTCTCGTAAACTTACTGCTAATGGATGATTTCCACTAAACCAAGTTGATACTCTGTCCTGATTCAACGCCCAATTGAGCGTGCCGTCTGAATTATAAAAATTAGGAGCGTCAGGGGGAAGCGTGATAAATTTTGTCAGATCTTCATTTAAGAGGCCATTATTATCCACTAAGTAATTTCCAGAAAGAGAGATACTGAACTTTTTATTTGGCGAAGTGTTACTGATGCTAAAACTAACAGATCCTCTTTTATCTGCAAAGTCGCCGGGAAATACCGTAGTTTGTTTGTTATAAGTAGTTGCAATCCTGAATTGGGTGTTTTCATTCCCGCCTGATGCTGCTGCAACTGCATTCGTATAATTTGCAGTTCCACCAATCAAAACGTCCTGCCAGTTAGTATATCGAGTTGTATCCCATACACCATTAATATCATAATCGCTTGAGCGAGGAGTTTGATTAAAATTGGACAATCCTTCCTTGCGCATTTGCAGGTACTGCTTGAGATCAAGCAAATCTCTCTTTCTGGTAATCTTCCCGAACCCGGAGGATAAATTAATATCGACATTTGTTCGCCCCGCCTTGCCTTTTTTCGTGGTAATCAATACTACTCCATTAGCACCCCGGCTGCCATAAATAGCGGTGGCCTCAGCATCTTTTAAAATATCGATGCTCTCAATATCGGAGGGATTAATATAGCTCAGGGGATTACCAGGAGTGTTGCCATAGCCATTCATGCCTGCGCCGGACAAACCGAGAATATTGCCGAGATTCGGTAGAAGTTGTGAAGAATATGTAACACCATCTACCACGTAAAGCGGAAAATTTCCATTTTTGATACTGTTGGTGCCCCGTATGGTTATATTGATTCCAGAACCAGGCAAACCTGTGTTCTGCGTGATTTCCATTCCCGGTACTCTACCCTGTAAAGCCAACAATGGGTTGGTTACCGGTTGTTTTTCGATGTCTCGGGCTTTTACTGTTGTTACGTTTCCCGTATTTAATCTTTTCGTTGTTGTTCCGTATGCTATTATCTGTACTTCATCGAGCGGGCTTATTTTTGTTTTTGCAGTGAGTAATAAAAGTGTTCGGCTTTCTACAGCAATCTCCAAGGTTTCGATATTGGTACTGCTAATTAAAAGTATTGCTTTGGAGTCGACATTCGCCAGCGAGAACTCTCCGTTAGTATTGGTAGTAGTTCCATTGTTCGTACCCTTGACAACAACACTCACGCCGGCGACGGCTTCGCCTGATTCGTTAGTGATACGGCCTTTGATGTCGATAGGTGGAGTGGCAGTTGTATTGCTGATTTCTGCTGCTTGCAGTTTTGCTTTTACCACTACAGTTTTTTCCAAGATATTAAATGTCAGCGGCTGCTGGTCAAAGACAAGCGCCAGCACATCTTCCAGTTCTGCATCCTTCACCGATAACGTAACCGGTTTCGCCTTGTCGAGAAGTTCGAAGGTGTAGAGAAATCCGTACCCTGTTTGTTTCTTGATCTCTTTGAATACTTTTTCCAGTTTCACTTCTTTGGCAGACAGCGTTACTTTCTGTGAGAAGCCGGCAGCGCTCAGGGTAAGCGAGCCGCAGAGTAGTAAAATAGCCGTTAAGTTCATGATCAACAGCAGTTTTTTGGTGAGCCCTAACCTTCCAGGTGGGGCAATAGCTTTGAAAGCCATAACTTTGTTTTAGTTTGGGTTTGACAAAATGATACAATGCTTCGAGGCTTGTTTTCAAGGGTTAACCTGAACTACTTACAGGGGTTTCGGTACAAGCGGAATCCCTGTTTTCATTTGGGTTATTGGCAGTCAATTTGTGCATTTCAATGGCGTCAGCTATTCAATATTTTCTATGGTAATACAATGATCTTTTTTCCTTCAATTCTTACATGAAGAACACCCGTGTTCTCCAGCATTTCGAACACTTTTGAGGCTTCCACATTGCGTGAAATATCACCCCCAAAATGCTGTTCCGTCACTTTGCCTTCAAACACCACTTCCACATCATACCAGCGGGCGATCTCTCTTAATGTTTCTTCCGTACCACTGCCTGCAAACACAAACCGCCCGTTCTTCCAGGCCATTACCGCTTCAAGATCTGCATCACTGTCAACTGCTATCGCATTGGTTATTTGTGCTTGTTGCCCTGGTTTAATGACGAGGGTTGATTGTTTATTTTTCACCGCCACGCTTCCTTCCAGTAAGGTTACTTTGATATCACTTTCTTCATCGTAAGCCTTTATATTAAACCGCGTACCGAGCACTTTCGTTTCCATCTCACCCTTAGTGACAATAAAGGCTTTTTTGGCATCATGCGCCACTTCGAAATACGCCTCACCGGTCATGGTTACTTTTCTTTCGTTGCCCGTAAATGCCACGGGATAACTGATCGATGACCCTGCATTCAGCCATACCCGCGAGCCGTCAGACAAGGTCATATCCACCGGGCGGCTACCCCTGGGGTTGTATAAAGTATTGTAGATGGTTTCACCGGTCGTGCCTTCATAGGCAATTTTGCCATCATCCAGTTTCACCAGTTTCACGTTATCCTCTAAAGCCAGTTGTCCCTTGCTTACGCTGTCAAGAAGCACACTACTGCCATTGGAAAGCGTGATCATGGCACGGTTACCTGCGGGCGGCTTCACGTCCGTGGCAGGTTGTTGGACAATATCTGTTGGTGTAGCGTTCGAAACATTGCTGCGCTGCCGGATAAAATAACCCGCTACAAGGATCAGCACGGCAGCAGCCGCGGCAGGGAGCCACCAGCGGATTTTTCGAACCGGTGTTTCTTTTATTGTAACAGCATTCTCTTGCGGCAACAGGTTTCTCAGCCGTTCCATAAAGTCCGGTGCCACCCGCTGTGGCAGTTCAGGGTTGGAGGCGAGCGCTTCATCATAAGCTTCCAGCACCCGGTGTGCATCGGCACTGGGCGCTGTTTCCAGGAACTCCAGCCAACTACTCAGCACGCCTGGTTCCACATCTGATTTCGCGATCAATCCGGCAATTTGTATGGCTTTTTCTGTCGTCATGTTCCTATAAGACGGATGAGGGTAGTAAAAGAGGAGAATTATTTTTAAGATTTCGTCCAGAGCGCCAAAAGAAAGCTCATCATACCCAGCCATTCGCCCTGCTCTCTCAGGTAGTTTTTAATGCTGACGTTGGCGGTGTAGAGCCTTTTTTTGACGGCGTCTTTACTGATGGAGAGTTTTTGTGCGATTTCATCGAGCGACAGGTCTTCCTCGGTGGAGAGTAAAAAGGCTTCCCGGAGCGCGGGGGTGAGCGAATCAATCGCCATTTTAGCGGTAGTGCGGTATTGCTCATATTGCAGCGCATCTTCCACATCGCTGCCGGGAGTTGCAGTTTCTTTTAATGCGGTATAATTTATCTCGAACCGTCTTACGGCACCCCTGTGCCGCAGCAGGTCAATCGCCTTTGTTCGTGCTATGCGGAACAGGTAGCGGTCAAAGGACTGGATCAGCATCAGGGTTTCCCGCTTCTCCCATATTTTGAGAAAGATCTCCTGGATAATGTCTTCGGTATCCACGCTGCTGCCACCGGTAAAAAGGAATAAAAAATTGGAAAGCCGCGGCAAATATTTTTCAAATAACCTGGCATAGGCGTCCCCATTACCTTCCGCCACCTGTTGTAACAGGAAAGTATCATCACTGGATCCAGGAGCTTTGTCGATATGAGGTAAATGATCAGGATGCATGCTACTCAGATAAAAATATGCTGTAAAATCTCCTCTTTTGCCCTGCCTGAACGTCTTTATATGAAGCGAGTAGTGGAAGCCTTATTGGTAAGACAACGAAATGGGGGCTGCCGCTGCTAAGTATTTATCTGTAAAGAAAACAAAAATAGTCGTTTATCGGCCTTCTGACCTAATAAAATAACATATAAAACTCTTGTGAATCCCGCGCGGGATCGCTGCTGGCGGCAGACGGGATTTTATTGTAGCTGCAATAGAATCTCGCGCTTCCAAATCTTTCAATTTTGCCGCTTCGATGTCAAATAGCTTATTGACTTCCCAAAAAGAATCCAATGCGTTCGGCCCGCTTAATCGGAAAAGGCTTGCTTCCGTGCAAATAATTCGACAAGAAACTATTGAGCCAAGCAAGTCCACGATTGTTTGCTGCAATTAAAATATATTCGAGTGCCCTGCCTTCCTATTCTCTATACCAGAATTGATCAGGAAATATTTTATATTATCCTTAATAGGTTGAATATGATTAAATTGGGAGGAAATAAAATGGAGAGGGGTAGGATATTTTGAACCTAAAATGCGAGAACCTAATATGCAACGGGCAGGCGACATCGTAAAAGGAATTATTGAGACAGGGGCAGAAATTACCGGAGGCATTGGAGGGGCACTGATCGGTACTGCTTTGGCCGGTCCGGTGGGTTTAGTGATTGGTGGCGCTAGTGGTCCCATTATGGCCAAAATGCTTAAAGAATTTGGTGTCGAGATACAAAAAAGGATAGTCGGACCAAGGGAAGAAAAGAGAATTGGTGCTGCATACTTTTACGCAATCGAAAAGATTTTGCAGAATAAAGAGAGTGGGAAAGAAATAAGAGATGATGGTTTTTTTACAGCTGACGATAGCGGACGTTCTGCTGCAGAGGAGATTTTCGAAGGAATTATTCTAAAATCACAAAGAGAATATGAAGAAAAGAAAATTAGGTATTTTGGAAATTTGATGGGTAATATTTCTTTTGATCCACTAGTTGATAGAGCATATGCTAATCAGTTAATCAAAACTGCGGAACAGTTATCTTACAATCAGCTTTGTTTGTTGAAGATTATTTTTATGTCTGGAAATTCGAAAGAGATAACCTTGAGAAAAAAGAATTACAGAGAGCCGGGGACAAACCTTTCACGAGAAATGATTACAGTGCTCTATGATATTATAGATCTTGAAAATCGACATTTAATCATTAACTCCACGTCCCATGTGTTTGGAATTACAGACATTAATCCAGGGGAATTTGAAGTGCAAGGAAATGGGAATGCTTTGGTCACACTAATGGAGTTGAAGGAAATTCCAGATGTTGACTACGGGAGACTGATGGCATTATTAAACATTTAGAAATATCACCTACTATCTCTTGCACTCCTCGTTCTTTAATATAAATATTTTTATGAGAGTGACAGCTCGCGAGATTATAAGTTTATTGTGTGTCGTCCGGAGCTAACGTTATGCGTTCCTCAAACAGACCATCACCATCATGATCGTAATGTGTCTGGAATGCAGTGCCACAACCTTCGCATTCAAATATTTCTCCGTCACCGGCATTCTCTAGGCTGATAATTTCGCCGCAAGAACATTTGATGTGAGTAGTCGCGCAGATAAAACAGGACCCCACCTGAATTAATTTTGTTTTTCTCTCAACAGGTCGCAGATCTTCAAACGGTATTTCAATTTGAGTTATATTCTTGAATGGATCTTCGTTTGAAATTTCAATTGTATTGCCAAAATATACGACATTCAAGAATTGATTTTCTTCAGTTCCTTCACAAGCAAGACAATGCATAGACTCCCCACTATTCCAAATTTCAATATCCTCTTCCATTAGCCTAATTTCTTCTTCAAGTAAAATAAACTGGTCAACCAGTTTCAATGCAGAAGGTAAGCTCTTTGAGAATTTCATCCCTACGCTTGAAATCACTCCTGTCAGATCATCATGTATTTTGTCAGCATTGTTTGGAGATGAAAAGTCGTTTTTATTCGCACTTATAAAAATGGAATCCGGATATGTGGATCTATCTAACCAATCTCGTTGAGGTTTAGACTTGATATATTCAACTGCTCCGAAGAGTATAAGAGCATCGGCCATAGAATTATTCTTCTGGAAGGGAGCTTTTTTCTCTAGGGCCCATTCAGCTACAACTGCTTTTATTGCAGCGGATACGTTATAAACCTCGCCACCCAATAATAAAGCTTCAACCTGCATTATGTGAGATTTATTTTTCTCTATTTCATCGTTGTACTTATTTGTTATTGCGTCGATAATAGTATTTGCTTCTTTGTCAATGACGCCATTCATTTTATCTTTTAAACTTTTAAGCTGCAAAACGGTAGAGTCCCTTTTGTTTTCTATTTTTTTGATGAGTTCTTCAGTTTTGTCCTTATTACGCTCCCATTCGTTATTGATCAAATTACTTATTACAATTTTAACCTTTCCCGATATGACCAATGCAGCTAGTTTTTCCAATAATTTAAAATGGTAGCCTTCTTGAAAATTTTCATTCATCGGATCCCTGCTGTTCGCGAGATAAATCCACTGGTTTGTATCTAAAATCAGATAAGTCATCGTTAGATTAATTTACAATGGCACAGAACTTTCAAATATATAATTATATTTATATTCAACAGGTCTTAAATTTTTAAGGCTTTTAATGATGAAAACATAAGAATCAAAAAACCATGAAAATCCAAGATTATTTGAAAGCGGAAACTGAAGAGCTATATCGGCAGCTGTCGCTAGCAGGTGCAAATATCCAGCTCGAGGTTGATGAAACAGTTCCATGCTGGAGAGTTGAAGAATTACCTACATTTAAAATTACTGCCCCATCGTTGGAACCTAGTGCTGCTGCGATAGCACATGAGTTGCTACACGTTAAATTATCTATGCAGGGTTATGTTAATCCGAGGATCATTTACTCCTATTTTAATGAGACAAATTCAATATTTACTCCTGATTTTATAACTATATTGGATAATAATGTGGCTCACTTTAAGATGATCGATGCATTTCTTGATATGGGGTTTAATGTTGACGAGTTTTTGGTCGATACACCTAAAGCTTATTTTATAAACTCGATCCTTCTCAGCATCGTTCGGCTTCAATTAGCGCATAAAGCCGGAATTGCAAACCTATGTGAGGAAACAAGGGAAATAATCCAACTGGTAGCAGGTGCAAAACTTTTCGGCCTCTATAAAGCTAAAGACCCTACAACTAAAAATGGTCTTCACGAAGATGCAATATTAATACCCCTGAAAGAAATAAACTCTACTCTTATAGAAAAGTTAGATGAGTTATTTAATGACTGGACCGAAGCAAACACAGTAAATAACCTCGAATTTTATAGAAGGCTCAACTTTGCTTTAAAAGAAATTGGAATTCCGAACGCCGCCGATTGCGCAGGAATAATTTTTCCAATTTGAGATTAGACTTTAAGTTTGATAACGTTGTCATCCACTAAGCTTTTCCCCGACTGATAAATCAGGATTAATTTATGAATTCGAGTCGGCGGTTTTTTATAGTATAACATAGTGATAATTAATCATGACATACCCTAAAAAATAATTTTTAAGAATTATTGTCCGTGAGAAACACGAACTAAAAATACCGTATAGTTTCCAGGATTATCTTCCGCATGCTTTGATAGAAATGACAAAATATAAAAATCGATTGCTAAATTTTCGCGGCAAGAACTAAAAGATTCCAGGCGTTTTCAAAAGGCCAAACAAATACGGGAGTATGTAATAGCAGTTGAGGAGCGGGCGAAAGTGACTGGCAAGCTCGATGAAAAATTGTTGAAATGGGTACGGTGGTCGCTGGCGAAAGCGGATTGGTATGATCCGAGCGTTCGAGCGGAGGATCAATTATTGGAAATGATATATTGAGGAAGTTATTTTTCAGGCAGCGCTACTTTATATCTGTGTTTTAGCAGGAAAATAGAATTATCGATTAGGTTATCGTAGTGCAAAACAAGAATGTTTTTTGATTTTAATAATCTTCTTTTTGCCTGATAGGTTTTCTGGTTAAAATTTTTTCTTCTACCAGCAACAACAACATAATGCAGTCTGCTTTTATCAAGTTCATAGAATTCAAGAGGTAGAGGATGCATGTTTCCCAAATATTTATTGTAAACAAGTTTTAATGAGGAGTAATGCTTTTCTAACCAAATGTCCCAATCTTCAACTTGTTTTATACCCTTTCTAATGCATGCTCCAAATTCACCGTCTGCCGTTGTTATTAATCCATGCGGACTTTCTAGTTCTACGAAAATAAATTCATACCCTCCCGAATTTTTACCGACCAGTAAAAAATCTACAACATAGGAAGATGGTAGTTCAAATTCTTTAAAGGCAAAGGCAACATGATGCCCGAAGTTAAAAGGAGTAGTGCCGAATAACGAGGTGATGATAAAGTATGCTTTTTTTACTCTTATAAAATTCAAAATTTCTTGCTCTGTGCAACCTTTGCCCAGTAGGACTTTGAACTCCTGTAGCGTAGTGTAGTTTTCTTTTTCACAATACGAATCTGCATCTAAATAATTATTGGGAAAGAGCTGTTGATAATGCAATGCGGCAGTTGGCAGATTTTTGTAATAATTATCTAATCCTTTCACTGAAACTCCACCTTTTTTTCTCGTCTTTTCTTTAATGAAAATGGATTCAACCTTCTCCCATATTTTCTTTTCTTCTTCAGTAAGTATTTTGTAATCTCTGTCGTAAAGCATGGCTCAAAGTTTAGTTTAGGGGTGTTGTTTCATTTTATTTTTCATCTGTTTCCGGCGCAACCGAGTAAATCTGAATAAATACTCGAAGTAATTTTTGATCAAATGGAGGCTGGATATGTTTTAATAATTCTTGTTTCAATTTTTCACTTCGTCTGAATCTTTTCTTGTAATACATTGTTAAGTGGTTCCAAGTCCATTCGGGGTTAAATAATAAATAATCAAATCCATCTATATCCAAAATCCACTTGTAATAATCCCCCAGCTTAGTAATATCATTCTTCACTTCATCGTCTAATCGAAATTGATATTTAAACCAGCAATTTATAAACTCATCGATTCTGGGATCAGTGTAATAATCGCGGACATAGTGAAAGCTGTTTATTTTGTTGCCTTTTAGCCGTCTCTTTATCTGCTCCAGATATTTTGGGAATAGTTCTTCATCAGTATCGATGACGTTTCTGATTAAAGCGTCATAATACAATTGTGGTTCAAATTTATTATCCAGTTCCCGGCGAATGAAACCTTTTATGGAATTTTTGTGTGATTCGTTATCGGTATAATAATATGTCGTGCAAATCAGATGAGTAGAAAAGGCTCTCTTTGGCATATCTGATTGTAAAAATCTTTCAGTGAATAGTTGAAAGTCCAGGTCGGTAAAATTTAGCCTAAACCTATTGTTTCGAAGGGTTTCATCAATTGCATCCAAATATATTGCTTCTAAAAAGTCTGATTGTACAAGTGGTAAACGAAAGAATTGATATAGAATCTCGGAGTCCAATGACTGTGCTCTTTTGGTTAGAAAGATACTTACACATTTCACAAATTCATAAACGTGATATCCTTTCATCTCGGTTTTCACAAATCCTAGTATACTCTTTCCGACTTCATTAATTTCCTCTTTATCCAAGGTCAAAAATGAGCTTAAAGTAAGTCCTGTAAATAGTTTTTGCGAATAATTATCTTTAAAGGAAGCGCTGTCAATTAATTCATTCTGCTCAACCAACTGGTTAGTTTTCATCCATTCGTTCATTATAAAACACACAGATTTAGCAAAAGAACGATTCAGCGGATCTTGTTTATAGCTTAATTCTTTAAGAGAGTAACGCGAAAAATAATGTCTCATTCTATCAGCCTTGCAGTAGTGCATAAGGGATACGAGAATGTCGTCAGAAAAATAAAGAAGCTTTCCCCCAAGTTTTGGATGACAGCCATATGAGGCAAATAGACCTTCCAAATACATATCTGCTAAATTTTCAAACTCTGATGAACCGTCATAAACTATAAAATTTGCATTCATAAAGTTTTCTACACCCCTGTATATATCAATCAAGTTGTAAGTGTTTTCGTTCCACCCGGAGTTTCTATTAAAGAAGTCAGCTCTAATCGCATTTGTTAATTGCTGCATTTTACCAAGTGGTTCATTGATAAACTCTCTTGAATGGATCCACTCAAGAATGGCACTATCTTCTAAATTATTCGCCAGTTTTAGCTCGTCCTCCAAATCAACTGATCCTAATATTGAGACTTTTTGTAGAAGAGATTCTTCCCCATAATACTGGTTCCTGCACATAATTAACAACCGATGCAGGTTAAATTTGGCGGTGAATGACATTAGTGGAAGATCTTGATCGTCACATTCTTCGCCCAGCGCCTTGAAACGCTTCGCAGACTCGAAATAATTCCCAAGTTTGTAATGCGTATACGCTTTTTTGAATCTTTCCTGCAATGAGCCTTCAGCATTTTCCACTGAATTGAAACAATCTAAGAATTCAAATCGAGAGTACTTGCACATTGGACAGTTGCAGGAATATGTTTCACTATAAACAATTTGTGTCTCTTTTTGATGTTCATAAATAATATTGTTGACCGAATTTATAGCCAGAATATGAAGCACATTCTTAATTTTTACCTCATAATCTTCAACACTGTTATATGCCTCGCTATTATCAATTTTTAATTCTTGATCAATGACTTTGCAGCTATTTACTAGATCAAATAGCTCCGGATTGTCTGTATAGAGAGTGAATGCTCTGTTTCTTTGAATGTAAGATTTTGAAACTAAAAATGGATATTGCTCTGCAAATAAATGTCTTGGCAGGAAATTGATCTCTTTAAATCTTTTATTAAGATATTGGTCTATCTGATCCAGAAATGATTTCGATCTGTCAATTATTATTCTATTGACCACTTTATTACTATTGGAAATATCGTTTTGAAAGAGTTTAGGTAGTCCAATGTTTTGCAGATATTCGAACCCTTGCTTCCAATCACTAAAGTATCTAATCTTAACTGCTGGGAATGCATTGGAGATATCGGGATGAATTGTTGTATTTATATCCAGAGGAGACGCGAAATCATTATGATTGAGAGATATGAAATGTAATTCATCTATGCGGTTTAATGTTAAGTAGTCTAAAGTGGAAAAAATAATTAAGGCGTCCTTTTCACTATTTTTTTTATTGCGAAATGGCGCTTTATCACTTGATTTATGTGCGTGTGTTGTAAGAACAGCATTTGAAGTTTCCTCTAATTGTATTGAATTTTCAAATAGTGAATCAACCAATTCAATCTGGGAGAGCAGCAGCTTTTTGGCTCTATCCATTTTCGTAGCAGGTATATCGTAGTCAAAAAGTAGGGCCGTTTTAACAACCTTTTCATGATTTTTAAGAGCCTTCATTATTGACTGTTGTTGTTCCTCTCTATGTTTAAGCCATTCTTCGGCTAACTTAAGCGGGGCTAAAAGTTGAACTGCTTTTTCATCTGTCCACAATTTTAAAAGCTTAAGGCGGCGGTCAAATTCAAGACTATTAACAAGCTGCCTCCACACACAGGTGTCTATTAATATATAGATCATATTAAACTATTATTGGTTGACGGTTATCTCAATCTTTCAAGGTTTGTTAGGTATCTTCTGCAATTATGCTTAATAGAAATTTCTTTCCATTTGCTGTTCAAAGCCGACCCTGCCCCGATAATAATGCCAAGTCCACCAATTATTTGGTTGATGTATTCTGGAGATATGGCGGCAGGATTCTGAATAAGTATGTATGTTGAAAGAGGTATTGTAGCGACACCAAATCCTTGATTAAGTATTTCAGTAGTAAGTTCTGAATAGATTGAATTAAATCTTTCTACAAAGTCCGACGCAGTTACCGCCTTTTGAACGCTTTCCAGGGAGTTATTGAGCTCATGATTGAAAGCTCTAATTCTCTCCCTATTTTTTCTCCGAAAACCAACCAGTTTTTTTATTGAGATCGTAGAGATGTCTTTCGGTACGGTCAAACTAAGCACTCCTTGAGCAAATCCCTGCCGCCTTCGGGTTGTTGGCAAAATTGTTCTATTAAAATTTAGGAAGTCGTCAAAGTGATTATCATCCGTAATGATAGACTTACCTTCTTCAAATGATATTTGCTCAGCCAAGAAGGTCATAAATATGAACGCAATTTCCTCTGTTACCAATATGCCGCCATTCGTTTCTTTCCCAAATTCATTTTCCAGGCAATATTCTTTCCAGGTAGAGGTATATTTCCCTTCGTATATCTTGAATGTCCACTGTTTTCTATTTTGAAAGGTTCTAATCACGTTAGCTATATTAAAGATGTTGGTATATAAATAAGGATTGACTTTTATCCTATCAATAAATTCAATTGCTTTCACTGTAGCTTTATCACCCTGTAAGTATTTGGGTGAGTACGGGGTGATTAAATCAGTTTCGTCAATAACTCTTTTATATTCATCACTAAGTTGATTATAGCCTGCATCGGGAATAATAGGATTAAAGTTTTCAACGTATAGAAGCGCAAATTTCAACCAAGAATCGGATAATGGCTCAAAGGTTGGAAAGTAGACTAGATTTTCCATATGATTATTTTAGTGAACTTTTTTGATGAAATCCTGCAGTTTAAATATTAATATAATAAAATTTGACGTATAAGAAATTAATCCGTTCAGACAATAAAAAAGGCGTTTATCGTGACCGAAACAAAAAGAGTACGATTGTATGAGTAGGAATTTTAGAAGAAATAGGATTAAACTGCCCTCAAATTAAATAACTAACCTGAAATTTTCAAAATCATAATAATAGGCATATCTTATGTAAAAAGCGATACAGATACTTTAAAAAAACAAACTAATAATAGGTTAAATTACAAAAATGCCTTCTTGCTCAGATACCCTTTTTCACGGCTGTATACAGCATTCCTTCTTTTTATTTTGATTAGCTTTGTTTTACAGCTTCTAATTACAATCTCATACAGAAATCAAAAAAGTTTGATAAAGAGATTCAGAACCTGGAACGGGAGATCCGCCAGGGCAAAAGAGTAATTGTTGCCTTAGTCATCTTTATTGTGGCACTCAGACTTATCTATACTACCGCGGGTATGCAACACGAAAAGGCCACAGGAAAAAAACAGTTTCAGGTCATACCCTATGATGCAACATTGTATTCCCTCTACCTGATGTCAAAGCCTGATACAAACACTTTGGATAAGCAAAGTTCAGGCACACCACACCCTTAATATTATTCCTCTATGCGACAATTTAATTTCCTGTAAGCGTAACATTGAAGAAATGATACGAACGTACATTGCGGATAATTTTAAAAAATACTAAGCCCGGGCATCCTCGCTATTTCGCAGTTGGTACTAAGATAAATAGATGCTGATACATGCCCGGCACCAGTTTTCTCATGCAAAAAGCAGCGGTGGTTTTTTCGTCCTTTGAAATTACCGCTGTTGCTTTTTTACTCTATAGGGGTTAGCAACTATACCCAATGGTGTGTAATACCGGCGTTGTCCGGCCAGGTCTGAGGCACTACCATCACCTCCTGACAGGAACAGGTGCTTTGTTCTCGTCAATAGCCACTAAAGTAAAATTGCCCATGATCGCCTGCTCGCGGCTATCGGAATACATATCTTCCACATATATCTCTACATTAACTTTTAGGCTGGTATTGCCCACATGGATTACACGCCCGATCAGTTCAATGAAGGTGCCGCTGGGTATGGGTTTTTTAAAGTCAATGCGATCGCTGCTTACCGTGACCATCCGTTGTCTGCTGAAGCGTGTGGCAGTGATGAAAGCCACCTCATCCATCAGGCGCATAGCCGTTCCGCCAAAAAGCGTATCATAATGGTTGGTGGTATCGGGAAAAACCGTTTTAAAAATGCGGGTTTCCGAATTGTTGATCCTTTCTTCTATTGTCATGCTGGTTTCATTATAGTGCTAAAGTATTTTGTTTTCCTGATTGCGTAAATAAACCACCCCTGCCACCCTGTAAAATCTTAAAGGCTATCTTTGTCCATTTCGGATTTATAGACAGATTATAAGTATGAGCCGTTCCAAAAACTACCAGATTGACAAAGTTGTTTATCCCATTCAAAAATTCATTCAGAACGAAAAGGCAGGCGGACTGGTGCTGGGCATCAGCGTTCTTATTGCCCTAATTTTAGCCAACTCTCCGTTAGCGCATGGGTATCACCATTTTTTGGAACACAGCTTCGGCTTTCAATGGGACGGGAAAACCTACCTGGAATATAACCTGCACCACTGGATCAATGATGGACTGATGGCTGTTTTCTTCTTTGTGGTAGGACTTGAATTAAAAAGAGAAATAGTAGCCGGTGAATTATCGAGTCCCCGAAAAGCGTTGCTTCCCATTGCGGCTGCCATAGGCGGCATGCTGGTGCCGGCTCTTATTTACTTTGCTTTTAATCCTGCCGGAGAAGTGCAGCACGGATGGGGTATCCCGATGGCGACAGATATTGCTTTTGCCCTGGGCGTGTTGTACCTGCTGGGCAAAAGAGTTCCCCTGGCTTTAAAAGTATTCCTGACCGCTTTAGCCATTGTGGATGATCTGGGAGCTGTGCTGGTGATCGCCTTTTTTTATACCTCCGACATTTCGGTAGCGAACCTGCTGCTCGGAGTCGGCTTTCTGCTGATCATGTACATAGGTAATAAGGTAGGCATAAGGAGTATTGTTTTTTACGCCGTTTTCGGGATCGGCGGCGTCTGGACAGCGTTCCTGTTATCAGGCGTCCATGCCACCATTGCGGCAGTCCTGGCAGCTTTTACTATTCCTGCCAATGTGAGGCTAAGCGAGCACGATTATATCCTGAAGATCAGGAACTATCTTGCCCGGTTTAAGGAAGCGGACTCTAACAGCAAAATACCGACGCTTACCAATGAGCAGTTGCACATCCTGGATGAAGTGAAAAAGAGTACCGATAAAGCCATTCCGCCTTTACAAATACTGGAGCATGCTATGCACCCGATGGTAACCTTTATCATCATCCCCATCTTTGCCTTGGCCAACGCCGGCGTTTCCGTACTGGACATTGATGTAAAAGAGATCTTCAGCACCAATGTTGCAATCGGCGTCGCCCTGGGTCTTTTAATTGGTAAAACAGTTGGAATATTCTCCTTTACCTGGCTGTGTGTGAAGCTCCGCATCGCTCCCTTTCCAGAAGGCATGAACCTGAAAAATCTTCTGGGACTTGGACTGTTGGGTGCCATCGGATTTACCATGTCCTTATTTGTGACGCAACTGGCGTTCTCACACGAAGCGTATAAAGTGCAGGCTAAGATCGGGATCTTTGCCGCATCTATTATTGGCGGTATATTGGGATATATGATCCTGAAAAGCCAGGGTAAGAACGGTAGTCAAAACTGATATTTAAATCCTGATCATCTTCATTCTGCCCAGCTCATCGTATAACCCGCATTTTCAATGTCCAGCGCCGCTTGCGTGAGTATGAGCGGGTGAAAAGTGTCGATCATGACGGCAAGCTCCTTTGTTTCCTTTGCGCCGATTGATTTTTCCACAGCTCCCGGATGCGGGCCATGCGGTATACCTGCCGGGTGAAGCGTGAGCATTCCCCGCGTTACATTTTTACGGCTCATAAAATCGCCGTCCACGTAATAGAGTAGTTCATCGCTGTCTATATTGCTGTGGTTGTAAGGCGCCGGAACTGCCTGCGGGTGATAGTCGAAGAGCCGCGGTACAAAGGAACACACCACAAAATTCCTGGCTTCAAAAGTCTGGTGAACAGGTGGCGGCTGGTGCACCCTTCCTGTGATCGGTTCAAAATCGTGAATGGAAAAAGTAAAGGGATACGAGTAACCGTCCCATCTTACCACGTCAAAAGGATGCGTCCCGTAATGCAGGTGGTACAGGTAGCCCTGCTTTTTTACCTTGATCAGAAAATCTCCTTTTTCATCATGGGTAACAAGCTCCTTTGGCCCGTGGATATCTCGTTCCGAGTAAGGCGCGTGTTCGAGCAACTGCCCATAAGCACTAAGATAACGTTTGGGAAAACGCAGCGGGCTGAAGGATTCTACAACCAGCAAACGGTTATGGGTATCCGTGAACCTGAGCTGGTAGATCGTGCCTCTTGGAATGGAGATATAATCACCCTCATAAAACAGCAGGTCGCCGTACAGGGTATGGAGGGTGCCGCTACCTTCGTGCACAAAGATGAGTTCGTCGGCGTCCGCATTCTTGTAAAAATAATCCTGCATACTTTGCTCAGGGGCAGCAAGGGAAATATGACAATCGCTGTTAAATAAAATCACCTTGCGACTGAGTAGGTAATCTTCAGCAGCAGGAACTTTCGCTCCGTCAAAACTGCGGTGTTGTAATTTTTTTTCGTTTGCTGCCACCGGCCTGAGATCAACAATGGCACCGGTATGTACAATTTGTGTCGGTGGATAGAGGTGATAAAGCAGGGAATAGTCATTGGAAAAACCTTCCGTTGAAAACAGTTGCTCTGCATAGAGACTGCCGTCCGGTTTACGGAACTGGGTATGTCGTTTGCCGGGAATACTGCCCAGCCTGAGGTAGTGTGGCATCGTTATTATTTTTTAATGTTCCTGTATAATCCGGTTGCTTAAAATCCCCAGTCCTTCAATTTCCATTTCGATCAGATCACCGGGTGTAAGCCACTGTTCTTCATAATCCGTATCAGCCAGTTTTGCCGTGCCGTTCAGTTCCAAAAGGCAACCCGAACCGACCGTACCGCTGCCGATGATATCACCGGGATAAAGCGTGACCCCGTAAGAAGCCCGGGCGATGATTTCAGCAAATGTCCAGTCCATGTCTGAAAGAGTTCCCAGGCTTAAGTGTTTTCCATTGACCGAGCAGCGCATCTGTAGGTTCCAGGACTTACCGGTATGTCCCGGTTTAGCAGCAACTACAAAGGGTTCCAGTTCATCGGTCGTAACCAGCCAGGGACCCGTGGCGGTAGCAAAATCTTTTGCTTTGGCAGGACCGAGGTTCAGCAGCATTTCCTGGGCTTGCAGTTTTCTTGCGCTCAGGTCATTTAGGATCATCAGACCACCGATATAAGGGTCAGCCTCCTGCGCTTTTATATTGCGCCCCTCGCGGCAGATTACGACCGCTGCTTCCAGTTCATAATCGAGTTTTTCCAGGTGATCCGGCATGCACCGGATATCTCCCGGGCCGGTAATAGCCCGGTGGTTGCTGAAATAAAACACCGGGAAGCTGTCAAACTCCGGTATCATCGCAAGTCTCCGGCTGCGCCTGCCAGCTTCCACGTGCCGGCGGAAAGCATAGCCGTCCCTAAAACTTCCTGGGTAAGGCACAGGCGCCATCCATTGTACAGCGTCCGGTGATTTGCCTTGTACACCTGAGCGCAAAACTGCTTGCAGGAGGGAGAGATGATAATCCCAGTGTTCCAAAAAGCCGTTCATCGTGAGGGGAAGGCGTCTGTCCAATGTATTCACATCAAAGAGCTGTCCCTCTTCCAGGATAGCCAGTTGCTCCTGCCCGTTATTATTGTAGGTGATAAGTTTCATAGCAATCCAATTAAATAACGGTTAGCCTCTTCTGTACCAATCGTCACCCGCACTTTGCCAGGAGCTCTCATTACCTCCGCATCCCGCACCATGATTTCTTTACCGGCCATTGCCTGCACAAATGCGGCAGCACTCATATCATGCGGCTGTGTGATCAAAATAAAATTAGCTTCTGTTGGCGTATAGGAAATCTGTAATCGCTTGAACTGCTCGTAAAAAAACTGCTTCCCGGCTTTGTTCATCGCCTTTGTCTTCTCTAAAAAATCTCTGTCCTTAAGTGCAGCCATGGCAGCCACCATACTGAGTGCGTTGATCATAAAAGGTCTTTTGATCTTTTGCAGATACAGTGCAATGGGATGCATAGAGAAGGCGTAAGCTATCCGCATCCCTGCCAGCCCGTAGGCCTTGGAAAAACTATGTAGCCCGATCACGTTCTTATACTGCTGAATATAATCCAGCGCCCTCGGGTAATCTTTTGCTTCCACGTAATCATGGTAAACTTCATCATATACCACCACTACATGATCCGGTAACTTTTCCATCAGTTTGTCTATACGTTTCTGTGGGATAATCGTGCCAGTCGGGTTATTGGGGTTGCTGATAAAAATGAGCCGCGTCTGATCTGTGATCGCACCCAGTATACCCTCTACATCCAGGTCGTACATGGCTCCCTGTAACGGTACATCAATGACCCTTGCGCCGCCAAGCACAGCAAAGCTGTTGTAGGCCATAAAGGTGGGCGTGGAAATGATCACTTCATTTCCTGGTTGTACAAAGCCACGCACTATAATGTCCAGCAGTTCCATGCCGCCGTTACCGGTAATAAACTGGTCGGGGCTGAGCGCATTGTGAAAATGATTTGCCAATGTCTGGCAGAACAACCGGTCATGCTCAAAGCTGTACTCATGGATCCGGTGCAGGTTTTCCCGGATAGCTTCCAGCGCCATAGGAGACGCGCCCAGCATATTTTCATTGCTGGACATTTTGTAACAGATGGTCTTGTGTTCCTCTCTTGTGCTTCCACCCCTGTAGGGAAATGAGTTAAGGATATGCGGTTGGTAAATATTAATATGTTGCGTAGCTGTATTCATGGCGCAGCGTTTATAGGAGTGAGTGTAAGTAGTACCTGCCAGGCTTTTTTAATACGCCCTTCTTCCAGCAGTTCAGCGGCGTATTGCGCTATCCGTTTTTCAGGTTCGTTATTTTTCATGAACGTGCGAATGGCGTCGAGTCGTTCGTCCCGGAATGTTTCATCCACCTGCGGTACAGTTGCTACGCTGGCCAGTTTCGCAAGTTGGTTTTTGGTGAATAGCTCTCTTTCTGTAATAAATGCAGGTAACCTGTCCATCCCGATCCCCAGTTGCCGCGCCGGCTTGGGCAGCTCGAACAGCCCTACCGGCTCCAACCTTGTGTACCAATCACCGCCTAACCGCGCGATTGGTTTATAACAAAAGAGATTGAACCTGCCATCCCTGTCCAGCAGTTTGTCTGCGATGTGCAGGTGCACAATATCGCAGATCACAAGGCTGCCTGCGCCACCGGTGTCGCCAAGCGCGACAATATCTCTCACCCTGCATTCCATTTTAATGCGGCATTCTGCTACCAGGGAAGGTTTAACTTCTTTCGCAGCTTGTTTGGTAAACCCCGCCTTCTCAAACTCGGAAATATCCCTGTCATATTCGTTCGCGCAGAGATTCATCTGCCAGGCCTGCGCTTCTTCCACCAGGTGCACCACGCATTCGGGAACTACTTCCAGGTTATCCAGCGTATGCTTGGTTGAACAGTCCCTTACCCTGCGGGAAGGTGAAAAAACAACAACAGGTGGGGTAAGCGAAAACAGTCCGAAAAAACTAAATGGAGCAAGGTTGGGGACGCCGTCCTCACTAATGGTGCTGACAAGTCCGATAGGTCGGGGTGCAACGGCTGAGACCAGCAACTGGTGCAGTTGCTGTGAAGGCGTATTTTTTATATCAAATGTGGTGGATGTCATGTGTATGGATTTAGAGGTTACCCCTGAGCGCCTGTTCTTTTTCGATGGCTTCAAACAGTGCCTTGAAATTTCCCGCACCAAAGCTTCTTGCACCTTTGCGCTGGATGATCTCGAAAAACAGGGTTGGCCGGTCTTCCACCGGTTTAGTAAACAGTTGCAAAAGGTACCCTTCCTCGTCCCGGTCTACCAGGATGCCGAGCTCTTTTAGCGGTTGAATGTCCTCGTCAATAGCGCCGACCCTGTTTTGCAGTTCCTCGTAGTAACTATCCGGGGGTGGTGGCAGGAACTCCACGCCTCTTTGCTTTAATGCAGTGACAGTGCCGACAATATTTTTAGTGGCAACCGCGATATGCTGCACACCTTCCCCTTCATAGAACTGCAGGTATTCCTCTACCTGGGATTTCTTTTTTCCTTCGGCCGGTTCGTTGATCGGAAATTTAACATATCCGTTACCGTTACTCATGACTTTACTCATGAGGGCGGAGTATTCCGTATTGATCTGCTTGTCATCGAAGGACAGAATGTTGGTGAACCCCAATACCCGCTCGTACCATTCCACTACGGGTTGCATGCGGTTCCAGCCCACGTTGCCGACGCAGTGGTCTATATATTCCAGCCCTGTTGGTGGTGGGTTGTAATCACTTGTCCACGGGTTGAACCCCGGTAAAAAAATGCCGTTATACTGATTCCGTTCGATGAATAAATGCACGGTGTCTCCATAGGTATAGACACCGCTTAGTACGGCTCTGCCATGATCATCAGTAGCCACCGTGGGCGCCATATAAGACCGCGCGCCTCTGCCGGTTGCGATATTCCAGGCGAGGGTAGCATCATCCACCTGCAGGGCAATGATCTTTACACCATCGCCGTGCTTTTTGACATGTTCTACAACCGGATGGCGGCTGCTAAGGGCGGAGGTGAGCACGAGCCGGATCTTGCCCTGCTTCAGCACGTAGGAGGCCTGGTCTCTCAGTCCCGTTTCAGGTCCTGCATAAGCCAAAGATTGAAAGCCGAAAGCGGTTTTATAATAATGCGCCGCCTGTTTGGCGTTGCCGACATACAGTTCGATATGGTCTGTACCGGACAGGATGATTTCCTCCGGCACTACAGGAGTTGCCTCCATAGTGAAAGGGTTCATATAACAAGTAAAATGATAGTGAAGAAAAAAGATAAGTAAACCAAGCCCTCAGGGCAGATGTTTAGAGAGATGAATCTGTAGCGAGCGCCAGCATGAGAAAAATATAGCTTGCACGCTCGTCGCCAAATGATTTATGAGAATAGTCTGGACGCATGTCAGGTACAAAAATAGAATTTCTCTAATAATATAGAAATTTTTTGAAGAAATTTCATTTGCGGGGTATTTGCCGTACACTATTGCACACGCGAGTTCCACTCTTTACTTTTCTATATAGTCCTGATCATTACTTTTTGATACTGCCCCTTATCATTTAACTATAATGAGTGGCGGACCGCTAATAACTTTATAATGAGAAGCAATTGCGGCGCGCCAATTGTTAAAAGAAGAATCCTGGGACGGAACTCTGTTCTTAACGTACAGTTCAAAAACAAGTAGTGAGAAAGTTAGTGCGATCTGGGTGACTTCTTGAAGGTCCTTAGGTGAACGAAGGCCTATAATGTCTACACCTTCGCAGATGTTATTGCTAACTTTTCCAAGATATACATCTGTGCCATGAGTGGATCCACTCCATTTACGATAGTATAACTCATACATACCACTTCTGTTGAGATGTTTGGCAAGCTGCTCAATGGAAGAATGCTGGCTATCATATCTATACCATGGCGTTTTACGTACCTTGTTTTTTTTGAACTCTACATACGTAGAGAATATATCAGTATATCGTGGCTGTTGTAAAACAGCCCATTTCCTATTGATTTGGTCTCGAATATTCTTAGAATTGCCACTCCGGGTCTGGGCAACGTTCTTGGTTGTAGCGAATAAAGCCTTAAAGGCTTTGCCGGTATCTGTGCTGGGATCTAGTTTTTCTAAAACTTTTATTTGGTTTAATATATCGCAAAATAAGTAAGTGACGGCGCGCTTATGAGTGTCTTTTTCAAATAAATATTCTAAGTTCAGCAATACTTCAAAAGCTGCACGCAATAAAACTTTAGAGGGATCAGCAGTAGCTGCGCGTGTAAGGATTGAAATAGAGTCCAGCAGATCAACAAAATGCCTAAAAAGCATTGTAGGTGCAATATTTTCTTCTCCATTAGAGGCAGGGTGCATGTCAGATGCAAAAATATTAGTGCCGAGATTTACCGTTTCGTCAAGCAGGTCCGCAAATTGACTGACTGTCTGTCGAATGCTTGGTTCAATAGTTCTGTCAAGAACTTGAGGATGGGGACTAATCATTTGCATAAATTAACTTTAAAGATAACCTTGAATCACAGCCGTAGACGCAAGTCCTTGCGAACGTAGGTCCCTCTAATTACTCTATTGTTTAAAGGAATCCTGCTATAGATACGATCTTGGAATGTTTTTCTTGACAGCGATAATTCTTTGCTCCCTTTTATGTCGAATACCTATTCAGATTGAATTTCTACGCCAGTGAACTTGTTTTCCCGTTTTTGACATCAGTTCCTGCATTAAACCAAGGACCTGGTACCTGTAGAAAAGCACGGTTCATTTTGTCCCCTGAAGGAAAATTCAATGAAATGATATATTCACAAGCAGCCTTAAAATCGGCATAAAAATCTTCTGCTTTAAGGTTTATTCTGCTACCATGCTCCACAAGATGCCCCATTTCATTTTTTGAGGACAGTGTTACCTGAAGTTTAGGTGAAACCGCGTGCGCCAGCCCGCATCTAAAAGAGCTATATAGTTTGTGAGAAACTAAGTAAGTACCATACCTCTGTAGACTTGGAATTTTTAAAATTGCGTCTTTAAAATTTACCGCTGATCTATTTGGTTCGTTCCAATCAGAATGAGCTGAATCTAAGCACTTACCCAGAAATTCAATCCCAATTCCCATCATTACAAAAGAAATGTAGGGATGGGTGGGGATAAGCTGTCCGAGCTCGTCAACCAATACTGTTTTGATGAAATGTTTGGGATCCATATTCGCCATAGTTAAAGTGTTTAATTTTTTAGGAATATTTATTTTCAAAACAAAGCTATATTACTCCTGTGCAACCTTTTTGCACAGAAAATATTTTTTTTAAAGTTGAATATACTTGATGGAAAATGCGGGCATTTTGATCAGGTTTCCCTCTGCGGCTAGAACGAATGCAACAAAAATGTCCGCATTTCTGATGATATTCCGGCAAACGCTTTTTGATATAATTAAACAAAAAAAGGGTGCATAGACATGCGCCCCGTTTTAAATCCAATATCCTATGAAAAACTGTTGCAAAAATAATAGTTCCGGAGATTTCCGCCATCGTACAGCCTGCCTATATCCTGTCCTATGCGGTGCTACAGGGGGCACATAAAAAACAACGCCGCATTTTTGCGGCGCTGCTGCAATGTCTTTAGTTGGACGGTTTTTTAGGACAATTGCTTTTCCAGGGTAATGGATTTAGATCAAGGGTTTTTCAGGCTCATAGGATTATCGGGATCGGTTTTTCGGTTAGTTGTCTATTGGATTTGTTACGCAAAGAAACGACGCATCCGGCTAGCAAAAAATAGAAGCTGCTGTGATTGTTTTGTCATAAGCATTCGACAGGATCGGAAAACTACTATCTTTAGAGAAATCATTGATATGGCATCCAAAAAACAAAAACCCGTCGCCGCAGAGGACAAACCTTCTTTACTAGAAAAAATATCCGGCGTTGCTTCAGAACTGAAAACCGATATTGTTGCCGGCGCATCCGCAGTGAGTGAAACCATAGCTGAAAAATTTACAGAAGTAAAGGAAGCGATTAAGAAGAAGGTTTCCGGTAAAACAAGGCCCGCAAAAAAAGCTGTTAAAAAAGCAGCAAAGAAAGTTGTAAAAGCAGCGAGGAAAGCAAAGCCGGTCGCAAAAAAAGCGGCGAAGAAAATTTCAAAAGCGACCAGGAAAATAACAGCGCCTGTTAAAAAAGCAGCAGTCAAATCAGCAAAAAAATCGCCTGCCCGTAAACCGGCTGCGAAGAAGAAGGCACGAAGCAAATAAGATCATGTCAGAAACTTTAAAACGGTTTTAAAGCGATGCTACTATGGCCTATCATAGCTGCAGCATGGTTTAAACAATTACTTTTCGAAAAGTAAGATTTATTCTCGCTTTCATAGGAACAGTAGATTTTGCAATCCGGTGCTCCCAGCCTTTTTGCAATGCTCCTTTCATTAGCAGCAAAGAGCCATACTCAAGTTTTATAGCATACTGCTGTTTATGATCATTCTTACTGCGAAAATCAAAGCTTCTTTCCTGCCCGAGACTTACCGAAGCAATATCTGTTTTTATGCCCGGTGCAGTGTCTTTATCCGCATGCCAGGCCACCGAATCATTACCATCCCTGTAATAATTTAAGAGTACACCCTGAAAAGTGATGCCGGTAAAGTGCTCGATTCTTTTTTTCAAATCATACAGTTCCGGTAGCCATGGCAACGCTTCCCGCTTTCCTTCATCGCGTTGCCGCTTGTCGCCGTACCATGCAGATAACCGTGGAGTGACCACTTCCTTGTCATACATGATTACCGTGTGCTGCTGCCAGGGAACAGTCTGTAGTAGCAATTCAAGCAACTGATCCCCTTCCGCCCGATTTATAAAACCGGGGGTATATTGCAATAACGCTTCAGGTAAGATAAGCTGTGCTGTATCGTTGAATAATTTTTGTTGCATGCGCTTTATTTAAAGTCTCTTGATGGAAATAAGGTTCCCTGTGTCAGTTTTTTAGACCCATTGCCCCGTCCATCTGCTGGATGCATTGCACCGTCACTTTCATCCGCTCTGCATAAGGCAAGTACCTGCGGATCTTCATTCGCTGACGGGATCAGTTCCCGCAGTAAGGGTGAAAAGTTGAAACATTGCTGCACGATAACATGGATTACTTCACCTTCCTTTTGCAGCTTACCCGCTACCATGAGGAGCCTTGACTGCAGTATTTCTTTACGGTATTGATCAAAGAGCCCGCGGAACACTACCAGGTTGGCACTACCGGTTTCATCTTCGATGGTGATAAAACAAATACCGCTGGCAGTCCCTGGGCGTTGCCGAACAAGCACCAGTCCTGCTACTTTCACAAATGCACCGTCCGGCAAATGGCTCAGTTCCGCCGTGGAAACAATACGATTATTGCTCAGTTGCTTTCTCACAAACTGTACCGGGTGTGCTTTTAAAGAAAGAGAGAGGCTGCTGTAATCCTGCACCACATGTTCGGACGCAGTCATTTCAGGAAGTGCCACAGGTTGTTCAACTTTGCTTTCCGAAGGTTGCCCTTTGAATACACCTGTTGGATGATCGGCGAGCGAGCTGATCTCCCACAGGGCTTTTCGCCGGTCAAGACCAATGGAACGAAAAGCATCGGCGTCGGCCAGCTTTTCCAGTGCAGCAATGGAAATGCCCGCATCCAGTAATTCATTAATGGAGGTAAATGTTTTTTTCCTGGCGGTCACGAGTTTTGTCATATCTTCTTCTCTTAGCCCCTTCACCTGCCGGAACCCCAAACGCAAGGAGCAGTAGTCGCCATCTTTTTCTTCGAGCGTATTGTCCCATGCGGAATGATTAATATCTACAGGTCGCACGGTTACGTCGTGTTTCTGCGCATCTTTCACGATCTGTGCCGGCGCATAGAATCCCATCGGTTGACTGTTGAGTAGGCCGGCTGCAAATACATCGGGATAATGGCATTTCAGCCAACTGGATATATATACCAGCAGCGCAAAACTAACCGCATGGCTTTCCGGGAACCCGTAGGAGCCAAAGCCTTCCAGTTGCTTAAAAACTCTTTCTGCATATTCTAAAGTATAGCCGTTTTTCAACATACCACCGATCAGTTTATCATGGAATTGCTTTACCATGCCCTGCGCTTTGAAGGTTGCCATACTCCTGCGGAGCGCATCCGCTTCCGCTGGTGTAAATCCTGCTGCCACGATAGCGATTTCCATTGCCTGTTCCTGGAAGAGCGGCACTCCGAGTGTTCTTCCAAGTATTTCTTTTAGTGCATCAGATGGATATTCCACCTTCTCCTGTCCGTTACGACGACGGAGATAAGGATGCACCATGTCGCCCTGTATCGGCCCGGGTCTTACAATGGCAACTTCAATCACCAGGTCATAGAAACACCGGGGTTTCAACCGGGGCAGCATAGACATCTGTGCCCGGCTTTCGATCTGGAAGACACCAATCGTATCGGCACGACAGATCATGTCGTACACTTTCGGATCATCCTGTGGAACATTGGCCAGTGTCAGATCAAGGTTATAATGTTGCTTCGCGAGATCAAAGCATTTACGGATACAGGTAAGCATACCCAGCGCCAGCACATCAATTTTTAAAAGCCCGAGTGCATCTATATCGTCTTTGTTCCATTCGATGTTCGTGCGGTCTTTCATGCGGGCGTTCAGGATCGGGCATATATAGGACAGCTTATTCTGTGAGATTACAAACCCGCCGGTGTGCTGGCCCAACTGGCGTGGAAAGCCAATGTATTGCCGGGTCAGTTCCAGTACTTTTTTAAGGTGTGGATCATCGGGATTCAGCCCCGCTTCGCGGATGCGTTCTTCCTGAACACCTTCCCCGTGAGTGCCGCTGCACCCAGCGAGTAAGTCGATCATGTCTGCTGACAACCCCATTGCTTTGGCAATATCCCTTACCGCGCCTTTGTAATGCACCTGGGTGACGGTAGCCACAATACCCGCATGGTCGCGGCTATATTTTCCATAAATGTATTGCATGACTTCCTCCCTGCGCTCGTGCTCAAAGTCCACATCCACATCAGGCGGTTCGTCACGGGCATCCGACATGAATCGCGCAAACAGTAACTTGAATTTGGAAGGATCCACCGATGTAATGCCCAGGCAATAGCAGATCACGGAATTGGCTGCCGAGCCGCGCCCCTGGCAGAGAATTTTACTACTGTCGGAAAACTGAACAAAATCGTAGATGGTTAAAAAATAGGAAGCATAGTTTTTCCGCTTCATAAAATCCAGTTCGTATACAATGGACTTTCTGATTTTTTCAGGGATCGTTTCGCCAAATTTTTCTTTGGCACCCTGCCATACATGATGTGCCAATTGCTGATCGAGCGTACGCCCTTCAGTAGTGAGCTCCTGCGGATACTCGTATTTTAATTCATCGAGCGAGAAGGTACACGCGCTTGCAATTTCCTGCGTGCGGCTGACCGCATCCGGGTATTGCCGGAAGAGGCGTTGCATTTCCTTTTCCGGCTTTAAAAAACGTTCCGCATTTTGGTGGAGTAGATAACCCGCATTATAGATCGTTCGCTTTTCCCGGATGCAGGTCAGCATATCCTGCAGTTGCCTGCGATCCGTATCATGATAGTGCACATCGTTGGTAGCGAGTAATGGAATGTTATAATAGTCGGATAGTTCCGAGAGCCGGTAAAGCTTTTTAATATCATCGCCCTGGTATGAACGGGTTGCTGTTAAGTAGAGCTGCCCGTTTAAATTTTCCCGGTATTCCTGCAACGCCCGTTTAAAGGATTCTTCATACTCAAAGCGGGCATTTAGTTTAGCGGGAGGGATAACAGCAAACAGTAATCCTTCTTTATGCGCATACACATCTTTTTTATAAAGATCGCATTGACCTTTCTCCGTGCGTAGATTACCGGTTGTCAACAGGTGAGACAGGCGGGCATACCCATCCAGATCAGTGGGATAGGCAAGCAGGGAAGGCCCATCCATTAGATCGAGCTGGCAGGCAACGATAACACGAATGCCACTCGCTTTTGCCGCTACATGCGCCCGTACCACGCCGGCAAGCGTATTATGATCGGTAATGGCAATTTCGGTATAGCCGAGTGCGGCAGCCTGTACTACCAGTTCTTCCGGGTGGGAACCACCGCGTAAAAAGCTGAAATTAGATGTTACCTGTAATTCTGTGTACTGCATATTGCCTTCTTTCCTTCACGCAAAAAAACCGTGTAAATACCACTGGTGTGGTTTATCCCCGCTATAGTGCCCCAAGCGGAAAAGCCAGAATCGCTCACCTTTATCATCTTCCACCACGTAATAATCCCGGTGCTGCCCCTGGTCTATCCACCATTCCCGCTCGATGCGTTCCGGCCCGTCTGCTTTTTTGATGCTGTGTAACTGCCCTTTATGCCGGAAGTGCATGGGTGGGTAATCCGGGATTGGCGCTGCCACCTCCACCGGTTCCGGTACAGACAGCAGTCGTACCGGTCGCGGACGATCCTCCCGCCAGGCAGTTGTCGGCTGCTCGCTCAGCTCCTGTGCTTCCTTGATAGACCGCTCCGGCCAGAAATGTTCTGCCGGCAGGTAACGGTGTACAATACCTTTTCCTAGTTTGCCGGTGAGCTGATCCAATAGCTGGGCAAGCCTTGTATCATTTACGGTACTAGTATGCCAGAGCGCTTCCTGGGAAGACCGCGCCTTTTCTACAGTCGGTGCTTCCAGCACGAATAGCTCGATGCCGAGTGCCGGTTCAATCTGGTCTATTTTCAGTTCAAATAATTTGAACAGATGGGTAGCTTGCTGCGATGGCAAATGTGTACCGATCTCGAGCTGCTGTACTTCACCGTCAACGCGGTAAGCTTTGAATACTGCTTTGCGCAAGCCTTTACCTTCTTTTGTTAGGCGTTCACATAAGATATTGAGTAACTGCTGTAGGGCGATCTCAATACCGCTGCGGGTCAAAATAGGTTCCAGGCAGGGCAACCGTTCCTGGTAAGGTTCAACAGGCTGTAAGGGGGTTAACGGTTCTTCTTTCCAGCCGAATGCCTGATCCATCTGGTTCAGTAAACCTGCTCCGAAGCGGCGGCGCAGGATGGAACGACCCATATTGATAAAATGCCCGATGGTATATAAGCCCAGTTTTTGTAAACGCTCCACAATGGAATTTTCCAGTCGTAATGCTGCGGGCGGCAGTGAAAATAAAGCCACTCTTTCTTCACCTGATGGTGCAAGGACAACGGGCTGTTTACCATAACGGGCAAGTGCCCATGCCGTTCCAATTGTTCCTGCTATCGCGATACGGGTGGTATAACCAAATCCTTTCAGGCGATTTTGTATATCGGTAGCATATTTTTCTTCACCTCCCCACAAATGCGCACAGCCGCTCACGTCCAGCAGTAGTCCATCCGGCATATCAGTTGCCACTGTAGGTGTATACCGGATACACCAATGCCCTAAACCGGTAAGTAGGTGCAAGGGAAGTTGCGGCTCATCGTCCAATACCTGTATGTTGGCTACCAACGCTCTTGCATCGGCAACAGCCATACCTATACATATTCCCTGTTTTTGCGCCGCCGGGCATACGGCAGTAATACGCATTCGCCCATGATCCGGGGCTGCCACTACAAAAAGCTCATCTTTTAAGTGAGGCCGGCGGCGGAGCATCCCTTCCGCCAGTAGCTGCGGAAACCATATTGCCATCAAACGCTTCATGCTACCCGATTTTCCGCAGAATTGCTTGTGAAGGAATAACAGATGCAGCAGGCAGTTCCTGGAAACGCCCGTTCATCCATACCAGTTGCCAGGAGCCTGGCTTGCCGCCCCGGATTTTTTGAAGCTCCACATTCCAGCAGGGAAATCCTACACCCGGCATCTCATCCGCGTGATAGCCCGCCTGAGAAGTAATTTGCCAGCGGCTGACGCAAGCTGTGGGATGCAGTTTGCGCGGTTGCTGTCTTACAACAAAACCAGTGACACCGCTTTTTTCTACCGCCAGTTGCAGGCGGCGGGAAACAGTGAAATCCAGATCAGGCAGTTCGCTGACCACACCTGCGAGTCCCTCTACCTGTAGGGCAGCTTCCATTGCCCAGCAGATGTCTTTTTCTTTTTTGAGATGGATGAATAGGACTCGGTCTGGCTCAATACCAAAGTACTTTAGTCCGGCTGGAAATACGATGCGTTCGGAGGTTATCCAAACGCAAGACCCACCGTTTTGCATCAGGCTACCCAATATGCCACTAATAAAGCCTGAGGTAGCAGCAGTCGCCGCAGGTGAAGCGCTGATGCATTCATGCACGGCACCCGTGGGAAATATCTTATTTGGAAAAGCCCCCAGCACAGGACCTAATGCCACTTTTCCTTCAAGTGAACCCACTACCGGTCGCTGTCCCTGCATACGCAGAATATCCTGCTGCAGGCGGGTAATGATATCTGACTGCCCCATATTCACAACGCAAGAATACTAAATATTTTAGTATTAAATTGCTAATTTTGTTTGCCACTGGCAATCAGCCGGTTACCCAATGATAGAATTTTTAAATTTGCAGTTATGAGTATTACTATTGAAGCATTGGAAGAATTCTTTAGCAACCATACTATTCCAAAAGAAATGGACATCCAAAACAACACCATCAGATTGTAATGACATTAACTCAGACCATAAAGGAATTGACAATAATTCCGGGCATTGGCAAATCTATTGCGACAGATTTGTACAATATTGGGATCAGGCACGTTGACGATTTGAAAGGAAAAAGCCCGGAACGGCTTTATGACAGTTCAAACCACTTTGCAGGGTGTGCCCAGGACAAGTGTTTGCTGTATGTTTTCCGGTGCGCTGTTTATTATGCAGAAACACCGGCAGACAAACGTGACACTGAAAAATTGAAATGGTGGAATTGGAAAGAGACCGGGAAAACAAATACTAACCCGCAACGCAAAAAATAAATCAATGGAACTGTCATGCAAATTAACAACGCCTGAATTCAGAGAACGGAAGGCAACCGTAATCGCGAGTCTGAAGCAACATATCCTTGAGAAGAGAGCGCTTGAAAATGGCTTTGCGTTTAAGTTTCCGGGAACAGATGATGTATTAGATGAATTAATAGCGTTCGTTAAAACGGAAAGAGAGTGTTGTGTTTTTTTTACGTTCACCATTTCAGTTAGCGGCGACAAAAGCGAAACCTGGTTAGAACTAACGGGCGCAGACGGAGTAAAGGAGTTTATAACATCTGAGCTTGGATTTTAGTAGCAATAACACTTTGTAATATTCACTGGTGTTGTATGGTTGGAAGAAAAAAACGATTTGCTTTATAAAGCACTAGTTACGCCAGGCTCGTTCGGAGGAAGACTGAAATAAAATTTGCAGGCTCTGATGTTGCTGTACCTTATGTATTAATTCAACTGACTTAAGATTAAATCATAATGACGCATGAATTTATACAACGACAAAATACTCCAACTGCAAAAGGATATCTATTCAAAACAGTACCTGCTGGAGCAAATGATCCGTTCCAAAAAATTTATGGACGAGCATTTTGCTGAAAAGATTCAGTTGGGTGAAATATCGAAATCGGCTAACCTCTCCAAATTCCATTTCGTGAGGCTGTTTAAAAAACACTACGGTGTAACACCCAATCAATACCTGATAGAAAAAAGAGTGCTGGAAGCAAAAAAGCTGCTGGCATCGGGAAAATCTGTTTTTGAGTCATGCGCAGACGTAGGATTTGAAAGCGCGAGCACTTTTTCCGGGCTGTTTAAAAAAATCACGGGTGTAGCACCCGCAGATTATTACAGCAAAAAAGCAACTTTGAAGAAGTAAATAGTATTAAACCGCCCTTTTTTTGCAAAAACAAAATATATGGGCAACAAGATCACTACTTTCCTCATGTTTGAAGGAAATGCAGAAGAAGCTATGAATTTTTACGTCTCTCTGTTTAACGATTCCAGGATAGTCAGCATCAACCGCTATGCAAGCGGCGAGCCTGGCAATGAAGGCTCTGTTAAACATGCTGTTTTTTCACTCTCCGGGCAGCAATATATGGCTATAGACAGCGCTGTGAAACATGGATTTACATTTACACCCTCCATGTCTTTATTTGTGGATTGCGATTCGGACCAGGAGATTGATACGCTTTTTGAAAAGCTGACGGGCGGCGGGAATGTCTTAATGCCATTGAATGCGTACCCGGGACTTAAAAAATTTGGTTGGCTCAGCGACAGGTTTGGTCTGTCCTGGCAGCTTAACTTAAAGTAAATATTTCTATCTTGTCCTTCATATATGACAATCAGAGTGACCAGCATCATGGTTGATGACCAGGACAAAGCATTTGAGTTCTATACCAAAATCCTGGGCTTTGTAAAAAAAAGAGAAATTCCTCTTGAAGAGGGTCGTTGGCTAACCGTTGTGTCAAATGAAGATAAAGATGGCGTGGAATTGTTACTCGCGCCCTTAGGATTTGAGCCTTCCATACTATACCAGAAAGCGTTATTTGAAGCAGGAATACCTGCCATCACTTTTAATGTGGAAGATATAGATAAGGAATATGCGAGGCTGACTCAATTGGGTGTTGCCTTTAGCATGGAGCCGACCCAAATGGGAATTTCAAAGCTTGCTGTGTTCAGCGATACCTGCGGAAACAAGGTCCAACTGGTTCAGGTATTGTAAGTCAGCCCGTTTATTTTACTTTCCGCTAAATTGGTACATTAGTGCTTTAGTTTTGCATTCGTGGAATACCGTGAATATAAACCTGATCATTGCCTGGCCCGGTACATAGAATGTTATTGGTCTGCTTACTCCGAAAAGCCTCCTTTTCAGGACAGGGAGCGGCTTATCCCGGACGGGACCATTGAACTGATGTTCAATTTCGGTGATAACTATGCGCAGGTAACAAACGACACAAAATCGGAAATAAAAGGGTCGCATATTATTGGTCTTCGCAAAAAGGCTTTGATCATCTCCCAGACTGCCAGGCAGGATTTTTTCAGCATCCGGTTCCGGCTGGGCGGTACCTATCCGTTCTTTAAAATACCGGTTTACCTGTTTACCGATGGCTTTTTTTCTTTAAAAGAGCTGTTGGGTAAAAAGGTAGAAGAACTGGAAAGCCGGCTTTATGATGAGAAAGATAATCATGCCCGTGTGGAGATTGCAAACCGTTATTGGCTGGAAAGATTACAAACTGATGAAGACTACCGGTTTGTTGAATCTGCTATGCCTGCGCTACTTCAGACGCCAAACATAAAAGCGGTTGCCACTGATTTCAATTGCGGCTATAAGATGATGGAGCGGAAGTTCAGCCGTGTGCTGGGCCTGTCACCGGCAGAGCTGCTGAAGGTCAGTCGTTTCAACAAGGCTATCCTGCAAATGTATTCCTGCAGGTTTGCTTCCCTTACAGACGTCGCTCACGCGGTCGGCTACTATGATCAGTCGCATTTTATAAGAGATTTCAAACAGCTTACCGGTCTGTCCCCGAAAGATTTTTTGAAATCGCAATTTACCATTGTGCAGGTAATACAACCCGCGCTGGCGCAGCGGATGTCTAATTTGTACAATTTATGAGCTGCCGCAGGGTATATTTTTGCTGAAAAAAAATTATGGAAGTAAAAGTAATCAGGCTGATCCCTTATCTGAATTTTGAAGGGAATTGCGAAGAAGCATTGAACTACTACAAAGACATCCTGAACGGCAGGGTAGAAATCCAATCCCGGTACGATAATCCCGCCATGAATGCACCGGAGCATTACAAGGATAAAGTGTTGCATGGCAGGCTGTATTTTGGAGACCTGGCGATCTATGCCAGCGATGTTTTCCCGGGCGGAAAAGCACACAAAAACAGCGGCGATGTAGCATTGTCGCTGGATGTACCGGATGCAGAGACGGGTAAAAAAATATTTAACCTCCTGGCTCAGGGAGGCAAAGTAGGTATACCCTTTGAAAAACAATTCTGGGGCGACTGGCATGGCAACCTTACGGATAAGTACGGTATCCGCTGGATGCTGAATTGTTAGAAATATTTATCTTGGGTTAAACATGACGCGCACTATAAAGTTAAAGACGTTTTTGCCTTACCCGCAGGAGACAGTCTGGCAGGCTTTGACCGACCCGGTATTACTGGGCACCTGGTTTATGGAAAATAATATAGAACCGACGCCGGGTCACTATTTTACCTTCAGGATGAAACCGCAAAAGGGTTGGGACGGGATTACGCATTGTGAAATCATTAGCGTTGAACCGCAAAAACACATTGCTTACACTTATCGTGGCGAAGCTACAGGCGAAAAGGCTTTGGCCTGCGCAGGCATCCATTCCGATAAGGCAGACAAATTGACGAAAGGGATTTTCACTAAGCTGGACACGGTGTTAATTTTTGCACTGGAACCCACTTGCGGCGGAACAATACTTCATTTGGAACATTCAGGCTACAAGGGAATAAAACTGGTAATCGTAAGCCTTATCATGCAGATGGGTTGGAAAAAGCAATTGGAAAAGAAGTTGCCAAAAGTATTGGAACGAATGATAAATGAAGGTATCCATTAGTTTCGTTTATCAATTATAAAAAGGCACATATCATAACTACCACCCACTTTTAAATTAAAACTGTAAATTTTTCCTGTAATGTCATCGGGAGAAAGCCAATACGCTAACGCCTGGGGGTTTGCAAAAGCATTGTAAACATGCGCTGTTGTCGCCTGAATAATTTTCGTATTTTTTGAAATTCTTTTCATAATGCTTCGGCTATTCGTTTTACGGAGTCCAATGCAGATACCCAACCTGCGGAAGCATCGTCAAACGTAGCTTTGTCTAACGGATGAGTTAGTTCTTCTTTGCCCATCAGCAGTGTAACTCCGTCTTTTTCCAAAAATTCATAAGTAAGCACTGCCATAATGGTCTCAGTGTTGGGTTCAAAAAGACTATGCCTGATGAGCCGTTCTGGTTGAAAGTCAAGCAAAGTCCCATTTGTCAGAATATTACCGTCTGCTTTCTTAAAACCAAATGAATGACCGATTTTCCAATCCGTATCATAATACCCGCCCATTTGTTTGGTTATCTCGGGATCGGTAAACACGCTCCAAACTTTGTTTAACGGTGCGTTTATTTCAATGGCCGTTTCTATGATTTTATTTTCCATTTATATTTATTGTCCGTGATTGCTTAGTTCTTTTGAAAACTTGTCGGCAATTAAATTCAGTTTGATGTTATATTCCAGATAAGCTTTTAGTCCGTCCAATACCGTTGTAAACCCACCTGTATTGTCATTTATAGCCCGGATTAAATCATCGCCTGTTTGATGAAATCCATAATTTTTGATAACCACATAAGTGGTATCATCGGTTAATGCGGTAAACTCAAAATCAACCGTTGTAACAGGTGTGTTATCCCATTCAATCGAAATTTTCTTATCCGGTATGATTTCTTTTACCAGCACATCACTTGAAACATTGTACATTTCCCATTCCCATTTTACGGTTTTGCCAACTTCCAGGTTTCCGCTTGATTTTGTAAACCAAAAATTGGTCGTGATTGCCGGGTCAATGAATGCCTGGAAAACTTGTGAAACAGGTTTTCTTATCATCATCTGACATTCTACCCTTGGTATTTCTTTATTTTCCATTGTTTTATTGTTTTGCCTAAATCTTAAACAGGTAAAGTTATTAATATTTGCTTCCGCATAAATCAAAATTGCCAATTCATAAACAATCCTGCAGGGGACGGCACTACTTTCACATTCGTGAAAACGAAGCGCTTGGATTTGATCATCTTCAAGCGTATTCATATGCATCGCCTGAACAAGCAAACGCTGACACTTACCTTCATCTACCTGCTTATAACAGCCTTTATGATCCGGGGCATCGTCTGGCTGTTGCCAAAATATACTACTGCGCTTGCCAGTCTCATCAGTTGGGGTACGGTCGCATTGCCGAAAACTACGATCAAAATCTTCCTTCTCTCTTTGGCTGGCGGAGCAGGACAAACGCTATAACAAGCACGCCCCTACGTTTTTTGCAAAGCCACCCCGTGCGTATGACGTTCGCTTTGTGATGTTCGGAGAACGTTCTGTGTAATTTGCTTTTTATAAAATATTGATACCGACTCTTGAATGGCATTGCATCAGTTGTTGCGACGCTACTTTTTACTGCATCATTTCATAGCTGCTTTTTTTCTTTCGCCGCCCACCAGTCCTTTCGCCTCGTTTCTCCCTCTGGTCGCGAAGATCTTACACATGCCTGGGTAAAAGCAAGGTCTGCACAAAAGAAGGATCGCTGTCGCTTCTTTTGTTTGCCACGGGTTTTTGAAAAAAATTACCGCTCCTGCCGTCGCTTTTTGCTTTCGCGGCATAACCGCTGCGCTTTTATTCCACGGTCAAAAAATTTTATTTCAAAAAACCTTGCTTTTCCCCAGCCCTGTGATAAGAAGGGTTTGCTACGAGTAAGGAACGAAGCCGCAGGCGTAGTTTCTTAATCATTTTTTTCACTTTTTAAATTATCAATTATGGAAATCGTAGGAAGATTAACAACAGATGCAAAGGTTAATGAAACCAAAAACGGTATCAGGGTCGTGAACTTTTCCCTTGCCGTCAATGACCGCTTTAAAACAGGCAGCGGCGAGATCAAAGAGCAGGTTACTTTTTTTAACTGCTCTTACTGGATGTCATCCGGTATTGCCGAACACCTTTTGAAAGGCAGTCTGGTAGAAGTATCCGGAAGGGTAAGCGCCAATGCATGGTTAAATGCAGAAGGCGAGCCGAAAGCCAGCCTGAATTTTCATGTAGACCGTATCAAACTGCATGGCAAAGCAAATGGCACCAGCGCAGACCAGGCCAATACCGAGCCCGCCACAGATGAAAACCCATTTTAAACCAGACTCCTTTCCGCTCCGGGAGCCTAAATAAAGGAGCGGTTTTTTATGCAATACTTTAACGGATGTAATACGATAGATGAAGTAAAGAAGCTGTATAAAAGACTGGCAATGGAAAACCACCCCGACCGGGGAGGTAATACTGCTACCATGCAGGCCATTAATACAGAGTATGCATTTGCCTGTGCAAAACTGGCAAAGGGAGCTGGTTTGTCAGATGATGAAGCAGACGCCGAAATAAGACTGTCTGAGGAATACCGGCAGGTGATTGAAAAGATCATTACCCTGCCCGGCATCGTGATTGAAATAGTGGGCAACTGGATATGGGTTACCGGCAATACCCGGCCGGTAAAGGATAGGCTCAAAGACGCCGGTTTTTATTTCGCCTCAAAAAAAGCAGCATGGTATTACCGCAATGAAGCTTTTAAAACAAGAGGCAAGGGCGCACCACTGGAAGAAATACGCGCCAAATACGGCAGCGAGAAGATCAACAGTAAGCAAAAGGACAAGGTATTGGAAGATTGACCCTTAATGCGGGAGCAGCGCCGCATAACAAGGGCTGCACACTTTTATGAAACAATTAAATGAACAAGCCACCCGCATATTTTGCCGCCTGCTAAAAAAGCTGGAAGGCGAGCAGCTTATCAAACTCTATTCAGAAGGTTTTATGCCGCTTAGCATGGAACGGCTGGAAGAAAATATCCTGACACCGGAAGGCGTAGGCACTACGTACAGCCTTTGCCATTATTACAAGCTAAACGGCGATGTAATGCGCGACCCTGAAATGGTTTTTATTGTGGTGGATAACCGTAAGGATGAAAAGGACATGGAATCCGTCCATATTTACCCGCAACTGTACCAGGTGGATAGTTTGGGGCTGTATGAAGAAAGTACCCGGATTGAGAACGGGCAGATAAAGTCTTTCCATAAAACATGGCTGTTTGCCCATTGCGTCTTTGCCAATAAATGGCTTTGCAACATACAGATGCAGGGTTTTATTCAATAATCATTTGCCGGGCATGAACCCATGCCCGGCTATTTTAAGCGCTTCAATTTTTTATTATGCAAACCTTAGACAAGCTTAACAATGTCGAGCGGGCAAAGTTGCTCTTTGATTTATTGCCCGCAGATATTCCCGCATTCATTGACTTTACAAAATCACTTGCCGAACAGGTAACAGAAAACCCCGACGCCCTCCGGGAGAAATGGCAAACACCCCTGTTAAATGTAGAAATGTGGGTAAGGTTGGCGCAGGCCGTGTATGAAGCAATCAAAAAATACGGGAGCAAATTATCCAAATCAGGAAGGTTGTTTTCTGACCAGTTATTTGATGGTTACCTGGCTTTGTTTTCCGTGCATTGCCTACAACAGTTTGTGCAACATGCTGAGCTGAAAGAATCCCGGTTTAAAACAGCCGTAGAACTATTTTTTTAATCCTTTAAAATGCTTTAGATATGAAACACGATTTTGAAAAACGCAGAAAAAACCGCATTGATTACGCCAAAGAGCAGGCAGAAAAAAATGATGCCAAGGGAGACGCGTTGTATAATCAGGCAAAACAAATGGCAGATGCCATCCCTTTCGGTCAACCCATTTTAGTAGGCCACCATTCCGAAAAACGAGATCGCAACTACCGGAGTAAAATACACAACACTTTCGGGAAGGCTTTTGAAGCAATGGACAAGGCAAAGCACTATGAACAAAAAGCGGAAACCATAGCAGCTAACGACGCCATTTTTTCCGATGATCCGCAGGCTCTGCAAAAGTTAAGGAAAAAACTGGCAGACTTGCAAGCCAACCACGAATTTATGAAGGCAGCCAATAAATGTATCCGGAAAAAAGACAGGGAAGGTTTTTTAAAGCTGCCCCATGCAACCCCTGCATTATGGGAGGAAATAAACAAGCCCGACGTGATGGGTGACCGAGGTTTTCCGCATTATCACGTGCAAAACAATAACGCCAGTATCGCCCGTATTAAAAACCGCATTGCCTTACTGGAAAAGGTAACGGCAAAGCCTACTGCCGAGGAACTAATAAACGGCGTCCGGTTGCTTCAGAATGTGGAAGCCAACAGGGTACAGCTTTTCTTTCCCGGGATTCCGGCAGAAGAGCTTCGCAAAAAGCTAAAGCAAAACGGCTTTCGCTGGTGCAGGTCGGAAGGGGCATGGCAGCGGCACTTAACGCCGCTTGCGGTGAGTATTGCTAAAGACCTGCTGTAATTTTTATAATCAATCATACCGGGTGCGGGCGGTATATCCCGCACATCTTATATTATGAACAGGCTACAAACAGAATTTAAACCATCGGACAACACTAAGGATTGTATTTCCCTGTATGTGAACGAGCAGAAAACAAATATTTATTATTTCACCCGTCCCATGATCTTTTGCGATGAAAAGCAACAGCAAAGGGACGCTATGAAGGCGCTGCGTTTTATAGTGGAAGGAAAAGTATTTCCGCCGGGTGATAACTGGATAGGGTTTGACCTCTGCGCTTCCTGCCTGTTTACCATCCGGGAACTGGCAGAGTTGGAGAAGCCGGGCCCGTGGTGCAACGCCATACTAACGGTACAAACACCCTATTTTATCCCGCACGAACAACATGCAAAGATTATCAGCCAATGGACGGGTAAAACGGAGCAAACGCAATTCACTAAAAGGATTATCCGGGATGATATCAGTAACGCCGTAGGTATCCATATAGATAATTACGGGTACACCCTTTATTTCATTTAAACAGGTTTATCATGACAGTGCAGGAAATCAAAAAAGCAGTAGACGAAGGCAAAACAGTGTGTTGGGCAACGCCCGCCTACCGTGTAATAAAGGATAGCATAGGGCAATACCTCATTGTCTGTTTGCTCAATAACAACTGCATTGGGTTAACATGGAGGGATGGCGTAACACTTAATGGCGAACAGCAGGAATTTTTCACTATTTAAAAACAAGCAACATGAAAAAGACATTCATAGAACAGTTAAACGACATTATCCGGGTCGCACAAGAGGCCATTACCGAACAAATGGCAAAACAGAAAAGCGTTATACTTTTTTCCGCAACCGGCGACGAGGACGAAGAGTGGACGGCAGACATTTATTCCGATATACCGGACTTCCCGTTTTACGATAGATACGGGTTAGTTAATTATGCCGCGGTAAAGGAAATTCACCTGAACGATCAGGACGTTAAAATTACCGGCATTCTCAAAGGAGATTCGTATCCGGAGGAGGTAACAGTAGTGCTCGAAGAACTGGATGCTTATAGCAGCGCAGCCCTGGCTGATTTTATGCTACCGCAACCGCCGGAAAATCCGGAAGACGAAAACCATTAATTATTATCAACACTCACATTCAATCAATAATATGAAAACGAAATTTCATTTCACCATTCAAAATCTTTTATACAATGCAGAGTATCTGAAAGGCCCAATCGCACAGGTATTGTTTGCTAAACGATTCATTGAATACGAGGGCGCATTTATATGGAACCGCCTTGCCCGCGTAGTATTTGAAAACGAAGCTACGCACAAAGCCCTACCGGGTGCTGTGCCGCTGGAAGAAACGCTCCTGTTGGGGACAGAAGGATTTGATTACAGTACGCTTCATCTCTGCATCCGGGGAAAAAGTACTTGCTGCAGGGTGGCTACGGGCTATTTTCCGAAACGGGTAGCGATCATGCATGATGATTACAAGCAGGCCATCTTGTTACATAAACTCACCGACAATCAAATTCATAAGGTCTTTACTTATGTGTGGGATCATCCCGAAACCATTCAACCATCTGATAAACCCTTTCCACACGATTATTAAAGCACATTGAATATATAAATGACGAAGGCTGCAAATAGGATGCACGCTGATGAAAAGAAGGCTCAGGCGCCTTCTTTTTTCAATCACGAAAAAAGAAGCAAAAACGCTTTATGCCGGAAGGTAACCGGAGGTTGTCTTAGTATTTGTTTTTAAAGTTTTGCATCCATTAGTCCAAAAGTTCGGCTGTTGCTGGCTGTACCGGACAAGGAACTACAGCACAAACACAAAGCTATGCACAGCAGCCATCATTTATTCCGTTCCTCCTTGTCCCGGTAGCTGCAACAGCCGGAAAATACTTCCATAATTTTTTTAAACTTTTAAATCATGAAATTATGGAAAGCAAAAATGAATCAGCAGCATGGAACATGGTATCCGAAGTGGAACTGATCTACAAGTCAAAGGTGAAAGCTGCTGACCGGCCGTTTATCAAATGCTCGGCAGACATTGAAAAAGTGTTGCGGCATTTCTACGATGAAAATACCATCGAATTGCAGGAACAGTTTAATGTACTATACCTCAACAGGGGTCACCGGGTATTGGGTATCTATAAGGTATGCACCGGAGGCCTTACCGGTACCGTTGCTGATCCAAGACTGATCATGGCAATGGCGTTAAGGCTTGCTTCCTGCTACATGATCTTGTCTCACTGCCATCCGTCAGGAAATCTAACACCAAGCAATGCTGATATCATGCTAACACAAAAGATCAAACAGGCGGCATCGCTTTTTGATATAAAAGTGCTGGATCATGTAATTCTTACCAGTACAGAATATTTGTCATTTACAGACGAAGGGTTGTTGTAACACAACCCTTTTTTATGCAAAAAGGGAGAAGAAAACCGGTAAAACAACTGTCTGTTTTAGACAAAAAAGCTTTCCATTTTAACTTTAATCAGCATCATTTTTGCTATGAATACAAGTATGAATTTTTGGGAATTTAAAGAAGATCATTCGCGTGGATATTATCTGCCCACGTCCAACAAAGCTGCCCGCGATCACGGCGGACAGCTTGTCACCGGCTTGTTCTTTTTAATAGCAAGCCTGTTCAAACTGGCGTGGAGCATAGTAGCCGGTATTTTTTCTTTGCTGTTCATGTTTGTGCGGTGGCTATGGAATTGGAAGAAGCGTTGACGGTATTCCAACCGCTACAGCCCGGGCACAACTTTTCTTTTGTCAAACGCCCCAAAGAAAAGTTGGCAAAAGAAAAACGCTTTATGCCCAAGGTAACCTTCGGTTGATTATTTTTCTTTGGCAGGCGGTTGTAACGAGTGCAGTTTATCGTTCATGTTGGACAGCCCGGCTTTGGAGAGCAATTCTGTACTAATCTGCTGTAGCGCTTCCTGGCTTCCTTCACCTGCTGCGCGTAACAATCCCTCCAGCGGTTCTCCTGATTTCGTCTGCAATCCTTTCTCGATTACTTTTGCCAACAGCAATACATTTTTCCTGGGAACACGCAGGTCCAGCTTTACCACATCGTTCATACCCGGTGCGCTGAGTAAAGTTTCATAAAGCAATGCCAGCTCCTTTTCATTCAACATCGTTCAGATTTTAGATATCACAATCATTTTCACGGTGGCAAAAATAGATCGGTGTTTTGTCCTGTTATAATTTTGCCGTGCCGTTATACGACACGGCGGCTTTTATAAAAAAAGCCTGGAGACCGTTCCTCACAAAAGATTGATGCCATTTATAATTTGTATTATTTTTCAGGCATTTCACGCACCTAACAGTGACACATGGCATCTTCACGACAAACCCGGCAGACGCTTATAGGAGGCTGCCGCCTGATAATTATCTTTTTATTGCTGTACGGACGACCCGCACTGGCGCAAAGCCAGCTACCTATAATTAAAGCAACCTCTAAAACAGTTGATATCCGTGACGGCAGTCACTTTAAAAAAGGCTACTGGGCGATCATGCCTGAACGCAAGCCGGATCTGTATTTTGTGGAGCTTCCCCAGAAGCCTGGGACAGTAACATTTATTACCGATCAGGATTCGATTGCCTTTGACGTGACCTACGGGCACGACTATGATTTTATTATTTTGCTGGATGGTACCGACAGTTGTTACACCCGTATTACAACCCGCTACCGCGATCTCAACGCCGCTACCCGGGTAGACATCCGCCCCGGTCCCGATACCATCCCGTTCACCCTGGGTGATAATCATAAAGTATATGTGAAGGCCACCCTCAACGGGACGGCTGTCAGGGATATACAGTTGGACCTGGGGGCAGGGGGAACCCTCATCAATAAGACTTCCGTTCCGAAAGTGAAGATCGATTTTGACCAGACGACGACCCTCACCAATTCTGATGGGGTGAACCAGGTGCCAAACGCCACTAAAAATGTATTGCAGATAGGCAACCTGATCTGGGACAGTCTCCCCATCGCCGTCGCTGGTAACATGAAAGAACATGAAGACATAATCATCAGCAATTCGCTGTTCCGGGACCAGATACTGGAAATCAACTATGATAAAAGGATCGTGGTGGTGCATGACAGCCTGCCGCCGGTAACCGGGTACTCCCGTCAGGAGATGATCCTGGATGGCGGCACGATCCCGTATGGCAGGGTGAGTTTGACTGCCAATGAGAAGGAACTGACGGGTTGGGTAATGTTTGATACGGGGGCAAGGACTTCTATTGTGAACAGTTCGGATGTTCCTTTTTTTTACCGGGTATGGACGGAACTGTCAGGGATGCTGGGGTTGGAGGCCGCCGTAGCGCCGCGGTTGCGCATTGGCGATTATGAGTTGAGCGGTTTTGAGTATAAGATAAGGGACATGGGCGCGGGTGGCAAAGAGCTGAAAATGCTCCTCGGCAGTGACCTGCTCAAACGGTTCAACCTCATCCTCGACAATCAAAACGGGTACCTATACATGCAACCCAATTCACTTACAACTGCCGCTTACGGAAAACGGGGTGAATACTATGTGGTAAGGGCTGTTGTCGCCGCGCTTATATTGGTAACATTGATATTGATAATTAAGAAAGCAAGAAAAAAAAGACTTTATGCCTGACATATAGTTTCAATAACGAAGTGAGTGGATCCGCATCTGGAATTGCTTGTAAAACTGCCTTTGCAAATCATTTTCACACTTTCAAACAGGTTATCTGTTACGATCTATTTTGCTTTTTAAATGCATGACGCCAATGCCCATTTATGTTCTCGCGGTCACTTTCCAAAGATCGGCAGCACTGTCATATCTGAGACGCCAGGACTTTTCGGAAATGCGGGTACCGCGCGCCGTTGCGTAGGCACTAATATGAACCAATATCTCTTCCTTGTTTACCTGTTCAATCTCTGCCGCGGCAACTGAGCCATCGCTGAATTCCGCGGTAACCGGCACGGCTCCGCCGTCAGGAATCTTAAAAAAGATGGTTGCCAAACATCCGGGATACACATGAGTATCATGAAAATTGATTGTATTCATATTTCACAGATTATTCCTCATTCTTTAATAAACAAAAATATGAAAAGACTTACCTACCATGCCGTTGTACGACACGGTTGTATTTTCATCCTTTGTAGCACATAATTTTGCTTTCGTCATTGAATTGTGAAAGTGAAAATGTGTGTTATGACAATCAAAGAAGCAAATGCCATAGACATGGTAAGCTACCTGTCTGTGAAAGGTTTTGAACCAGCAAAATCTAAAGGAATCAACTACTGGTATTATTCTCCGTTTCGCCAGGAAAGCGAACCCTCTTTTAAAGTCAACCGCCGCCGTAATCAGTGGTATGATTTCGGAGAAGGGGAAGGCGGTAACCTGCTCGATTTTATCCTTCGTTTTGAAAACGCCTCTATTTCCGAAGCGCTGAAACTTTTGGAACAGCACAAACATCTCCAAGCGCCTGATGCTTACAACGTGCCTGCTGATACACCTGTTATCGAAATTTTATCGGTGCATGAAATTAGCTCCCCATCGCTTATTCGTTATTATCAATCCCGTCGTATAGCAACGGATATTGCCAGCCAATATTTGCAGGAAGTACGTTATAAAAACGGAGAGAAAACATACTATGCATTGGGCTTTAAAAATGATGCCGGCGGTTATGAATTACGCGCTCCTTATTTCAAAGGAAGCAGCCATCCGAAAAGCTCGACACTGATCAAAAATCAGGCGGACGCATTAGCAGTTTTCGAGGGCTTTTTTGACTTCCTTTCTTATCTCACTATTTACCAGAACCAACCTGCTCCATTAAGGGATTTTCTGGTGCTCAACTCTACTTCTTTCTTTGAAAGGCAACTGCCAATTATGCAGGCGTATGAGCGCGCGCATTTATATCTCGACAATGATAAGACAGGAACGAAATGCACCACGCTTGCGCTCGAAAAATATCCCCAACAATTTATTGATGAGCGCAGCTTGTATGTCGGCTACAAAGACCTGAATGAATGGCACAAGTACATCGGTACAGCTCCGAAACCGGCGGCGTAGCCGCCGAGAAGCGGTATCCCTTCGGGGATTACTTTAGGTAGCCTGCCGCACCCTTCGGGTACTGGCGGGCACTCAATCCCCCTTGCTCACGCGGGGATGGCGAGGTGTACCAAAAGTTGCACATTTGGAAAACCTCGCCCTTTCACTCGGAACTCGTTTCGGGAAAAAGGCAAAGAAAATTTTTGGATCCGCATCCTTTCAGGGATGCGGGAGTTTTGAAAACGTGTAAATGAATTTGTGATGCAGGAAGAAATCAAAGCACCCAAAAAGTGGATCAGCATTCGCGTGAAGCCGGATGAATATTCGGCTATCTATAAACACTATAAAGCCACCACGTGCAGCAAATTGAGCCAGTACGTGCGCAAAGTATTGTTGCAAAAGCCAGTTGTTATTTTATATAAAGATGAGTCCACCCGTGAAATTTTGTCAGCCTTAAATCAGCTTTCCAGGGAGCTTTCTGCGGTTGGAAATAACTTCAATCAAACCGTGCACAAGCTGCATACGCTCGACCATATTCCGGAGATAAAAATATGGGCGGAGCTAACCGAATCCGGCCGGCAAAACCTGCTCAAAAAGATAGAAGATATCCGCGTATCCCTTAATCAAATCCGTCAGCAATGCGCCCTCAAATAACATTCCCGACAGACCTGAGAAGGGCGCTCAATTATCATGAAAAGAAAGTGCAGAAAGGAACAGCCGAACTGCTCCATGCGCACAGCTTTTTTAAGCTGCCACAGGACATGAATTTTCATGATAAAATGGAGCGGTTTGAGGAATTGATGAAGCTTAACGAAAGCGAAACAAAGCTCATTCATATATCGCTCAATTTTCACCCCTCAGAGAAGGAAAGACTGGATAAAGCATTCTTTGTTCACCTGGCAGATGAATATATGAGCAAAATCGGTTTTGGTGATCAGCCTTACCTGGTTTATCAGCATGAGGATGCCGGTCATCCGCATGTGCATGTGCTCTCCACGTTGATAAAAGACGATGGCAAGCGTATCTCTACTCATTTCATTGGTAAAAACGTTTCCGAACCGGTGCGTAAGGAGATGGAAAAAACTTATGGATTCATTCCTGCAGACAAGAAAGAGCAAAGACGGGAAGACGAAAAGCAATTAGTAGTTACGCCTCAGAAAATACAGGCTGGTAAATCTGCCACCATGCGCAGTATTACCAACGTATTGGATCATGTAATTGACCGTTACAAATACACATCGCTTCACGAGCTGAATGCTATTCTCAGATTGTACAATGTAAAGGCAGATCGCGGCGCGGAAGATGGCAGGATATATAAGCACCGGGGTTTGAACTATGTAGTGATTGATAAGGAAGGCAAAGCCCTTACCAAACCTGTTAAAGCCAGCGCTTTTTACAGCAAACCTACTTTAGATAAAATTGAAGAAAAGTTTAAAGACAACCAGAAAAAACGAATACCTGATAAGAAGCATTTAAAGGCAGCCATAGAGTGGGCTATGCAGTCCGGTCCGCGCTCACTCAGCGAACTGGCAAAGCTCTTGAAAAAAGAACAGGTAGACCTGGTGATCCGGCGTAATGAGCAGGGGCGTGTGTATGGTATGACATACATCGATCATCAGAAAAAAACAGTGTTCAATGGTAACGACTTAGACAAAATGTATTCCGCGAAACGCATGTTGGAACGTTTGGGTATGGAGCCGCAGCAACAACCTGGAAAAGATCAGCAAAAAGAAGCTGGTAAAAAGCAACAGCAACCACAAACGGAACAAAGCAAGCAGGCTCAACCTCCACAAAAAGAAAGCGCACAAACAGACAAACAACAAACAGGAAAAGAGCCGGACAAAACAAGGATACAGGAGAAGGAAGCAATACCCGAAGAAGTAAGCAAGGGTGCGTCCAAAATCATTGAACAGGTCGTGGAACCCGACAGCGGGGAAAGCTGGGCGATCAACAAAGACTTGCTTACTGAAGAACAGCGCAAAAAGAAGAAAGGTTTTAACAAGCAATGGGAAATGTAATTGTGAAAATGAAAACAGTGTGGTATGGCAGTGAGAACAAGTGAAAATGAGATCGGGTTAAAGAAGATCATGGATATGACCCGGCTGATCAGTGTAGCAATATTATTGTTGCACTTCTACGATAGTTGTTATGTATTCTTTTGGGAACAGGGATGGACGCACAGCATCAGTAACAAGATCCTTGACAATATCCATCGAACCGGTCTGTTCGACAACTTTCATAAAGCGAAATTCCTGTCACTGGTTTTCCTGGCTTTGTCGCTGATCGGTGTAAAAGCAAAGAAGGGAGAAGAATTTAATTACAGAATGGCTTTAGCGTATTTGCTAACTGGAATTACGCTCTATTTTATCAGTGGCTTATTGCTGCTGCTACCGGCGGCCAATACTATAATTGCAGTATCATATATAGTAGTAACAAGCCTTGGTTTTATTTTCATTTTAACGGGTGGAACACTACTTGCCCGGATCATTAAAGAAAAGCTCAGTGGCGACGTATTTAATACCCTTAATGAAACCTTCCCACAAGAGGAAAGGAAGCTGGAAAACAAATATTCGGTGAATATTCCTACGCGTTACAGGTTAAAGGATCAGGAGCGTTCCGGCTGGATCAACATCATCAACGGTTTCAGAGGTGGCGTTCTCCTGATGGGTCTTAGCGGTAGTGGCAAGACGCTGATCGCAAAAGAAATTCTGAAACAGCAGATCGCTAAAGGCTATGCGCAGTTCATCCATGATTTCAAATACCCGGATTTAACCCGCGTTGCCTACAACCATTACCTGCGCAATAAACATCGCTACAAGATAGCGCCATCTTTTCATATCCTGAACTTTGAGGATGTGCAGGAAAGGTGCAATCCATTGCTGCCAAAATCTATTCGTTCAATAACAGACGCCGCCTCTGCATCAAGAGCGATCCTGTTAGGTTTAAATCAACAGTGGATAGACCAACAAGGTGATTTTTGGGTAGAGAGCAGTATTAATTTCATCACAGCCCTGATCTGGTTCCTACGAGTTTACCAGGACGGCAGGTATTGTACCTTGCCGCACGTCATTGAACTTGCACAAGCGCCCTTGGATAAGCTCTTTACAATACTACTGGCTGAACCTACACTGGAAGTGCTAGTAACGCCTTTTGTCCGGGCTTACCAGGAAGACGCCGGTAAGCAGCTCATTGGGCAGATTTCAGGCGCAGCGATTAGCCTGGGAACGCTTGCCAGTGAAAACCTTTATTACGTCCTATCCGGGGATGATTTTACAATGGATATTAATGATCCTAAAGCACCCAAGATTGTTTGCATTGCCAATAACCCGCAGGTTGCGAACATATATAGTGCGGTGATCTCTTTATATCTCAATACCCTGCAAAAGCTCCTGAAGGAACAGGAAGAACAGCCTTGCAATATTATGCTGGAGGAGTTTGCAAATATTTCCTGGCATAACGCCGATAAATTTTTATCGGTCTGCAGAAGCTACCTGGTGAATGTTACTTTAATCATTCAGGATGCCAGCCAGCTTATTTTGCATTACGGGGAACGGCAGGCGAATGTCATCCTATCCATGGTCGGCAATATCATCTCCGGCCAGGTTACTGGAGAAAGTGCAAAGAACCTGTCTGAACGTTTTGGAAAGATCATGCAGGATCGTCAAAGCCTCACTATCAACAGCAGCGATACATCACTCAATAAATCCAGGCAATTGGATTATGCAATTCCGCAATCCACCATAGCTTCTTTATCAGCAGGCGAAGTTGTTGGAGTAATGGCAGACAATCCAAATCAGCGCATCCCACAGAAAATGATTCATGCACAGATTCGGCACAATTTAAACGCATTGGAAAAAGAGGAAGCAAAGTACAAACCATTGCCGGAAAAGTTGGTGAATGAAAGAGTAATCCGGGAAACATTTTTACAAGTTAAAAGGGAAGCAAAGGCGATTGTGGAAGATGAGGTGGATAGGATTGTGCATACCCCAGGAATGTCGGGTGTAATTGCGAAGAAATAAGTTTACGCGGCTAGCTGTTGTAGTATTTTTGCGAGAGTTTTAAGGAATATAAATAAAAGAAAAAATATGAGTTTAGAGGTGAAATCTAATGAATTAAAGACCTTGATTGCCACCTATAACTCAGACTAGCCACTGAGCGATCTCCCCTCGTTATATGAGCAGGTAAAGAAAGAGTCCATAATATGCTTGGCAAACTATCCTCCTTAAGGTGACAGCTTTATAACCTCGCCGGACCTAATGTAAGCTGAGGGTAATATCGGTGGTATCGAGATTTTAAGATGCTGACTGGATTCGAATCGGTTAACTTCCTTCTTTTAGCATTTCTACGAAGATGCAAATTTTCGTTAATTGCCATTTCAGAGTATAATTAGCGAAATTTACGGAACTATACGTTGAAATATGGTTGCATTTAAAAGTGAATTTTCTAGTATTTCATTCTTAGGAGTTTTATGTGGAGATGCAATACTGATTCGTTTCTTCGGAAATGATAAAAAATACCACAACTTCTTGATAGATGGTGGTTTTGTTAAGACATATAAGCCTACACTGAAGCCTGCCTTGGTTAAAATCAAAGAATCAGGTGAAAAAGTTGACTTGGTAATTGGAACTCACTACGACGGGGATCATATAGGAGGGATATTAGCATTCATTAACGACAATAGCTTTTCCCCAGACGATTTCGTTGACAAATGGATGATCAATTTTGATTTACCATTGGTAGACTCCGCTGGGACAGTTTCTGTTCAACAATTAATGACGCTTAAAAATAAACTATCTGGTTCTCCAAGGCGTTTTAATGAACCCATATTATTCAGCCTTAGCCCATACGAGTTTTATGGTTTGTCTCTTACGGTTCTTTCTCCGGATGCGGAAAGATACCAAGCTGCCCAAATTGAAATAGAAAGGAGAAGCTCCTTAGTCGCCAGCGCTGGTAACGACTACCAAATAACCATCGAAGAATTTTCTACTATAGTTATGAATGAATCTCTTGAAGACGCTTCGCCAGCTAACGGAAGTAGTATCGCTTTTCTACTCAAAGCAGAGGATTATAGTTGTCTATTGTTAGCTGATGCTTTCCCATCAGTAATATGCAAATCTATCAGATCCTTAGAATGGGATGAAAACAGACCGTTGGAAGTTGACTCCATAAAGTTGTCTCATCACGGAAGTAGAGGAAACATCAGCAACGAGTTGTTAGCAATAACCAAAACATTAAATTATGTCATATCCGGAAATGCTGTGAATACCCACAACTTGCCAAACAAAGAGACGATTGCCCGCATTTTAATTAATGGAACTAGAAGGAAGGGTGAATGTTTCAATTTTTATTTTACTCACCGTAATAACACCTTAGAAAATATGTTTTCAGTAGATGGCGAAAGTGTATTTGAGCGTTATAATTTTAAAATTCATTTTCCAGAAAGCGATTAAATCCAATAACTAAGCGATTAAAAAATGTACGAAAACGCATCTATCCCTAAAGCACTTTTCAATCTTGCAGTTCGAATAACAACTAAGGACAACCTTCAAGGGTCTGCAATTTTATTTGTCCCTCAAAATGTTTCCGATAAAATTTATGTAATTACCGCTAAGCATTGCTTAAAGGGTAAAAACAACGAATTCGATCCTAACCCGATTGAGGTCACTATACATCTTTGTGGGGGTAAAATACCTTACAATATACCTATACATGACCAAATTTTCTACCACCCATCTGAGGATATTGCGTTGATTTCAGTATCAAAAACTGACATTGAAAGCATACAAGGAACTGTTCCAGGAATAGATATCATTACAGATAACGGCGGCGAATTACAGTCATTATTTTATGGTTATCCTAAAGGTTTTGCCGGTGAGGGGCCTATAAGGGTAAATTCACAATTACTGCCTCCAATAATGGATGGGGTTATTAGAGCGGAATCAACCCTGGAATCTGAACAAAACCTTACAGAGTTTACTGTTGAAGGGTTTTCAGGAAGCGGCTTATGCGTATCATGTTTAGGTAACGTTTATCTGCTAGGTATAATCACAAATTTTGAAGAATGGAAGCGTTTTAAAGCTGTAAGTATTAAGAAATTGAACGAGATTCTTACATCCGCCAAGTTACCACAGGAAAAATCTGTTCTTATAGAAACTGATCCTGCCTTAGTAGAAGGGTGTAAGACTTTAGGAAACAATAGCGATGATATACTTAGAAGTATCGATTCCGAAATTAGCGGAATAGTTATAGAACGAAACGAGTTGATAAATAATGTAACTTCACAATTAAACCAGAATGACCTTATCTTTATAACAGGGATTGCCGGTGCTGGTAAATCTACATTTTCCAAAATGTTGATTTCACACTTATCTTCGACAGAAAACTACAAGGTTATTACATTTAATGGTGCTCAGATTTGCAAAACTGGCACTACTGAGCTGCTAACTTCATTAAACATTAATCAGCCTATAGACAAATTACTTGAAAGCAAAGAATTGTTAGGCGCTAAGGTCCTATATATTGACAGTGGGGAAAAGGCTTTTGAAAATAATCAACTGGAGGTCCTAAAAGACTTACTCAGGCTTCCTCAAAAACATGCCGACCTGAAAATAATTATTTCGATCAGGACTTATGCGCTCATCCAAACAACCTTTAGCATTATCAATGAGCTGAAAATTATAAGTACAAGAGTTCAGATCAAGTTGCTAACCGATAAGGAGCTTACACCGATAATAGAAAAGTTTCCTAGGATCGAAAATTTGCTAGCAAACGAGAAAATAGAATCCTTTGTACGAACTCCATTCTATTTAAAACAAATAATTGCAATCCTTGAAGATCTTACCGTTGATGATATTAATGAAAGTGAACTAAAAAAGAAGCTTTGGGAAAAATTAATACGTAAAGATAATGCACAACGTGAGAATTTATTTCAATCAATTGCCATTAATAGAGCGAAACGTTTATCTCCTTATGTTTTACTTCCGGAACAAATAGATACTAGTTGTTTACGAGACCTTCTTTCTGAAAATCTGATTGTGAGTAATACCGATTCTTTAGGAATCGTGCGGTATGCCCCCTCGCATGATATTTTGGAAGATTGGGCACTTGTTAGATATGTCGCCAGTTTATACTCAGAGGTAGATGAAAACCTTCAAGAATGCTTTATCAAGGCCGGAGATTCTTATGCAGTTAGGAGAGGATTTAGATTTTGGCTACAAGAATTGTACAGAGTAAACCCAGACCAGGCACAGAAAATATCAACGGAAATACTAAGTCATGGAGAGATTGAAGAAAATTGGAAAAATGAGGCAATTACTGCGCTGCTTAATTCAAATATCTGCTCTGATTTTTTAAGAGCAAACCAGCAATTACTTCTTGACAAGGACTCCAAACTCTTAATTCGCCTCATACATTTGCTAAGAACCACATGTAAAATAACCGGAGATAAGGTTCCTCAATCAACTTACCATGATGATCGGATTTATCTCACAAGTGCTAGCCTTACGCCTGCTGGGCCTGGCTGGTTAGCAGTTATCAAGTTTATCAATCAACACTTTGAGATACTAAAGGATAATCAATTCTTAGTTGCATCATTATTGTTAGACTGGAAAAACGGCGAGATAAATGACCAAAATCCAGAAAATAAAGAGGTGTTGGGATTAGCATTAAAACTACTAATGCTATTTAAACCGAAGTATAAACATAAGAACGACAGCTTGAATGACAGTCTAGCCCAAGGGTTAATCAAGGTGGTATTTAGGCTTACCTCCGCAAACCCTAAGGAAGTCGATAATTTCATTAGATCGTCCTTTGACTTTATCAAAAATGCTCGAAGCAACAGACCTGAAAGCCCTAATCTGGACTTCTACTATTTGAAAGATTTTCATGAAGAAGTTATTAACAATACTCTTTCTCAGGAAGCAAGCGTACAGTTATGTGATATTTTGCCAGACCTAGTTATTGAGATTGCCCGTTTCGAATGGATAGCTCCACCGCCCATAAATAGCCCTTCAGATATAATTCCTCGCAGAAAATCCATTATTGAATTCCCTGATAGCGATTATTCTTATGACGATACTGAAAAATATTTTGGTTTCCGTGGCAGTACCAAAAGAGATTATAGTCCTGAAAGTGCCTTGCAGACCCCAGTTAGAAATTTACTAAAATCTCATCCTGTCAAAGGAGTTGAATTCGTTATTAGTTTAGTCAACGAAACGATTGATAATTATGCCGCGCATCCAAAAGTGAAGAAACCGGGCTTTTTGAGTTCAATTCAGATTGTTCTCAATGATGGAACGGTTACTAGCCAATTTGGGAACCAAACAATTTGGTCGATGTATCGCGGTCACATAGGTACGCCTGATTTATTGAAAAGCGTCTTGATGGCGTTAGAAGATTATTTACTGGATCTAGCGATAGAAAAAAGTGAATCAAGTAAGAGCCTTTTGCGGAAGATCATTGATATGCTTTATAGGAACAGTAGATCAATAGCAACAACTGCTATAATAGCAAGTGTTTCAACAGCCTATCCTTTTATAATAATGAATCAAATGTTCCCCTTGTTTAGGTTCAAAGAGGCTTTCTTATGGGATATTCAAAGATTCTTGGGTGAACGACATATTTATTTACCGTACGATTTTGACGCACGTAACTATAAATTTCAACAGGAACGGTTAGCTTCTAAAAATTTGCCACACAGGCAAACTCATTTAGAACGTGTAGTTCTAAACATGTCCTTTTATGAACGGTTTTATGATGATATCATTAAGTTGTTAGATTCCTACAAGGAAGAGTTAAATTCTAACCCGCCCAAAGGTCCGGAATATTATGCTTGGGAAAATATACTATTTAGAATGGACTGCAGAAACTATATTCTGAAAGAATATAAAGATGAAAATTCTGCTGGATTCATCATCGAACCTGTTATACCCAAAGATTCCAAAATTGCAAAAGACATAAAAATGGTTCCATTGAATCAAAATGGCGGGATATATATTTGGAATTGGTGCAACGAAATAATTGAAAAAAATAACTTACAAGATAACTCCACTACATCTTGGAGGCAATATTATGCTCAATGTAAAGCGATCGAGGAAGGTGATATGTATAATGCTCCAGGTGCTTTATCATTAATCGGAATTAAATATCACTGGAATGCTTTAAGCGAAGAAGAAAGAGATTGGTGTGTAAGCACAATTATTAAGATAAGCAAGTATGTTGTCGTTGAGGAAGAAGGAAAATATAATTACTTACCCAAAATGATGTCTAATAATTTTAGTGCGTTCGATAAAGAGCCAGTGATTGACGCATTAGGAATGTTACCTTCCCTAGATTTGTCAACTGAAATTATTAATGAAGCGAATGAGCTGTCAACCACATTGGTTTTTCATTTGCCTATTTCTGACGGATTGAACAAACCGCTTTTTGAAAACTTGGCGAACAACATGTGGGTTCATAATCCTGACGTGGCAAGACAAAATTTCCGCTTTCTTGTATCATTGGGATGCAAGCAACTAGACGGGGAAGAAAACGAAAGGGTGCCTGTAACGAAGATACTAGCAAATGAGTTTCTAAAAGGAGACAGTTATGAATTTAAAAAACGTGATTCTAATCGGATGTACCTAGATAAATCATTTCTTTTCCTAAGCGAATGCAGCGACATCGATGAAGAGGGACAAGAATTTATAACACAATATTTAGACTTCTTGATCAAAGATACCTTTGCCAAAAAGGGGTCAAGAGACAGAGCGGAAAGGTATTACTATGGCACTTTACATTTTCAAGAAAAATTTGGAGCTGTTGTTCTTTCACGCTTAGAAAAAATCGCTGCGGGTAAACTATTTTATAAATTAATTGGCTATCTTCTTATTGAAGGAGAAGCGGATTTTGCACATTTTACTGATGATTCCTATGAGCTTCTAACTAGATCTATAAAAAGAGTGATTCGTGAAGAAGATATAAATAGCCATGTCGAAAGATTTAACTTTCTATGGGCTATTTTAGAACATCAAACTTATAGATCCCGAAGGGTTTCGTTAGTTAGATATTTACTTCTTGATATTGAATGGAAAGATGCGGCAGTCACCTGGGACGCGATTAAAGCAGATCCAACTTTTTACAAGCGGGTTATTAGTAATTTGGGAGAATATAATCCCTTAAGTGCAATAAAGCTGTTAGCAGGTATAAGTTTTTACCACTTGTTCCCCGAAAGTATAAACTTAGTTTTGAATCTAATTGAAAAAAGTCAGGAGCATACGTGGCTTTTAGACTATCATGCTGAAAAGTATATCCAGAGAACATTTTTCCAGCATGGAAAAGCCATTATCCTCGATAAAAAACTACGTGAAGAATTCGTGAAAATTTTAGATTTTATGATTCAAATTGGCTCGTCTATTGCTTTTGTAATCAAAGAAAGTATATCGTCAAAGCCAAAGTTATAGTTTTAATTCATGCTATTATTAATTTTTAGATTATAGAATTATTTTTATTTCCCTAAAGACATTATGGGAGTGCAGTAAATTATGCCATCTTGAATAAATCTAGTGGTTAATGAAGAAGCACGCAATGAGATCAAATTATAAGCTTTTTCGTTCGAGCACATAGAACATCGATCTTTATAACCTTCCGATGAATTACATTCTGTTCAAGGTCGCAAATTGCGACCTTGAAGATTCAATCACTATTGCGTTAATTTGAACAAGAGGATAATCTATTTATCATCTCTTAAACCCAATTCTATCTCTATCCTCCCATTTTCTTTCCGCTGCCTTTTCATCCAACAAATTTTCCAGAGCATCGTAAATTTGAGAAAGCTGTGCATCGTGTCCGCCAATCCGGTCTTTCAGTTCCCTTATTTGCTCCATCCAATCCGTGTGAATAATATTAAATCGCCTCATTTCGATGAAGGCACGGATGATAGCAATATTCATCTGAACAGCTTTGTCACTGTTTAATATGCCACTTAACATCGCCACTCCGTGTTCGGTAAACGCGTAGGGCAAGTATTTAAGATTGTGGCCTCTACCCGTGTTCAAGGTCACAAATTGTGACCTTGAAGGAACACTTTTTTCTATGGCTTCAATTTGAAACTTTAAGCTTTCCCATTCCTCTTTAGTTAATTGGAACATAAAGTCAGGCGGAAACCTTCTCAAATTTCTTTTTACCGCCTGATTAAAGACTTTGGTTTCCACTTCGTAGAGAGTGGCAAGATCACGATCCAACATAACCCTTTCTCCCCTGATTTCATAAATACGATTTTGAATACTTTGAATGATTTGCATGGTTATAGTTTTAAATGATGATTAAATATCGAATCGGGCAAAATCAACGGACTTGGTCCCTTCTATTATTTCGCGAAGACCCACCTTATAATAATTTTCAGTTGTTGTTTCCTTTTCATGCCCCATCATTTTGGAGAGTACGGGGCGTTCCGCCCCAAAACGAATCCACATTTGTGCATTGGTGTGACGACCGGTTTTGTTAGAAAGCGGTCGTACTATTTTTGCTCGTTGAGCCAGCAGTTTTAGATTTCTGTTATACGCCTGAATTTCTATAAACAGACTTTTTCTGAACAGGAATTCATTTTCAGGATTTTTATCAGAATACTTTTCCAGTATCGTTGTGGCATATGGAAATTTATACAACGGTATAATAGTTGGTTTACCGTTCTTATCTCTTTCACCGATGATATAATAGCCGTACTCAATATCCCTAAACAATTGGGTTTTCTTTAATATCTGCAGGTCGTTGTAGTAAAAGCCGGTATAGACCTGGAATAAACACAAGTCCCGGTCCCGCTCAAGACTTCTTTCTGTTTTATCAAATTCCAGCCGGCGGAGGGCTTGAACTTCCTCTATTTCCAGATGCTGTCCTTCTTTCTTTCTGGGTACGGTTATAGCGATTTCGTCAAAGTATTGTTCTACATCCTGCACATTGAGCAGATGTTCTTTCTTCGCAGCGTAGGTCAACACGACTTTGAACTTATCGAAGTAGGACTTAATAGTAGATGCTTCCAGTTTGCCTTTTCGCCCTTTTTGTTCACTCAGATAATTGCGGATTCTTGCAATCATCGTTTCATCTATATCGCCGAAGCGAATTTTAGATTCAAAATTATTAAGATGCATTAGGAAGGCTTCGTATTTCTCCCAGGTAACGGGGTCAAGGTTCACTTTCTCCGGTGGGTAGTCAATGTAATTGCGGAAATAGTCATTTAAAATGGTCTTATCGCCTTTTCTTAAAATTTCGCGCTCAATAGTGTAAAAGGTAATGGGCTTTCCCTGGTTATAAAATCGCTTGATCAACTCCGATATTTTGGCTTTGAGTTCCGAGATTCGGTTATTGATCTCAAAGGAGAAAGGATGGGTATTTTTAACCCAGCACCCATCTTTCCCCGTCCACTGTTCCAGCCTTACTTTCTGGGGTGTTTTTACAGGGTAATACCGGCTGGGCTGCGGATGGAGGTAGATACGCAGATGAATGGAATACATTCCTGTAACATTTACGGCATTGCGCCAGTTAATGACGGGTGTTACGACCGGTATGTTCATACGCCTTCTCGATTAAAAATGTGCCGAAAAACCGTAAAAGAAACCGTAAAAGAATTGGTGGGAATTACAGTGAATTAAAAACCTGAAGAAAATTTAAAACCCACGTCAAACTTGCGTCTGGCGTGGGTTTTACTCGTTTTAACGATTTTTGAGTCGTTTTAAAAACTCTGTTTAGCTCCCCCTTCAGGACTTGAACCTGAGACCCTCTGATTAACAGCTCTTAAAAAGC